>PPCM01000007.1_pt1 | contig 755181 bp, 648 predicted proteins | sample 1555541 | NCBI WGS metagenome assembly PPCM01 (sample SAMN05284479, study PRJNA326546) | Marine sediment metagenome, whole genome shotgun sequencing project. | isolation source: marine sediment | place: Germany: Wadden Sea | collected 2012-09-05 | reverse complement strand
GAACCCCTGTTACCAGGATGAAAACCTGGCGTCCTAACCCCTAGACGAACGGACCGTTGCAAATGCGAGTGCAAATGTAGTAATAATATTTTTCCGTCAAAGTGTATTTTGAAAAAAAATCAATTAAAAATATGTATTTAATTGGAACCCAAAGAGAAAAAAGTTTAATTTTTTTTTGGTTTCTACGAGGTGTTTGATCGAATCAGGCCCTGGTTTGAAAATTAATAAGATTTGATAGCACAAATATTATTCATAATCTCCCTTGTGGTTCGCTGAAAGGTCATTTTATTGGTTTTAATTAGCGACATATTCTGATAACAGATTTCTCCGCAATTTCTATCTTTGCAAAAAAAAATGCCATGGCTATCAAGGAAATTGTAGATATTATTCGAAAAGACACAGAACTTGAAGTTTACTTTATCCGGTATATGAAATATAATCTCTTTTTCAGACAGTCTACACCACCGGCGCCAGACGCTCCTGAGGATCAGGTGACGGCATATTTACAGAAGTCGTATGATATGGAGTTGTCTTTGAATGAATTATTAGAGCAATTGCATAAAAAGTATCATCTAAATCAGAAGATTAAAGATGCTAATGATTTAACCAATCAGGTGTTAATTGAAGTTTGTGATCATTATTATACATTCTATGGAGAAGAACGCATACTCAGGGCAGAGGATTGATTGAAATGAGTTATTATTTGGTTAGGCAGCTCACTTCTTGAGTAAGAAATGACCGTAACAACTAACAACTCTTTTTAGATGATCACTCTCCATTCTTCTGCAATTCCACAAAGACTGTAGCACCTTTGCCCCGCTTGGATTCAATCCAGATCGTTCCATTCATGGCTTTAATGTATTTACGAACGATTGATAAACTATGCGGCATAATCCCTTCGTCATTCGATTTAATACGTTGGTAATAACCATACAATTTTTTCTGATCTTCTTCCTTAATACCAGCTCCCTGGTCTTTAATGGCAATTCGAATGGAATCGCCTAAATCGATGGAATTAATGAAGATCTCTTTTTCCTTTGGGGAGTATTTAATGGCATTATGGATGAGGTTATCAAATACAAGGAATGAATAGTTGCGGTCGGCATTTACAAAATGGTTACTTTGATCCAAATGCAATTCGAGTTCTTTCTGATTTAAAGTGTAATTATAGTTCTGAACAACTTCTTTTAAAATCAGCGCAATATTAAATTTTTCCATATGAACGGAAATGCTTCTTGATTCAATTTCATTGATATCCAATATATGGTTAATCATGGTATTCATTTTGTACAATGAATTTTGAAGCACTTGTACACATTCTTTATGATCTTTATTTAATTCATCTTTTTGTTCATTGAGTAAATCCACCAGACAGGTGCTGCTGGTTATCGGATTTCGAAGGTCATGCGCCAGGACACGTAGCAAATCATTCTTTTCTTCATTCAAACGGCCCAGAGCTTCGTTACCTGCCTCTAATTGCTGTTTTTTTGCGGAAATATCTTCGTGTTGTTTCTCTATTTCCTGTTTCTGCTTATGAATTTTCAGATAGCTTTTTGCCAACTTTCGCTCAAGCTCATTCATGTGCCGAATTTGACCGATTAATGACTTGAGAACACCTTTTAGGACATCCACATCATTTTCCATCAATTCATAAAAATCAATCTGGTTAAGGCGGTATAATAGCGTCGGTTCTTCGGCTGTGACAGTTGCAGAGCGACTTTCCTGATCAAATAGAGAGAACTCTCCAAAAACCTCACCTTTCTCTAAGCGTGTTAATACATGCGTGCCATCATGGATTCGAACCTTTCCTTCGGCTATTACAAACAATGCATCCCCCTGATCGCCCTTCTTGAACACAGGTTGTTCTTTGCCATATTCAACATCATCCAGAACAGCTGCAAGCTCCAGCAGTTGGTCATGTGGTGTGTCATGAAATATGGTAACGTCTTTTAAAAACCGCACTTTTGTTTCAAGTAGTTGAAGTTCGGGTGTTTGCTCCATTGTTTGCATTTGGTCTGTTAATTTAGCTCAAAGTAAAGAAGATTTGTGAAGATAACGAAATATGCATGATTAAAATTATTTTCAGCTACCATCAATGATCATTTTAAAACAAGCTGTTTTATTGAACCGAATTCTTTTAAGGTTAGAGGGCGTTGTAAAAATGTTGAGGATAGCACTTTCAATGGATGAAATATGTTGTTCTAATTAACATGTAGTTAGGTTGAGCGGTAAGGAAACTTTTTTACTAAATTTCGAGTTTGTGTGGTTCAAAATGAGTGTTGTTGCGGATAAAAACACGAATGAGTGAGATCCGAAGCAAAAAAAATAGAGAAAAAGGAGCATGAGATCCTTTTTCTCTATTCTGTATTTATCTCGGTAAATTACAAGGCTGCAAACGGATGATAATCGCCATGCAGGCCTAGTGGTTTGGTATTACGAATTGTATGGACGATATTTATAGACTGCCTTGATTCTTCTATCCCAAAACCTTCTCCCTGCAAAATTCTTTGGTAACTTTGGGTGTGTAGATCAGTAAATCCGCCGCTAAATTCAATTTCTTCTCCATCAACAGTGATGGAACGGAAAGTTGTTTGCCCTTTGGCTTTTATGTCTGCAGGAAGGGTGTCGCTGTTAATACTCAGGAACCAACGTACACGTGCTCGTTCCAGATTGAGATATCCGGCTGCGCGGTCAGCTTCATAGAGGTGAACAATGTTTTCCTGAGGTTTGCCAAATATCCAACTCAACATATCATAGAAGTGGACACCAATATTCGTTGCAATGCTTCCTGATTTTTCTTCACTACCTTTCCATGAGATATAATACCAATGTCCTCGACTGGTAATATAGGTAAGGTCAATGTCGTATATCTTGTCTTTAGGGCCGTTTTCAATTTTTTCTTTTAAGGCAATGATGCTGGGGTGTAATCGAAGTTGTAGGATGTTGTTAATCTTCTTACCACTTTCCTGTTCTAATTCAGCAAGTGCATCAATATTCCAGGGATTTAGAACCAGTGGTTTTTCACAAATAGCATGAGAATGATTTCGAATCGCCATTCGAATGTGGGCATCATGAAGATAGTTGGGTGAACAAACACTTACATAGTCTACTTTTTGCCCTTTTCTCCTTAGTTTATCCATATGCCTGTCAAAACGTTCAGGTTCGGTAAAGAAATCGGCACTCGGAAAAAAGCTGTCGATAATACCGACGCTATCATTGGGGTCAAGCGCACAAACCAATACGTTTCCCGTATCTTTTATCGCACGCATGTGACGTGGAGCAATATAACCTGCCGCTCCTATCAAGGCAAAGCGTGTGGCATTGTTACTTGGGGTTTGTTCCATCTTATTTGTGTATTTGTTTTAAATTCATATTATTAACGTGGTTCTTTGCAAAAGCAGTGATCAATAATATCTCAAACAGGAAAAAGGAAGTTGAAATGAATATCTTCTGTTTTCTTCTTTTTTTTTTTGGGGTCTCCTGCTATTTTGATCAACCTGCTTGTGTTCCCTTACAATTTAACGACAATACCATCCTTTAGTAAATAGCGTTCGTTGCTTTCCGGACATTCTGCGATACCTTCAGTGTCAAATTCCAGGCGGTGACCGTATTCACTCATCCAACCAATCTGGCGGGAAGGATTTCCTACAACCAATGCATAGGCAGGAACATTCTTTGTAACAACAGCCCCGGCTCCAATAAAAGCATATTCACCAATATCATGTCCACATACAATCGTTGCATTGGCTCCAATTGAAGCTCCTTGCTTTACTGTTGTTTTTGAATATTGTCCTCGGCGTACTACTGCACTTCTGGGATTTGTAACATTGGTGAACACCATTGAAGGTCCCAGAAATACATCATCCTCGCAGATAACGCCGGTATATATGGAAACATTGTTCTGAACTTTTACATTTTTTCCAAGGATCACATCTGGCGATATCACCACATTTTGACCAATATTACAATTCTCACCAATCTTGCAATGTGGCATAATATGTGAAAAGTGCCAGATTTTAACACCCTTATCAATTATTGAGCCATCATCTATAACAGCCGTTTCATGTGCAAAGTATTCTTTGTTCATATGTTTTGTCTAAATTTTCCTGCCTGAAGCAGTATAAAAATTTTTTGTAAAAAAGGCCTTTTTATTCCTGACAACTATTACTCTTATCGCCTAACTTTTAATCCTTAACTATCCTCCCGACATCAGGTGTAAAATAGTGACATCATCCCCGTCTCTAACAATAGTAGATTCATAGGAGTGACGTTTAATCAATTCTCCATTGACTTTTACTACCAGCATTTTAAAAGAGTATTTCTTGGTGTCGAGAAGTTCCTGAATGGTCATTTTTTCTTCATCAAGAGTCTCCTGTTGGTTATTTAATGTTATGGTCATGTGAAGTTAAATGTTTAATGTTGGTCATGCTATAATTTAAGTAATAATTATTTATTGACCTGTGTTTCACTCGTCCGTTAGCAATACCTCCATAGCTACATTCGCTTGCATATGGGCAACAATACCCACTCTGGGTGCTAGTGGTGGATTTGTCTCGCTTACTTCGGAGATTTCATCACCACAAATATAGATATTCCCTTCTTTCCTGACCTTAAGTGAGTGTGTATTTCCGTATCCGGCAAGACCGTTCCCTACCACCAAAGGCATTTCTGGTATTTCGTTAAGGACAGTTTCTATAATAGTTTGTTTCATTTTGGCATCATCAAAGGCTTCTATGATAATGTCACAATCATAGTATAATTCATAAATATCAGATGGACATAAACGAATGTCGAAAGGTTTAACCTGAATATTCGGATTTATGCGTTCAAGATTTTCTTTCAAAGCATATACTTTTAGGAAGCCGATCTGGTCTTCAAAATAATACTGTCTGTTTAGGTTTCCTTTGTCAACCAGATCAAAATCAGCTATGATAAAGTTCCCAACTCCGGACCTGGCCAAGGCTATCGCACAATTTGAACCGAGTCCACCACACCCTGCTATCCCGACTTTTTTATTCTTTAGTTTACGTTCTATTTCGTTATAGGTCATTTTCAGGCTTGCTTTATTACAAAAATAAATTAACCAATTGGATTGGGAAAAGTTTGTATTTAATATTTGAAGATACGACTTTTTATTTATTACCGATTCAATTCCTATACAGACTTGTAGTTATTTAAATTATTCTGATAAGAAACATAATCACATTAATAGCGTATTTTGATCAGAATGAATATATCTTGGTTAAAATCCGGGTCAAATTTCTATGCATTTGGATCCCCTGATAATTCATGATTTCGCGGTCATTATTTATATATAAATATAAAATACATAGAAAATATTTAATTAAAAAATTGTTTTTCGAAAATGGAGTGAGTACCTTTAGTACTCAATATCAGTTTAATCATGATTGAATCGTTGATTACTTCAAAAACTCGGATAAAAATTCTGTTGAAATTTTTTCTGAATACTAAAGCAAGATCATATCTGCGGAATCTCGAATCTGAGTTCGGAGAATCGTCCAATGCAATTCGTCAGGAATTGAACAAATTTGAAGTGGCTGGCTTGCTAAAAGGTGAATATGTTGGGAATAAAAAGCTATTCCAGGCAAACACAAAACATCCCCTTTTTTCGGATATTCATAGCATCTTATTAAAACATGTAGGGTTGGATCAGATCACGGATAAGGTTGTTCGCAACCTTGGAAATGTTGAGAAAGTGTACCTGACCGGTAAGATTGCCCGTGGTTTAGATAGTTCCGTAATCGATTTAATACTTATTGGTGTTGAGGTCAATACAGCCTATCTGATCGAACTGATTGAAAAGGTGGAGAAGATGATAAAGAGGAAGGTTCGATACCTCATTTTTACCGAAGAAGAATTCAAAAATTATATGGAGACATATACTGATATTGAGCCACTATTGCTTTGGCAACGAGATAAAAGATGATTTTTATAAGCGACAGGAAATGGATCCTGTTCGATATTAAACTGAGGTTGGTTTAGGTTTTAGGAAGGTACGAAAGAGTAGTTAGTAGTAGTGTTTTATTTTACAGGACTTGATCATACAATGTATATCCGAATGTGGGGTGTTTTTGTATCGTTTAGGTTCTGATCTGAAACTTTAATGACTTGTAAACGAATCACCTAAAATAGCTGGAGCCACTGTGTGACTGGAAGGGCGAAGCTGTGTGAGAAACTTCGATCAGAATGTTTGATCAACAGAGATTTTAGGATATTCATCATTTGTATGCATAATACACGGACTGCATTTTTAAGAAAGAGACACTAATTTTCTTAAAACTAAAACCAAATTCTCATGGGCGAGATCATCAAAGAACGTATTCTAAATAAGAGTAAAAATAGTACCCAATTAGTATATAGATGGCATGCCATTTATACACGCTCCAAATATGAGAAAAGAGTTTATAATCTCTTATTAGAACATAATATTGAATCTTTTCTTCCTCTAGTTCGAACAGTAAAACAGTGGAGTGATCGTAAAAAAAAGGTGACTGAACCTTTAGTTAAATCTTATGTCTTTGTTAAAGTTAGTGAAAAGGAATATTACGATGCCGTAAACATTGGAGGAGCTGTTTGTTATGTGCGTTTTGAAGGAAAGGCAGCAGTTATTCCAGAGTGGCAGATTGAAACCATGAAAAAGATTCTTGAAACAGAGACTTCCTTCGAGCTGACTACCGAAAAATTTGCTCCAGGAGAACAAGTTTTGATTAAAGTCGGAGCCATGGCTGGCTATCAGGGAGAGGTAATCCGAACGACTAAAGGCGATCGGAAATTGATTCTCAGAATAGGGGAGCTAGGATTTGCTATGGAATTAGAGCTTGGATTGGATAAGGTGGAGAAGGTGTGATTGGTGATCAGAATCTATAGAGTATTTAGAATTGATGTTTCATAGAAAGCAGTAAACACCTTGTTTAAGTTCTTGATGATCGAGCGAAAAATTTCCGTATGATTTTTTCTTCCGATGTACGAAAAAATAGTTTAATAATCTGATATAGGGTATTCCGTTTGCACATATAACAATAGTCTAAATTGTTTTGGGTGTGTCTTGATATAGACTTATGATAGAAGATAAAAAAGTTGTTGCAATAATTCCTGCACGGGGTGGATCAAAGGGGATTCCAAATAAAAACATTATTCAGATTTGTGGGAAGCCTTTGATAGCATGGACAATCGAACAGGCTCAGGTTAGTAAATATGTCGATTATACTTTTGTGACAACGGATTCTGATCAAATTTCGAATATTTCACTCCATTACGGTGCCAAAATAATCAATCGACCTACAAATATTTCTTCAGATACTTCAAAAACTGAAGAAGCTTTGGTTCATGCAATAAGAATTATGGAGGAGATTCATCGAATTAAGCCAGATATCGTGGTTCTTTTGCAGCCAACTTCTCCCCTACGAAAACCTGGAGATATCGATAATTCACTTGAACAATTCCTTTCATATGACAGCGATTCATTGTTTTCTGTTACTAAAATTGCCGATTTAACCTTGTGGCAAAAGAACCGTAATCAATGGGAAAGTGTGAATTTTGATTATAAAAACAAACTGAGACGTCAAGATCGACCGAGTCAATACATCGAAAATGGTTCAATTTACATTACTAAGCCTGAATTGCTGATTCAGGACAGTAATGTAATAGGAGGGGAAATAGGTGTTTATGAGCAGGATTTCTGGCAAACATGGGAGATTGACACCATGGATGAAGTTGATCTTGTTGAGTTTTACCTGAATAAAAACATTCGCAAATCTCGTAAATCCCTTATTAAAAGGGCTGAAATAGAATTAATTGTTTTTGACTTTGACGGCGTGATGACAGATAATACAGCCATTTTGATGGAAGATGGATCAGAAGGCGTAATTGTTAACAGAGCGGATGGTGTCGGAGTCTCAAACCTGAAAAAACTGGGTATTCCAATGGTAATATTGACATCTGAAGCAAATCCAGTTGTTAAAAGAAGAGCTGAAAAGCTGAAGTTGGAGATCATCTCAAATATTGATAATAAAAAGGATCGTTTATCAGCCTATTTAGTGGATCATAAGATAGATAAAGATCACGTGATATATGTTGGGAATGACTTAAATGATCTGGAAGTCATGCAGATGATAGGTTTTCCTGTGTGCCCTGCAGACTCACATCCCAAAATTGTGGAGGTATCAAAGCTTGTGCTTGATTGTAATGGAGGAGAAGGTGTGTCAAGAGCCATTTTTGATATCCTGAGTACCAATTCTTAATACTAAGATATTTTAGTTTTCACCATGGAAGAGAAGTTAGAATCAGGAATTATCGTTTCATGTCAACCGGCATTTGGGAATGAACAGTTTTATGATTACGAGTTCATTAAAAGAATGGCTAAAGCTGCTGAGTTCGGAGGTAGTGTGGCTGTAAGAATTGAAGGAGTCGAGAATGTCCGTAGGTTGATACACGAGATATCATTGCCCGTTATTGGTTTGGTTAAGAATGGTTTACCAATTAATGATCTTGGAAAAAGATGTATAACATCAAAAGAGCAGGATATTTTGGATCTCTATGATTCAGGTGCCAGGATTATTGCTGTTGATTTTACATTTAGAGAAGCAAAGAACGCGTCTTATTATGCGAATCTTATAGATCGTATTCGAGCCTTGAAAGGTTTACAAATCCTTGCCGATGTTTCCACTATCGAGGAAGCTGTAATGGCTATGGAATGTGGTGTTGACTATGTTTCGTCTACTCTCGTTGGATATACTGATTATACATCTCATGTCAAACTTCCTGATTTGGAAATAATCAAGCAGTTTAGTGAGAGTTTATCTATTCCATTTTTCGCAGAGGGAGGTTTCTCATCAGCGAAAGATGTATGTAGAGCATTGGCATATAATGCTTATGGTGTTGTGATTGGCACCGCTATTACACGCCCCCATATTGTTACAAAAAAATACACAGACTTATTTAATCAATACAAACATGAAAGAATTATCACTTAATAACGGAAGAAAAATAGGGATTAATCATCCTCCGTTTTTCATTGCTGAGGCTGGTATAAACCATAACGGAGAAATGTCAATAGCCAAGAAGTTGATTGATATGGCTGTAAGAAATGGTGTAGAATCAATAAAATTCCAGAAGAGGGATTTTAAAAATACGATTACCTCTCAATTACTGCAACGTGATTATGCACATAGAAATTCATTTGGACAAACTTACCTGGAACATAAAATAGCATTAGAGTTTTCTGATGATGAGCTAAAAGAACTGAATGAGTATTCGAAGGAAAGGGATATTATTTTCTCTTGTAGCGCATTTAACATTTCAAGCTACGATTTCATCGAAAAAGAATTAGATCCACCATTTCACAAGATACCTAGTCCTCTGACTGTTAATCATGATCTGTTGCTGCATGTTGCATCTTATGGTAAACCACTTTTTATTTCTACAGGGATGACTTCCGGAGAAGAAGTTGATATGATGATGGATGTTTTAAAGGATTATAAAGATCGTATCGTATTATTTCAATGTACAAGCTTGTATCCCACACAAAATGAGGAGGTAAATCTTAATGTGATAAAAGCTTTCCAAAAGAAATACGATGTTCAAACAGGTTTATCTTCTCATGATCGTTCAGTTGTATTTCCCGCAGCAGCAGTGGCTCTTGGTGCCCGTGTAATTGAAAAGCATATTACCCTTGACAGAGCAATGAGGGGGCCAGATCATGCCGCTTCCTTTGAGGAAAGAGGTCTGTATTTGTCTTATAGCTATTGTCTTGATGTTTTTGAAGCGTTGGGTATCCCGGAAAAGAAAGTGCTTGCAAGAGAAGAAGAAAGTCGGATTAAGCATGTGCAGAGTATCGTTGCAAATGATGTTATAGATGAAGGTGAGATTATTAAAGAAACTCAGATTACCTACAAGTCTCCTGGAACCGGGATTCTGCCATACCAAAAGCATGAAGTTCTTGGCAAAACCGTTGTTAATAGGTTAGAGAAGGATACAACAATCAAAATTGAAGATCTGAGGTAGTATAGTTTCCATGGGAATTAGATTCTGAATAACTTTTTAATAAATATGATAACCACAAAATCATGAAAAATTGTAAGAATGTATTGCGCTATCTATTTGGTAAAGGCTCAATTGATGAGCTGGGAAGTATCCTTGAATCAAAAAGGATTGCTCCTGATTCCATTGTGGTTTTTGTAATTGATGAATTCTTTTCAAATCAACCAATAGTTAGCAAACTGCCAATAAATAAGGAGCAAGATATTTTGATTTTTGCCTCAACAAAGAATGAACCTCATGCAGATTATATCAACAGACTGAATGAGCAGATTGCCTCTGAAGTTAAAAAGAATCTTCCCGTAGCAATAGTTGGTATGGGTGGTGGGACTACTATGGATATAGCGAAAGTTATTTCTGTTTTATTGACCAATGGAGGTTCCGCCGAAGATTATCAGGGGTGGGATCGGGTTGAAAAACCGGGGATCTTTAAAATAGGTATTCCAACAATAGTTGGCACTGGAGCTGAAGCAACACGGACTGCTGTTCTTACCAGTAAGGTTAAAAAACTCGGGGTTAATAGTGATTATTCGGTGTTTGATCAGATCATTCAGGATTCAACCCTTATGGAGACTGTACCTCCCGATCAATTTATGTTCACAGCTATGGATAGCTATATTCATTGTGTTGAATCTTTAAGAGGTAGCACAAATGATGCCATGACAATTGCTTTTGCTCAAAAGTCTTTAGCCATACTTCAGGAGGTCTTTCTGGAAGAAATGGATGCTGATAAACTTATGACAGCTTCCTATCTGGGGGGGAGTGCTGTGGCAAATTCAAATGTGGGTATTTGCCACCCGATTTCGTATGGTCTGAGCCTCGTTATGGGGTATCATCATGGTTTTGCCGTGTGTGTGGCCTTTAATCAACTTGAAGAATATTATCCGGAAGTTGAGGAGTTTAAAGAGATTTTGAGAAAGCATAATATTGTGTTACCAACTAATTTGCTAAGAGATGTAACTGACGAGCAGATGGAACGAATGGTAGCGGCAATCAGAAAAAATGAAAAACCTCTTGAAAATGCTTTTGGCCCCGATTGGGAGAAAATTTTCACAGAAGAAAAAGTAAGGGAGATTTTAAGGAAGATCTAACCTTTCCAATCGTTATATCTGAACCAATAACTCTCACGATGGATTTTATTAAACTAAAAATGGAGGATTAACAAATGCCCGGTTTCGAACTAATAGGTAAAGAAGAACAAGAAGCTATTAATGAAATTTTTGAAAATAGTAATGGCGTTCTTTACAGATATGGATTTGATGAAAGAAGAAATCAGATATACAGAGTAAAGGAATTCGAAAAGAAGATCGCAGAAAAAGTGAATGTGGATTATTCACTTTTTGTGAATACAGGAACAGCTGCTGAAAAACTGGCTTTAATTGGTCTTGGTGTAAAGCCAGGTGATGAGGTTATTACACAAAGCTTCACTTTTATTGCTACCGTTGAGGCTATTCTTGAGCTAGGAGCTATTCCGGTAATTGCCGAAATAGATAAATCCTTAAATATGGATCCAGAAGACCTTAAAACAAAAATCACTTCCAGAACCAAAGCAATTATTCCTGTGCATATGGCGGGAGTTCCGGCACGGATGGATGAAATAATGGCTATTGCAAAGCTTCACAATATTCCTGTTCTGGAAGATTCAGCACAGGCTTTGGGTGGTACCTACAAGGGCAAAGCACTTGGGACTATTGCCGATGCGGGAATTTACAGTACTGATTTTGGGAAAGCAATAACCACCGGAGAGGGTGGGGTTTTAGTAACCAATAATCCACAGCTTCATAAGCTTGCTACCGAGTATTCGGACCATGGTCATGAAAACAACCCGAATTTTCCACGGGGTGAAGACACAAGATCAACCTGGGGATTTAATTTTAAAATTTCAGAAATTGCAGGAGCAATTGGTTTGGCACAGTTGGATAAACTGGATTATATCATAAACAAACAACGCGAACATAAAAAATATTTAAAAGAGCATTTGAGTGGTATTCAGGGGATCGAATTTCGTGATATTCCAGATCCACAGGGTGATGCTGCTGATACATTGGTATTCTTTGTGGATAACCAGGAGCTAGCAAAGCGAATTGCAGTTGAGTTGAGGGAACACGGATTAGGAACCAAGAACCTTCCGGATGCAATCAACTGGCATTTTGCAGGAACATGGACACAAATCTTCCATGATTTCGATGATTATGCAGGAAAAGACCTGGAAATGGTATGGCCAAAATCTACCAATCTGCTTCGTCGAGCAATCGCACTGCCTGTAATGGTCACTACCACTATGGATGAGTTGGATCACCAGGTAAATGTTGTTAGAGAAGTTCTAATGAAAACCTTGTAGGAAACCAGAGTTCTGACGATTGCGATTTGCTAGGTATGAAAGACAGGATTATTTACATTATCGAATCACCGTTTTGTAAACGCGACTATGACAGGTTTGGCGTTGATGGATTTCTCAAGGATGGGTATGAAATTCTGATTTGGGATTTTACTCCCGTATTACATCCCGTAAAACACGAAACTGAAAATCCACCGGATCCGATAGACTATCATAACCATATCGAACTGTTCTCAAAAAAGGAATCAAAGAAACTTTTGTCGTCCATAAACCGAAACGATGTGGTTTTGGTCATGCTTAAGCATGTATATGTAAACCATTTCATTTTTAAGGCTCTAAGGAAGTCTGGGTGTTATTTTGGACGACCTGTTCTGGGTATACTTCCTTTACCTGATAAGAAGGATTCTAAAACAAAAAAGGTAAAGAATTTAATAATTGATTCAATTATAAAGCCACAACGAGTACTTAATTCGTTATACTACAGGATTCTGTATCCTGTTTTAAATAAGGATTTGGACTTTCGGTTTATTATTTATGGAGGGTGGTATGCCAAAAAAATCAATCCAGGATTGAACGGTGAATCATCAAGGGAATTCATTAATTCTCATGCTTTGGACTATGATAACTATCTAAATTCACATCAGAATAATGGTTTTGAAAGACCAACAAAGGCATATGCCGTTTTTCTAGATGAGTATGTACCCTATCATTCGGATAATATCGATAAGACAGAGGCAAGTGCTACAAGTGAGAATTATTTTCCAGAACTGAATCATTTCTTTTTAAGAATTGAAAAGGAGTTTAATCTGAAGATTATCATCGCCGCTCATCCCAGATCGCATTATTCAACAATCGGGAATCCGTTTGAAGGAAGGGAATGTATAATTGGAAAGACTGCCCAGTTAATTGCACATTCTGATCTTGTAATTACTCATTGTAGTACAGCAAATAATTATACTGTACTCTATAATAAACCGGTAGTATTTATCAATAGCAGTAAGTATGCTCAATACTATCAGGATTTTATTTCCTTGTATGCAAGCGAATTCGGTAAGCAGGCGTTAGATGTTACTGCTGATTATGATCTTGAATTCTCTGGATTTCTTCCAAAGGAGGAGTTTTATACACAATACAAGGAGAAATACATCAAAGATGCCAATAGCCCTGAAGAGATGTATTCATGGGAGATCTTTATGCATCATTTAGCTGAACGGAAAAAAGAAAAATCTACAGAATTACCAGAGCGTTGAGTTTCAAATTCTGACATTTTGGGTTTCCATTATTTCTCCAGAGTATCAGAAAATCTAAAATCTACCATAAATACGAACTATGTTATTAAAGGATAAAACCGCTGTCATTACTGGTTGCAATAAAGGAATCGGTAAATCGATTATGGAAACCTTTGCCCGGCATGGAGCAGATATTATAGCTTGTATCCGGGTAGTATCTTCGGATTTTCAGTCTGTTGTAAACAGATTGATTGAGGAAACTGGAGTCTCAATTCATATTGTAAATTTTGATTTGGATGATTCGGATCAGATTAAAACAGGTATCCGAACGATTATGTCATTGAAAAAGCCCATCGATATCCTGGTTAATAATGCCGGTATAGCTGCTGGATCGATATTTCAAATGACATCGTCGAATGAACTTGAGACTTTGATGAAGATAAATTTCACTTCTCAAATTCAATTATCTCAGGGGATTTCCAGATTGATGAGTAGAAATAAAAAAGGATCGATAATTAATATAGCTTCAGTGGCAGGAATTATTGGGAACCCAGGAACACTCAGTTATGGATCCAGCAAAGCGGCTTTACTATTTGCAACAAAAACAATGGCGACTGAATTGGGAGTGAATAACATCAGAGTGAATGCTATAGCTCCAAGTGTAACAAAGACTGAAATGTTCGATCAGATGGATGAGAAAGCCAGGGATAAAATGATTGAATCATCTGCATTGAAACGTGCCGGGGATCCAAATGAGATAGCGAATGTCGCACTTTTCCTGGCAAGTGACCTATCAAGTTTCATGACTGGGCAGGCTCTTCGTGTGGATGGAGGGATCATCTAATACCTACAAAGTATCAGGTCAATTAATAAGTTTTTTATATAAAGTTTTAACCACCAGAAAAGAATTAATAAGAAGATGAACGAATCCGGAATTATAGAAATGGCTCAGAACATGCGGAAAAACATGTTAGATGTTTCCCTTGCATGCAAAGTGAGTGTACATATGGGAGGGGGATTGTCTCTGGTTGAGATATTAGCGACTCTTTATGGGGCAGTTCTGAAATTTGATAAAACCAATCCTTTTTGGGCGCAACGTGATAAGTTTATACTAAGTAAAGGCCATGGTGTACTAGGCTATTATAGTGCTTTATATGAGGTTGGCTTGATTGATAAAGAGAAGTTCTTTTCTTTTCAATCCAACGAGAGTGACCTAATTGCTCATCCTGTCATGAAAATACCTTTAGGGATTGAATCTTCAAATGGAAGTCTTGGGCATGGTTTATCTATGGCTATAGGCCTGGCTATTGCTTCTAGAAAGAAGGAGTTGAATAATAATATTTATGTGTTGTTGGGTGATGGTGAGTGTAATGAAGGTTCTGTTTGGGAAGCTGCGATGTCGGCAGCTCATTATCAACTTGAGAACCTTACAGCAATAGTTGATCATAATGGACTTCAAAGTGATGGGATTTGTAGGAATGTATTGGATTCAGGTGAGTTGGCTAAGAAATGGTTGAGTTTTGGATGGGAAGTATATGAGGTCAATGGACACAATGTGAGTGAATTATACCATGCATTCACGGCTCCTCGTGAGGAGAAAAGGCCAAAAGTGATTATTGCTCATACAGTTAAAGGAAAAGGTGTTGCTTTTATGGAAAATAATAATGATTGGCATCATAACCGTTTGACTGAGAATCTCTACAACAGAGCTCTTGAAGAACTAAACATGAATCTATGATTAAAATAACAGAAAAAGATAGTCGGCAATGGTCGAGATTTGGATCTCGAGCAACCTTTGGGCAAGCAATATTGCTTTTAGCTGAGTCAAAACCCAACCTGATGGTGTTATCCGGAGACTTGGGGAAATCTTCAGGTCTTGATCGGTTTAGCACTTCATATCCAGATAAGTTTCTCAATATTGGTATTGCTGAACAAAATATGATTGGAGTAGCTGCTGGTTTAGCGAAAGAAGATTTTGTGGTTTTTGCCACTTCTTTTGCTCCTTTTATAACCATGAGAGCTGCTGAGCAAATCAGAATGAACCTGGGCTATATGAAGTTAAATGTTAAGGCCGTATCGATTGGAAGTGGTGTATCCATGGCTTTTCTGGGGAATTCACATTTTGGGCTTGAGGATGCTGCTGTAATGCGTGCAATTCCAAATCTAACAATTGTTTCTCCGGCTGATTGCGCAGAAATTGTTAAAACAGTTTTTGCTGCTGCTGATTTTGAGGGCCCCATGTACATTAGACTTACTGGTGGTGTTGGGAATCCAATTGTCTATCGGGATGATTATGAATTCGAAATTGGAAAAGCTGTAACACTTAAAGAAGGTTCTGATATTACAATTGTAGCCAACGGAACCATGGTTTATCAGTCACTACAGGCTGCCAAAATACTGGAAGATCAGGGCGTTTCCGCTACTGTTGTAAATATGCATACCTTAAAACCTTTGGACACGGAAGTTTTGGATAGCGCTCTAAGTAATTCAAAACTGATTGTTTCAGTGGAAGAGCATAGTATTACCGGAGGTTTGGGAAGTGCTATTGCAGAATATACATCAACATTTGCCAATTCACCAGCTTTGCTTTCCATTGGACTACCAGATGAATTTCTGGTAACAGCTGAGTATAAATATTTACTTGATAAATATGGTCTTACGGCAGAAAAAATAGCCGGAAGAATTATAGATTCTCTGGAGAAATCTGAAACAACAATTAATCAATCAAAAATTTTAAGCAATTATGAATAATCGGGAAAAGTATGAACAGGTTTTCGTGAAATGTTTCGAGGTTGAAAAGGCTGTTCTGGATGAAAATTTTGTTTACCAATGTGTGCCACAGTGGGATTCTGTTGGCCATATGGGAATGGTAGCTGAACTGGAAGAAACATTTGATGTCATGTTGGAAATGGACGACATTATCGATTTTAGTTCTTTCACAGTAGGCATAGAAGTCTTAACCAAGTATGGCGTAGTTATTAATTAGAGTTTTATTTGGCTTTGGAGGAATTTTTTATCTAAAAGTAGTATTCAGGTTGAATGCTGATTAAGTATACAATTAAGTCACTTTCTGTATTAAAAAATAGAGCAATGGAAGAATTTAGTTTAAACTGTCTAGAACTACAGGAGTATCAACCCAATCGCTACCCCTTTCTGATGATAGATCATGTTGATAAAGTATTACCTGGTAAGTATGCAAAGGGGCGTAAAAATCTGACTCTTAATGAATGGTATTTCCCAAAGCATTTTCCTGATGGGCCTAATATGCCCGGAGCTCTTCAGTTGGAAGCGATGGCACAGATGCTAACAGTAGCAATAACAACGCTACCAGGACTAAAGGGGAAGGTAACCCATGCTCTATCTCATACCATACGTTTTCGCAAGGAGGTGCTTCCGGGTGATGTTTTAATCATAGAAACTGAAGTGATTTCATGGAAACGTGGTATATGTAAGGGTAAAGGATATGGTTATACCAATGGTGAAGTTGCTTGTGAAGCAGATATGACGATAACCATTCCGGATATTTTGGAGCAATATCTTCCCAGAAAAAGAGATAGTGTATCAAGTAGTTAATATCTAACCTGAATCGGGAAAACACTCTCTATTTGAATGTGGATAGTTTATTCCATTCTCAAAAGATGGTTTATCTGTTTTTTCAGCCAATTCTGATTTTTATCAAAAATAATATTTGTGGAAACTGTTAAAGACAATGAGATTGTTGACATTTTAATCGTTGGAGCAGGAGCTTCTGGTGCGGCTGCTGCCTGGAATTTAAGTGATTGTGGTTTAAGTGTCTTGTGCTTAGAACAGGGAGGGAAAATTAATCCTGAAGAATATCCAAGCACAAAAGTGGATTGGGAAGCTTCTAAGTATAGAGATTATCATGTTAGCCCGAATGTTAGGAAGCTAAAATCGGATTACCCTGTTAATGATCGTCAATCGCCAATTGGAATTGCGAATTTCAACGCTGTAGGTGGCTCTACAATTTTATATTCAGGCCATTTTCCACGACTTCATCCTTCAGATTTTAAAGTTAAAACGCTGGATGGAATTGCCGATGACTGGCCGCTCAGTTACGAGGAACTGGAGCCATTTTACGACCTCAATGATAAGATGATGGGGGTTTCAGGTCTTTCCGGAGATACAGCATATCCTCTGATCGAAAATTTGCTACCACCCATTCCTCTTGGGAAGTTGGGAGAAACAATCGGTGAGGGTTTCAATAAACTAGGATGGCATATGTGGCCTTCATATAGTGCAATCCTAACCCGTCAGTACATGCATCGTGAAAAATGTGTGAATCTTGGTCCTTGTAACACAGGATGTCCGCAAGGAGCAAAAGCCAGTGTGGATATTACTTATTGGCCACTGGCAAAATTAAATGGTGTTGAACTGAAAACACATTGCAGAGTACGTGAGATTTGTGTAGATAAACAAGGACAAGCTACCGGAGCAGTTTATTATGATAAGGAGGGTAATGAATGTTTCCAGAAAGCCCGCTTAGTTATTATTGCCTGTAATGGAGTAGGGACACCTAGACTTTTACTGAATTCAAAAAGCCCTCAATTCCCCAATGGGATTGCAAATAGTTCCGGCCTTGTTGGTAAAAATCTGATGTTGCATCCCTTAGGTTATGTAGAAGGTGTCTTTGAAAAGGATCTTGAATCTCACCTGGGACCGCATGGTTGCTGTATTCAAAGTCAGCAATTTTATGAAACGGATAAATCCCGTGGCTTTGTTCGAGGTTATACTATGCAGATTTTACGTGGTCCCGGTCCACTTGAAACAGCTATGTCAGGTGTTATGCGTCGTCAAATTCCTCTTGGAGAGGGGCATCATGAAGCTTTCAAATCCATATTCGGTAGGACCATTGGAATGGGGGTGATAGTGGAAGACTTGCCGGAAGAAGAAAATACAGTAACTATAGACCCTGAACTTACCGATGCTTTTGGGATTCCTGCCCCAAAAATCAATTACCGTTTGGGAGAGAATAGCAAAAGGATGTTAGCCTTTGGGTTGAAGAAGGGGAAGGAAGTTATGGATGCAGCCGGAGCTGTTAAAACATTGGCTTTTGGCCCTGTTCGAAATACTGGCTGGCATTTGATGGGGACTACCCGTATGGGTACAGACCCCAAGACTTCAGTTGTGAATCAATTTGGGCAGAGCCATGATGTTAAGAATCTATTTATTGTTGATAGCAGTGTCTTTGTGACATCAGGAGGGGTAAATCCAGCTTCAACACTTCAGGCATTGTCATTATATATTACCGATTATATCAAAAAGCAAAAATCAAGTATTTTAAACTAACTCCGCATATGCAAGTTGAGAAGGTAATCACTGAAAAGCTTAATCAGGACGAAATAGTAATATTAACGGAATTATTTGACTTTGTTATTCCTCCGGGTAAAGAAGGGCAGTTACCTGGAGCTGGATTTTTATGCAAGATGGATATTCTTTTTTCATCTGAAGATTTAAGCTTTTTTACTGAAATCGTTAAGCAATTATCCGATGATTCTAATTCCATTTTTGGAAAAGAGTTTGTTTGTCTAAGCACCGATGAATGTCGTGATTTGTTACGTAGGTTTCAAAAAAAGTCATTGAGGAGTTTCAATGAATTGGCATTTAAAATCATCAATTATTATTATACCAATGATCGTATTCTTGAAGCTATTGGCATCAAATCCCGGCCTCCTTTTCCTGATGGAAATTATGTAGAAGAAGGTGATCTTTTATTGTTTGAGGATGTGTATTTGAGGGGTCAGGTTTATCGTGAGTAATTACCATTTTAATTAAAACATTCTGTGAAATGAATCTTTTCGAAAACTTAGCGGATTTATATTCTGAGAATATTGCTGTTATTACTGAAAAAGGTGAACAGTTAAGCTATTCTGAACTTGAAATTAAGTCACAAGAACTGGGGAATAAATTGCCTGAACGCTCTTTGATTTTTAGTCTTTGCAGAAACAGTTTAGGTTCGCTGATTGGTTACTTCTCTTTTCTAAAGCATAAAGTGGTGCCGCTTATGTTGGATGCCTCAATGGACACCGAATTATTTGAAAGATTATTGGATAATTACAAGCCAGAATATCTGTGGTTACCCACTGAAGACATTTATAAATTCCCAAAGGGACAAAACATATTTACCTTATATGATTATACTTTGGTGAAGTTGAATCCTCAAGAAAAGTATCCTTTACATAAAGATTTGGCTCTTTTACTCGGGACATCTGGGAGTACAGGAAGTCCAAAACTTGTTCGGTTAACTTATGAAAACATTAAGTCGAATGCTCTCTCCATCAAAGAATACTTGTCGATTGATCAAGACGAAAAACCCATAACGGCTCTTCCCATGAGTTATTCCTTTGGTCTTTCAATTATTAACAGTCATTTTTATTCCGGAGCAACGTTGTTATTGACTAATCGCAGCCTGTTTGAAAAAGGATTCTGGTCATTCTTGAAAGAACAAAAAGCAAGCTCCTTATCCGGTGTTCCCTATACTTTTGAAATTCTTAAGAAATTGAGGTTTTCCAGGATGGATGTACCTGCCTTGAAAACTCTAACACAGGCTGGAGGCAAGATGAATAATGATCTCAATAAAGAGTTTGTTGAAATCTGTCTTCAATCCAATAAACGACTGTTTGTAATGTATGGGCAAACAGAGGCAACTGCAAGAATGAGTTATTTACCGTTCGAGTATGCTCAATCCAAACTGGGGAGTATGGGTATTGCCATTCCTGGTGGTGCATTCAGCCTGATCAATGAAGAAAAGGAAATAATTATTGAGAATAATGTGGTAGGTGAACTTGTATATGAGGGACGAAATGTTTCCTTGGGATACGCGACTTGTGGTAGTGATCTTGCAAAAGAAGATGAAAATAGAGGCAAATTGATAACCGGAGATATGGCTCGACGCGATGATGATGGCTTCTATTATATTGTGGGGAGAAAAAAGAGATTTGTTAAAATATTTGGGAATCGGGTAAATCTGGATGAAACGGAACGCCTGTTAAAGAACCAGGTACCGGATTGTGCTTGTTTGGGGAATGATAGTCAGGTTACCATCTTTATCACTGATAAAACACAGGTGGATAAAGTACGGTCTTTTATTTCCTCTAAAACAGGTATACATCATTCTGCTTTCTCGATTAAATACATAGATGCTATTCCTAAGAATTCTTCAGGGAAAACAATTTATGCCAATCTTGAAATATAATGATGAACTTTTCTGAAATCCTGAATATTCAGCCTTATTCCCTTTCAAGGAGTGATAAAGAAGACCTTTTTAATTCCTTTTTGCCTCACCTTTCAAGATATCATTATAATGAATGTTTACCGTTCAGGAAGATGATGGATGGCGTTGGCTTTAGGATTGATCAGGAGTATCGATATTCTGAGCTGCCTTTTTTGCCTGTAAGGCTCTTCAAAATGTACGACCTTAAAAGTGTTGGAAAAGAGGAGGTCGTAAAAACAATGACTTCTTCCGGAACTTCCGGGCAGGCGGTTTCCCGGATTTACCTGGATAGAGAAACGGCATCGAACCAAACCAAAGTGCTCACCAAAATTGTATCTTCATTTATTGGGAAGCAGAGGGTACCGATGATTATCATCGATTCAGATGCTGTTGTAAAAAACAGGAATCTCTTTTCTGCCCGTGGAGCAGCAATTCTTGGTTTTTCCATGTTTGGAACCAAGCGTATATATGCTCTGAACGAAAATATGGAACTCAATGTGGAATTACTTCTTCAATTTTTAGAAGAGCATAAGGGGGAGCGAATTTTTCTGTTTGGATTTACTTTTATGATTTGGCAGCATTTTTATAAAGAACTGAAAGAAAAACGAGTGAAGCTTGACTTATCAAATGCTGTTCTGATTCATGGAGGAGGCTGGAAAAAACTGATCTCGGAATCAATATCAAACCTGGAGTTTAAAAAAAGGCTGAATCAGGAAACAGGAATTGTGGATGTGCATGATTATTATGGAATGGTAGAGCAAACTGGTTCCATCTATATGGAGTGTGAATACGGACATTTACATGCTCCGATCTTTTCAGATGTTATCATCAGAAGAGCAGTAGATTTCTCTGAAGCTAAGGTCGGCGAAAAAGGGATTATTCAGGTTGTATCATTATTACCCAAAAGTTATCCGGGGCATTCATTATTAACCGAAGATGAAGGCATGTTGCTCGGAGAAGATGATTGTGTTTGTGGTAGAAAAGGAAAGTATTTTAAAATATTAGGACGATTAAAAAATGCCGAAATCAGAGGTTGTAGCGATGTTTATGCAACAAAGTTTTAAGGATATACAGTTCTTATTCCCCAAGGAATTTCATCAGGAAGGATTCTCTGATCTGAGATCTTGTTTCACTTTTGATGAGAATGTTGTGGGATTTTTAAATGCTTTATCACAGGAGCTGAATAATGATAAGAATATCAGAGCTTTCCCCGATGTGGCTACCTTTGCTTTCTTTTGCCGAAAGGCGAATATTTTAAACCTTTCAAAGCGATTTAATCAAAAAGGCTTGTTGAGGTTAGGACGCGGAACGATTTTTCATGTAGCTCCTTCCAATGTACCGGTAAATTTTGCATATTCATTGGTTGCAGGTTTACTTGCCGGGAATGTAAATATCGTACGTGTTCCAAGTAAAGACTTTGATCAAATTACCATGATTTGTAATGCGATTGATCGCATTGGGAAATCAGGAAAATTCCCTGAAGTACTTGAAAAGATTATTTTGATCAGGTATCACAGGCAGAGTCAGGCAACTTCATATTTTTCTTCCATCAGCGATGTACGAATTATTTGGGGGGGAGATGAAACCATTGCGCAAATCAGAAAATCACCATTACCAGCAAGGGCCTATGATGTGACCTTCGCTGATCGATATTCATTTTGTGTGATTAATGCTGATGAGTATATTAATGAAGCTTCTCCTGAAAAAACAGCTAAAGGATTTTACAACGATACCTACTTATTTGACCAGAATGCTTGTTCAGCTCCTCATCTAATCATTTGGTTAGGAGCAAAGGAAAATATAGTCCGGTCGAAAAGTATATTCTGGAATGCACTTCAAAAGGTGGTTGATCAGAATTACCAGATACAAGCGGTAATGGCGGTAGATAAACTTACTTCCTTTTATGAGCAGACAATACAAGACGAACAGGTTCATAAAGTTGATACACGTGATAATTCATTATGGAGAGTAAATTGGGATTCCTTACCACATAATGTAGACGGATTCAGATGTGCTGGAGGATATTTTTCCGAATTTGAAGCAGAGAGTTTGGATGATATTGCTCATATCATAAACAGAAAATATCAGACACTGGCTGTATATGGTGTGTCTGAACAAAGTTTAAATGATTTCATTAGTAAGCAAAAACCTTCAGGGATCGATCGTATTGTTCCAATTGGAAGAACCACCGACTTTTCATTACTATGGGATGGGTATGACTTGATCTCTACACTGAGCAGAACTGTTGAGATCGTATGACCAGATCCGTAAATTTAATGATTAGCATATCAGTAAATAACGATATTATAAAGTACCCGAATTCTATATGAGCAGACTTTATACTCTTGAATTATGTATTCCAGAAGAGGTCGCTGAATTGAAAAAGTACCTTGACACATACTGGCAAAAAGATCATGTGCTGGTTCAGTCAAAGGAATTATTCAATTGGCAATATATTTCTAATGGATACATCAACTGGGTGATAGCCAGAAATAATAATACCAATGAGATTGATGGGGCAATGGGTTTTTTACCGACCTATCATTATGATAAGGAGTTGACCTGTGAGATGGAGTTCTGGGGTGCTCTTTGGTCTACCAATGAAAATGCAGGGCCTGGGTTGGGAATGGCCTTGATGAAGTATGTTTGGAAGAGATATAACCCCACATCGTATGGTGCATTAGGAATTTCTGAAATAGCAAAAAGAATTTACAAGATGCTTAATCAGAAGATGGGATATCTGAATCAGTATTATTACTTGAATAAAAGGCTTCCTGAATATACGATTGCTCAGGTTAAACAAAGGCACGGATCGGATGCTGTTTGTAATAAGAATTTTTCAATTCATGAATTGCATACGCTTGAAGGTGTTGAATTAGACCACATATACAGACCACGAAAAACCATTGCTTATCTGATAAACAGATATCAGAAACATCCAATCTACAAGTACAGGTTTTTAGGAATTTACGATAGGGATGAATTGATCTGCATATGGATTATCAGAAAGCCTTTTGTAAAGGAATCTTCATGTTTGAGAATTATTGATATATATGGAGATCTGTCAAAAGTTGATAATTTGGAAACCCAACTCGACCAACTGCTTAGGTCTGAAGATTCTGAATATATCGACTGCTTAAATTTTGGAATTGAAGAATCACAATTCAAATCCATCGGGTTCCGAATTCTGGATCCAGAAGGTGAAGATATTATCCCAAATTATTTTGAACCTTTTGTAAAAGAAAACATACAAATTGAGTTTTCTATCAAGTCTTTTAGTGAGGATTATGTGATTTTTAAGGGTGATGGAGATCTTGACCGGCCAAGCGTAATTGATTAACTATGAATTCAAAAGTAACTATAGTAATGTATCATTATGTCAGGGATCTGATAAACTCCAGATTTCCTGAGATAAAAGGCTTGGATATTTCCTTATTTAAGGAACAGGTGGCCTACCTGAAAAAGAACTATCGGTTCATTAGTATGGAACAACTGATAGATTCGATTGATAATGGTACATCATTACCTGAAAAAGCTGTGCTACTAACCTTTGATGATGCCTATATTGATCATTATACTCAAGTCTTGCCCGTATTGGTGGAGAATAAGATCCAAGGTTCATTCTATGCTCCCGTAAAGGCCGTTACAGAACATGTTGTATTGGATGTTAATAAAATTCACTTTATTCTGGCTTCTTGTACGAACAAGAAAAATCTTGTAAACGACCTGTTTGAATTATTGGATAAATACCGATGCTCATACAATCTTGAGTCGAATGCGTATTATTATCAAAAACTTGCCATTGCTGACCGCTTTGATACCGCCGATGTGATCTTCATAAAGCGTTTGTTGCAGGTTGGTTTGGAAGAAGAACTTCGAAGGAAGATAACGAATTTGCTTTTTAGAAAGTATATTGGAATCTCTGAATCTGCATTTTCCAGAGAGTTATACATGAGCGTTGATCAGTTGAAAATGATGAAACAATTCGGAATGCACATTGGAGCTCATGGGTATGATCATTATTGGTTGGATTCATTGTCTAAAGAAAATCAAGAGATTGAAATAAGCAAATCCATCACGTTTTTAAAATCTATTGGGGTTGATGCCGATTACTGGACCATGTGTTACCCCTATGGAGCTTATAATGAGGATACACTCAATATTCTGGCAAAATTCAAATGCAAACTGGCTTTATCAGTGAATACAGATGTTGCAGACCTTGATACTGAAAACAGGTATGCGCTTTCCCGCCTTGATACGAATGATTTACCCAAAGATCAACATGTCTTTACAGACGATTGGTTCATTAAAGCATAGCAATCAATAATACAATGATAAATTCAAAAATTTCTTTAAGAGAGGTCGTGCTTTTTGTGTTTGCTATTTTTATAGCAACCTACCTGTGGAGAATTCCTATTTTGGGTATCCTTTCCAAAGGAATATTGGCTGCTGGTATTTTTTATGGAATTTTGAAAAATGGTAGATATTTAATAAAACCCCGTAGGTTGGGTGGAAAGTATTTGTATATAATGATTCTGGGGGTTGCGATATCTTTTTTCTATGCGGCATATATACGGGGGTCTGTTACAGAACAATTGGAATTGAACAATTTTGATACGCACCTGACTATGAGAAGAAATGTGGAGGGGATATTATTGTTCTTTTTCATTATTCTTAATTATGATACAAAGGAAAAATTACTGAAACTACTGGATGTGCAATTATACATAGGGGTGATCTTTACTCTAATGATGCTTTTAAGGATATCTGATGTTTTTGTTTCTGCCCTTGGAGTTGACCTTTATTTCGAAACTGTTGTTACTGAAACCTATGGTGTAGATATGGAACGATACTCGTTCGCTACATTGGATCCGGGCTCTTTTGGTGGACTCACTCTATTCTTTGCTTTGTTTTGTGCTTTTAAATACTATGAAATCAAGCCGAATAAAAGACATATTATATTCTTTGTGCTATTTACTTTAGCTACACTAATTACTATATCCCGAACCGTAATCATCAAATTTGTTATCAGTGTCTTGGTCTACTTGTTCCTTTCCTTTAAAATTAATCTGAAAACAGGGACCAAATTTGTGATTGTTGGATTTATCGCAGTGATTATTTTTTTCAATACCAGTATGTCGAATAATATTACTCTAAGATTCACGGAAGTATTTTATAATCTTCAGGAATTTTATCATGAGGGAGAACTGGTAGCACGTGACAGCTTCCAATACAGACTGGTTCGTGCATTGGTAGGTGTTCCCAAAGACTTAGAAGGTTGGATTATGGGATCCGGAGGGATACAAACAGCCAGGTTATCTGTAACAGGAGGTGCAGACCATATTGAATATACAAATTGGTTGTGGCAATTCGGGTTGATTACATTTATCCCGTTTATAGTATTTCTTGGTTCTTTGATTCGAAGACCTTATAAACTGAATAAAAAAACTAACAGTTCTTTTATAAAGCATCTTACTGCCTATAGTATTGGTGTAATTGTGTGTTTGATGATTCATATGATTGGAGCACCATCATTTTATTATTTATGGATTTGGACTGCCTTTTCAGTGGTTTTGACAAATATTTCTTACGATGTGGAATTAAGAAACTATAAATCCTTCCGTGAGTGGAATAATAGCAGAAGAATATCCAACCAGCCAATTGAAAACTAGGTAACACAGATTTCTAATTCTTTTTACGCTTGAAACAGAAAAAAACTCGTAAAGAAGACTCTCTTAAAACCAGGTATCTGTTCAAACTGGGGACAAATCTAATTGGTATTCCAATTGGGTTGGTTACCATGAGTATCATCCCCAGAGGTCTTGGTGTAACTGCATATGGCAACTTTAGTTTCCTGAGCAGCTTTTTTTCCAGTACCGTATCTTTTGTTAACCTTGGAACTTCTGATGCATTCTATACGAAACTTAGTAAGAGACCCAATGATGAGGCACTGAAAAAGTTCTACTGGAATCTTGTTATCATCCTTACCTTGTTACTGATGGCCTTTGTGGCAGTATCAGTAATAAGTGGTTTTCAACCTAAATTATGGCCCGATCAGTTGCTGAAACATATCTTCATGGGACTGCTGTTTGGTTATTTATACTGGTATTCCCAGATTATATTAAAGATTGTTGATGCATATGCTGTAACTCGTGAAGGCGAGTTGATTCGGATGGCTCAGAAGGTCTTGCGTCTGATTCTGCTGATTCCCATGTTCTTACTGGATTGGTTCACATTGGACCTGTTCTTTATCTATAACTATGTAATTATGCTGTTTAGTATTGTTGGTTGGATCCGCATACTTCACAAGCATGATATCAGAGTTTTTCCGAAAATAAAACTGGATAGAAAGAGTCTTAAGGGATATGCTTCAGAGTTTTATAATTACTCAGCCCCCTTAATTATTTATGCCTTTGCAGGGACTTTTGCGGAAATTTTTGACCGGTGGATATTACAACAAAGTGGTGGTAGTTCAGAGCAGGGTTACTATGGTTTGGCATATCAGGTAGGGACCATTTGCTTTCTTTTTACCAGTGCCATGACTCCATTGATTTTTAGAGAGTTTTCGGTGGCAATATCCAAAAAAGACCTGAATAAAACTCGCGATTTATTTCGCAGGCATATACCGATGCTTTATGCAATAGCAGCCTATTTGGGGATTTTTATAAGCTTTCAGGCTGAGAATGTCGGATTTATTATCGCAGGAGAAGATTTTAGTGGAGCGTATTGGTCTATCGTAATCATGGCTATTTATCCCATTCACCAGACATATGGCCAATTAAGCGGATCGCTGTTTTTAGCTTCTGATAATACACGCTTATACAGGAATATTGGAGTAAGTATCTTTGCGGCAGGAATTCCTGTTTCATATATTTTGATTTCAGATAATGAGTTGTTTGGCCTGGATTTGGGGGGGATCGGATTATCAATCAAAATGATTGCCTTTCAATTTATCATGGTGAATATTCAATTATGGTATAACACCAGGTATTTAAAGACCAGGTTTATGGATTACTTTATTCACCAGATTTACACCATCATATTCTTTGCAATAGCAGCCTATTTGAGTAAAGTAGTGACCGATATCTTTCTTACTGACAAAATAGGGAACTTTATAGTTTGTGGTATCATATATACAATCTTTGTTGGGGTGATTGCCATTGTTCACCCTCAAATATTTTCCCTGAGCAGAGCAGAATTGAAAAAATACACTTACCAGCTTATTCGTCGAATTAAACATTAAAACATCATGAGACCAGAAGTTAAAATTTTAGACTGCACTCTAAGAGATGGAGGATACGTCAACAATTGGGAATTCCAGACTGATAGTACAAAAGAGATAATTAAATCCTTAATCGATGCAAAAATCGACATCGTGGAATGCGGGTTCGTTAGTCAAACCAAAGGCAACGGACTGGATTCAACTTTATTTAAAGAGATTGCTCCTGTTAATGAACTTTTGAAGTCTTTAAATAAAGACCTCAGCGAGACGGATTTCTGTGTTATGATCAACAAAGGGGAGTATGACCTGAATACATTACCTGTTTTCAATCCGGAAACCGATGTTATTTCGATGATCAGATATGCTTTCCATAAGAAAGACTGGAAAAATGCTATGAAAGATATTCAGCAGATGATTAATAAAGGCTACCAGGTTTATGTTCAGGCAATGGTTACCCTTTCCTATTCTGATAACGAACTCCTTGAACTACTTGAGGAAGTTAACAAGTATGATGTTTATGCCATGTATATTGTGGATAGTTTCGGTGCAATGCTGGGGGATGATTTCCGCAGGTTACATTATTTGTTCGAGAATAATCTTAAACCGGGTATTCGCTTAGGGTATCATTCACATAATAATTTGCAAATGGCGTATTCAAATGCCATAGACTTTATACAAATAAAGGATACAGAAAGAGAAATTATAATTGATTCGTCCATTCATGGAATGGGAAGAGGCGCTGGAAACCTGACTACGGAACTTGTTGCGGATTATATGAATAAGAAAAAACAAGCCAGCTATAACATTGTACCATTACTTGAATCAATTGATAAGTACCTGGCAGCAATATACAGAGAGAATTACTGGGGATACTCCATTGCCCATTTCCTTTCAGCATCCTTTGGTTGCCATCCGAATTATGCGACATTCCTGTTAAATAAGAAGAATCTTTCAATTGTTGAAATTCAGAAGATACTTGGGCTTCTCGATAATGGGGAAAAGAAGAACTTTAGCAAAGAACGTATTGAAGAACTTTATATCAGTTTCAAATCCGGAGATGGCCTTCCTATAAACTTTAACCAGGATTTCTTTAAGGATCACAATATTCTTATTCTGGCTCCCGGACCAAATGCAGTGAAGCAGAAAGAACATGTAGAAAATTTTATCGACTCAATGAAACCCGTTAAAATAGCGGTTAATCATATCCCTTTGGAATATAAGGCCGATTACTTTTTCTTTTCCAATCAAAAGAGATATGAAAAATTCATCGGTAACATAGATCCTGAAAAAGTAATCATTACTACCAATATCCATGTCAAATCGAATAGTAGTAATTATAAAGTGGTAGATTATCATGATCTTGTAACGATGACTTCAAACAAAAATGATAATGTTACAATTTTGTTGTTGAACCTGTTGATTGATCAAAAGGTAAATGAAGTTTACCTTGCCGGTTTTGATGGATATAAATTTGATGCTGAGAATTACAGTTATACAGAGTATGACCGGGTTGTAGAGAGAAAGGCATTGGAACAACACAATGAGAATGTGAAAATTTCCCTGAACGAAACCCGGGAACGCATTGCCCTTAACTTCCTTACGGACTCATTATTCAAAAGGGACTAAAACTGACATACCATGCTACATAAGAATTATCTGAAAGAAAAACTTCAATCCGGAGATTCCGCACTGGGAACCTGGTGTATTATCGATTCACCATATGTTGTTGATGTTATTGCATCAGCAGGTATCGACTTCATCATTATAGATGCAGAACATGGAGCCATTTCCTTTGAAACGGCTCAACAGATGGTTATAGCTTGTGAATCCCGAAATGTTTCTCCTGTTATGCGTGTTGGAAACCTGGAAGAATCTATGATCCTTCGGGCTTTGGATTTGGGGATTCACGGCATTCAGCTTCCCAATATTTCAACAGTGGAAGATGCCAGGAAACTGGTCGAATTTTCCAAGTATCCACCCATCGGAGTAAGAGGCTTTTCTCCATTTACTAAGGCTGGTAATTATGATTTCAGAAATGGTAAAACCTTACCTGCACAGGCCAATGAAAATGTTCTGGTAATAGCCAATCTTGAAGGAGTGGAAGGAATTCAGAATATTCAGGAAATAGCAAAAGTGGAATACCTTGATGTGATCTTCATTGGCTTGTTCGATTTAAGTAAATCCATGGGAGTTCCTGGTGATGTGGAGAATCCAATTGTATTGGAGGCTTTACAAACGGCTGTTGATGTAGCCCATAAAAACAATAAAAAAATTGGAACCATCGCAGCAAATCATCAAATGTTGAAAAATTTCAAGGAAATGGGAGTTGATTATCTTACCTATTCTGTTGATACAGGGATGATAAAAGAGGCTTACCTTGATATCGTTACGAATTTTAATGCAAAATAGAATCATATGACACGCTTTGATCAAATGCAACGCTTGCTGGATAATCGCAAGTTCTTTAAATTGGTTTGTGGAGCAGGAAATGAGGATGCTGAAGAAGTAAAACGGTTAACCGTTTTATACACGCTGGCAGGAGCCAAAGGATTGGATGTTTCGGCTAACCTTGAAGTCGTTAGAAAATGCGTTGAAGGTATCGATCTGGCATTTCAGCTGGCCGATAAACTTGATGTAATCCTGAAAACCAGGCCATGGATAACAGTGAGTGTAGGTATGAAAGGTGATCATCATGTTAGAAAAGCAACAATTAACCCAGAAACCTGTATTAGTTGCAAAGTTTGTATCCAGTCATGTCCAACGGAAGCAATTCCAAATGAGCTTATTGTTAACAAGGCCAAATGTATCGGTTGCGGTCATTGTGGTGCCATTTGTCCCCGAAACGATGTGATTACTTACAAGCATAATAGCAGAGTATTAAAAGAGATACTGCCTAAATGCATGGAATTAGGGGTTGAGAATTTTGAATTACACGCTGCTGTAGCCAGTGATGAATCCATTATGGAAGAATGGGAGCTGATTAATGAAGTAAATACAGATGGTCACAACTCAATGTGTCTGGATCGATTACATTTATCTGACTTTGCTCTGGAAACCAGAATTATCAAAGCCAAGCAGGTTGCCGGTGAGCGCTTGATTATTCAGGCAGATGGCTATCCAATGAGTGGAGGGAAAGATGATTACAATACAACACTGCAGGCCGTAGCAATTGCTGATGTGATCAATAAACGATTTAATAAACTTAAGGATAAGAAGACTAAGAAGTCTTTATATAAACCAAAGCAGGAAATCAATATTCTTCTTTCAGGAGGGACTAATTCACTTACCACGGAGTTGGCCGATCAATGTGATGTCAAATGGCAGGGTTCTTCAATTGGCACTTTTGCACGAAATCTGGTTAAAGAAATAATCAGTTCGGACAATTTTTATGAGGATTTGGATCTGATTCACGAAGGATATTTAAGAGCAAAAAAAATAGTTGAATCAAATATAGGAGCAATCGATGAATAGGATTAGAGTGGGGGAACAGGAACTGAATGATATCGACCTTTTTATTTTTGATAAGGATGGAACCTTAATTGACATTCATCATTATTGGTGTTCAATGATCAAAATTAGGGCAGAATTTCTCATCGAAAAGTACCAGCTGGAAAAAGATAAGATCTACTTGAAATTGATTGATGCGATGGGGATTGATGTGGAGACAAATCGCATGAAGTCTACCGGACCGGTAGGAATTAAACCCCGGTCGTTTATTATCGAGACAGCGTTTAATACCTTGCTGGAGAATGGTGTTGATTGTTCTCTGGAAGATGTATCTGATATTTTTAAGAAGGTTGATGAACATTCAAAAGGTTTGATTAAGGACCTGATCAAATTGCTTCCGGGGGTCAGGGAATTGTTAGTTAACCTAACGGAAAATGGAATACCGTCAGCTATAGCGACTACCGATCTTTCTGAACGAGCCAAATTGGCCATGGATGCAGTTCAGATAAAAGAAGTGTTTTCCATGATAGCTGGAGGAAACTGTGCGAAATCAACTAAACCTGCACCTGATCTGGTTCATTTTATTTGCAAGAGAATGGAAATTCCAGAAGAAAGAACTGTGGTTGTTGGTGATTCCATCGTTGATCTCAAAATGGCATCCAATGCCGGAGCACGATTTATCGGTGTGAGAACCGGGCTATATTCGGATGAATTCATCGAGAATTCAGATTTCTTAATCGAAACCCTTGAACAAGTAAAGATAGAACAATGAAAGTAATCGGATTAATTCCAGCCAGACTCGAATCGAGTCGCCTACCCAATAAGGCAATTCTTGATATCTGTGGTTTGCCCATGATTATCCATACCCTGAAACGGTCGATGATGGCCAAATCGTTGGATGATGTGTATGTTGCAACAGATAGTACAGTAATAGCGGAAGTTGTTGAGAAGCATGGAGGAAAGGTTTTGATAACTTCATCCGAACATCAAACCGGTTCCGATCGGATTGCTGAAGCGGCCCAGTATCTTGATGCCGACATTATTGTTAATATTCAGGGTGATGAAGCATTAGTTGATCCGAATTCTATTGAAAAAGGAGTGAAAGGATTATTAGAATCCGAAGCCGAAGTTTCTATTTTGTTAACACCCTATTCGAAAAAGAATTCACCTTCGGATATTAAAGCTGTTGTTAACCTTCGTAATGAGATCATGTATTTCTCTCGTACGGATATCCCTTCGGATGCAAGAGTAACTGTTGATAAAGTGCTAAAAGGTTATCATATTGTTTCGTTTAGGAAGGACTTCCTGTTACAATATGCCCGAATGGAACAAACTCCTCTTGAAAAAATTGAATACAACGAATATTTACGGATTCTTGAAAATGGATATAAAATTCAGGGCGTGATGGTTGAAAGTGATGCCATTAGTGTTGATACGGCTGAAGACCTTGAGTATGTCCAGTCATTAATGGAATCAGATGAATTGTTCAAACGCTATAGCTAGCAACTAGTTACAATTAATCGTATTGACCATTATCTCATTCCTGAGATTCATCACTTAATATATCGGGTTCTAACCACTTAATAATTAAAGACTAGGGAAACACTAATGAATGTAATTGATTTAACGTGTTTGACTCAAAACCAGGTTGTGAAATTGAACGCAATCAGTTCTGATTTGATAAGTGAATTCAACAGTATTTCTGGGAGCATGATGAATTTACACCCGACTTCGGTTGATTGGTTAATACATTCGGTAAACTCCCGAAACCTGAATCATAGTGATTTGTTCCTGAATTTATGTTTTATCGAATTACTTAAATCTGAATTAACTGCTGATCACACCTATGACTTGTTAATCGTTCCGGAAAAAGCATTTTTTCTTACACTAAAGAAACATTCTGAGCTTTTTTATCTGAAAAAGCTTAAAATCAGAGTGAAAGAGAATAATAATAGTCAGAATGGAATCGTCAGATTTTTCAAGAATGCTTTGAAGTTATTCCGAATGTATCGCAGCAGGAGCTCCAACAGGAGAAATGAGATAGAGACAAAAGGGATTTATTTGGTGGATACCTTTATTCTGCAGAACTCTGTAAAAGCCGAGAAATATATTGATCGATACTACAATGGGATGTTGGATTCTTTATCGGATGAAACACGCAATAAGGTATATTTCGTTCCAACAATTATTCCTATCTACAACAGGAACAAGATTGATCAAATCCATAAGAACTCGGATGTGAAATTGCTCTTTCACTGTGATTTCCTAAAGGGTGTTGATTATTTGTTTGCATTCACCTATTCTCTGAGGTTAATACCGAAACGATTAAAGAAGAATAGTATTAAGTTTAAAGGTGTTGATCTAAAGCTCTTGGTTAATAGTGAACTCAATAACAAGTGGAGTGATTACATGCTTATGCGGTCTTTGCTGAATTATCGGTTTATGAAGAGATTAAGCCAAGCAGGTGTTAAGCTTAAACTTGTTGTTGACTGGTTTGAAAATCAATCGATAGATAAAGGCCTGAATCTTGGAGTAAAGCATTATTATCCGGGAGTAGTGACAAAAGGGTATCAGGGGTATATCATTTCTACAAAGTATAATTTCTTTGTTCAACCAACGGTCGAAGAAGCGAAACTCAACCTGATACCGGATGAGATACTTGTTCCCGGAAAAGACCTTATTCCTTTAATTAAGCAATTCAATCCGAGATTGATGGTTAAAGAAGCACCGGCATTCCGTTTCAGTGGTGTTTGGAATAAAGCAGACATAAAACCAGAGCAGGGTCAAACCAAAATACTGGTAGCACTCCCGATTGGACAAAAAGAGCTGAGGGAAATTCTGAATCTTGTTTTCCAGGCTGTGAAAAGTGATTCTGCATTAAGTCCTTATAAATTCCTGGTCAAGGCCCATCCAACTACAGATATCAACAAAGTAAAAGCAGAATACGGGAATAACTGGCCTGAGAATGTCGAAATTAAAGAAGGAGACTTCACCAAAATCCTTTGTAAATCCGACCTTCTGATAAGCAACTCAAGTAGCGTTTGTCTGGAAGCAATTACCTTTGGTAAACCAGTGATTATCATAGGTAGTCAATCAACAATTACTCAGAATCCAATTCCGGATACTATTTCTTCCAATGTGACTCAGGAAGTATATACTGCCGGCAAATTGAGCTTTTCGATTATGAAACTGACAGATTATGCGAATCAGAATCCTCAAGAGCTAGAGAAGATCAGTGAGAATGTTAGAAGAAGGTATTTCGAACCGGTTGATGTTGAAAAAGTACAAGAGATTTTTCGCTAACGATATTCATATTTAATACAATTTCTGAACTCCCATTACGCAACGAAGAATGAAAACTGAACAATACCAGGTAGTACGTTTGTCAAAGTCTGTGATTGGTGATGCCGAAAAGGCAGCTGTTGACCAGATATTATCGATTGGATTTCTGGGGACAGGGCCTGAAACCAAGGCCTTTGAAGAAGAATTAAAGGATTACATTGGGGGACAGACGAATGTTGTTTGTACCAATACCGGCACATCAGCACTTCAACTGGCAGTACAGGCATGTAATATCGGACCTGGAGATGAGGTTCTGGTGCCTACACTTACGTATGTAGCCTCTTTTCAGGCAATTGCTTCCACCGGAGCAAAGCCTGTTGCTTGTGATGTTCAGTTGAGGAATGGGTTACTCGATCTGGAAGATTGTTCGAAAAGAGTATCTGCACGTACCAAGGCTATCATGCCGGTTCATTATACCGGATTTATGGGAGATTTGAATGCTGTCTATACTTTTGCCAAAAAGCATAACCTGAGAGTTATCGAAGATGCTGCTCATGCATTCGGATGTACCTATAACGGGAAGAAGATCGGCAGTTTTGGTGATGTGGTTTGCTTTTCTTTTGATGGAATAAAGAATATCACCTCAGGAGAGGGAGGAGCAGTAGTATCTTCTGATTCTGAAGTAATACAAAAGATACAGGACCTGCGACTTCTTGGTGTGGAAAAGGATACTTTAAACCGGTATCAAAGACAAAGGAGCTGGGAATTCGATGTGAAGGAGCAAGGCTGGCGCTACCATATGAGTGATATAATGGCCGCTATTGGCAGGGTTCAGCTACAACGGTTTAAAGATGAATTTGAGTTCTCAAGGAAAACACTTTATAAACATTACCGGTCCAAGCTCGAAAACGTGGCAGGGATTTGTTTTCTGGAGACGAATATGGACACGGTCTGCCATCATATCATGGTGGTCAGAATTCTCAATGGAAAGCGTGATCATATTCGAAAAGAGTTTTCAAAACTGAACGTACAAACAGGGATTCATTATAAGCCCAATCATCTGTTATCCTACTTTAAACAGGAAAATCCGTTTCCTGTTGCCGACCGGCTTTATAATGAACTAATGAGTTTACCACTTCATCCGGAACTGAATACTGAGGATGTTGGTTTTATTTGCGATAACCTAATCAAATTTTTAGTTGAATAAACTACAACAACTAACCATTTTAACCTAACTGATATACCGATGAAAACAATCATTCTTTGCGGAGGTAGAGGAACAAGGCTTTATCCTGATACGGAGTTGAAACCAAAGCCTTTAGTTCAGGTTGGAGAACATCCGATCCTGTGGCATATCATGAAAACCTATTACAGGCATGGATTCAGAGATTTCGTTTTAGCCTTGGGGTATAAGGGAGAAAGTATTAAAGATTACTTTTTGAATTACCACCTTCGCTCGGGTAACATCCAGCTTAATCTGGGTACCGGCAAGACAGTTTTTGAGAATGGCCATGAAGAGGATTGGCAGGTTAACCTGATCAATACAGGACTGGATACCCTTACAGGGGGGCGATTGGCTCGTTTGAAATCTCACATGAAGGATCAAGGTACCTTTATGCTGACTTATGGTGATGGAGTGGCTAATATTGATATTAAAAAACTGGTCGAGTTTCATAAATCACATAATAAGATAGCTACGGTTTCTGCGGTTCACCCAGTTGGCCGTTTTGGTGTTATGGACTTTGAAGGTGATCGTGTGGTGGATTTTCATGAGAAACCACAAGTGGATGTGGGCTGGATAAATGGAGGATACTTCGTTTTTGAACCTGAGATATTTGACTATCTGGATGGGGATAAAACAATCCTTGAGCGCTCGCCTATGGAGCAACTGGCAGTTGATGGACAGTTGATGGCATATAAGCATGAAGGATTCTGGCATTGTATGGATACTCCACGCGATAGAGATGATCTGAACGAAATGTGGGCCGAGGATCGTGCCCCTTGGAAAACCTGGTAAAATTCTATTCTATGTTTAATAATATTTATAAAGGCAAAAAAGTATTTATCACCGGTCATACCGGCTTTAAGGGTTCGTGGTTGACTCAATGGTTGTTGTCTCTTGGTGCCCGGGTTAAGGGATATTCATTATTTATTCCCTCCGAACCTTCAATGTTTGAAGTAACCGGACTTGAATCGCAGATTGAACATCAGGTGGGAGATGTTTGTGATCTGGATAATTTAAAACAAGCAATCCGGGATTTTCAGCCTGACATCGTTTTCCATCTTGCAGCTCAGGCCCTGGTTCGAAAGTCCTATGATGATCCAATTCTGACATTTAAGACAAATATGCTGGGCACAGCTAATGTGCTCGAAGCAATCCGGGAAATACCATCCGTAAAAGCAGCTGTTTGCATTACCAGCGACAAATGCTATGAAAATGTTGAGTGGGAATACGGATACCGTGAGCATGACCGACTGGGAGGAAAGGATCCGTACAGTGCATCGAAAGCATGTGCTGAAATCGCATTTAGCACCTATTACCGTTCCTTCTTCCAGGAAGATAATATGCCTAAAATTGCTACCACCCGTGCAGGAAATGTTATCGGAGGTGGAGATTGGGCAGCCGACAGAATTGTTCCCGATTGTATTAAAACCTGGATCTTAAATGAAACAACAGTAATTCGTAGTCCCAAGGCTACTCGTCCCTGGCAGCATGTGCTCGAACCATTAAGTGGTTATATGAGCCTGGGTCAGCATTTATTGGAAAATACTGAAGATATTAATGGTGAGTCTTTCAATTTTGGCCCTGGAGCAGATGTGGTTAAGACCGTTGAAGAACTGTTAACCGAAATGAGTAAACACTGGTCTGGAGCGAATTGGGAGATTAGTTCCAATGAAATACAAAGCAAGAAAGAAGCCGGCCTTCTTAAGCTATGCTGTGATAAAGCATTATACCGGATTGATTGGGAACCCACATTGACCTTTACCGAAACGGTGGAAATGACTATGAGTTGGTTTAATCGCTTTTATGAAATCCCTGCCGGAATGAATGAGTTTACCCTCAATCAGATCAGAGAATATCAGCAGTTGGCAATCCAAAGGAAACGACAATGGGCAATGCAATAATAAAGGGAGCACCGATAGAAGGAGTTGTCGTTCAGGATCTGAAACAGTTCAGGGATGACAGAGGCTCCGTTATGCACATGCTTCGTGTGGATTCTCCTTTGTTTGAGGGCTTTGGAGAGATTTACTTTTCAACAGTGAAGAAAGATGTTGTAAAAGCATGGAAGAAGCATAAGCTAATGAAGCAACATTTTGCTGTTCCGGTTGGAACCATCCAACTGGTTATTTTTGATAATCGTGAGAATTCAGATACCCATAATCAGGTGATGGAAATTACCGTTGGGGAAGATCATTTTGTCCTGGTTCGGATCCCTCCAATGGTTTGGTATGGATTTAAAGGACTGGCCGATAAATACTCCATGATCGTTAATTGTACAAACATACCGTTCGACGAAAATGAAGTGGTTCGGATCCCGGAAAATAGTGAAGTAGTCCCTTATAGTTTGTAAGAACTCTATTGATCCAGGTTCTAGGTTTAGTTCATGATTTCCTGAGAAATTAATCTTCTATCGTTTATGTCCAAGCAAAAGATTTTAATGCTATACCCCGATATGAAACCAGGGGGAGCTGTAAAGCTTATGGTTCAAATGGCGAATGTTTTGAACAGGAATGGATTTGCAGTTTGTATTTGTGCTGGTGAAGGGTCGTTTAGCTCCATGCTTGATCAGGAAATCAAACAGTTTGGTTGTGATCTTAACCGGGAGAGAGGCCTGGCAATAAAGCTCCGGACTTATATCAAAACATACTTCTTGTTACAGAGGATCGTTAGAGAAAATGAGATAAACCTTATTATTAATCATCACAGATATTTTGCACCCTTATTGTTCCTGTTAAGAAAAAGATTAAAAATTCAGGTCATTTTCAATGCCGCTGCGACATTTAAGAAAATCCCATTATTGAGAGGATCGATTTTCGGAGATAAAGTAATTGCAGTTTCAAGGGGCGTGAAAGAGCACCTTATGAATAATTTTAGGGTTTCCGAATCTGTTATTTCTGTGATCTATAATGGGATTGAACCTGTAAACTTAAAATCTGAGAAAGCAAAAGAGAAACTGAAGAATGAATTAGGAATTAAAACCGATAAGGTGGTTTCTTGTATTGGTAACTTCCGGGATTTAAAACGACAGGATTTCCTGCTTAGGGCATGGCGAATGCTGATTAATGAACACCAGGATAGCCATTTGATATTGCTTGGATATGGAGAAACCGAGCAAAAACTAAAAAACTACGTTCGGGAAAATGCCATGGGAGAATCCGTTAGTATTTTGGTCGATTCACATGAACCTGAAGAAATCTACAATATTTCGAAAGTATTTGTTCTACCCTCAGAAAGAGAAGGACTTCCATTGACAATACTTGAAGCATCGTCGCTTAAAATACCGACCATCGGAACAAATACCTCTGGGATCAATGAGGTTATTGATGATAGAGTAAACGGATTGTTGTTTGATATGGAAGATATTGAGCGACTTAAAGAAGCTATGATTTCTTTGTTGTACGATCAGCAATTGAATAGCCGGATTGGCAATGCAGCTCATGCAAAATTTGTAGAACGATTTTCAATTGAAAAATACTCTCAGGCGATTCTTGAATATTTGAATTAAGGATTCTTTCAATCTCTTATAGCTATTAATTTTTCAACAAATGAGACTCCTGATAAATGCTTGTCCTGAATTAAATCCGGAAAGCATGATAATTCCAGGATGTTCTAACCGACTTATTAAATAAAACCATAAACGGATGAAAAAGATTTTAGTAACTGGTGCCGGAGGCTTTATTGGATCGCATTTAACCGAGAAACTTGTCGAAGAAGGATATGAGGTGAAGGCCTTTATTCATTACAATTCTCAGAATTCCTTTGGTTGGTTGGATGATTCAAAGCTACATGAGCAAATTGAGTTTGTTACTGGCGATGTTAGAGACTATGATTCGGTATATGCAGCTGTTAAAGGATGCGATACTGTTTTTCATTTGGCAGCACTGATTGGAATTCCTTATTCCTATGTCTCTCCGTTAGCTTATATAAAAACGAATGTGGAAGGTTCTTATAATATTGTTCAGTCATCCAGACAGTTGGATGTGGAGAATGTATTGGTTACTTCTACAAGTGAAACTTACGGTACAGCTCAATATGTTCCGATACCTGAAACCCACCCATTAGTTGGTCAATCGCCATATAGTGCTTCTAAGATTGGTGGTGATCAAATGGCATTAAGCTTTCATAAATCCTTTAATACACCTGTAAAATTGGTGAGACCATTTAACACCTATGGTCCACGTCAATCGGCCAGGGCAATTATCCCAACGATTATTACGCAATTATTGAATGGGAAAACCAGACTTGAGCTGGGAAATCTGACTCCAACCCGAGACCTGACTTTTGTAAAAGATACGGTTAAAGGCTTTTTAGAAATTGCCAAATGTGATGACGCTATCGGCGAAGTAATCAATATTGGTATGAACCATGAGATTTCAATTAGAAATCTGGTAGAGTTAATAATTGAGTTGACTGGAGTAAATGCAGAGATTATAACGGATGAAAAGCGGATTCGTCCCGGAAAGAGTGAGGTGGAGCGTTTGCTTGCTGATAACACCAAAATAAAAGAAACAACCAATTGGCTGCCTGACTATGATTTACGCGGTGGATTGGTGGAAACAATTGAATGGCTAAGTGCAAATCTGAATAACTATAAATCCAATATCTACAATGTCTAAGAGAGTCATAATACTAGCTGGAGGAAAAGGAACACGGCTTCGTCCTTATACGATAGCACTGCCTAAACCTCTTGTCCCTGTGGGAAATACACCTGTTCTTGAGGTAATAATCAAGCAACTCATTAAGTTTGGCTTCGATCATATCACAATTACCGTAAATCACTTTTCGGATTTGATAAAGGCTTTCTTTGGGGATGGATCAAAGTGGGGTATCACGATTGATTATACCCATGAAGATAAACCCTTAAGTACAATGGGGCCTTTGACATTGATAGAGGATCTTCCTGATCATTTCTTAGTAATGAATGGCGATGTGATCACTGATCTGAATTTTGATGAGTTCTATCAGGAGCATGTTAAAAATGAGAACATCTTTACCATTGCGTCAAGTCTGCGTAAGGACCGGATTGATTATGGGGTATTGGAAAAAAATAACACCGGACACCTGACCGGATTTAAAGAGAAGCCTACTTACGATTTCCTTGTAAGTATGGGGGTATATGGAGTAAGCAAAAAAGTCCTTCGTTATATACCCGAAAATCAGTTTTTTGGATTTGATGATTTGATGCATAAACTGATTTTGGAAAAAGACTTTGCAGCCATTCATGAACATAAAGGATACTGGCTTGATATCGGACGTCCTGATGATTATGAAAAAGCTTTGAATGATATTGAAAACCTTAATATTCAATAGGTGAACAAGCGTATCCTTGTAACAGGGAGTTCAGGGTTTATCGGTAAGGCACTTGTTAACAGGCTAAGTGGCGTGTCATACGATGTGCTTGGGCTTGATATGACTTCAGGAGTTGATCTTACTGTTCCTGAAGAAGTACTGAGAATCGAAAGCGATCGGGAAATTGTGATCCATTTGGCAGCAAAATCCTATGTGCCGGATTCATTCTCGGATCCATATTCCTTTTACTTTAATAATATTCATTCTACTTTGAATTTATTGGAGTACTGCAGGAAGAATAAGGCAAGGTTTATTTTTTTTAGCTCCTATTTATATGGGAATCCTGATTATTTGCCGATCAATGAAAATCATCCCTTGCGTCCACATAATCCATATGCGCAAACAAAGTATCTGTGCGAAGAACTTTGTAAAGCTTATAACCGGGATTTTGATGTTCCAATAGTTATTATGCGCCCGTTCAATATTTATGGGGCGGGACAAAATCCGAATTTCTTAATACCTACAATACTAAATCAGTTTAATAATAATGGCAGTGTAACATTAAAAGATCCCCGCCCAAAAAGGGATTTTATTCATGTAGATGATGTGGTAAGCGCTGTTGAAAAGGTAATGGCTAAAGATGTTGAAGGTCTGAATGTTTTTAATCTGGGATTTGGGAAATCATTTTCAATCCAACAGATCATAGACACCTTACAACAATTATTCAATAATAGGACAAAGATCTCCTTTACAAATGAATTTCGCAAAAATGAAGTTATGGATACTGTTGCTGATGTCCAGAACCTTTATACTGCAACCGGATGGAAACCTCAGATAGATTTAGAAACAGGTTTACGAAAAACAATCGAAAACAGTCGAATCTATGGATAAAGCAAATGTTAATATTATCATCAATTGTTACAATGGTGAAAAATATCTTGAAGAGACTCTTAGCAGCGTATACGAACAATCATATGAGAATTGGGATATTATCTTTTTTGACAATGCTTCTACAGATAGTACTCCGGATATCGTTTCAAAATTCGATTCTAAAATCCGTTACATAAGAAACGAGAATCTGGTTCCTTTAGGGCAGGCTCGTAACATGGCCTTGAAATATGTGGATGCCGATTTTGTTGCTTTCTTGGATAGTGATGACTTGTGGCACAAAGACAAGTTGAAAAGTCAAGTTGAGCTGTTTGGAAAAGAACCAACAGGTTTTGTGTACACGAATTACCTGAAGTTTTATGATCACAATACTTCAACACACATAGTGCTTAATGGAAATCAGCCTGTGGGTAGTGTATTCAGAGAAATGATTCTTAATGGGTATGAAGTGTGTTTGTCTACTGTTATGATCCGTACACGTGAGTTGAAAAAGTTAAAATACTATTTTAATAATAAATATCAGATTGTTGAAGAGTTTGACCTGTTTATGAGACTCTTTTCCTATTTAAAGGTGGATTATATAGAAACTCCTCTTGTGTATTACAGAATACATGAAGGAATGACCACCCTTAAAAACTATAATCAGAATTCGTTGGAGAAATACCTGGTTTATGAGGAATTATTCAGGAATAATCAAACGCTTATCGAAAACGATCCCGAATTAAAGGAGGCGTTTTTGAATAAGATCCAACGAAATAAGGCTTTGAACAGCTTTATCTCAGGAAACTATAAATCAGCCCGAAAACATTTTTATCAGATCAGGAATTATTCATCAGCAAATAAAAAGGTGTATTATTTCTATCGATTGCCATCGTTTATTTTACGATTTATGGCACCTGCAATAATCAAGTATTATTTGATGAAACTGTAATCATCTAAGTGATTAAATCAGATAATTTAAAAGCCACTTTCTATTAATCGACACTCACTAAAATTTCTTTCAATGAAAATAGGAATAGTAGTAGGAACACGCCCGGAGATCATCAAGATGTCTCCTATAATAAAGCATTGTGAGAAGAACCATATTCAACACGATATTATTCATTCGCAGCAGCATTATTCTTCCAATATGGATAAATTGTTTTTTGATAATCTGGAGATCAGATATCCAAACCTGATTCTGGGAGTGAAATCCAAAGCAGCCCATCTTCAGATTGGAGAAATCATGTCGAAATGTGGAGATCTGTTTCTTGAGCATAAATATGATTATGTGCTTGTACAGGGAGATACAAATACCGTTTTGGGAGCTGCACTGGCGGCACAAAAGTGTGGTATAAAGCTGGGGCATATTGAGGCAGGTCTGAGAAGCTTCGACCGGGAAATGCCGGAGGAGATCAACCGGATCCTTGCCGATGGGTTGAGTGATTTCTGTTTCTGCCCTACTGATCTTTCTGCTTCGCATTTGAAAGATGCCGGGATTGAAAATAATCGAATTTTCACGGTTGGTAATACCATCGTAGATTCTCTGCTTATGAATGGCCCTAAATATCATAATATTGATGTGAAAGGTAAACTGGGCTTAAAGGACCGTTTTGCTTTAGTGACTTTGCATCGGCCAAGCAATGTGGATGATGTTGAAAGCCTTCAGGATATTATTCAAACCCTGGATATGATAGGTAAGGAGTTTGCTTACCAGGTGGTCTTTCCTGTTCACCCCAGGACTCAGAATAAAATAATTAGTGAGGGGATCAATATCGGAGATTTGAAACTGATAGATCCTTTGGGGTATTTCGATTTTCTGGCATTAATCAAAAATGCATCCTTAATACTTACCGATTCAGGGGGTATTCAGGAAGAAGCCTGTGTACTTCTAAAGCCTTGCATTACCCTGAGAGAAAATACCGAAAGGCCTGAAACTCTTGATGTGGGGGCCAATATTTTGACAGGCCTGAATCGTGAGAGTATTATGAATGCCGTAATGCAATGGCAGAACAAGCCATTACAATGGGTAAATCCTTTTGGTGATGGAACTACCAGTGAGAAAATAATTGATATTCTGAAACGTAATCTGAATTAATGAAAGTCTTAGCGTACTTGTCACATCCTGCAGATTATCACATGTTAAAACATGTGATAAAGAACCTGCGTTCAAAAGGACATACAGTTAAAGTTTTTGCAAGAGGTAAAGACATTTTGCTCGATTTGCTGAAAACCGAAGGTGTAGCGTGTACCGTTGTTAAAAGTAAGGAAAGAAAATCATCTGTCTTTCATGGTGCCCTTTGGATTATAGAGGATTTTATCAAAATGTTCTACCATAATCTGCGATTCCGACCAGACATCCTGATAGGGAATGCTATCAGCGTCTGTCATATGGGATACTTATTCAGGAAAACTGCTTTGTTAATACGCGATGATGACCATATTCCAGAGCTGGCTAAAGTATCAAAACTAACCCTGCCTTTTGCTACAAATATTTTAACCCCTTTAACAACAAATATGGGGGTGTATCACTCGAAACAAACGCGTTACAAAGGTTTCAAAGAATTATCATACCTTCATCCTTCGGTGTTTAAGCCTAATAAGGAGCAAATCAGAAAGCATATCGATTTGGATAAGCCTTATTTCCTGCTGAGGTTTTCAAAGTTGTCAGCCTATCACGATGTAGGAAAAGGAGGAATCTCAGATGCGATTGCTCATAAGCTTATTGATATGCTCAAGCAAAAGGGGGATGTATATATTACTTCTGAAAAGCCACTAAGTGAAGACCTGGAAGTTTATCGAATTGGACTGAATCCAATAGATATGCATCACGCTATAGCATATGCAAAGATGTATATTGGCGACAGCCAAACCATGGCAGCAGAAGCTGCTGTATTGGGTGTTCCCTCCCTGAGATTTAATGATTTTGTTGGGAAGCTGAACTATCTTGAAGAACTGGAACATGACTACCAGTTAACTTTTGGTATTAAGACCAATGAGCTGGATAAACTATACAAAATGGTTGAGACCTTATTGGAGGATGAGGATTTAACGACCAAGTGGATTGAAAAGAGAAAGAAATTGCTTCGTGAGAAGGTTAATGTGAGTGATTTCTGGACCTGGTTCATCGAAGGTTACCCCACCAGTAGAAAAATCATTGAAGAGAACCTGGATTATCAGGATCGCTACATCCAGTCATTGAACTAACCGTTTTATGGATAAATATTGTCTGCTTACAAACGATGTTGAAATGACATCAATTGTCAATAATAACCTTAATGACGAAACAGGGAGAAAGGTTTTACTGGAGGGCATGCCCCGATTATTGGAAGTTTATGAATGTTATAACATCAAGTCAACGTTCTTTTATACCGGGAATATTGCACGAAAATTTCCCGAGGTAGTAAAAATGATTATTGCTCATGGTCATGAGGTTGCCTGTCACGGGAATTCTCATGAAGTCAGCCGGGGCTTCGACATCCTCTCATTGGAAGATCAGATTCATGATCTTACCGAAGCAAAAAAAATCCTTGAAGATATTTCAGGGCAGGAGGTTATTTCTTTCAGGGCTCCTGCTTTGAGAGTAAATAAACATACACCAATCGCTTTGTCGGAAACCGGATTTAAAATAGACAGCTCAGTTGCTTCACAACGACTGGATATGATGTTTTCATTTGGAAGCTTAAAAAAGATGAATTGGATTACCTCTCCGCGCCTGCCATATTATACACACCCGGGTAATCTTTGGAAAAAAGGATCAGGTGATATTATGGAGGTGCCAATTTCAGCCTTTGCAGTTCCTTATATCGGAACCTTTATGAGGGTGGCTCCAGGGGTGACTCGTTTGTTACGCAGCATGTTGGATAAAGAACAGTTGATAAATAAAAAACCTGTTGTTTTCCTTATTCATCCCAATGAATTGATCGATGAAGTGCTGTTGGAAAAGAACTTTAAGAGAAGATCCGGTAACTATGTTGGATATTTTCTGAAAGATAAGATCAGAAGACAAATAAAGTTAAAAAACCTTGGCCATAAAGCCGTCCCTTTTTTAACAAAGCAGATAGAATATTTCAATAAGAAGAATTATCAATTCATAACACTTAAGGAGTATTATGCAAGAAATCAATAACCATCAAACATTTGAGAAAAAACCGAAGAAAGCGTTACCGTATTTTGAAGTAAATGGATTTGCAAAAAGTGTTAAGGTTTCAAGCAAAAACAGAAATCAAAGCATTTTGAAATTCCTGTATGTGAAGATCAGAAACTATTTGCTTGGAGTTATGGCCTATTCATGCCCGGTGAATAGTTTAAGAGTGAAATTTCATCGCTGGAGAGGCGTCCAGATTGGTAAAAACGTTTTTATTGGAATGAGATGCACACTCGACCATGCCTACCCGGATTATATCATTCTGGAAGATAATGTAGCTTTGGCTGGTGATATATATATCGTAGCCCATAGTAAACCACCTGCACAGTTCCGGCAAAAATTTCCTTCTTATGTGGATATGGTTTGCGTAAAGAAAGATGCATGGGTTGGTTTGAATGTTACCCTGCTTCCGGGAGTGAATATTGGAGTAGGAAGCATTATTACTTCCGGCTCTGTGGTTGCTCAAAATATACCTGCTCACATTATGGTAAGAGGTAATCCGGCTACATTGGTGACAAAATTGGATAACTTACCGGATATTAATGCTTAAATTCACGAAAAAATGAATAATTTACATCATATAGCCATTGTTGTTGAAAGTATAGAGAAATCTCTTGAATGGTTTTGCCGGGTTTATAATGGTGAGCCTTTGTATGGTGTCTACAATGATGAAAACCAATTAGTCAAGGCTCAGTTTATTCAAACACCATTTCAAAAAATTGAGTTGCTGGAACCTATGAATGAGAAATCACCTATTCGTAAGTTTCTCAATAAACATGGAAGTGGATCGATTTATCATCTGGCTTTTGAGATTGAGGATTTTGAAACCCAGGAAGCTTTGGTAAAGCAAAAAGGTGGAATCATCGTATCTAAATCCTCTGATGCCTGGAATGGGATGACAGTGATGTTTGCAATGTTTTTTCATAACAATGAAAGCCAATTGGTTGAATACGTAAAACAATAGATTATGTTATTACACCACCCTCTACAAAATCAGGCCGGACTACAGCCTGATAAAACTGCATTGGTTTATAATGATCAACAGTACAGTTATCAGGAAGTACTGGAGAACGCATCTCAGTTTGCTGTTTGGATTCACCAAAATTGCAGCAGTGATGAGAAAATTGGAATAATACTGGAGAACTGTCCTCAGACGGTTTTTGCCCTTTATGGAATTACCATGGCTGGCAGAATTTGTGTGCCATTGGATGCAGACCTGCATGAGCGGAATTTGAAATATATCATTGATGACTGTGAGATAAGAACAATTATCACATTTGAAAAGTACCTGAGTCGTCTTGGAGAAGAAATAAAAGGCAAACTTGAATATGTTATCAAAGTAGATGTTGCATCAGATGCTCTGCATTTTGACAAACTGTATAAGACAAATCAGGATTCCCATCAAAACCAGATCAGGCATTTTGATCCTCAAAGAACTGCATTTATCCTTTATACCACGGGTACTACAGGACCTCAAAAGGGAGTTGAACTAAGTCATTATAACTTGTTGGAAGCTACCCGAAACATCAATGAGTTTATGCAGTTAACCCCTGATCTTGTTGAAAGCCTTCCAATGCGTTTGTCGCATTCCTTTGGTTTTGCGCGGCTTCGAAGCATAGTTTCTGTTGGAGGTACGGCGATTCTCGAGAATGGCTTTCTAAGGCCGGAACGTGTGATTTTCAATCTTAAAAAGTATCAGGCCAATGCTATATGCAGTGTGCCTGCCGGCTTTGCCATTTTACTTGATTATTATGGAAAGTATTTTGTAGAGATGGGGCCGAACATCAGGTTTATTGAGATCGGAAGTTCATTTATGAAGATGGAACATAAAAATGAACTCATGCGGGTATGTCCGAATGCTAAAATATGCATGCACTATGGTCTTACCGAAGCCTCCCGCTCCACCTTTATCGATTTTAAACTTGACAAGGAAATGTTGCATACCGTCGGGAAACCGTCCCCAAATGTTGAGATCAAAATTGTAAAAGAGGAAAACGGAGGAAATCCTTCTGAGGATTACGGAGAGATATTTGTTAAGGGTGAAATGGTTGCAAAAGGTTATTACAGGAAGCCTGAGCAGACTGTTGAAACCTTCAAAGATGGCTGGTTGAAAACCGGAGATATGGGTAGAATTGATCATCAGGGGTATGTTTACCTGCTTGGCAGAAAGAAAGAAATGATCAATATTGGTGGATTGAAAGTTGCGCCCGGTGAGGTTGAGGAAGTATTGCAGAGGTTTCCCGGTATTGATGAGGCTGCAGTTGTTGGAGAGAAAACAAATGATATCAATAATGAAAGGATAGTAGCTTATGTTGTATCCGGACAAGAAATAGATTTGGATAATTTGAAAGAGTTTACCATTGTGAATTTGGAGCCCTATAAAATTCCTCAGGAGATTCGATTCATCGAGAAGTTACCCAAAACCGGATCCGGAAAAGTACAGAAACAGTTATTAAAAGAATTAGAAGTAGAAATTAAAAATTAATTTATATGAATGATGTTAAGCAAACTTTGTTGTCGTTAATTGCTTCGCAATTTTCATTGGATGCTAATGATATTAATGTAAATGACGGTCCTGGTGATATCTTAGGTTGGGATTCTATTGGTCAGTTACAATTGATTCTGAAAATTGAACAAACGTTTAATGTTAGTTTTTCGATCGATAATGTCATGTCGATCAATACAATTTCTGATATTATAGGGATAATCAATGAGAAGTGTGTTGTTGAAGCCCCACAGGAAGAAAAAATCGTTATTAAGAAACTATTACCGCTTTCCAAGGTTCATGCTCCGAATAATATTTTCACTGGAGTGGATGGTATTTCAGGATTATTTAAACGGGAAGGATTAAAAGATATAGCCATAGTGACTGGATCTTCTGCCTATGCCGAAGAGTTATTTGAGCTTGTGAAAAACAATCTGGGTGATGGTTTCAAGGTAACCCGACTGATTAAACCTTCTGGTGAGCCTAAGGAGCAGGAGATTATCGCTTTATCCAAACAGATGAATGACTTCGGAACGGATTTGGTTCTTGCAATTGGTGGTGGATCGGTTATTGATTCTGCAAAACTTGCCTGGGTATTGTATGAGAATCCAAGCCTGGAGATGAACAATATTGAGATGGGAATTGGTATGGCGATGCATCGATCGAAGGCTAAACTTGCCGTAATACCAACGACTTTCGGTAGCGGGTCGGAAGTAAGTTCTGCAGCAGCATTTAACAAGTTGGATGAAAAGAGCAAAACCATTGTGGTTTCTCATCAAATGTTGCCTGATTATGTCTTTCTGGATCCGAATTTTGGAATCGATATGCCTCAGCATATCTTGTTCGCTTCGGCAATGGATGCGCTTACACACGCTATCGAAGGTTATGTTTCTCTGATCGAAAACGCTTTCGCTGAGAATATTGCTGTTATGGCAATAAATAATTTAATCGCAGCAATGAAGGACATTATCTTACGTGATGTAAATACCGAAAACCTGACCAAATTAATGTTTGGTGCATATTGGGCAGGGATGGTACAGAACCAGTGCTCTGTGGGTGCAACTCATGCCTTAGCTCATCAGGTTAATCATTATGGATTGAGCCACGGACAGGCGAATTCATTGTTCTTGCTACCGGTTCTGATTTTCAACAGTGAACGTTCGAATAAGTATCAAAATCTGGTAATAGATCTTGATTATAAACATCTGGATGAGTTAATAGCAGATGTTCAGGAGATTATTCAGAAAAAGAAAATAGTGACAGAAGTTGATGTTGAAACACTTAAGGTAAATAAGGATATCATTATCAGGGGGGCAGAAAAAGATATTACTTTTAAAACGAATCCTGTTTCACTTCGTCATGCGGACCTGAATCAAATTTTCGATAATGCATTAAATACTGTATTATGATAATAGAACAAAAGTATGTGGAGGAGCTTTTAAAACTTGCGCCTTACGAAAATCCACAAGACCATAAAGAGAGGTTGTTTTCGGATGCGATGTTTGAGGCTTTTGATTTTCATTTCAACAATAATTCACTATTTAAAAATTTTTGTCTGAATAACGGTTTTGATCTGAGTGTTAAACCCGAACGTTTGGAGGATTACCCCTACCTTCCGGTTAATATTTTTAAGAAGAAGAATTTGGCTTCAGTACCTGAAGATAGGATCAAAGGAGTATTGAATTCCAGTGCCACATCCGGCATCCCTTCTTCCATCTCTATTGACCAGGTGACTTCCAAGAGACAATCGCTGGTCTCAGCGAAAATTATGTCAGATTATCTGGGAGGGAACCGCCGCCCGTTTTTCATCCTGGATACGGATCCGTTGAAGTCCAAATCATTTGAGATATCAGCTCGTTCGGCTGCATCCCGGGGCTTTATGATTTTTGCCAATCAAATGGAGTACTTTTTGGATGATAACGATGGAAATCTGAAACTGGATATTGATAAGTTTGTGGATTCCCTGAGTAAGGTAGATGCAAATAGTGGAGAAGTCTTATTGTTTGGTTTTACATTTATCCTGTATCAGAATGTAATGTTGGAACTGAAGAAAAAGGGAATAAAAATAAATCTTCCGAAGAATTCCAAAATTGCTCATATTGGAGGCTGGAAAAAACTGGAGTCTCAAAAGGTCTCCAAGGAAATGTTTCTGGAGGATGTATCCAATGTGTTTACTATTCCTGAGGAGAATATTTATGATTTTTATGGATTTACCGAACAAATGGGGCTGGTGTATGTCAGTAAAGGACATCTGCCAAAAGTAACCCCCGCATATGCTGAAATTATTATCCGAGACTTCCAAACGCTAAAGCCTGTGGAAGACGGGAAAGAAGGATTAATACAGATCCTGACTCCTGTACCGTTTAGTTATCCGGGGATTTCGGTTTTAACCGAGGATGTTGGCCGGATTCTCGGTCGTGGTATGGATAGTACCGGTCGTATAGGTACCCACTTTGAAATTATCGGACGTGCTAAGAAAGCCGAAGCAAGAGGGTGTGGTGATATTATGTCGGAATATGTTTCTTAATTATTAGTTTATGGCAATCTACGAGATACCTTATCAATTAAATTCGGAGCAGTTAAGTTCCTGGGATTTGGACGGTGACAATTTTGGTTTACTGAAACCGGTGGATAACTATTCCTCATTACTCGATCAGCGAACTGGCAATAGTGACTATATCAGGAATCTTTCAATAGATCAGATATTGGATTTTTTTGATGCTCTGGCTATTCACTGGTTGACAGACCCCAAACGGTCTTTTCTGAATACCTTTTCTTCTATTGGCGTAAGTTACCTGATTAATTTCCTGCGAAGAAATAATCTGGAAGCTTTATTGAATGAATCCTTAAACGGGAATTATAAATATCTGGATGGATTCTTTCAGATGAAACATCTGTCCAAAAATCTGGTAGCTCATCCTCAGGGAGTTGTTACCCATTGGCTGGCTGGAAATGTTCCCGTACTTGGAATGATTTCCCTGATCCAGGGATTGTTAACAAAAAACACTAACATCCTCAAGCTTCCTAAAGAGAACGGCCTGACTCTTCCTTTAATGATCGGTGAAATTGCCAAATTTAAACATAGTAATGGCAATGGAGAAGTTGACGGACGGCACATTGTTGATGGTTGTTTGTTTGTTTATTGTGAAAGAGATGATAAGGATGCCCAGGTTGAATTGTCTGTAAACAGTAATGTTCGTGTGGCCTGGGGGGGGAGGAGTGCCGTTGAAAGTGTGATGTCGTTGCCCCGAAAATACGGAACCACTGATGTGATTTTTGGGCCAAAATATTCTTTTGCAGTCTTTGGGAAAGATACCCTAACTACCAATTCAATTAATGATCTTGCAAACAGAATGGCTCTTGATGCATCTTTCTTCGAGCAACAGGGGTGTAATTCTCCACATACGATTTTTGTTGAGAGAGGTGGTGAGATTTCCCCAGAACAATTTGCAGAAGTCCTGGCCACAGGTATGAATAATGCCCTTAAGAGGATACCCAAAAGCCCGATTACTCCTGATGAAGCATATGATATTGTTAATACACGGAGTGAATACTCTTTCTTTGGGAGAGTATATAAATCGGACGGAACTGAATGGACAGTAATTTTTTCTGACGATGAAGGTCTCGCTGATGCATGCTATTCCCGAACTGTCTTTGTAAGACCGGTTGATGATGTCCTGGATGTTCTTAAATACATCGAACATAATAAGCATCAGACTCTGGGCTTATCAATTCATGAGGACTTAAAACAAAAATTTGCCATAGAGGCTACAAAGCGGGGGATTGAAAGGGTTACTGATATCGGAAAGATGTCGGCATATGATTATCCCTGGGATGCCATGTTCCCGATTAACCGTTTTGTAAGATGGTGTTCGTTAAGCTAAAAACGATTCTGTCAACTCGATTTCATTCCGGAAGGATTCATTATTTCCTGATATGTCAAATAGAATTCTGATTACATTTTGTTTTGTGCTGATTGGCCTTTATGCCTCATGTCAAAACGTACCTGAACAAATCCAAAATCGGAGTATATATGATTTTCTGGATGAGATGGCCAATGAGAAACTAATTGATATATGCTCTGCAGTAAAACCCTTTACCCGAACCTATATTGCTGACAAATTATTGATTGTTGAGTCAAAAAGAACAACCTTGAACCAGCGTCAAATAAATGAACTTGAGTTGTATTTACGGGAATTTCTTTGGACAGAACCTGAAATCAGGAATCAACAGAAAGAAATTAATCTTTATCAGAAAGGCAATAGCTTTTGGTTGGGAATTAAGCCTCTTGGTGCCTTTTATCATGATGAAAATTTTAAACTGATAGCCAAGCCCATTTGGGGCGTAAATTATTCTTCGAAAAAAGGTGAATCTGTCAGAAGTACTTGGGGGGGCGCTGAGTTTCAAGCTCAAATCGGAAAGCATTTGAGTGTATATTCCAGTTTGAGGGATCATTCTGAAAAGGGAGAGGTTTTGTCTTTGCCTAATTATTTATCTAATGATCCTGGAGGGAATTATAAACTAAAAGACGGAGGTCGTAGTGGAGGTGATTATAGTGAGATGCGTGGAGGTATTGTTTATAACTGGAAATTTGGTAGCATTGGCCTTGTGAAGGATCATATTGAATGGGGGGATAATTATAATGGTTCCAATATTTTTTCTGGTAGGACTCCCTCTTTTGGGATGATAAAATTTAATCTCAGACCTGCTTCATGGTTGCGCTTCGAATACTACCATGGATGGTTGGTGTCCGAAGTAATCGATTCAACAGCATCTTACTATACTGAGCAGGGGAATTACAGGGCGGTCTACCGAAATAAGTTTATTGCTGCAAATATGTATTCGGTCCGGTTGCCAGCGAAAGTATGGTTCTCGTTTGGTAATTCTATTATTTACAGTGATATGAATGTGAATGCGGCCTATTTGATCCCATTTTTCTTTTTTAAATCAATTGATCATACATTAAATCACCAGATTGATAATCAAAATTCGCAGTTGTTTTTTAATATGAGTATCAGATCTATAACGCATCTTCACTTATTTGGAACTCTATTTATAGATGAATTCTCTGTTACCAGAATTTCTGATCCCAACCGGCATAACTTTATAGGGAAGAAAATAGGATTCAGTTTGTCAAATTTTCCAATTGATAATGTTACATTTAAAGGTGAGTACACTCATACAAATCCATTTGTTTATGACCACAGGTTGCGAATGGCAACATTTGAATCAAACCGGTATAATCTGGGGCATTATTTAAAAGACAATTCAGAAGAATATTTTGCTTCGGTGATCTATGCTCCTAATGCCGGGTTGAGGTTTAGCCTTTCTTATTCTTATGCCCGCCATGCTGATGATTATGAGTATATTATTAATGAACCAGTTGATGAATATCCGGTTCTTAACAAGAATATTTGGGATAAAACATCCATGAAAGCAGACCTGAGTTATCAATTCATGTATAATTGTTTTTTCAGATTTGGGTATGAGTTCTCTGATATTCAGGGGTATGATGTTGATGGGGAAACCGCGCAGGAATATCTTGATATGTTTTCACCGGAATTTCATCATGGTAAAAATCATATCATTCATGTGGGATTTAATATTGGATTTTAGGATCATTTAGATAGCATCAAAACAAATTAGATTTTTGAAAGTTGGAATTTGAGTGAAGAGTCAATAATAATTGAACATGGAATCTACCCTAACGTTAAGTCTGCGCAGTAAGACATACACAAATCCCCAATCCATTCCCTGTAAAGAGATTTCAGAATTTCTTAATAATCATCCGGAGAAGAACTTTTTTCAATCAATTGAGATTCTTGACTTTTTCGAACATGTGCAAGATCATCTTCCAGTGTGTATTTTGGTCTGGGAACAGACCAAAATTGTGGGACTTCTAGTTGGATTGAAGATCGAAAATAATGGTGTCAGATATTATTTCGATAATGGGCCACTGATTATTAGAAATCGATCGAATGTTTGCCAAAAGATTTTGTTTGCTCTTGAAAAGCTTTCGGGTGATTCAGTTTCTATTCAGTTTCGTTGGCAACTATATCCGGTTAAAAGGGAAGACGTATTTGAAAGTTTTGCCTATACAAAACAAGAACGTTACAATATTCTGATTGATCTTCAGAATGATGATATTTTCAATGAGTTTTGTGCGTCAAAAAGGCGTCAGTTACGACAGAGTTACGAAAATGGATTAAGAATCAGTCCTGTTGGTAGTCTTGATGAATTGCTGGTTTTCTATTCGATTCTGGAGGATTTATATCTGAAGAAAGTACAAAAGCCACTGCCTTCTTTCAATTTTTTTTCCACCTTCTATCAGTTGATGCAAAAACAAAATCAGGGAATTATTCTGGTTGCACACTATCGGGGGCGGATCGTTGGTGGTATTGTTTGTCCTTTTTCAGATAATGAAACGATTCATGAATGGTACATTGCAGGTCAGGATAAAGATTATTACAGGGAAAATGTGTACCCCAGTGTTTATCTTACCTATGCTGCCATCAAATACGGGAAAGATAGTGGATTTACTCAATTCGATTTTATGGGGGCTGGTATTCCGGCTGTGCCCTATGGCGTACGCGATTTTAAGCTCCGCTTTGGTGGTGAACTCAAAAAAACATTTCGCTATCTGAAGCAAACGTAAATTTTCAATCAACCGTTGTCGTTTGTCTCGTTAGATTAATCATTCATTTTGTATAAAAAGCAGCCTGTTTTGTAAGAATGTACTTTTCACATCAAAAGTATCTTGTTAATAGCCTTTTAATTAAGGTTGAATTTTGTTATCTTCATATGTCTAAACTAACTACTTAACCATGAGAGGAAAGTCATATATATTGATATTCTTCGATATTCTTTTTCTGCTGTTTTCTTTGACATTGAGTGTTTATATCCGTCAGGGTGAAATCGGACTTAATGATATTGAAAATTACGGATATCCCTTCCTTGTTTTTACCATTGTTTGGGCTCTGTTTTCAGTTCTTTTCCGTAAGTATGAGGTTCGGAAGTATGTTTTTATTGAAGAAGCACTTTACAAGGTTGTTAAAAGTAACCTGTTAACTTTGATGATCCTGACATTAGCTCTTTTCTCAGCTAACCTTGATTATTCCCGTCTAATTGTAATTGCCTCTGTTGTATTTACTACCATTCTTGAATTGGGGGTGACTTATTTGTTTCTTCTGAATCGCAATATTGGACGCCATTCCCGCTCTGTTGAGGAATATATTAAAGAATCTAAAGTTGGAGAGCATACAGTTCCAGATAAGGGAGAAGTCATTGATCCCGACCTCAAACACCGGTTAATTAATGAAGTTGGTCTGGAGGTGTTTAATTTTCTGGATAAATATATTGGCCGGAATTACAGTCGTACATTGTTTATAAGTACAACCACACGGTTTAATATTGAAAACCAGTTAGATAATCGATATGACAACATCGTTAATTTTAAACGGATTAATGATATCCGATTCATTAATAAATTTTTCGAAAGTATTAATAGAAAAATATCAACCGGTGGTATTGTTGTCGGCTTCGTTGAAACCGATCAATTGCGCAAAAAACGGATTTTAAAGAAATTTCCACAGGGAATTAATTGGCTGTATTATTCATTGGATTTTATTGTAAAAAGAGTCGCTCCCAAGTTATATTTAACCAAGAAACTCTATTTTTTATTAACCGGAGGGAATAATCGTGTTATTTCACGTGCAGAAACACTGGGGCGACTGTGTTCTTGTGGTTTTACTATTATTGAAGAGAAGTTTATTGATGGTCTGTTGTATTTTGTTGGGCAAAAAGTGAAAGCTCCTGCTTATCCTGAGAATCCCACTTACGGTCCCTTTGTAAGACTATACAGGTACGGGAAAGGTGGAAAACTGATAGGGGTTTACAAGCTTCGTACTATGTATGCTTTTTCCGAATATATCCAGGATTATGTTTATCAAAAGAATAATCTGGCAGAAGGAGGAAAGTTTAAAAACGATTTCCGGATTACCACCCTTGGGCAATTTCTCAGAAAAGTGTGGTTAGATGAATTGCCGATGTTTCTAAATGTTTTCAAGGGAGAAATGAAAATTGTTGGAGTTCGTCCGATCAGTAAACAATATTATAGTTTGTTCTCAAAAGAATTACAGCAAAAGCGGATAAAATTCAAACCTGGATTAATTCCTCCGTATTATGCTGACTTGCCAAAAACCATGGAAGAGATTCAATCTTCAGAAATGAGGTACCTGGAGGCATACGAACAGAGTCCGGTACTTACCGATTTCAAATATTTTGGCAAATCCATGTACAATATCTTTATTAAAAGAGCTCGTAGTAATTAAAAATTATAGTAGAATTGGATTTTTTTTACATCTGAATCAGTTTCTGAGGGACACCCTGATAAGGTGGCCGATCAGATTTCGGATGCAGTTCTTGATGAACTTTTACGCCAGGATCCGGATTCGAAAGTAGCATGCGAAACCTTGGTAACAACAGGTTTGGCTGTGGTAAGTGGTGAAATTAAAACCAATGGGTATGTTGATGTTCAGCAAGTGGCCCGACGTGTAATCAACCGTATTGGCTACACCAAATCCGATTATATGTTCGATGGTGATGCCTGTGGGGTACTATCTTCTTTGCATGAACAGTCTCCGGATATTAACCAGGGAGTTGTGCGTGAGAAAGCTGAGGAGCAAGGAGCCGGAGACCAGGGTATGATGTTTGGCTATGCCTGCCGTGAAACAACGGATTATATGCCTTTATCTCTGGTTTTGTCGCATATGCTCCTTCAGGATCTGGCATGTATTCGCCGGGAAGGTAAACAGATGACCTATCTGAGGCCTGATTCAAAATCTCAGGTAACCATTGAGTATGGTGATGATAACAAACCATTCAGAGTGCATACCATCGTGGTTTCAACACAGCATGATTCTTTTGATGAAGATGAAAAAATGCTGAAGTGCATAAAGGAGGATGTTCAGAATGTTTTAATTCCCAGAACGATGAAACGATTATCTCCTGAGGTTCAAGCATTGTTTTCCAGTGATTATAAACTATTGGTTAATCCGACAGGTAAGTTTGTGATTGGTGGACCGCATGGTGATACCGGACTTACAGGCCGTAAGATTATTGTAGATACATATGGAGGAAAAGGAGCACATGGTGGAGGTGCTTTCTCCGGAAAAGATGCCTCCAAAGTTGACAGATCTGCAGCATATGCCTCCCGACATATTGCGAAAAATATTGTCGCAGCAGGTGTTTGTGATGAGATCCTGGTACAGGTTGCTTATGCTATTGGTGTGGCAGATCCTGTAAGTATTTTTGTGAACACATACGGAACTGCTCACGTGAAAATAAGTGATGCTGAAATAGCCGCTAAAATCAGTGAAATTTTTGATATGCGTCCGGCCGCCATCATTAAGCGACTTAAGCTAAAACACCCAATTTACGAGCAAACAGCTGCTTATGGGCACTTTGGCAGGGATTATAAAGAGGGGGTGGAAACGATCATGCGTAACGGCAAATCGGAACAGATTAATGTGGAATATTTCACCTGGGAGAAACTGGATTATATCAATAAGATCCAGGTTGCTTTTGATTTGGCTCAGGGTACCGATGACTTGATTAAAGTAGATAGTAACATGAAGGATGCGGTGAATTAACTATAATAGTTTTTGTTGCTTTACAAAGAGATGAATCATACCGGTTCATCTCTTTTTTTTTGTCTGAAAACTTCCACCCACCATACCCACAATCCGAAAATCACAACATAAAACAAGGGACGTAAAACAATATCGTGATAGAAACTGAATTGTTCCGGTTTGTAATTTACAGCAATAGCAAGTAGGAAGATTCGGAGTAAGTTTGATAAATGCATCAGGATGATGGATAATGGAATAAACCAAATTTTTTGTTTCCATGGTCCGGGAAAGACCAGGAACAGTAATGCCGCTTGTAAAAATTGCTTAAGACCGCTGCAACCGGAATTTATGCTGATATACCCCTGATTGATGTACATGGTATTGTCTTGGGTGCTGAACTTGTAGGGGAGGAGGTTTTCGATAAGAAATGTACTTTGTTGAAAGACCACTTGCGTCAGGAATTCAGTGAGTTCTGTTATTCGTGTTGTTATGGGGTAATAACCCTGATGAGCCCAGAACCGAAATCCATAATGAATAAGCAGGGTGAGTATGCAAAACAGAGCTATGTCGGTTAGGTATTTTAGTTTCGATGGAATTTGTGAAATTGTCGAATTCTTTATGTTCATAATCTGTTTGAAATTAGAAGAATATGTGTTGAATATACGAAATTTATTTGATGGGTTGATTCGTAATCACGGTCGTTAATTGTCCTGGATCTATGGATTGATGAAATTCACAACAGAAGAAATGTTAAAAGTAAAACGGCAGTAGGAGTTTGTGCTTTAAACTTTTCACTTTAAATTTTAGTCCTTAGCCATTAAACATAATAAATTCGTCTTTCTCAATCTTTATAATTAATTAATAATTTTTTTCGCGATAATGTTTTCTGTTCTGTACAGTTTGAGTACATTTGCTACTCGAAAAAACGGGGTAAAATGTAATCACTGCAATTGGATGTTTGCAGTAATAAAGGTTATTAGTGGTCTGTGGCAATCAACTAAGTCAGATCGTTTTATAAACAGCAAGGAGCCGGGCATATCGTAATTTACCGGCCACCAGAGGTGAAGATAATAGTCTGTGCAGTAATTACTGCATAAAGAAATGTTATTGGGATCATGTTTAGAACGAGGTGTAATTATTTGATCCGTCATGGGCATTTTTATTTTATACCTGCTCCGTAATAATCAGCCTGAAAATGGGACTGAGGGGGCGAAGCTGTATCAGGTGGTAAGAGTGTTGTGATGTGTAATGGTTGAAAATATGGTGATTAGCATGTCGCTCGATGGGGAGGATTATACGAGAAGTAATAGATAAAATGAATACAAAAAGGACTCAACTAGTTTCCCGTTGGCATGCATTATACACCTTTCCAAGGCATGAAAAAAAAGTACTCGAATTGCTGGAGGAAAAGGGTATTGAAACGTATTTACCCATGGTGACTACTCTCAAACAATACAGCGATCGTAAAAAAATGGTTACGGAACCGTTGATCAAGTCCTACATTTTTGTAAAAGTAAGCGAAAAGGATTATTACGAAGCTACCAATACTCCCGGTATTGTTGCCTATGTCCGCTTTGATGGAAAAGCTGCCCAAATACCTGATTGGCAAATCCAGGCTATGAAAACAGCTGTTGATCAGAAAGTAGAATTTGAACTCACAAATAAGAAATACAAAGCCGGTGAACAAGTACTGATTACCTCCGGACCGATGCTCGGCCAACAAGGCGAAGTAGTACGAACCTCCGGCGGGAAAAAGAAACTTATCCTACGCATAGGCGAACTCGGCTTTGTGATGGAGTTGGGAATGGAAAGTGTTCAAAAGGTTTAAATGTTCAAGAGTAGCGATTTGAACAAAATTGAACAATCTGAACGCCGAAGGGCAATTGAAAAAGTTCAAATCGAAGCGATTGTCCTCCTTTGTAAAGGAGGTGCCGAGCTCGCGAGGCGGAGGATTTTATTTTTTATTGGTTCAAAAGTTCAAAGAGTACGTCTTGAACAATAGAATATAAATCAAAGAGAACAACTTGAATGATAATTAGTTATATTTGTATACTTGATATTTTCAGGTAAAGCTAAAAGTTTAAGTATAAAAAATTCAAACCTGATCAAATGCCTGAAAAATGGTGGTATGAAAGGTGAGAAGTATAAATAGTTCAAGGGAGCGTAATTTGAACAACAGTGAACAATATAGTATAATCCCCAAAAGTTATAATATACACAATTTCAGTCATGAAAAAAATCGCAGTAATTGGCCTTGGATACGTAGGCCTTCCGTTAGCAGTAGAATTTGCTAAAAAAAGACAGGTTATTGGTTTCGATATTAAACAGGCACGTGTTGATGAATTGAATGAAGGACACGACCCTACACTGGAAGTTGAAGATGAAGATCTTCAGGCCGTATTGGGTAAGGGCTTACAATTGACCACTAATATCGAGGATATTGCGGATTCTCAGATCTATGTTATCGCCGTACCGACTCCTACCGATAAGAACAATCGCCCGGATTTAACACCATTGGTTAAGTCTTCTGAGACTGTGGCAAAAGTGTTAAAGGATGGAGATATTGTAATTTACGAATCTACCGTATATCCGGGAGCTACAGAAGATGATTGTGTACCGGTACTGGAACGTGTTTCGGGAAAGAAGATGAACGAGCACTTCTATGTGGGCTATTCACCTGAGCGTATCAATCCAGGTGATAAGGTTCATACTTTAACTACGATTAAAAAAGTTACTTCCGGTTCTACTCCTGAAATTGGTGTAGAAGTGGATAATCTTTATAAAGAAATTATCACCGCTGGTACGCATTTGGCTACAAGCATTAAAGTTGCTGAGGCTGCCAAGGTGATCGAAAACTCACAACGTGATATCAACATCGCCTTTGTGAACGAGCTTTCGAAGATATTTAACCGCATGGGCATCGATACACTTGATGTTCTCGAAGCCGCTGGTACAAAGTGGAATTTCCTTCCATTCCGACCCGGTCTTGTAGGCGGTCACTGTATTGGTGTGGATCCGTTCTACCTGGCTCAAAAAGCACAGGAAGTGGGTTACCATCCTGAAATTATCCTTGCAGGTCGCCGTTTGAACGACAGCATGGGTGCATATGTGGCTGGTGAAACCGTGAAACTGATGCTGAAGGCTGGCAAACTGGTTAAAGGAGCAAAGGCTTTGATGTTAGGTATCACCTTTAAGGAAAATTGTCCGGATATCCGGAATACCCGCGCCATCGACATCTACCATGAACTGAAAACTTTTGGTATGGAAGTGGATGTATACGATCCATGGGCCGATCCGAATGAGGTGATGCATGAATACGGTATCAATACCATCACTGAGTTCCCTGAAGGAAACGGATACGGTACCATCATCCTTGCTGTGGCTCACAACGAATTCCAACAAATCAACATGGCAAATCACAAAGAAGCTGGAACAGTAATCTACGACTGTAAAGGAATCTTGCCAAAAGAGCTTGTTGACGCTCGATTGTAGTTTTTGGGTCCACTAATTACACTAATTTACACGAAAAGGTAATTAGTGTAATTGGTGGATGAATATATGATTCTCATTATTTGTCTGCATACAGACAGATTCAACAAAAAAATCTCTCACCCCGTATACCAGAGTATATTTCAACTATTATCTTGTTTTACAAATTGTTCTTTTATGTAGAATAACTAAACGGGGTGCTCAGAAAATAAATCATCAATTAGTGTAATTCGTGTAATTAGTGGATAAAATTATTACAAACTCCAAGGTCCTTGTTACTGGTGGAGCTGGCTTTATTGGCTCTAACCTCTGCGAAGCCTTGTTGGAGCAAAATAACAAAGTGGTGTGTCTGGATAACTTTATGACCGGACACCGACATAATATAGAACCCTTCCTCACCAACCCCGATTTCACCCTGATTGAAGGGGATATCCGGAATTACGAGGATTGTGAAAAGGCTGTACAGGGTGTTGATTATGTCCTGCACCAGGCAGCTTTAGGTTCTGTACCAAGGTCTATCAAAGACCCTATGACCAGCACCGATGTAAATATTGGTGGTTTTGTAAAGATGTTACACGCAGCTTCCGAAGCGGGTGTTAAACGCTTTGTATATGCTGCAAGTTCTTCTACCTACGGTGACTCCAAAGCATTGCCCAAAGTAGAACATAAAATTGGCAATGCCTTATCACCTTATGCCATTACCAAGTTTGTGGATGAGTTGTTTGCCAAAAACTTCTCCGACACCTATGGCATTGAAACGGTAGGCCTGCGTTATTTCAACGTCTTTGGCCGACGACAGGATCCCAACGGGGCTTACGCAGCAGTAATACCTCTTTTTGTTAAGAAGTTTATTGACCACGAAAGTCCGGTTATTAACGGTGACGGTACCTACTCTCGCGACTTTACCTATATCGACAACGTAATTCAAGCCAACCAATTGGCAGCCATTACGCCGACAGAGGCGATGCGGGAACGCGCTATGGACTATTACAAAAAACATGAAGTGGACAATAGTTGGGCCGACTCCAACGGTGTGCTTGCCGAAGTCTTTAATGTTGCCTACGGTGAACGAACCAACCTGAAAGAATTAACACAGTATCTTAAAAGTAACCTCTCCAAGTTCGATCCTGAAATTGCCAATGTTGAAATCCTTCATGGCCCAAACCGCGCCGGGGATATTCCGCACTCATTGGCTTCAATTGAGAAAGGAAAAACGCTTTTGGGGTATAAACCGGAGTTCTCTATCGCTAGTGGATTGGAAGTGGCTTGTGGGTGGTATGTTGAAATGAAATAGTTGATAATTTATGAAAAAGAAAATACTTATTGTATTTGGTACTAGACCAGAAGCTATTAAAATGGCTCCACTGGTCAAAAACTTTGAAAAGTTTCAGAATGAGTTTGATGTAAAGGTCTGTGTTACCGGACAACATAGAGAAATGCTTGATCAGGTTTTAACCCTTTTTGATATACAACCAGTTTATGATTTGAATATCATGAAACCTGGACAGGATCTTTATGATGTTACAACCAGAGTTATTTCTGGTATGCGAGATGTTTTAGAGGATGCTAAACCGGATGTTGTCTTAGTACATGGAGATACTACAACTTCAACAGCAACTGCTTTAGCTGCATATTATAAGCAAATAAAAGTTGGGCATGTAGAAGCAGGTCTTCGAACGAATAATATTTATAGTCCGTGGCCAGAGGAAATGAACAGACAATTAACTGGCAGAATCGCCTCTTTGCATTTTGCTCCAACATCATTGAGTAAAGAAAATTTGCTTAATGAAGGAATACATGATGATAAAATAATTGTTACAGGAAACACAGTTATTGATGCATTGTATTGGGTTAATCATAAGATCAAGACAACAGAACAGATAAAAGATCAGATTTATAAGAGATTATTTAACGAAGGTCTGAGTACTGAATTATGTGATTCATGGTCAAATAATCAAAGAAGGCTGGTTCTGATTACAGGCCATCGAAGAGAGAACTTTGGAGATGGATTTATCAATATCTGTAAAGCAATAAAAGAATTAGCATTAAATCATCAGGATGTTGATTTTGTGTATCCAATGCACCTGAATCCTAATGTGCGAAATGCAATTGGTGAGGTTTTTGGCCAGGAAGTATTTAATAATAACGGAAGTAGTTCCATGAAGAATACATACTTTATAGAGCCATTGGATTATTTGCCTTTTGTGTATTTGATGACCAATAGCTATTTAGTCCTAACTGATTCTGGTGGGATACAAGAAGAAGCCCCTGGATTAGGGAAGCCTGTTTTGGTAATGAGAGACACAACAGAACGTCCTGAAGCTGTTAAAGCAGGAACAGTAAAATTGGTTGGAACAAACAAAGAGGTCATAAACAATGAAGTTAGTGCTCTCTTGAATGATGACAGTGTGTATAATAGCATGAGTATGGCGAATAATCCTTACGGTGATGGGAAATCATGTAGTAGGATCGTAAAACACTTGTTAGAAAACTTAACTCCTTGTAATGACTAATAAAATTGAGTCATATTCCTCTCCTGGAAAGTTATTGGGTATGCTAAAATCCAAGCAATTAAATAATGTTGTATCCAATTCCTTTTGGAACATATTAGCATCAATAGTTTTACGAGGAAATATATTTCTTGTAAATATTATAATTGCACGTCTTCTCGGAGTTGCTCTTTTTGGAGAGTATGCACTTATTAAGTCAACGATTCAGGTGTTTGAGCTCTCATTGGGATTGGCATTTGGATTGTCAATGACAAAATTTGTTTCGGAAAATATGCAGAAGAAGGATACGGGTAGCAATTTGATTCGCATAATTAAGACTAACCTGATTTCTTCAATAGCTTTATCAATTATATTATTCATAATACTAGAATGGTCATCTGAGCATTTGGCAGTGAGCGTATTGAAGAATGAAGATTTGTTGTCAGTCTTCAGAGTTGCTATGTTCTATATATTATTTAATAACATAGTACAATGCTTAATCGGAATACTGAAAGGAGAAGAGAATTTTAAGAAAATATTCCAGATCAGTTTAATCACAGGGGGCTTAAATATCACTGCGGTTACAATTTGTACCTTTTTCTATTCTTTGGAAGGAGCAATTCTGGCATTAGTGTTATTTTCTGTTTTTCAACTCCTCGTATATGTTTTTACACTAAAAAGGGATACCTATTACCTTAATATTAAAAGATGGACAGATTCAAAATTGGATTTCAAATTAATCAAAAAATTCAATTTACCTGCGATTATTTCAGGACTAGCTGCTCCACCTGCCATCTGGTACATAAATGTATCTCTGTCAAAAACAGAAATGGGCTACCATGAGCTGGCATATTTCAATTCGGCATATCAAATTTTTGCTTTGATAGTTTTTCTTCCGATCTCAATTTCAGATTCAACATTCCCGATTCTAAATAAATATTTCTCAAAAGGAGAAGGGTTCAAAGAAGTGTTCCTGATTAATTTGTTAGTTATTTTCCTGATCGCCTTATGTGTTTGCGTTATCCCATTTTTATTTCCAGAATTTGTAATGTCCTTGTTTGGTAAGGATTTTAGTAATGGAGCAATTGTATTAAGGTATTTGTGTATTGCCGCAGTGTTTAGTTCCTTATTGACATTTCTGGGAAAATTTTTGGCTACCATAAACCAAATGTGGATTAACATGTCGTTTAATTTTCTTTGGGCTATTTGTGTTAGTATCGTATCTCAAATGCTAATGAATCAAGGAGCTTTGGGGGTTGCGAAATCTTTTATGTATTCATATATGATCCTGTTCAGCTTGCAATTTCTTTATAGTTATAAACGTTTAAAAACCATAAAATGAGAATTTCCTTTTTAGGCGATATTAGTTTTAACGATGCTTATGTCGATTTGAATCAAAATGGAGAGAATCCTTTTGAACGGTTCTCATCACTAAAAGATTCTGATTTTGTTATTGGAAATTTAGAATGTTTCCTTGAAGGAAATCAAGGGGAGAATACTTTGAAAGTACCTCGCTTGAAAACCAAAAAGAATACACTGCATTGGTTGAATATGTTGAATGTTAGTCATGTGAGCCTGGCAAATAATCATATTTATGATAATCTGGATGATGGATTTCAAACAACAACAACAACGCTAAATCAGCTAAAGGTAGATTATTGGGGGGCCGAAATGGCTTCTGAACCTAAGCGGTTTATGAAGGTTGAAAAAGATGGTACTTCCATTGGTATATTAACTTATGCCGATCAGGACACCAATCCCTGTATACCTGAAAATACGTTGATTAATATTTCTTTATTTGATATAGACACAGTGTTGTCTGATATTAAAAAACATAAGGAATGTTGCGATGTGTTAATAGTCTATCTGCATTGGGGTGGGAAAAGCGAAAATATATCCTACCCGGAGCGAAAGCAAGTGGTTCAAGCTAAAGAAATGATAAAGCATGGAGCTAACCTGATCGTTGGACATCATTCACATACAATTCAACCATTTAAAAAGAATAGGAACGGGTCGGTTTATTATAGTCTGGGAAACTTTTGTTTTGCAGATGTAAGATATCAAGGTAAGACAATAAAGTTGAATAAAAAGAACCTGGAGGGATTGATTCTAACGATCAATTTAGATAAAAACAAGGAAATATGCATTGAAAGAATATTTATTCGAAATGTTGACAACAGAATAGAGGTGATGGAGTCACAACCTCATACCTCATACATTGTAAAGTCTCGTTTATATAATATAATAACTACTCTTTTACCATTTCTTACTAATCTTCCTATTGCGTTTAATAAATATTTCAAGGTTCCAATCCAATTTCTATTTGAAGGAAATATCCATCAACAATTAAGTAAACTGAGTTGGAAGAAAATTAAAAAGTATATTCAATGAAAAAAGTAATAATAATTTCGAAGGGTGATATTAATCAATCACCAACGATTAATAATTATTTAAGTTCTTTTTCATCTTTAGGGTTCGATACACACTGTATATGTTCAATTAGTACAGGTAATGCTAATTTTGAAGGTGTCAAAATACATGAAATTGGATTTGGAGGTTCTCGTAATCCACTTATTAAATTGAGAAATTACAATCGTTTTGGTAAAGCGGCTATTAAAACCATTAATCAGATTGGGGTTGATAGTGAAACCATAATTTGGATTGCAAGAATTGATACTGCAATTTGTTTTGGTAATCGCTTTAAGTCGTATAAATCCATACTCTCACTGCATGAATTACATGATGAGTATCCAATATGGAAGTATGTGACAAAGCGTGTAATTTCTTCGTACGACACAATAGTATATAATGAAATAAATCGAGCGAATATTGCCAGAGTGTGGTATAAGTTAAGTACTACTCCATTGGTTATCCCCAATAAACCAAACACACATCCATTAAAAAGAAATATTACTTTGAAGGATGAGAAGTTGCAAAAAACGATTTCGGAGGTAAAAAAAGAAAAGAAGATCATCCTTTATCAAGGCTCACTCTTAAAAGATAGAAACATTGATCCTTTAGTAAAAGCATCATCTAAATTCTCTGATGAATATGTTTTGGTACTTATGGGGAAAGATTCTGATAACAGAATTAATGATTTCAGAAAAATCAATCCCGATATTGTTCATATTCCTTGGGTAACTCCTCCTGATCACCTGTACATTACAAGCCATGCTCATATTGGAGTGGCCTTCTATGATTTTGATTGTTTAAATTCAATTTATTGTGCGCCAAATAAAATATGGGAGTATTCAGGTTTTGGAATCCCTATGATAGGTCAGAATATACCTGGTTTGATCAATACTGTAGAAGCAAACAGAGCCGGATTGTGTATAGATATTGATGATGAAAATGAAATTGTTTCAGCAATAAATTCCATAAATAATAACTATCAGGAATATGCTGACAACTCATCGACTTTTTATAACTCTGTTGATTTTAAGGCTAAAGTGAAACATGCAATAGAGGATATTAATTAGTATGAATATTGTTTTATTAGTTTTTTGGTGTTATTTGTTTGGAGTATCCTTCTACAGAAATAAAGATCTGTTCTCACCTTCAAAGATTTATTTAGTAATTATTTTTACATTTTTCGGTGAGATATTCTGGGATAAGGCGTATGATTTATCTGTACAACTTTCTGTATTAGTACTTTTGGGACTTAATATTTTTGTAATCCTTAAGGAAAGAGCCTTGAGTGTTATGTCCTATCGTATAGCACTTTCTGATAAAGTATGGAATAAAATTGTCAGAAGAATATGGATACTCTCATTAATACCCATATTCGCTCAACTATACATGATTCAGAAAATGGGAGGATTGTCTGGATTTGTTTCGAGTATAGGGGGGAGAGTTGTAGTGTGGGAAGGCCTGGGTGTCGTCATTCTTTTGACGAAACTGATTAATGTGTTGAATTACTTGTATTTCATTTTCTTAGTATGTAAGAAAAACAAACGTAAAATCAACATCCTGTCCTATGCAATACATTTAACTGTATTTATAGCAATTGCTTTATTGTCTGGATCACGTAGTAATTTGTTATGGAATTTTGTATTCATGATTATCTTCTATAATTATGCTGTTAGCAGAATTTCTATTAAGATGGCTTCAATTGGTTTTAGTGCAATCTTGTTGGTAGCCATGGTTCTTGCGATTGCCAGAAATGGATACAGAATTGAAGATGGAGTATTAGCGACTGGATTGCATAAGCAGGAACATTCCCTCAATCTGAGTAATTTTCATTATGGCCTCGAGCCCATTGAGAAAGTCATTCAAAAAGAGTATATCTCTAACCCACATTTTGGGAGGACCTATGTTACAGCCGTTACTAACTTAATACCAAGAACTATATGGCCTTCAAAACCCTCAAGTGGTGGAGTCATTATTACAAGAGAGTATTTTGGTGATCCATATGGTGGATACTCCAATTATACAACTGGACTTTTGCCGGAAGGGATAATAAATTTTGGATATTTCGCAGGAGTGGTCTTTTCAGTTCTGATGATGATTGTATTTCTATATGTTTTATTTTCTTACCAAAAGAAATTACGGCACATGAATGGCGTTATTCCAGTTAGAATTTACATTATGTATGCCGGGATATATCCATTCTTACTGATAGGAATCATTAGTTATTTATATACGGAGTTTACTACCAATACAATTAGTATGATGGTATTCAAAGTTCTTCTTTTCTTCTTGATACTGAAAGTGATCTTTGCCTCAAAAAAGATGAATTCATTAATGGCGGCTAGAATTAACTAATAGTTGCAAATTGTATAAGATTAAACAATGAATAACTTAATTAGGAACAATACTATGAAAGTGCATATAATTCTTGACTATCGTGGTAAATTTTATTCCTCCACACGACATTGGGATGCATCCTTAAGGGTGGATCGTTTAGTGGAAAACTTTAAATCATTTGGTGTAGAAGTTACTGTTCACGATTTCTATGAAGTTAGCAGGAATCTGACTCAGTTTAAGGACCAATTTGTCTTATATCAATCTTCCGAGGACAGAGAAGGTTATTATAAAAGTTATATAGAAGATATCATACTTGCTTTACATTTAGCTGGGGCAATTCTGATACCTCCTTATCATATGCTTAGAGCACACCATAATAAATGCTTCATGGAACTCTATAGAGATGTTGTGGAGAATTCTGATATTATAAATAACCTTGATACTCACTGTTTTGGTACATTTGAAGATTATCAAAAAAATATTGACCATTTTAAAGGTTCCAAATGGGTACTAAAGCCTGCATCAGGAGCCTTGAGTAAAGGTGTTCAACTTTTATCAAACCAAACGGACTTTAAAACTGTACCGAAACGGATTTCGTTGTCTTTCCAGCTGAAGGAATATTTTAAAATTTTAGTAAAGCACCTTCTGAAGAGTAGATATCAATCGTATGAAAGGAAATCCTATCATAGAAGAAAATTTATCCTACAAGAATTTGTTCCTGATCTAAAAGGAGATTATAAAGTACTAGTATATGGTGATAAATATTATATGCTGAGTAGACAAAATCGCAAAAATGACTTTAGAGCAAGTGGTAGTGGAAAAATGAAATCACAAACTGAGGTAAATAAAGATCTGCTTAACTACTGTATGGATGTCTTTGATAAATTTAATGTCCCATTTATCTCCATAGATGTGGCTATGAAGGGGAATGAATTTTACTTGATTGAATTCCAGTTTCTGATGTTTGGAAATTATACAATTGAAAAGTCTGATAGCTACTTTGTATGCAATTCTGGGAGTTGGGAAGTTGTTCAAGGTGAATCAAATTTGGAGACAGAGTTTGTTCGCAGTGTTGTTAGATACATTGATAAAAATCACAATCATAGTTTCTGCTAATGCGTATAGGAATAGATGCCTCCAATGTTGGAGGAGGCGGTGGAATTACTCATTTAAGAGAAATTTTGAGTTATGTCCAGCATCTGGATCATGAGGTTGATTCAGTGGTTGTTTTCGCTTCACAAAAAGTTTTAGATCAGCTTCCTGAAGATCGTAAAATTAGGAAAAAGACTTTTCCTGCGCTGAATAAAGGATTATTTGAACGTGTTTTGTTCCAAATTTTCCGATATGATAAACAAATTAAAAAGAACTGTGATATTTTATTTGCAGTTACAGGGGATTACATAGGGCGTTTTAAACCTGTTGTTGGAATGTCTCGTAATATGCTTTTATACGAAAGAGACATTTGGAAAGAAATCAGACAGCCAAAGGAAATAATTCGGTTCTGGTTAAATTACCAGAAACAAAGAAGGTCATTTAAGAAATCAGCTGGAATTATATTTATTTCAAATTATGCTAGTAATTATATTCCAAAGTGGATAAATATTAGCAGAAAAAATACAACTGTAATAAATCATGGTGTTTCCCCTCGATTTAAAGGACAAGTAAAAATACAAAAGGCAATTTCCGAGTACTCTTTACACGAGCCGTTTAAGTTGCTCTATGTATCTACTGTACATGTTTATAAGCATCAATGGAATGTTGTTAAAGCAGTTGGCAACCTAAGAAAACAAGGGTTTCCTATCGAATTAAATCTAGTTGGCGGTGTGATTTTTCCTCCAGCCGGACGCAGGTTGGATATGGTTATTCAAGATGTTGATCCTAAAAACGAGTTTATACATAATCATGGTCATATATCATATGATAATATAGAAAGGTTTTATCAGATATCAGATGGAATAGTATATGCTTCAACTTGTGAAAATATGCCCAATATTCTGATTGAGTCAATGGCTTCTGGAGTACCGATTGCTTGTAGTCAAAAACAACCAATGCCAGAATTCTTAAAAGAAAATGGTTTTTACTTCGATTCACATGATATTGCTTCTATTGAGGAAGCAATTAAACGGTTGATTATGGAACCCCAGAGCAGAGAAGTAAAAGCAACTAATAGCATTAAGGAAGCGGCCAGATTTTCATGGGAACAAACTAGTCACTCTACATTTAATACTCTAATAGAAATGTTTAAAACTAATAATAATGTTCAAAAATAAAATCCTTCTTATCACCGGCGGCACTGGATCCTTCGGAAACGCCGTATTAAATCGCTTTTTAGATACAGAAATTAAGGAGATTCGCATCTTTTCACGCGACGAAAAGAAGCAGCACGATATGCGAGTTGCCCTAAACAGTCCCAAAGTAAAATTCTATATTGGAAATGTGAGAGATTACGATAGTATAGATAAGGCAATGCGCGGTGTAGATTATGTGTTTCAGGCAGCAGCTTTGAAGCAAGTTCCATCTTGTGAGTTTTTTCCAATAGAAGCTACACGTACAAATGTTTTGGGAACAGAGAATGTGATTAAGGCCGCTGTAGCAAATCATGTAAAAAGCGTAATTTGTTTAAGTACAGATAAGGCTGCATATCCTATTAATGCTATGGGAATGAGTAAAGCATTAATGGAGAAAGTAGCTGTGGCAGAATCGAGAAACATACCGGAATCAGGAACCAGGATTTGTTTAACCCGCTACGGTAATGTTATGGCTTCAAGAGGATCAGTAATACCACATTTTGTTGAACAAATTAAGAAAGGAGAACCTATAACAGTAACGGATCCCAATATGACACGTTATCTTATGTCTCTTGAGGAAGCTGTTGATTTGGTTTTGTTTGCGTTTCAGAATGGAAAGCAAGGAGATTTACTTGTTCAAAAAGCTCCAGCATCAACGATTGGAGATTTAGCGTTGGCGATAAAAGAATTATTTAATGCATCCAATCCAATAAAGGTAATAGGCACACGTCACGGTGAAAAATTGTATGAAACGCTTTGTACGCGTGAGGAAATGGCAAAAGCTGATGATTTGGAAGGTTTCTATAGAATTCCAGCCGATGACAGGGATTTAAATTATGGAAAATACTTCACGGAAGGGGATGTTGAAACATCGGCCCTTGAAGATTATAATTCCCATAATACGGATCGTTTGGACATTGAGCAGGTGAAAGAAAAATTATTGAGTCTTGATTTAATTCAGGATGAGTTAAAAGCCTGGAATGACGGGAAGGCGAATTTGACTGTTGATCAGTAATCATTGTAAAGAGACTAAAAAGGATTCACGATGGGAAATAGAATAAAAGTAATGACTATAGTTGGTACACGTCCTGAGATAATTAAACTTAGTCGTGTTATACCAGAACTAGATCAACATACAGACCATGTGCTTGTGCATACCGGTCAGAATTATGACTATGAATTGAATGAAATATTCTTTGAGCAGTTGGGATTGCGAAAACCAGATCATTTTATGAATGCAGCAGGAGCAAATGCTGCAGAGACTATTGGAAATGTGATCATCAAATCGGATCAATTGTTTGAAGAGGTAAAACCTGATGCGTTATTGCTTTATGGTGATACAAATAGTTGTATTTCTGTTATTTCAGCAAAGAAGAGGAAAATTCCAATTTTTCATATGGAAGCAGGCAACCGATGTTTTGATCAACGTGTTCCGGAAGAAATCAACAGAAAAATTGTTGACCATTTGAGTGATATCAATATGCCTCTTTCAGAACATGCCAGACGTTATTTGGTTGCAGAAGGTCTTCCGCCTGAGACGGTCATCAAAACTGGTTCTCCGATGAAGGAGGTCCTCCAATTCCATAAGGAGGGTATTGAAAAATCTAAAGTACTTGAAGATGAAAAACTAACTAAGGGTAAATATTTCATTGTTAGTACTCACAGAGAAGAAAATGTGGATTCCGAAGTCAATTTCAACAACCTACTGGATTCCTTAAATGCAATAACTGAAAAATACGGAGAGAAAGTAATCGTCTCAACGCATCCACGTACACGGAAAAAATTGGAGGCTATTGGTTTTACAAACCAAAACCCATTAATAGAATTTATGAAGCCGTTTGGATTTTTGGATTACATTAAATTGCAGAAAAATGCACACTGTGTGATATCCGATAGTGGAACTATTACAGAAGAATCTTCTATTTTAAAGTTCCCTGCAATTACCATCCGTCAGGCTCATGAGCGTCCTGAAGGTATGGACGAAGGAACCTTGATCATGACGGGATTGAACAAAGACCGGATTATGGAGTCTATTGATATTGTTACATCTCATTTTCAGGAAAGTGATGAATTAATTCGTATAATTCGGGATTATGAAACTGATAACGTATCAAAAAAAGTATTGCGAATAATACTTTCTTACACCGATTATATCAATCGTACCGTTTGGCACAAATCTTAAACTCTTAAGGATGAAAAAAGTATTGGTTTTGGGTTCAGGTGGCATGCTTGGCCACATGGTTTATCATTATTTTAAAACATTAAACAAGTATTCTCTCGTAGATGCTTCTTATCCTGTTAAAGCAAATCCGGAGAGTTTTCTTCTTGATGTTACCAACAAGGAAGCTCTGGAAACTTTTCTTCTGGAACAGAAGCCTGACATTGTAATAAATTGTATTGGAATTCTACTAAGAGGCTCCAAGGATGATCCTTCTAATGCGATTTATCTGAATTCATATTTCCCTCATCAACTGTCCCGGATATTAAGATCTTTCGGGAGTAAGTTGATCCATGTAAGTACCGATTGTGTTTTTACAGGCGAAAAAGGTGAATATATTGAAACGGATTTTAAAGATGCCAGGGATACATACGGATTAAGTAAGTCTTTAGGAGAAATTGATAATAATCATGATTTAACATTACGTACTTCAATTATAGGGCCTGAATTAAATAAAGTAGGAGAGGGGCTTTTTCATTGGTATATGAATCAATCAGGCACTATCAATGGATTTACGAAAATGATATGGGGTGGAGTAACCACATTGGAATTGGCAAAGGCAGCTGATGCTGCGATTGACCAGGATATTACAGGCCTAATCCATATTACGAATGATCTACCAATCTCAAAATATAATCTTGTTTCTCTGTTTAAAAATATTTGGAATACAGATCATATTGAGATTAATTCAGTAGAAGGTAAAGTTGCTAATAAGAGCTTGAAGTCTAGTCGTACTGATTTTGATTACCAGGTGCCTTCTTATGAGAGGATGCTTAAAGATCAATATGAATGGATGCAAGAAAATAGTAAAATGTATTCTCATAATTACTGAGATTAATAATTCTGTCATTCAATTTTCATATGAAACTATTACTAATTGTTGATGATTATCTGCCACATAGTATTAAAGTGGCAGCTAAAATGATGCATGAATTGGCATTGGAACTGAAGGGACAGGGGCATGAAGTGACGGTGTTAACTCCTTTACCATCATTAACTGAGGATTTTAAGGTTTCTAATGTTGATGGAATTACAACAATATTCTTCAAATCAGGTTCGATTAAGAATATTTCGAAGATAAGGCGCGCTATAAATGAAAGCCTCCTTTCGGCAGGGGCTTGGAGAAAGACTCGAAATTATCTGTTAGCAAACCCTCATGATGCAATCATATATTATTCACCTTCTATATTTTGGGGTCGTCTGGTTGGTGTACTTAAGAAAAAATGGAAGGCGAAATCCTATTTGATTCTTCGGGATATTTTCCCACAGTGGACTGTGGATAATGGATTGATGAAAAAGCATACACCTATTTATCTGTATTTTAAATATTTTGAATGGTTGAATTATAGAAAAGCGGATCGTATTGGTGTAATGTCTCCTTCTAATCTTAATTTCTTCAGGGATTCAGGTAAAAATATTGAAAAATATGAAGTTTTGTTTAACTGGTCAAAACATCATAGTTTAGACAATTCGAGCGGTAAGTATCGGAAACAATTAAATTTACAAGAAAAGGTTGTTTTCTTTTATGGTGGTAATATTGGTCATGCCCAGAATATGGAGAATCTTGTTAGGCTCGCCAAAAAACTAAAGTCGCATTCAAAAGCTCATTTTTTATTTGTTGGAAAAGGTGATGAAGTTGATCTTATTCTTAAAGCAAAAGAAGACAATCAATTAGATAATGTCACTTATTTGCCTCCAGTTGATCAGGAAACATATACAGAAATGCTCTCTGAATTTGATATCGGTTTATTCAGTTTGCACCCTGATCATCAGACCCACAATTTCCCTGGAAAATTACTTGGTTATATGGCCAGTGGAAAGCCTATTCTAGGGAGTGTTAATGCCGGCAATGATCTAAAAGGGATTGTTAACAATGCAAATGCTGGTTATATAAATGATAATGGTGAGGACGAGAAGTTATACCAAGCGGCTCTTACATTCTTGAAATCAGAAAAATATAGAATTGAGGTTGGCTTGAACGGTAAGAAACTTCTGAAACAACAATTCTCTGTAGAAAATACCTGTAATCAACTTGTCGCAAGTATTACAGATTTATAAAATAAATATTGTACAAATGGAAACTCCACGGCTTATTAAAGGAGGTAAACATATTGATGAAAGAGGGATTCTCTCATTTGTTAATGATTTTGATCTGAGTACCATTAAACGATTGTATACAATACAACATCCAAACAAAGAGATAATCAGAGCATGGCAAGGTCATAAAATAGAGCACAAGTATTTCCATGTTACTGCAGGTAGTTTTGTTGTTGCATGGGTTAAAATTGATGACTGGGAATTACCTTCTATAGACCTTACTGCAGATTATTTTATCTTAAAATCCGATGAGCCATGTGTTTTGTCTGTGCCACAAGGTTATGCAAATGGACTAAAAGCCTTGGAAGAAGATTCGCAGATGATTGTGTTTTCTTCTTTAACAATGGAGGAAGCAAAGTCTGACCAGTATAGATTCGAAAATCCCTCATGGTTTGCATGGGATAAATTTAAAAATAATTAACCCAATTATTATAGTCAAAGGCCAGGGGCTGCATCTTTGGATTGTGGTCCCGGGTTTTTAAACAAAGTGTGCAGGAAAGTGAAAAGCCTAAAGTAGCGATCCTTTTAAACATTTTACTTTGAACTTTAGCCCTTTGCCTTATCGTCGAAGACGACCAAAGGGTAACCATATATGATGACAACCATATCAACAACCCTATTATAACAACCGTATAAACACACACACACTCCCATGGAAAATTTTATTATTAATCCGGGGCTATTGTATTTTATGGCCTTTGTATCGGCAGCATTGCTGTCGTATGTGAGTATCCCTAGTATCGTGCATATGGCACGCACCAAGCATTTGTTCGATGAACCCAATGGGCGTTCGTCGCATACAGAGGTGACGCCGTCTTTGGGAGGAGTAGCAATATTTGCGGCTTTTTTAATCACTTACCTGATATTAGGTGATATTGGTCAGAAGTCTTTTATGCAGCCAGTAACGGCAGCTATGGTTGTTATCTTCTTTCTGGGGTTGAAGGATGATATCCTGGTATTGGATCCGAAGAAGAAATTGGTTGGGCAGATTCTTGCGGCTGCTTTGGTCGTTTTTCTGGGGGATTTACGTATCACCAATCTGCATGGGTTGATGCAGATTCATGAATTGAATATTTTTGTGAGCTATTCTCTTAGTGTGTTTTTGATTGTGATGCTTACCAATGCAGTAAACCTGATTGATGGAATTGATGGTTTGGCTGCAGGAACTGTAATGATAGGATCTCTGACACTTGGAACCTGGTTTGTGATTGCTGGTTATACGCAGGATGCCATTATTGCATTTGCACTTACAGGAGCCTTATTGTCGTTTTTTAAGTTCAATGTCTACGGGAAGAAAAATAAGATATTTATGGGAGACACGGGCTCGTTGTTGATTGGGTACCTGATCACTGTACTGGCTTTTCGCTTTAATGAATTGAATATTGATCAAAGTGCACCGTATGCCGTCCATGGGGCTACGGCAATTATCTTCGGTATTCTGGTTGTGCCTATTTATGATACCTTAAGGGTGTTTGTGAGTCGCGTGTTGGAAGGACGTTCTCCTTTCTCTCCGGATAAAACACATATCCACCATCGATTATTAACCTTATCAGGGTCACACCGTAAGGCAACTTATATTATCCTGTTTACAAATGTGTGTTTTATTGCACTGGCTTTTGGCTTGGATTTCCTTCCTTGTACCTATTTGTTCTTCATCCTTTTCTTATTAGCAGCGCTGATGTCGTACGTGCCGGTAGTACAGATGAAGAAACGAAAAATTGTAATTCATACCATTAAAAAACCGGTGAAGCGCAGGCGTTTGTTCCGGCGGGCATAGATTTCCGTTGTTTTTTCTGGTGACCGCTGATTGTTTGGATTTTTATGATTAATAAAAATCCGGGTAATTGGCGGTTTTTTTATGACCGCGAATTGTGCCAATTAAGCGAATGAAATTCACTTAAAATAGGAGTTCTATTGTTGATTTTGTGTTTGTGAGTTAGAAAACCAAGGGGAGAGTTAACTCTCATAATAAGCTGTAGTCTAATACTACTAATTTGAATAATTCGTGAAATTAGCGGTCAAAAATATTTCGATGTTATTTGTTTTTATGACCGCGAATTGAGCCAATTAAGCGAATGAAATTCACCTGAGATATAGCATTAGTTGTTATTTGGTCATTTTGAGGTAGAAAATCCTCGGGAGAGCTAATTCTCTTTACTAGACGTAGTAACCAAATTATTAATTAGAATAATTCGCCAAATTAGCGGTTAGAATTATTTTGTTGTCATATTTTGTTCTGAAAGTAGTATTCGTTTACGATTCGTTTGTATTCTAAGCTTGCTTGTCCAAAATTGACCAAAATACCTAGGTTGTAGCTGGTAGCTTTAAGATAGTTGAATACTTGTTTGAAATGACTTTTGTTAAGTTCAGTAATCGCTTTTAGTTCGACGATAATCTTTTCGTAGCAAACAAAATCTGCTATATAATTTTTCTTCAAAATGATTCCTTTGTATTGTATTTGAAGGGTTTGTTCTTTTTTATAAGGTATACCCTGTTTCTGGAACTCGATTTCTAAAGCTTCCTGATATACTGCCTCTAGGAATCCATTCCCCATATAGTTATGAACTTCCATACAAGCTCCAACGATTTTAAAGGCTTCTTTTTTGTAGATTAGTTCAGGCATAATATGTGCGTTTGAACTAAATTACAAATAGTTATTGAGATATTATTTAATTATCTTTTATGACTGTGGATTATGCCAATTAGACGAAATAGATTTTGCTTGAAGAAGGAGCTTAATTGTTGTTGTAACCTTGGTACTAAAGGTCTTTCAGGATTGTTAGTTTAAATTAATGGCTAATTATATAGTGTCAAAATATTTTAATTAGTATAATTCGTGAAATTCGCGGTCAAAAATATTTCGATGTTATTTGTTTTTATGACCGCGAATTGAGCCAATTAAGCGAATGAAATTCACTTAAAATAGGAGTTCTATTGTTGATTTTGTGTTTGTGAGTTAGAAAACCAAGGGGAGAGTTAACTCTCATAATAAGCTGTAGTCTAATACTACTAATTTGAATAATTCGTGAAATTAGCGGTCAAAAATATTTCGATGTTATTTGTTTTTATGACCGCGAATTGAGCCAATTAAGCGAATGAAATTCACTTGAAATAGGAGTTCTATTGTTGATTTTGTGTTTGTGAGTCAGAAAATCCATGGGAGAGTTAATTCTCATAATAAGCTGTTGTCTAATACTACTAATTAGAATAATTCGCAAAATTGGCGGTTATATATAATTCTCGGTCATCAATTCCCTTTAAGCTGTTTTTCGTAGAGGATGTGAATCAGGCCATCGGCGAGACCGATTTTAGGGACAAGGATTTCCTGAGCCTGGATATGGTTGAGAATAAACAGGAAAATTTCAGCGGCAGGAATGATTACATCAGCACGATCGGGGCGCAGGCCGAGGAGTTCAATGCGTTCTTCTAGTGAGTAACTATTCAGATGTTGAAGAGCAAATTCCAGTTTATTCAGTTCCAGGCTAAAATCCTCCGGATTCCCATAGAGTTTGTTTAATTTATTAATATTTCCACCCGAACCAATCACTTTAATTTGGCCAAATTGAGATTTGAATTCTTCCAGCCAGTTTTTGATATCTTCCCACGTATCATTTTTCACCTTCTTATTCAATAAACGAATTGTACCGATCTTAAAGGATTTGGCTTTAAGAACCTGGTCTTTATCTACAATAGATATCTCTGTACTACCTCCACCCACATCAATGTATGCTGTAAGTTTACTTCCGTTAAGAATTTGAATACGGTGAGTCGTCCGAATAATACGTGCTTCCTCAAGCCCATCGATTAGTCGTACTTCCAACCCCGCTTCTTTTTTAATGCGGTTCAGGATTTCCTTGCCGTTGCTGGCTTCGCGCATAGCGGCGGTAGCGCAGGCAGTGAAATCAACAGGTTCATAAACATCAATCAAGAGTTTAAATGCTTTAAGGGTTTTGATGAAATTATCTGCACGTTTTGGGGAAATGGTTCCGGTTTCGTAAACATCTTTCCCCAGGCGGGTAGGAATTCGCACGAGTGTAGCTTTTTCTACCAGGATATGGCCATGCTCTTCATGAGCATTTGCAATCAGCAATCGCGCAGCATTAGATCCGATATCGATAGCAGCAAGTACCATATCTCAAATGTACAATAAATCGTTCAGAACGATAAATAGTATGCTATAATTGGCTATACATGCCTTCGCTGATGCTTTTCCTTCATTTGCCTTGGTGTAATGTAGAAAACAGGCTTGGAGTTCATACGGTCTGCATCCTCCCATTCTTTTACATCAAATTCAATGCAAACAATAGCTGATGTGGGGAGCCAATCAATTTTATCATCCAGAAAATAATTGGCAAAAGAAGTAAATGCCGGATTATGTCCAACAATCATCATGGAATCGACTCCTTTAGGTACATCATAAAAGATATCGTGTAATGATTCAGAGTTAGCATGATAGATAAAGCTCTCTTCCCGGATATCGTCCTCTTTATATCCTAATGCCCATGCAATTATTTTAGCTGTTTCGTGTGCCCTTGTGGCCGGACTAGAGATGATTAAATCAACGTGAACCTCATGTTCGATCAGGTAGTCGATGACGCGCTTGGTTCGTTTTTTTCCTTTTTCCAATAAAGGACGATCCATATCATCTAAATGAGCGCTTTCCCAGGAAGACTTTGCGTGGCGTACAATGTATAGTCTCTTCATCTGCTAAGGATTTGATAGCGTGTCTACTTAAAGTTAATAAAAATCGGCTAAATATATTGCTTAAATTTTAAAGAGGATATCCTTTTAGGAAAAATTAAGATCCTTGTATTTTAAAATGTACTTAAAAAATACAATGGTTAATGCCGATAGACAATTGAAATGGCTTTTGGAATGAATTGAACAAAAGACTCATGCCTATTACTGATGGATGTAAGAATGATTTAATTATTTAACTTGGCTGCTAACAATTTTAGCTCAGTGTAAAATTTCTGAAAATCTGTTTTCGTTATGAGAAATTCGTTCATTTTTGCTCCACTTTTCCGGATAAAAATGACCAATTGATACATGAACATTGATAAATAGGCTGCGGAGGTTGTTAAGCCAGCACCAACATATCCATATTTAGGGATTAAGTAAAAAATCAAGGCGAAAGTGAAGATTGCTCCAAAAGAAGAAGACCACATATTATATTTGGGCATACCCATACCCGAGAAATAGTGACTCAGAATCATGGATCCGGATAGGGCAACGACTCCTATACTTAAACTAAAAATGACGGGACGAATTTCGCCAAATTTTTCGCCAAATAAAGTCACAAACCAATTTGGTGGAATTAACATTAAGCAGATCACTCCTACAGCAGTAATGGCTACCGTAAATTTTAATAATTGGATGCTGAGACTCTTTGCATATTCAGGATCTTTTTGATTGGAAACACGGGCAAATTGTACTGTGGAGATACTGGTTCCAATCAGTCGTAATCCTTCTGTTAATTGAACTCCAGCATTGTATATTCCCAATGGTCCGATTCCCAGATTGCCGTTAATCACATAAAAGCTCAATCGTTTGTTAATCATTGTGATCAGGTTGGCTCCCTGTCCGTATGAACCATAAGATATGATCTCCTTTATCAGTGGAAGCATATTGGGCTTTTGTTTATCCTTTAATAGCGGACGAATATAATGCCAGCTGAGCAGGTAGCAAATGCCAAAGGATATATACTCAGCAAAGACAAATGCTTTGATGTCTTCATAACCAACAATTTCGACAAGGAAAGCCAGAATCGATACAAGTAATATAATATGAAGAGAGAATACCATATTGTATTCTTTGATCATTTCTTTCCCAATCAGCAGGTTGTAGTTGATATAGTTGAGAGACATGATGATCGCTAATCCTAAAATATACGGCCAATAGCCATCAGGAATAGCCCAGGAATATAATTTGGGAAAAAACTGTAAAATGTATTCCAAACCTGAGAAGAATAAAACCGACATCAGTAGCCAAAACCAGGAAGTAAGTAACAGGCTGTATATGTTTTTCCTGGAAGCAAAATAAATCAGGGAACTTCCACAGATGAAGTCTGTAAGTAGCATGATAACTGTGACATTCAAAACAATCAAGCCTAACAATCCGGTTCCTTCATCACCCAGGTTCTGGGTAATGATCATCAGAACTACAAAGTTTAATAGAGCATGCAGGATGCGTGAGCCAGCTGTACCGAGTATCTTCTGAATCATTTAGCGAATTTTTGAATGAGTTTGCTGCTTTTCTTTTTCAGTTGAAACAAAAAGTTGCTCCAAATAAAGATAAACCGTTTACCATCGATAACGGTGAACGTTTCATTCCCATTAATCGTATGTAAGCCCTGGTTAAAGTCAGTGTCTGGGATGGGATTTATGATATTATATTCCTCTTCATGGAAGATTACCGGACTAAGATCTGTTACGCGGTTAATAACAGTTCGAGCTCCATAATGCTGCGAGCAATCCTGGACCGGACGGAATAATTCTCCATCCATTTCTATAAACTTTCCTGCCGGGCGGGAGGATCGGATATCCGATTTTACCGGATTGTTGATATGGGATATATAGGGGCCATCGAAATTCTCACTGTGGTAGATGTATAGATTTACACTTGGAAAATCCTTCCGTGTAAAAAACATCCACCATCGTCCGTTGTGAAAATGGAGTGTAGTGTCGATTCCATCCACATGATTTAGTATAGTCTTGTGAAATTCAAACTTCTTCTCCGTAGGATTTAAGCGATACAAATCAATACGATTGGTCTGGAAACTTTCAGGAATACACCAGGTTTCACCACCATGTTCGAGTATGAATGGGTATGATAAATGGGAAGAGGTTTCAAGTACATCCATTTGTTCTTGTGGCCTTCCTTCCTTATCCAGTGAAATTTTGGATATTTTCCCCTTTTGTTGTTTATAGCAATAATTCTCAAAATAGATATCGTTGCCATTCAGGAAAACATCAGCTGCAAATCGTGAGTTGTCAGGTTTGTCCAACCAAATGGTCGGGTATTCCTGTTCCGGATTTTGGATGTATTCGTGAATACCGGTTTTGATAATGGCGGTATTCCAATCTTCGGTGTTCAACAACTCCTCAACATGGAAATTCATTTTATTGCGGAGCATACAGATTCCGAAACCGATCAGCTCCAAATTATTTGGAGCTTTATAAATTTTTGCTTTAGTATTACTTTCAACGGATTTAAGTACGTTATTTTCTATATCACGACAAACCTGCAAAGGCCATCGACTACTTTCAAAATATAGTTGATCAATATGACCTTCCCATGAATGCTTAATGGTTTTGTAATATCCTTTGCGCAAAATAAAACCTGCATCCAGTTTATCTGTCAGGCGTTGAAGAATAGCTCCGGTTGTGGGTTCGTTGTTATATATTTCCCAGAGACCGGGAGGAGCCCCACGATAGTGTTGTTCGTCTCCATGATGGAAAGACCAAACCCCATGTGGTGTTATATTTAAGATGTTCCCCTTTAATATACCAAACCCGAAGCGCAGGATAAAATCAGGCTCTTTTTTTTTAATCTCGTCCAGATCGTGATCCTGGATATAATTTGATATCCCTTTAGCTACTGGGATGCAATACAATTTGGGGTATTTTCCCAGAAACTGTTCAGCATTGATGATTTCCTTTGCCTTTGGCTTAAATATAAAGCGGTGGTATAGCCGAAAAATAACCTTCGACCAGGGGTAGTGGATTAGCTTATTGAAGAGTCCTTTCTCAGGTTCAGGCTCAGAATTATCCACCACAACCACAGATGGTTCGAAACCATTTTCGATAAGCAGTTCCAGGCATTTTATCTGCCAGGATTCCATAAAAAAGCTGTTGCACAATAATGCAAAGCGTATCTTTTGTGTTTCTTTATTATCCTCCGCCATTAATCTTGTTTTGGCACGAGCAAAGGTAACAAATGTTATTTGTTGTTGTATGATGCGTATTTATTGTTTGGTTTTTTGTCGCATCTTTGTGAAAAACAGATCCACATGCCCGGAATATCAGTTTATACAAATAATCAGCAGCTTAATATCAAACATCCAGTTCAGGAAGTTTTTCCTGATTATTATTTAAAGCAGTGGATTGATGGTTCAATTTCTGTTTGTAGTACTGCTTATGCTGATTATCCGGTTAGAAAGGTGGAAACTGAAGAATTTACTTTAATCATCGAGGGATTTATTTATGAACCAGGAGTGGATCAAGATCTGGTAACTGCTTGTAAGGGTGTTTTTCAAAAAGGTGATTATAATTTTCTACAAGAATTTGTGAAAAACACTGATGGAGAGTTTATTATCGCTTGTGTTGAAAAACAAACCGGTCGTTTGTTGGTCTTTAATGATTACCTGGGCCGGTTACCGTTCTATTATATTCAAACTGATAAGGATATAGTGGCTTCGCGGGAGATTAGTTTTATCGTTGAAAACTATAAACCGGTAGTGTCTAAAATTGCATCAGCTGAATTTCTATTGTTTGGCTACCCTTTGGGCAGCCGGACTTTGCATCAGGATTGTTATCGTCTGATGCCCGGCTCATCCATTCTGTTTGATGCTGTTACCAACAAGATTGAAAGGATTCAACATGTTCATCTGAATTTTGAACAGACGGATTATGGAATCAGAGATGTTAAACAAGCGGCGAATCATCTTTATGATTTGTTTTTAGAAGCATGTAAAAAACGGACACAAGGCCAGGAAGATATACTTCTTTCCTTAAGTGGAGGACTAGATTCAAGAGCGATTCTTGCTGCTTTTGAAAAGCTGGGAGTTGATTATTCAATGGCTACGTATAAGGATCAAGCCAAATCGGCCGTTCCGGATATCCGGGTTGTGGAGCAATTAATTAAGCACAGCAAAAAGCAGTTTAACTGGATCGAACTTCAGGAACCTGAAGAACGACAAGAACAAAACCTATTCCGGATCAAGCAGGGATTGAATTACCTGGGTATGAGTTTTATTCTGGATTATTTTGAGAAGATTCAAAAACCAGGACTTCAATTCTGGACTGGTGATGGAGGAGATAAAGTTTTGCCTGATTTAAGGCCATTAAGAATGGTCTATTCCAAAAAAGATCTGTTGAATTATATCCTGAATAAGAACAAGATTTACAACATTAATGAAGTTTCTGAAATTTGTGAAATTGATAAAAAGGAATTGATTGATCATCTGCACAATCATATTGAATCCTATCCGGAGAGATCACTTGTCGGAAAGTACATGCATTTTTCGATGATGGAACGCGGATTCAAATGGTTATTTGAAGGAGAAGATCGTAATCGCTACTATTTCCCAGGTATTACTCCATTCTATTCCATTCCGTTTTTCCAATATGCCATGCGTATTCCCATTCATCTTAAAAAGGACTTTAAGCTGTTCAAAGAGTTTTTGAACCTTCTCTCTCCTGAAATTGCAGCTTTACCAAATGCCAACTGGGGATTTTCGGTTAATGAAACCCAAAAGATTCGCTGGATTTATACCAAGCAAGGGATTAAGAGTTTTCTGCCGGTGCAAGGTGGTGATGAAGTGGAGAAGGGGTTTTACCGGAGAACATTGGATCTTCTGTAATAGGGTGTAAGAGTTGTCATTGTTGTGATTGTTATCCTGTTTATTTCTACCTTTTCGAAATATGAAGATACATTTTTTCCTGACGAATCTATATTAAAACATAATTCATGCACTTTGGTGAATATGTGGGTTGGGATATTTTATACTTTTGCGTACTTATGAAGAAAATTGGTGTTTTAATGGGGAGTATTTCCTGTCTACTACTTGTGCTGACTAACACAGATATTGATAGTTTCTTCAGGATTATTGTTGGGGTTGTAACTGGTGGTATTTATGTATATCAGTTTGTCAAATGGGTTGTGGAATGGTATAAAGTTCGAAATGTTGATAGTAATTAAGGTTTAAATATGAAAATAAAGTTGTTTGAAGGGCTTGTGTTTGGAGCTTTAATTCTCCTTGTTATACTACATTTTACCACAAGTATTCCTTCGATGGTGTTGAGTATGGATTTTGCTTTGTCTTCAGTGTTTTATGTGGTTTTTAGTTGTCAAATTTTCAGTGCTAAAGAAAACAAAATCAAGTGGCCGGTAAGTTTGCTTTTTGGGTTGATTCATTCTATCATAATACTAAGTTTACTGTTTTATATACAGGATTATCCAGGTGTAAATATTTTACATCCGGTGTCATTCTCAATTTCAGTTTTAACCTTATTAATTCTGAACTTATCACCCTTACATGGCTCCAATCCCTTCTACCGGAATATGTCGTGGAGAATGTATGTTTTAGGGATTTTGGCGTTTACACCGTTTATTAGTTAGATCATTTTTAGTCCACGAATTCCACGATTTTATATTGACCGCGAATTTTGCGAATTTTAGTTTCTTGCAATACGATAGAAAGTCCTCACAATCCTCAAAAAAAAATCTAAACGTCAGGGATGACCGTCGGGATTTGGTTAGGGTTATATGAAACTATTCTCCAATTCGAATAATTCGCCTAATTAGCGGTCACAAACAAAAAACGCCCCCAGGTTGGAGGCGCTTTTCTTATATCAGATTGAATCAGGAATTACCAAGCAAAGTGTGGGAATTCTTTCATCATTTCGTTTACTTTAGAACGAACATTAGCAATTACTTCTTCGCTCTCAACATTGCTGATTACTTCATCAATGAATTCAACGATAGCAGGCATATGCTCTTCTTTCAAACCACGACTTGTGATAGCAGGAGTACCTACACGCAAACCTGAAGTTTGGAATGGAGAACGGCTGTCGAAAGGAACCATGTTCTTGTTGATTGTAATATCGGCTTTAACCAATGTGTTTTCAACAACTTTACCTGTGATTTCAGGGAATTTAGAACGAAGGTCGATCAACATGGAGTGGTTATCAGTACCACCAGAGATTACTTTGTAACCACGCTTGATGAATTCTTCAGCCATAACTGTGGCATTTTTCATCACCTGAGTTTGGTATTCCTTATATTCAGGAGTTAAAGCTTCACCGAAGGCAACAGCTTTAGCAGCAATTACGTGCTCCAGAGGTCCACCTTGTACTCCAGGGAATACTGAAGAATCGAATAGAGAAGACATCTTACGAACAACACCTTTAGGAGTTGTAATTCCCCAAGGATTTTCGAAATCTTTTCCCATAAGGATTACACCACCACGAGGACCACGTAAAGTCTTGTGAGTAGTAGAAGTTACCACATGTGCATACTTAACAGGGTTGTCAAGAAGACCTGCAGCGATTAAACCAGCTGGGTGAGCCATATCCACCATAAGGATAGCACCAATCTTATCAGCGATTTCACGCATACGTTTGTAATCCCATTCACGAGAATACGCAGATGCACCACCAACGATCATTTTAGGCTTTTCGCGAAGCGCAACTTCTTCCATCATATCGTAGTCAACCATACCCGTGTCTTCTTTAACACCATATGATACAGCATTGTACAGTTTGCCTGAAACGTTTACAGGAGACCCATGAGAAAGGTGTCCACCATGAGAAAGGTCAAGACCTAGGAAAGTATCACCTGGCTTTAAAACGGCCATGAAAACAGCCATATTAGCCTGTGCTCCTGAGTGAGGCTGAACGTTTGCCCATTCAGCATCATATAATTTGCAGATACGTTCGATAGCAAGCTTTTCGCTTTCATCAACAACTTCACAACCACCATAATAACGCTTTCCTGGATATCCTTCAGCGTATTTGTTAGTCATTACCGAACCCATAGCTTCCATAACTTGTTCACTAACGAAGTTTTCAGAAGCGATTAGTTCGATACCATTCAACTGACGTTGACGTTCCTTCTCGATTAGATCGAAAATTACAGTATCTCGTTTCATTTTATAATTTGTTTTATTGTTATTTAAATAAAGTCATTAACCAACTATACTATTCATTATCAGTCTTGTTGATGTCGTGATTATGCATAGAATCTTGCAAAGTTATAATTATTTTAATTTTAAGTGTAAATCAACGATTGTTTAGATTGATTTAATGCATTGAAATTGATGTGGGAGAGGGGGTTAAAAAGAAACACCTGACCGTTATTTGTCCGGTGTTTTTATTATATAATTAAGCCTTCTGCTCTATTCTTGTGTCATCTTTAAAATCTCACGGCAAATAAATTCAGCAGCCTTTCCATCACCAAACACATCCCGATATTCCAATTGATCATTTGATGAGAAGTGATGATATGCTTCCATAATTTTGTATTTATCTGAGTCAGTTATGATGGCTGCACCTTGTGCAACAATCTCCACCCATTCGGTTTGTGGTCGCATAATGATACAAGGCTTCTTAAAGAAGAAGGCTTCTTTTTGAACTCCACCCGAGTCTGTAACGATCATTTTTGCGTACTTTTCCAACAAAGTCATTTCCAAAAATGAAACAGGAGGGATTACAATCAGATTTTTATTACCATCCATTTGAGACAATAATTCTTTCGGAAGATTATCGTCGATGCATTTTTGTGTGCGTGGATGCAACGGCAGAATTACTTTGTTTCCACATTCCGCTATTTCGTTCAGCGCTTCAAAGATAGATGTCAGCTTTTCGGGCTGGTCGGTGTTGTCGTTACGGTGAATGGTCGAAAGTATATAATTGCCCTTTTCCAGGTTATAAGTTTCTAAAATGGTTGCATACTTTTCAGAAAGCTCAGCAAAAAACAAACTGTTATCATACATCACATCACCACAATGATAAATTGCAGGATTATCTATCGTATATGGAGCTTTATGATCGGCATTAAACCCCTCATTAATTAGATTATTGAACCCTGTTTTTGTGGGACAAAATAATAGTGTAGATGCATGATCACACATAATGCGGTTAATCTCTTCAGGCATTAACTTATTGAATGAGCGCAATCCTGCTTCTATGTGAACGACTGGAACGTGAATTTTTGAAGCAGCAACTGCCGCAGCTAAAGTGGAGTTGGTATCACCATAGGTAACCAGAACATCGGGATGCTCTCTTACCAATACCTCTTCAATGCCTTCAATCATTTTTGCAGTTTGCTTCCCATGTGAAAGGGAACCTACATTTAAATTATAATCAGGACGTGGAATAGCCAGTTCTTCGAAAAAGACTTCCGACATATTATTATCGTAGTGCTGTCCCGTGTGAAGAATTAATTCCTGGATTTCTTTGGAGAAAGATTTACGGATTGCACGACTCAAAGCTGCCGCTTTAATAATTTGAGGCCTTGCTCCAATAACTGTTAATATCCTGATCATAAGTTTACTTTTGTCGAACAAATGTATTAAAAATTGTGACTGAAAAAATTGTTTTTAATATGCTCAAAACGCGCTTGATCCGTAAGAATTCATGATTTTTCCAAGAATCAAATCACAATCAATTGATTAAAAAAGGGAGAAAAGTTTTTTCTAATGAAAAATTATTGTAATTTTGCACGCTCAAAACTAATGGTTTAATACTTATTGTAATAAGATATGGCTAATCATAAATCAGCGATTAAAAGGATAAGGCAAACAGAAAAGAGAAGATTGCACAACAGGTATTACTCAAAAACTATGCGTAATGCCATTAAAAAGTTGAGACTTGAAACTGAAAAAACTGCTGCCGAGGAGCAATTACCAAAGGTAATCTCTATTATTGATAAGAATGCTAAGAGAAATATCATTCATAAAAATAAAGCGGCGAACCTGAAGTCGAAGCTTACTAAGAATGTAGCTGCATTGGCATAAGTCATGAAGTAAAGAAATTAGAATGCCTCGTCTTTTTGGCGAGGCATTTTTTTATTCCATCATTCCTTCATCTGCAAAGCTATAGTACTTTTCATCACTGATTATTATGTGATCTAATACGGGGATGGATAATACTTTACCGGCTTCTTTCATTTTTCGTGTAAGGTCAATATCATTTCCAGAAGGTTTCACATTTCCTGAGGGGTGATTATGGCATAGGATAATAGCAGTCGCCTTATGTTCAAGTGCGAATTTAAAGATCTTTCGGGGATCTGCTATTGTTCCTGAGATACCACCTTCACTTATATTCTGTTTTTTTATAATGTGATTCGCCTGATTCATCATCAGAATCCAAAATTCTTCATAGGATTTCCCTACAAGAACATCCTGGAAAAATTCGAAAACATCCCGGCTAGCCATAATTTTCTTTTTCTGAGATATCGTTGCACTACGTTTGCGATTTCCCAGTTCCAGGGCAGCAACGATCGTAATTGCTTTTGCCTCTCCGATTCCTTTAAATTTTATCAGGTCATTCACTGATAGTTTTGAAAGGTTCAACAGGTTACCATCAACCGAATGGATAATTCTTTTTGAAAGTTCAACAGCAGACTCATTACGATTTCCTGAGCCAATTAAAATGGCTATGAGTTCTGCATTGCTCAATGCTCCATGACCTTTCATAAGAAGTTTTTCACGCGGGCGATCATCCTCAGCCCAGGTGGTAATAGGGGCGTTTTTATATTCCTTTAGCATAATAATTAGATTATTAGAATAAATATACGAATAAAAAGTCAATTTATGTAGCTACTACTCAAGGGCTGGTGAATCCTGATAGTTTTAATTCACTGTAGCTGGATTCCTTGAAAGTGGCTTTGGAACAGAAGTATCTTTGGATTTCATCTCGAAATTCAATAGTATCATAACTTATTGAGAATTAAATTTATACACTTTCTAAATAAAACTATAAAGCGCAGTAAATCAAACACATGCACATATTGTTATTTATGTTTTTGAATTTTAAATCGCTTAAGTCGCACAATATCAATTAAATGCATCTCTGTTAATTAATTAACAATTTATTTTTTGACATAAATCGAATTTTATACATTTGCCATCGTATAGTAATATACACCAATCTATATATTAGATTTTGTATTTAGTTGCTTTAACATAAAGCCCTAAAAGCCCACATATAATGAAAAACAGGAGAGAGTTTATCAAAATTTCGGCTTTGGGTGCTGGAGGATTGGCAGTGGCAGGAACCGGACTAAAGTTAGTCAAAGGTTCTAATGTTGTCAAAGCGCTTGCTTCACCCGAAGACAAAAACAAAACAGAGCAGCAACGTACCCCCACATATTGTGAGGTATGTTTCTGGAAATGTGCCGGCTGGGTTCATAAGGACCAGGATGGCAATATTAAAAAGATCACCGGTAATGCGAATGATCCGCATTGTAACGGGAGGTTCTGTCCACGCGGAACCGGCGGTGTCGGAATGTACTACGATGAAGACCGTTTGAAAAAACCATTAATTCGTGTAAAGAATGGTGATGACAAGGATACATTTAAGGAAGCATCCTGGGATGAAGCCCTTGATCTGATTGTCGGTAAAATGAAGACCATTGCTCAGCAGCACGGTCCTGAATCGATGGCCTTGTTTTCGCATGGATCAGGAGGTAAGTTTCTTGGTCATATGTTGAAGGCTTATGGTTCCAAGTCAATTACTGCACCTTCTTATGCACAGTGTCGAGGTCCTCGCGAGGCGGCTTTTTATGCCACTTTTGGTGAAGGTATTTCTTCACCTGAGCGTGTGGATATTCGTGATACGGATTGTTTGGTCCTTATGGGATCGCACATTGGTGAGAATATGCACAATGGTCAGGTTCAGGAAATGTCGGATGCTATTGATCGTGGAGCGACCATCATTACTGTGGATCCACGCTTCTCAACAGCGGCTAGTAAATCAAAGCATTGGCTTCCTATTAAGCCAGCTACTGATATTGCATTATTGCTGGCATGGATCAATGTAATCATTCAAAATGAATGGTATGATAAGAAATTCGTAGAAAAATATACTTTCGGATTTGAACAACTTAAGGAACATGTGAAAACATATACTCCTGAGTGGGCTTATGGCATCACAACCATCAAGCCGGATCAGATCATCAAAACAGCCAAGGAAATGCGTGATGCAGCTCCTGCTGTAATTATTCACCCTGGTCGTCATGTTACTTGGTATGGTGACGATACACAGCGTTTGCGTGCCGTAGCTATCCTGAATGCCTTGTTAGGATCATGGGGTAAAAAAGGTGGATTGGTAAATATGGAAAAATTTTCTGTTCCTTCCTATCCACATCCGGAGTATCCAAAACCAAAATGGAACTGGAGAGATGCTGTTAACGGAAAATATCCACTTGCAAATGAAGTGGTTTCCAATGCTATAGTTGAAGCTTCCATCCCCGAAAATAAGCCAGCTCATCAATATAAAGGCTGGATTGTTAATGGAACAAACCTGATTGAAACATTGCCTAATCGTGCAGAAACCATCAAAGCAATTGAGAATCTTGATTTGATGGTAGTAATTGATACCATGCCAATGGAGATCACCGGTTATGCTGATGTGGTTCTTCCGGAATGTACGTATCTTGAACGTTACGATGACATCCGTTCTTCACAGCATCGTGAGCCAAATATCGCTCTACGTATGCCCGCAACAGAAACAAAATATCAATCACAACCAGACTGGTGGATAGCCAAGAAGCTGGCTGAGAAATTAGGTTTGGGTGATTTCGTTGCATACAAAAATATTGAGGAAATGCTCGATTGGCAACTGAAGCAGGTTGGGACTTCATTGGAGGAAATGCAAAAGATTGGTTTGAAGAAGTTCAAACGCGAGTATAATGATTTGTATTTCGAGGGATATCCTGAACTGGAATTCAATACCAATACAGGTAAGGTAGAATTGTTCTCTACTGACCTGCAGGCAGAAGGTTTTGATCCGATGCCTGTCTATACAGCGCATCCGGAACCTCAGGCTGGTTTCTACCGACTGATTTATGGTAGAGCTCCAATGCATACCTTTAGCCGTACCGCCAATAATCAGAATCTGACGGATCTGATGGATGAGAACACCGTTTGGGTGAATCCAAAGGTTGCGAATCAATGGGGTCTGAAAAATGGTCAGTATGTACATCTTAAAAACCAGGATGGTATTGTTTCAACATCACAAATCCAGGTTCGTGTTACTGAAAGAATCCGTTGGGATAGTGTTTATATGGTCCATGGATTTGGTCATACCAAGAAGGAATTATCACGTGCCTTTATGAAAGGTGTGAGTGATTCTCAAATGATCACCAATGTGATGGTAGATCCTGTGATGGGGGGTACTGGTATGCGAGGCAATTTTGTAACATTCGTAACGGATAAGGAGGCTTAGTCATGAGATATGCAATGGCAATTGATACCAAGAAATGTGTAGGCTGTAGCGACTGTGTGGTTGCTTGTCAGACCGAAAATAATGTACCAAGTGGTTACTGCCGCGACTGGATTGTAGAGGTGAATGATGGAACTTATCCTCAATTGGAAATGGAGATTCGTTCGGAACGATGTAATCATTGTGAAAATTCTCCATGTGTGCGTTGTTGCCCAACCGGAGCCAGCCATTATGATAAAGGCGGAATTGTAGTTGTGGAACACAATGATTGTATTGGCTGTAATGCTTGTATTCAATCTTGTCCTTACGATGCTCGTTATTCACATCCGGAAGGATATGTTGATAAATGTACGTTTTGCTTACATCGCGTAGAAAAAGGTCAGAATCCTGCTTGTGTGGATGTTTGTCCTACCATGTGTATGTATTTCGGCGATTTGGATGATCCGGATAGTGATGTGTCTAAAATCCTGAAAAAGCGTAAATCAAAAGTATTGGCAGCAGAAGCAGGGACTGGACCACAGGTTTATTATTTAATATAGGGAATGGGGGATTGAGTGATATAGTAAATGTGTAAATGAGTTAATATGGGATTCAACACATTCACACAATAACCTAATTACGAAATAACAAATTCATTATGAAAGAAGAAATATTTATCAGTGGCAGAAATCTTCCGATGATCGACCCGAATCTTACAGCCTGGGGCTGGGAGATTGGAACTTACCTGTTTGTGGGTGGTTTGTCGGCTGGATTGTTGATTTTTGCAGCATTATATACCATTCTGAAAAAAGAAAATGAATACCCGACTGCAGTAAAATGGGCACCATTTCTTGCACCAATTTTACTTACAATCGGTTTGGGAGCATTGTTTATTGATTTACATCATAAACTGTACTTCTGGAAACTCTATACAACCATCCGTTTGGAATCTCCCATGTCGTGGGGTGCCTGGACGCTTATGGTGATTACTCCATTATCTATTATTTATTCAGCAACTTATCTTAAAGAACTGATGCCTTCATGGAATTGGTTTGGTTGGAAGTGGTTGAATGATTTTGAAAAAATAGCAATTAAATTCCGTCCGCAGATTGCTTGGGTATTGTTGATTTCAGGCATTATCCTGGGTATCTATACCGGTATTTTATTATCGGCATTTAATGCACGTCCGTTATGGAATACTTCCATATTAGGGCCTTTATTCCTGGCTTCAGGTTTATCGGCGGGAGCTGCCACTATTATGTTGATGAGTAAAAATGCCATCGAACGTAAGATGTTCAGCCGAATTGATTTGATCATGATTGCTATTGAACTGTTCTTGATCATTCATATGTTTATGGGAATGCGTGCAGGTAGTGCAGCAGCTATCGAAGCTTCAGATCTGTTTCTTGGAGGTCAGTTTACCTTACCATTCTGGATTTTTGTAGTTGGTCTTGGACTTGTAATTCCTGGTATCCTTGAAGCACTTGAACTACGAGGAAAGCACATACCGGTTTTCATTCCTGCGACTTTAATCCTGATTGGTGGTATCGTGTTCCGATTTATTATGGTGGAAGCAGGGCAGATAACGAGGTACTTGTATTAAAAAGATTTTAAAAGATGAAAAAATTCAATAAAGGACCAAAATACAGATACCCATATTTAAATGGGTTTCTATTGGGATTGACCATGTTGGCGGCTTTTTATTTTAGCGGTCATGGTCTTGGAGCCAGCGGAGCGGTGAAAAGCTGTGTGGTTGCCAGTGTCGATGCTGTGGCTCACGAATATGCTCAGACATCACATTTCTATAGTAAATATATCGGAGGGGAAGAAAGTCCCATGAAGAGCTGGTTAGTATTCGAAGTGTTTGGTGTTTTGCTGGGTGGTTTGCTTTCGGGGGCTATGGCCGGTCGACTTAAATGGAGAGTTGAAAAGTCACCAAAGATCACCAATAAAACCCGTTTATGGACTGCCTTGATCGGTGGTATCCTGATGGGGCTAGGTTCTCAGTTTGGCCGTGGATGTGCATCGGGTGCTGCCATGAGTGGTATGGCCGTGATGTCGCTTGGCGGTTATGTGGTGATGATGTCCATGTTCGGAACGGCTTTTCTGATTGCATTTTTTGTAAGAAAATTATGGGTTTAATTTTTAAAATGAATTGAAATGGGACCATTATTCACACATGATATAATAAGCAACGAATGGAACTTACTGATCGGATTCCTTATTGGGATTTCTTTTGGTTTCATTCTTGAACAGGCCGGTTTTTCTTCTGCTCGAAGAATTGTTGGAACGTTCTACGGTTACGATATGACCGTTTTAAAAGTATTCTTTACCGCTGCAGTAACCAGTATGCTGGGATTGGTTCTTTTCAACTATATGGGTTGGATGGATCTTGATTTGCAGTTTGTTTTTGTTAACCCTACTTTCTTATGGTCGGCCATTATTGGTGGAGTAATCATGGGAGCAGGTATGGCTATTGGTGGCTTTTGCCCCGGGACAAGTATCTGTGCAATAGGTATCGGTAAAATTGATGCGATTGTTTTCGTTATCGGAACCGTTATTGGTGTTTTCGTTTTTGGAAGCATTTACCCGATGGTTGAAGGGATATTCAAGGGGTACGAACTTGGACAGGTTACCGTTCCTGAAATTACAGGCTTGAGCAATGGTATGTTTGCTTTGATTATTACTGTTGTTGCAGTAAGTGCTTTCTTTGCAGCTGAGTGGGCTGAGAAGAAATTTGCTCGACCGGATATTAGTGAAGAACTTTAGAAGGAGGAATTTTTATGAATCCAAGAATAACAATATCGATAATATTACTTGCAGTTGCTGCTGTGGTGGCTTTTTTGCCAGAAACCAGTAACCGCTCGTTCGAAATCACACCCGATGAGTTGTTGATCGAAATTCAAAAGAACAACAATTACTTTTCGGTAGATGAAGTAGCTGACCTTTTGGTAAATGGTGATCCGTCTGTTTTGCTAATTGATTTGCGTTCGGAAGAAGAGTATAAGGCCTTCAGCTTGCCTGGAGCAATCAATATTCCATACAGCCAGTTACTGGATGAGAAATGGAACGCTTATCTGGATCAGTCGACTCGTAAGAATATCTTTTATTCCAACGGTACGACTATCAGTACACAGGCATGGATCTTATCTACGCGTTTGGCATATAAAAACAATTATGTGCTGACCGGTGGTGTTAACGAATGGTTTGATCGTGTCGTTCAGCCAATTGCGCCGGAAATGACAGAGGATAAAGCAGCCTATGAAAATTACCAGTCGCGCATCAGTGCAAAGGCATTTTTCTATGGAGGATCTGAAGGTCCTAAAAAATCTACAGCCCCAGTAATCCAGGTACAGCGTAAGAAAAAGAAAACTGCCGGTGGTGGTTGTGGTTGATACGCCCAGTCCGTATCCTTGAATCAGATTTATTCAATGATTAATTGAAAAATATGCAAAAAGAAAATCAAAATAAAAACAGAGCATCCAAATGGATCATATATTCTGTTGTTGGTGTGATTGCTGTAATTGTAATCGCTACACTGAATGTCTACAAACCATTGGAATATAAGATCTCTGCAGAAGAGATGCATCAAACTGTTCTGAAAGGTGAACATCTTATTAAACCATCAGAACTTTACAAAGCAATGAATGAAAAGAAGGATTTCTACCAGATTATTGATCTGCGTACTCCTTATCTTTTTGATATGTTTCATATCCAAGGTTCAGTAAATGTTCCTGCTGATATGATTCTGAGTGAGGAAGCTGAAGAAATTCTAGAAACTGAAGGTAAGAAGGTGTTGGTTTGTGCTAATACTATAAAAGCCAGTGAAGTTTATATGCTCCTGACTCAATATGGATATACTAATTTACAGGTAATGGAAGGTGGCGTGAGCTATTGGAAATTCGAACAGGCAAGCATTAAGAATGGGACTGACTCACTTGCAATTGATGAAAAGGCTTGGTATGACTATGCTGCAGTGATTAAAGAGGTTGCTGGTGCTAAAGGTCTTGCTCCAAAGAAGACTTCAAATCCTGTTATCCAGGTGAAACGTAAGAAGAAGAAAACCGCCGGAGGTGGTTGTGGTTAATCGATTGAATCTCGATTGAAATATAGAATCCGGTTTCCATTTTTGGTACCGGATTTTTTTGTGGTTTGGAATGGGGCTAAAGCCACGGTGTCTTATAAATTCTATCTACCCGTTGGGTAAATCCAACAGATTATCTATGGGGGCGTATGTTTTGGGATTTTAGCCCCATCATTAATAATTAATCACTACACATTATCCAAGATTACTAATCTTTCTCAGCATCTCAAAATTCAGGATTTTAATGCCTTTTCCATTAATTTCAATCAAATCATCTTTTCGGAATTCACTTAGACAGCGAATCACGTTTTCGGTGGTAACCTGGAGAACTTCGGCTGTTTCGCGGCGTGAGATGGGGAGGTCAAATTGGTTTGATTTAAAGAATTTGCGGGAAAGCAGAATCAGGAAGAAAGCAACACGTCCTTTTAATTGGCGTTTGGTCACTTCGTACGAGAAATTAATTAACTGGTCGTTGGTTTTACTGATTGTATTCAGCATCAACAATGCAAACTCACCATTTTCTTTTATAAGAGTTTTAACCTTGGATAATTCCAGAGAACATACCGTAGTTTCTTTTATAGCAGTGACAGAGTATTTGTAATTCTCTCCACTGAAGACGGATAGCAATCCTAAAAAATCAAATGCTTTTCCTAAAGAAAGAATATGGTCTTTACCATGATCATCGGTGATAAATAGTTTTACCAGGCCATCTTTTACGTAAAACAGGCGATCGATGGGATCGTCCTGTGTAATGATCCACTCACCTTTCTTGTATGTCTTTTCTATGCGTGTCTCATTCAAAAAATTCAGTTGCTCATGTTTTAAAGGGTTGAGCAAGTGTGATTTGAATGGGCATGATGCACAAAAACTATCTTTCTTCCTATCAAGTATTCTCATTTCCTATCTGCTTATGATATATATCATACCAACAAATTTGCGGGTAAATGTACTGTATTCTACTTTTAACAACAAATCTAAATATCTGCAACTGAGTATTTGAGAGGGTGACTTTTTTTGCAGGTAATTGATAATAGATTGTAATTATTAAACTCGCACAAATGAAAAGAATCGTAATCCTTGGCGCCGGTACTGCCGGTACTATTATGGTTAATAAGCTACGTAAAGCTTTACCACGGGAAGAGTGGTCTATTACCATCGTTGATCAGTTCAAAACTCATTATTATCAACCTGGATTCTTATTTATTCCATTTGGGATGTATTCCCGGGAAGATGTAATTAAACCTAAGAATAATTTCTTTCCGTTGGGAGCTGATGTGATTTATGAAAAAATTGATCGTATAGAAGGTGAAAACAATCAGGTGAAACTTGAGGATGGAACCGTTCTTAAATATGATTACCTGATTGTTGCTACCGGATGTAAAATTGCTCCGGAGGAAACCGACGGCCTGAAAGGTGAATTATGGCACAAAGAAATTTTTGATTTTTATACCATTGAAGGTGCCGTTGCTTTGGCAAATTACTTTAAGACCTGGAAAGGAGGGAAGTTGGTTATTAATATTTCCGAGCTTCCTTATAAATGTCCGGTTGCCCCCCTCGAATTTGCCTTTTTTGCAGATGCCTTCTTCACTGAAAGAGGAATGCGCGATCAAGTGGAAATCATTTATGTGACTCCGCTACCGGGAGCTTTTACCAAACCCCGTGCAACAAAGATGCTGGGTGATTTACTTGAACAAAAAAACATCAAAATCATCCCTGATTATAACATTATGGAGGTCGATAATAAGAATAAGAAGATTATCGATTATGCCGGACAGGAAGTGGAATTTGATTGCCTGGTAAGTGTCCCAACCAATATGGGTGACGAAATGGTGGAACGAAGTGGTTTGGGGGATGATCTGAATTTCATTCCCGTAGACAAGCATACCCTTCAATCGAAAGCACATGAAAATATTTATGTAATTGGTGATGCTACTAATGTACCAACTTCAAAAGCTGGTTCAGTTGCTCATTTCGAAGCGGATGTTTTGTTCGAGAATCTGATGTGTGCCATCGAAGGGCGTGAATTCACGGCCAGCTTTGACGGACATGCCAATTGCTATATCGAAACCGGTTACGGTAAGGGGACATTAATAGACTTTAACTACGATACCGAACCGCTACCTGGAACATTCCCATTCCCGGGATTGGGGCCTTTCGGATTATTGAAAGTTTCACGAATGAATCACTACGGGAAAATGATGTTTCGTTGGATTTACTGGCACATCCTTATTAAGGGGAAAGAAATGCCAATTGATGTACAGATGACCATGGCAGGTAAGAAACTATAAAATCAACTGACTATGGATGAGAATAAATATCAAGCCCAGCTTGATGATATCAATAAGAAGTTGGACTTTATTATGGAAGAACTTCACGCTCAAAAGGAAAAGCGTGAGGTGGTTGAAGATCTGGTTTCAGATGTGTCATTGGTAGGAAAAGACCTGTTTAAAACTGCAGTTGTTGAACTGGATAATGCGGGTGTAGAAGTGGATTCTGAAGCCATGATGGGTTTAGTATTTGCCTTTATGCGCAATATTGGAAATATTCGTATGGCCCTTGAATCGCTGGAAAGTCTTAATGATTTGATTAAAGATGTAGAGCCTATTGCTCACCAGATAGGATTGGATGGAATTCATCTGATGCACGATCTGGAGCAAAAAGGGTACTTCGAATTCCTACGTGAAAGCAAACGCATCATGGATAATATAGTCGGTCATTTTAGTGCTGAGGATGTGAAGCTTCTGGCTGATAATATTGTAACAATTCTTGAAACCGTGAAGAGTATTACTCAACCCGAGATGCTGGAGGCTGTTAACAATGGACTTACAGTATTTAAGAACATGGATACGAAGTCCATTCCGGAATACTCATTATGGAAGGCGGTTCGTGAACTTAATAGTCCAGAGATGAAAAAAGGATTGGGCTTTATGATCACCTTCCTGAAAAATATGGCGAAACAATAGAGTAAATAAACAATAAAACTTTAAATATCATGGCAACAAAAGAAATATTAGGTGTACAGATTGATGTAAATGAAGAAGGTTATTTCAACGATCCAGCTCAATGGACAAAAGAGATTGGTGCTGAAATGGCAAAAGAAGAAGGCATCGAATTAACGGATAAGCATTATGCAATCATTGAGTTTATTCGTACAAAAGTTCAGAATGGCGACGGACTAACCATCCGTGGTATCGGTAAATCAGGAATAGTGGATGTGAAAGCATTCTACCAGCTATTTCCTGGCGCACCACTTAAGAAGGCAACAAAAATAGCAGGGGTACCAAAACCATCTAGTTGTATTTAATAACACTTAAACACTTAAAACATGGCAGAAAATAATGAAAAGCCTTTAAAAAAGGTTTGTATAATCTGTGCCAAGGGTGCGATTGAGGATGTTTATGCATCTCTTGTACTGGCCAACGGTGCTGTAATGGAAGGAATCGAAGCCAAATTGTTCTTCACTTTCTTTGGTCTTGATGCAATTACCAAAAAACAGATGAACAAAATCAAAACCGCAACTGTTGGTAATCCGGCAATGAGGATGCCTGGTGGTTTGCCTTTTCCATCAATAATGGGTATTTTACCAGGAGTGGAAGCCGGTGTTTCAGCAATGATGAAAAAGGAAATGGATAAACTGGATATTCCTCCTGTTGACGAATTCCTTGAACTGATTACTGCCGGTGGTGGAGAAATCTATGCCTGTAAGTTGGCAATGGATATGTTTAAATTAACGGAAGATGATTTATCGGAACATGTAAATGGTGTGCTCACAGTTGGTGACTTTTATGCAATGGCCGGCGGTGAAAATACTCAGATCATTTTTACATAGAAATACAATCCCGGATTGTTGAAGTATTCAAGAATCCATTATAAGTGGAGGAAAGTCCCACTTTAGTGAGATTTAAGCGGAATGATTGATGATTTGGGATTCTGTGGTATTCTGCGGGAGGTTTCATGTGAGCTATGCTTACATGAACTCTCTCTTCTATTTTTTCATTTGTGGGGTTTACGGGCTGTCTGATTTATTGGGCAGCCCTCCCTTTTTCTTAGATTGATGAATTATGATTGATCACATCTATAAATCTCAATCTTTATTTTCATGTTTTAAAAAATGGCGTAATTTTGACAAGTCTGCTTCATTTCATATTTTATTATGGGTGGAACAGTGAAAATCAAATACAGATCGGATGAAGGAAATTGTATCGGGGAAAAAAAATCAGGTTATAAAGCATCAGCAGGAAGAACAGGAACCGGAAAAGGAAATGACCTTCTGGGATCATCTGGAAGAATTACGCTGGCATATTACCCGCTCAATAATTGCTGTGTTGTTGATGGCGATTGCTGCTTTTGTAAACCGTACTTTCGTTTTCGATCAGATTATTCTTGCCCCTAAAGGGAGTGATTTTATTAGCAATAAGATCCTTTGTAAACTCGGGATGTTAGTCGGGACCGATGCCCTTTGTATGAATGATTTTTCCCTTCAGATTATTAATATCAAGATGCCTGGTCAGTTTTTGATGCATATGTACATCTCAATTATGTTGGGATTGATAGTAGCAGCCCCTTATGTGATCTGGGAAGTATGGCGATTTATAAAACCAGCTCTTTATTCTACTGAGAAAAAATACTCAGGTGGAGCTGTTGTTGTGATGTCTACACTATTTATAACAGGAGCCTTGTTCAGCTACTTTATTATCGTTCCACTTACACTTAGTTTCTTCGGGTCTTACCAGGTGAGTGAAGCTGTGGCAAACCAAATTTCATTAAGTAGTTATGTGAATACAGTAGTTTCACTAACTTTTGCTGTTGGTTTAGTATTTGAGCTTCCTGTGTTTATATATTTCTTAACAAAAGTAGGTGTTGTTACTCCCGATTACCTGAAGCGGAACCGTCGCTGGACTCTTGTGGTGATTCTTGTTGTTTCAGCAATTATAACCCCCTCTGATTTATTCAGCCAGATTATGGTAGCGATCCCTTTATATGTTCTGTATGAAGTGAGTATCAGTGTCTCAAAACGAGTCTATAAGAAAAGAATGGCTGAGTTGGATGCGTAGTTTGGGGGAGGTTCTTAGAATCTTTTTGTTGTTAAGCCTAGGGGGTTAAATAGTTATTGGTTGATGTCAAGTTTAGATAGTTTGATGTAACCTTAAATTATAGTATTATATTACTATAATAAACCTCCGAAACTTTTTCCTTTCATGGATGTAACCTTCCTGAATTTCCTGCGTCAAACTGGGTAAATACACAATTATGCAAGAAAGAAGATTATATCGCAACACACGCCATCATGTTTTGGGTGGTGTATGTTCGGGCCTTGGCAAATACCTGAATGTTGATCCCATAATTTTGAGAATCTTATTCATTATGTTGGCGTTGTTAGGTGGCGGCGGAGTAATCATTTACATCATTCTGTGGATAGTTATTCCTGAAGAGCCATTTGCTACATTTGCAGAGCAACCTGCCGGAGATCCGAATCCGCAGGCAGAAAACACTCCCTACGAAGCGCAATCTCATGCTCAACCACAATCCAGTGTTCCGGCAACAGAAGGTTCTGGACGTGGAGGACTAATAGCAGGTATTATTCTGATTAGTTTGGGTGTTCTCTTCCTTGTCGATCAATACATTCCACGTATTAATATCGAAGACTTATGGCCGGTGTTTATTATTATTGCCGGTGTTGCATTGGTATTGAGTTATTACACGAAAAATAAAGACGAATAGTTATGACCTACAAAAGATTATTCTGGGGCATTCTACTGATGATTTTTGGCCTCCTGCTATTACTGAAAAATTTGGATCTCATATATTTTAACTGGCATATGATATGGCATTTGTGGCCGCTTATCTTTGTGCTTTGGGGGATTTCATTGTTGCCTATTAAGGACCTGATAAAAGTGGCTTTATCTCTTGCCGCCATTGGCGTTGGATTGGGATTAGTTTCTACTCAGGATTATTCATACTCATGGAGGATTTGGGACAAAGATTGGGAGATTCATGTGGATCGGGATTATGATACGGACTATGATTATGAAGATGAAGATAACGATTATCATACCTATTCCGATCAGGCGCTCTCAGCTAATTGGGAAAAAGGTATTGAGGAAGCTGAATTACAGTTAGACGCGGCTGCTGGGAGTTTTGATATCAAAGGGATTACTGAAACTCACCTGGTTAAATTTAAGAAGCATGGGAATATCGGCAATTACGAATTAGATACTTATGAAAGCAATGACAAAATGGTTGTTGATATAAGCCTGGAAAAAGGACGTCATCGCTTTAATAATGCCAAAAATTCAGTGGATATATGGTTGAATGAAAATCCTGTATGGGATGTGGATATTGATGCTGGTGCTGCTGCTGTTGATCTTGACTTACGTAAATTTAAAGTGAAAAAGATCGACCTGGATAATGGTGCTTCGGATGTGAACCTTCGTTTAGGAGATCGTTTCGATCTTACAAAAGTTGATATTGATAGTGGTGTTTCAGATATTACTATATATATACCTGAAGGCTCTGGTTGTCATTTGAAAACATCCACATTCTTAACTGGTAAGACTTTACCAGGCTTTACAAAGCAAGGAGATGGAACCTATGTGACAGGTAACTTTGATGATTCTGATAAGAAGATTTATATAGAAGTCTCTGCCGCTATTTCAAGTGTAAAAGTGAAACGGTATTAATTATACGATTACTATATTAATTGAGGACCTCGATTTTTGTTGAGGTCCTTTTTTTTATCAAAGGATCTTAGTCTCTTTGGATAGATCACACTCCTTCTTAAGAAAAGCGCTAAACATGGTACAAAGTTCGTCTGGAGTGTCGGCATGCACCCAATGCGACGCTTGTTCGATGTTTTGGATATTGGCATTTGGGAAATGCTTATATATCTCTTCATAGTCTTCATCAATAATATAATCCGACTTTCCAGCACGAACAAATAAGACCTCTCGGTTAAAAGTATCTCCGTGGTAACGGACTCCTTCAAAAATATGATCAATACTCTCATAGATTGCATTCACATTCAATCGCCAGCCAAAAGTGGTTTTATCGATTCGGTGGAGGTTTTTCAAAACAAACAGACGGACTCGTTCGTTTCTAATCTTCTCACTTAAGGACTCTTCTATTTGCTTTCTGTTTGAAAATGTTGAAAAATCAATTGATCGCATGGCGTCGATCATATTCAGGTGTTCTTCTCTTGGCGGATAATGACGCATACTGATATCAATAACAATTAACCGGTCAATCAGGTTTGGATATTGGAGTGAGAAATGCATCGCCACTTTGCCTCCCATGGAGTGACCAATTAGAATAACGTTTTCCAGTCCCAAATCGTCAATAAATTCTTCCAAATCAGAAACCATAGCAGGGAAGTTGAAAACCGGACTGTGTGATGATCGACCATGATTACGAAGATCGATCATGTAAACTTCAAACTTTTGAGAAATTCGTCTGCCAATGGAGGCCCAATTATCAGATATACCAAAAAGTCCGTGAAGGATTATTACCGGTTGCCCTTGTCCGTATTTTCTGTAATATAGTTTCATCAAGAATGCTTTTGTCAGATAACAATAAAATGTATAATATGTTTAGCTGGAAAGGCTCCAAGAGGAATGAAATGGGTTGCCGGTAATCAAAATACAACAAGATACCAACAACCCGGGTAGTTTTATCGTAATTGATTCAGATACATCTGAACCGTATTATCAAGTCCGAAATATAGAGCATCACTAATCAAAGCATGCCCGATGGAAACTTCATCCAATCCTGGAATATTTTCAGCAAAATATTTTAAGTTCTCCAGGCTTAAATCATGACCTGCGTTCAATCCCAAGCCAACTTCAACAGCTATTTTAGCCGCTTCAACAAAAGGCGCAATGGCTTTTGCTCTGTCAATTGGGTAATTAGTTGCATAAGGTTCGGTATAAAGCTCCACACGATCAGTCCCGGTTTCAACAGCTTTACGGATCATCTCGGCCTCTGTTCCGATAAAGATTGAGGTGCGGATGCCCTTACTCTTGAACTCAGATATTACCTCTTTAAGGTAAGCCTCATTTTTAATGGTATCCCAGCCAGCATTTGAAGTAATAGCTTCCGGAGGATCAGGTACAAGGGTTACTTGTGCTGGAACTACATCAAGAACCAAATCCATAAAATCACGACTTGGATAACCTTCAATATTGAATTCTGTTGATAAAACAGGTTTCAAATCACGTACATCCTGGTATCGGATATGACGTTCATCAGGACGAGGATGCACGGTGATCCCTTGTCCCCCGAATCGTTCGATATCTAGCGCCGCTTTACATACATCTGGAGTGTTTCCTCCTCGGGCATTACGTATAGTGGCAATCTTATTTATATTTACACTTAACTTGGTCATAAAATCAAATTTTTGCAAAGCTAAAAATATATTTTGGAAAATGCTGGTAAGTAGTCTTTAAGCTTCCACAACAATTGAATCGTTAGAAAGGAAACTATTAAGAGTTTTTATCCGTCTGTAATATACCATCGAAATTGGTATTTTTGCCTGAAGACAATACATGAAGCGAATACTAGAAGAGAAAATCAGCAGCAGAAGTTTTAACAGATTACAATTATTTATTGTAGTGATCTGTTGCTGTATTGGTTTTCCTGAATCAAGCTATTCTCAGAAGTACAGTAAAAGTCCCAACTACTACAAGAAGTATGCTCAGTACACACCTAACCTTTGGGTAGGTGCTCGTACATATTATGGGTTTCTGACCAGTCATCATCCGGAAATGCACCAATTCAGAGACCATTTTCCATGTTACGAAATAACACTAACCAATGCTACCTATGGTTTAGAGCAGTGGCAGCAAACCACCGATAATCCTCAGTTGGGATTGAGTTTGTTTTATACAGGACTTGGTGATAATCCAGAGTTGGGGCAGTCGATTGCTATTATTCCTTCCATCGATTTTTCTATAATCCGGTTACGTAAATTTCGAACATTCTTCCATTTAGGAATGGGATTTTCTTATCTGACCAATAAATTTCATCCAACAGATAATAATCAAAACCTGATTATTGGTTCACACATAAATGTTGCAGCTAATTTTTCTGTTCTATTGCAATACCGACTTAACGATTACTGGCAATTGCAGAGTGGGTTAGCATTTATTCATTTCTCCAATGGTTCGACCAAAACTCCAAATTTTGGAATAAACATCCCGGCAGTGTTTGGTGGGGCAAATTATTTAATTGGAAGGGAGAATAGTAATTTGGTTAAGCGACCTCGCCGACTTAGTGCATTTCAACATAATCCTAATCACATCATCAAAGGACGTTTTGGAAGTACTGCCGGTATAAAGAGGATGGATAGTGAGGTTGGAGAGTCATTTCAGGTTTATCATATGTATGCAGATGTTTCCAAGCAGATCAATTTTGTTCATAACCTGGGGCTGGGGGCAGAATTCACACATGATGGAACTGACAGAGTGCGGTTAAGAAAAGCGAATAAAAAAAATGCCGAGGCTGCGGTGTTACCAAAGATTGGGGCATATGGTTATTATGCATTCTGTTTTTCAAGAATAACAATGAATTTTGGTTTGGGATGGTATCTTTATAGAAAGGAAACACATACGGGGAACTTGTACGAACGTTTAGCATTGGATGTTGATATTACCGATCAGATTTATGCAACTGTATTTTTCAGAGCTCATGGCACACAAGCTGACTTTGTTGGCTATGGATTGGGTTATAAGTTTAAGGTTTGGTCTTATTAATCTGGATTTTTCGTAGCATGAGAAAAAAGGTACTAAAGCTAATTGTTTTTGAATATTCCATAATATGACTCTTCATTCCATTGAATAGTTGTTATTTTTATCTAGATTTGTATGAGGCCACAGCCACATTAACAAGCAAGTGATCAGCAAGGTAAGTTTAAACTTGCATTAATTCTTTTAAAAGCCATGCAAAACATACGTGTAGTTATAGCGGATGACGAAGTCTATGCGCTGAAAAATCTGGAATTTGAGCTTGAGCAATTCAATGAAATAGAAATTGTAGGTAAAACCAATAAGGCTTTAGAAATTATAGGTCTGGTTCGTAAGCTTCAACCCGATTTGCTTTTTATGGATATCAATATGCCAAAGATGAATGGATTGCAGGTAATTGATGAGCTTCAATCTCTTGGAATATGTCCTCCGGTGGTTTTGGTAACAGCTCATGCTGATTATTCCCTGGAAGCATACAAAAGATTTGTTTTTAATTATTTATTGAAGCCGGTTGATACTGTTCAATTGCAAAAGATCATTCATCGTTTCTCGATGAACATGGCAAAGCCAGATAAAACAATAAATAAGCTGAAGTTTAATTGCAGATCGGGATCAATAATTATTGAAGCTGACGATGTGTTAGGGCTTGAGGCCGACGGAAATTATACAACAATCTATTTAACCAGTGGGCAAAAAGAGACTGTAACCAAGCAACTTGGACGGGTGGAAAAGTTACTGCCTGTTGATACCTTTTTTCGATGTAGTAAATCCTGTACCGTTAATCTGGATTATTTGAGTTTTATCGATCGTTCCACTATGGAACTTTTACTTAATTCAGGGTCAGTAAAAAAGCTCTTTCCAATATCAGTGCGTCAGATGGCGGCTTTGGATAGTCTTTTGTAGTTATAATTCAAAGAAATAGTAATTGAAGGTTATTCTCTAAATCAGAAAATGATCTAAATCAATAAATTCATATGCACTCTTAGTATTAGTGCTAAATTTGCTTTCCTGATATAAATCTGAAATAAAGAAAATGAAGACAAGTAGAAGCCTGTTCACCTTATTCCTATTTACCATTATTTACTTAACCGGAAATGCTCAGAATTTGAATATGGAGTTGCAAGCTGGATTTCAGGATCCAATGCTGAAAGCTATTTATCAAAAGGCTTCACATTCTTCGGTGTATCCTATGCTGGAGAAAGATATAGCGGATTATGATAGTTTGAGAGAACATGCATATGAGGATTCAAACAAAACTCACCCAAACAAATACCTGAATTTCATCACTCGGAAAATGTTTAATGAACCTTTGCTACAAGTGAAGAAAGATGCATATACCATTGCTTTCAATCCATTAATTAATTTTGGTGGTGGCTATGAGAATACTGCAGGAAGGAAAACGTTTCAGAATACACGGGGTTTTGAAGCTAAGGTAGATATCAAAAACACATTGGCTTTTTATACTAGTTTTTATGAAAATCAGGCTGTTTTCCCAAACTATCTGGATGAATACATCAGAGCCAACGGAGTTGTTCCGGGGCAGGGTATCCGAAAAAGCTTCGGTGAGCAAGGTTTTGATTATGCTCATGCCTCTGGTTATGTTAGTATCCCTGCCACAAAATACTTTAACATACAGTTTGGACATGGAAAGCATTTCTGGGGTGATGGTCACCGTTCGTTACTGCTTTCCGATAATGCGTTTAATTATCCGTATTTGAGAATTGTGACTGATATCTGGCGAATCCGGTATGTGAATCTTTTTACTCAGTTCCAGGATCTGAGAGTGCCCCATAGCCATGAATTGGGATATCAGAAAAAGTATGGAAGCTTTCATTACCTGGATTATGCTATTACCGATAATTTAAAAGTGGGAATTTTTGAGGCTATTATCTGGCAGGCTCAGGATTCTACTGGACAGCGAGGTTTTGATATCAATTACCTGAATCCTGTTATTTTCTATCGACCGGTTGAGTTTTCTGTTGGATCACCTGATAATGCGCTGATGGGAATGAATCTTTCATGGTCACCATTTAAGAATATTACCCTTTACGGACAGTTGTTGCTTGATGAATTCAAGTTGTCAGAAATGAAATCAGGGAATGGTTGGTGGGCCAATAAGCAAGCAGTTCAGACGGGTGTGAAATGTTTTGATGCAGTGGGGGTTGAAAACCTGTATCTGCAAGCAGAATATAATTATGTCCGACCTTTTACCTATTCTCATTTCAGTACACTACAAAACTACGGACACTATAATCAGCCGTTGGCGCATCCTTTTGGTTCTAATTTCAGAGAGTATATTGGATTGGCTCGCTATCATTATAAACGATTCTATTTCGACCTGAAAATGATTTATGCACAATATGGCCTCGATTATGGCGGTAAGAACTTTGGTAAGGACGTATATAAAGACTATAACACCCGTGAATATGATTATGGAAACACAACCGGTCAGGGCCTGGAGACAGATTTGATTTTTGCAGACTTCCAAGCCAGTTACCTGATTAATCCTTCTTATAATCTGAATTTATATCTTGGGCTAACATACAGAGATGAGTTAAATGTTGACTGGAATAAAAAGACAGTCTATATGTATGGAGGGTTAAGAACTTCTATAGGTCGATGGTATTATGATTTTTAATAGGATGATGATACACGCAAAAACAAAACGGGCTTCAATTGATTTATCATTGAAGCCCGTTTTGTTTTAATATTATTTCTTTACAATGTATATTTCTTGAAAATTTCCCAGATAACAATTCCGGCACAAACCGAAATGTTCAACGAATGTTTGGTTCCGTATTGCTGTATTTCCAAAGTTCCATCAACAACCTTCATCACATCGTTTTCAACACCTTTCACCTCATTTCCAAAAACAACAGCGATTTTGTCTTTAGGATTTATTTCCAGTGTTTCTAGCATGGTGCTGTTCTCAGCTTGTTCGATTGCATAAACTTTATAGCCTTCTGCCTGAAGTTTTGCAACTGCTTCTGTAGTCTTTTCAATGTATGACCAGTTGACTGATTCAGTTGCTCCCAGGGCCGTTTTTTGGATGTCCCGATGAGGTGGTTTGGCAGTAATTCCGCATAAATAGATGTGATTTACCAAAAAGGCATCGGATGTACGAAAAACCGAGCCAATATTATTTAATGATCGAATGTTATCCATAACAACAACCATTGGCGTTTTTTCTGCTTGCTTAAATTCATCAACACTTTTTCGGTCTAACTCACTATTTTTTAGTTTACGCATCGATTTACAATTTTGCGGCAAAAGTATAACAATAACAGCTTATTTGAAAATGGGCTCTGTTATTCAAACAATTTCTCATTATTCCAATGACGATCTTTATCGCGTTGGGTCTTTTTGGCCAGATTTTTCTGCATAGCTTCGGTAAGGTCTATACCAGTTTGATTAGCCAGGCAAATTAACACAAAAAGTACATCAGCAAATTCATCGGCCAGATCCACATCTTTTTCCTTTTCTTTAAATGATTGTTCTCCATATTTGCGGGCTATAATCCGGGCTACTTCTCCAACTTCCTCAACAAGCAGGGCCATGTTTGTTAGTTCATTAAAATACCTTACGCCGTTTTCTTTGATCCAATCATCAACAAGTTGTTGTGCTTCTTTTATGGTCATCATCATTTTTTTTCATGATTATTGTAGCAAAGATAGTCAGTTCATATTTTATCAATGCTTAATTAATTCTGGGTTTTACTTTAGTTAGTTGATAATTCAGAGAATATTTTCATGTGATAATTTATTATGTATTTATTTGATTGCTTGTGTGTGTGGTTGTGTTTAATGTTTGATTATTCGGAAATTTATTTATATTTGTCTCTTTGAGATGATGCAAGTTAAAAGAACGGGTATTATCCTCCAGACTTATTTTCAGCGAATAAATACTATTGTTAATATATTTTTAAGCTTTATATAGCTTATTGTATTCAGACAATGGACTAACCAGATGATTGTTTCTATCCTGTATTTATACTGAAACTTTAAGAAAACAAATTTGTTATACCAACTACTAACTTATTGTGAAAATGAACCGAAGATTATCATTCTTAATCGCTCTCTCAATCTTCCTGATCGGAAGCTCAAAAGGGCAGGAGTATTTACAGCCAACGTCAATAATTACCATCAAAGGGGATACTTTGAACAATATATCTCTTGTTCCAGGTAAATTCTCAACAAATGAAGATCAGGTTAGTTATCTGGATCAAAACAAGGTTAAGGTAACTCTTCAAGCTGAAGAATTATATTCATATCATGATGGTACGGATTATTATCTCTCAACATTTGTAAACAATCAGAGTGTTAATAAGATGGTGAGTTTCAAGTTGAGTGGGCCATTAGGTGTTGGTCAATCTAAAAAGTCCAACGGGGATCACATTCTTTATTTTAAAAAGAAAGAAGATTCTACGGTGGTGAGTTTGCATCCTTATCGATATGAATTGATTGATTTCTTAAAAGAGTATCTTCCGGAATTTGATGCATTTGAACAGAAGTATCGTGTGAAGACACATTATAACCTGAAGACATTGGCTGAATTAGCCTCGGCATATAATGCCTTTATTGATCCTGACCATTATGTTTTTGAGGGATTTAAATCCAGCCTTGATCCCGCCTTAGGTATTTTGTTTTCGTATAATATACCAACGTTTAGTTATAAGTTGGAAAGTACTTCTTTCGCACCGAGTTTATCATATTCTATGGGGGGATTTATTGAAACAAATTATTCAAATAACGTTGGGGTGCTTTATAAACTTCTATATAGTTCGTACCGCTTGGATGCATCGAATCCAACCATGGACTTCCTGAAACTGAAAAATTTAAATTTAGATGCTACCGTTTTTTATAAGATTAAAATCGATAATAAGAATTATTTATACCTGGGAGGTGGTCCCAGTGTCTTATATAATATGAATAGTTATATTGGTCGTAGTTTTGTTGAAAATACTGAGGCAACCTTAATACCTGTGAAGTCATTTGGTGTTGGTTATCACGTTGTAGCCCAGGTGTCTATAATGGATCGATGGGTTGTCTTTGCCAATTATTTAGCACATGGAATCCTGACTGAGAGTTTTAACCGTATGGCACTTGATGATACCAGTAGGAAGGCGGTTTTTAAGACTTTACGTTTAGGCTTAGGATATAAATTCTAGGGCTGGTTTCCCAATGTTGTATAAACAAAAAGCATTAGAATGTTTTAGATCTAATGCTTTTTGTTTGTCAGATTATTTCAATTCTGCTATTCTCCAACTTCTAGTTTAAAACCCGTGCCATGAACGTTAGTAATAGAAATAGTGGGATCGAGTTTTAAGTACTTCCTTAGTTTTGTAATAAAGACATCCATGCTACGTCCGATAAAATAGTCATCGTCACCCCAAACGGCTTTAAGGATTGATTCACGTGTTAGGAGTTGATTCTTGTTTTCACAGAGCATTTTTAATAAGGCGGATTCTTTTCGCGTTAGGGTGTGCTCATAACCATCGGTCGAAAGAACCATATTGATCGAGTCGTAAGAATAAGCCCCTAAACTATATACCCCTGATGTGTTTTGCTCATCCAGGTTCCTGATGTCACATCTTTTTAGAATAGCCTCAATACGTAAACTCAATTCCTCACTACTGAATGGCTTGGTGATATAATCATCACACCCGCTTTTGAATCCTGTAATTCGGTCCTCCTTCATTGCTTTAGCTGTAAGGAATATAATGGGTGTTTGTTTGGTGATTTCTCGGATATTATGAGCCAGAGTGAAACCATCTTTTTTTGGAAGCATGATATCCAGAATGGCCAAATGAAACTGATTTTTTCGAAAAAAATCCAGTCCCTGTTCTCCATCTGTGGCCAACATGGTTTTGTAGCCAATCATTTCCAGATAGTCCTGAATTACGTGACTCAGATTCGGATCATCTTCTACCAGCAAAATATTTATTTTCGATTTATCCATTTTTCTTGTTTTCATTTTTTGGTTCGAACGGGAAAAACAATTCAAAAGAACTTCCTTTCCTCAATTCACTATGCAATGAAACATGTCCCCCATGGGCTTCTATCATGGTTTTTACGTAAAATAGCCCCAATCCAAATCCTTTCACATCATGAATGTTCCCGGTTGGAACCCGGTACAGATTTTTAAAGACATGTTTCTGGTTTTCATCACTGATACCTATACCGTTGTCTTTTACTGTAACAAAGATACCCTTGTCATTGTTTCGTGTGGATACATCAATTTTAGGAGTATCGGGTGAATATTTTACTGCATTATCAATTAAGTTACTAACCATGTTCATACAATGTACCTTATCTGCTTTTGCAATATGGTTTTTGGCATCAAGGTGTTTACTGATTTGCCCACCTCTTTCCATGGTGATGATTCTGAAGTTCTTCACTTGATTCTCAATCACCTGGTGTAGATCAACTTCCCTGGGCTTAATCTGGAATTCGCCTTTGTCAAGTACAGCTATTTGTAATACATGTTCTACCTGGTTTTTTAAACGATCATTTTCATCAAAAATTATACGGGCATATTTCTGAGTTTTTTCAGAAGAAGAATAAACATTTTCCCTTAAAAGCATTTCTGAAGCAAGAGATACTGTTGATATCGGTGTTTTAAACTCATGCGTCATATTATTGACGAAATCGGTTTTCATGGTTGATAGCTTCTTTTGTCGGAACAGGGAGGCAACCGAATAATAGAAACCATAAATCATAATAATCAGGAAAACCAGGGATATGATCATCCAGCCTAATAGTTTGTTAATGATAATGGTTTGTTTATTTGGGAAATAAGCTCCAAGTAGATAAGGCTTGGATCGGTGTAAACAGCCCAGAGAGGCAAAATACTCACTTGATCTTATTTCAAAGGTGTATTTATCATATTGGCCCATCAGAAATTCTCCGGTCATTCTATTGAAAATGGCATATTCGTAATCTTTATTTATACGCATACATCCCATTTCGGCCTGCATCAATGAATCCAGATGTTTGGCATCCAATTTTTCAACAACAGCACATTTTTGTATGGAACAAGAAGCTGTGTCAGGAAGCATGTTCATCTCCGTCTTTTGATATTCTAACAATTGGTTAACCACCGATTTTAAAGCAATCTGGACACTGTGATTAAATTGCTCTTCTTTTAATTTCAATGCATTTCCAATCCAAAAAGTTTGTACAACCAGAATTCCAATCAGGGAAATCGAGGTAATAAATACGATGATTTGTATTCTTCTTTTATTCATTTATAATTTTTCTCAATTCGGTCGCAAAAATACAAGCTATCTGCATGCATCAACACCCATTAACAAGTGCTTAACAAGTATTAACGACTCATTAACAGCGATTGACTCTTAGTGCCCTTAAGTTTGCAATAAAGCAAGTGGATAACTTTTTCTACAAACCGAAGTTAAGCCATTTTTAAAACAATCAAAAATCAAATTATTATGAGAAAATTAATCGTAGCGTTGAGTCTTACTGCATTTATTCTGTTTGGATTTGTAGGTGTTAATTACGTTTCTGCAACAAGCACCGATGTAATGATTGAAAATATAGACAAGGACAAGGATAAAGACAAGAAAAAAGTAAAAAAAGGTGATGCTAAGTGTGATTCAGAATGCAAAAAAGATTGCTGTTCTGATAAGAAAGCTGATGTAAAGTCGGATTGTAAAAAGGCTTCATGTTCTGATAAAAAAGCTGACTGTAAATCGTCATCTTGCAAAAATAAAGCAGAGGCAGTCAAAGTGAAAAAGAGCTGCTGTTCTGGTAAAAAATAACATTTTGGGGTTTTCTTCTTTTTATTAAATGGTCAGCCTGCTGAATAAATTTCAGTGGGCTTTCTTTTTATCTTCATTTTCCGCATTTATTCGTTAATTTTGCAGCCAAATTTGAGCTAGTATGGATGTGAAAATCAAATCCGGATTATACAAAGAAATCCAGAAGACAGTTGAGATGAAGGATACTGCAGCTGCTTACGGATCAGGATTGGTAGAAGTATTTGCCACTCCTGCTATGATTGCCTTGATGGAAAACACGGCAATGCAGGCTGTAATGAATGATTTACCCGAGGGGTATAATACGGTTGGTTCAGAAGTAAATGTGCTTCACCTGAAAGCCACTCCTGTTGGAGGAAAGGTGACATGTTCAGCCAAATTGGTGGAGGTAAAAGACAGAAAACTGTTCTTTGAAGTTGAAGCAAAAGATGAAGAAGGTCGAATTGGTCTTGGTAATCATACACGTGTGATTATTAATACTGAACGATTCATGGCAAAATTAAAATAAGCCGAATGCAGGAGAAATTTGATATTATTGTAAAAACCCAGTCCGGTCTGGAAGACATTCTGGTAGGTGAACTTGAGCAAATCGGAGCTCAGAACATCGAAAAGATTAAGCGGGGAGCAAAATGCACCGGTGATAAAGAGCTTTTATATAAAGCAAATTATCTGTGCCGCACAGCGATGAAAGTGTTGAAGCCCATTAAAGACTTTACCATTACTTCACAGCAGGATTTATACGATCAAATAAAACTGATCAATTGGCGTGATTTTTTGAATCTGCATCATACATTTGCGATTCATCATGCAGTAAACAGTACTATTTTCAGTCATAGCCAATATGCTGCTTATCGTGTGAAAGATGCTATTGCTGATCAGTTTAATGATAAATATGGTGAGCGTCCAAACGTAGATGTTGAAAATCCGGATCTTCAGCTGCACTTATATATTAATGAGGATAAGTGTTCAATTGCATTGGATAGTTCTGGTGATTCGTTACACAAGAGAGGTTATCGTACGGAACCTACACATGCGCCCATCAATGAGGTACTGGCTGCAGGATTAATCATGTTGAGTGAATGGGATGCAAATTCTCCATTTATTGACCCTATGTGTGGTTCGGGCACGATCCTTATTGAGGCTGGTATGATCGCAGCAAACATTCCTCCAGGAAGCTATCGTAAAAAATTCGCTTTCGAGAACTGGCCTGATTTTGATTACAATTTGTGGCTAAGGATAAAGGATCAGGCATCTAAAAAGATCAAAAAGAAAATAACTTGCCCAATCATCGGTTGCGAGATCGATGTTGATACAGCATTAATAGCCAGAGATAACGTTGATGAGGCCCGTTTGTCTAGATTCGTTGATGTTCAGTTAGAGGATTTTAATGATTTCAAGCATACGTTCGAATCGGGAACTTTGATTTCGAACCCTCCCTATAATGAGCGTATCAAGCTAGCTAACGAAGATGATTTCTATAAAAATATTGGTGATAATTTTAAGCAATCATATCAGGGTTTTACGGCTTGGATAATCACTTCCAATATGGATGCATTGAAAAGTGTAGGATTAAAGACGAAGAGAAAGATTCCGGTTTTCAATGGTTCTCTCGAATGTAGGTTTGTAAAATACGAACTTTACGAAGGATCGAAGAAGGAAGATAAAGAATAAAAAAAATCCCCGGCTTTTATGAACCGGGGATTTTTTTTAAGCATCAAATTCTGATGTGAAATGAAATTGAATATCCGGGAATTTATCCTGAGCCATCTGTAAGGCGAATGGTGATTCGGCCAGGAATACATTACGCCCATCCTTATCCAAAGCAATATAATTTTCTTTTCTCAAAAGAAAGTCCTTTAGTTTTTTTGGATCATCGCTTGTAATCCAGCAGGTCTTGTATAATGTAATTGGTTGATAGTTACATTTTGCATTGTATTCGTGTAGCAATCGGTATTGGATTACATCAAGCTGAAGAGCTCCAACGGTACCAATAATCTTCCGGCCAGAAACTTTTCCGGTGAAAAGCTGTGCCACACCTTCATCTGTCAGTTGATCCAAACCTTTGTTCAATTGCTTTGATTTCATTGGATCTGTATTTTCAACATAACGAAAGATCTCTGGTGAGAAGCTGGGAATGCCTTTAAACGTTAACACTTCTCCTTCACTCAGGGCGTCGCCAATTTTAAAGTTGCCGGCATCATATAAACCTACAATATCTCCAGGGTAAGCTTCATCGATGGTTTCTTTCTTTTGGGCCATAAATGATGTAGGGTTAGGAAACTTCAGGTTTCTGCCCTGGCGAACATGGAAATAATTGGTATTTCTCTTAAAAGTACCCGAGCAAACTCTAACAAAAGCAAGTCGGTTTCGATGATTGGGATCGAGGTTGGCGTGAATTTTGAACACAAATCCGGAGAATTTATCTTCCAATGGATCAATATTCCTTTCTTCAGTTTCACGTGCAAGTGGTGAAGGTGCAATATCTACAAAGCAATCCAACAGCTCTTTTACTCCGAAGTTATTTAATGCACTACCAAAAAATACAGGAGAAATTTTGCTATCCAGATAATCCTGTGTATTAAATTCTGGATAAACAGAATCAACCAATTCAACTTCTTCGCGAAGAATGTCGGCATCATCACCGATGATTTTTTCAAGTTCCGGGTTGTTTAAATCAGAGAATTCAATCCCTTCTTCCAGGGTTTGAGTGTTTGGAGTGAACAGATTCAGGCTCTTTTTATATAAACTGTAAACACCTTTGAATCGTTTCCCCATATCAATGGGCCAACTAAGCGGACGAACCTTTATCCCCAGTTTCTGTTCGATCTCATCCATCAACTCAAAGGCATCTTTACCTTCACGGTCGAGCTTGTTCACAAAAACCATGATTGGGGTATTTCGCATCCGGCAAACACTTACCAATTTTTCAGTTTGTTCCTCAACCCCTTTGGCAACGTCAATAACAACAATAACGCTATCCACTGCTGTGAGGGTTCTGTAGGTGTCTTCAGCAAAATCCTTGTGACCTGGAGTATCCAGGATATTGATTTTCTTTCCGGAGTATTCAAATCCCATTACAGAAGTTGCAACAGAGATACCCCTCTGTTTTTCAATTTCCATAAAGTCGGAAGTGGCTGTTTTCTTTATCTTATTCGACTTAACAGCTCCTGCAACCTGAATGGCTCCACCAAATAAAAGTAACTTTTCAGTTAGTGTGGTTTTACCCGCATCCGGGTGAGATATAATTCCAAACGTTCTTCTGCGTTCCAGTTCTTCGTTAAACTTCATTCTCTATATATCTGATTTTCGGCCTGCAAAAGTAGTATTTTTCAATCAGATAACCTTGTTGTTAGGGATAAGTTTAAAAGGATAAACGGTGAAATAAAAAAAGCACTCCAATTAAGGAGTGCTTCTGCATTGTAATTATTTTGAACTATTAAAATCTGAATCCTAAAGTCAGCATTGTTTGACTTCTTTTATAGGTGTTGTTTGCCGGGCTATTAAGGCTTGTTACAGTTGGATCGTATACATAATAAGTGTCCTTTGAATCGGAATAGACATAAGCTAGATCCAAAAAGAATGCTTCTCCTCTGAAACCAATACCTCCAGAATAGGAAGTAATAGCATCGTCATTGATATTATTCTTATAAGGGCTTGGATAAAATGCGAATCCACCTCTCAGGCTAACTGGCCCCAAACGTACTTCAGCTCCGGTCTTGATGTTTCCAACGGCTCGGTATGAGGATTCAACTGATTCATTATCTATTGAATAATCATCGGTAGGATTATCAGAGTGAGCTTCTATTCGTGCATTTTTGTAATCAACATATTCGTATTCCAGAGATAATAATCCCACTTTCCCCACCAAAATCGCTGCAGAGCCAATTAATCGAGAAGGAGTAATTAGCTGGTATTTCCAACCTTGCTTACTGGTTTTATCAGTGTGGGTATAATCTCCACCAATGTTTTGGTCAAAGTTCGTAGTCATTTCAGTGTACCATTCTTCATCAATTTGTTGATAAATTGTTGGCGAGTGGTAGGCAGCCCCAATTCGAAGCCAGTTTACCGGACGGGCAATAGCACCAATTTTTGCATTAAATCCACGTCCCGATGCGGTATAGGTGTCTTTTATAGTGAAATCCCTGAAATAATCACTGATGTTTTCTTTATCTGATTCGGTGAAATAATTAAGCTCCTGATATTCGATTTTAGGAAATCCCAGACTTGCACCAAGGTAAATTTTGTCTGCAATATTAGCACCTGCACTGATTGAGAATTCATCAATATCACCTGATGTCTCATGGATGTTTTTCTGGTAATTATGCTCATCTAAATCATTATAATAATATTGATCAGAGTTCTCAATGGTGTCAATTAAGTATGTTTTCCATGCCATTTCTTGAAGCCCTCCCAATGAACCAAAGTAATTTCCATCGGCCTGTTTTGCCAGGTAGTCAGCTCGTCCACCTTCTTCCATGAATCTGGATTGGCCAATTTTATTCGAAAAATCAGCGAGGCGGTTGAGAGCAAAGCCAACCTGTACACGTTTGACAACAGAGTTCTCTTTTGGTTTGAAAGCTAAGACTAATCCCAGGTTATCAATGGAGGCGTTAACATAGGATTCATTGCTGTAATCATCATAGTATAATGATTTTGATCTTCCAAATCTTAGATTTGGGGTGAAAACAAATTCTGAACTTCTGTACATTGCAATACCACCTGGGTTGGTATTTAAGGTGGTGATATCGCCACCAAGAGCTCCAAATGCACCACTCAATGCAGCTGAACGGGCGGTGCCTCCATGATTAAGTCTGGAATACCTTAAGGCGTCAACCTCATATTGTGCCTGCAGGCCAAATCCTAATAAAAGGAATAGTGATAATATTATGGATTGTTTTTTCATTGCTAACACTTTTTGAATTCACAAAATTTCAATTATTCATTTAAACAGATGTAGTAAAGATACACTCAACAAGATATTGAGCTAAATATATAAAGGAATCAGCCTTACCTTATAAAAACAAGGCTGATTCCGGAACTTTACTGTTAATGTCTTCCACCTCTGCGGCTGGAACTTGACGAACTACTTCCTCTTGAAGAAGATCCTGAGGATCGCGAAGATGAAGAAGAACGCGATGGTGAATAACTACTTCTATTACTACTAGAAGATGAGCGAGAAGGACTATAACTATTCCTGTTGCTACTTGAAGAAGAGCGTGAAGGAGTGTAGCTTCTGTTGCTTCCAGAAGATGAACGAGATGGGCTATACGTCTTGTTGCCTGACTTGTTCTGTGGACGTGAGTAGCTATTACTATTTCTTTTCTGTCGAGTAGGTGGAGTATAGGTTCTCCTGTTTGTTGGTGTTGTGGTATTCTTTCGTACACCACTATTGTTACGTGAACCTTGTTTATTTACATTATATCTGCTCGATGGACGTGAGTACTCATTACTAGACTTTGGTTTCGCATAATTCGGACTGCGATAAGTCTTCGGTTTTTGAGTTCGGGTTTTGTCCGATTGTTGGTAGCGGCTAGTACCTTTATTATTGATCCTGCCTGATGATCCAACTCTGGACTTATCCGCTCCAACTCTTTGAGTTCTGGCATCCTTTACTTTTCCAGTTGAGGTGGCTCGACCTGAAGTTCCATTCTGAATCGCTCTCGAAGTACCAGATACAGATGTCCGTGAACTTTGCGAGGCATCATAACGGGAAGTCCCTTCCTTGCGGACTTCAGTGCGCTTGCTTGAAGTATTCTGAATACGACCGGATGCTATAGCAGATTCATATCGATCACCAAAAGTGGATTCACCTCGTCTGCTGGCTTTGTATCTGTCAGAATTTGATCCTGAGCTACCTCCTCTTCGGGTTCCGCTTGATGTCCAGTCACTGGTTCTGCGTCCTCTGTAATAATTCGAATTACCATCATAACTGTTATAATAATGATTATAAGCGGATCCATAATAGCCATCGTAATAGCCATGGTTATAACCTACATGATAACCATTCCAATAACCATTGTTCCAACCGTATCCATGATGCCAGTGATGATGACCATATCCATAATGCCAAGGATTGTAACCCCAGTTATAGCAATACGAAGGTCTGTAATAATAGTGACTTGGGTACCAATAAGAAGATCCTAAATAGATGCTGGTTCCCCAATACCAAGGATCATATTCATACCAATATAAATTGGTGTAATAGTCATCATAATATGAACCATAAGAGGGACGGTGAAATCTTCGGATTCGTGCAGAATACTCGTAATCGTAGTAGTCATCATAATCCTCTTCATAAAATTCTTCCTGGTAATACAGCGTATCAACACCTTCATCTGTTTGGTCTGCATAATAATCCTCAGTATAATACTCAGGTTCTTCTGCAACCACAACCGCTTCTTGTTGTTCAACCACAACCTGTTTAACGGGCTTGTCTCCTGGTACGTAATAAACGTCATCGTAAGGGCCAGCCAGCTCATAGGTGACGGAACAACCAGAAAGGATAAGTGTTAATCCAGCTAAGATTCCGATTATTCGTTTCATAGTTTTGTCCTCCTATCTGTTAAATATTTTATAATCAATTTATATCTGCTAACTTAATTTCTTATTTTTGCAGCTGTTTTATAACAAGTAAATTATTGCAAATAGTATACCAAAAATAGAGTATGGCTAAAGATTTTCCAACAAGAAAAGAAAATTATTCGCAATGGTACAACGAGTTAGTCGTGAAGGCTGACTTGGCGGAGAATTCAGCCGTAAGGGGATCAATGGTTATCAAGCCTTATGGTTTTGCGATTTGGGAGAAAATGCAATCCGTTTTGGACGGAAAGTTTAAAGAAACAGGGCATGAAAATGCCTATTTCCCCCTATTTATACCCAAATCATTCTTTAGCCGCGAAGCAGCCCACGTGGAAGGTTTTGCTAAAGAATGTGCTGTTGTGACCCACTACCGATTGAAGAATGCTGAAGATGGTAGCGGTGTTGTAGTTGATGAGAAGGCAAAATTGGAAGAAGAGTTGATTGTACGTCCGACTTCAGAGACTATTATCTGGGACACTTATCGTAAATGGGTACAATCATATCGTGATCTTCCTATTTTGGTGAACCAGTGGGCAAACGTTGTAAGATGGGAAATGCGTACCCGATTATTCTTACGTACTGCCGAATTCCTTTGGCAGGAAGGGCATACAGCTCATGCAACAGAAGCAGAGGCTGTGGCTGAAGCGAAGCAGATGCTGGAAGTATATGCTGATTTTGCTGAAGACTATTTAGCAGTCCCTGTATTAAAAGGTGTTAAATCTCCAAACGAACGATTCGCAGGAGCACTTGACACGTACTGTATTGAAGCCTTGATGCAGGATGGCAAAGCATTGCAGGCAGGGACATCACATTTCCTGGGACAGAATTTTGCTAAAGCCTTTGATGTTAAGTATCTAACCAAAGAAAATAAGCAGGAATACGTTTGGGCAACCTCTTGGGGTGTTTCAACACGTTTAATGGGAGCTCTAATCATGACTCACTCTGATGATAATGGTTTAGTTCTTCCTCCAAAATTAGCACCTAATCAGGTTGTGATTGTTCCGATATATCGTAAACCTGAACAACTTGAACAGATTTCTGAAAGAGTTAATGAAATCACAGCGAAGTTAAGAGCTAAGGGAATTACTGTTAAATTTGATAACAGAGATACACATAAGCCGGGTTGGAAATTTGCTGAATATGAATTCAAAGGTGTGCCGGTTCGTTTAGCTATGGGCCCTCGTGACCTTGAGAATGGAACTGTTGAAGTTGCAAGACGCGATACTCTTGAAAAGGAGAATCGTTCAGTTGAAGGCATTGAGGATTATATCGAGCAATTGCTTGAAGACATTCAGAACAACCTATTTCAGAAGGCTCTTAAACACCGAGAAGATAATACTTACAAGGTTGATACCTGGGAAGAGTTTGAAGATGCCGTTGCCAATCGTGGTGGATTTATTCTTGCTCATTGGGATGGTACTCCTGAAACAGAACAGTTGATCAAAGAAAAGACGAAAGCGACTATTCGAGCGATTCCTATGAATGGTGAGATGGAAGAAGAAGGAACTTGTATTTATTCTGGTAAACCTTCGAAGCAACGCGTTTATTTTGCTATAGCATACTAGAAATTAATGAAATAATTCTGAAGAGACGTCAGTTGTGGCGTCTCTTTTTTATTTGACAAAAATTAGGTTTGGCGAATTCGGAGGTGTACAAATTACCGTATCCATAGGGGTAGAAAAGCATTTTACTTTTCCTATTCCAGTAATCTCTCCATATAGAATTTTGGTTGGAGCAATTAGCATGTCATTACTACCGTAGTGCCTCAAGAAAATATTTGAGATGTGAATTTTTTCCATCGACATTAATCCATATCCAGCCAAGTGCACATATGCATTTATGCAGCGTCCTTTTAATTGCCAGTTTGTAGTGCCTGAATGTTCGCCAAAGCTACCTCTGCGGCATTTAATATCAAGTTCGATTGATCCTGCTCCTTCCCATACACTAATATCTAATAACGTGTCCAGGTTAATTGTTTGTTCTGAAATGATTCCTCCTGAAGAATAGTAATCAATAATCAAACTATCCTGATTATATGGAATTGTTAAGTATACATTTCGTTCGGACCGAAAATCCCTTAACCAGTTAACGGTATTCAAATTCTTTATGGTTAAAGAGGAATCAAGTGGATTAATATCCGTCACATAATTGTCTATAATATTTTCACCTCCTTCAACTTCTAACCGATAACAGGTGTCTTGTCTGAGAATGAGTTTAATGTCATCATGCATAAAGATGCGTTTCACCGGGAGCATGTCTCTCTTTTCAGTGATAATCTTTCCTGTAGAAGTGAAACCATCAAGTAGGTTCTTCTCACATGAGGTAAGAATCAGTAATACAAATATGTTGATTATAAATCTGCGCAATTAATATGTGTTTTTTTTGTAAAAACAACTTGGAACATTATTTCATTCATGGAAATAATCAGTGAACAACAGTAAATCATATTAGCATCTCGCCGATACTAAATAGCTTTTGTTATTCTCAGGTCAAAACTATGAAAAACTAGAATAGGTTTAAGTAGAACTGCGTAGGAAATGTCGAAAATATCATGAATTTTATGCAGAGTTTGCTCAAGTTCAAAACAATTGGTTGGAGCATTTTTTCAACAACAATCGTTTGCGGAGTCGTTTGCGTAGATTTTCTGCTCAATATCAGTGATTTCGGTGGTGAATGTTTGTAATTTTGTTATGCAAAACCACAAAAAAATGACCGAGGCGATGGAGATGTTTGATGTTATTTGGAATAAATTGTATCCTGGGCAGGGACACATATTATCAGACTTTAAGAAGGAGTTGGAGCAGACCCGAGCATCTATTTGTCTTCCTGAACAGGAGGAGTTTTGGTACAAGGATACGATAGTTTATTCACTATACGTCGACTTGTTTAATCAAGACTTCCAGGGATTGGAAGAGCGTCTTGATTATTTGCAAGATCTGGGTGTAGGTACACTTTGGCTTTTACCTATTCTTGACTCACCGATGCATGACGCGGGTTTTGATATCCGGAAATATACTCGTATCAGACCTGAATTGTTGAATATGCCGGAGGATTCTTCAGATGATGACCTGGTTACTAAATTCAAACATTTCCTTGATGAAGCTCATCAACGTGGAATACATGTGATTTTTGATGTTGCCCTTAACCATACATCAAAAGAACATCCGTGGTTTTTGGAATCAAGAAAAGAAAAAGACAATCCATACCGTGATTATTATATCTGGAATAAGGATAAAGAATTATACAAAGAAGCGCGGATTATTTTTAAAGGTTTATGTGAAAGTAACTGGGAGAAGGATGGAGAAGAATATTTCTTCCACCGCTTTTTCGAGTTTCAGCCGGATTTAAATTATAAGAATCCGGAAGTGTTACTTGCTATGACCCGAAATCTGATCTTTTGGTTAAAGCAAGGTGTAGATGGTTTTAGGGCTGATGCCATACCTTATATCTGGAAAGAAGAAGGAACAAATTGTGAAAACCTGGATGGAACCCACACTGTGGTGAAATGGTTCCGAGCTGTGCTGGATTATATAAGACCAAACACGTTATTGTTGGCCGAAGCCTGTCAACCACCACATGAAGTTGTAAAATATTTTGGTGAAGGTGATGAATGTCACGCCGGATACCATTTTCCAATAATGCCAATGATTTTTAAATCCTTGGCCATAAAAGACGTTAGCCCAATTAAAGAGACCTTGGGAGTACAGGTTACTCCCCCTATCAAAAATGAGAACCAATGGTTCATGTTTCTTCGCTTGCACGATGAGTTGACCCTTGAAATGGTAAGTGAAGAAGACCGTGCAATCATTCATGGTCATTTCTGCAGACAGCCGGAATGGGACTTCCGAGTAGGAGAGGGGATATCGGCCCGTCTGGCTGATCTGCTGAAATACAATCCTGAAATGATTTCGATGACTTATTCGATTATGCTTAGTTTGCCCGGAACCCCCATTGTGTATTATGGAGATGAGTTTGCCAAAACCAATGATCAGGCATTTTTTGATGAGATGTTTGAATTGACTGGAAAAAAAGATACTCGATACTATGTTCGTGGTCGAATTGACTGGGATAAACGATTTGCCGAAATACAGGAGAATGGAAGTGTAAATCAGCGCGTATTCAATACCATGAAATTACAGCTAAATACACGTAAAAAGTATCAACAATTTAGCCGTGGAAATATTGAATGGGTCGATTTATTACCTGCTGAATCTACAAAAGAGAATCCTGTCCTTGCTTTTATCAGGGAATATGAAGGCAAGCAATTATTAATTATTCATAATATCTCCGATCAGGAAGTGAAATTACAAGGGCATTCGTTTATTGGAAAAATCAGGAAGGAAATTCAAGGCCTGGCTTATACACATTTCTTGAATGAAAACCGATTAAAGGGCTTTGATTATTTCTGGTTTGAATTGGAATAGGTGTATTCTATTCGTTATCACTATCTGATTACTGAGAGCTTTTTCGACGTATTATTTGATATACGCTGCTGGATTTGGGTGCCATGTTGAATGGTAGGAGCGACCTTGCATGCATATTATGAATTAATTATACATGTTAGTCATCGATTCAAAGGTGTTGAAGTAGTGAGTTTAATATCTCTAAATAACCTAGTAAGTAATTTGTTTTGTATAATAATCGCATTTAAATTTGTCGATTTTTAAGACATGTCCATACTATATCATCGTATTTGCACCACTTATGATTTTGGACTTCTTTTACAACAGAAAATATGAATAGGAAAAATATACTACTTTTAATAATGCTTTCCATTGGTATAAAGATATTATACCTTACATTTCCAATGGTTATAGGTAAAGCCAATACGGATCAATCCATCTATGATCAATATATCAAAATCACCAAGAAAAATGATGCCTATTGGTATCAGAAAATTGCAACAAATGGATATCCTGAGATTACTGACGAAAGAGAACTGGGATACGCTGAAGGCGCAAACATTAAGCAGAGTGAATGGGCTTTTTTTCCATTTTATCCTATCGTAAATAAGATTATAATTGATGCTACCGGCACAAATTATAATAACAGTGCTTTGATAATGAGTTTGTTGTTTTCTACACTCTCCTTGATAGGATTCTTTTGGTTTGTTCTTATATTTTTCAAGAGTGAATCACTGGCATTTTTCTCTACTTTGGTCTGGTGTTGTTTCCCATTTACATATTATTATTCCATGTTTTATACGGAAGCATTGTTCTTTACATTTATGATTTTCAGCTTTATTACGATCTATTATAATAAGTATTTCTTGTTTTCAATTTTACTAATTCCATTGGTATTGCTCAGACCAAACGGGATAATTATATTGTTACCTCTTTATCTGTTCTTCCTTGAACAGAAAGGAATATTAATCGGCTATAAGGTTAAATGGAATGAACTATTTGAATTCAAGAGCTTACTACATATATTGCCCTATCTAATCGGGCCGATTGCGTTAATGCTATATTGTTATTACCAGTATAAAATGACAGGACACTTTTTTGCATTTAGTATGGCTCAAAGTGGGTGGAATAGGGAGTTAACATTCCCACTGCTTGCATTCTTTCGTCAAGGGGATCTTTCCACTCAGTTTAATTCTATATTTACAATAATCTTAATGATATACGCAATTATTATCTGGAAAAAGCTTCCTCTGAGTATGAATATTTTGATATGGATTAGTATTTTGCTTCCATTATGCTCAGGTTCTGTGACTTCAATGACCAGATTTACGTCTGTTATTTTTCCATTATTCCTTGTCCTTGGTAATGTTATTTATAAAGTGAAATACAAGTATACTATTCTGTTTTTTATATTAGCATTACATTTCTTAAGTTACTATGTATGGGTACTTGGAATGCCTATTAGTTATTAGGTGATATTAAAATTGAGGTATAGTATTGCTCCAACAGGCAAGAACGCCTAATAACGTAACCCAAGCAACCATTAACCCAAGTATAATTCTAAGATCCTATAAGCTGAGTGGAATTAGGAATCAAAACTACGATAGGTTACGATAATACCATTCACAAGCTTTTTCAAAGCCTTCACGAGCATCGTACTTCGGACTATAACCAAGTAAAGTCACGGCTTTTTTGATGGATGCTTGAGAATGTGGAATATCCCCTGCTCGGAATGGTCCGAATTCAGGTTCAATATTTGTGATTTCAGGGTCAAAGGTTGAAAGATTGTCTTTCAGTGCACTTAGTAATTCCAAAAGGTCGGTATTACCACCAAAAGCCACATTGAAGAATTCACAAACCGTATTTTGCTCAGAATAATCAGCACCATAGTATTTTTTCTGACCTTCCCGGATTTGCTCTGTTGGTGTTACAGCAGCTCGAATGTTGGCTTGAACTACATTGTCTATAAATGTGAAATCCCGACTGTAAGATCCATCACCGTTAATTACGGGTGATTCGTGATTAATAAGTTGTTTCACCCACTTTGGGATGACTGCAGCATAAGCACCTTCTGGATCTTGTTTAGGGCCAAAAACATTAAAATATCTCAATCCAATGGTTTCTATTCCGTATGTCTTGGAAAAAACATCTGCGTATAATTCATTAACGGCCTTGGTAATGGCATAAGGAGAAAGTGGTTTTCCCGTTTTGGATTCAATTTTTGGTAATTCTGGTGCATCACCAAAAACTGAAGAACTGGATGCAAATACAAATCGTTTGATTCCTGCCTCTTTGGCTGCTACCATCATATTCAGAGTACCATTTACATTCACATCATTAGATGTGATAGGATCTTTAACCGAACGAGGAACACTACCCAGCGCAGCCTGATGGAATATGTAATCTTTTCCTTCAACAGCTTTTTTGCAGCATTCCAAATCCCGGATATCACCTTTTATTAATGTGAAATCAGGATTGCTGAGAAAAGGATCAATATTGTGTCGATGGCCTGTGGCAAAATTATCCAATACCGTTACTTTATTTCCCGCATTCAATAATGCTTCGGTAAGATTTGAACCAATAAAACCAGCTCCACCAGTAACAAGAATACTTTTTCCACTTATTAGTTTTGAATAATCCATTCGTTCGATTTTAGAATATGCAAAAATAGGTGAAATATTGATATTTCATTTACGAATACCCATTGATGATTGAAAATTGGAGAAGTACTGATCTATTTAATGTATAGGGAAACTTCTACAATCATCAATTAATAATCTTCTATGAATTGAATCTACCGTTTTCTATATACCTTCGTCCCCAAATGCGAATACTCCCGGTACCCGGCTCCACCTTTAATTAACTCCAGAACCTTATGGTCATTCTTGGGATAAATTGTACCAAACAAATACTGGATGTTGGCCATTTCAAACATCTCTTCACTCATCGGGGTTGAAGGTCCTAGCATAAAAATATCTGCATCCAAATTTGCATGCTTCATCAAGTGTAGAAAAGTTCTGTTAAAGATGGCCGTTGATGTGGTAATGATGGCATCTGCCTTTTTCAAATACTCGGGTTGTTCTTTTAATGAAGTTACTTCATCACTGGTATTAAACAGGTCGAAAATTGCCAGATCAATTCCTGCTTTTCTAAATTTTTCAACCACTGGACCAAAATAACCGTTCATGACAACCTGCTTATACTTCGAAAAATCTATCTGACTAAAAATATCATTCTCATCATATTCTGCATCATAATTTAATAAAGCATTAAAGTAGGCGGTCATAACAATACGATCTGGAAGCCAGAGAAATCGGGGGTTTCCCAGATTATAGTTCTCATGAGTAATCTGCGTATTCAGAATCGCGCACACTCCAATATTACCATTGTCAAGCAAAACGGCGCAATATTTTTCACCAAGGATAATCTCTGAAATAAGATTTTGATCGATGCCATATTTGGTGTGAAAATGCTGTAAAGGATCTTTTGGGCTGTTCATGTGTTAAAGGTAAAAGGATTTTTTCAAAACGCAAAAAAGAGGATGTTTGTACTTATATATAGTTACTGCTATCGTCTTGTCGGTATGACTATAAATATCTACTAATAACAATTATTACCACTTAATATCGATCATTGAATTCTCAAAGAATCACGATGTGATATTTTTTTCAATAGGTTTCAACTCTTAGCATGATACCTAAAACCATTCTAAATTACGCACACTGTTTGCATAAATATAATTTATATCCACCCTAAATAAAGGTTTAACATCAATATTTTCAATCGCTAAGGGGGTGTTATATATGGATAACTATCTCATAGTTACCGATGTGTAAACCTGTGCATAATGGGTAGGCATATCGAAATTATTTCCGAATCTATATATTTGTGACTGGTTTAACAATGCTATTCAATAACTTAAAAAAATAAGGCCATGGATGTTGCTGGAATCAAAGCCGCACAGAAGATGCTGGCAGAGTGGGATTACACTTGGGCTCCAATTGAAAAGGGATATAACAATCGTACTTTATACATCAATGTAGGTAGCAACGAAGTATGTGAAAAGCCTGTTTCTCAAGAAATGAAAGATAAATTCATTGGAGGAAAAGGGTTTGGTTTAAGATTACTTTGGGATGCTACAACAGCAGATACAAAATGGAACGATCCTGAAAATGAAATTATCATTTCTCCCGGACCAATTGGCGGGATTACTCAATATTCAGGTGCAGGAAAATCGTTACTTGTAACTATTTCTCCTCAAACTGATTCTATAATGGACTCAAATGTAGGTGGATTCTTCGGTCCATTTATGAAGTTTGCAGGTTTTGATGCTCTTGAGCTGCAAGGTAAAGCTGACAAAGACGTTATCATTTATCTTGATGGTGTAAATCATAAAGTACAGATCTTTGATGATCCAGGTTTTGCAACTGATTCTCATATTCTTGGTGAAGAGCTTACTGAAGTATTTGCTGAAAATGAAAAAGACGCAAAAAATATTGGTATCGTTTCTGCTGGTGCCGCTGCAGAAAATTCACTTATTGGGATGCTTAACTTTACGTTCTGGGATACAAAGCGTAAGATGGTTCGCCTGAAGCAAGCTGGTAGAGGTGGTATCGGTACTGTTTTCCGTAACAAAAATATCAAAGCGATTGTTGCAAGAACTTCTGGGGTAAAAGGAAATCTTAATAATGTTGCTAATGTGGATATGATCACAAAAGTTGGCCGCGAATATGCAGCCGAAATGCGTGATCTTGACGATAAGCAGAACCAAATGAAGAAAAAAGGTACTGCTAATATTGTTAACGTAATGGCCGATTATGATTTGCTACCTACACACAACTTCAAATATGGTACCCATGAAGATGCACCTAAAATCCACTCTGATTTCTTAAGAGATAAGTGGTTTACTCTTGGAGTAAATGACGGATGTTGGATTGGTTGTGCAATGCAATGTGCAAAAGGTGCCGACGATTTTGAACTAAAAACAGGACCTTACAAAGGAGATAAAGTTATCGTTGATGGACCGGAATATGAATCAGCTGCTGGTTTAGGTTCAAACGTGGGAATTTTTGATTACCAACCAATTCTTGAGGCTAACTTCTATTGTGATACTTATGGTATTTGTACCATTACATGGGGAACTATTGTTGCCTTCATAATGGAATGCTACGAGAATGGTGTTATCAATAAAGAAATAACTGGTGGGCTGGAACTAAACTTCGGTAATGCTGAAGATTCGTTAGAACTATTACACCAACTTGCAAGAGGTGAAGGTTTCGGTAAAATAGCTGGAACAGGTATTCGTCAAATGAAAAAACTTTTCGTTGAAGAATATGGTGCTGATGCTGATTTCTTAAATGACATCGGTATGGAAAATAAAGGTCTTGAGTATTCTCAGTATGTTTCGAAAGAATCGCTTGCTCAGCAAGGTGGATACGCAATGACAAATAAAGGACCACAGCACGATGAAGCATGGTTGATTTTCATGGATATGGTAAACAACCAGATCCCTACATTCGAAAATAAAGCTGATGCGCTACACTGGTTCCCAATGTTCAGAACATGGTTCGGACTACAGGGATTATGTAAGATCGTTTGGAACGATGTTACTCCTGAAGACAATAAGTTTGAAGAAGAACCTCATAAGATACCTAAGCACTTAAGAAACTACTTAGCAGTATACGAAGGTGTAACAGGTACTCCACTGACGGAAGAAGGTTTAATCCGTCAGTCGGAAAGAGTTTATAACTTCCAACGTATTTTCAATATCCGTCGTGGTTATGGTTTACGTAAGCATGATGCTCAGCCATACCGCGCTGCAGGCCCTGTTACTATCGAAGAGTACGAATCAAGAGCAGAACGTTACGATGGTCAGATGAAAGATATCATTGGAATTGATCCAACAGGTAAATCATCTGAAGAAAAAGTAGCGATTACCAGAAAATACAGAGAAGAACAGTACGAAAAATTACTGGATGCTGTATATGATAGAAGAGGCTGGACCAATAATGGTGTTCCAAAAATTGAATACCTGAAAGAAATTGGAATGGATCTTCCGGAATTAATTGAAGTAATTAAACCATTACAATAATAATTGAAAGCCCTGGAAACAGGGCTTTTTTTTGCTTCTTTATTATATAACCAGAGCTTAATTATTGCTGATTTTTCGTGAACCCGAGCGATTATTTATAACATAAACAAAACCCTAACTGTCATTCCGACGAAGGAGGAAACTCTGAGAGAACCATTGAATTACATGTTTTGTAAAACTCTTTACTACAAGGATTATTGTTTATTTCCACACACCTGTCTCCTACTTCTTAGCTATCGTCTTTCACTACTTTTGATTCTGTATAGTGATTCGCTTTTATTAGGATTTCGATAATTTTATTCATTTTTCTTTTTTATTTACTTTCTCCTTGATGAGAAAGTAACAAAGAATCAAGGCTTCTTAAAAATCAACTAAAAATGAAATTTTTTCGCTAAAAAATTCAAGCTACATCGGTCATCATGCTCATCATAATTGGTCGTAACTGCTTTTACAAAGTAAAGCTATTGAAAGTTATCACTTCCGAATTTTTCATACGCTTCACAATTCCATTTTTGCCTACGGCCGTTGATTTTTAAAATGCCGATCCCAAATAGCAATGTATATCGCTGCAGTGCAAGCCCCTATGGATATACAAATAGCTCGGTCAACGCTTGAATGTTGGTGTTGGACTTGCAACGAAGCGACTATTCTCCTTTGTAAAAGGAGGTGTCGAGGTACGAGGCGGAGGATTTGATGATGGTACACAGACTTCCATTCTTATTACTCCCCCCAGTTATCTATCATGATGTCAGAAGGTCAATTCCTGAAGACTTTCTGGGATTTATAATTTCTCCCAAAAAACATCATATTATAGAGTATGAGTGACTTATTAAAGGCAAGAGTTGGAAATTTCAAATGAAAATCCAATCTTTGCACCGCGATTTCGGACTGCTTCCGAAATACAATGATTGGGGTTATAGAAATTCTGCTTAAACAGCATTGAGAAAATGAAGATTACTTTAAATAACAGACCAGCTTCATTCGATTGCGATAGCATGACAATGGGAGAGTTAATGGAAATTAAGAAATTTACATTTACCAAGATTATCGTCAGGGTAAATAATCAAATTGTTGAACCTGAAGAGTATGATTCTACAATCATTAATGAAGACGATAATGTTATGGTTCTACACCTTCTTGCTGGGGGGTAATGTGGAATCATTTTCCGATTGCCTGACAACACACATTTTTGCATTACAATGTCATTTTACCCCATTACAATCGGAACTTTTTGCTTTACAATGCCATTTTCCCCCATTGCAGTGTGACATTTACCTGTTACAGAAGCACATTCCCCTATTGCAGTGACACATTCCCCTAATACAGTGTCATATTTTATTGAAACAGTGACACTTTCCCCCATCACAATCGCATATCAACCCCATTTCATTCACACATTTTTGCGTTTTTATAATATGATGTTAGAGGTGGGATTTAATTTTGGGTCTCGTATCATTCTTCCGGAATCCTTACCATTTCAGGGTCTTTTAATGATAAAAAAAAAGAGCTTTGTTGTAAAATAAGCGTCATGCACAATATAACATATTGGTTTAAGTTGCTTTACACTTTTAATATACATTATAATTTTATAGCTTTGGATGGCTAACTAAAGACTTGAACTAACCTTAAAACCATACAATATGGATATACAAGTATTAAAAGCTGCCCATAAGCAGCTGGCAGAATGGAAATACACCTGGACTCCTCTCGAAAAGGGGTATACTGACAAAGCTCTTTATATCAACGTTGGATCGAACGAGGTAAAAGAGAAGGCTATTGCATCTGAGGTAAAAGAAAAATTTATTGGTGGTCGTGGTTACGGCCTTCGTATGTTGTGGGATGCTACAACGCCTACTACCAAATGGAATGATCCTGAAAATGAAATCATCATTTCTTCAGGTCCTATTGGTGGTATTACTCAGTACTCAGGCACCGGTAAATCCATTTGTGTATCTCTTTCTCCCCAAACTGATATCCCAATTGATAGTAACGTAGGTGGATTCTTCGGTCCATTCCTGAAGTTTTCTGGTTTTGATGCTATTGAAATTCAAGGAAAAGCGGATCAGGAAATTATTATCTATATTGATGGTGTTAACCATAAAGTTGAAATATTTGAAGCTCCAAAAGAGTCGATTGATAGTCATATAATTGCTGAAGAGCTAACAGAGATGTTTGCGACTGACGATAAGGATAAGAAAAATATCGGTATTGTTTCAGCGGGTACAGCTGCTGATAACTCTCTAATCGGGATGCTGAATTTTACGTTTTATGATCCAAAGCGTAAAAAAATTCGTTTGAAGCAAGCTGGTCGTGGTGGTATCGGCACAGTCTTGCGCGATAAGAAGATTAAAGCAATCGTTTGTAAGATTCCTGGAGTAAAAGGTAATCTGAATAATGTGGTGGATCTTCCTGCTATCATGGAGCGTGGTAAGCGTTTCAATCGTGAGATGCGTGAGCTTGATGACAGTCAGTGCGAAATGAAATCAAAAGGTACTGCTCACCTTACAAACGTTATGAATGATTATGATTTGCTTCCTACACATAACTTCAAATTTGGATCTCATGCTGAAGCTGAGAAAATTCATGGCGAAGTATGGAAGTCATTCTTTACCCAAGGTGTGCCTGATGGTTGCTGGATTGGTTGTAACATGGCATGCGCCAAAGCCGTAGAGGATTTTGAATTACAAACAGGACCTTATAAAGGACAAAAAGTGATCGTTGACGGACCAGAATATGAAACAACTTCATCGAATGGTTCGATTATGGGTGTTTTCGATCCTTACTTCACCATCGAAACAAACTTCTATTGCGATACCTATGGTATTTGTACGATTACCTGGGGTACGATCATGGGCTTCATTATGGAGTGTTATGAAAATGGTATCCTGAATAAGGAACGTACTGGTGGTCTCGAGTTGAACTTTGGTAATGGCGAAGGTGCAATGGATTTATTACACCAACTTGCTGCAGGTAAAGGATTCGGTTTAGTAGCCGGTCTTGGTGTTCGCAAAATGAAAGAGATGTTTGCTGAGAAAGGTTGGGGTAATGCTCAATTCCTTCAGGATATTGGTATGGAAAACAAAGGCCTTGAATATTCTCAGTATGTTTCTAAAGAATCGCTAGCTCAACAAGGTGGTTATGCAATGACCAACAAAGGTCCTCAGCATGACGAAGCATGGTTGATCTTTATGGATATGGTTAACAATCAAATTCCGACTTTCGCTGATAAGGCCGAAGCGTTACACTATTTCCCAATGTTCCGTACCTGGTTTGGTTTGGTAGGTTTGTGTAAACTTCCTTGGAACGATGTTGAGCCAGAGAATAACCATTCAACGGACGAGCCAGCTAAGGTGCCAGAACACGTCGATAACTACGTTACAATATACAAAGCCGTTACCGGAAAAGAATTCGATAAGCATGAAATGATTGCACAATCTGAACGTGTTTACAACTTCCAACGTATATTCAACCTACGTAGAGGTTATGGTTTGCGTAAACATGATGCTCAGCCTTATCGCGCTGCAGGTCCTGTGACCAAAGAGGAATATATCTCTCGTGAAGAACGCTATGACAAGCAACTCCAGGAAAAGTTAAATATTGACACCCAGGATATGCCGGTTGAAGAAAAAATGCGTATATTGCGTGAGTTTAAGGAAGATCAATACGAACAATTGCTGGATGCTGTATACGAGCGCAGAGGTTGGACGATGAATGGTGTTCCAAAAATTGAACATTTGAAAGAATTAGGCATGGACCTTCCAGAACTTATCGAAGTTGTGAAAGACATGCAATAAAGATACACTTGTTTTCATGGCTAAATGTTTATTTGGTTTTAAGGGGCCCCTGGGAAGGAGGCCCCTTTGTTTATTGAAATATCTTCATTGAAGATTGCTGATTGACGAAGTGTGGTTCTGATTATAGTTGCAGGGGCACTTATACAATCATCAGTCTTTTTGATGTAAGTCTTCCGGCCGATTCATGTTATCAAACAGGCGATCAGAATAAAAATCAAGATTAGGGTGAATGCTAACAACTGCAAGGTCACAGGCTTTTACCAATTGCATCATTTTATATATTCCATTATCAAGGAATTCACGGATAACCGGGAGGCTGTCCTTAGAATAGATCCCACACAGGGGGTGAATAAATCCATCAGCGGATGCAGCCAATGTTATTTGTTCTTTTTTTCTCCGAGATAATAAATAGTTATATAACTCTGGAACCATAAAAGGAGTATCGGTGGTAATAACCAGATTTACCTCCGATTTTGAACTTGATAATGCTGCATGCAAGCCACCGAGGGGGCCAGCTTCCGGATAGATGTCAGCAACAACAGGTATGTTCAGAAAGTCGTAATCTGTACTATTGGCACTAATAAGAATATGGTCTGTAAGTGGTGAAATAACTTCAACAGCATATTCAATCAATTGTTTGTCCTGAAACTTTGCCAGAGCTTTATCTGATCCAAAACGGCTGCTTTTGCCTCCTGCAAGAATGATTCCGGTGACTCTATTATCTTTTCTCAACACTTTATTCTTTAAGAAATAGACAACTATCTCCATAGCTCAGGAAGCGAAAACCATGATCAAGCGCATAATCATATACCCGTTTCCAATCAGCACCAATAAATGCAGCTACCAGTAGTAATAGAGTGCTTTGTGGTTGATGGAAGTTTGTAACCATGCCTTCAACAATTCGGTATTGATATCCTGGGGCAATAAGGAGTTGAGTATTACCATAAACATAATCTTTGTCATTTTTCTCCAGCATATCTACAATTGCTTGTAAAGCTTCCTTTTTAGATATCTTGCAATTATACCTTTCCTGGTAAGGATCCCATTGTTCTATAAATAAGTGTGTGTAATCTGGTTTATCAACAATAAGTTTTACGCCATACCAGTATAAACTTTCAAGAGTTCTGACTGTGGTTGTTCCCACTGCAATCAATGGCGAGTCTTCATGATCGATAAGATCATGCAAGGTGTTTTTAGAAACCACGACTTGTTCAGTATGCATTTCATGCCCACCGATGGTATCAGCTTCTACTGGCTTGAACGTACCGGCTCCAACATGTAAGGTTACATAGTTCGAGGATACATCTTTAGATTCCAAAGTATCAAAAACACGTTGGGTAAAGTGTAGTCCGGCAGTTGGAGCAGCTACGGATCCATCATGTTGAGCATAAACGGTCTGGTAACGCTCAACATCCGATTCTTTTACCTCACGGTGGATGTAGGGTGGTAATGGAATGTTTCCTGTTTTCTCAATTATAGAGGCAAAGCTTAAATATTCTGGAGACCATGAAAATCGAACATGGAAAGCATTGCCCACCGCTTCCAGCTTCTCTGCCTTTAATTCATATTGAATCCCTTCTTGTTCAAAAGATAAAAGTAAAGGGTCAGATTTCCATTTTTTTGCGTTGCCAATAAAGCATTTCCAAGTGGATGAGCCTTTCGTCTGAAAAGCTTGTTGGATCTCTTTAACTGGCGATACAGGTTCCAGTACAAAGATTTCTATTTGTGCACCGGTATCCTTTCTGAACTTCAATCGAGCCCGGATTACTTTTGTATTATTGAAAACAAACTTACTTCCTGGTTTTATGGATTCTGCTAATTGATGGAACTTTTTCTCTGTGATTTGCCCATTCTTATATTCTAACAGTTTCGATTCATCACGGATCTCCAAAGGGAAATATGCGATACGTTCATCGGGGAGTTGGTACGTGTAATCACTTATCGAAATATGGCTTGTTTTCTTAATCATTGTCTTAACTTTTAAATAAATCGGAAATGTCAATTTCACGTCCGTACAAATGGTTGACGTCATCTGTATTCAGTGATTTTACAAAGTCGATTTTGTTTCCAATTTGCCGGTACCAGATTTCGGTATAGAAATCGTTTAATGAATATAATCTGATCTGGTAATACAGATAGATGCGGTTCATTACTTCAATACCTTGATCCAATACGATCTGTGCTTGATCCAGCAAAGGCAATTTGTCAAAATCCTGCTGTGTCATCTCCTATAGCTTTATCAATGCAAAATTAAACGAAACACCATAAAAAAGCACTTTACCAAAAGATAAAGTGCTCTATTGCTAAAAAAAATATAACTAATCAAACAGACGAAGAATTTCCGCCAGATATTTATCATGGATTTGTTTCAATCGATCGGAATCAGCCTCTCGGTCATAAATACGTAAAAAGTCCAGAATACCTGTTTTCTGATATGCAGCTGCCTGAGCAACATCCCAATGTGTATCCGTCATATTGTTTTTTATCTTGAGGGTTATTTCCTCAAACTGCTCCCAATCAATGAAGGCAGGTAGTTTGATGTAAAATGAATCGGGTTGATCAAGGGCTTTAAAAATATTCCCATCCAGGTTTTGCATCTCTACCCATCTGCGAACCTTAATAATGGAATCGTAGTCTTTTATATCCCGAGTTCTGGAAAACTCCAGGCCTTGTTTTTTATAAAAATCAACGACCTTAGGTAGTAAGTCGGTATTATCCATTTTCAGGCGGATTGCTGGAATGGTTTCATTGAATAGGGTTATTTCTGCCATGGCTGCATCCATACATTCTTCACAAATAGCCTTTTCCAGGTCTCGGGTCATTCTTACGATCCGGTCTTCACAAATCCTGTATGTGGATTTTAAAACCAGAAAAATACTCCTTGGAATTAACTCTTCCTTGTTTCTGGGGAAATTAAAAAACTCATAATAGCCAGGAAATGGAGCCATGTCTTCCAATATCAGCTCATCAAATTTATGGCTGGATTTATATGTAGATAATGACTCTTTCTTTTTGATATATCCTACTGAGGAGATGAATCCGTTTGTACTCATGTTATTAAATGGTTTAAGTGGTTACTTAGTTTATCTACTCATCTATTTATCCATATATAAATATACTACTAATTAATGAAGAAAATTGCTGTGAAACAAATCACAAAAAAAATAATTTAGATAAGGCATTTAACTATTGTGTAGTGGCTGTAATTCTTGCGTATTAATAATTTTGATGATTTGTGTGGTTGATTATTGTACCTTTATTTTTTCAGGATAGTTGAATTAGTAGAAAAGGGGAGTTATGGCAGAATTTACCTATTATGCACCTGGTGAAAGGGAGAATATCGACCAGGTAAAGCATACATATGAAACCATTAAGGAAGATGAGAAGTTTAAACTACTCAACCTGATAAGTATACCAACCTTAATATTAAATGATTATCGCCAGGTAGTACTCTATAATGATGTTGTGGCGGAAATTCTAAATATCACATCTCCTGAAGAAATATTGGGGAAGAGGCCTGGTGAGGTTTTAGGTTGCACCAGCAGTAGTATTATGAAAGCTGGTTGTGGAACATCAAAAGCTTGTTCGACATGTGGAGCTGTAATGGCGATATGGGATAGTCAGAAAACTAAGAAAAAGAAAACAAACGAGTGTTTGTTGACTTGTCAAACGGAAGGCAAAGAAGAGAGTTTTGAATTTGAAGTCACCGTGAATCCTGTTGGAGTTGATGATGTTACATTTTATGTGCTAACACTTCTTGATATAAGTGAGGAGAAGCGGAAGAAAATGATTGAGCGGATCTTTTTTCATGACCTTCTTAACTTAACAGGAGGACTTACCGGGGTCCTTGACTTGTTTATGAAGGGAGAAAATATTGAAATGAAAGAAATTTTATCTATTGTTGAAACAATTTCAAAAGATATGGTTGAGCAAATTCATGCACAGCGAGATCTACTCAATGCTGAACAGGAGGAGCTTAATATGGAGGTTAAACTTGTTCAGAGTAATGAACTGATTAATGAACTTACATCGGAACTGAGTAACCATCCGGTGGCTCGTGATAAATACCTGATTAATGATACAGAACCTGATTTGATTGAGGTTGAAACAGATGTACGTTTGCTTAAGCGGGTTTTAACAAATATGATTAAAAATGCTTTGGAAGCGGAGCCTGTTGGGAGCCATATTTTCTTTAGTTGTCAAAAACATGGGATGGATAAAGTTTGCTTTTATGTAATGAATCCTTCCTATATACCCGAAAATGTGCAATATAATCTATTCAAACGTTCCTTTTCAACGAAAGGACAGGGACGTGGTTTAGGAACCTACAGTATGCGGTTACTTACCGAACGGTATTTAGGAGGATCCATTTCGTTCACATCTACACCAACTCAAGGGACTACATTTAATTGTGTTTTGCCTGTGAAACATAAAAAAGGCTGATAATACTATTATCAGCCTTTTTTCAAAACCCGGTCTATAGAATATTATTTCCTATTCGATTTATTTGGTTGTATCACTGGACGATCTCGGCGTTGGTTTTTTGATGTGTCCTTATTGCTTGATGAACCACCCCTAAAGAATTTTGGCTTGATTTGCATTTGTATCCAACCAAACTGAGCAGGCATTCCCTTTCCAGCTTCTATCCCTTTAAGCATTTCCATGCTTTCGGTATATAACATCGTTGAAACACCTATTTTAAAATTCACTTCTTTTGTAGCCTTGTATGTATAAACCAGGTCTATTTCCGATCCCAGGTTTTTGTCAGTTTGTTTTGCATCAATCTGCTCCCCCTCTTTCACATGAAGATACTCCTGATCGAGGCTAAACATATGATATGCCATTAATAGGCTATGCTTTTGTTTGTATTTAATTGTTAGCTGAGCAAAAGCATCATTTATCCCTGCTTTATGAGAACTGGCTATACCAAAATAGTCCATGTAACCCAGGTATTTATGCCCTGGTCCATAAAGATTCTCAAAAGTGTTATCTTCTGTTGCATTACTAAGATCTGTACCTGAATAATGGTCGTAACCTACTCCAAAATTAATTGAGTTGCTAGCTTTGTAAGAAGCGAAAATGTTATAGAAATTAGAATTCAGATCTTTACCGTATTTGTTTTGTCCGGTTTGCATATAATAAGAACCCTGAATAGCTAATCCACCTGTTTTAAATTGGATAAATGTGCCTGCCGTTAAGCGGTACTTTAGGGTGTCAGGATGTATGGTAGCATCAGCATCAATTAATTGGAATCCATCACGTACTCCAATTAGGGAAATGTTCAGTTTATTACTTAAAAACTTTTTGTTAGCCCATATGTAAGTCAGATTTTTGTATTGAGCTGAATTAAGGTCATACGCTTCATCCATAACACCAAATTCATATTCCTTCTTTTTCTGGTTGATAGCATCATTGTTTATTGCACCACCAATATGGATGGTCATATGATGCTTTTTCGAAAACAGAATTAAACGAGCCACATCATGAGACTGGCCAAAAGTTCTCCAATCGCCATTGCAGAACAAACGAGCATCATCATATACCAATTCCATGCGACCTGCTTGTATAGCAATGTTTTTGTTGAAATTATATTTTGCCCATGCTTCGTATAGCCCTACACCGTTATTGTCAGATTTCCATTTATCTTCTCCCCACATACGGGCATCCTGCAAGCTCAGTTTAGTCTCAACAGTTCTTGTTTTGTAGTCAAAATTAATACGGCTGCGCTGACCAATCAAAGCCATTGGTTTCTCGGTATCTAAAAGCATACGTTTGTAACCATCCCGATATTCGTATCGAGTTCTAAATTCACCATCGATTGTTAATTGAGAAAATGACAATTGTGCGAATACAATGCCCAGAGCGAATAATATCAGCTTCTTCATAGGGTTTAATTTGGTATTTTGGTTATTGTTTTTGTTTCAATTTCTTTTCGTAAAAAGGATATGCAAGATAAAATAAATTATCTATTCTACCTTAGTATTAATTTTAGCAATCAAACAGTTTTCGATGTGGATTGTTGAAGAGTATAGGATCACAGCGTTCATTCTTCTTGTTCGCACGATTTTTTTTGAGAAATATGAACTATTTCAGATATTTGCATCTATGACAAATGGACCTATTAATACATGCTCGGCCTTTAGTTCAAAACTAACATGTTTTGACTATCTTACAGATGAAGAGAAGGAACTGGTTGATAAGAACCAGGTTGAAGTCGTTTACAAGAAGGGGGAGATCATCTGTAAACAGGGGACTTTTGCCTCTAATATTATTTTTTTGAAGGAGGGAATGGTTAAAGTGTATCTTGAGGGACAGCATAAGAATCTGATATTAAAAATTTCTCCATCGAATAATCTGATTGGACTTCCGGTTATTTATGAAGGAAACAACACCTTTCTATATTCAGTGGCGACCTATGTCGATTCAAAGATCAGCCTGATTGATATTAATGTGTTCAAACAGATTTTAGCCCAGAATGCTCGATTTGCGAGCAAGATTATTAATATACTGAACGAAAATACAGTTCTCACTTATGGGCGGTTCTTTTGTTTGACACACAAACAGATGCATGGTCGTTTAGCTGATATTCTACTTTGTCTTTCTCAACGGATTTTTAAAAGTCAGAACTTCTTTTTACCCTTGAATCGTAGTGATTTGGCCGAATTGACTGGTATGTCTGCTGAAAGCGTAAGCCGAATCATCAAAGATTTCAAGGAAGATAAATTAATTGAGATTGAAGGAAAAGATTTTCGGATTCTGGATTATGAACGTCTTGCACGAATTAGTGAAACCGGTTAGTTGTTTTTAACAGTGACAGGTTAGTAACAAATGAGAAGCGTGCGTTTGAAACATACCTTTTTACTCTATTTTTGTCTCAAACTTTGACCAATGGGAATTAAAAGACATATACCCAATACCATAACATTGCTGAATCTACTTTGTGGCAGTTTAGCGGTGATTCAAACACTTCAGGGTGATTTATTATTTGCAGTTTATTTAATGGCTGCAGCAGCTGTTTTCGACTTTATGGATGGCTTGTCTGCTCGTCTTCTTGGAGCCTATTCCGAAATGGGTAAAGAGTTGGACTCCCTGGCTGATATGGTTTCTTTTGGTTTGCTTCCCGGGCTTATGGTGTATAAAATGATTGAATTGTCTGATACGGTGGGTGGCTTTTCAGATCAATTAAAATATGCAGGGCTTATTATTCCATTATTCTCAGCATTGCGATTGGCGAAATTTAATATAGACGATGAACAGAAGACGGAATTCCGCGGATTACCAACCCCAGCATGTGCTTTGTATTTTGCGGCCATAGCTTTTGTTAATTTCTATCCGGAATTATCAGTTAATAAATTTATTACAAGCTTATTCGCTGAAAATTATTTTATTGCAGTTTCATCAGTGGTTTTTTCATTGTTATTGGTTAGTCGTATTCGTCTGTTCTCCCTGAAATTTCAAGGCTTTGGGTGGAATAAAAATCAGGTACGCTATTCTTTTTTAATGGTTTGTCTTCTTGCAATTTCCTTATTTGGAATAGTTTCTGTGCCATTCGTAATAATTTTTTATGTACTATTGTCGCTGATTATAAATTTGATTACTAAGGGTTAAGATTAGAAGGGGAGAATGAAGAAAGGATTTAGAAATCGGATATCTGTTTATTTCAGAAAGCTTTTTGCAACAGTAATATTTTTAGTTTTATCATCAATTTCCTGTACTTATTATCAAACGGAGAGTTCGGATAGTCCTCAGAATTATTCTCCAAATATTAATATTTCAGAAGTTTTATCACAGGGACAATACGATCAATATACCGCCTTATTTACCGGTGATTTGAGTGAACGTATTGATTCTGTTTTTACCCGTTTTCGAAAATATCATGGCTTCAGAGGTGGATTGTTGGTAGGCTTTAAAGGAATTCAGGTCTATAATAATGTGTATGGTAAGGCTGATTATTATGAGAAGAATCCGGTTAATCGCCAGATGCCATTCCAATTGGCGTCAGTTAGTAAGCAATTTACATCAGTCAGTATCATGATTTTGGCCGAAAGAGGTTTGTTGAATTATAAAGATAAGGTTACTGATTATATACCGGAATTTCCATATCCAAGGATTACTGTAAAGCAATTACTCAATCATACATCAGGTTTACCAAACTATATGTGGTTATTGGAGCACAAATGGGATAAGGCGGATAAAATACCAGCGAATGAAGATGTTATTCAACTATTGGCAAAGCATCAAACATCCTTGTACTTTACACCGGGGCGAAGATATGATTACTCAAATACAGGATATGCGGTTCTTGCTTCTGTTGTAGAACGTGTAAGTGGGAAATTGTTTCCTGATTTTGTGGATCAAAATATCTTTAAGCCGTTAGGCATGGAAAAATCATTTGTTTATTCTTCGGCTCTTGATCGGGATTTTCCACAAAAAGTTAGTGGACATTATTACCGTTATCGACGCTTCTACCGAATCAGTGAGACCGTGCATGATGGTATTTATGGCGATAAAGGGGTGTATTCCACTGCAGCTGATTTGTTCAAATGGGATCAGGCTTTATATGATGGTTCCCTTTTAAGTGCAGCCACCTTGGATGAAGCTTTTACGAAAGTAAAGGTGAGGCGTCGGCATTATCCTTATGGGTATGGCTTTCGCTTAAAAGAAGTGGATGGGAAGAAGGTGGTTTATCACACCGGACTTTGGGAAGGTTTTCGAACCAACCTGATGCGATATGTTGAAGATCATAATACCATTATTGTTCTGAATAATACTAATTATAAGAATAATAATAGTTTAATAAAGAAAATTGAAGGTATTCTTGATATGCCGGTTGATAATAGTTTTACCCGGGAAGTTTTGAATATTTCCTATGAAAAAGGGGTGTACCATGCAATTCTTCATTATCAAAAAGAAAACACAAAAGATCCAACTAAAAAACTGGATCTTCGGAAAATCCTGGAGGTTGCTGATTACTTAAGTTCCATAGAAAAGCCGATTCTATCTAATCAAGCTCTTAATTTGTATGAAGCTTTTGTTAATACAATCCCTCAGGAGAGAGTATAGAGGGCCAAATGGGTTAACGTAATTCGAAGTTCTTACCCAGATAAACCTTTCTTACATGTTCGTCTTCAGCAAGATCTTTAGGTGCTCCGGCTTTTAATACTTTCCCTTCAAACAGAAGATAAGAGCGGCTTGTAATTCTCAGTGTTTCATGAACATTGTGGTCCGTTATTAATACTCCAATATTCTTATCCTTTAAACTCTTTACAATGGTTTGAATGTCCTCCACTGCAATAGGGTCAACTCCGGCAAACGGTTCATCAAGAAGAATGAATTTAGGGTCCACGGCTAAAGCACGAGCAATTTCTGTTCTCCTGCGTTCACCACCCGAAAGCGTGATTCCGGGGCTTTTACGTACATGATTTAATCCGAACTCTTCTAATAGAGATTCCAGTTTCATCAAGCGCTGCTTTCGCGTGAAATCCTTACGGAATTCCATAACCGACAATATGTTTTCCTCCACACTCAGACTTCTGAAGATTGAGGCCTCTTGAGCCAGGTATCCAATCCCCAGTTGGGCTCTTTTATACATTGGCAGATCGGTAATGTCTTTGTTGTCAAGATATACTTTACCACTAAGTGGTTTGATCAAGCCAACAATCATATAAAAAGAAGTGGTCTTTCCGGCTCCATTTGGCCCCAGAAGGCCTACAATTTCACCCTGTCCTACCTCTACCGAAACCTGGTTCACCACTGTTCTGCGGCGATACTTCTTAACAATATTCTCGGTCCTTAATATCATTTGTGAAAATTATAATATTCCTTCTTTGATAATATCGTGCATATGGATAATCCCAGCATAGTGATGATCGTTACTGGTGACCAAAAGTTGCGTGATATTATTTTGTTTCATCAATTCTAAAGCTTCAATCACCAAGGTGTCTTCCTTAATCGTTTTTGGATTGGGACTCATAATATCTTTTGCCAATAAATCACTAACATCATCCTTGGTCTGGAGCATACGTCGTAAATCACCATCCGTTATCACACCAAGCAACTTACCACTTTCAACTACAGCCGTAGCCCCTAGCCGATTGGACGAAATTTCCATAATGATCTTTCGAATGCCTGCATCTATTCCCACTTGCGGAATTGCATTATGCGCAGACAGGTCCGCAACAGTTAGGTAAAGCCGTTTGCCCAGAGCACCTCCGGGATGATAACGCGCGAAATCAACTTTGGTAAATCCTCGTTTTTCAAGTAAACACACTGCTAAGGCATCTCCCATCACCAATTGAGCCGTGGTGCTGGCTGTTGGAGCCAAATTGTTTGGGCATGCTTCCTTCTCTACAGTCGTATCAATGACAAAGTCGGCTTGTAAAGCTAAATAGGAGTCGTTATTGCCAACTATTCCGATTAAATGATTTCCAGAGCGCTTTAATAATGGTACAAGAACTTTTATCTCGGGAGTATTGCCACTTTTTGATATGCAAATCACGACGTCATCCTTTTGGATAATTCCTAAATCTCCATGAATAGCATCGGCTGCATGCATGAAAATAGCTGGAGTCCCTGTTGAATTCAATGTGGATACAATCTTATTGGCAATATTGGCACTTTTTCCGATTCCTGTGATAACAACACGCCCCTGTGATTGATATATTAAATCAATACAATCTAAAAAATTATCATCTATAAATTGTTTTAATCTATCAATGGCTGCTACTTCAATGGAGATCGTATTTAATGCGCTATTCCTGAGCTGTTCTCTGTTTTTCAATGCTTCTAATGTTTACTGAATTCGCTGCAAATATACGGAACAATGCGCATAAAATAATTCTCAAAAAAAGAATTAAAAATTGTTAACGAATTTTTAATTCTTTTTTTGTTATTTTTGATAGGGAAAATTACAGGATAGGTTCCTGTTTTTTATATTGGACTTTATTCTGATAGTGAGGGAGTAATTTTTTTAATTGAATTTTTCTCTATTGTACACTATTTAAGCATATTATTTGTTTAAATGCTTAGAATTTATTAAATTTAAGTATAAGTGTATATGGTTAGGATTCGAGTTAGGCCGAGAAATTAGAAACGGGTATTGTTTAAGTTTTCAACTTGTTGTTATTAATTGATCGTTTGAATTCGCATTCTCTGACAAGTATTATTGTTAATACACTAACAATTGATATGCTATATACATTGATTGAAGATTAACGGGTAGATGATATGGCAGTAATGGAAGGTTTGTCACTTCAAAAAAACTTAAAAAAGTTTTTTGGATTTGAAAAATTTAAGGGCAATCAAGAGGTGATTATCGAGAGCCTGCTTGAAGGAAATGATACATTCGTAATTATGCCTACCGGTGGTGGGAAATCGATGTGCTATCAATTACCGGCCCTGATTAATGAAGGTACAGCAATTGTTGTTTCTCCATTAATTGCATTGATGAAAAATCAAGTGGATTCCATTCGAAGTTTTGGCTCCGAAAGTGGCATCGCACACTTTATGAATTCATCGTTAACAAAAGCAGAATTAACACAGGTTAAAACGGATTTACTTGAAGGGAGGACAAAACTATTATATGTCGCTCCGGAATCTCTTACCAAAGAGGATAATATTGATTTTCTCCAAAGTATTAATATCTCATTTTATGCAATAGATGAGGCTCACTGCATTTCGGAATGGGGACATGATTTTCGTCCTGAATATCGCAGGCTACGATCTATAATCGAAGCTATCGGACAAAAGGTTCCTATTATTGCTCTTACAGCAACAGCGACACCCAAAGTGCAGCAGGATATTATCAAGAACCTGAAAATGCAGGAAGCGAGTATTTTTAAATCCTCGTTCAACCGTGAGAATTTATACTATGAAGTGCGTCCTAAGACCAAAGAGGTTATCAAGGATATCATTCGATATATTAAGCAACACATGGGTAAATCGGGCATTATTTATTGCCTGAGTAGAAAAAAAGTGGAAGAATTGGCCGAAAGTCTGAAAGTGAATGGGATTAATGCTGTTCCTTATCATGCAGGCTTGGATGCCACCACCCGGAAAAACAATCAGGATTTATTCCTGATGGAAGAAGTGGAAGTAGTTGTTGCTACCATTGCATTTGGGATGGGGATTGATAAACCTGATGTGAGATTTGTAATTCACCATGATATACCAAAAAGTTTAGAAGGGTACTATCAGGAAACCGGTCGTTCCGGACGTGATGGAGGTGAAGGAAATTGTATCACATATTATTCCTATGAAGACATTCAGAAACTTGAAAAATTCATGCAAGGGAAACCGGTTGCAGAACAGGAAATTGCACAGCAATTACTATTCGAGACTGTATCATTTGCAGAATCCTCTGTATGTCGTCGTCGTCAACTTTTGCACTATTTTGGTGAGCGATACCATGAGGATAATTGTGGTGGATGTGATAATTGTTTAAATCCTAAAGAGAAATTTGAAGGAAAAGAAAGTGTCGCTATTTTATTGGAAGCGATCCTTGAATCCAAGCAGTTATTCAAGGCGAATCATATTATCAACATCTTGATTGGTAAGAATTCAGCCGATATAAAAGCTATGAAGCATGATCGTCTGGAGGCTTTTGGTAAAGGTGTTGATCAGGATGAGAAATACTGGAATGCGGTGATTCGTCAATGCTTAGTAAACAGCTTGATATTTAAAGATATTGAAAATTACGGATTGCTTAAAGTAGGGGAACCCGGATATGAATTTCTGAAGAAACCCGTTTCTTTTATGCTTACCCGTGATCATGATTACGAGAGCGTTACCGATGATGTAGAGGTTGTAGCTTCAGCCGGTGGCCGTGGTGCCGCTGCCGATCAGGATTTATTTAAGATGTTGAAGGAATTGCGAAAGGATATTTCCAAACGAGAGAATTTGCCTCCGTTTGTTATTTTCCAGGATCCATCTCTTGAAGATATGGCAATCCAGTATCCGATAACAGAAGCTGAACTTTTAAATATTTCCGGAGTAGGGGCTGGCAAAGCAAAGAAGTATGGGACTCCTTTCCTTGAATTGATTGATAAGTATGTAACCGAAAAAGAAATCACCCGTCCGATGGATATGGTTGTTAAGTCGGTTGTTAATAAATCAGGATTGAAAGTTTATGTGATTCAGAATGTGGATCGAAAAATCCCATTAGATAATATTGCTCAGGCAAAAAATCTTACTCTGGATGAGCTTTTAACCGAGATTGAACGTATTGTTACTTCAGGAACCAGATTAGATCTGAGTTATTACATCAATGAAGCCGTTGATCAATATCATCAGGAAGAAATCTATGATTATTTCAATGAAGCCGAAACAGATTCTCTGGATGAAGCATTGGAAGAATTAGGAGAAGAAGAATTTGAGGAAAATGAAATTCGTTTAATGCGAATTCATTACCTTTCTGAGGTTGGTAACTAGATTGTGAATTTTTAATATATTCGCCGTTAATGTCGCCTGATAATTTTTATCAGGCGACATTATTTTAATCTTATTTTTGCATACATCAATATTTTAAAACAATAAGTGGATTTATGGAAAAGAAATTTCAAATTCTGTCAGGCCTAAATGTTATTCTTTTTATTGGATTAATAGGGATTTATGTATTGCATTTCATGCCTGAAAAAGATATGAATATAGATCCAGTTGAAGCTCATGAGGAACTCATTCCGGAACCTGTTGAACAAACAGAGTCTTTAAAGCAATCCGTTGAATCTTTAAAAGTGGCTTATATAAATGCCGATACTCTGATGCAGCGACTGAATATTGTTAGAACCTATGAACGCCAGCTGAAATATAATCTCCAAAAGTTGCAGGATGACCTGGGTGTGAAGCAAAAGGAGTTGGATAAGAAGGTTGCTCAACTTAAAAAGGAAATCAATGCTAATGTGATTAGTGTTAATGTAGCTAAAATCAGGGAAAATGAATTGATGAGAGAACAACAGCAGTTAATGAAACTGAGTGAGCAATATAATAACCGTTTGGGTGTCCAGGAAGTATTAATGAACGGTCAGTTAATTGATACAATTCAGAATTTCCTAAAGCATTATAGTGATCAGAAAGGTATCGATGTAGTGTTTAATAACGTTAAAGGAAATGATTTCTTTTTTGCAAAGGAATCATTTGATATAACTCCGGAAGTAATTCGTCAAATGAACAAACAGTATAAGTAATTTATGAGAATATACTCATATATCGTAATCGGATTTCTGATTGCAGGTTCAATCTTTAGTTCTTGTAATTCGGATAAGCAGAAAAAAGTGCCGGAATATGTAATCGATCAGGAGAAGATGATTGACCTGCTTGTTGAGGTTCATATTGCTGAGGCCACCTTGGAGAAAAAGCAGGGACATAAAGCCAATGCCAGAGATTATGCAAGTCCTTATTACAAAACAATTTTTGATAGTTTTAATACAAATCCTCAGAATTTTGATACTAATATAGCCTGGTATCAACAGAATATGGAGAATTTCGAAGATATGTATAATCAAGTTATGATTAAACTTACCAAATTGAAGGATGAACATTTGGAAAAAACAAAGAAGAGTAGCGATAAGAAGAAAAAGAAAGCAAAGAAAGCTTTATAGCATAAAATAGAAGAAAGCCGGAATATCCGGCTTTTTTATTATTTTCTTGTGTAAGTTGCAGTCCATTCAATTAGATCCGCTCCATCATTCACTGAATAATCCCATTGAATCGTATTGTTTCCGATTAATTTCCCTTCTCCATTAATGGTTTCTTCATTCACAAGGGCTGATGTTACATTTATTCGATTTGATGTTACAAGGCCTGATACACTTTCATTACTTTGATGAAAGTTGTACAGGATAACCTGTGATGAGTTGTTTGGGTCTTTTGAAATAGTTACTTCGTATGTGTTTAAGGTCGATTTTGCTGGACTGTCATCTGCAATCCATGTACCCACAAAATCATCACGGTAATCCTGGTCAGGAATTTCATTTGGCTCAGGTTCACACCCTGTGAGTGCCAAAACGAACATCAGAAGTAGTCCCAAACCTGTTTTCTTGATAGAAGTCATAATGATAGAATTTTATTAATTTACCCCATATTATATGCAAATAGTTTGCCATTCTATGGGTTTTTATTGAACAAAGAAACGGCCTTTTGTAAGTTGTCGGTTTTCACTACTAATAACAGCATGATAAATACCTGTGTTGAAACCTGAAACATCTATTTCCATTCTTCCTCTTGAATCGTTTGTTGGTTCAGAATGATATACCATTTTACCACAGCTGTTGTAAATTCTTACTTCAGAATTTTCGGAGAACTCCTTCCCAATTTCAAGTGTAATAAAATTGCTGGTAGGCACGGGGTAGATTTTTAATGCAGAAGTCTCAGATTCCTGTTTTTGTACGCCGACTGTGCATTCCATTGGTTCTCCCCCTGCTTCAGATATGAGTTCAATAAAATGATCTGTTTCTTGTGGATAAACCTGCTGATGTATGATGGTGCGATCAGGAGCTATAATAACGAAAGTTGGGTAAATGTTAACCTGATATAATTGGTGTACCTCATTGCCTCCACCATCCAGACCACTACATACAGGAGTGAATATCCCATATGTGTCCTGAAACTCCAATACATCTGGATTCGAGGCACCAAAATTGACGGCTATTATCTCAACATTACCTTCTCCACAACCGAAATACTCATATGTTTGTTGTACATGTGGTGCTGCTATTTGACAATTTCCACAGCCAGTTGTGAAAAAATCGAGCATTACTATTTTGTTTTGATCCAGAATGTTGAATAATTCATAAATGTTTCCTTCAGGATCTTTCACTTTAAAGTCTTCAGCAGTCTCCAAAGGGGTTTGACCATATGAAGCTACAGTTAGAAACAGCAGGATAACTCCTGATATAATCGCTCTCATAATTGATGCTTTTCTGATTAACATAATTCGGTGAATTATGTTGTGATTTCTTATAATTTGGTAATCTTATCTACAAGTTTATCGGCCAGGCGACTGGCTCCAATTCTGAATAAATCATTGTTGAGCCATTCGTCACCAAGAATCTCCTTTACTATATGGTAATAAACTAATGCAGTTTCGGGATCAGAAATCCCGCCAGCAGGTTTTATTCCTATTTTTGCTTCAGTAATTTCATAGTATTCTGATATCACCCTACACATGGTTGTCATAGCTTCCGGAGTAGCATTCACAGCCACTTTACCTGTTGAGGTTTTAATGAAATCAGCTCCAGCTCTTATGGCTAGCATTGCAGCTTGACGGATGTTTTCCTGAGTTTCCAGAATTCCGGTTTCAAGAATAACCTTCAAATGTTTATCACCACAAGCTTTCTTAAATTCATAAACTTCCTCTTTGTTAAACTGATAATCCCCCTCAATGAACTTGCCTGTCGATAATACCATATCAATTTCATCTGCTCCTTGTTCCAAAGCGTATTTAGCTTCAGCTATTCGAATTACTAAAGGGGACTGTGAAGAAGGAAAAGCTCCGGCTACAGAGGCTACCTTTATTCCACTGTTTTCCAATTCGCGTTTGGCAACAGGGACCAAACTGGGATACACGCAAACTGCCGCTGAATTAGGTAATTCTTTTGAGATTGAGGAAAAAGACTGAGCCTTCTTACATAAATTTCTGACTCGTTCATCAGTATCTGAACCTTCCAATGTTGTTAAATCGATTAGGCCGAGAATTTGAATGAGTTCTTGTTTAAGTTCAGCAGATCTACTTTTATCAGAAATGAGTTCCTTTACCTGTTTATGTATATTTCGAATAAAATCTTCCATTGGCTTGAAATTTTCCGCGAAGTTAGAAATAAATCAGAGATTGCAGATATATACTTATCTGGATACAAAAAAAACGCCGCTTCAAAATGTAGCGGCGTTAATATTTAATATAGAGAATTTACTATTTAAAATAGCTTGTTCCATCCCAACAGTGTGTGCAAAGTTTCTCTTTTGGCATACCAATCGCTTCAACCAAATCATCAAGGCGTTGGAATTTCAATGTTGTTAATCCCAGGTTCTTTCTGATTTGTTCAACCATTGCTTTATACTTATCCGAATCAGGGTCGGAATATGCTTTCAAATCCACATCTTCAGTTCCCTCAAGTTGTTTGATGGCTTTTCTTGTAGCAAGTTCCAAAGTAGTTCTTGAACGTGAGAAATTCAGATACTCACATGGATAAGTAAGAGGAGGACATGCAATACGCATATGTACCTCTTCGATACCTGCTTTGTGAAGATCCTTCACGTTATCTTGTAGCTGAGTTCCTCTAACAATTGAGTCATCAAGGAAAACACCTTTTTTACCTTTTACAAAGGCTTTGTTTGGAATCAGTTTCATCTTAGCTACCAGATCGCGCATATGCTGTGACTGAGGCATAAAACTTCGAGGCCATGTAGGAGTGTACTTTGAATAGGCTCTTTTGTATGGAACCTGATTTTGGTTACCATAACCAATGGCATGCCCTACACCTGAATCAGGAATCCCTGATACAAAATCAACTTCAAGACCTTCATCACGTTTGGCTAATGCAGCGCCGCATTTATATCGGCAGTCATCTACGTTTATTCCCTCATAGAATGATGGTGGATAACCATAGTATACCCAAAGGAAAGAACAAACCTGCATTTTCTCATTTGGAGCCTTCAATTGCTCATAACCTTCAGCCGTAACACGGATTATTTCACCTGGGCCAATATATTTTTCGGTTTCAAATCCCAGGTTAGGGAAGGAGCAGGTTTCTGAAGCGAGACAGTAAGCGTCTTCTTTTTTTCCAAGAATAATTGGCGTTCGTCCTAAATTATCACGTGCTGCGAAAATTTCATTCTGGGTAAGCACCATCATTGAACACGATCCTTTAACGCTATCGTATACATTTTGAATACCATCTTTGAAATCTTTACCCTCGCAAATCAACATGGCAATTAACTCAGTTGCATTAATCCCGCCCTGGCTGGTCTCAGAAAAGTGCTGATTCTTTTTCAAGAATCGCGCCTCAAGTTCATCCAGATTAGCGATTTTACTTACAGTAGCAACAGCAAATTTCCCCAAATGAGAATTTACTAAGATTGGCTGAGCTTCCGTGTCACTGATTACACCAATACCGAGCTTTCCAGTCCAGTCTTTGATGTTGTGCTCAAATTTGTTTCTGAAGTAGCCATCTTCCAGGCTGTGAATTGATCTTTGAAATCCTTTTTCCTGATCGAAAAATGCCATCCCCGCGCGCTTGGTCCCCAAATGTGAATGGTAGTCGGTGCCATAAAACACTTCACCCACGCAGTCTGTCTTGGAAATACTTCCGAAAAAACCGCTCATAATAATTATTTTACTTTTTGAACTTGAATTTAGTTGAATCCGTAAAGATCCGAATTTTTATTGAAACGGATGCCTATGAGTTTTCAACAAGATATGGACAAGAAGAAAGTTTAAATGGGTGCCTGATGAAATCAAAAAGAAAAGCAGGGCATTGTTTAAATGACCTGCTTTCAGTTGTGTATATAAGTGTAAAACTAAATGAAAACCATGCGTTTAATGTACATCCACATTGTAAAGCATAAAGATCAAATGTTGCAGGGTTTTAAAAATTTCATAGGTGTATTCTTTGACTGCTTTAACACTACCGGGAAGTGTATATATTAATGTGTTTCCGGCAACACCTGCTACTCCGCCGCTTAACAGGGCATTGGGTTTTTCTTTGCCATATTTTAGACGGATCATTTCCATAACACCCGGGATTTCTTTAGTCAGCATCGGCTTAACTACTCCCATTGTGAAATCTTTAGGCCCAATCCCAGTACCTCCTGTTGTGAAAACAATATCCACTTTCTCGTCGATAAAGCTTTGCAAGGTTTCTTTAAGTTCAAAGGGATTGTCGGGCATGATTACATTTTCAATTTCAGTTCTCCAGCCCATTCGGCTAAAATGTTTTCCGGAGGCTTCAGAAATTGAAGGACCACTTAGGTCTTCGTATATTCCCTGGCTTGCGCGATCACTCAGCGTGATAACTTTTACGCGAAAAACTTTAGGTTCGTATTCGACCTCCATTCCACTTCTCAATGTTCCTTCTTTCAGTACTCTGCAAAATATACCACAGCGAGGCATCAGGTAATCACCTACGTTCTCTGCGATCTTTCCATTAACAGGATATCCGACTTTTGTTACCTCTAAAATGGCATCGCCTACTTTGAAGAGATCAAAAACCTTCAATTCTTTCATATCGATACCTTCCAAAACGATTTGATCCCCAAATTCGCCATATTCAAACTCGCGACTTCCGGTAAGTTCTCTGAATCGCTCCACATACGACCAATCCAGGATGGTTACATGATTAAAAATGCCTTCCTGATAATCATTAAGAATTCCATCTTTTCGGATGTCGAGTCTTTCTGCAGGGTATTTTCGTCCTGCTTCTTTCGACCGATTAACTGATAGTATCTTCATAGGTTATAAGTTTATTTAGCATGTTCTGAAAGATGATGATATGGAAAAGAATGTTCATCCTTATCTTTCAGAAACGGTTTATTACAAACAGGCTATTCCCAAAGAATATCTTGGTGAAAGTATTGAGTTGGAAATCACCTTACTGTTTATTAATTCTCTCTATGAATTTAAAAAAATCCGGCCAATTATCCAAGTCAGACTTGTAATAATATTCAGGCAGGATTAATATTTGTTTTCTGTTAAGGGGATGTTCTCCCGTTTGTTATGCTTTTAGGGGGATGTATTGGATTGTATTTCCAGCTTTTATTACACCACCTTTCAATACTTTGGCGAAAATCCCTTCCTTAGGCATTACACAATTTCCAACTTCAGTGTAAATTGCGCACCCTTTACCATGGCATTTTTTACCAATTTGTGTGATCTCAAGTTCAACCTCACCGATAATCAATTTATCACCAGGCGTAGTGTTGTATAATACAATACCTTCAGTGGTGATGTTTTCAGCAAATTCACCGTAAGCCAGTTCACGATTTGCCATTTCCTGGAACTTTGTAAAACTTTCAACGCCAAGCAAGCTAACTTGTCGGTGCCAGTCTCCGGCATGGGCATCTTTTTCTACGCCCTGATCATTCAGTACAATCTGTTCAACAGGTACTTTAATTGTTCCTTTTTGTTCGGAAATATTTACCGATATTACTTTTATTTCATTAGCAATAACTATATCCATCTTTTTTCTCCTTCTATTCTCTTAATCTTTATGTATTTCCTTTTCAGGAATATTATCAGTATTGTCACCCAGGCTCCAATCCTGGTTGTCGGGATTAAACCGACTACTATCAGAAAGCTCCCGCATTTTTCTTAATCCGTTATCCCATAAATAATACAGGTAAGGCAGGAATATTATTAGCCACCAGCTGACCTGAGACATGATGATGAAATCATAAATTCCATGTAATAAAACAGGTATCAGCATTGCTTTTGTCATCTGTATAAACCTTCGCTTAGGGAAGAATTTGGCGAGTCCAAAATAGTACCCCATCGCAACACCGAACAAGGCGTGTGCAGGGACAGCTGTTAGTGCTCGCAGATATCCGGTTTGAGCGCCGTTACTCATTACATACATGATGTTTTCAACACCAGCAAAACCAAGTGAAACAAAAACGGCATATACGATACCATCAAATTTTTCATTGAAGTTTGGATTCTTCCAGATTAAAAAATATAGAGCCAGGAACTTGAAAAATTCTTCCGTAAATCCAGCGACGATAAATGCTGTGTAAGCTGGATCGAGTAAGGTACCGGATTGTGAAGGTAAAGACTGTAGAAAACGCTCAGCGAAAATGACTGGAATAACCGTGAGAGCTCCTAGCCCCAACCCTTTTAAAAGCAGGCTTACAGGTTCACGTTCATATTTATCTCTGATGTAAACATAAACCAATAAAATAATAACGGGCGCCAAAGCCAGGGTTAATAGGGTCATAGGTCAGTTCGTTTATTTGATATCTGTTTTAGTCTTTTTCACCAACTTCACATTATTCATTATCATTTCTTTATCCACTGCCTTACACATATCATAGATGGTTAATAGAGCCACGTTCACAGCTGTAAGGGCTTCCATCTCAACACCCGTTTGACCGATGCATCGGGCTAAGCTTTCAACTTTCACTCCGGTTTCATCCATTGTTGCTTTCACATCCAGCTTTGTTAGTTGAATGGGATGACACAACGGGATCAACTCACTGGTTCTTTTCCCTCCCTGAATTCCTGCGATTTCGGCAATGGTGAGTACATCACCTTTTTTCATGCTGTTTTCAGAAATCAGTTTGATAGTATCAGGAGCAAGGGTTATATGACCAACTGCAATTGCAGTACGAAGTTGTGGTGCTTTATGTCCGACATCAACCATGTTGGCTTTTCCTTTATCATCTATATGTGTGAGTTTACTCATTTCTTATCCTCCGATATTGTAAAATTTCGTCTTTGTGGCAGTAGAACCACTTTTCGGTTTGTTTCCAACGGCCAGGTCAAAAGCTTGTTCTATTCCCAGTTCCCTAATGTTATATCCGGCATCACTAAACAGGCAGGGTTTTAGTTCCCCATTGGCGGTTAATCGCAGGCGGTTACAGATGGAGCAGTTTCCTCCATCACCTCCCTGAACAATTCCGAATTCACCTTTAGCCAGATCCATTTCTTTGATAAAACGAACTTGCAGTCCATTGTTGGCACAAAAATCATCAACTTCTTTGGCGTCTTGCTCGTCAGTCGATTCTTTGATGACACAGTTAATTTTAACCGGGAATAATCCGGCAGCTTTTGCGGCATTGATTCCATCGACAACCTTGGCAATATCTCCACCACGTGTTACTTTTCTGTACTTGTCCGGGTCGATTGTGTCGAGTGAGATATTCACTCTTTTTAAGCCTGCATCGGCAAGGTCCCCGGCAAAACGATCCAGCATAATGGCGTTGGTTGTCATCGCTAAATCCTCTATGCCTTCTATTGAAGCAAGTTCTCGGATCAGGTCAACAATACCTTTTCTAACCAAAGGTTCTCCTCCGGTTATTCGCACTTTATTGATCCCCTGACTAACACCATGTTTTACCGTTTCAATAATTTCTTCAAACCGAAGTACATCTTTATGAGACATTAATTGTACACCTTCTTCAGGCATGCAGTATTCACATCGAAGATTACATCTGTCGGTAACGCTGATGCGCAGGTAATTTATTTTTCTGTTATAACAATCGTACATCTACTGGCTGTCCCTTCTTTAATTCTTTCTCTCCAATTTCGATATAAGTAATAGCATCGGCAAAAACATAAGAATGAATATGTGCCGATCCATGATATTCTACCGGAACCACGGTCCCTTCATTTGTTAGTTTAACAGGAATGAAGGCTTTTCGTTCAGTTCTTTTGCGACTGAAATGGCTTCCCATAGGTAAAGTAATTACTTCAGGTTGATATTCTGCTCCTTGTAAAGCTTTGATTAATGGCTTTACAAATAGTTCAAACTGAACAAAGGATGAAACCGGATTCCCGGGCAGCCCAAAGAAAAATTGTTTATCCCTGGTTCCAAATACTGTTGGTTTTCCTGGTTGCACCTGAATCGTCTTAAATTTCAGATCGATTCCTTTTTCGCTTAAAATCTGTGGCACAAAATCAAAATCGCCCATGGAAACACCACCTGAAAGCAGGATGATATCACTTTCATCCAGTGCTGCGGTGAGCATCTCTTCTGTCGATTGGGCATTGTCTTTAGCAATACCTATATATTTTGCTGTTGCTCCGGTTTTGATAACCTGGGCAAATAATTGTGTTGCGTTACTGTTTCTGATTTGACCTGTGGCCGGTTTCTCTTCCGGTTCAACCAATTCATCACCTGTCGATATAATGGCTACAACGGGGAGTTTTTTCACTAAAGGCTCGGAACAACCCACTGAAGCCAGAACCGCAATATGCTGAGGATTTAGAACAGTTCCTTTTTCAAGGACCAGATCATTTTCCTTTATGTCCTCGCCGAGTATGCTGATGTTGCTTTTACCTGGAGTTTTTGTACAGCGAACTTTTGCATCCGTGGATTCTTCTGAGTGTTCTACCATGAAAACCACGTCAGCACCTTCTGGTACAGGAGCGCCTGTCATGACCTTCGAACATTGATTTTTACCAATAGGATTTTGAGGTGTCTTACCTGCTGGCACCACCTCCAGCAATTCCAATTCGTTTTCAATATCATTTCTGCGGCATGCATAGCCATCTACAGCTGATTTATTGAATGGAGGCATATTCATGTCCGAGTGAATATTTTCGGACAGAATTCTTCCAACGGCATCGTATATACTTACCTTTTCATTATCAAGTACAATCACTGAGTCTCTTACAATCTCAAATGCTTCCGAAAATTGTATCATCCCTTTACATAATTCATTTAAAGTGAACAAAAATAGCATTTTTTTAATATGCACTGAAACGCATAACGCTAAATATCGAGCTTTTTAAATGTTATTCCAAGCCGACATGGTAATTCTTTATCTGCTCATTTATCATTATCTTGCAGCCATGAATGATATACCCATCCATTTTCTGATAATTATAGCCTTGATTATTTTAGCTGTTATAGCTGTGTTTTTTAACAAATCAGAAAATCAGGAAGACAATAAACCCAATTATCGGACCCTGTTCATTTTAGGAGTTGTCTGGCTGCCAATAGGGATTTCTACAAGCAATCATGCTTTTACTGCACTTGGAGTCATCTTTATGATAATCGGAATGGCCAATAAGAAAAAGTGGAGGCAGGAAATGAAATGGAAGGATCTGACTATTCAGCAGAAAAAAATAAAAACAGGATTAATGATTGTCATCTCCTTAATCCTGGTCATTTCAGTATTATATGTTTTAAGTAAAAGGCTCGAATGGCTTTAATTGTTTTTATCACCCTCCTTTTCAATAATCGTCTTAAATTTTTTCAGGCCTTTTTCAAAATCTTTTCCAATAACCTTATCCATATTAATGAAAACCATCATAGCATTCATGGGGAAATTGTAGGTTGCCGAAAATCCCCAAACAACCTCCACTTTATTATGGTTTTCTTTTATTTCAAAGAAACCCGTATTGGTTGCTTTCCATGGTTTGAGAAATCGTAATTCCGATTCAATTCTATGGTTTGGGAACAAAGCCGTGATTTCCTGTTCTCCTTCACCCACATCTTTGTTTCCCTTCCAATAATGAAGAGAACCAATCTGTCCGTCTATTCCTTTGAATTCCGTATGCATGTTAATATCCCGTTCTGCCCAGGGGGACCATTGGGCTTGATTTTTGAGTGACCGTAAATGTTCAAATACTTCTTCGGCATTCTTATCTACAGATATTTTCCGGCTAATGGTTACATTTTTTGGCGACATCAAACCTAAGATGATAATAACAAGAACTATTCCTGCCAGGATGTAAATTACAGTTATCATATCTCCTCCTTTTTATTCCTGTTTTCTTAGTATAAATATAATAAAAAGAATGTTAAGATAACAGGACAGTGAGCGTCTTTTTAGTTACACATGTATATAAGGTACTGGAGGGGAGATTTGTTTCTATGTTGAGAATATTGATTAAGGAGGAGTAACCAAATATAAATATGTTACCAAGAAGGCAAGCCTTTAGTTGTTTTGTACTCCCTCTATTTAATTAGTATGACAGATGTTTTTTAGAATACGTAAATAACGCCTGTTGAAATTCTTAAGAATTTGTCTTTATTACTTTGGTCTGTATCAGTCAGATCAAAATTGTCGGTATCGATAAAGTACATTTTTGCATCCAAACTGAGATAGAGTCTATCAATTAATTCACTGCGATAAATATTTGAATTGTCGGTTAATTTGAATTGGATTCCCAGGCCCACTGGGATGACAAGCGATCTGGCCTTCGTATTATTTTTACTGTAAACACTTGAGTAGCCATCACTATCTATTAATGTGTGGGTAGATAAAATATATTTTCGAGTGTCATAAATGATGGTTCCCAAACCGAATGATCCATAGGTAACAAACCGATTGTTGAAAAAGGAGTATTGTCTCTTATCAAAGATCCGGTTCAGTATTAGTTGTCCGGAGGCTGATATAATTTGAGTATTGGCTTTGAAGTACAAATCCTGTCTTTTTTCAGTTCCTGAAATCTGTCCAAATTCATATTGAGCAGAAAGTATAAGTGATTTGCTCAGGATAATGGAAGCTTTTATAGCGCCCGAAGGTGTTAATTCATTGTTGTCTCGTGTGGTAGGTACATACCGGTATCGCTTGATATCACCATAATAGGTGTTAAGTCCACCGTCTATTTGTATATGCAGTGGTCGCTTTGTAATCATTTGACCTTTAATTGTTCCCAGAGATATAATTAGAAAAAAAGAAATACTCAAAATCGTCTTCATCACAGCTTCCATTATTTACGCCCCCAAATGTAAAAAAATATAGTTCGTTCTTGGGCTGTCCCGAAAAAATGTCCTCAAATTTTCATTGCCCATTTAACGAAAACTTGATTGTGAAATAATTATTGCATACTCAGTGAGTTGCTCACTTTTGAAAAAATATATAATTAACGCCCTGATAGTACCAATACAATAAATAATTTCCTTATATTTGAGCCTTGTAAAATCCACCAGTGGTAAGGCATGATGTCTTTGATTGGCTGGGTCTTGAGATTCATTTACAGGTTTTTTCCAAAATTGTAGGAAGAAGTCTGTTTGTTCGTATGAACATTTTTATGGATTTTTGATTTAATTTGAATTAATACTTGAAGCGTATTTTTAATTGAAAAATAATTAAAACACCTACAACTATGAAGTGTATTTATAGAACCATTGCGACATTTTTATCTGTTGCTCTTTTAGCAGTTTTTACTTTATCTGCTACTGCTCAGGATAAAGCTGAATCCGCAAAGAAAAATCACAATTTTTCGCCTTACTGGTTTGTTTCCGGTAATGTGGGTACAAGTAATCTCTGGGGAGATATTCAGGATCATAATTTCATTAAGAAATCGGAATCTGAATATCGTATTTCTACTGGTTTGATGTTCGGACGCCAGTTGAGTCCAATTTTTGGACTTCGTTTGAATGGTCAGTATGGCCGTTTGCATTCTATCAAAGAAGCTAATATGACAGTTAGCGATGCTTGGAACGTTTATGAAGGTAACGTTAATGCTACAGTTAGCCTTTTAAACATTATCAAGAATAATCCAGATCGTAAGTTCGACATCTACGGTGTTGCTGGTCTTGGTTTGACGAATTGGAATGGTGATACTTATTACTCAAAAGATCTTGTGAAAGCAGACAAAATCCCTACTAAGGATGAAGTGAATGCTGCTGCACAGAATTACAAAGCTGATTATAAAGAAACAGCTTTATCAATTCCTGTTGGTTTTGGTGTTAAGTATAACGTAAGTGAAAAATTCAACATTGGTGTTGAGAACATTTGGAAGCCTGTTACTTCTGATCTTCTTGATGGTGTTGAAGGTGGTTTCGAATATGATGTTTATTCAAGTACATATTTGAACCTTACTTATAACTTTGTAGATGGTGGTAACATCAAAGCGATGATCAAGAAACAAAATCTTGTTGATTACAAATCAGACAAAGATGTTCTTGAGCGTCATGGTGACAAAGTTGAAGTTAATTTAACTGGAAACTTCCCTCCAAAGTATTTCTCTAAGAAGGCAGCTGTTAAGTTTGTTCCTGTATTGAAGTACAACGGAAAAACTAAAGAATTAAAGTCTATTACTCTTCGTGGTGAAAACGTAATGGGTGATGGCAAAGTGATCAACAACAAAATGGGTGGTAGTTTCAACTATTCTGACGTAATCGAGTGGGAAGACGGAATGGAAGCTGCTGAATTACTTGTTTACCCTGTGATCTATGCTCCTAAGAAGAATCCTGCTGACAATGATATGGATGCAGAGACTATTGCAACGAACTTCAAAGCTTTAACAGCTAATGAAGTTAAGCTTGCTGATGCAACAATCGTTACTCCTCAGCGTGTTTCTTTCCTTCCAATTGGACTTGATGGTGCTGCTGATGATCTTTTTGCAAATGCTTCTACTCTTCCTTCTGAGTATGAAAAAGTAACTGTTGTTTCTGAAACAGGCGTTATTTATTTCAAAGTGAACCGTCACAACCTTAACTGGTGGCTACCTCTAAACAAAGACGAAGCTTCTAAAGCTCAACTTCAGAAAATGAAGGACTTTGTTGAACAAGGATGGGAAATTAAAAATATTGATATCAATGCTTGGGCTTCTCCAGAAGGTGAAGAGTCATTTAACGAAGGTCTTTCTGAAAGACGTGCTGCAACAGGTGAAAAGTACCTTGTTAAGTATTTCAAGAAGTTAAACCGTAAGAAAGACGGTCTTGTTAAGATTGCTAATCCTAAAGAAGATATCAGCTGGAACATCAACGCTCGCGGTGAAGACTGGAATGGTTTCTTAACTTCTGTTGAAAACTCTGGTTTAAATGATAAGAACATCATTCTAAACGTAGTGAAGTCTCAGCCTGATCTTGCTGCTCGTGAGCAGGAAATCAGAAACATGACTTTGGTTTACAAAGAAATTGAAGATGATATTCTTCCTCCACTTCGTCGAGTTGAGATGACGATCAATTGTTTCGAACCTAAGAAATCTGACGAAGAAATTGCTGAATTAGCTATTTCTGATCCATCAAAACTTGATCATAAAGAAATTCTTTATGCTGCTGAGTTAACTACTGATGACGATCGTCGTTTAGAGATTTATAATAATGCAATGCAGCAGTTCCCTAAGTGTTACAAGGCGATGAACAATGCTGCTTTTATCCTTCTTAAGAAAGGTGAAGTTGCTAAAGCTGGTAAATTGTTAGACAAAGCTGTTGAGTTGAATGCTCAGAATGGTGAAATCTATAACAACCTTGGTTTAGTTGCTGCTATCAACAATGATTATGCTAAAGCTGAAGAGAACTTCACTAAGGCTGCTAAGTTAGGTGTTAACACTAACTATAACATGGGTGTTATCATGGTAACTCGTGGTGAATATGCTCAGGCTCTTGCTAAGATGGGTAACAAAGCTTGTGATTACAACGTTGCTTTAGCTCATATCGCTAAGAACGATGTTGAGAAAGCTAAGAAAGCTCTTGATTGTGCTCCAAAAACTGCAGCTACTTATTACCTGAAAGCGGTTGTAGGTGCTCGTATGAATGACACTGAGTTTATGTATGAAAACCTTGTTAATGCTATCAATGCTGAAGCATCTTACAAAGGTTTGGCTGCTCAGGATCGTGAGTTCGTTAAGTTCTTTAATACTCCTGACTTCCAAAATGCGATTAAATAATCCATAAGGATATTAAATATAAAAGGCCGGTCGTTATGACCGGCCTTTTTTGTTTTATGTATCAAGGTGCAAAGACCGGTTGATTAAACAACAAAAATCAATAACCAATATCCATTGTAGATTTTAAATTTTAGAAGTGTACCTTGAGGCTCTGCATGACCGGATTTTTACAATCACCAATCGTCAATGGGTGTTCATGATTTTTCATGGCACAATCCGATGAATTCCTTGCGAGTGCTCTTGATCAATAATTGAAATAATCTTTTCGTAATCCTTCTTGTTATTCACAAAATTGATTTGGTTAGTATCGATGATAAGAACCGGAAAATCATGTTGCTTTCTGAGGTATTCAAAATAGCCATTCTGAATGCTGGTCAAATATTCGTCTTGTATGTTTAGTTCGTATTCCCGTGCTCGTTTATGGATGTTTCCTTGCAGCTGACCGATGTTAAGATATAAATAGACCAGTAAATCCGGTTTGGGTAGTGATTGGGAAATGATATTAAACAGCTTGCTATACAGGGTGAACTCGTCTTCTTTAAGCGTTTTCTTAGCAAATATCACGGATTTATCGATGAAGTAATCGGCGATGGTAAATGAGCTGAATAAATCTCCGGTACTTAGTTTGTCTTTTAATTGTTGGTATCGTTCAGCCAGAAAAGACATCTCCAGTGGAAAGGCATATTTATCTGGTTCCTTGTAGAATTTAGGTAAGAAAGAGTTCTCCTCAAATTGCTCGAGTATCAGCTGGGCGTTGTAATCTCTGGCAATCATTGTTGCCAGAGAAGTTTTTCCAGCTCCGATATTTCCTTCTATAGATATGTAGTTATAGTTCATTAAGCTCAGGTAATAATGACTTATGAAGATAAGAACTTACCTGCAATTCGTCATTACATTCCTGCTTAATTTCCAAAATAGTCTTATTCAATTCCGGGTGATTGAAATCCGGATCAATTTCCATCATTGGAATAATGGCAAAATTTCGTTCCTGAAATTTAGGGTGGGGGACAATCAAATTCGCATCATCAATAATCATCTGATCGTAAAACAAAATATCAATATCGATGACTCTGGAAGTATATTGTCTGGAATATCGAACACGCCCCAGATCTTTCTCAATTTGCAGAACGATCTTTAAAATTTCAGCTGCGTCCTTCTCCGTTTCGGCAACAATAATCTGGTTAAGGAATTTCGAATCGGTGAAGAAACCCCATGGCTCGGTTTCGTATATTGAGGAGCAATCAACTACTTTACCACATCTTGTATTTACTTCTTCAATGGCCTTTTCAAAAGTGTCTTCAACGTCTCCAAGGTTACCACCTAATAAAAGATATACTCTACTCATGCTGCTTTAATTAAAACACAAAATTACAATTCTTATCGGTCGAACCGAAGAATTCTACAGTTTAATCCGATTCAAAATAAATTGCTTAGCTGTTAAGTTGAGCGTTGAGTCTTTGGATGAGTTTGTGGATTTTTTCAGCATACAACTGGTCGGTAGCCCAGCGCCCTGTTAGGTCTTTTACATGGGGAGCAATACCTCTTTTCACAAAGCGGAATCTTCGGTCAACCAGTTCACCCTTCAAATCCTCCTTACATGCATAAGCTTTTAAATGCTGGATGTGTGCAGTAATTCCTTCTTCGGGAGAGTTGAAAACTTCACCCGGAGTATAATCGTTAATTGTGCCCAAGCCACAAAAATTATTTTGATCAGGAGAAACAACACCATTGTAGCGAAGGAAACCAGTTTCGTGGCACATTTGGATAAATGCAATATCGTGATTTACCCCCTCCAATAGAGCTTGTTTGATGTATAGTTTGGCCAGATGAAGCACTTTGCTGTAGTTGATCGAATTGTTGTTAATTGTAACAAAGCGGGCTAATTGCTCTGCATTAAAATGACCGGTACCCATGATTTTATAAAGGTCTTCCGTATAAACTTTCTTAGGTAGCCGGATATGAACTTTTGTTTTTGTTGTAGTATCTATGGATACAGCCGAATAATCCCTGAAATTTGGGATGTTGCCAATAACTGTACTTGCAGCCATGTTAAATGCCGGATGATTGAAGGCCATAATCCTGCTTGATGGTTGTACGGACAGTGTTTTTGATGTGATTCGGATATGATCCCGAACCTCTTTAACCACTGAGTTATTATGTTTGTTTATCGATCCTAATACATTGGAATGATTGGATAGTAGGATAAATCCATCGTTTGAAAATATCAGAATACCAATAAGTAAAATTCGGGAAGTGCTACCTGGCAGGTATGGAAACCTATTGTGCGAATAAACACCTTTCCATATTCTTTTGCCGATATAGCTGAACTTTTGAATTCCCGATTTTATCATAAAACAAATTTGACATCAAATCTTTAATTCTCGAAAGGGTATTAAGGAATTCTATTCACATATCGTTGTTAATAATTGTTGAATTTCTAAAATAGAGACCTTTGGCTTGTGATTTTCGCCTGATTTTATCGACAAATAGTTTCTGATTGAATCGATATTGAGATTTGAAAGTTTTTATATGATCTGTTATTTCACATAGGAATTGACCTTTTGAATTTCTTTCTATCTTTAGCAATTAGATTTTGTATCAAAAAAATAAACCAAAACATATTAGACTATGAAAGAATTCTTGAAATTTACCTTCGCATCGGTGGTGGGTTTTATTATTGCCTTTGTGCTTGTTTTTCTTCTTTTTATGGGAATATTCATCTCTGCAGTTCAGTTTGCTGAAGATGAAGTTGTGCTCGTGAAAAATAACTCAATACTGGAAATAAAACTTGATCAACCCATACACGATCGTGGCGTAAATCAACCATTTTACCCTGGAAATTTTGAAATGGAGAAATCGATGGGCTTGGATGATGTGCTGGAAAATTTGAAAAAGGCAGCTGTTGACAATAACATCAAAGGAGTTTTACTAAACCTTGGTATGGTGCCTCAAGGCGCAGCCACCAAGAAAGAAATTCGTGACGCTTTAGCTAAATTCAAAGAGTCTGGTAAATTCATTGTTAGTTATGCCGAGAACTATTCTCAAGGAACTTACTATCTGGCAAGTGTTTCAGATAAAATCTACATGCACCCTGAAGGAGGAATGTTCTTTAAGGGGTTGAATGCTGAGGTTATGTTCTATAAAGGTTTACTTGAAAAAGTGAAGGTAGAACCTCAGGTAATTCGTCATGGTGAATTTAAGAGTGCTGTTGAGCCGTTTATTCTTGACAAAATGAGTAAGGCTAACCGTATCCAAACCCAACTATTTATTGATGAAATATGGGATGTGTTGGTGCAGGATATTTCTGTAAGTCGTGGTATTTCGGTAGAGCAATTAAATAAGCTTGCCGATGAGCTTGCTGTTAATTTGCCTGACGGCGCCATGAAAAATAAGTTGGTAGACGGCTTAGTGTACCGTGATCAACTTGACAAGGAGTTGAAGGAACTTGCTGGTGTTACTGAAGATGAGAAATTACGACTTGTTAAAATGACAAAATACAGTGATGCGATCGTTAAGGAATACAGGAAGAAGCGAAGCAAGAACAAAGTTGCTGTTGTTTATGCTATTGGTAGCATAAAGAGTGGTAAGGGTGATGACCTGACTATCGGTTCTGATCGTATTGCCGGAGCGATTCATAATGCCCGTAAAGATTCAACGGTTAAGGCTATTGTAATGCGTGTGAATTCTCCTGGTGGGAGTGCGTTGGCTTCGGATGTTATATGGAGAGAAATTGTATTGGCCAAGAAAGAAAAACCTGTTGTAGTTAGCTTCGGTGATGTGGCTGCTTCTGGTGGATACTATATTTCTACTCATGCTGATAAAATCTTTGCCAGTCCGATCACCATTACCGGTTCGATTGGTGTATTTGGTATGGTGCCTAACTTCAAGCCAATGATGAACGAATTGTTGGGTGTTACAACTGATAACGTGAAGACCAATAAGCATGCTGACTACATTTCTGTTACTCGTAAAATGTCAGAATTTGAATACGATGTAACTTTGAAAGGTGTTGAAAGTGTTTATGAAACGTTTACCAAAAATGTTGCTGAAGGGCGTGATATGCCAATCGAAGAAGTGTTGAAGATTGCGGAAGGACGTGTTTGGGCAGGTACCAGCGCTAAAGATATTAAGTTGATTGATGAATTTGGTGGTTTGGAAGATGCAATTGAAGAAGCTGCAAAGCTTGCAGAATTGGATAACTACCGTACCATCTCACTTCCTAAGCAAAAAGATCCAATTACCGAGATGATTGAACAAATCACCGGACAGCAGCAGCAATCTGCGATTAAAGCTGAATTAGGACCTTTTTATAAGTACTACGAGCACCTGAGAAAACTTTCTGAAATGGAAGGTGTTCAGGCTCGTTTACCTTATGAGATTTCGGTTTACTAAGAATCATGAAAACATAAAATTGAAAGCCCCGGCAGTATGTCGGGGCTTTTATTATGACCGCGAATTTTTCGGATTAAACGAATTTTTATTACTACAAAGTCACGAAGGCTCGAAGAATTATCAGGAATCTTACCAAGTCCCGTCATATTGATGCAGGAGACCACGAATAAATCTCAAGAAGAACCAAAAGGCTCCAGTAAAGTATAAGCTTTACTACAAGACCAAATCGTTATATTGTTTCTCGCAGATAAGATCGATTATTTTCGCAGAAAACTAAATACAGGCTGAAAGCCCCAGACGAACTGAGCTTATCGAAGGTAATTATATTAATTTTTAATAAACGAAGGTGGTGTTTGGCGGAGTATTTACTCCGTCATTTTATATTATGTAGGCTTGGCCTACAACTTAACCGAAGTATAACACATAGAGACTTGAATAATCAGAGGGGTTCAAGACAGTTATTTATTCCCTTACCTTTACCCCATGCAATCAACCACATTATATATCAAAAACATGGTTTGCAAGCGTTGCATCCGGGTGATTAAGGATGAGTTTGCAAAGTTAGATCTGGAAATTGAAGAAATTGAACTGGGTAGGGTAGATGTTTCCGGGAGTCTGGATGAGCAAAAGCAAACAGAAATCAGGGAGATGTTAACTGATAATGGTTTTGAGTTGATTGATGATAAGAAGAGTCAGCTGATTGATCAGATAAAGGTGTTGATAATTGAACGCATTCATTACAGAAAAGAGGTAGCGGAAATGGCTAACTGTTCAGAGGTAATTACAGCACAGTTTGGTTACGATTATTCCTACCTGAGCAATTTGTTTTCATCTGTGGAGGGTGTTACCATCGAGAAATTTATTATCAACCAAAAAATTGAGAAGGCTAAGGAACTATTAGTATATGATGAGTTGAGTATTAAAGAAATTGCATATCAACTGGGGTATAGTAGTGTACAGCATTTGTCGAATCAGTTTAAGAAGATAACAGGACTTTCTCCATCACATTTTAAAAAGCTGAAGCCAAACACCAGAAAACCGCTTGATGAGGTGTAATCCAAAAAAGATGTAACTCTTTTCAAAAATGGTGTAACAGTTAATCGTAGACTCTTACCGATCTTTGTAGCATATAAATTACAAAGCAATGGAAGTGAATAAATACATCATAACGTTTCTCAACGATTTTGTAAGTATCCTTAGCGAGATGGCGCCTTACCTTTTATTAGGTTTCTTCTTCGCCGGACTGTTGCACGCCTTTATTCCACAACGAAAAATCGAAAAGTATTTCAATGGTAGTCCTGTGCGTTCATCGGTGCAGGCTTCGTTGTTTGGAATTCCTTTACCACTTTGTTCCTGCGGCGTAATCCCTACAGGGGCAGCCTTGTATAAAAACGGGGCCTCGAAAGGGGGGACGGTTTCGTTCCTGATATCCACCCCGCAGACAGGTGTTGATTCCATTCTGGCGACCTTTTCATTAATGGGATTGCCTTTTGCAATAATTCGCCCCTTAGCGGCTTTGGTTACAGGCATTACTGGAGGATTTATCACCAGTTCGATCACTAAAAATGAAACATCGAATCCGGTGGATCCTGAAAAGGAAAAAGCTCCAAAGACATTCTCTCAGAAAGTAGTTGATACATTTCGTTACGGCTTTGTTGTCTTTATTCAGGATATTTCCAAGTGGCTCGTAATCGGGTTGGTGTTGGCGGCGACTATTTCGGCACTGATTCCTGATGACTTTTTTGAGTTATTGAATCTATCGCCCATCCTGCAAATGTTGATGATTTTGGTTGTATCCATTCCTTTGTATATCTGTGCTACAGGATCCATACCATTAGCAGCTGTTTTGATTTTGAAAGGGATTAGTCCGGGAGCAGCTTTTGTGTTGTTGATGGCCGGACCAGCGACCAATGTCGCTACTATTACTATGATCGGTAATGTGATGGGCAAACGAAGCTTATTCGCCTACCTGGGAGCCATTATTGCCGGGGCAATTGGCTTCGGGTTAATTATCGACTATGTCTTACCTGTGCAGTGGTTTACACAAATTGTTACTCAGCATGTGGGGCATGAGCATGGAGGGAGCTTAGAGTGGTGGCAGATCCTTTCAGGGATTGTTATGGTCTTGTTGATTGTAAATGGTTATATACAGCAATACCTGAATTCAAAAAAAGAAACAAAAAATAAAATTAATACAGACGCCATGGGAACTCAAACACTTAAAGTAGAAGGTATGACCTGCAATCATTGCAAGGCCAATGTGGAAACAAATCTTGAAAAACTAGGCTTTATTAAAAGTGCCCAGGCAAATCTTTCAAACAAAACAGTAACCTTAGAAGGAGATGAAATAGAACTAGAAAAGGTGAAAGAAACCATCGAATCGCTGGGGTATAAGTGTGATTGATGACACCCCATAAAGGGGGATTTCTATGTTATTATAGGTTTAGGAGAATGTTTCCGGCCTTATCCTCCTTTGGAAAAGGAGGTGCCGAGTTTACGAGGCGGAGGATTTGATAATAGAATACAGAATATCAGCAGAAGATTAACAAAACAACAACGAACTAAATGGAACCATTTAAGTTTAAAGAAGTAGAAATAAAACGTGAAGGAAGCCGGATTGAACGTTTAGTAAAATCCGCTCATTTTAAGAGAACACTTATTTATAGCATTGGAGGGGCTGTTATAGGGTATCTTTTGTACTTCCTGATTGATGGTATCCAGGATGGTGTTTTCTGGAATGATGAAGCCTTGCAAATGATGATTTCCGGTCTGGCAGTTGGTATATTCCTGACTAATAGTCCGTGTGCAAGGGGGAGGTGTTAAAGGTTTTTGCTGCAGTTATTAAGAAGTCATTACCCTGCATTGGAACGACTCTTTATGCACATCTTTGCAGGATCAATGCAATCATAAATCATTTGAGAAAAGTGAAGTCGTTAAAGTTTGTATCTGCATTTTAAAAATAAACGCCCTGCGATAGGGTGTTACTTTTTTTATGTCCTCAAGAATTGGCATTCTAACATCATTGTTTGGTCGAAGCACTGATACTAAAGGTCCCGCGTTGAAATGACCCCTCATTCCAGCTATTTAACCCCTCATTCCAAACATTTTGGCAGTCTTTCCAGCTAAATGAGGTCTCTTTCCAAGGTTTTAGTCCATCATTCCAGCCTTTTTGGCAGTCTTTCCAAGGGTTTGTGGGATCATTCCAATGGGGGACCACGTAATTTCATGGAAAAACGTTGTATTTGATGGAGTGATTGGGGAGAGGGATCTGCTAATTACCATAAAACAAAGATGCAGGCCCTTTTATACAAAATAAAATATAAAGTCATCTGGTGTAATGCTTCTTTTATGTTTGTAAATAAATTACAAGACTATGGTAAAAAACGCGAATTGTTTTATATTCGTCAACTGGTACGCTTATCCACCCATATAAGCATGATATCACAAACACATTTTTATAAACGTTTTAATACGTTTATAAACGGATAGCTGATTTATTTGTGTTATCTCTCCTTCAGTAGCTGGATATCTCTATGTTTTTTAGGGGGTGGGATAGCGACTAGTTGTGCCCCATTGAAAAAGACAGACAGCAAATGAAAAAGCTAATTTTGATTTTACTATTTAACCTGACAATAGGATTTGTTTTTGCTCAAGACTTGAATATAGGAATTGATAATAACCCAATTTTAAGTAAGGCTGAATCAGACTATTTCAATGCTTACTTTAAAAATCAACGACAAGATTTTGATTTCATTGAGAAAAAAACTGCATTTGTTTCGCTTAACTTAGGTGTAAATATGAGAAGCAAAAATGACTACTTCAAGTATTACTACGAAAAGACTGAGATTGCGGATAGTGAAGTTATAAAAATGATTGTTTTGGATTCTATTCAAAATCAAAAATCGAATGGATTTGATGTGTTAATTGTTATGGACACTCAAGAAAAAGAAATTGATGAGAAATTTATCGAAAGAATGATTGATAAATTGTCCGAGTGTGAAATAAAAAAGCCTTCTGATTTATATGAACTTGGACTTAATAACAACCCAATTTTAACGGAATTAGAATCAAGATATTTTAATGCGGAATTTAAAGAACGAAAAGCAAACTACAATTTCGACAATATGAAAATCGGGTTCTTTTACGGAAATAATGGTGCTAGAGTCCAGACTAAAAAAGAATATTTTGATTTGGTTAAAAATAGATTAGGTAACTGCTCAAGTGCTTCAAATGACTTAGTGATAGAATTAACAAATGAGGAAAAGGAAGAGTCTGGTGGATATGATTTGATAATTGTTTCGTGGTCTAAAATAATACCGACTGAAAAAGGCAAAAAAAGAATGATTAAGGAGTTGAAAAACATGGAATAACGGGGCACAACAATAAATATACGTAATGCGGGGCGATTTAGTAAATTTGAGCTTTAGAGCAATTAATAAACAAAGTAGCGGTTTGACAGTGAAGTGCCTTTAAATCCCGCACTACGCATATTCGAGCCGTTATTGTACACTATAAATAAACAGACAATGAAGAGAATAATAAAAACACTAAGATATGCACTTGTTTTGCTTTTTCTATTTACAGGGATTGAAAAAAGCTACTCCCAATATACTATTGACAAACATAAATACGATTACAAAGAATATTCATATAAAGAATCAGATAAATATCATCCTGCCATTGCAGGTGTTGCATCTTATGTAATTCCAGGGTTAGGACAGATTTATTGTAATGAAAATAAAAGAGGATACCGATTTTTAGCTGGATACACTACCGGAATATTAATTATGATGACCGGAACACTAATTGATTTACAGTATTATATGTCGCCAATTGAACCGAATTCAAAATTTACTATGGGTAAAGGTCTAATTATTTCTGGAGCAATGTTTTCGACAGGAATTCAAATTTGGTCTGCTGTAGATGCTGTTCGTGTGTCAAAAGTAAAAAATATGGCATTTAGAGAAAAAAATAATTCGCAACTATCCTTAACCTTGAAGCCAACTATTTCAGTGAGTGCAGGAGGTGCATTTATGCTAACTGCAGGAATTACATTTTAATTAGTATATATAGAATTTGAAAATTACAGTGTACAACAATAGCTATAGTGCATGCCGCATTAGAAAGAAATAGTGACGGTTTACACGAATACTGAACAATAAATATAATAACCAAAAATAAACGAAAACGTGCGGCACGCACCATATGCGGGCCGTGTGCGCCCGGCATGGGTACTAACTATAGGGTGGAAGTCCCGAACAGGCGGAGGTAAACCGAACTGTTAGCAAGTGGCAAGTGTTGCATCGCGAGGTGACGCATAACCCGAACGAAGTGAGAGCACGACCAAAGGGAGTAACGAAGCCAGACTGCAAAATCCTGTACTGATGAACAAGAATCGCATATAGAGGCGGGCGTTTGCTTAGGATAAGGTGGCACGTCACACCGAAGTCCATTATTTACCACGACAATTATTTTGACATTATTAAGTTGTGCAAACTCTAAGAATATTAATATGAGAATTTTTAACAAACTTTTTGGACAAACTTCAAAGACTCAATCAACAGGACAACCAAAATCACAACAAAAGGATTTTCAGTTAGAAAAAACAGCCGAGACATTAAATGAAGATTTGTTTTGGGAAATTATTGACAAATCACTTCAAAACACAACCAATCAGGACTTACAAGAACAATACTTAATTAAAGAGATTGGAAAACTGACGCCAAAAGAAATGATTGGATTCCGTTTACAAACTGACAGATTGCTATACGAGACTTATAACTCCGAAATGTGGTGTGCTGGCTATATTATAAATGGTGGTTGTTCAGACGATGCTTTTGAGTATTTCCGGAACTGGGTGATTTCGAGAGGTAAAGACACTTTTCTCAAGACAAAGGAAAATCCTGACTATTTGATAAACGAAGTAGTTGATGGAGCGGAATTTTACGAATTTGAAAGCTTTTGGTATGTTGCACTTGAAGCTTTTCAGAAAAAGACAGGAAAGGATTTATACGACTTCATTGATTACGATAACTTCAAAATGGGAGAAGGTAACTATCCTCAGTTTGAATTTACTTGGGAAGAAGAAAATCCAGAAAGTATGAAAAAGAGATGCCCCAGACTATTTGAAAAGATGTGGAATTGATAATAACCTAATGCCAACATCTAGCTTGCAATCGATGGTAATGCTTGCACCTCCCTCGATTGATTCCGAAAGCTTTCGAAATTGTTGTATCAGGCCAGGCTTCTGGCAGGCTTGAGCAGCTGTGTGTGCAGTAAAGGTCGAGCCCTTTGTTGGGGCAGGACTTCAATCACCAGGTGTAGCCTAATGCACTCCGTACGATCCAGCCGGCTGCCGTTAGGTTTCATTCCCCACATAAGATCTTCCCAAAATAGAGGTATAAAAAAGGTCTCTATTTTTCCAGCAGATCAAGAATCTCAACCAATTAACTTATCAATACTTTGGAAGTGTGGATCTGTTTGCTATTGAGGGGTGAGTCATACAACATCTTGCCGATCATGAGTGAAATCGACTCGGATGGTTTTAGGAAATTTAAAACTTCTAGTAATTTGCTTCTTGGCTCAGACTTGCTCCTAATAATAAAATATCTGGAGGAAAAGTATTAAGCAATCGCATCCCAAAAGGATGCAATAGGCTTAAAATCGCTTTTCAACAAGCTACAAATGCAATTGGAAACTTAAAAGACACACACCAATCTGATTTTTTCAAGAGAGTTGCATATAGAAAAGGCCGGCAATGAGCAGCTAGTGCTACAGTTCGGAAACCTGCAGTAATAATATGGACAATGATTCCAAAAAGAGTAGCCCATAAATCTCCAACAGATTACCTTTCATAGAATAAAAGAGAAATAAGTAGCCAGAATGAAAAAAAACATCGTTAAATTTAACCTAGAACCAGAAGACGTCGGATTTTGCAGACCATTGATTTTGAATGGTGATTTTTGGCGTTAGTCAGAATTCCCCCTTTAAAATTGTGTCTATTTTGATTTTTGAAGTTTAAAAAATATATTTGATAACGAGAAGAAGCCAATTCAAAGCTCGATGTTTTAAATGGTGTAAAGGTTGTAAAATCAACCCGATCAGAATTCTAGAGATGGGAACATTTTGGAAAATAGAATGGTGGAGCTAAGCTACCCCGGATACAATAATCTCTAAAAGCAATGGATATGTTCCTGTTTTGGCATTTTTTCATTTACGGGAAAATATCTTCTCCTAAGATTTCTTGGGTAAGGGGTTGTTTATCCAAATTTCTAAAAATCAAGCGAAAATGAAGGTTTTCGTTATATACAATACAAAAAGAACATTCAACATTAATTAAAACCAATTAACATGAAAATAAGATTATTCTATTTATTAGTAGTTTTTACTGCATTAAGTGCATGTAAAACTGATGATGAAGTAAAGCTTCCTGAAGTTAATGATTTAAATATTTTTGATGTTAGTAGTTATACTGATTGGGATTATTGGGTTGTAGGTAAGCTTGGAGATTATTTCTTCACAGAAATGGACGGCTCTTCGGTAAAAACAATATTCTTTAAACCTGAGGTTGATCAAGATGGGTATCCAATATTTCTAGATGAAAATAGCTTACCTACAAAAGTTGTAATTGACCAATATATTTTCCTAATAGGAAATCATCGAAATACAAAATTTGATGTATCGATTATATCACCTGATGGAACACATGAAATAATAAAAGATATAGAAACAGGTGTTAATTGGGACAATGCATTAATGAAAAGCCTTTCTTTAAAAAGTACAAATATAGAATTTGGTTGGAGAGATGGTTTGAGGTGGTCTGGTCACGTTGCAGGTGGTGTTGTTTGTGGTTTAAGTGTTGCTGCAACTGAAGCAAGAGGTGGAGCAGGTCTACCCCTCACAATTATTGGGTGTGGTTCAACAGTAGTAGGTGTTACTACGGAATTTCTTCCCGATGATTATGAGATAATTGGAGTCTCAGCAACAACAATAGGTTCTGTTTCCAATGTAGTTGGGTGTGATCAAAGTGCTGGTGTTTCATGTATGCTAGGAGCTGCATCTAGTGCTACTTCAATTGTGGAATATGGGATTGGATTTTATGGCAATTCAATTATGGATGGTAGATGGACGAGATCAGATGGTATGATTGTGGATATAGATTGTCCAAACGGTTCAATTGTTGAGTATGGCTCAACATGGATAGCAGCTGCATATGAGGATCTAGTTTCTATTGGAGACTTAAAATTTAGAAACATTATACAACAAAGCGACAGTGTTTGGAATTGTGAACAACTATGGTTTCAATATTTCGATGGGACACCATACGCTGTAATGTATAGCAATACAATAATCAGGATCGACAAGTCTGGAACTAGTTTTATTGCTACAGGTTTTGATCCATGGGACGGTGATGTTTTTGGGAGTAGGCTTTATACCCGATTTAACTCATCAAAAAGTGCAGAAATTGTAGATTCAACAAAAGAAGCAAAACTATTGTCAGGTAAACACGACTAACAAAGTACATAACCACAATATTTTGCATAAGTAATGGTGGGTAACGTGTGTGTTTTCGAAATCTGTAACCCACTCAAACCACGTAGCGGTTTGACAGGCAATTACCACGAAATCTGCCACTACTAATACGTGTGTCGAGAAGTAGTGATTGGTGAAAACAATCACTGCATGCTGTAATTGAGATGGTGGAACTGAACCACCGAAGTTGTCTTTCAGGAGGGGGCTTCAAACGAGCGAAGCGAGCTCATGAGCATCATAAGATTAATAAAATGCGAGTGTACCACCTAAAGAACTGTGGCAGAGAGTTGTGGTGTTGAGTGTTAAAGGAAAGGTAAGCCAAGAGCTTATCAGGTATGGATAAAGGAAATATGAGTAGCATTAATATATAGTAGGAGAATAAATTATAGCTTTCGGTTTTGTGAGAAACTTGGGGGGAGATTCCCCTTGTCTGGCCGACACTATCCGTTACCAGTTTTAATATAAGAACTGTTCGTCTTCAGTAATAAATTTGCGAACGGTGCGCTTATGGTGTATATTTACATCAAAATAATTGATATTATGGCCAGACAAAGTATTTCATTCACGGAACCAAATGATGAATGGTTAAAGAACCAAGTTGAGAGTAAAGAGTATTCCAGTAAAAGTGAACTGATAAATGATTTAGTACGCCAAGCTAGAAAGCAACAACGTCAAATAGATTGGATTAGTTTAAAGTTGGAAAGAGCAGAGAAAAGTGGCTTTACTAATGATAGTAAAGAGCAAATATTAAAAGAATCAAAGTCTATGCTGGATGAGTAACTATAGATTAAGTAATGCAGCAAAAGAAGATTTAATTAGAATTTATCAATACGGAGTAAACCAAGCTGACAAATATTTTGATTCATTATTTCAATGTTTTGCTATTATAGCACGCCAGCCTTTTTCATTCGAATCCGTTGATTATATAAGAGAGGGATATCGTCGCTGCGTCTGCGGATCTGACAGTATTTATTATAGAGTAAATAATAACACCGTTGAAATTATGGCGATTGTTTGAAGGCAAGATTTGAATAATATATTCGACGAATAAATTACAATCGATGATAATATATTCATCGTTTTCAGCTCCGCTGAATATGTGCATAGTGTTGAACGTAAACCGGAGGGCTTGTTCAGCGGTTAAAAAAAGCAGGTACATCTTTTGCTTTACCCTCTATTTTGAGCCATTTAATTTACAGAGTAAATTTTCTATATTATTTTTTCACAAGGACTTATAATGGCTTATATTTGGTTAAGTATTAGAAAATGACGGAGGTTTTTAGAAGGACTGCTGTTAGTCAGAATTTTAATAATGCATAATGAAAATTCACCAAAGAATATTTGATTTCATACTATTTAGAGTGTCCTTTGAAATTGAAACTAGATTAGGAAAGGACCAAATCAAGAGTGCACTTGCTGATCGATTTTATGAAGATCGAAGTTTTCTAGACTCTATTTTCGAAGAATATGAGTTTGCATTTTCTCATAAAAACTTTATGCCAGAAACCTATGGATTTAGTCCAATATATTTTGAAGGTGAAATAGAGAGTAAAACAAAAACTTTGATATCGGTTCAGGCAAAATCTATTCGGATTTTTATAGGGATATTTATATTTGCTGTAGCTACTATCCTTATTTCTAATTATACTGATTTGGGTGATGTGAATGATAAATTGGCGAACGTACCTTTGGATATTAATCCTCTAACATCACTACTGGCTTTATTAATACCTTATTTCTACTATGCTATTAAAATTTATGATGTTAAAAATATACTTAGAGATGTAGTTAGATTTGAAGAAAAACGTGCTAGAACAATAGCTAAAATGCAAGCGGGGGCACGATCCGTAAATAAAACGAACGAATAACTAACAAACAAAAACAGGAAGCCAATGTGGCTGGGAGTCTGTGCCCGCCAGCATATTATTATAGAGTAAATAATAACACCGTTGAAATTATGGCGATTGTTGGAAGACAAGATTTGAATAATATATTCGACGAATAAATTACAATCGATGATAATATATTCATCGTTTTCAGCTCCGCTGAATATGTGCATAGTGTTGAACGTAAACCGGAGGGCTTGTTCAGCGGTTAAAAAAAGCAGGTACATCTTTTGCTTTACCCTCTATTTTGAGCCATTTAATTTACAGAGTAAATTTTCTATATTATTTTTTCACAAGGACTTATAATGGCTTATATTTGGTTAAGTATTAGAAAATGACGGAGGTTTTTAGAAGGACTGCTGTTAGTCAGAATTTTAATAATGCATAATGAAAATTCACCAAAGAATATTTGATTTCATACTATTTAGAGTGTCCTTTGAAATTGAAACTAGATTAGGAAAGGACCAAATCAAGAGTGCACTTGCTGATCGATTTTATGAAGATCGAAGTTTTCTAGACTCTATTTTCGAAGAATATGAGTTTGCATTTTCTCATAAAAACTTTATGCCAGAAACCTATGGATTTAGTCCAATATATTTTGAAGGTGAAATAGAGAGTAAAACAAAAACTTTGATATCGGTTCAGGCAAAATCTATTCGGATTTTTATAGGGATATTTATATTTGCTGTAGCTACTATCCTTATTTCTAATTATACTGATTTGGGTGATGTGAATGATAAATTGGCGAACGTACCTTTGGATATTAATCCTCTAACATCACTACTGGCTTTATTAATACCTTATTTCTACTATGCTATTAAAATTTATGATGTTAAAAATATACTTAGAGATGTAGTTAGATTTGAAGAAAAACGTGCTAGAACAATAGCTAAAATGCAAGCGGGGGCACGATCCGTAAATAAAACGAACGAATAACTAACAAACAAAAACAGGAAGCCAATGTGGCTGGGAGTCTGTGCCCGCCAGCATATAGTGTGCCGAGAATCAAACATGGCAATATAATCGGTTAAATGCTGTAGATAAGGTGATAGCATACCTATTAGAGTCGTTGTATAGACGAGACTCTAACGTGCCTAAAGGTGTAGTAGTAAAGAGTCATGGTGCTGAGCGTTTAGGAAAAGGTAAACCAAGGGGTTGTCATGTATGGATAAAGGGAATAAGAGTAGCATTAATATATAATTGGAGAATAAATTATAACTTTCGATTCTGTGAGAGACTTGGGGTGAGATTCCCCTTGTCTGGCCGACAAATGTCATATCTGTTTGAGCAAAAATGGGTAGATCAGTCAAAATTGGTAATAGCAGGACATTCACAAGGTTCTAAAGTAGCCGCCAAGATTGCAGGGTCTAATTCTTCAGTTACACATTTGGGGCTTTTTTCAGCGAATCCATTTGGTAGGTGTGATGAATCAATCAGAAAAGCACGATTTGATGCAAGGACGAAACAGATAAGTTGGGATAAAGCTGATTCAATAATTAATGAACAGTACTCTTCTTTTAAAAATGCACATGATAGTGTGTACGTTAAAAAATATCCATTTCTAAAAGCAGTAAACACTTTTTCTGAAATTTTCTATGACGACTGGTTAGCACTTGATATCCCTATTTATCTTGCTTATGGTACGGAAGACATGTCCACTGAATTATGTGATATAATTCCATTGTTTTTTATAAAAGAAAATAAAGATAATCTTACACTTAATCGATATTTAGGGCTTAAACATAATTTTTTTGAAATGAATACGGATGGTCGACCAAATTATGAAAAAGGGCATTGGATAGAAGTAATGAATGAATTTATCGATTGGACGATTGAGCATAATATGGGTGCCAACATCTAGCTTCTAATCGAAGGTAGTGCATGCATCTCCCTTGATGATTCCGAAAGCTTTTGAAATTGTTGTATCAGGCCAGGCTTCTGGCAGGCTTGAGCAGCTGTGTGTGCAGTAAAGGTCGAGCCCTTTGTTGGGGCAGGACTTCAATCATCAGGTATTGCCCAATGCACTACGTACGATCCAGACGGCCGATTTTCTATTTTATTTTTTCACAAGGACTTATAATGGCTTATATTTGGTTAAGTATTAGAAAACAAGGGCGGTTTCTAGACGGCTGCCGTTGTGTGTAAGCAAAGCAGATTTCACACTTTTAAATATTTAATTTTAACAGTAGAAAAATATTAATGATGAAAAAGAAGCAAATTGGAACTCTTGTATTGGCAATAATTGTAATTACTAGTCTTATCCAGTGCAAATCAACCCAGGAAAAGGAATTGTCCCCCCAATTAGATTCATACTTTAAACAACAAGTATTTAATCAATCAGATGCTCTAAATGAAGAAAACAACCCAGGATTTTCGGTGATTATCACAAAAAAGGATTCGGTCTTATATGTAGGTAGTCATGGTTCTTCCAATTTAGACAAAGCATCTCCAATAACCGAAAATACAATTTTTGACATCGCTTCAGTAACAAAACAATTAACAGGAATGGCAATTGCTCTTTTGGAAGAAAGAGGTAAGATTGATCTTAATGATAAAATCATTAAGTATTTACCAGATTTGCCAGGTGTTATGAATGATATTAGCGTATATCAACTTGTTCATCACACTTCAGGTATTAGAGATTGGCCCGCTCTATTTGCCTTGAAAGGATGGCGGTCAGAAGAACCGCTTTCAATGGATGATATTTATGAAATTCTTAAAAAGCAAGAAAGTTTAAATTTCACTCCAGGGACTGAATTTTCATATAGTAATTCCAATTACAATCTTTTGGCAAAAATAGTTGAAGTAGTTACAGATACGGAGTTCAATAGTTGGACACATGATAATATATTTATTCCTTTAGGAATGGAGAATACGTACTATCTTGAAAATAACAATTCAGAAGAAGTAATTGCTGATTCTTATGTTTATACCGGACATGATTATCTTCCTTTTTCTAATAAACTCAGCGCCCCTGGTTCCAGTTCGCTTAGGAGTAGTGCCTTAGATATGTCGAAATGGTTGATAAACTTTCACAGTAAGACCTTGGGTGGAAATAGTGCAATTAATAGAATAACGCATAAAGGCAATTTGAATAGCAGCAAAACAATAGATTATGGCTATGGCTTAAATATAACTAAAATAAAAAATAAGAAAGCATATGCTCATGACGGAGCTTGGGGAGGCTACAGATCAGGAACAGTGTATTTTCCTGAAGAAAGTATAGGTATAGTTATTTTAAGTAATAACGGGATATTGCAACCAAAAAAAATGATCGGTGATATTGTAGATATTATATTCAGAAAAAAAGAAGATAATAGGTCAAATGGTAGCGATTTAATTGAAAAAGAAATAAATGATGATTTTTTTAGTTTGTGTGCTGGTAAATATGAACAGGTTGATGACAAAGGTTGTTATTTAACATTTTTTAAAGAGGGTGAGGAATATTTCGCTAATGCATATGGTAAAAAATTTAAACTATATGCTAAATCAGATTCTGTATTTTTCCCAGAAGGATCTAATGCTGAACTCGTTTTTCATTTAAAAAATGGCAAGGTAAATAGCCATACCCTTAAGAAGAACGGCAATAGTTATTTAGCATTAAAAGTCAAAGAAAGTAAAAATGAAATTAAAATTAATTACGACCAATTAATAGGAGATTACTATTCAAAGGAGCTTAATATCAAATATGAAGTGAAATCTGAAAACGGTGAATTGGCAATTATCAGCCCTATCTTTCCCCAAGATATAATTCTTGAGCATTCAGAAGATTTGACTTTTATGAGTAATTCAGGATTAATACAATCGATTTCTTTTCTTGAAAAAGATGACTCAATTATTAACTTGATTATAAACAATCCAAGATCAAGAAATATACTATTTGAAAGACTAAATTGATGGTATTTAGAAAAATGCCAGCATACAATATATAATCATCGTTTTCAGCTCGCACTAAATCTGTGCGTAGTATGGAACGGAAACCGGAGGGCTTGTTAAGAGGTTCATTAATGCATGTACACCTTTTTGCTATGCCCTCTATTTTAAGTCATTTAATTTACAGAGTAAAAATTCTATATTATCACGGCCTTATATTGTTTTATTGTAAAAAAAACGGGTCACGATAAATTGTATTAAGTTCTGGAGCTTACTTCTCCTATTTTCAGTTTCTTATTGAATTAAAATTGCCGCTGAAATATTAATATATTAGTTCCACTCCTGTTGAATCCATTGCATTGAGTTGGGGTGGTGATGTAGGATTTCAACATAGATAGATAAATAAAATCCTCTAAATGCAATAATGAGTTTTTCAATTTGTAACTTTGCACCGTTCTTAGTTGAACAAGCCCAACGAGTACGCGAGTAGATTAAAATATAATTTGAAAAATAGATGAGTAAAGAGAAGAAGGAGGACGTGATGAAAGGAGAAGCTTATAAAGCACTTAAAGCTTTGTATTATTCTGGTAAAGTGAAGCCGTCATTAAATAAAATTATTGTTGAATTAGAAAAGGATTCTGAAAATATAGAGCTCTACCTTCTGGCTTGTCAGTGTTTGGTTAGAACTGGGAACTTTGATGACTTGTCTAAGTACGCTGATGCTTCTATTCAATTGGATCCTAATAATGCAGTAGGGCATTATTACAAGGGAGTGGCGGTTCAGCATACAAAAGGGAAAGAGCAAGAAGCTCTAAAAAACTTTAATGAAGCATTAGCTTTAGACCCAGACAATACAACCTTCCTTAAAAGCAAAGCGACTACCCATCTTTCTTTGTTTAAAGATTATCATTTACCTTTAAATTTTGCTGAAAAACATCGACTTAAAGCTGAAGAGAGTTTTTTAAAAGTTATTGAGCTGTTAGAGCAAAAGGAAAATCCTGATTATCGGGATTTTTTGACTATTGCTGATGTGAGTATCATGGTTAGTCGAAACCTGGATGCTAAAAAGTATTTCATTAAAGCGGTAGATGCTTATAATAATTCGGATAAATCAGACCAGGATACAAATATTTATAAAGACCTTATTAAGGCTCAAAAAGCTTGTATCAAACTGATGAACAAAAAAATCACTGAAGATTAATTCCAACACGTCCGTTTGATATGATCAATCATGAAAAAAATCATGATTTTCAAAAAAGAAAAATAACTAGGACATAATAACTAGCAATTTAATCAAGGCCGAAGCATCTGCCCCCAAAACAAATTCTGGGCAGGTACTTCGGCCTTGATTGGTATTGGTGAGGTCATGGTTTGTGATGAAATTAATAAAGGGATTGTTGGAATACATGTCAATAAAATCTTACGGTCTAAATAAAAGTTTCCATATCTTGAGCAAGATTTCAATCCTTTGATGGAAAAATCAGAGCTGAATATTTCCAAAATTTCGATTCTGGTAAAAAGGAAGGATTCATAGAAGATTATGAATTTAGACTAATCAAAAATGTTAGGTTCGAAATAAAGGCAGATGAATATGAGTGTCAATAAAGTAAATTTAATTCAAGTAAGATGAAAATAGTACCCTATATTTTAGTTCTCCTCACATGCTTTGGAAATACGATACTAGCTCAAGAAACAAAGATTCCAATAGAGATGAAGGGGAGTCACTTATCGTCGCAATGGGTGCTTAATAGCACGATAGAGGCGACTGTGTTCTTGGAAAGCGGGTTTCCAAAAGTTGTTTTTAATGAGGCTTTTGTAAAAGCGAATTTAAAAGAATTAGATGTTCGAATGGTTGAGGCTTCGGAAAACACGAACATTTCGTTATGGGGAGGGGATCAAAAATATAAAGTAACCCATATTATCAATGATTCCATATTGATCAACGGGAAGATGTCTGAATTGGATGCTTTTGTTGTTGATTTTAACCAGATAAAGGGATGGAAGCATTATGATATTGTATACCCGATCCTTGACTTGAAAGGTAAGGTTGAAATTAATATCAAGGAGAAATACATGAAGGAACTGGATTCTATAGGAAGTCTTCCGGAAGGATTTCTTTCTTACAAGGTTAAGAATGATAGTAGAACCAAAGGATTATATATTAATACTAATTTAAGTGTTTATGATAGCTTGGGAGCAAAAGAAGAGTTGTTCGGAAATTTCTTATTGGATCTTGGGGCAAGTAATGCATTTATGTTGAACAAAAATATTCCGGAAGTTGTGACATTTGTTAATCAAACCGACAGAATGCATTGTAAAGATACCACCCGTGTTCCTGCACCTGGTAAAAGAGACCTGTCGGTTATCATGCCTCACCGGATAGTAATTGACAACATTGAAGTCAAAGGAACTTTTGTTCCGGCTTTGAAATTTTTTGCCTCAAAAACATCTAATAAATACGTAGGATGTATAGGCAATAGATTCTTCGAAAACTTCATTGTCATTTTCGATTTTGATAGTAGTATATTGTATCTGAAACCCAATTCAGATAGAATCATAATGCTGGAATAATCGGAATTGAGACCAAACTTCATAACGGACTATAGTCGATTGCCAGTTTTGTTGTACATTACAAGGAGTGTGACGTGCTAAATTTTCACAGCATTTTGAATAGGGATGCAGTCAGTAGTTGGCTGCATAATCATTTCAATTTCATTGCTATTCAAATTACAAATATTATGAAACTAGAAGAAAATATAAAAAAAATAGAACAGATCGCTCGTCAAAAAGCGAAAGAGAATAGGGCTTTCCGGAGTTATCTTGAGGGGCTGGACTCTGAAAAGATTGATAAGATTGTTCATCGAATTTATGAAGAGATTGTTTCGCAAATAGACTGTACAGCATGTGGTAATTGTTGCATGAACCTTAGACCTGAAGCGTCACATATGGAACTCAGCCGATTTGTAGAAGAAAAAGACATCGAAGCTTTTATGTATTTAAAGGGATTTCCCTGTAAATACCTGAAGGAAAAGAAATGTACTGATTACTTAAACAGACCTGAGGAATGCAGATCCTATCCTTACATGGATAGAGATGAGTTTGTAAAAAGGATTCCCGGTGTGCTTCAAAACTATGAAATATGCCCCATCGTTTTTAATGTTTTCGAACTTTTGAAAATTGAGTTGGGGTGGAGGTATGAGAATACGAAGGATTGATTTTTATCTGGAGAACACATTTAGGATTTATAGAATAGGACACTGATTTTTACTGAAAATACTGATTTAGTTTTCGTAGATTATTGCTGATGCAAATCGCAAATATTTCTAATGATTTTGTATAGTAACAGGTTTGTGATCCTCCCATTAATCACGATCCCTATAGGATTGAATATATTAGTAGGGAACAAGCCTGTATATGCATGTGCAGGATTTGAAAAAAGGAAAGGGGAATGAGGGGTGATGTAGTTGCATCTAATCAATATTTGATATTTTAACTCACATCACAAGTAGGGTAAGAAATATAATAATTTGTATTAAATTGCGTCAAGGAGTAGTTGCGGATGATTGTGTTTTATCATCTTAGCCACCAGTAAATAAACCGATACCTGGTTTTTCCATAAGAGCAATTACAAGTCCTTGATTACAATAACATAATACAGTGTCATGCGAAGATGTAGTATCCTTTTGATTTTTTTTCTGATTGTTCAAGCTGCATTGAAAGCTCAGAGTTTTGAGGTAGCAGTTGATACATTGTATCTTAATATAAAAGAAATTGCCAGGTCTGCCACTCGAATTAGTATGACCCATGCAGTAAAATACGATGGTAAGTATTATTGTTTTTTTTACGAGCGAGGACTTTATTCATATAACAAGGAAAAAAGATACTTTCTGATAATCTCGGATAAAGGTATTATTCTAAACAATATAGAAGTTCCTGAAGAAATTGAAAACACTGTTTATTTTGACTTCTTCATAAGAGATGAGCGACTATTTGCTAAAACATATATGGATCATGAAAGCTTTTATTTTGATTTGGAGAAATTGAAATGGAAAAAAGTTAATGAGGTTGATGATCGTGTTTATGAAGACTCAAATTATGTGATATCATACCTTGATTTCGGAGAATGGGGACAGTCTACATGGTTTATCGATAAGCAAGCAAAGAATGAGTATGTTTTGGGTGTTTGTGGTACAACGGTTAATAAATTGAACGGGAAATACTATCTGACGAGTGGTTATGAAGTAAGAGAAATCGAAGACCCGCGAAAACTAAAACAGTGTGATAAGGATTATAAATACAAAAGGGTCGAGAAAGAACGAAAATTTTATGAAGGATCTCCATCCCTTAGCGGTTCAAAAACAATTTTTGAAGATACCACCTATTCTCCCTGGGGTTTTGAACAGTGTAACCTGTGTATAATTACTTCATTTGTAACAGACAATCAATTGTTCCAATTATATGAAGATAGTAGTTCCAGTTATATTGGAAAAATAAAAAATCACAGGCTCGTTCCAATTCTGGATATTGGAAGGAAATATCAAACCTTCAACTGGCACTATTCTTATAGGGGTGAAAATCTTGAAAACAACAACAGGTTTATTAAGTTTCAGCAGGACAATAATACGTTTGGATTTCTTGAAATAAAAGACACCCAAATTGATGTTAAATACCTTATTCATAATCAGGATTCTTTAAGATACCTGGGATCTGATGGTTTTAAGGAGCTGTTTAATCGTATACAGCTTAGCTCAGATAAGCTATCAATAGAAAATATCGACAGCCTGGAGTATTGTATTAATGGAAAAGATCTGCAGGATTATATTACAGTTACAGCTCATAATGGATTCCATTCGGATGTTTATGCTACTATGAAGGTAGAAGCAAAAAGGTATATCAAAGTTGAGGATAAATATGTATCGCTGCTTACGGAATATCTGTATACTACCCAGGACAACCTTGTTAAGTCAATATTTTTCGAGTGGACTCCCACCGAGCACTATAGTCAAACAGGTTCATTTGTTACATTCCCGGATGAAAACTCCGAAATTAGAGAGCGATTCCAACATAAATTCAAAGAAATAGCCGACCTGATTAGTCAGCAGACAAATCAACAACCCCAAAAAGAGGATAGAGGTAATGACCGTATCTGGTTAACCTGGTCTTTGAAGAATGGAATCAAGATTAAACTTTATGGTTCAACGAGTTTTGATGGGGGTAAAAGAATACGGATGGTAATTGATTTGGGTGAATAGTTATATGCAACCGGGTAAATGCTATGGTGTGTAACAAGAAAGGTACTATTCGACTTGCAAAAATCATGAAAGGACCTAAGGCTGTTAGAGCTGCAGATTTGATTATTGATATTGTTGCGGTTTAAACTATTTAATTCATATTACTCTGCGAACCTCTGTGATTTCTCCGTGTGTCTCAGTGAAACTAATTAATATTACACAGAGTTCCACGGAGGATATACAGAGGGACACAGAGAAGCACAGAGTTTATTTTAGTCTTTGATACGCGTAATATCAACATTCTCCCAAAAACACAATACTTTTGCAGAAATTTTCATGCTATATTGATAAGCAGGAGAAGGAGAAAAAGAGGGGAATAGCAATGGTGAAAACAACCAAACTAAGAATTGAAGATAAATTACCGCTTACCTGTTCACGAACGGGAACATGCTGTCATGGAAAACAGGTGTCGTTAAATCCATGGGAGTTGTTAAGTTTGGCGAAGGAGAAGAAAATTAAGCCAAGGGAATTTCGTGATCTTTATTGTGAACATGGTGGAATCCGGTTGCGGTTTGATGGAGAAGTTGGCTGGAAGGACCAACAAGCATGTAGTCAATATGTGGATGGATTTGGATGTGATGTACATTTGGGGCGTCCGTTATCATGTCGTTTATATCCACTTGGTCGACAAATACAAAGCGAAGAAGTACACTATATGTACCAAGGGGAAGAATTCCCATGTTTGGAAGGATGTCCTGAGGTTTCTGAATTACCTCATTTGAGTGTAGGTGAATATTTGGAAGGCCAGGTAACGGATCAATTCGAAAAGGCCCAGGATGCATATTTAGACCTGATGCAGAATTTGGCAGATATAGCCTTTGTACTTTTTCTTGAGACGGGTTTAGCTGAATCGGGAGATAAGAAAACATTGGCTTTATGGAGAAAAATGGGTAGCGAGCTTCCGGAAGAATTATCAGAACGTATCGGTCAGGAGTGGATTAATTGTTTAATGCTTCCTGAAATTGGTGATGATATTGAAGATTCAATTTCATTTGCACAGAAACATAATGAATTACTTCAAATAAAAGCTCAAGAACAATTTGGTGCCTTACAAACATATGAGGATTTGCATAAAGCGTCTGTCTTAATAATGGGAGTGGCATTGCATCTTGCGCGTGGTATTGGAGCAAATCCAAAAGAGCTTGCTGAACTTTGGGTTGAAACGGCAAAGAGTCATGGTGGTCTTGAATAGGATTGAACTGTAGTTAAAAGATCGTGATCAAGAAAAATCAACTTCAAAGCGATAGGATTTCAAAAACACAATATTTTTGTAAAAAAATCAATCATGGTAGACGATCAGAAAAAGGCAATCCGTAAGCAGATTCGAGCGAAGAAGAAGTTGATTTCGTTGGAGGAGAAGAAGCGTCGTTCGATGGGGATACTGGAGCAGTTGGAGCAACTGAAGGAATTTCAGTCAGCGAAGGTTGTAATGTTATACTGGTCGATGGATGATGAGGTGCATACCCATGATTTTGCATTGAAGTGGGTAGGGCAGAAGCGCATTATTCTCCCAGCGGTTGATGGTGCTGATCTTCGCTTAAAGGAGTTCACCGGTATTGGAAGCATGCAAGAAGGTGAAGGCTTTGGAATTCTTGAGCCTGTGGGAGTCGATTTCGATCAACCGGAGAATATAGACTTAATTGTTGTTCCAGGTGTGGCCTTCGATCGTCAGAATAACCGCATGGGCCGTGGAAAGGCTTATTACGATAAGACGCTTAAAAATCTGAAAGCCTTTAAAGTAGGCATTTGCTTCAATTTCCAGTTGTTGGATGAGGTTCCAGTTGATGAACATGATATTAAAATGGACCGCATAATCAGTGAGTAGTATGGATTATCAGAAGGTACTGAATAAAATATATGAAGAGGTAAAGCCTCTGACCGGAGAGGGGAAGGTGGCTGATTATATTCCTGCCTTGGCTAAGGTCGATCCCAGGAAATTTGGAATGGCTCTTGTGACCGTTCGTGGGGAAAAGTTTGTTGTTGGGGATGCAGAGGAGGCCTTTTCCATTCAAAGTATTTCTAAAGTATACAGTCTCTCGCTCGCCATGGAAAAGCTGGGTGATAAGTTGTGGAAACGTGTAGGGCGTGAACCTTCGGGCAATAAGTTCGATTCATTGGTGCAGTTGGAGTATGAACACGGTATTCCAAGGAATCCTTTTATCAATGCTGGGGCAATTACTGTAACGGATGCCATTTACCATGGATTGGAAGAAACCAAAGAAGATATTATTGAATATATCCGTGATATTTCTGGAAACAGAACCGTGGACTTCAATCATGAAATTGCTGAGTCGGAAAAAGCTACCGGACACCGAAACTTTGCCGTGGCATCTTTTTTGAAAAGCTACGATAACCTGACGAATGAAGTCCAGGATGTGTTGGAAGCTTATTTCTATCAGTGCTCGGTAATGATGAGTTGTTATGATTTAGCGAAGTCTTTTCTGCCATTTGCAAATGAAGGATATTCGCATACAGCCAAAATGCATGTACTTACTCCACGTCAGGCCAAGCGCATTAATTCCATTATGCTGACCTGTGGATTATACAACGCTGTGGGTGATTTTGCCTATCGCGTTGGATTACCCGGTAAAAGTGGTGTTGGAGGTGGTATCGTAGCCGTCGATCCGGGTGAATTTGCTGTGGCCGTATGGTCACCGGCTTTGAACGAAGCTGGAAATTCATTGGCCGGAACCAAGGCTTTGGAATTACTGACAACGTATACAGGACGCTCGGTTTTTTAGATTTGTGATTAATGGGGTTTAGGGGTGATGAATGATGGTTGGTTTATGTAATAAACAGGTGTCTATTGTGTTGGAAATCAGTGTAACCTAATCAAGTGCCGTCATTTCGAACGAAGTGAGAAATCTAAAGAAGAATCTTTAATATTTAGTTTCTATATGAAATACCCACAAGGCTAAAACATTTATTTAAGTGTCACTAATATCTGAATCCTTCGGTTCTACCAGAGTTCCCTTCTACGTCAGGATAACTGACATATTTTAAGCTTGTATAAAACTTCGTGCTTTCGTGGATAAATTAACAAGTGAGGTACAAAAAAAGCGATGATCAACCAATCACCGCTTTTCTCATATTATAACTCAATATCCAACCCCAAAGCTTCTTTAAAGTCCTTGAGCAGGGGATTTTTTTCAAAGAGTTTATTAAACTTCTCTTCAGGGCCGTATGGCTTCACGGTTACTGATCCGACTTCAACAATCGTTTCAACCTGGATAAGTTTATTGTTCATCTTCGCCCTCATGAAGTTCAGGATATCTTGTCTAACCTCTTTAATTCTCGATTCCTGAATAGTATTCATTAAAGGAACCATGACGTGAAAGTTTTTCAGGTCAATCCTAAGTTTCGAATTGATCAATGTACTTTTGAGGTTGTTTGAAATATCCACTTCCATGCACATGCTCTTCCAAGCTTCCATGAATTCCTCTTCAGTAAAAGCTCTGGCCGTTTTGTAATCTTCTGCTGTAGGAGCTTCCGAAACAGCTTCGTTCTGATCTTCTTCTGCAGTTGACTTACTCAGCTTCTTTTTTAAAGAAAAACCGGTTCCAGTTATGTTAATATTACTGTTTGTCGAAACCCTGGTTGTTTTCCTAATCTGAGCTTCGGCATCCTGTGTACTTGCTTTTACTGCTGCTTTTATCTGTGCCAGTGCTTGTCCCTGACCTTTACCTTGAGCTTGTCCCTGATCTTGAGTTTGACTTTGAGACTGAGCCTGCTGTTCCTGGGGCTGGTTATCCGACTTAAGCGCCGGCAGCCCCACTGGCTTTCCCAGGCTTTGCTGCATTTGGCCAAGGGTACATGTTTGCATAATAGCGATCTCTATATGCAAACGTTTATTATTAACTGTTTTGTAATTGATATCACATTGGTTGTTTAAATCAAGAGCACGAACCAGGAAGATCATTTCGCAACGCTGAGCCTGGTCTTTGTATTTTTCTTTGATGTTATCACCAACTTCAAGCAATTGTACAGTTGCTCCATCTTTACAAATCAGAAGACTTCGTAAATGATTACCGAAGCCATTTACAAAGTGATGACCATCGAATCCACTGTTCAGAATCTCATTTACCAGCAATAGAGTTTCTGCAATATTTTCATTCAGTATATGATCCGTTAGGCGGAAATAATAATCATAATCCAGAACATTCAGGTTGGCAATTACATCATCATATGAAAAGCTGGAACCGGCAAAACTTACAATCTGGTCGAAGATTGAAAGGGCATCACGTAAAGCTCCATCTGCTTTTTCAGCAATCACATGCAATCCGTTAGGATCGGCCTGGATACCTTCTTGTTGTGCAACATACGAAAGATGACCTGCAATGTCAGAGATGGTGATTCGCTTAAAATCATATACCTGACAACGCGAAAGAATGGTTGGTAGAATCTTATGCTTTTCGGTCGTAGCCAAAATAAACTTGGCATATGCAGGTGGTTCTTCCAATGTCTTCAGGAATGCATTAAAAGCGGCCTGAGATAACATATGAACCTCATCGATGATATACACTTTGTATTTACCATCCTGGGGTGGAATCCGAACCTGATCAATCAGGTTCCTGATGTCATCCACCGAGTTGTTGGATGCAGCATCAAGTTCATGTATATTGAACGACGCACTGTCGTTAAAAGAAACACAAGAAGAACATTCATTGCAAGGTTCCATATCGTTGGTAGGATTCTTACAATTGATGGTCTTGGCCAAAATACGGGCGCACGTGGTTTTACCAACACCACGGGGTCCGCAAAATAAAAAGGCCTGCGCAAGGTGATCATTTTTTATGGCATTTTTCAACGTGGATGTGATGGAACGTTGCCCCACAACCGAGTTGAAAGTGCCTGGTCTGTATTTCCTTGCCGATACAATAAAGTTTTCCATCCGAATAATTTTGGGAGCCAAAAATTGAAGTTCAAAAATAATAAATTTGACGGGATATTGAGCATGCTTCCGATTATCGTTTTATTTTTGTCTCCCGGAATAGTCTAACAAGCCTCGGGGTGACTAGGGGTCCATGTGAGCGATTGATTAATAAATATCAGCACATGAAATATTTAAGTAACTTGCCCGGAGAATACAGAAACTGAATATGCTATTAATATATACCGAAAAAATAACAAACCGGATAAAGTACATTCTTCGGGTGTTTTTTGATGATCTGTATGGGGTACCCTTTGAGATCACCAATGACCTTGAAAAATATACTTCATACGAGGGAGCAAAACTCGCCTACAGTAAAGTACAACCATCTCCGGAGGGTTTATTTATTAAGGCTAAAGACTTGCTTTTTGAGCGTGATATTTATACCCAGGATATTGAATTTGTGGATCAGGAGAGTGGTTTTGGGTTTTATGCCGTTTATGATCCGGCCAGTTGCCTTCCTTTTGATCTGTTTTCAGCTTCTTTTTTTCTTTTAAGCAGATATGAGGAATATCTTCCATATAGGAAAGATTTTCACGGACGCTATCCTGCCCGGGAAAGTCTGGCTTTTCAAAAAGGATTTTTGGATAAGCCTGTGGTTAATGTTTGGGCGGATAGGTTAAAGGTTGTGCTGCTTGAGCAGTATCCTGAATTGGTGTTTAAAAAGCACCATTATTCTTTTTTACCCACGATTGATGTGGATGTGGCCTTTGCATATCGTCTGCGAGGTCCCGTTCGTCTGGTTGGAGGATTTTTTAAATCACTTTTCCGTTTTGATATCCGGGATTTGATATTACGAATTCAGGTTTTGTTTCGTTTTGTAAAGGATCCATTTGATACTTACACCTTTATTCTGGATTTGCATAAACGATATAATCTGCGGACTATATTCTTTGTGTTGTTTGGAAGTTATGGTCCTTATGATAAAAATATTGCAACCACCAAAAGTAAGTATCATGTGTTGATAAAACACCTGAGTGATTTCGCTGAAGTGGGAATCCACCCTTCCTATGACTCCAACGAAAATTTCGATCGTATGAAAAAGGAAGTTCGGGATTTGTCGCGTGTTTTACATAAAGAAATAGAAAAGAGCCGGCAGCATTTTTTAAAGGTAAGTCTACCTGAAACATACCGAAATCTTACTTCTCTTGGGATTACAGATGATTATACCATGGGTTATGCCGATGTCCCAGGTTTCAGAGCGGGAATTTGCACTCCCTTTAAGTTTTATGATCTGGATTTGGATACGGAAACCCGTCTCACGGTACATCCTTTTGCTATTATGGAGGGTACTCTGAAGGATTATATGAAAGTACCGGCTGCCGATGGTATGAAAATTATTGCTCCTTTGGTTGATCAAATAAAGGAAGTTGATGGCGTGTTTATCAGTTTGTGGCATAATGAAACAATGAGTGAGATGAAACATAAGTCGTGGCGTCGCTTGTATATTGAAATGGTGAAATACGCACTTCCAGAAAATAAGAAAAGCATTGATTAAGTATTTAAGACATAATCAAATTGATAAATCCCGATGGGATCGTTGCATCGAGCATTCTGTAAATGGTATTATTTATGCTTATTCCTGGTACCTGGATCTGGTTCATGAGGAATGGGAAGCGCTGGTGGATGATGATTATGAGACAGTTCTACCTCTTACCGGACGAGTAAAACATGGAGTAGGTTATTTGTTTATGCCATCATTTACCCAACAGCTCGGAGTTTTTAGTGTGGAGCATTTAACTCAGGAAATTATAAAGGCTTATTTAGAAGCGATTCCCTCCAATTACCGTTTTGCCGAAATCAATCTGAATACCTACAATATGGTTGATGGGATGGGAGATGATGTTGTTGAGAAGCAAAACTTTGAACTAGATCTAATCCAGCCTTATGAGCATTTGTATCGTAAATACTCAAAAAACCAGAAGCGAAATATTAAGAAAGCTGAGAAAAAAGAGTTTCGAATTGTAAATCATGTAAAACCCGGTGAAATTATTGAACTTTTTCGTAACAACAGGGGGCTGGATATTGAAACCCTAAACGAAGAGAGTTACCGGGTTCTGAATCGGTTAATTTATACAGCGATACACCGGGGGCAGGCTTTTACCAGTGGTGTTTATAATACGAAAAATGAACTAATGGCCGGTGCATTTTTCTTTAGAAGTAATCAAAAGATTGTTTTTCTCTTCTCAGCTACTGCCGCACAGGCGAGAAATACAGGAGCAATGCAGTTCTTGATTGATTTTGTTATTAAAGAACATGCCGGAAATAATCTGACACTGGATTTTGAAGGATCGAATGATCCTGATTTAGCAAGGTTCTACAGGAGTTTTGGAGCTCTTCGTTGTGTGTATTATCAATACAACCTGAATCGCCTTCCCTGGATTTTGAATTTTGCTTTGAAAATGAAAAAGAGGATTACGGGATAAGAATATCTTTGTTGAAGTATTGTCTAAGCCTTTGATGTCGTTTTCTTCAGAAAAAATTTATCTTTACTACAAAAATCAGGGCAATGCTACGAAATATCGGAGAAGAAAATTCGGTCTTTAACCAATTCATTTATGAATTACGCTCATGCGATATTCAGGCCGATCCTTTGCGTTTTAGGAGAAATTTGGAACGAATCGGAGAAATACTTGCATATGAAATTAGTAAAACATTCAAATTTGAATCAACAGAGGTTATAACACCTTTAGGGGAAGCTCATATTGATATACCTAAAGAGCAACCGGTACTGGCTACCATTCTGCGAGCTGGTCTTCCTTTGCATCAGGGTTTTCTGAACTACTTCGACCGGGCTCCCAATGCCTTTATTTCTGCATTTCGTAAGCATGAACAAGATGGAACTTTTGAAATTGAGCTTGAGTACTCCTCTTGTCCTGAGTTGGAAGGGCGTATACTTATTCTTACAGATGTGATGTTGGCTACAGGAACATCTATGGTGAAAGCATATAAAGAATTGCATCAATACGGAAGACCCGCTCATACGCATATTGTAAGTGTGCTGGCAAGTTTGGAAGGAATAAACTATGTACGAAGGAAGTTGCCAATGGGTGAGTATACCCTGTGGACAGGAGCAATCGATGAAGAACTAACCGCTCAGTCGTATATAGTCCCTGGATTGGGTGATGCGGGAGATTTGGCTTATGGCCCAAAAGTGAGCAATTGAAACAAGTGTAAATAGATTTTAATATCAGCTGAAACAACAAAATAATCCAAATGAACAAACAACAGTTTTATGAGAACTTTAAAATTTCTCTTGATGCCATTAAGAGTCATAGAGTAAGAACTTTGCTTACCGTTGCTATTATTGCTTTCGGTATTATGTCTTTGGTTGGTATTCTAACTTCCATAGATGCAATCCGCTTTTGGTTGAAAGACAATTTTACACAAATGGGAGCAAATACCCTTACCATTCGAAATCGGGAAATGCGTGTTCGAATTGGTGGTAGGGATAATAATCCAAAGAACTTCAGAGTTATCACCTATGATGAGGCGATGAGGTTTAAGGAGAACTATGAGTTTGAAGCTGCAACCTCAATGTATACCCGAGCTACAGGTATTGCAACTCTGAAATATGAAGCCGAGAAAACGAATCCCAATATAACCGTGATGGGATGTGATGACAATTATATGATTACTTCAGGTAATAATCTCTCCTTGGGTAGGAACTTTTCTTCCACGGAGTTGCAATATGGCGCTCATGCAGTAATTATCAGTGAAGCAATCAAAACCAAGTTATTTAAGAAAATGGATCCCATCGGCAAAGTGATTTCCGTTGGTTCTGGTAAATATAAGGTTGTGGGCGTTATGGAAAAGAAAGGAAGCGGTATGGGATTTAACAATGATAATATGTGTCTGCTTCCAGTGAATAATGTCCGTCAGGCCTTTGCCCGCCCCAATATGGCTTACCTGTTAAATATTATTCCCGATGATCCGTTGATGATGGATGCTGCTGAAGGTGAGGCTACAGGTGTGTTCCGGGTTATTCGTGAGGTTCCTGTAAATGAAGAATCGAATTTTTCCATTTCGAAAAGTGATAACCTGGCTGAAATGTTATTCGATAATCTGTCGAATATCCGCTATGCAACCATAATAATTGGTATTATAACACTTTTTGGAGCAGCTATTGGTTTGATGAATATTATGCTGGTTTCGGTTACTGAAAGAACCCGTGAAATTGGAATTCGAAAATCGATGGGAGCCAATAGAAAGACAATAAGAACACAGTTTTTGGTCGAAGCAATTATAATCGCTCAGGTGGGAGGTGTTTTCGGTATTATTCTGGGGATTGTGATCGGAAACATGGTGTCCATGTCTATAGGTAGTGCTTTCTTTGTACCTTGGAACTGGATGATTGTATCTTTAATTGTGTGTTTTGGTGTGGCTGTAATATCAGGACTTATTCCAGCATCAAAAGCAGCCAACCTTGATCCGATTGATGCCTTGAGGTATGAATAAGAATTGATTATTATCTAAACTATAAAAAGCCACGAATTCTGGAATTCGTGGCTTTTTCACCTAAAATCAAAATCTCTTATGGAATTTGGTAGATGTTTGCACTGTTTCTGTAACCAGATTTATCCTTATACCAATCAGGGAATTCAGTGCCACCACTTTCAGCCCAGGCAGCAAATTTTAAATGAGCATCAATAATGGCTGTTTTCTCTATTGGATAATCAAAACCTTCGGCGATATTAATTGCCCATGGAAGGTTACCTTCTGTTTTATAATATCTGTTTACATTTACATCACTATTATCATCTCTCTTCCCAAATAGGTCTACATCCGCAAGGTCTGTATTGGGCATGTCTGGCAGGTGCACCTCATAATCTCTGTTTTTATCGACGATTATAAATGGATTGTAAGGAGCTGAACCGAGATCGTCCGGATCTACAGGGTTGGTAAATGTTACTGAGATGTTGACTGTTGTAGGAGCTCCATAAATATTATCAGGATTAGTGTTCATACCAATACCTCCACCTTGATGTGGTAAAGTTTCATAACAGTCTTCAAATACCGGGATAACCGCTTTGGATTGCCCCGCTTCGGTGTTGTTCGAAGATAATTGGAAATATGATTCGGAAAGGAGTTCCATACCGGTCACATTTTCCACTGATGTAGGGGCTACATCCAGTTGGAATGCAAATCCATTGTGGAAACTTGCTCCATATGCTTTAAGAGTGAATGCTGCGTCCAATTGGGTTACCATGTTATCCCCATTTGTTATTTGATTCAAATCATAATCAATTACGATGTCATTGAAATCATAATCTCCTTTCTGTGGCCAAAGATCTTCGTATGCAAGAGTACCTTCAAAGATATTCTCAAAAGCTCTGTCCGGATCATCAGGGAAGTCATCATTATCGTCATGAACGCCATCACCATCCGAGTCTGGACTGTCATCATCAATGTCACCTAAATTTGTATCATCAACATCTTCATATTCGGTTGCAGTTGCATAGATAATCAAATCATTAAAATCGTGGTCACAACGATACACATCCTTGTTTTGTCTATGTAGATCCTCAAAAGCGATGACATATCGTTCACGGATATCATCAGCAACCAATACGGTATGTTGACGTTTATTCTGACTTGATTCAGGGTTAAAGGCAGGCGTTGGATAATAAACAAAAGGATCACGTGGGTTTACACCGCCACTTCGCCAAGCATTGGCAAATAGTACGAACCCAATTCCTGTATTAGCTTCGAAGTGACCAATTTTAACTTTGTCACCAGCATATAATTTTCCACCACTTCCATTTGCTGAGGTATTCGGGAAAATTATAGTAATTTCATCGATGTCATTTTCAGAAGCCGGAGGATTAGCTACATCATAAGTATAAAATCCCACCACATTCTTAAATCCGGCACCTTCATGTACGAAAGTAATCCATATGTCAGATTCATTAATTAATCTGATATCATGAGTGAGATGGTCTTCAAAATATTCACTATGAGTTTGGTCCAGGTGACTGCCTTCAGGAAATGTAGCATTCAGGTCGTTTAAAAATTCCTGATCAATATCATCGCGCTCAGTTTCCAGGTAATCAGGTTTTCCCCAGTTATCGAACCCTCCCAGGTATTGTAGATTGTACAAAGTATTTGTTGGGACTGTTACCGACTTGAAACTACGACCTTCTACTGGTGCTCCTCCTATCTCAAGATTAACGTTCCCGCTTTTAATCGAAACCATTTCTGCATCCGGTACACCGATATAATTACTTACAATGTAAACACTATCAATGTAAGAAGGAATGGGTTGGCTAGCTATGAATTCACCGTTTGCATTGGTTAGTCCTTTGTAAAGAACTCTTGCGTCCTCTTCCATCCTGTTTCGGTCATAAATAACAACGGGGATCTTGGGATATGCGCTTCCATTAATGTCTTCAATCTTTATGTTGAAGTCGATCATTTTGGTTGTGCTGAAATTGAAGTTGTCAGCAATAACCAGTTGTTCCATCTTCGAAATATCTGGATCCTGGGGGTTCCCATTGTTAGGGTCAGGCTTTTTACATCCCGTATAGAACACCCCCATAGCTATAATTACAAATAAAATTTTTTTCATCGCAAATTGATTTTAGGTTCTAAAAGGTATTCAATTATTAAGCCAAATGCTTAAATAATTGAATGATAGTTGTTATTGCCGTTTCAGGGGACTTGCGATTCGCTAATATGGTACAGGTGTCCCAAAAAAGGACGTTGTGATTTATTTAGAACTGAGCCGATAATACTTTTTCTAATCCTATCAATTGATCGAATGTGGTCCCTGTTTCCCGGTAATATACCAAAATAGTGTACTCATTTTGAGTTTCGTAGTTATTCCCTTCAATAAAAGTAGCATCTCCTTTATTCTTTCCAGTTTCAAGAAAAGTATAATGGAAGTTATAGAAGCCTTGCTTTAATAGAATTTTCGTTTCGTAGGCTTTATGATTGTAGTTGTATTGCATTTTAGCCCACTCCAAAAATTGCCAGTTGGTCATACTCCCCAACAGGTATATGTTCCCATCCGAGAGAGGAGCATCATAGGGTAGTGTAAAATGCACGTAGGCATAATCTGCTTCAATGTCAGAATCCGGATAATCTTCTGTTTTCACAAGTTTGCGTCCATTAATGTCCTCATAAAAACTATACGGTTTATGGGCTCTCACCGGATCGGCAAGTAGGAAAATGTGATTTTCAAACCTGCGGTTGTCCATGCGTGCCACCCGTCCTGATGGATATCTGATACTCTTAATATCCAACTGTCGAAATTCATTTATACCATTGAAAACATTTTCCAGGTTATAGTCGTAATCAATCATATCACCTCTGATCTCACGAGGCTTTAAATTGTATATGGCATTGTCATATCTTCCGTTCTGCATCAATACCACCTTAAGACTCCGGTAAGCATCGGGTATGGGGAAGTATTCGGTATTGATCGAAAAATCCACTTCCTGACTGCTATACATCAATGAAGGTTCTGTGGCTCGTTTTACTCTGGCCGCAATTTTTACATGAGGGTCAATAATCATAAATCGGGCGGTTAATGCCAGTTGTTCAGGATTATCTCGTTCATAGACTTTAATGATATAATTACCCGAAAGTGTAAGCTTTAAGTTTGGAGTTGGAAATACCAACTTATAATGCACAAACTCCTGTACGGTATTAAATGAAAATTGGTATTCATCAATATAATCCTCTTCAAAACCGATTGCATATTCTGTAAATACCATATCAGAAGGTTGCCAATTCGCATCACAATGCATGATGGTGTAACTGTAATCCATGGCATTGTCACTGAAATCATCGAATGAAAGTAATAGCTTTTCATTTGAATTGATCTTTATAATCGGGTGAGAAAGTTCAAACCCTTCCTGATGAATCAACATGGTGTGAATACTCTCCTTATATACATAGTCTTCATACCGTAAAAAATCTTCCTGGTAGTATTCTTCCTGAGCCTGAGCTATAGATGCAGACAGCATGATACCTGATATTAGAGCGAGAGTAATTCTTATTAGATTCATGCTTGTATTAATCTGTGTCATTATCAATTCTTATTAGGATTATTATCTGTCGATGAATTTAGCAAAGTTAGCATCAAAAACCATAAAACCATTCAAAAATTGTGCCTTCAGTATTTATTGGCGCAAAAATTGTAAAATCACATAGGAATATTATAGGTAAAATATATAGAATGGTGGTGAATGTCAATTAAAGTGGTTTTTTAGATGTGTTTAATGTTGAGGAAAGTAGTGTTAATTATTTCACATGATTTCGGCCTTTTTTTGGTGGGGAGGTGTTTTTTTTGCAAAAAATAAATCACTTGTTAGGCTGTGAACAATAGAAAAGCTGACTTGTTAATGATAGGTAGATCGGAGCAGGTTATAGAATGATGATGTTTATAGAGCTTGAAAAAGAGTGTGTTGTAAAGAATTCACATATTGAAATATTGCGAACGGATATATATAGCGTACATGTAAATGATTTTGAGTAATTTTATTATTTAAAAAGTTGTATATGTAAAATTAAGGGTGCAACTTTGCGACTTATAGAGTTTATATCATATGTAGATTCGTGTTTTTAACATATAAAGAAATCTTTCATAAGAATATGTCGAAGGTAATTAAGATTAAAAAAGGTTTAGACATCAAACTTCTGGGTGAGGCTGAAGCGAAAGTTTCGACTTATAATACACAGAAATTTGCTGTTAAACCTACTGATTTTATCGGTGTATTCCCGAAATTATTGGTAAAAGAAGGCGACCAGGTTCAGGCAGGTACGCCTTTGTTTTATGATAAAGCCCGGGAATCTGTAAAATTTGCCTCTCCGGTTAGTGGAAAGGTTACCGATATTGTAAGAGGTCATAAGCGTGTTTTACTGGAGGTACGTATTGAAGCCGACGGTCAAGACAGTTTTGTGGACTATGGAAAAGCAAGTCCGGCAAGTATGGATCGGGAACAGATTGTTGGAAAAATGCTTGAAGCAGGAGTTTGGCCTGTTGTGCGACAACGTCCGTACAATGTAATCGCCAATCCTGAGGATAAGCCCAAAGCGGTTTATATTTCAGCATTTGATACAGCTCCATTGGCTCCTGATTATAAGATCCTTTTTGAAGGACAAGGGGAAGCTTTCCAGGCAGGTGTTGATGTGTTAGCAAAACTAACTGAAGGTAAGATTCATCTGAACCTACCTCAGGGACAAAATGCTGATATTTTCACAAATGCTAAAGGTGTTGAACTGACACAGTTCGAAGGGCCACACCCTGCTGGTAACGTTGGGATTCAAATCAATCAACTTGATCCGATTAACAAAGGAGATGTTGTTTGGACCTTACGCCCACAGGAAGTGATTATGATTGGCCGACTGTTTGCCGAGGGACGTTATAATGCTGAGAAAGTGGTGGCTCTAACAGGGTCTGAAGTCGAAAAACCTCAGTATTTCAAAACAATCAATGGTGCTACCATTGCTGCAATGGTAAAAGGCAATCTGACTCAAACCCATGTTCGTTATATCAGTGGTAATGTACTTACAGGAAGTAAGATCGAAAAGGATGGTTATGTAGGATTCTATGATAACCAACTTACTGTGATTCCTGAAGGTGATGAATATGACTTTATTGGTTGGTTGAAACCATATCATGCCAATAAGTTCAGTTTCTACCGCTCTACATTATCATGGCTTACTCCAAACAAAAAGTACAAGTTAGATACGAACTTGAACGGCGGAGAACGAGCATTTGTGCTGACCGGTGAATTTGAAAAAGTTTTCCCGATGGATATTTATCCAATGCAATTGATCAAAGCAATCATGATAGGTGATATCGATCAGATGGAAGCTTTGGGGATTTATGAAGTGGATGATGAGGATTTTGCATTGTGCGAATACATTTCAACTTCGAAAATCGAAATCCAATCAATTGTTCGCAGTGGATTGGATTTGATGCGCAAGGAGATGAGCTAAATAATCGAAGTAAGTAATATTTAAAAATATAAAATGAAAGCATTAAGGAAATTTCTCGATAATATAAAACCCCACGTGCAAAAGGGTGGTAAGTTTGAGAAATTACATTCCACTTTCGAAGCCTTTGAAACCTTCCTGTTCGTTCCGGATACGGTAACATTTAAAGGTAGCCATGTTCGTGATGCTAATGATTTGAAGCGTACCATGTTTATGGTAGTTGTTGCTTTGATGCCAGCATTGTTCTTTGGTATGTGGAATACCGGTTTTCAGCATTTCAGCGCTATCGGTGAAACTGTTGGATTCTGGGATCAATTCTTTTTTGGATTTTTGAAAGTCCTTCCATTGATCGTAGTTTCTTATGTGGTTGGTTTGGGTATTGAATTTATATTCGCCCAATATCGCGGTCACGAAGTAAATGAAGGTTACCTGGTTTCAGGTTTCTTAATTCCGTTAATCGTTCCTGCCGATATCCCATTGTGGATGCTTGCAGTAGCAGTTGCATTTGCAGTAATCTTCGGTAAAGAAGTGTTTGGTGGTACAGGGATGAATATCCTGAATCCCGCTCTTACAGCCCGCGCCTTCCTTTTCTTTGCATATCCTCAGGATATGTCGGGTGATAAGGTTTGGATTAATACCGGTGACGGTGCAGTTGTTGATGGCTTCTCTGGAGCAACACCTCTTGGTAATGCATTAGTTGGTGAATTTGACTCAATGCCATCATGGTGGGATATGTTCATCGGAACCATCCCTGGTTCTGTTGGTGAAACATCCACTCTGGCGATTCTGATTGGTGCGGTTATTCTGTTGCTTACCGGAATGGCAAGTTGGAGAGTTATGTTGAGTGTATTTGCCGGTGGTTGGTTGATGGGATTCATCTTCAACTTAGTTGGGGCTAACGCTTATATGGATCTTCCTGCATACCAGCACTTATTACTTGGTGGTTTTGCCTTTGGTGCAGTATTTATGGCTACCGATCCGGTAACTGCTTCTCAAACCAATAAAGGAAAATGGATTTATGGTTTCCTTATCGGTGTGTTAGCTGTTATGGTTCGTGTGGTTAATCCTGCGTATCCGGAAGGTATGATGCTTGCGATCCTGTTTATGAACGTATTCGCTCCGCTGATCGACCACTATGTAGTTGAATCGAATATTAAGAAACGCCTGAAAAGGGCTGCAGCATAATGTTTATCAAAAAAATTGAAGCGAGATGAATAGAAATAGTAATACATATACATTTATTTATGCCTCAGTATTGGTGATAGCTGTTGCTGCCATCCTTTCAACTGCTGCTACGCTTTTGAAACCACGTCAGGAACAAAATATTAAAGTTGAAAAGATGTCTGCCATCCTTTCTTCTGCTAATATTGAAGTTACTGCTGCCAATGCTGAAGAGTTATATACTAAATATATTAAGGAAGAATTAGTGATTGATAAAGAAGGGAATGTTGTTTCTACTTATAAAGACGGAAGTCTGAGTGGTGATGTACGTGCTTTCGATATCAATATGAAAACTGAGGTTGATAACAAAGCGAAAGGGAAAGATTTTGTGAACCCGCTTTTCGTGTGTGAAAAGGATGGTGAAATCTTGTACGTTATTCCACTTCGTGGTAAAGGTCTTTGGGGACCGGTTTGGGGGCATGTTGCCTTGAAAGATGATTTTATAACAGTTGCCGGTGTGGTTTTCGATCACAAAGGCGAAACTCCTGGTTTGGGTGCTGAAATCTCAGGCAGTAAATTCCAGGCGCAGTTTACAGGAAAAACCATCTTCAATAAGCAGATGCAATTCAAATCCATTACCATTAAAAAAGGTGGTGTAGGTACTCTCCCTGCTGCTGAACAGATTCATGGTGTTGATGCTATCTCCGGTGGTACTATTACTTCGGATGGTGTAAACGACATGTTGAAGGATAACATTGAAAACTATGTTCCATATATACAAAAAAACAGATAGGATATGAGTGCAGAAGTTAAACAGAAAGAGCCGTTGTTTTCGGCTAAGAACAGAAAGCTGATTACCAATCCGCTTGGAAAGGATAACCCGATTACCGTTCAGGTACTGGGTATTTGTTCTGCACTTGCTGTTACAGCAAAGCTCGAACCGGCGATCGTAATGTCGCTATCTGTATTGTTCGTGTTGGGTGTAGGTAATGTGGTTATCTCTTTATTAAGAAATTCCATTCCTCAACGTATCCGTATTATCGTACAATTGGTTGTGATTGCTGCTTTGGTAATCCTTGTTGACCAGTTCCTGAAGGCCTTTGCTTATGATGTTAGTAAACAGCTTTCGGTATTCGTTGGTCTGATTATTACCAATTGTATTATCATGGGACGTTTCGAAGCCTTTTCTATGGCTAATAAACCATGGCCTTCTTTCATGGATGGTATTGGTAATGCCTTCGGTTACGGTTGGATCCTTATTGTGGTTGCCTTTTTCCGAGAGTTACTTGGATCAGGTACACTGTTCGATATCCAGGTGATCCCACAATTTATGTATGATATGGGATATAAAAATAATGGTTTGATGATTTTATCGCCAATGGCACTTATCGTAGTAGGTGCGATTATTTGGGTACATCGAAGCCGCGATAAAGAATTAATTGAAGACTAACCATTAAAAAGAGAAAAACATGCAGGATTTATTTAATATATTCGTCAAGTCCATGTTTGTGGACAATATGGTTTTCGCCTATTTCCTGGGTATGTGTTCATATCTGGCCGTATCTAAAACTGTAAAAACATCCGTTGGTCTGGGACTTGCTGTGATTTTTGTTTTAGGTATCACCGTGCCGGTAGATTACCTGATGAATCAGTATTTATTGGCTCCCGGTGCTTTGGCATGGATTGGCCCTGAGTGGGCTGATGTAGACCTTAGCTTCCTGAGCTTTATTATGTTTATTGCCGTAATTGCTTCTATGGTACAGCTGGTAGAGATGATCGTTGAGAAGTTCTCTCCGGCCCTTTACGCATCACTGGGTATTTTCCTTCCACTGATCGCTGTAAACTGTGCTATCCTTGGTGGTTCCCTTTTCATGCAGGAAAGAGAATACGCATCTTTAGGTGAGGCGACTTCATTTGCGTTAGGTTCGGGTCTTGGCTGGTTCCTTGCAATTGTAGGTATTGCAGCAATTCGTGAAAAGATCAGATACTCGGCAGTACCGGGTCCGTTACGAGGCTTAGGTATTACCTTCATCATCACAGGTTTGATGGGGCTGGCTTTCCAGCTGTTTATGGGTATTAAGTTTTAATCATTGTCGGATAATAAAAAATTGAAAACATGATAATAAATGCAGCACTCGGACCTGTGGTAATAGCAAGTATAATCGTCTTCCTAGTGATTATGTTGCTATTAGTTATGGTTCTGTTATTTGCCAAAAAGAAACTGACTCCGCAGGGAGAAGTTATGATTACGATAAACGAAGAAAAAGAAATAACAACCGAACCTGGTACAACCTTATTGAATACACTGAGCAATGAAGAAATTTTTCTTCCTTCTGCTTGTGGTGGTGGTGGTACCTGCGGGATGTGTAAATGTCAGATTAATGAAGGTGGTGGTACAATTCTACCAACTGAAAAAGGTTTCTTTACGCGTAAAGAACAACAAAACAACTGGCGTTTAGGTTGTCAGGTAAAGGTTCGTGAGGATATGGATATCGCTGTTCCTGCCGAAGTATTTGGTATCAAAAAATGGGAATGCGAAGTGGTGTCCAATGGAAACGTGGCCACATTTATCAAGGAATTTGTTGTTAAGCTTCCTGAAGGTGAAAAACTGGATTTCCGCTCAGGTGGATATATCCAGATTGATGTACCATCAGTTGAAGTGGACTTCAAGGACATGGATATCGATGAGGAATATCGTGGTGATTGGGATAATTTCAAGATGTGGGATCTGAAGATGAAGAATCCGGAACCAATCTACCGTGCATATTCAATGGCTAATCACCCTGCCGAAGATAATATCATTATGTTGAACATCCGTATCGCGACCCCACCGTGGGATCGTAAAGCCAATGCTTTCATGAATGTGAATCCGGGTATTTGTTCTTCATACATCTTCTCGCGCAAGCCAGGTGATAAGGTTACTATTTCAGGTCCTTACGGAGAATTCTTTATCAAGGATACCCAAAAGGAAATGATGTTTATCGGTGGTGGTGCAGGTATGGCGCCTATGCGTTCGCATATCTTCCATCTGTATAACACGGAAAAAACAAACCGAAAATCTACCTTCTGGTATGGCGGACGTTCTATGCGAGAGTTGTTCTATGTAGATCAATTCAAGAAAATTGAAGAGGAGAACCCAAACTTCAAATTCAATATTGGTCTTTCGGAACCTCTCCCTGAAGATAACTGGGACGGTTATGAAGGTTTTATCCATCAGATTATTTATGATAATTATCTGAAAAACCACGAGGAACCAGAAGAAATTGAATACTACTTGTGTGGACCACCAATGATGAATGATGCCGTGCAGAAAATGCTCGACGATCTGGGTGTACCACCCGAAAATATTGCTTTCGACGACTTTGGAGGTTAATCCAAATATAAGCACTGCCCCGCCAATTATGGCGGGGCTTTTTTTTGCGGGAATATAGATTTCAAAAAAAAGAATAGCCACCAAGTCACGAAGATTGGTTTGGAAAGAAAAGTAACGCTGAGAACGCTATGATGCAGAGCTTGCAAAGATTATATCTTAGCGTTCTTTGCTTCTTTGCACACTTTGCGGTACTTTTTTATTGTCAAAAAAAATGAATAGCTACGAAGGAGCCAGGACACAAAGATTGTTTTGAAGAAATAAAAAATGAATCAGGTCTTTGCCCCTCCAATCTTTTTAATTTTTACTTTTAACCTTTTAATTTATAGAACCCATGAAAACATATCATATTTTAGTCGTAATAACTGTTCTTTTCTTAGCATCGTGCACCCCAAAACAACCTGAGCTAAAACGTCAGGAGCTTATGGGGGAGGCTCAGGGAACTTATTTCAGAATTGTGTATTATGATTCTGCAATGACAATATCTAACGTGGAAATCGATTCTATTCTGGATGCATTTAATTACTCGGCTTCAACCTACCAGAAGAATTCTATTATTACACGGGTTAATAACAACGAAGATACCGGATTGGATAAAGACTTTCTGGCCAATTTTAATCGTGCAAAAGAAATCAGTACTGAGACTGGTGGTGCGTTTGATATTACTGTATTCCCCTTGGTAAAGGCCTGGGGATTTCATTTCGAAGATCGTCAAAAGTTAAGTCCTGAGCAGGTAGATTCTGTTTTGCAGCTAGTCGGTTTTGATAAAATTAGTTATGATGGAAGTAGGATCGTAAAAAAAGATCCAAGAGTTCGAATTGGATTTAATGCCATCGCTCAAGGATATTCGGTGGATTTATTATCTGAATATTTCCTTTCAAAAGGAATTGAAAACTTCCTGATTGATGTTGGAGGTGAAATGATTGCTCGTGGTTTAAAGCCTGGTGAGGAGCCTTGGAAAGTGGGCATCCAGAAGCCCGAAGAAAGTCAGTATATGACAGACAAATTGCAGGATGTGGTTATCCTTAAAAATAAGGCCATGGCGACATCTGGTAATTATCGTAAATTCTTTGTGGAGGATGGTGTTAAATACTCACACACCCTTGATCCAAAAACCGGTTATCCTGTTCAGCATTCACTATTGAGTGCAACTGTAATCACTGACGATTGCTGCTCTGCCGATGCTTATGCTACAGCGTTTATGGTTATGGGTATCGAAAAAGCGAAAGCTTTTGCTGCCCAAAAACAAGGATTGGAGGCCTATTTTATCTATTCTGGCGAAAACGGGGAGTTTTTGGTGGAGTATACTGACGGTTTTAAGGAGTGGATTATGGTGAATGAGTAGAAAATGCAGATCCACAGAAGGATATATCTGCAAAGAAAAATGCATCAAAACAAATTCAATATTCTTCAAAAATGGTAAAGTAAATCAGCTACATTTGTCTCCTCAAACAACGCCGTAATTATTGATTCATGGGGAGACTGGCATTATTCATATCGGTGATATTGCTTTTTTCAGGGAACGCTTTTGGGGACACTTATTCTCTTAAGATTGATCGTACAATAGATAGTCTGGAAATGAAACTTACGACACTTTCTGGTAATGATAAACTGGAAGTGGTTGGGGTATTATGTGAAAAGTATATCAGCAAAAATCATGTAGCGAAAGCACAGGTTTTGATTAACCAGGGGATTTCGCTTGCTAATGAACTTGAACATCAAAAAGGGCTTGCAGGTGTTTTGTATTGCCAGGGTGAATTGTTTCATGGGGCAGAAAAACATCAGGATGCTTTAATTGTATACAATAAGGCCTTAAAGCTTTATGAGGAGCAGGAGAATGCATTTGGGATAGCCAAGTGTATCGACCGGATAGGGGATGTGTATTATTCATTTTCAGAATATGATAAGTGTATCGAATATTCGTTAAAGGCGATTGAGATTTTTGAATCTTTGAATGACCAGGACCGGATCAGGTTGCCTTTAAATACATTGGGAGAAGCTTATGGGACTGTTGGTCGTTACTATGAGTCCATGGAGATTTTTCAAAAGGTACTTACCCTTGATGAAGAATTAGGTGATTTATGCAATGAAACAATTACCCTGAATAATATTGGAATTATTCATTATTATCTTCAGAATTTTGATGAAGCTTTGAATTATTACAAGGTAGCTATGGATCTTATCGAGCGGGATTCGAGTTGTTATCAATGTTATGCAAAGTTGTTAAATAATATCGGTAACATTTATTTTATCCAGAATGAGGACGCCAGAGCCATGGAGTATTTTAGAAAGGCTCTGAGGGAATTTGGCCGAATTGGGAAGCAATGGGATATAGGTAATACCTTAAATAATCTTGGGCTTCTTTATTTGAAGAATGGGAAGTACGATAACGCTGAGGATTGTCTTGAAAAATCTGCAAGGCTGGCGGAGGAATTAGAATCTGCCGGATTGCTATTGAGTAATTATGATTGTTTTTCAGGTTTGTATGAAGCAAAAGGCGATTATTTGAGGGCACTTGAATATCATAAAATGCATACTCATTTGAAGGATAGTCTTTTTGATGAAAGACAAAACTTCGATATCGCTCATCTGAAAAAAAAATATGAGAAAGAAAAAGAACTCAGAGAGCTAAGCATTAGAAATGACAAAATAGAAATTCAGAGAATTTGGTTGGGGATCTCAGCCTTTGGGATTATACTGATCTCCGTTTTTTCATCATTGTTATTTCTTCGTAATCGGGATATTAATCTGGCGAATAAAAACCTGGTAGCAAAGAACCTTGAAATCATTGAGTCGGAGAAGAAACTTCTGGCAACAATCAATTCTCCTCAAGCAATTGAGGAGACAGTAAAGGTTGAGGTCTCTGATTCTGATGATAAACAAAAAACTGATACTGGGGCTAAATATGAGCACTCACATTTATCGGACGATCAGCGTGGAAGTATACTCGCGGCTTTGAGTGAATTGATGATAAAGAAAACGATGTTTTTTGATGATAATTTGAATCTTGAAATCCTTGCAACGCGACTGGGAACGAATAAAAATTATCTGTCACAAATCATCAATGAAGAATTCAATACCAGTTTCAGGCAATTCTTAAATGAATTCCGGATCAAAGAGGCAAGACGATTATTGTCCCTTCCCGAAAATGATATTCTGAAGATAGAGGCTATTTCCGACATGGTGGGATTTAAATCAAAGTCAACATTCAACCGCTTGTTTAAAGAAATTACCGGTATTACTCCTTCCTTTTTTAAAGATAATGCTTCCAAAAACTGGGATACATTAAAATAACAGAACCTTTTATCCCATAGTCTATGCGTATCGATGGCTTTATTGTACTGCTTTGTGAATCTTAGTGATACGTCCCAATTAAGTTGTACTGGTACATGTACCGACACATGCTTTTCTTTTAATTACGTAGTTTAAACTCGACTTTTGATCTGAAATTTTATCGATGGGACTTCAAAGAGATATAAATTGATTTTGGTTAGAGAGGTTGTTAGTAATTGTTTTCAGAAGTATTCCCCGAAAAGTTTCTGTTGTATGGTCAATCGTTCGCGATGATCATTTTGTAAAAGTTGAATCTTAAATTTTTATGTAATGGTTAGTAAATTGTCATTTCTCAAGACGTTTTTAGTCTTAGCGCTAGTCGTACATGGTTATGTTATGTTTGGACAGGATAATCCTGTTACAACATTTCCATGGACGGAAGATTTTGAAGATATTTGGATCGGTGATGATCCGGCTTCTCCTGAAGATTGGTCTCAATTGTTAGTTTCTGGTCATGCCACATGGGAGCAGGGTTCTTGGCCTGTTCACAATGGATTTGGTGCGGCAACCACTGAATTTACAGATTATGCAGGGCATCAATTGTTGATTACTCCTGCTATAGATTTGGGTACTGATGCTAATTCGACTTACAAATTAAAGTTCTGGCTTCGGGGAAGTGCTATGTATGGTTCTCCAGGTTTAAAAGTTTATGTAAGTGATGATAATACAGCTGCAGCGAGTTTTACCGATGCGGTTTTATCTCTTGAAGGATGGGAAACACCAAGTGGTTTTGAAGAGCAGGTTATAGATTTGTCAGCCTATCAGGGTGTGAAGTATATTGGTTTCGAGGTTATAAATGATGATACTTATCAAAGCTATGATCTTACGATTGATGATGTGAAAGTCATGCTCAATTCCACCAATCCGGTCATGCTATTAAGTGATGATGCGATTGCTTTTTCACCTGTAAAGGTAAATGAAACAGTATCAAAAGATATCACGATTACCAACGATGGTGGAGCTGATTTGGTGATTAGTGCTTCTTCAGTAGCTGTACCTTTTAGTTGTGATTACACCGGAACGATTGCTCCGGGGGTATCGGAAGATGTAACTATTAAATTTACTCCAACAACTGTTGATAATTTTGCTGAAGAACTATCTTTTACCATGGAAGGTGCTGCTACAGGAAATAATTCCTTATCAGTTAGTGGTGTGTCGTACCCTGAAAACTACATATTAGAAGGTTTTGAAGGATGGAGTATGCCTGATGGCTGGCAGAGTAACAGTACTCAGGGTGAAGATTGGTCAACCGATTATTCCAATGGTTTGGCCGGAAGTCATTCTTGTTATCTGAGATATGATTATGTTGATGGAGCTTCTCATGCTCGTTTGATTACTCCAAATATTCAGCTTTCTGATGATGCTTATATTACCTTTTATGCGAAGATGTCTGGTGATGATCCAGTAACATTCAAGGTTCAGTATTCTGATAATGGTGCGGATTTTCAAGACCTTCAAACTGTGCAACTGACTGAAGAATATCAATTATTCACTGTTGATTTATCTGCAGTATCAGGCTCGCATTGCTTTATCGGTTTCTATGCTGAAACTGCTGAGGAGTATTCCAGAATTTATGTGGATGAAATTATACTTCCTCCACTATTTGAGGGAGGTGTTCCTGCTGTCGCTTCAAATCCGGAGCCTGCAGATGCTGCAATAGATATTCAGCCTTCAGCAAGCCTTACATGGAATGAGGTTGCTGATGCTGATGGATATAAGGTTTATTTCGGAGAAACAGATCCTCCAACCCAAATGCTTGCTGATATTACTGAAACGACCTATGATGCAGGCCTTAGTTTTGGAAAAACATACTACTGGCAGGTTGTTCCTTACAACGGAACGGGTGTTGCCGAAGATTGTCCGGTTTGGTCTTTTACCATGTTTGATGATCCAACTGTAAATGTGTTCCCATGGACAGAGACATTTGAAAATGATTGGGTAGGTGAGCCTGCTACCCCACAGGGCTGGTCACAGATTAATGTGTCAGGACTTACCGTTTGGGAAAAGGATGTTTGGCCTGTTCATAACGGTAGTTATGCTGCAAGAGGAAATGTGGATGAAGGAGCTGGTCATCAACTTCTAATCACTCCTGCAATCAATTTGGGCGATGATGCCGATGTAGATTATCGTCTACGTTTCTGGTTAAGAGGTGGAGGCTGGACTAATGCCGCTCACCTGAAAGTTTGTATCGGTGATGCAAATACTTCAATCGATGACTTTACAGAAGAGTTACTATATATCGAAGGATTTGATATTCCTACAGGTTTTGAAGAACAAACCATCGATTTGTCTGCATATTCAGGTACTAAATACATTGCATTTCTGATTATGAATGATGAGCAGGAAAGTGCTTTGGGACTTTCAATTGATGATGTATTAATTGAAGCAACTCCAACAATTCCTGTTATCACACTTAGTGATGATGCTTTGGCTTTTGCTCCTGTTAAAATAAATGAAACTGACTCTGTTAAAATAAATATAACGAATGAAGGTACAGTTGATATGGAGATCACTGGGGTGACTGTTAATGCACCATTCTCATGTGATTATACCGGAACTATTTCTGGTGGTACCTCCGTGGATGCTTATATTTATTTTACACCTGCTGTTGTTGGTGAGTTTACAGAAACGTTGGAATTTAATATTGATGGTACTTATTCAGGTGATGAAGAAGTATCTCTTAATGGCCTGGCTTATGCTCAGGATTATACAATGGAAGGTTTTGAAGGTGACTTCCTGCCTTTGGCCTGGTCAAATATTAGTGGACAGGGTGAAGATTGGGACCGAACCATGCTTGAATCTTTTGAGAAAGGACATGCTGCCCGTCTTTCATACAAATCAAGTTTTAGTGGAAGCGAAGCTTCTAAAGCAACACTTGTAACTCCTGATATTGCGATTGATCAGAATGCTATTTTACAATTCTACACAAAGAAAAGTGGTAGTGATGATGTTGTTTTAAAAGTTCAGTACTCCAATGATGGTACGACTTTCCAGGATTTGGAGACTGTTGCAGTAACTTTAAATTATCAGTTAGTTACTGTTGATTTGTCTTCATTAAGTGAAGATCATTGCCATTTGGCTTTTTATGGTGAGACTGCTGAGGAATTTTCAACTATCTATGTTGATGCAGTAATTCTTCCACCTCTTTATTCTGGTGAAGTTCCTCCTGTAGCCATGAATCCCGATCCTGCTGATGATGCACAAAACGTGAATTCTTTTGCTGTTTTATCATGGGATGAAATCGTTAATGCGGATGGTTACAAAGTTTACTTTGGCGAAAGTAATCCTCCAACTACGGAAATTGCTGATGTAACAGAATCAACTTATGCTCCGGTTCTTGATTATAGTAAAACTTATTACTGGCAAGTGGTTCCATACAATGCAACTGGTGATGCAGTTGTCTGTCCGGTGTGGTCGTTTGAAACTATTGATGACCCTACGATTGCTACCTTCCCATATATTCAGGATTTTGAAGAAGGGCTTGTACCTCCACTTGGATGGAGAAACGCAGGTGATAAAGAATGGGAACCAGGTGAAGCTGATGAAGCTCATGGTGGTTCAAATTGTGCAATTGTTAGTGATTACTCATACAACGGAGTATCTATTCTAATGACTCCATCGGTTGAATTACCTGAAGATTTCAGAATCAGTTTCTGGTGGCAGGATGCTCATGTTGGAAATATGAAAGGAGAATTGAGAAAAGAAATAAATGCTCCTAAAATTGCTTATAAGGACTCAACATTCTTCGAGCTTTCTATTGATGAAGGTGCCAATTGGATAACTCTTGATACTTTGTGTCCTGTAATTACTATGGATGATTATGAAAATGTATCCTTTGATTTGACTGCCTATGGTAATGAAACTGTTTTGTTCCGCTGGCGTGAGGTAATCGGCGATGTCACTTATCCTAGTGGAGTAGCCTTGGATGATATCATCATTGAAGCGAAGCCAACATCTCCGATTGCGGAACTGAATAAAACACAATGGGATGCAGGTACTATAGCAGTATCAAATACAGTTTCTTCAGGTGATGAATTTACTTTAACTAATGCTGGTGCTGGTACTTTGACCATTACATCTGCAGATTTTAGTGGTGATGATTTTACCACAAACTTCGACAATACCATATCATTGTCTGAAGGTGAGACTCATACTTTTGGGTTTACATACGAGCCATCCCAGGCTGGAACAGCAAACGAAACATTCACGATTACTACTAACGGAACAGGTAATGACGTGTTGGTAATTAACCTGATTGGTGAAGCTGTAACGTTGGATGTTGTTGATGGAGACTTTGAAAATGCTTTGGATTTCTCATTGGAATTTGAAGGCTGGAAGATCGTTGATGGCGATCAGGGTGAGACCTATGGTTTCGAAAATATAGCTTTCCCTCATGCTGGTGAGGCAATGGGATTCATTGCTTTTAATCCTTCACAGACAGAACCTGCAATGACCAGTGAATCTATTCAACCTCATTCAGGCGATATGTTTGCTGCTTGTTTTGCAAGTACGACTCCTCCGAATAATGATTGGATAATTACTCCTAAAACAACTTTAGGATCAAATTCAATGGTTTCATTATGGGTGAAAACGTTCTTCACCAATGAGGGAGCTTATCCTTTGGAGAAATACAATGTATTGGTTTCTACAACTGATGATAACATATCAAGCTTCACTTGTATTTCAGGAACATCTCCATTAGTAGCCCCTGAAGAAGCCTGGACCGAAGTTTCATTCGACCTCTCAGATTATGATGGTCAGGATGTGTATGTAGCAATTCAGTGTGTTTCTGATGATGCCTTTATATTTATGGTTGATGATGTTGAGTTTGCCTCAGCCGACGCTGTTAATAATCTGGATGCTTCTGCTGTTATGACATATCCTAATCCGGTTTCAGATGTTTTGAATATTATCAATGTGGAAGGAACAACTGTTAGTCTGTATGATATTATGGGTAATCAGTTGGATGTTGTTAATAAAGCTTCTACAGAATGCAAAATAAATATGGGGCAGTACCCACAGGGAACTTATATTTTGAGAGTTGTTAGAGATAACCAGATCATAGATACAATGAAAGTGGTTAAATAATAGTTCCTTTATTTCTTTAAAAGCCTTCCTTCGGGGAGGCTTTTATTATTTATATTCATCCTGATGGGAGCTAAACTTCAATTGAGTTGAGGTTAATTGATGGGTTATAGAAGATGAAAGCTATAACCGGATGTTGATCCGTTTCGATTCAAAGCATCAAATCAGGCTCCGATAGCGAAATTATTTTAAATTTGTTGCGGGCTTAAAAATCAGCCTGAGACGATTTGGAATAAATGTATATTCCCAGCCTTTAATGCACCGCATATGATTAAAAAGACTAACCCATATTTACCCTATCTTTTGATAGGCATATTGGCATTTATCCTTTATGGTAATACCATTAAGAACGATTATTGCCTGGATGATATTTATGTGATTCAGGACAATGAGCAGGTTCAGAAAGGTTTATCTGCAATCCCTGAAATTTTCACTTCTTTTTATGCTGATTTGAAAGGAGATGCCGGCACCAACATGCAATATGGTTACCGTCCCATGGTAAAGGCTACTTATGCTTTGGAATATCAAATATTTGGAGAAAATCCTCATGTCAATCATTTTTTTAATATCCTTTATTATCTGCTAACAGCTCTTGTTATTTTCACAGTTTTAAAGAAATTACTTGTAAAACATCACCTTGCTTTTATTCTTTCTATCGTTGTTTTGTGGATGGTCCATCCCATACATACCGAGGTAGTTGCAAGCCTGAAGAATCGTGATGAAATGTTGAGTATGATGTTCGCTTTTCTATCATTGAATTTCTTTATTGATTATTATGATAAAGGGAAAGTCCAACATATTCTATTTGCAATCCTGAGCTTTCTTTTGGCTTACTTTTCAAAACCTTCGGCAATGGTATTCCTTGCGGTCTATCCATTGGCACTCTTTTTATTCAGAGACCTTAATAAAAAGAGATTGTTTGTGGTAGCCGGAATTACGCTGATAGCTATCATTATTGGTTATATGACTCCCATGCTTATTCTTAGTAAAACCATCCGTCCGGTTGAGTTTTATGAAAATCCATTGGTTGGAAAAGGAATGATAGGAAGAGTACCTGCGGGATTGGCCATTTTGCTTTTCTACTTGAAACAAAGTGTGATTTCGTACCCCATGTCCTTCTATTATGGATTTAACACATTTCCTGTGGAAGGCTGGATGAGCTGGCAGGTAATTCTTTCAGCTTTGTTACATATCGGTATTCTGGCATTGGCGATTATGAAATTCAAATCCAATAAGGTCCTTTCATTTGGTATATTCTATTACCTGATCACCATTGCGATTTATGCTAATATCGTTCGCCCGGTGATGGGTATTGCAGCTGATCGTTTTCTGTTTACACCAACGCTAGGTTTTGCATTTATCCTGGCCTGGTTGGTTTTTCATCTCACAAAAACCTCGACACTTATTTCCGATAAGCTGATAAAGTACAATAAAGCCCTGGCTATTGTTGTGATCATCTGTATCCCATATTTGGCTATGACCATTAATCGTAATAACGATTGGGAAAATCATCTGACTTTAACTAAAAGTGATATTACTCATCTTGAAAACTCGGCCAAAGCAAATTATTTATTTGCCCATACGGTGAAGCATTATATGATTGGTAAAAAGGATATGGGCAAGATCTCACAACAACAGGCTGGTGTTCTGATGGAAAGGCATTTTAAAAAAGCCGTGGAAATCTATCCTGGATATTATGAATCCTGGAACCACCTGGGAGAAGTGAATATGATGCTTAAAAAAAATTATACAGAAGCAGTGCGTTGTTTTAAACATGCCATCAAACACAATCCTGAGTTTAAGACACCATATTCTAACCTGGGCTACCTGTATGAATTAAAGAAGGATTTTACTGAAGCCATAAAGATGTACGAGAAGGCGATCGAAATTGATCAGCAGGATATTCGTACTATTTCCAACCTTTCCAATTTATATCATAAGGCCAATAACAGGCAAAAAGCAATTGAGTTGAATAACCGAATTATAAAGATCAATCCTGAAATTGATTTACCCTATTACAATATGGGTAAATTCTATTTAATGGATGGAGACACCCTGGCTGCAATTAAAGAATATGAAAAAGTGGTGCAGATCAATCCATCTAATTACAGGGTATTAGCGAGCCTGGCCTCCATTTATGAAAAACAAGGAGATGCAAACAAGGCCCGACAATTTATGAGTCTGGCACAACAAGCCAGAAACAGAAAGAACTAAAGAGGAGGAATTAATACGCTATGCAAATCGAACGTCTTTTTGACATTTTACCCTTTGCGCTGGAGAAGCACAACAAAGAAGTTGCGCTGGCAGGGAAGAAAGGAGGAAAATGGGTAACCTATTCTTCTAAACAATACATTGAGCATGTCGATCTTGTGAGTTCGGCTCTGCTCAAACTGGGAATTAAAAAGGGTGATAAGATCCTGAATATCTCAGTTAATCGTCCGGAATGGAATTTCGTTGATATGGGAATGCAACAGGTAGGTGCTATACATGTTCCAGTTTACCCAACCATCAGCGAGGAAGATCTTCGGACCATTATTTCCGAAACGGAAGCACGGGTTGCATTTATTTCAGGCAAATTCCTGATACAACCCATGAAACGTTTTCAGGAGGAGTTCCCATTTCTGGAGCATATCATCACTTTCGATAATCACGACGAGGTTGAATTATTCAGTGATATGTTAGAATCTGGAAAAAAACATCAAAATAGAGAGGAATTGGAAGCAATCAAAGCCGGAATTTTGCCTGATGACCTTGCTTCGATTCTTTATACCAGTGGAACCACAACTACTCCAAAGGGAGTGATGTTAACACATAAAAATCACATCAATAATATCCTGATTGTAGCTAATACTATTCGTTTGGATAATACCATGCGATACCTGAGTTATCTTCCACTTTCTCATTCTTATGAACGAATGGTGAACTATGTTGGACAGTATCTAGGGATCAGTAAATATTATAATGAAAACCTGGCTAATATTCTGGCTAATTTTCAAAAGGTAAAACCACATATCCTGGTTTCAGTGCCTTTGCTGCTCGAAAAGGTTTATGCCGGTATCCTTGAAAAAGGAAACGCCCTGAAAGGTATTAAAAAACATATTTTCAAATGGGCTATTAAGCTTGGTTTGAAATATGATCCGTCGAAAGAATTTAGTTGGTGGTATAATTTTCAATTGAATCTTGCCAATAAATTGGTATTTGTGAAATGGCGTGAGGCCCTGGGTGGGAAGATGCAAAAGATTATCGTTGGTGGTGCGGCTGTACAACCTGAAATCTATAATATTTTCTGGGCAGCTCGAATACCGGTATATGAAGGTTATGGTCTGACTGAAGCGGCTCCTTTGGTGTCTTATAATACAGAACATCAAAACAAGCCGGGAAGTGTTGGGATTACATTGAATAACCTGATCACCAAAGTTGCTGATGATGGAGAGCTGCTGGTTAAAGGTGGCAATATCATGCAGGGGTATTACAAACACCCCGAACTTACCGAGCAAGCCATTGATAAGGAGGACTGGTTGCATAGCGGTGATATTGCTAAAATTGATGAGCAAGGTTATATTACCATCACAGGTCGTAAAAAGGATATTTTTAAAACCGCTGCCGGAACTTATGTGTATCCTGAATCAGTGGAGAATAAATTGAAACTTTCGCCCTTTATTGATCAGATTTTGGTTGCAGGTGCTAATAAGAATCACCTTTCTGCTCTTGTAGTTCCCAATTTTGAGTATGTGAAAAAGTGGGCTGGAAACCATAATATCTTTTTCGAGTCGGATAATGAAATATCGCATAATTCCGAATTGAAAGAAGCTATTATGGGAGATTTTAAGAATTATAACCTGACAGCGAAAGAAGGTCATAAAATTCAGAAGATAGAAATCCTGCCCGAAGCATGGACCATAGAGAAGGGGGAAATTACTCCTTCAATGAAAATCAAAAGGGCCAAATTGATTGAAAAATACAGCAGCCTTATTGAGGAGATGTATGCTTCCTAATTATTATTGAAATTGATTTTTTGAATATAAATTGAAAGTGTCCTTAGGGGCACTTTTTTTGTCTGAAAATCCTTGGGCTTTAGCCCCTTTTAAGTTTTGTAATAAAGTATCCAATAATAAAAAAGGAGGCTTAAAACCTCCTTGATATTATAATTGTTTCAAAAACTCAATCAATTTTCGAACAGCTCTTCCCCGGTGACTGATTTGATTTTTTAGATCCATGGCCATTTCAGCGAAGGTTTCTTTGTAATCTTCCGGGCGGAAGATAGGGTCATAACCAAAACCATCCTTTCCTACACGCTCATCAATAATTCCTCCATCAACAATACCTTCAAACTGGTATTCTTTTCCTTCAAGAATCATACTGATTACGGTACGGAATCGAGCTTTGCGATTATCAATTCCCTGAAGTTCTTCCAATACCTTTGTGATATTATCTTCAGGTGTGCATCCTTCTCCGGCATAGCGCGCCGAATAAACACCTGGACGTCCTTCCAGAGCATCTATCTCCAATCCGGTATCATCGGCAAAGCAATCGTATCCGAATTTGTCATGGATATATTGTGATTTAGCTCTGGCATTCTCTTCCAGGGTCTCGTATGGCTCTGGAATCTCTTCATTACAGCCAATTTCATTCAGGCTTTTAATTTCAAGTCCATTTCCTACAGCAGCACGAATTTCTTCAAGCTTATGTTTGTTATTTGTTGCAAAAACAAGTGTTTTCATACGTTCAGGTGTTATATGTCCAGTTGAGGTGTAATGCCCCCTTTACTTTTATTTTTTTATCTCTGAAATATTAACTCTTAGTTATTCATTGTGATAAGGTTCGTTCTTCAGGATAGTAAAGGCACGATAGACCTGCTCCATGAAAAACAAGCGAATCATTTGGTGAGAGAAAGTCATTTTTGAGATGCTCAGCATATTGTTGGCTCTCTTTCTGAGCTGTTCATCAAATCCAAAAGGTCCCCCTACAATGAAGACCAAATTTCGAATACCTGCATTCATCTTCTTTTGAAGGAATTCTGAAAAGCCAACAGAAGAATATTCCTTTCCGTGCTCATCCAATAATACCACCACATCATCCGCCTTGATATGTTTCATCATGAGTTCTGCCTCTTTGGCTTTGAACTGTTCAGGTGACAGGTTTTTCGCCTTTTTCAGTGCCGGTATTACGATCTGATCAAAACCGATGTAATGTTTTAGTCGCTTTTCGAAAACAGAACAGCCTTCCACCAAATATTTATCCTCGGTCTTACCGTTTAGAATAAGTGTGATTTTCATGACAGCAAAGATATATCTTTAGAATTGTTTCTGAAAGAATACATAAAAGAGGTCAATAATTGAGATATTAAAATAGAAAAAGGCTGCCTGTACAGGCAGCCTTTTTAATAATATTATCTTAAGCTCAAATTATGGAGCTAAAGTAAAGGCTTCATGGAAAATTCTATGAACACCGTAAGTGTTTTCTGATCCTACATAATAATAATGTAGCATGATATCACCAGTTTCTGTGTCATACGTACACTTATATTCATCAGCATCTGGGAAATCAGGATGGCCCATGATTACATCATAGCCCCAGTCTTCCCAAACTGTAAAGATTACGTCTTCACCATCAACTTCGATATAACACTCGTTGTCACTCCAAACAGCGAACCAAGTCTTACAAGTTGTAGCACTAATTGCAGTTAGTGTCTTGTCATTAACTTCAGCACTATATGGCTCATCATAACCAACACTTGGGTGGAAGTATTGAATATCTGCAAGATAATCACCTGCAAAGAAGTTTGCTACAGAAATAGTAGTAGTAGCTCCAATAGTAACTTTTCTACCATCTTCCATAACAGAAACATAACGTAATGTCCATGCATCACCAATATTCAAGTCACCTTCGTCAGCTGGAAGACCTAAACCGTCAGCAAGTTTAGCATAGTCATATGTAAGAACCTTCTCAACATCACCGGCAGCATTAGCCTGAGCAATATCAATTGAAGGGTCTTGGATTTCCTTATCAATACCAGTATAAGAACGATATACTTCGATTTCTTTGATACCAGGTCCTTTTTCAACATTAACAGCTACAGGAACTGTTGGAGTTGCATTCAATTTGTATGGGAAGCTGGCCAAAGGATCGATTAAGCCCCCAAGTTGAACATTGCTTGTCATTAAGTCATCGTATTCTTTCTCACAAGAAGTGAATGTTGTAAGAACCGTTGTCAGTACGATTAGACTTAATACTGAATATAATATTTTTTTCATAATTCAATATTTATTTTACCGATTAATAATACTATTTAACGTCCCACCAAACTCTTGTGTTCAAATCATCTGGTCCACCTAATCTTGAAACAGCTTCCGCCAAATTGGTTGGGTTTCTAGCAGCTTCATCAGATGGATAATAAACTCTCACAGGAATTTTACCATTGTTTACACCAGCAACAGCAGGAGTAAGAACAGGATAATCAAGACGTTTCCATTCGAATTGAGCTTGTAGACCTTGATCGAACATAGCTACCCATTTCTGAGTTGCAATTTGTTCAATAGCATTAGCTGGATCATAAACGAAACCACCATCAGCTAAGAACCAAGATAACATATCATCGATAAGATAATCACCAGGGTTAGTACCATAATAATCAACAATACCTTGCTCGATTTCAGCAGCATACATATAGTAAGAAGACTTAATACCTTCTTCATAGTATTCCTGAGCTTTCGCATCACCACCAGAGATGTATCCCTTATGAGCAGCCTCAGCTAAGATGAACTGAAGTTCAGGATAACTTAATAGCATACCAGGAGTAGTTGCTTGAGTAAAATATTCACCGATTTTAGAAGTGTTAGCTAAGCCATTACCTTCATAAGCAGCAGCGTCAGCAGCAAGCATACCATTAGGAAGACCCATATATGCGCCTGAACCTTCAGCAACTTCAGCATAAGCCATTACACGATAATCTGGCTCGCCACCAGGAGCTTCGTTCCACATCAGGTCAATAATACTCTTACTTACACGGTGATCGTCACGACCTTTTCTGTTTTCGTTGATAGGATGATTGTTAGGAGCAGAACCTAAATAAGGTAATGCAGCATGCTCATCAGTACCTTCAAAAATAGGATAAGTAGCAGGATCATTAATCATAGCAGTCATGATTTCGGTAGGATTAACCTTATCAGATCTTCTAAGTAATAAACGTAAGCGTAAAGAGTTAGCAAACTTTTTCCACAGCACTAAGTCATTATTGAAAAGGATATCACCTTCAATTTCAGCGCCGTCAGCAGCAAGCAATGTGTTAGCAAGTGCAAGATCAGCAATCATCTTTTCATAAATAGCTTCCTGAGTATCATAAACAGGAGACAAGATAGATTCTTCAGCTGCACCTTGGAAAGCTTCATTAAAAGGAACATCACCAAACATATCAGTAAGAACTGAAAGGATATAACTTCTCAAAACCAAAGCAACTGCTTGATAAGATTCGTTATCTGTAGATTCAGCGATGTTATAAAGTGTCTGGATATCAACACCCGAATTTGCATAGAAACTAGACCATGCAGCGTTAATTACACTAACACGAGGAATATATCTGTCTTCGTCAGTATACTGAACTTTCGCCATATGCTGAACCCAACAAGAACCCATTTCATGTCCTAAGAAAATATTGTGGATTCGGTCAGTCATCACCTCGATACCGTCAGTTAACAGCATGTCTGGTGCCGCCTGGTCGATAGAAGGATCATTCGGATTTGTATTTATTTCTTCAAAATCCTTTGTACAGCTTGGGCTTAGGAAAACTACCGCCACCAAAGCCAGTACAATGAAATATATATTTTTTTTCTTCATGATTTTTTAAATTTTAAAGGTTGATTAAAATTTACATCCAATGCTAAAACCAATACTCTTAGCAGAAGGAAGCTGTCCAAACTCTAGACCTTGAACGTTACCATTACTAAATGCAGTTTCCGGATCAATGTGAGGAACTGTAGAATGTAAGATAGCAAGGTTTCTTCCAATGAATGAAACATTAAGATCTCTCAGTGGGAATTTTGGCGAATTCTTAAAAGTATAACCAAACTTAACTTCACGAAGTTTTATGTAACTAGCATCAAATACACTTGAGAAAGCGATATCATTTGAATAAGCAGCCTTATTGAAACTTTCAGCATCAACAACAACATCATTAGTTACGAAACCACCGTTTCCATCAGGTTTTACACCATCACCAACGATACCACCTTCACGACCGATAAGCGTTTCTTCAAGAACACCTGCATAACGACCCCAGGTCGTAGTCATAGAATAAAGGTCACTTCCCTGACGCATGTCAATCAAACAGCTAAGGTTGAAGCCTTTGTATTTGAATTCATTCATCATACCACCAATCCAATCTGGTGTGAAATTACCAAGTTCTTTAAGTTCACCTTGTGAAGGAAGACCATCTGTGTAGATGATATTTCCATTAGGATCTCTTTCGAAATCATAACCATATAACGAACCATAAGATTGTCCAGGAATAGCCATTACGTCAAGACTCCAGTATCCACCTAACTCATATCTTTCGATATCTTCACTTAATTCAACAACTTCGTTATTGTTCTTCGAGAAGTTGAAAGTAAGATCCCATTCGAAATCATTTGTTTTAATTGGAGTAATTGATAATAAGGCTTCAATACCTGAGTTGTTGATCTGACCAGCATTAATCTTCTTGAATAAGAAACCTGAAGCAGCAGAAACAGGAACATCAACAATCTGGTTGTAAGATTTAGATTGATAATAAGTCACGTCTAAACGTACTCTATCAAGGAAGAAACGGAAGTCCATACCAGCTTCGAAAGACTCAGTTTGTTGAGGCTTAAGTAGAGCGTTAGGAAGTGTGTTAGGTACATTCAGGTTCAATAATTTGGTAGAAGCATTCCATCCACCACCAAAACCTACAGTAGGTTGTAGTCTGTATGGATCGGTATCACCACCAACGCGAGCCCAACCTGCACGGAATTTAGCAAAAGTCATAGCATTTGACTCAATACCAAATATGTCAGTTAAAATAGCACTAGCAGTTACACCAGGATAGAAATAAGAATTCTCATCAGCAGGTAAAGTACTAGACCAGTCATTACGGAAAGAGTAATCTAAATAAAGCATGCTCTTATATCCAAACTGACCAAACGCATATAAAGAGTTGATACGCTTCTTTGTATATCTGTTAGTAGCAACAGGAGTAACACTTGAGTTAGCAACGTTGTAAACACCAGCAATTGCCAATTCAGGAGCTGAGCCAAAGTTTCTTTGCGTAACTACGTCAAGACGGTTACCACCAAAGTTGATACCGAAATCAAGATCATCACCAAAAGTCTTATTATAACTAACAAGGAAGTCAGTGTTGATTTCTCTGAAAGTAGTTGCTGTTTCACTGTAGAAACCTTGTTTGAAGTCCTGGTCACCTACAAATTTTCTGTCAGATTCGAAGTGAGAATAAACATCACCACCACTTCTGAAGAAAGCACTTAAGTTATCATTAAATTGATACTTAGCCATAGCATTACCGAAGAAACGATCCCTTCTTAAAGGCTGAAGGTTTTCATTCAATGTAGCATATGGGTTGTTATGATAGTTATAGTTCCAGTTATAAATAGAACCATCATCATTCCATTGCTTATCCTTTAGTCTCTCAAGATCAACCTGACGGCCGAACCAGATAAACTGTTGCATTACGTTGTTTGCATTGTAACCATAACCTGGCATGTTTTCACTTTCAGCATTTACGTAGCTACCTGAAGTAGAGAAAGTAAGCTTCTCGCTAGCATTAGCGCTTGCATTCCATGAAAGGGTTTTCTTGCCATACTCAGTGTTCGGAACCATACCTTTTTGGTCCATTTGTGTGTATGATAATCTGAAGTTAGCATCTTCATTACCACCGTTGATAGAAACGTTAGTAGTTACAGTTTGACCTGTTTCGAAGAAATTCTTAACGTTATCAGGATTAGATACCCATGGAGCTGGTTGGTATTCACCATTTTCATCAGCAGAGAAGAATTGAGGAATCTCTAGACCTGCATCCAGGCGAGGGCCCCAACTTTCATCAGTACCATCATTGGTACCACCACCTTTACCATCAACAAAGTTGAAGTTACCATGTGAACCCTGGCCGTAATCATTTTGCCAATCAGGTAAACGTAATGGAGATTCGAAAGATGTAGTGTTATTAACACTTACACCAATACCTTTGCGTTTTGTACCTTTTTTTGTAGTAATTACAATTACACCATTAGAAGCTCGTGAACCATAAAGTGCAGAAGCGTTAGGACCTTTAAGAACGGTCATACTTTCAACATCATCAGGGTTGATATCACCAGCACCATTACCACGGTTAGTACCACCAGTACCGGTGTTACCGAAGCTAGAGTTATCGATAGGCACACCATCAATAACAAATAATGGTTGGTTGTTACCATCCAATGAAGAAACACCTCTAAGTACAATACGTGAAGAAGCACCTACAGCACCAGAAGAACTGGTAATCTGGGCACCGGATACACGACCCTGTAAAGAGTTAATTACGTTAGCTTCATTCGACTTGGCTAAGTCTTCACCTTTCACATCTTGAACAGAATATCCAAGAGCTTTGGTTTCGCGCTTAATACCAAGAGCCGTAATCACTACACCTTCGATGTCAAGCATCTCAGGTTCTAAAATAACATCAATCACATTAGAAGAACCGATTGCCACTTCTTTGGTTTTCATACCGACAAAGCGGTACACCAAAGTCTGTGCGTCCTCTTTTACTACAAGAGTATACTTACCATCAATGTCTGTGGTAACACCTTGAGTAGTTCCTTTAACTGTAATTGCTACCCCGGGAATCGGGTTTGAATCCTCAGCACTGGTAACTGTACCAGTGATCGTCCTTTGTGCAAAAACTGCCTGCATGCCTGCAAATAGCAGCAAGGCGAGCAGAACTGAAAGTTTTCTCATGGTCAAATAAATTTAGTTAGAATTTAGGTTAAAAACTCAGTTATTTGTTTGTTAGCTAGTTTCTTCTCGTTAGTTTTCTCTCTGCAATTCCCATTTTATACAGTGGAAATGCGATGGCAAGATATAAAAAAATCATTTCCTGCCAATACTTATTTAAATTTAATTTAAACTGATGCCCGAAACTCTATCCAGGCTTTTTTTTATACAAACCTAAAAATCAATAAAAAGCAGCATTCTCTTTTTTTCTTATGTCATTTCTACCCTTTAGAGTATGACAAAAATCATAGTTAGTTTTCTCAAATAATGCTGTATCCCTTCAATTGAGAGGCCCTACCTCTCAATTCGCATGCATAAAAATACATAAAATACTTTACGTGCAACAATAATCTTGCATCTTTTTGCAAAAAGATATCCACAATTCATTAATAGATAGGTATGGATATATGTAAATAAAAGAAGGTGTAAATGTAAGAATATTCCCCGAGATACCAAATTTTTGGGAACTGGGGAATAATCCAATAGATATAATTAGTCTGCTAAATCGCCGATTACTTTCTCAACTTCTTCAAGAATTTCACAAGATTTAACTAATTCTTTCATGGTATTATGATCTTTGTATAGTGGTCTGTCAATGTCCAGGAATTCAACATGTCGACGAACAACTTCATGAGCTTTTTTCACTCCATTACCAAATCCATAGTCTCTGAAATCGAGAGCTTGCGCTGCGGCCATTATTTCAATACCAAGTATACCAAATGCGTTATCAAGAATTTGAAAATTCTTTTGAGCGGTATTCATCCCCATCGAAACAAAGTCTTCCTGGTCGGCAGCGGCAGGGATGGACTGGATAGAAGCTGGAGCAGAAAGAATTCGTTGTTCAACGATTTGCATATCTGCAGTATACTGACTCAACATCATCCCCGAAAACATACCAGCACCTTTGGTTAAGAATGCAGGGAGTCCCACACTTAAAGCAGGATTATTTAAACGATTCATTCTTCTTTCTGACAAAACACTTACCATGGTAATTGCAGCTCCAGCCATATCTAGAGGTAAAGCAACGGGAGTTCCCTGGAAATTTGCACCGGATAACTGAATATTCTCCTCCGGGAAGAAGATCGGGTTGTCTCCTACACCGTTCAATTCAATTTCCACCTGCGAACGGGCCCAACGCATTGCATCATGTGCAGCACCAATAACCTGTGGTGTTGAACGCATGGAATATGCATCCTGAACTTTGCATTTTACACGACCTTCTTTCAAATCACCACCATCTACCAATTTGTTAATAGCAGCGGCACAACGAATTGCTCCGTTAAAACCTCTTACTTCATGAATTCTTGGAGAATATGGTTTCATGTTTGCTTTCAATGCTTCCAACGACATTGATGCAGCAATTTCAGCTTGCTTCAACCAACGATCGGCATCATAAAGGAAGATTGCACTCATGGCTGTCAGTACATTGGAACCATTTATGGTTGCCAATCCATCACGGGCCTGTAATCCAGGGATTGGTATTCCGGCACGATCCAAAGCATCTTTACCTTCCAGTAATTCACCTTCATAAAATGCTTTTCCTTCACCCATCATTAACAAGGCTATCTGAGACATAGGGGCTAAATCACCTGATGCGCCTACCGAACCTTTTTTACACACATAAGGAGTGACTCCTTTATTGAGCATATCCACTAGAGTTTGTGTAATAACCGGACGGCAACCTGAGTTTCCATGGGCGTGGACATTAATACGCCCAAGCATCGCACCACGCACCCATTCTTCTGGCATGGCTTCGCCAATACCTGCTGCATGATTATAGATCAGGTACTTTTGGAAATCTTTAACTTGATCATCATTAAGAACAACTTCTGAAAATTCACCGATACCTGTGTTAACACCGTACATAATTTCACCAGCTTCAATTTTGTTCTCAAGCATGGCACGACATTTTTTTATGCGTTCCTTTGCATCAGATGATAATTCAACTTGCTGATGATGACGGGCTACATTTACAACATCTTCTACTGTAAGGTTAGCTCCAGTAACTAGATAATTCATAATACGATTTTTAAGGTTAGTTATTTAGGATTAGTTAAGTTCAATGAAAGACTCTATACTCTTAGCAGTATATATTATATATACTGTTCCATTTGGGAAAGGAGAAGACATAGGTTAATTAGAAACAAAGTGCGGTACGATTGATTTTAACTTTGAATCGCAAATTCCAATCAAATACAGGGAAGAATCTCATTCGCATAGTCCAAATATATAAATTCTGCCAAATGAACAAGCTTTTATTCAGACTTATTTCTGATTAAAAGTTTTTGAAATAGCTTATTCTACAAGTGATTAGAAGAAAAAATGTGGCTACGCCTGTGTTTTCAGGATGTATTGAGAATTCTACATATATTTGTGCATTCAGAAATAGCAGACATGACAGAAATAAATTCAACAGAAGAATTAAATCAAATCATAGAAAAGGAAGCTGGAGTTCTTGTTTACTTTTACAATGATCATTGTGCTCCCTGCATTAGTCTACGACCAAAAGTGGAGCAAATGGCAAATGAGCTGTTTGATAAGATGAAATTGATTTTTATAAATGGATTGGCTAGTCCGGAAATTCCGGCAGCTTATGGAGTTTTTAGTAATCCCACATTAATCATCTTTTTTGAAGGCAAAGAGTTCAGAAGAGAAAGCAAGTATATTTCGGTTAGCCAACTGGCAGATGAAATACAACGTCCATATTCCATATTATTTGAATAAAAGAAACAGCCACGAAATCACCAATAATTTAGTGAATTCGTGGCATCTATATTTTTTAATTGGATTATTCCAAAAGAAGATGTTGTAAAGCCCCCACTAAACTGACTCCTCTTTCATCATAATCAAATTATTGTTTATCCATTCGAAACCATATCAGGAATATCGTTCCTCATATCGAAAAGGAATTGTACCGACTTCTCGATATCAGTGTATAGAACACGATCAGTATCAACAAAAGGTACAACTTCTCTGTATTTTGCAACAAATTCTTCAATTGCAGCAGATGATTTCTTCGGACGACGGAACTCAAGAGCTTGTGTAGCGTTGAACAACTCGATAGCAAGAATGCGCTCAAGGTTCTTAGCAACACGATAAGCCTTAGTAGCCGAGTTCGATCCCATACTTACGTGGTCTTCCTGTCCCTGAGACGATTCGATAGAATCAACAGAGTTAGGAGTACAAAGTGTTTTGTTCTGACTCACGATAGATGCCGCAGTATATTGAGGAATCATAAAACCAGAGTTCAAACCAGGAACAGCTACAAGGAAATGTGGTAATTCACGTTTTCCACTAATCAACTGATAGGTCCTACGTTCAGCGATGTTTCCAAGTTCAGCCATTGCGATTGCCAGGTAATCAGCAGTAAGAGCTAAAGGTTGACCGTGGAAGTTACCGGCAGAAACCACAACATCTTCATCTGGGAAAATGGTTGGATTATCAGTAACTGCATTGATTTCGTTAAGTACTACGCTAGCGATATAATTGATAGCGTCTTTAGATGCACCATGAACCTGAGGCATACAGCGGAACGAATAAGGATCCTGAACATGCTTTTTAGGTTGGTTGATCAATTCGCTACCTTTAGTGATGCTACGAATATTTGCAGCAGTCTGGATCTGACCTTTGTGATGACGAACCTGGTGTACAGGATCGTAAAAAGGTTCTATACGACCATCGAAAGCTTCCAAAGAAATTGCACCAATAACATCCGCATAACGAGAAAGACGAAAAGCCATCAATAAGTTATAAACGCCATAAGAACTCATAAACTGTGTTCCGTTTAGTAGCGCTAAACCTTCTTTCGACTGAAGCTCTACAGGCTCCCAGCCGAATTTCTTATTGATTTCTTCTCCGGTATATTTTTCACCTTCAAAATATACTTCTCCCAGTCCAAGAATTGGAAGACTCATGTGTGCCAAAGGTGCAAGGTCACCTGATGCACCCAAAGAACCCAATTGATAAATAACAGGAAGAACATTGTTATTAAACATGTCGATCAGACGCTGAACAGTTTGCAGCTGAACACCTGAGTGACCATAGCTCAATGACTGAACTTTTAATAACAACATCAGTTTAACAACTTCCTGAGGTACTTCATCACCGGTACCACAAGCATGTGACATTACCAGATTCTTTTGAAGTTTACCAAGTTCTTCATGACTGATTGAAATATTACAAAGTGAACCAAAACCAGTGGTAATACCATAAATTGGTTCTTCCTGAGTAGCCATTTTGTTATCCAGGTAAGCACGACACTTCTCGATGCGAGCTTTTGCGTCTTCTGATAATTCGAGCTTATAACCTTTTTCAATTATCTCATAGATAACATCAAAATTAAGCTCCTCAGAGCTAATGAAATGTTTGTTCATAGCTGTAAGTATTTTTAATTTTTAAATAAATAAATTCGAAATTGTAAAGTGAGCTTTCAATAAGTTTCACACAGCTCCAGCTCTGTGATAAAGTTAAAATTGAAAAATTACGAAAGCAATGGGTGCAACGTTTTTCCACCCAAAAGAAAGGAGGTTTAGGCCCGGAACATGCCGGTGCGGTTGATTTGAATCATATAGTTTAAAACCCAGTTCATCATTAAATAAAAATGATCTCTTTTTCTATCGCGGCAAAGATAGCATAAAAGAGATCATTTCGAATATTTTTTAATTTTTTTCAGTCAGATACAATTTAGCTAATCAGCTTAGTCAGTTCGTCAAAAGAAATAGTCTTCTGTTCACCACTTTCCATTGATTTAACAGTGAACACCCCTTGTTCCATTTCGTTACTACCAACCATGATTACATAAGGAATGTTGTTATTGTTTGCAAAGGTCATTTGCTTTTTCATTTTTGCTGAATCCGGATAAAGTTGTGCCTTGATATTCATAGCACGAAGTTTTGCTAAAACAGGTAAGCAATAATTCTGCTCAACTTCTCCAAAGTTAATAAACAAGGCTCGTGTTGATGTTTTTGTAGTGTCAGGGAATAAACTCTTTTCTTCCAAAACATCATAAATACGGTCAGCACCAAAAGAGATGCCTACACCAGAAAGATTCTTCAGTCCAAAAATACCAGTCAAGTCATCATAGCGTCCTCCTCCGCAAATACTACCAATGGAAACATCTTTGGCTTTCACTTCGAAAATTGCGCCCGTATAATAATTCAGGCCACGAGCCAAAGTCAGATCCAGTTCTACCTCACAGTTGATGTCAAATAACTCGAGCCCTTTAAAAACATAAGCCATTTCATCAACTCCCTTCAAACCGGTTTCCGATTCTTTAAGCACTTCACGAAGTGTTTGAAGTTTTTCTTCAGTTGTTCCCTGAAGCATGATAATTGGTTGAAGTTTATTAACGGCTTCCTGGGGAATACCTTTATCCAGCATCTCCTGATTCACCTTATCTAAACCAATTTTATCAAGTTTATCGATGGCAACCGTAATGTCGATGATCTTTTCAGGGTGTCCAATAATTTCAGCAATACCTGCAAGGATTTTGCGGTTGTTGATTTTTACGACCACTTCAAGGTTCAAACGCTTAAAAACATCATCTATAATCTGAACCAATTCAATCTCATTTAACAGGCTGTCGCTGCCAATTACATCGGCATCGCACTGATAAAATTCACGGTATCGTCCTTTTTGAGGACGATCGGCACGCCAAACCGGCTGAATCTGGAATCGCTTAAACGGGAACGAAATTTCGTTTTGATGTTGTACAACGTAACGGGCGAAAGGTACTGTTAAATCATAGCGAAGTCCCTTTTCACTAATTTGATTGGTGATTTTTGTCGAGTTCTTTTCTTTCAAAACATCATCAGATGCTTTCTTCATAAAATCACCTGAATTCAACACCTTAAATAAAAGTTTATCACCTTCTTCTCCATACTTACCCATTAAGGTTGAAAGGTTTTCCATCGATGGAGTTTCAATCGGTAAATACCCGTACAGTTGATAAACCTCTTTAATGGTATCAAATATGTAGTTACGACGCAGCATCTCTACCGGTCCGAAATCTCTTGTTCCTTTAGGAATCCCAGGTTTCTGTGCCATAAATCTCTTCGTTTTTAAAGGACTTGCAAAGATAGGAATTGATTTTGGAATAGCATGAAGCGAATCAGGCTTTATAATATGCGTCAGTCTTTGTTTTTGTCCCCTCCATAATCTTCTTTTTAACAGATTACTGATATTGCTAATTTTAAGTAGTTTACTATTTTCGATATTAATATGGGGAAACCACAACTCCGGAAAGCTAGAATAAATAAATACATAAATTATTGTCATTAAAATTGATTTATTATATTTGAGATGCGTAATCATTATGATATACATATTCATGTTGAATTATGGCAAACATATAACTACCTTGTATTGGATAAACAACATCATAAACGCAACTAGGCTGCATGACAACCAACAGAAATAATAGTTTAAAAGCAAAACACTACACTTACTCGGCCTTTGGTTTGCAAATTTCATCCGAATTAGAGTTGCCCGGATTATTACATCACGACGGTAAAACAGATGTTTCCATTAGCTTCGGAGAAGTTCCTGAACAAATAGGTGGGAAACTGAAAGGTAGTGGAGTCCTTTATCAAGCTAGTTCAGAAGGTCTGCTATTAAAGATACCTGATGTTGCCAATTTTTTAATTAGAAATGGATCGGAAATAAGGATTAAAAAATGCATTGGAGTTACTGATGAAGTACTGAGATTATACACAGTTAACACGCCTATTGGGATTATATTATATCAGCGAGGCAATTTGCCATTGCATGCAAGTGCCATTGAGGTGAATAATAAGTGTGTGGTTTTTACCGGTGAATCAGGGGCTGGTAAATCCACCTTATTAGCAGCATTTCACAAAAAAGGATACCGAGTTTTAACGGAAGAAATTTGTTCAATCTCCTTAACCGAAATCGGAGCCCCAATCGCTCACCCAGGTGCTGCTTATACTTTTTTATGGAATGACGTCATTAAGCATTTAGGAAAAGATATTTCAAAACTAAAACAGCGACCTAACAACCCGAATAAATATAAAATAGAGATAGATAAAGGATTTTGTGACAAATCCCTGAAAATGGAACGGATTTATATCTTAGGCACTAAAAATACTGCAGGAATAGAAATGAAGGAAATCAAAGGGTCGAATAAAATCCTCCCATTAAAAAACAATTCCTATAGAAAGCGTATAGGGGATGCTATAGCGAATCCTGCATTATCTTTTATGATGCATTCTAATATAGGTAAGCACACTACGGTTAAAAGAATATCAAGACCAAAAGATAAGCTATACATTGATGAAATGTTTGAATTGATAGTTAATGATATTAAGAATGATGAATAATATTGTTTGGCTGGCATCATACCCTAAATCCGGAAACACCTGGTTTCGGATTTTCTTATCGAACCTAATGGGTGACCATGAAACACCTGGTAATATTAATAAAATCACAAGTACAAATGGTATTGCCAGTGGAAGAAGTGTTTTTGATGAATATTGTGGTATTGAAGCTTCAGATCTCTCATATGATCAGATTGACAATATACGACCGGAGGTCTATCGACTTATCTCAAAGGAAGCCAAAAGTCAACTATACATTAAGGTTCATGATGCTTACACATATTCTAAAAATCAACAACCCCTATTTCCTCCGGATGCAACAAAAGGAATCCTTTATATTATGAGAAATCCACTTGATGTTGCCGTTTCATATGCAAATCATGCTGGTATTTCGGTGGCAGAAAGTATCCGGCAATTGGGAGATAACACAAATAAATTAAGCAAATCAAAACACAAACTAAGTACTCAATTACGTCAGGAATTATTAACATGGAGTAATCATGTAAAAAGTTGGACAACTGCATCCAACCAAAATGTACATATCATGAGGTATGAGGATATGAAGCTTAAGCCAATAGAAACATTTTCCAAAGCCGTTGATTTCTTTGGGTTAAAGTATGAAGAAGAAGACATTGTAGAAGCTTTGAATAAAAGCCGATTCGAAGAATTGCAGAAGCAGGAAAAGGTTAATGGATTTAAGGAAAAACCCAGCAGAGCGAAGCTTTTCTTTCGGAAAGGACAAATAGGATCTTGGCGAGAACATCTAAGCAACGAACAAGTGCAACAAATAATTAATGATCACAATGAAGTGATGACTCAATTTGGCTATTTAACCCTGGATGGAAAACTAGTTTATTAAAAGCAACTATAATAATCATTAAAATTTGAAATAATGATCGACGAAAAACAGATTCAATTAAATTCAGTCATAATAATAAATCCGGAAATAATTTTCAATATAATTGATGGCGAAGTTGTCATTATGAGTATTGCAAAAAACAACTTTTACGGTATTGATGAAATTGGTTCTCATATCTGGGAATTATTGAAAAAACCAAAATCGGTGGAAGAAATAATTACTATAATGGAGCAGAATTATGAAGTTGATCGAACAACCTGCCAAAAAGATGTAATTGAATTTCTAGAGGAAATATTAGCACAAGGTCTTATTATCTGTGATCCTGAATTGTAGATTTATAATTAGTATCAGCAGATAATTAATCTATAAAAGGATAATGCATTTATTTTAGGTGTCAGGATTTTTCTCCATCTGAATGTATGGAGGATTTTCTGAGACCTCTACAAAACCTAAGCGCTGATAAAGATTTTTTGCTGGGTTATTGAAAATAACACTCAGGAATATCGTTTTTCGTGACCGGTTTCCTTTCGTGATTAATTCATTTAAAATCTTTCGACCATGGCCATTACCACGATATTCTGGTAGCAAAGAAATGTCAATTATTTGTATCCCGTGGTCTAACTCGTTAACATAGAGTCGTCCTGCATCAATTCCGTGTATAGTGATTATCTCAAAAGAAGCATTTTTATAATTATTCAGATATTGATTTAATTGAGTGTTGAATTGAAACTGCAGAAACGATTTAATCTGCATGTTATCCCAGCCAGTCATTCTCATTTCCTGTTCACGGGTTGACGCAAACAGTGTATATAAAAAATTCCGATCTGACTCATTTTGTGGTCTGTATTCTATCATAACATTCAGGTTGATAAATTTTATTTTTCATCGAACTTATTTTCTTTCAATTGTGTAAACAAAATAATGTAGCATCAATCCCGGGTAGGCAAACCGCAAAATTTCCTGTTGACTGTGGTGTGCTCTGTTTAAAACGGGTTCTAGCATGCCTTTATCATATAACTTAAGCATATTTTCTTCAATATGTAAAATACAATAAATAGATGAAATATGAAAAGAAAACGTATGTAAAGGTAAGTATACATGTGTGAAATTTATAATATTGTTCAATATTCTATTGGTGACATAAGAAGTTAAAGAGCCAAATTACAACCTTTCTTTGAAAAAATCATCTATCTACAATCCGAAATATTAATAAAATAAATTTCAGGCTGTTTTAAAGTACTGAATAATAGGTTTAGAAGTCGTATGGAACGCATAAATGCATCATTACAAAATTTGGTTCATTCGGAAAGGAATACCTCTAAAAAAGTTAATGCAATACTATTAGTCTAAAAAAACAAGCGTAGCTATTATGCCTTTTATGTGATTTTATCACCTGCACATTATCGCATATAACATTACTATTATCAATAGAAATACGTTAAATCCACCTAAAGTATAAATTAGAATAATTACAGAAAGCTTACTCAGTAGTGTATATTGTCATTTATTTGACTATATTTGGAATAGCCATCTCACTAAAAATCATACACATGAATAAAAAAGAGTTTGAAAGTAAACTTGGTGAAATTTTTGAAATTAAATTGGAAAATGAGCAGACCATTGAGCTGAAATTGACAACAGTTGACTCGCTGAATAAAGCTGAAAGCCCGCATAACTTAAGAAAAGACCCCTTTTCACTCGTTTTTATTGGTCCCAAAGAGATACGCCTACCGGATAATTCCTATTGGATGTCTGTTGAAGGACACGATAAACAGTTGATTTTTATATCTGGTTTTAAAAAAGATAATGAAGGAATTCATTATGACTCAATATTTAACTAATAATCATTAACTAAAAACAAGTAATTATGGCAGAACCTTTTTTAGGCGAAGTTAAGATGGTCGGTTTTGACTTTGCCCCGCGTAATTGGGCGTTATGTAATGGTGCGATTTTACAAATCAATCAACACATGACCTTATATGCCTTGTTAGGAACCACTTTTGGGGGGGATGGTGTAACAACTTTTGCTCTTCCTGATTTACGAGGGCGTACTCCTATTAATTCCTATGCGAACCCTTATGTCCATCAGGGCCGTTATGGCGGATTAGAGGAAGTGCAACTTTCCATAAACGAAATGCCTGCACATACTCACGACGTAAAGGCTAGTAATGAACCTGCAGACGCAAAAGCGGCAAAGCTTACCACAAATGAGTTTGCAGTACCTGATGCAGCTAATATTTATGGAGATGCAACCAGTCTTGTTTCATTTCATGAAACAGCCGTTTCTGAAGCTGGTAGTTCATCTGCTGTTTCACATCAAAATATGCAGCCTTCGCTCGTGACAAATTTTATTATTGCATTAGAAGGTCAATGGCCACCAAGAAATTAAAAATAGGAGATAAAAAAATGGCAGAAACATATATCGGAGAAATACGAATATTTGCAGGCAACTACGCTCCAGAGTTCTGGGCATTTTGCGATGGTCAAATATTACCTATTGTTGGAAATGAAGATCTTTTTTCATTATTAGGTGCAAAATACGGAGGTGATGGTAGAACGACTTTTGCTTTACCTGATTTCCGTGGAAGAATCCCGGTTGGAATGGGAGCAGGAATCGGATTAACCAACAGATATCTGGGGCAAAAAATTGGTTTAGAAACTGCTACTGTACCAAGCATACCATCTCATAAGCATAATTTTGTAGGAAGTACAGATGACGCAAATTCAAAAGCACCTTCTGGCAAAGTATTAGCAAAAATTGTTGGTGGAACTTATTACGAAGAAATCGGTGGAGATGTGGAGACCCTTGTCACTTTAAATGAAGATGCCGTTCATTCATCAGGAGGTGCTCAATCTCATACAAATATGATGCCTTCACTATGTATGAATTACATTATAGCATTAAAAGGCTATTATCCTCCAAGATCATAAAAAATTAACTTTAAAAACTTAAAATCATGGCAGAACCTTTTATAGCTGAAATACGAATGATGCCCTATTCTTACGTACCAGAAGGATGGGCCGCATGTAATGGTGATTTATTGGAAATATCAGAACATTCAGCACTATTTGCTCTACTAGGGACAACCTATGGAGGTAATGGTAGAACAAATTTTGCAGTGCCAAATTTAAATTTTGGCGGAATGCCTCGAGCGGCAATGCATCCGGGTAGAGGGCCTGGGTTGACACCCAGAGAACCTGGAGAAATGACAGGGATGATGAATTGCACCCTGCATGAAACCCAAATGCCAACTCACGATCATACCTTACAAGTGACAAAGAAAACTCTACCAGAATCTGATACACCATCAGACGCGGTATTGCCTCACTTACTTGAAGTTGGTGGTAAAGGGAAAGCATCCTATAAAGGAGTACCTGATCCCAGTCAAAATGTATCCATGTCGGATATAGCAATGACGAACAACGGTGGAGGAAAAGCTCATTCAAACATGCAACCCTATCTGGGTATTAATTATTGCATTGCTTTGACAGGAATATTCCCTCCTCGTTCTTAGTTTGTGTATTTGGTATAAGACCTTATGTGTTATGCATATCACTATAATTAGTAACATGTATAAACACATGATGCAAGCAAAAACTGATAATTATTTATCGCTGAACTGATACTCAATAAAAGAACAAAAGGAAAGACCGGAGGGCAACAAAATGACAGATGTTGTGTGACAATTAGTTTGATAAGGTTTTATCCTGATATTCTTAGCATAACCACATCAAGTAGAAGAATTCTATCTGTGGAGAAATCATGTACAATTGCCCATTACCCTTAAAAGTAGTGGGCAATTATTTTTACTTCTTGCTTAGAAGTAATATCACACTGTCTTTTATACAGTGGAGAGTTTTGTGTAATTGAAGCATATATACGGTGTGTAGTAGTTGTGAGTTTATAAAAAGCGTATTAATATCTTTTCGGAATGTACAATGTTCATCAAAATGCAATGATACTTCATGCCTTTGATTTTTATTTTATAATCTATGCTTCTTCTAATTTGTCCTATTATGATCCGATGGCTTTTATATGAACTAATAATAAATGTCGATTACCTACAAATCATCAACATGTAACTTAATCCTGGGAGCATCATGAAATAGGTCTTTATGAATTTAGTAAATAATAATGAAAATATTACACAGCGCGTATGGTGCAGTATATGAGGTGTATCCAAAAGTGAGGAATAATGGTGCATAATATCTCCAGCTTAGATACGTGAACTTGCAGAACAGACTTATCCATTAATAGAGCCTTTAGTATTGCTTTATAATTACCTGTTTAACTAATAATCTTCATCATATTTATGTAGTAAATAATTGAAGAGAGACTCTATCAAGGTTTCTGTAGTATTTTCCCTGCCTGATATGTCTATTTTTCATTATATAATTATCATCTATTATATGTTTATTATTTATAAATTGAGTATATTTATATTCGTGCAATTTTTAAGCCACCTTATACATGGGAAAAAAGGACTTTGAAAGAAAACTTGATGAAGTTTTTAACTTTAAGTTATCCGACCAGAAATCAGTAGCTGTTGATCCGCGTATAAAAGTCAACGGAGTTGATAACATAAGAAAAGAACCATTTTCACTTGTATTTATAGGCTCCAATGAATTACATCTAACTGAAAATTCATATTGGATATCCGTTGAAGGATACCCTAAACAAATAATTTTTATGTCAGTATTTAAGAGAGATATTGAAGAAATTCATTATGACTCAATATTTAACAAGTAATTATTAACCAAAAAACAAGTAATTATGGCAGAACCTTTTTTAGGAGAAGTTAAAATGGTGAGTTTTAACTATGCTCCGCGCAACTGGGCTTTATGCGATGGCGCTATTTTACCAATCATGCAAAATACGGCATTGTATTCCTTATTAGGAACTACTTTTGGAGGTGATGGTGTATCAACTTTTGCCCTGCCTGACTTAAGAGGGCGTACTCCAATTAATTCTCTACTCAATCCATACGTCTATCAAGGTGATTTTGGAGGACTTGAAGAAGTAGCTCTCTCAATGAGTGAGATGCCCCCTCATACTCATGATGTGGTAGCAAATAATGTACCTGCAGATGCTAAAGCAGCTAAATTAACCACTGATGAATTCGCTATCTCTGATACTACAGGTATTTATGGAAATGCCACAAACCTTGTTTCATTTCACGAGAAGGCCGTTTCTGAAGCCGGTAGCGCATCAACTGTTTCACATAACAACATGCAACCATCAACTGTTACAAATTTTGTAATAGCATTGGAAGGCAGATATCCACCAAGAAGTTAAACAATAGGAGGTTAAAAAATGGCAGAAACTTATTTAGGAGAAATCCGGATTTTCGCGGGTACATATGCCCCTAGAGACTGGGCATATTGTAATGGTCAACTCTTAGCAATTCACCAATATCAAGATTTGTTTGCTTTAATAGGAACAACCTATGGGGGGGATGGTAGAGTAAATTTTGCCTTACCCGATTTTCGGGGGCGTATACCGGTTGGAATGGGCGCAGGCCCAAGCTTAACTAACAGGCGACTTGGTAGCAGATTTGGGCTTGAAAGCGTATTAATTCAGGACATACCAAAACACAAACATAACTTCACAGGAAGTGTAGATGGCGCAAGTACAACTATTCCTATTGATAAAGTACTGGCAAAGATTGTCGGAGGTAAATATTATGAAGAAATTGGTGGAGGAGATCTTGAAAGCCTTGTTACTCTGAATGAAGATACTGTTGAATCTTCCGGAGGATCTCAACGGCATGGCAATATAATGCCTTCACTATGTATTAGTTATATTATTGCTTTAAAAGGAGTTTATCCACCAAGGTCATAAACGTTAACTTAAAAAATTTAAAAATCATGGCAGAACCATTTATAGGTGAAATAAGAATCATGCCTTACTTTTTTGTCCCAGAATATTGGGCTCCATGTAATGGCGATTTAATTCCAATTGCTGAAAATTCGGCACTTTTTTCTGTTATCGGAACGACCTATGGCGGAAACGGCACTACGAATTTTGCTCTACCAAATTTAAATGTTGCAGGATTACCTAGAGCGGTAATGCATCCAGGGCAAGGTCCTGGTCTCACTCCTAGAGAATTGGGAGAGCCAACCGGGCTAGTAAATTACGCATTAACTGAAGCTGAGATGCCTACTCATAATCATACTTTGCAAGTAACAAAGAAAACATTACCTGAGTTTGATACCCCTTCTGACAGGGCCTTACCGCACTTATTAGAGGTTGCAGGTAAGGGAAAAGCCTCATATAAAGGTGTACCAGATCCAAGTCAGAATGTGCCTATGAGTTCTCATGCAATGACAAACAATGGGGGAGGACAACCACATCCAAACATGCAACCCTATCTAGGGCTTAATTACTGCATTGCTTTGGAAGGTGTTTATCCTCCGCGCCATTAATCTTGTCGTTTTTTTTAGTAACTTTGGTTATGTGTAATGTACACACTTTTTGTGATGAAATAAAACTAAACCACTAAAAACCATAATGATGCAAAAAGAAAAGACAGAAAACGATTTACCTCAGGAAAATACTATAATTAAGAAAGAATGGAAAAAGCCTGAGATAAATAAAGTATCAGAGGTTAGTGAGGCTGAAAACTCATCAGGCTTTGATAGTGATGGAGTTACAACAACTACAAGCTAATTGTTATTAGTTGAAATTCAGAATAATAGAATTCTATTTAAGAGACTACTGCAGAAAGTGTAGTCTCTTTTTTTTTGACATACAGCACATCAAGATCACAAATATCTATTCCTTGTTTATCTGAGTCTCTTAAAAGTCGACAAACTTTTTTTTATCCAAGAAATATAGTAACTAAACCTGTATGGTAGCATTTAATAAGATTGGTAAAGATGTTGGGAGCTAATGTTGATTCAGAAATATCTTCGAGTCAAACCAAACAGATAATCATACAAGTATATCTTCGAGTCAATATATGGTGTTGTTTACATCCATGATTCCGAAAAGCCAAATCCTTGATTCACTCTGAACATCTTTTCATAAAATTCTAAACATTCACTTTCAATTTGATTATTCTCACTCCCAGCTTTATCGATTACTGTAGAAATAATTTGTTGAATCGATAACTTCCCATTTGATAATATGAATAGTTTCTTCTGAATGTTAGTCAATTTAATCCTTTTCTCGGGAACAATCCTGTTAAACGTGGTTGATTTTGAGATATCAATTTTAGGAATATAATATCTTCCATTACTCTCCCTGAATTCACCTAACAGAATAGGGAATATATTGTTTGTGTTTTTAGATTTGATATGTTTAATAATTATGTTCCCTGGCAATAAATTATGACTAGCCATTAAAAAACAATACATCCTGGCATTAATATTATTCATGTTATATTTAAATCTACTTGAGCTGATACTAAGTAAACCTAATTTTATTTCCGAATTGATTTTCTTAAACAATTGAATTGTTTCTTTCTTGTTCATGCCACCATTTACCAAGTAGTCATGGTTACTATCTCTAATCACCCCCCATTTCTCTGGGTTTTTAAATATTGGAGCTTCTTCTTTTAAGTGGAACAGGCTCATTGTTAAATGATCAATGTTTGCAGAATTGATTGACAGGAACTGTAAGGTCTCATCAATAGTTTCCTGAGATTCTCCTGGGAATCCAATGATCAAAAAGCAAAAGTTTGCAATCCCGGTTTTTGAACTTTTACGCAGAATCTCTTGAATTATTTGGAGATCTGTTCCTTTATTCATTAGTTCCAACATTTTCTGACTACCTGATTCCAAGCCCCAGGCAAATGTCTTAAAGCCCGCCTGATATAATTGTTTCCAGAGTTCATGATTGTTATACCCTTTAGTAAACCGGGCTAGAGTGTGTATAGAAACATTTTGTAGGTCATTATCCAATATTGCTCTACTTATATTCCTTGCTCTTACAGCAGTCAATTCCTCATCATTGAAAGAAACATGTGAACAATCGTACTTCTCGTTCAGGTGTTGTAATAATCCAACAATCCTTTCTACTGCCACGGGTTTGTAGCTATTATCATATATGCGAGAAAGTCCGCAAAATGCACATTTTTGCCAGGAACAACCTCTGGAGGTCTGAATGGGAAGAATTCGTTTCGGAGTTAAATATAGATCCAGGTCAAACTGTGAAAAATCAGGATATGGTAAACTATCCAGGTTTTTAATTGACTTCACTTCATTAATCTGACAGCCTTCTTCTGTTTTATAGCAGATATTGAATATATCCTTTGGCTCTTTATTTAACTCTAATGATTTAAGCAACTTTGGAAGAGCTAATTCACCTTCTCCAATAATCAGATAATCAATATACCCATTTTTTAACAAGTTAGCTTTTCTTTTCTGATTCATGAAAGGCGTAAAACTTCCTCCCGCAATAATGGGGATATTTGTTTGTTCTTTTAATCGCTTTCTTATCCGCTTTGATATTATATCACCTTTGTCTTTTAAAGAAAATCCTATAAATTTTGGTTGAGTCGCAATTATTTCATCGAAATAATGATCTATGATTGATAGATTGTCGTAATCTAATTCTTTTAAAAAAAACTCATATAAGGAGAAAAATCGTTCAGTAAGATTTATAATTTGTTCAGATTCGACGGCATGTAGAAACACGCGAGGATCATTTTCCACAATGACTTTTTGATAAATATTCCTTAACTGCCTTTTGAATTCATCAAATCCGATTTTATCAATATGTTGCTTGTAGTTTTGGAGCTTTAACTTAGAAAGGTCATCCACCTTGAGGTGATGAATTAAATACCATAATTCATCTGCACCATGAACAAACATTTGTTTTAGCCAGTTCGTTTGTCCATTAATGAGCTTAGTGTCATAGCCTTCCTTCTTGCAAGCTGCGATTAACATTGCGCATCCAAGATCCGGTCTATCAAGGATTCCTTTTACTTTAATACTCTCTACAAGCGTAAACATATTTATTTTCTCCTTTGATTTAAAGACATCAAGCAACTTTTGTTTCTAGTATTCTGAAAGGTGACCTGAAATGCTCAGAAATCGTTGGTCTCAAATTGCTCTATAAACATACCAATACCAAGACCTCTTAATAGAATTGAACCTATTTTCTGTGCATCAGCGTTATCTGTACTTACATTGGCAAACACAGATTTCATTTTATCTAAATCAAGTAAGCGATTTACACTACTTATACCTTCAAATCCGTTTAGAATTTTTTTGATCTCCTTTTCATTTTCTCGTATTCGAAACTGAATATCTGCAGCTTGAAGCCCTCTTTTCTTATTCAATCGTACCTTATCAGGCAGATACCCATTTAGAGCATTCCGTATTAAATCCCTATCATAATCTTTTGATAGATAGTAGGAATCGGGAACTGAAATACAAAACTCCATGAGTGTTTTATCAAATGTAGGATCCCGAACTTCAATCCCATAATTTAATCCAAAATTTTGCCATAAAGAGCCGACATGATTTCTCCCTGGTCGTATAATATTCATTCGCTTATCAATAGGATTTGTCCAACTCCTGTTAAAAGGATTATTTCCTCCTTGTCTTATCAATACATTTAATCCAATTTCTTTTGCATATTCTAAATTAATAGCAGAATAATTGTTCCAATAGGAATTTAATTTTTTGGTAGACAATGATGAATTAGAAATGTTTGGAAAGGATGTTTTGACCAGATGTTTTATAGCCTTTTTTGTGGAAATTTCACCTTTTCGATAATGTTCATATATTCCACGAAAACTATCAGTATTTCGTTGTCCGGTCCACGAAATCGTAGCATTTCCACCCTGGCCGGTCAATAGCGTTCCAAATCCATCTTTTTTCGCATTTTGTAAAATATCAATAACCCAATAAAAACCTCCTGCTGTATGACCTGGCTCTTTTTGCATATCGATACTCTTGTATACACCTTCTAATACTGATATATCATGTGAATTCAGAAGTCGAACATCAATATTACCGGAATATTCTGCGGTTGCTTTAATGAATGCTGATTCATCTCCAAACCTACTCTTTTTTATTCTCGTACTATTCAAATCATATTTAGGTACAGAACCGTAACATTTCAAGCGCTGCCCTCTCTTTAATAATTCATCCGCAGCCAACGCACTAACTGATCCAGAATCCAGCCCACCGCTTAGTGTTGCTGCAATAGGTTTCTCTGAACGCAACCTTACCTTAACAGCATTTTGATAGAGTTCCAGAAACTGCTCATAATAATCTTCAGCGGTATTTAGATTTAGAAGTGGAGTTTTTTCGAGATACCAATATCTCTTTATCTCGAATTTCTCTTTTGAAATTGAAAGATGATGAGCAGGAGGCAAACGGTAAATGTTTTTATATGCAGTTTCTTCTCCATCGTGAGGCCATGATGTCAACACTTTGGTTACAAATAATTCATTTATCTCATTTGGGATTTCTTTCAATGCTAACAAACTCTTTATACTAGAGGAGAACACAAACATGTTACCAGAATAGTAATAATACAATCCAGTATTCCCATGATGATCTCTGGCGACAAAGAGCTCTTTATTTTTCTTATTCCAAATTGCAAAAGCCCAATCACCAAGGAGATGATGAACACATTCTTCACCCCATTTTTTAAATGCTTCCATTATAAAACAGCTGTCAGGCGTAGATGCTAGTTCATTCGTTGCAAAACCAAATGTTTTAGACAGCTCATCCCGATTATCAATTCTGGCCCTGGAAACAAGGATGAAATTCCCTGATTTATCTGTTAATGGTAGTTTTTCGAATTTTGCCTCAGGAGTATTGTATGAAAGTAGTTGGCCTAAACCCATATTTTCATGGATCCAATTTGAAGAACATTCAGGCCCCCAATGATTGATTGGGTCTTTCATTTCTTTAAGTTCTGGCTCCTTAACACAGGCATCATTGGTTTTAAAGACTCCAAGTATTGCACTCATTAGGCTATTGATTTTTAAACAACTTAAAGTTACAATTTACACATTATCTATGAACACAGAACTAAATATTTATGAATATAATGAAACAAAAACCTTATTTTAGCACTAATGAAATCTGTAATATTAAAAAAAATGCTCGCCAAAATGAAAAGGCTTATTTGAAATGAGTAGTTCAAATTTTTCATTGTCTCATTTAGTGTGTGTATTATAATTTATATTACGAATTGACTCTTTTTTTTCTTCAAAATGCCATACCATACATCTATGGTTTTATTGAATCAATTGTGATACCTGTATAGTATGAGAAATTAACCGAAATAAATAACTAAACCAATGGAATATTATTCTGATGCTGACAACACTAAATCTCCTCAGGCTAATTCAAATTCATTATGCAATGTATTGCTTGTATCAGTTCCTCATGGTAAGAGAGTCAGGGAACCATTAGGATTAGCTTATATCGCAGGTGCTTTAAAACAAAATGGGATAGCTGTGGATATCTTATGTAGTACCACAAATTTATTAATTGAGGAAAAGCATTTGCAGAATATTTCTCCCAAATTTGATGTTGTTGGTTTTTCAGCTACAACTTTTTCTTTCCCTAAAGCCTTACGCATGGCTAAAGTTATTAAGAAAAATAATCCTTCGGTATGTGTTGTTTTGGGTGGTTATCATGGAACTTTTGCTCACGAAAACATTATGAAAGATCATCCCGAATTTGATGTAGTTGTTCGAGGGGAAGGTGAAATCAGCTTTGTACAATACCTAAAGCAACGCTTCCATTTTGGCAATTTGGAAGTTGCAATACCTGGGATTACGCATCGATTTGATGACAAGATTATTATTGGCTCACAAAGACCCTTATTAAAGGATCTGGATTCTCTAGCTCCTCCAGCTTTAGATCTATTACCTGAGCGAGAAAATTATTCAACATTTTATGATCATATTAAACAGCGACATGTGACAAAGCTTAGCTTAATAAGTAGTCGGGGTTGCTATGGTGAATGCACTTTTTGTTCTATTACAAAATTTTATGGCAACAGAATGATCCGGTGCCATAGTGCTGAGCGAGTTATTAATGAAGTTGAATCAGCAGTATTACAATTTGGAGTTGGATGCATACATTTTAGTGATGATCACTTCTTGAGTAATAATTCCCGAGCTCATAAAATATTAAAAGGAATTGCAGAGAAAGGGATAAAAATAGCTATAAAAATCAGTTCACGGGCCGATCAAGTTATTCGCTCACAGGAGTATCTCCCATTGCTATATAATTATGGACTGCAACAGATTGAAATTGGAATAGAAAACTTCGCTCAATCGGCACTTGACCGTTTTGGGAAAAATTTATTAGTAGAAGATAACATCAAAGCAATAAACATACTTAGGGGGATGAAAATTAGGGTGATTGTAGATTTTATTTTATTCGATCCCTGGTGTAAATTTGAAGAGCTGGAAGAAAATCTCAATGTTTTCCAAACCCTTCCTCCTGATGTTAACCTTCGAAAGATTCTATTCAGCACACTTAGACTATTACCTGGAACAGAATTATTCGATAAGGCAGTTGTAGAAAATTTAATTAAAAGTGACTGTAGTTATCTACCAACGTTTGTCTTTAAGGACCCTGATGTAGGTGAAGTTCATTCCTTCCTACATGGTTGCAAAAATGAAGGCGAACGGATTTTAGACAAAAAAAAGGTCCATAGCATAACACGTTTTGAATCTTTGGGAATGGATCAATATCAACAAAATGGTCGGAATTCTCAATATGCACAGAATGGTCTGATGAAAAATTTCACTTTAATTCAAACAAATAAATTGAATCTGAATCTGTTCAAAAAGGTGCTTTCTCTTAAGAAAGCAAGCAGAGGGAAAAAAATGCCAATGATAGATCTTCAACAAATCAAAGACAATTATCTTATAGGCCTAGATTCTATAAACATGTAAACATAAACAATGTATTAGTGTCTGGAACAATGATAAAATGCTTGAAATGGTTAAAGGACATAGTCAAAAAGAATGGAGTTTGTTTTTCATTGCTATATTCTGGACAGGAATAGCCAGGATATTAATTGTGTTTTTTAAACTGAAACAATTTTCATTTATTTTGGGAAAACACATGAAGGAGTCAGCACATACAAATTCTGATGCTGATATTGGAATCATTCTCCCTATTGGATTAGCAATTAGAAGGGCTGGTAGAGTGGTTCCCTGGCGTTGCAAATGTTATGAACAAGCTGTTGCAGCGAAGATTATTCTGAAAAGGAAAGGAATTAACAGTACTTTATATTATGGAGTAGCCAAAAGTAAGGATGAAAAATTGAAGGCACATGCCTGGGTGAGATGTGGAACGCACATTGTTACCGGCAAAAAAGGAATGAAACAGTTCGCTATAGTTGGAACTTTTGCATAAACATATATGGAAGACAGGATTAAATATTATCAAACTACCCACAGACTATCAATTCCTCAGATTTCTGAATTACAGGAATTCAGGGGGAAGGAAATCAGCATTACAGATACAAAGTCCAGAACTGTTTCTGCGATGACAAAAATCGCTGAATTGATCCATATTAAACAAGAATTAAAGAGCAACGATATAGAATTCATCTCTCTAAAAGGTCCATTACTTTCATGGGATCTTCATAATGACTTTTTTATCCGAATATCCTCTGATATTGACATCCTGATTAAGGAAGATGAATTAGATCAATGCATTGAGGTGATGAAAAAGATGGGTTATAAACCTTTGTTTGTGGAATTCCCAACCACTAAAAACAAAAGGAGGCTAGTCTTAAGTACGAATAACCAATTTGTCCTCTACCATCAGAATAAGAAAATATGCGTAGAAGTCCATTGGAAATTATTTAAGTATGCTATCATATCCGACAAGAAGCTACAGTGTTTTAATAAAAGCTATACCCGACAAATCACAATTCAACAAAACTCATTTACAGTCTATCAGGAAGAACTAGATTTCATCTTTTTAGTTATTCATGGAGCTCTTCATGCCTGGAGCAGACTAAAGTGGTTGCATGACATTTATGCCTATTCCAAAAAATCAGATCTCGATTGGGATCAGGTTATTGTACTAAGCAGACAATTCAGAGCAGAACACTTAATTTATCAGGCGTTATTCCTGGTAAACCGGTATTGGGATCTTCCAACCTCTTTACAGAACCGATTTGTGCAGGAATTAAGCAATATATCTCCAGCTACAATAAGCTTCCTGATTCACAATATTTCAACTGACATCTCTAAACTTAGCAGGTATGAATGGGTAAAGCTAAAGCTGCAAATCATTAAATATAACTTAACCTTATTCTCTGGTATAAAGTACAAGTATAATTATACAAAACGATTGTTTTTCAGGGATGTAGATTTGAATGATTTAATTATACCTGATTCTTTTGCTTTTTTATATTTTTTATTACGCCCTTGTATTTATTTGTATAAGAAGGCAAATGGATTTGAAGTTAGGCATTCATTGAAAGTAAATAAAAGAAAACCTCCGCAATGAACAAAATAAAAGACATATTTAAACTATACCATTCGTTTTACAATTTTAATCCAAAACAAAACTCGGGATTATTAGGGATCAATCTTTTCTTGGCGTTAAGCCAGGGTATCAGTATTATTCTTCTGATCCCCTTGCTCCAGATGTTGGAAAAAACATCCTTTGGTGGAGATAACCGCATTGTAAGAGCGCTTGATCAAGCAGCAGGTCATCTTGGGATTACTGTAAACATAGAAGTTGTTATTTGTGTATATTTAGCTCTGCTAAGTCTCAATATATTCCTGTCGTATATTAAATCAACCTGGCAAAGTGATGTTCAACAAGACTATACTGCTAAAATACGTACAGACATTTTTTCTAGGTTGATTCATTGTAATTGGTTATACCTTTCCGGGAAAAACAGAAATGAGTTTTCACAGGTTTTAACGTCAGAAATCCCTCGAGTCACGGTATTGAACAACTTCCTACTTTCGTTATTATCAACCTTAATTTCTTTTTCTATTCATTTGATATTTGCAATTTATGTGTCATGGAATTTCACTGTGTTTGTAGTCGTTTGTGGATTGGTTTTGTTTCTTGTTTTAAATCGGTTTGTTAAAACCATTTACCATGTTGGGAATCAGAATTTTTTCACTAACCGTAAGTTTTACAAACAATTTGATGACCTTTGGGACACCATCAAATTGGCCAAAATTCATGGGAATGAAGGATTACACCTGGATCGTTTCACTCAAATCAACAAGCAATTTGCCCATGAACGTAAAAGGATGGTCCGTTTAAAAACAAAGCCACAGGCAATAATCCGGATTTGCAGTTCATTAATTTTAAGTCTTATCATTTATTTTGGTTACAAATATGGAAATTCCACGCTCTCCATGTTTTATATCTTAATATTACTATTTGCCCGCATCTTTCCTCAACTGATGAAAATTCAGACCGATTATATGCAAATAATTTCTCTAATTCCAGCCTATGATCAAACGATGAAATTAAAGCATGAGTTGGATGAGATGCTTGTCAGCTCTCAAGAATTAAAGACTGAATCATTGCCGGCAAGAATTAAATTAACAAAAGGAATTAATTTTAAGGATGTCTCATTTGGCTACACTAAGGATACTGCAATCTTTGACAATTTCGACTGTTTCATTCCGGCCCAAAATCTTACAGGTATTATTGGGACTTCTGGTGTTGGGAAAACCAGCATGCTAGATATGATTGCCAGATTATTTAGTCCGGATACCGGGTACATTTCAATTGATGGAAAAAAGATAAGCGATATAGACAATTCAGTGTGGCGAGAATCTATTGCATATGTTCCACAGGATTCATTTTTCACAAATACATCGATTCGGGATAATTTATGTCTGGGAGCCAGTAATATTGATGAAAAAAAGATTTGGTATGCTCTAAAAAAAACAAAAGCTTATAATTTTGTGAGTAATGCTCCCGAAGGCTTGGAAACAAGAATGCACAATAATGCCCAGCAATTCTCTGGCGGAGAACGTCAGCGCCTGGCCATAGCCCGAGCCCTGTTACGTGAACCAAGTTTGTTGTTGTTGGATGAAATTACAGGCGCTCTTGACCATGAAAATGAACAAAGCATTATGAAAGTTCTGAATGAATTGAAAGAAAACATAACGATTGTTATGATTACACACAAACGAGAGTTACACCATCATTTTGACCATGTTATTGATCTAAGTTAGAAGTTAAACAATCATTATAGTAGCGTTAACAACAAATTATTTCAAGCACATCTGAGAGATAATTATCAACACTTTCATCTCCTTCTGCCGGAGCCCAGGGAGCAAAATTCTTATCGGTATCCGGGTTGTACGGTCCGTCTTTGACCTCATAGCATACGGTTCCTTCTTCTAATGCGATGATACTGTGCCAGACCCCTGGAGGAATTTCAGTTCCGTAACTACCCTTGGAGTTGTCGAGGATGACATGGTCGGTAACGGTTCCATTATCATCATATTCAACCACTGCTACTTTTCCGCGTAAAACAAAGAAGGCCTCTACCTTATCCGGATTTTCATGTTTGTGTGGCTGACAATAGGTTCCTGGTTCAATGGCATTGAGCATACGTTGCAAGGTTGCAGAAGCTTTCTTGTGGAAATTGTGATTCATTCGTTGCCGTGGAGATTCTTTGGCTTTTTGTGAGGTCACATCTATTAATGCATCATCAATTTTTATCATAATAGGACTTTTTATCTATTTCATATCTTCAGCATTCTTCCAGTCGATTGTAGTATCCTTTAAAATCTGATCTTCCGATTGTACACTATCATTCTGATCAGCTTCAATCTTATCTTTAAATAATCCCATCATACTCTTTATAATAAAATTAAAAACAATAACTGTTGAGGCTGCAATTACAACCAATCTCACCCAATCCTTAATAACCTGTTTCTTCTTTTCTTCCATCAATTCCAATGTCTCATTTCAATCAATAATAGGGCAAAGATACAAACCAGGGCTTTTGAAAAAGGAATTAAACTCAAAGAAATAATGGATCCTTGAAATGACCTGAATTAGCAATATGTAATATAAGCAAAAGACTTTTGTACTTTTGTATTTACTAATAGTGAAATTGAATGGAATCTTATAAATATAGCTTTAATAATTCGATAGGTCGACTGAGCCGTGAAATTGTATTTGGTTTGGGGCATATCATGAAAACCGAATTTACAAATGAAGGATTTAGTCTCCGACCTCTTGAATGGGTTGGATTAGGTTATGTGTACCAAAATGATGGTTTAAGCCAAAACCAACTATCAGAACTACTAGGTGAGAATAAGGTAACCATAAAGAGGATTGTTGATAGTTTGGAAAACAAGAACTATGTGATTCGGAAAACGGTGAGAAATGATAAACGTTTTAATTCACTGGTTATAACCAAGGCTGGCCAGGAAGTGTTCGATCAATTATCGAAGATTGCAGCTCAAATTCTTGAACAATCACTTCAGGATGTAAAAGAAGAGGAATTTGCAACTTACCTTAAGGTTTCTGAGAAAATTGTTACAAACATCAAAAATCTGAAATAAAAAAGAGGCCTCGTATTAAGGCCTCTTCTCTGTTAATTATTATCCATAAGTTTTTTATACTTAATTCGCTTTGGGACTAAATCTCCACCAAGGCGCTTCTTTCTGTTTTCTTCATATTCAGTGTATGAACCTTCAAAGAAATGAACATGCGAATCTCCTTCAAAAGCAAGGATATGCGTTGCAATACGATCCAGAAACCAACGGTCGTGAGAAATAACCACAGCACTTCCGGCAAAGTTTTCTAGAGCTTCTTCCAAGGCACGAAGGGTGTTTACATCAATATCGTTGGTTGGTTCATCCAGTAGCAGAACATTCGCTTCCGACTTAAGAGTCATAGCCAGGTGCAAACGGTTTCGCTCACCTCCAGAAAGCACTCCGGTTTTCTTATTCTGATCAACACCAGAGAAGTTAAAACGTGATACATAAGCCCTGCTATTGGTTAACTTACCTCCCATTTCAATTTGCTCATTTCCTCCAGAGATTACTTCCCAAACACTTTTTTCAGGATCAATTTCGGCGTGAGCCTGATCCACATAGCCAACTTTAACGGTTTCACCAACCTTAAACTCACCGGCATCAGGTTCTTGTAATCCCATTATCATTCGGAAGAGTGTTGTTTTACCGGCACCATTGGGGCCAATTACACCAACAATACTACCTGGAGGAAGGGTGAATTCCAGATCTTCGAACAATAATTTCTCTTCGAAAGCTTTTTTCACTTTGTGAACTTCCAGAACCTTATCTCCAAGACGAGGTCCATTGGGGATAAAGATTTCAAGGCTCTCTTCTTTCTGCTTAACATCTTCGTTAAGCATTTTTTCATATGAATTGATACGAGCTTTTGACTTAGCATGACGAGCCTTTGGAGCCATACGTACCCATTCCAACTCGCGCTGAAGTGTTTTGCGTCGCTTTGACTCTTGTTTTTCTTCTTGTTCAAGACGCTTGGCTTTTTGTTCCAACCATGATGAATAATTACCTTTCCAAGGAATACCTTCTCCTCTGTCAAGTTCAAGAATCCAACCGGCTACATTATCAAGGAAGTAGCGATCGTGAGTAACAGCAATAACAGTTCCTTTGTAATTTTTCAGATGATGTTCTAGCCATTCAACTGATTCAGCATCCAAGTGGTTCGTAGGTTCATCGAGCAATAAGATATCTGGCTCCTGCAGAAGGAGACGACACAAAGCAACACGACGACGTTCACCTCCTGACAGAACATTTACCGGAGTTTCTGGTTCTGGGCAACGAAGGGCATCCATAGCTCGTTCCAATTTACTATCCAGATTCCATGCATCATGTTGTTCCAGTTTTTCTGTAAGAATTCCCTGACGTTCGATGAGTTTATTCATCTCGTCGTCACTCATGGGTTCCATGAATTTGTTATTCACCTCTTCATATTCTTTCAGTACATCAACAACTTCCTGAACGCCTTCTTCTACGATTTCTTTTACCGTTTTGTTATCATCAAGGTGTGGTTCCTGAGCCAGGTAGCCAACAGAGTAACCCGGAGAAAAGACAACATCTCCCTGGTAAGATTTGTCCAACCCGGCAATGATCTTCAATAAAGTAGATTTACCAGAACCATTGAGTCCAAGTACACCAATCTTTGCACCGTAATAGAAAGACAGGTAAATGTTTTTCAAAACCTGCTTATTGGGAGGAAAGATTTTACTAACCTCCACCATCGAGAAAATAATCTTCTTATCGTCAGACATATTATATGTTTATTATTTGCTATTGTTAAATAACTATCACTGTTAGTGATAGTTTCAGGCATACCCATAATAAGGATACCTCTAATGTAAAAAAATAATTCTAAGGAAACAATCCGCTTAATGGTTTGTGTTACGGATTAGGTCAGCCAGAATTTCTGTGGCACTATTCCAGTCATAATGTTGTAAAACATAACGGTGGCCAGCCTCAGCAATATTTGCGGCGAATTGATCATCTTCCATTAATCGTACTATGTGATTTGCATATTGTTCCGGTTCATTCCCTATTAATATCTCATGTCCCGGTTTAGCCTTCAGTGCTGCGTTAGCCAGATCAGATGTAATACAAGGCTTTTTCATCGACATGGCTTCAAGTAGTTTGTTTTGCAGCCCGGTTCCTATTTGCATGGGGGCTATAAAGATACGGGCCTCTGCATAAGCGTCCCGAATATCATCCAACCATCCACTAACGTGTACGCGCTCTGAAGCAAGTGCTTTTACTCTAGGGTGCGGTGTTGCTCCTGCCAGAAGTACTTTAACATTTGGATTCTTCTTCCAAACAACAGGCATAATCTGATTTATCAGGTAGTCTGCGGCGTTTACATTGGGAGGGTAGTTCATGTTTCCTGTAAAAACCAGGTGATGTTTTTCCTGTTTCTGGATGGGGTGGAAAAAATCGAAATCAACACCATTTCTGACAATATGAATTTTATCGTGGTCAGGATGTTGAATCAAATCCCGATCAGGTTCAGAGATAATCGTTTTATGATTAAACAAATCATATACCTTCGCCTCATAAGCAACCAACCTGTTGTATTCCAGTTTGAAAACAGGTTTGAGGTAAAAAGGGGCTTTTTGGTATCGGCGTTCTATTCCCTTTGAAAACACATCTTGATAATCGATTGATTTAGGGATGTCTATATCTTTTACGTATTCAGCAGTTCGAACCAACTGGCAATAAATATGATCAGGCTTAATCTGGCTGATCAGATGATGAATCTGCTTTGCAACTTTTGAGTTGTAATAATAACCAATCTGGAATGGATTTCCATTCAGAAATGCCCGAACCAGATTCAGTATAACCGACCCTTTTGATATTTTTAGAATATGAATTGACTTGCAGAATGGTTGGATTTCTTCAAGTGCCTTGGGGTGAATTTGATCGTCGTTCAAAGCACAAAGATGTATTTCAAAGTGTTTAGATAAATACTTTATCTGATTAAACGCTCTGAGTTTATCTCCTTTTTCAACAGGAAAAGGCACACGTGGCAATAAAACAAACAATTTCATTCAACTCTTTTTTACAATTCTAAATTTGTGACAAAATTAAAAAATATGTTATTCGCTAATCATCATTAATAAAACAAGGTCGTTATAGTGATTTATAGAAATCTGTGAGCTTTGTCATAAGTTGAGGATTATGATGATCGGACCGAATTAATTTGCGAGCATTAATCCCAAGCTGCTCTGTGAATTGTTGATCATTTACACAACGATCAATAGCCAACGCAAATTCATCTGGAGTATTAGCTATCAGTATATTTTCATCATGCGTATAATTGATTCCTTCAGCCCCAATCTTACTGGCAATTACAGCTTTCCCCATGGCCATTCCTTCAATAATTTTAATACGAATACCGCTGCCGGATAACAAAGGTACTACCATTATAGATTTTGATTGTATAAACTCTAGTGCATCAGGCACCTCACCTACAATATCTACATTGGTGTAGTTCATCTTGTAGAAATGATCAGGCATTTCACGTCCGGCTAAATAGAAGTGTAGTTGGGGATGCCTGTTGTGGATTTTATCCCATACTTTCTTCAGGAACCATTCGATTCCTTCCTGATTTGGGATCCAATTCATGGCACCTATATGACATAAAGTTGGGAATTCACCTTCAGCAAGGTAAGATTCGTACTTGTCAGCATCCACACCAAAAGGAATGTCTACAATAGGTATCTCGTTTGTGATTTTTTTAAAGAAATCTGCGTCTTTGCGAGTTATGGCAGCAACACCATCAACTTTTTTCAGAATGTCAGCCTCATATTCCTTTAAAGTACTTGCTAAATGTTTTATATAAGTTCGCTTAAATATCCCCTGGGTGGAATTTGCTATACGTTTCCAGATAAGATGTTCTATGTTATGAGCTCTTAAAACAATTTTAGCGCTTGAATATTTACGGATTACATCGACATAGGGAGCCATAAATAAGGTTTCCAGTTGAACCACATCAAACTCGCTTTGTTGTAAGGTGTGTTTGATCAGGTGCTTGAAGTCTTCATTGATAAAGCGTTGTACATGATACGATTTGTTTGAAAACAAATTGAAAAATGCATCAACAGGTTTGATGGAAAGATCCACATAACCAAGCTCCAGCCCCGTTTTTTTCAGGTAGTCTGAAGGTACGTCTTCAACATCGGTAAAATACTTATTCGTATTAATCGCCAGCACTTTTACATGATGCCCACTTTCAATGAGACCCTCTATAATTGCGTTCATGGCAATTGATCCACCTTCCTTGGCAGGATACGGGGACTTATTACAAATCATTAATACCTTCATTCCCTTGTACATTATTAATCTTTGCGAAAAATTTTGTTAAACCATTTAATATACATGTCTTTGTCCATAATTGGTGAATCGGTAGTTGCTTTTAATGTTAATAAAATGCCAACGGGCAAGAGTACTAACGAGGGCAACCACATGCCCAGGGCATCATCAATTTCACCAGTCCGGACTGATTTCTCCATCGAAACGGAGAAAATGTGATAGATGATAAAAAAGATAACCGATATGACCATCGGTAAGCCCACTCCTCCTTTACGTATAATCGCACCAAGAGGAGCTCCAATAAAGAAGAACACAATGCAAGCAAAGGACAAAGTAAATTTCCGGTGCCATTCAATATCGTGCCTGTTTATCAATCCTTGTTTATCTTTAAATCTTTTTTTGGTTCTTTCAATTTCCTTTTTATAACTCTTTACATTATTCAATGCCTTTTCAAAGACTTTCTTTTGTGTCCCTGTGTAGAGTGTCGCGAATAGAGAATCTGGCTTGAATTTCAGGGAGTTTGCAAGGGTGTCATACTTGGCAGTATCCACTTTCTTGTAATAATTGAATTTACCAACAAAGTCAGATTTGTATTTGAAACGCCTTTCAAGCAGTTGTTCTACAAGTGAATCCCGTGCATATTCCAACTGTTGGAGATTTAACATCTTATAGCTGTTCTTGAATATTTCTTCATCATGGCGTTTTAATTGAATTTCAGACAGATCAAAGCGTCGGATCTCTTTGCGAAACCGCATGCGTGAAAATGGGTATTTACCTTTCTTTTTACGATCCTTACTTTCTTCATAGTTATATCCTTCAAATAATGTGAACACCAATTCACCACCATTATCTGTAAAATTCGCATATCCACTATCTGCAGTAATCAACCGGATACTTCCGTCCGTCTTACTATGATCGTAAATCATAACGTCATATAAGGTACTCTTATCTTTATTTTTTGACCCAACTCTTATAACATAATCTTCGAGGGTGGTGTCATAAATACCTTCCTTAAGGGAAACTGAAAGCTTTTTACTTCGTACATCGTAAAGTAATGTTGAGAACTTTAATTGTGCCACCGGGAAAATATTATTGGAAAAATAGAAGGCCAGTAAACTGATTAAGATTGAAAGAACAACCAGTGGTTTCATAGCGCGACGTAGAGATACCCCGGAAGCTTTGATGGCGACTAATTCATACCGTTCGGCTAGATTCCCAAAGGTCATCAGTGAAGAAATGAGAATTGACAAAGGCAAAGCCATCGGTACAAAAGTTGAAGAAGCGTAGAATAATAATTCTACGATAATATTCCATGCCAGTCCTTTACCAACCAAATCATCTATATAAAGCCAGATGAAATGCATCAAAAGAACAAAAATAGCAATGAAGAAGGTCATTACCAGAGGACCTAAATATTGTTTAACTATGAGCCAATAGATTCTTTTCACCGATCTGAATTATTTGCATGCAAAGATATTATTTAATATTTCTCAATTAACAATAACCATGGAAACCAAGGTGACTTTATTAAAAGTAATTGTTTAGTCGATGACAAAGGCTGTGCCAAATCATCCGGATTGAGACTGAATAGCTATATAAAACCTTGCTGTTTGAGGAAAATGATTCCGTATTAATTTTCTCGCTCGTAAATATAATACTCAAAAAGCCCTCCGAAAATGGCAGGGCTTTTTGAGTATTATTATTTATAATTTTTTAATCCTTAATGCATCTTATTGATTTGCCTTTGGCTTTATGTTCAAATTCATAAACGAGTTTTGATAAATTATGAACAATTTTAACAGATAATTTTTCCGTTTCATCCTTCTGTGTAGAAGTCCAGAAATACCCGTTTAAGTTAAGGTTCTCAAATGATTCACCGTTTCGTTGACCGGCCATCAGAGCTTCAAAACCGGAAGAACCACCTTCTTTTAATTGATCTCCTGCTTCCAGCACCCCTCCCAGATGAATGACCAGTTGGTTCCATTCTTGCTCGGAAGGGATGTGCCAACCTGCAGGGCAGATGCCTTGAGATTCTGTGGGTGTTGTATAGGCCATCATTTCATCCCATTCATACAGCCCTCCATATTGGGCGCAATTACTTTCATTATTGAAGTATCCATATTTTTCAATGGTAGTATTATTTGTTTGATATGTGTACTGGTTAGTAACTTCCACAAATTCACCTTTGTTTAGGTTTTCTGCCATCCAGCATTGTGTTCCAATTTTGATGCTTTTATAGGTTGTACCATCCGAATCGGTTACATCGGGACAGCTAAAGTTTGATGAACTGGTCGTGAATTCCCAGGTATCACTTTCTGTTACATCCGAGCCGTCATGAGCAATAACTTTCCAGTAATATGTTTCATTAGGAGCAAAGAATTGTGCAGGATTGATGTAATATGTATTGGATATGTTGGTTTGCACAGGTGCCGTCAATGTCGATGAAGTACCCAGGTACAGGTCATATACCAAGTCATCATTATCCGGGTCACTGCAAGTCCATTGGAGCATCGAACCTAAGGCCTGATTATCTGCCCCATTTGCAGGATAAGGCTGATTGGGCTTGTTGGGAGGTAAGTTTAAACCTTCGCCAACCGTTGAAAATGTGAAGACAGGTGATTCTGTTACACCGCCTTTTCCATCATCTGCTTTGACTTGCCAGTAATAGAATGTGGCTTCCAGAAGATCTTCATTTATATCATAGTAGGAATCGCTAAGGTTTGCGACTTTTAATGAAGGTGGGTTAACAGTTCCATAAAGTATATCATATTTTAAAACATCGCCATCAGGATCAGAACAACTCCATTGTAAGGTTAGTTTTGTTGGAATTTGAGAAGCATTCTGAGGAGGATATGTCAGGCTTGGTGTTTCCGGTTTTAGGTTTGAATATTGGAGAACAGTTATCGTCTTATTGATCGTGTCGGCGTTTGTAAATCCCATATTATTTCGTACGGTTAATTTAACATCATACGATCCGGCATTGTTGAATTGATATGAAATTGTATCCGACTTTCGATGTATGAGTGGGGATTCGTCACCCATATCCCAGGTATACTCAACCAGTACACAATTCTCACAATTCCCGGCTGTACTTGAGGATGCCTGAAAGAAAAATTTATCAGTTGTATAACCGGAATATGTGTTTACGACAAAATCGGCAAGGGGCATGTCTATTTCTCGCTTGCACGAATTGATTATAATCGTAAAACAGACTAATACGGCGATCAATGAAATCTTCTTCATTGCAATGTTTTTATATTGACATTATTATTCAGGCTAATTTAACAACTATATTGAAGTGACAAAATCATGAAGTCTATTATTTATTAAGATACTTATAAACAATATCCACTAAATCTTTAACTAATAATTATACACTAAAAAGTGAATCATGTGCCCAGCCTGAAGCAGGTTTGTCACCTTGAAAGCTTTGTGATGTGTTAATGGGAAAGCGTCTAAAAAGCTGATTTGCATTTAGAAGCCTTATAAATATGATTTTGTAAATGAATTAATGGGGAATTATTATCCAAAATATACACTCCATGCAACTCTCAATCAAAAACTTACAAGACGATGCAATCTGTATTCATTATAAATTAAATCCACTGCTGTTGATTGTAAAATATTTTAAAAACTAAAACCTCAGAATTTAGTAACTTCGCGAGGAATTTTGGAAATAATGTAAACACCTTATACAGAGGCTTTTTAAATTTTAATCAGCTATGGAAAAAAACAAAAAATTTGTAACCTGTGATGGTAACTATGCAGCTGCGCACGTGGCGTATATGTTTAGTGAAGTTGCAGCGATTTACCCGATTACACCATCGTCGAACATGGCAGAGTATGTTGATGAGTGGTCTGCAAACGGAAGAAAGAACTTGTTTGGAGAAACAGTATTTGTTTCGGAAATGCAATCGGAAGGTGGCGCAGCAGGTGCTGTTCACGGTTCATTACAAGCCGGTGCTTTAACTAGTACTTATACAGCTTCTCAGGGTTTGCTGTTGATGATCCCTAATATGTATAAGATTGCAGGTGAGTTATTACCTGGTGTATTCCACGTAAGTGCACGTAGCCTTGCTGCTCAGGCACTTTCAATTTTCGGTGATCATTCAGATGTAATGAGTGCTCGTCAGACTGGTTTTGCAATGCTTGCTACTGGTAGTGTTCAGGAAATTATGGACATTGCTGCAGTTGCTCATCTTGCATCTATCAAGTCACGTGTACCTTTCTTACATTTCTTCGATGGTTTCCGTACTTCTCACGAAATTAAGAAGGTTGAATTCTTCGAGAATGATGATATTCGCCCATTAGTTGATTGGGAAAAACTTCAGGAATTCAGAGATAATGCTCTAAATCCAGAGCACCCGGTAACTCGTGGTACTGCTCAGAACCCTGATATTTACTTCCAATCTCGTGAAGCTGCAAATAAATTCTACGATGCGATCCCTGATATCGTTGAAGATTACATGCAGGAAATCACAAAATTGTGTGGACGTGAATACCACCCATTTACTTATTACGGAGCAGAAGATGCAACTGATGTAATCATTGCAATTGGTTCTGTAACTGAAACTATTAAAGAAGTTATCGATGTAAAAGTTGCTAATGGCGAAAAAGTAGGTTTGATCTCAGTTCACCTATATCGTCCATTCTCAGCTAAATATTTCATGAAGGCATTCCCTGCTTCAGTGAAGCGTGTTTGTGTGATCGATCGCACAAAAGAGCCGGGTGCTAATGGTGAGCCATTGTTCTTAGATATCAAAGAATTATTCTATGGTAAAGAAAATGCTCCGATGATCATTGGTGGTCGTTATGGTTTGTCTTCAAAAGATACAACTCCTGCTCAGATCATCTCTCTTTATGATAACCTTGCTGCTGATGCGCCAAAAGATGGTTTCACTCTAGGTATTAACGATGATGTTACTTTCAAGTCTTTGGAAGTAGGAGCTGAAATCGATTGTACTCCAGAAGGAACTTTCCAGGCTAAATTCTACGGTTTGGGTTCTGATGGTACTGTGGGTGCTAACAAGAACTCGATTAAGATTATTGGTGAAAACACTGATAAATATGCACAGGCTTACTTTGCATATGACTCTAAGAAATCAGGTGGTATTACTATTTCTCACCTTCGTTTTGGTGATAAAGTAATCCGTTCACCTTATTTGGTAGGTACTCCTGATTTTGTAGCTTGTCACGTTCCTGCATACTTGCAGCAATATGATATGCTTAAAGGTTTGAAAAAAGGTGGTACTTTCCTTTTGAACAGTATTTGGGATGCAGAAGAAACTGTAAAGCATCTTCCAAATGCGGTTAAAGCTTATCTTGCTGAAAACGAAATTAAATTCTATATCATCAACGCTACTAAGATTGCTGATGAAATTGGTTTGGGTAACCGTACCAACACCATCATGCAGTCGGCATTCTTCAAGATTGCTAACGTAATTCCTTTCACGGATGCAGTTAGTGAAATGAAGAAAGCGATTGTGAAGTCTTTCGGTATGAAAGGTGAAGAAATCGTTAACATGAACAACGCTGCTGTTGATCGCGGTGCTGAGAATGTTGTTGAAGTAACTGTTGATGCTGCATGGGCTGGTTTAGACACCAATGCTGATGTTGCTGAAAAAGATGCTCCTGCATTTATCAAGGACGTTGTATGGCCTATTAATGCTCAAAAAGGTGATGATCTTCCTGTAAGTACTTTCAACGGTCGCGAAGACGGAACTTTCCCTGCAGGTACAACTGCTTTCGAAAAGCGTGGTATTGCAGTTAACGTTCCTGAGTGGGATGCTAACAACTGTATCCAGTGTAACCAGTGTTCTTACGTATGTCCTCACGCTGCTATCCGTCCATTCCTAATCGACGAAGCAGAGATGGCTAACCTTCCTGAAGGTACTGCTACAATTAAGGCAAATGGTAAAGCATTCGCTGGTCTTCAGTATAAGATCCAGGTATCACCTCTTGACTGTACAGGTTGTGGTAACTGTGCTGATGTTTGTCCTGCTAAAGATAAGGCACTTGTAATGAAGTCTCTTGAGTCTCAACATTCTGAGGAAGCTCTTTGGAACCACTTCGATGCAAATGTTTCTTACAAAGATACTTTAGTAGAAAAGAACAAGACTGTTAAGAATACTCAGTTCGCTCAGCCATTGTTCGAGTTCTCCGGAGCTTGTGCTGGTTGTGGTGAAACTCCATATGTAAAACTTGTAACTCAATTATTTGGCGAGCAAATGCTTGTTGCTAACGCAACGGGTTGTTCTTCAATTTATGGTGGTTCTGCTCCTGCAACTCCTTATTGTAAGAGTAAGAAAACCGGACAAGGTGTAGCTTGGGCTAACTCTTTGTTTGAAGATAACGCTGAATTCGGTTACGGTATGGCTATCGCAACGAACAAATTGCGTACTCGTATCGCTGAAAGAATGCAAGCTGCTATCACTGAAAATACAGTAGGTGCTGATGCTAAAGCTACTTTCGAAGAGTGGTTGGCAGGAAAAGATTCAACTCAAGCTTCTACTGTTGCTACTGAGAAAGTTGTTGCTGCTCTTGAAGCTGACAACACTGACGTTGCTAAAGAACTACTTGCTCTTAAACAATATATGGTTAAGAAGTCTCAGTGGATCTTTGGTGGTGACGGTTGGGCTTATGACATCGGTTTCGGTGGACTTGACCACGTTCTTGCTTCTGGCGAAGACGTAAACGTTCTTGTAATGGATACTGAAGTTTACTCTAACACTGGTGGACAAGCTTCTAAAGCGACTCCTGTAGGTGCTGTTGCTAAGTTTGCTGCTTCTGGTAAGAAGATCCGTAAGAAAGATCTTGGTGCTATGGCTATGACTTATGGTTATGTTTATGTTGCTCAGGTTGCAATGGGTGCTTCTCAATCACAAGTATTGAAAGCAGTCCGCGAAGCTGAGGCTTATCCAGGACCATCTGTGGTTATCGCTTATTCTCCATGTATCAACCACGGTCTTCGTTCAGGTATGGGTAAAGCACAAGATGAAACTAAATTTGCTGTTGAAGCAGGTTACTGGCATCTGTATCGCTACAACCCACAATTGGAAGAAGAAGGAAAGAACCCATTCACGTTCGATTCTAAAGAACCAGATTGGTCTAAATTCCAGAGCTTCCTTCATAACGAGGTTCGTTACACTTCATTGAAAAAAGCATTCCCTGAACTAGCTGATGAGCTATTCCAGACTGCTGAAGACAATGCTAAGTGGAGATATGCTTCGTACCAGCGCATGGCTGCTGCTTACGATAAAGGTGAATAATTTTAGTTCACGCTATATACTTGAAAACCGCTTCCAAAGGGAGCGGTTTTTTTATTGAATGTTTTTACTTGAGTTAATCTATTAAAGATTATTTAATAGCAGGAACTAAAAAGTCCAGAATCTGCTTTAAACAAATACTGGACTTTAAAGGAGAATACCAAAAGGATTCTATTTATTCTTCAACAAATTCTTAATCTCATTCAATTTCATTAAAGCTTCAACCGGTGTGAGTGTGTTAATGTCAGTCGTCATAATGTCATCCCGAATTTGCTCCAGCAATGGATCGTTGAGCTGAATAAAGCTCAATTGCATGTTGTCATCCGATTCAATTGATCCTGATTCTGCTCCCGTTAATTCCTGGTTGCTGTGAGATTTTTCCAGTGATTTCATAATTTGCCCGGCCCGTTTGAGCATAGAAGATGGCATACCCGCCATCTTTGCCACATGGATACCAAAACTGTGCTCACTACCTCCAGGAACAAGTTTGCGTAGGAATATTACCTTGTTTTTTACTTCTTTAACCGAAACATGGTAATTCTTAATACGTGGTAAGCTGGCTGCCATTTCGTTCAATTCATGATAGTGCGTAGCGAAAAGAACCTTGGCTTTGAATAATGGGTGTTCATGAAGGAATTCGGCAATTGCCCAGGCTATTGAAATACCATCATATGTACTGGTACCACGACCAATTTCATCCAGCAGAATCAAACTTCGGTCGGAGATATTATTCAGGATAGAAGCTGTCTCATTCATTTCAACCATAAAAGTCGATTCACCTGAAGAGATGTTATCCGAAGCCCCCACACGGGTGAATACTTTGTCCACCAAGCCTATCTTTGCTGATTCGGCAGGTACAAAGCTCCCCATCTGTGCCATCAGAACGATAAGAGCTGTTTGACGCAGCAAAGCTGATTTACCCGACATATTAGGCCCGGTTATCATGATGATCTGTTGCTTCTCATTATCGAGCATTACATCGTTGGCAATATATGGTTCATCGAGTGCCATATGTTGTTCAATAACCGGGTGACGTCCCTGGCGAATGTCTAATCGGTGTCCTTCGTTTATCTCAGGTTTTATGTAGTTGTTTTTCTGAGCCATGGTAGCAAATGACATCAGGCAATCGAGTCGGGCAACCAATTGAGAGTTAAGTTGGATGGGCTCGATATATTCAGAAAGTTCCATGACCAGCTCACTGTATAAGCGAGTTTCCAGGGCCAGGATTTTCTCCTCGGCACCCAGGATTTTTTGTTCAAGTTCTTTAAGTTCTTCAGTAATATAACGCTCAGCATTTACAAGGGTTTGCTTTCGGTGCCATTCTTCAGGAACCTTATCCTTATGGATATTTCTAACCTCAAGATAATAGCCAAATACATTATTGTAACTAATCTTCAACGAACTAATTCCGGTCCGCTCAATCTCTCTTTTTGTGATTTGAGAAAGAACGTCCTTACTTGAATAGGCCAATTGGCGCAATTCATCCAACTCTTGTGAAACACCTTCAGCTATAACCTGCCCCTTGTTGAGAGCAATGGGAGCTTCAGCGTTTATATTTTTCTCTATTTTTTCAGCAATAACAACACAAGCATTCAGTTGATCGGCAATACGAATTAAAGCTTCATTTTGAGTTCGAATACATTCAGCCTGAATAGGCTCTAAGGCGCGCAGAGCTTTTCGGATATGTAAAACTTCCTTTGGATTGATGCGTCCGGTTGCAACTTTCGAGATCATTCGTTCCAGGTCCCCAATCAACTTAATGTTCTCTCCGAATATATTCCTGCTTTCGTCATGATCAAGCAGGTATTCAACCACCTTATGACGTTCCTCTATCGGATGCTTATCTTTCAGAGGCATTACGATCCATCGTTTCAATAAACGCGAACCCATTGGGGAAATGGTTTCATCCATCACATCCAAAAGGGTGGAGGCATTATCATGTGGAGAGCTCACCAATTCGAGGTTGCGAATGGTGAATCGATCCAGCCATACATAATGCTCTTCATCAATACGACTGATCTTACTGATATGCTCAACTTTGTGGTGATGCGTTTCGGCCAGGTAATGCAAAGCTGCACCACCTGCAATAACACCATGCTCAAGGTTTTCTATTCCGAAACCTTTTAGTGAAGTGGTTTCAAAATGTTTCAGCAAAAGTTCTTCACCAAAATCAGAAGTAAAAACCCAATCTTCGAAAGTGTTTACAAAATATCGCTCACCGAAAAATTCGAAAAAGTTGTTGCGTTTGTTCTTTTGAACAATTACCTCATTAGGTTTAAACGATTGGAAGAGCTTATCAATATATTCCAAAGAACCCTGACTGATGTAAAATTCTCCTGTTGAGATATCCAGGAATGAAACTCCACTCTTTTTTCCGTTGAGATGTATGGCAGCAAGAAAGTTGTTGTCTTTATGATCGAGGATCTTGTCGTTGTAGGATACGCCCGGTGTTACCAATTCGGTAACACCTCGTTTCACGATTTTCTTGGTCATTTTAGGATCTTCCAACTGATCACAAATGGCTACACGCATACCTGCCTTTACCAGTTTAGGTAAATAGGTGTCCAGAGCATGATGTGGAAATCCTGCCAGATCGATTGAAGCAGCAGCTCCATTTGCTCGTTTGGTTAATACGATCCCTAATACATTTGAGGCTCTCACAGCATCTTCTCCAAATGTCTCATAAAAGTCACCTACTCTGAAGAGCAATACGGCATCCGGATATTTCGCCTTGATGGAGTAGTACTGCTTCATTAAAGGTGTTTCAGTAATATCTTTCTTTGCTTTTGCCAATTTTCTGCGGGTTTTTAATAAACGACAAAGTTAAAACTTGCTCCGGAATGGGAGAATACCGATTTGCTTTATTAAATGATACTTATGTATAAAAGGTTTTAAATCAAAAGCTAAGATGTTGAAACTTGTTGATAACTATTTTATTTTAATCAAAAGATTGAACTAAAGTTCAACCTGACTCTTTTTTAACATCTCTTTTACCATGGTAAAAAAGTTTTTGTGTACAAATTCAGATTGATGCCCAAGTAAAGCTCCATAGTGTTTGAGCCTGTCATTGTTATCGCAAACAATCTTTATTGTGGCCATCGTCGGCAATACAATCAGCATACCTGCAATCCCCCACACCATTCCTCCAATGATAATTCCAAAAATGGTAAAGAGCGGATTCAGATTCACGTACACTCCTGTAATATTTGGTGTCAGAATATTGTGTTCGATGAAGATTACAATAATAAACATGATAAGCACATAAACGGGTAAGAAAGGAGAGGTACCGGTTAAGAGTGCAAATGTTATCGGTATCGAAGCTCCTAGCCAACTACCGAAATATGGGATGAAGTTGAATAAGGCTGCGATAATTCCAAATGTTAAGGCGTATTGAAAACCTAGAATGTAGAGGCCAAGGCTGTTAAGAACAGAAAGAATCATAATAACAACAAATACTCCACTCATGTAATTTTGGATAACGGTAGATATTTGTTTAAGTATAATGATTGATACTTGCTTTTTTTCACGACTTACTGTGGCCAGCATAAACTTCAGAAACTTATCTCTGTACTGAAGTAAGTAGAAGATAAATACGGGGAGCACCCCCATTTTAAAGGCTGTTGAAGATGCCCCGGAGAAGAAGTTCTTGGAAAATTCACTTCCTGATTCAAACAGGTTGTTCACCGATTCTTTCAGCCATCGGTGTTGCTTACTGGCATCAATTCCAAAGTTCGATTCTATAAACATCTCCAGTTGGTCGATGTTGAAGAGGGCCTGTGCTTTTAGTTGCGGGAAGTCTCCTATCATTTTTGAAACCTGCCAGTATATCAGAAACAGTACTCCGCTGAAAACGATAATCATGCTTAGAATAGCAATCAGGTTGGCAATTGCACGTGGGGCTCCTTTCTTTTCCAGAAGAAAGGAGAGGGGGAATATCATATAGGAAAATAGAACACCCAATCCGATTATGATCAGAAAATGCTTAGCGATGATTAACGAATAAAACAAAAGAATAGTAAACAGCAGCGTGTAGGTTGCTTTCATGACGAATGGATACTCTTTACCTTTTTCCATAGCTAATTGTCAGAAGTTATGATTAGTAGTAAGATGCTTCTAAAGTTAATACTTTAATTGCAAATCATTGAAATAAATAGCCAGGGATATAGCAACAAATTGCATCTTCGCTGTACCAATTCATATCAATTGTAATAATTGATGTAACTTTAATCTTTCAAAGACGTTTTGCTGATAATTCTTTTGTTGGTATTTCATATACTTACTTGTATTTAAAATTATTTGAATGGATAAGATTTGGAAAATATTTGTAGGGGCTTTTTCAGTATTGATTGTACTTTTTCTCGCTTGGAGATTTTCTTCCATATTGGCTTATATTTTGATTGCTGCAGTTTTATCATTTATAGGACGACCAATAGTTGAAATGCTGGACAAGATACATTTCAAAAAATTTAAACTTCCTCATACGCTTAACGCAGCCGTTACCCTGGTGGCCTTGGTTTCGGTATTGGTTTTCCTGATCAGAATTATTGTTCCTACGGTAATAAATGAAGCTGCAATAATCTCTGAACTGGATATGAATCGGGTTTATGAAGAAATCCAACCAACCCTATTGAATGCGGAAAAAACACTTTTTCAATATAATGTGCTCGAAGAGGGAGAAAGTCTTGAATCAAATTTCAGAAACTATGCTGATTCTTTGATTGATGTTACCACCTTTTCCGATTTGTTTTCAAATATTATTGAGTTGATGGGGAACCTGTTCATTGCGATTTTCTCAATTATTTTTATCTCCTTCTTTTTTATGAAAGATCAGGAACTGTTTTATAACGGTGTAATGTTAGTTGTTCCTGAAAGCCGTGAGAAGGAAGGCAAAGCAATTTTAGATGCAACTAAATATTTATTATCCCGATATTTTATAGGTTTAATGATCGAAGTAATTAGTATGATTACCTTGCTTTCGGTTAGTTTAACAATATTAGGAGTGGAAAATGCGATTACGATCGGTTTCATCGGCGGTCTCCTCAATGTGATACCTTATTTGGGGCCAGCCATTGGAGCCACTATTGGCGTGTTACTGGTTACAGTGACCAATTTAAGTGGAGGAATGTATGAACCAATGCTTATGGATGCAGTTAAAGTCGCTGGCTCTTTTGCCGGAGCAAATCTTATCGATAATATGATATTGCAACCCTGGATTTATTCCAGTAGTGTAAAAGCACACCCATTGGAGATCTTTCTGGTGATTATGATTGCCGGTTCTTTGGCTGGAGTAGTGGGGATGATTTTGGCTATTCCTTCTTACACGGTTATTCGTATTATTGCAAAGAACTTCTTCAGTAGGCATAAACTTGTTAAGAAGTTGACGGAGAATATTTAATAAATTACTGGTTAGTAAAGTGAGGTGAATGAATAATCAAACAAAGGCATTTCTAATTGATGGTCTGCGGTTTTTGTCCAGATTTACAATCAATCGCTTGTGGAATTTAATCATACTAAAATCGAGTTATTTTATCAGTAATGTTAGTAATTCTACTATTCACTGGGGGAAGCCTTTCAGTGCATCCATCGAACCTACAACTTTGTGTAATCTACGATGTCCGGAATGCCCTTCAGGGCTTAGGAAATTTTCACGTCCTACGGGTAAAATACATCTGGATGCCTTTCAGCAATATATTGATCAATTGAGTGATCAACTCATGTATCTGATTCTTTATTTTCAGGGGGAACCGTATTTAAATTCACATTTCTTCGAATTTGTGAAATATGCCCGATCAAAAAAAATATATACGGCAACATCAACCAATGCACACTTTCTGACAGAGAAACTGTCGAAGAGAACGATTGAATCTGGTTTGGATCGGTTAATAGTATCCCTTGATGGAACTGATGCTGAAACTTATTTAAAGTATCGAAAGGGTGGAGATTTTGAAAAAGTTCTTGATGGTATCAGGAATATAGTAAAGGCCAAAAGTGAGGCTAAATCCAAAGGGCCATATATTATTCTTCAGTTTATTGTTTTCGGAACCAATGAGCATCAGGTTGAGGAAATAAAAAAACTGGCAGATGAACTTGGGGTTGATAAACTGGAACTAAAGACAGCCCAGGTTTATGAATTCGAAGAAGGGAATCCTCTGATTCCTTCAAACGAGAGGTTTTCCCGTTATACCAAGCAAGATGATGGGAAATATCAGATTAAAAGTGCTTTGCCAAATAAATGCTACCGTATGTGGAGTGGCGCTGTTCTTACCTGGGATGGTCGTGTTGTTCCTTGTTGTTTTGATAAGGATGCTGATTATGTCCTGGGATCATTAGATGACAAATCATTTGCTGAGGTTTGGGAAGGTCAGCAATATCAACAGTTCAGGAGAAAGTTGAAAAAGGGACGCAAGTATATTGATATATGCAGAAACTGTGTTGAAGGTTTGTAATTAGTCGTTATGAACTCTTATAAATGGTCAAAACAATTTTACGGCCCATTCGTGGCCCATCAAATTCACACAAGAAAATATTCTGCCAGGTAGAAAGCCCCATTTTCCCATTGATAATTGGGATGGTTTCGGAAGGCCCAACAAGACCTGATTTAAGATGAGCATCCCCATTGTTATCCTGAGAGTCGTGTTCCCAAATTCCCGGAGGGACAATGTCTTTTAAAAGACGAACCACATCATTTTGAACAGAATTATCCCAGTTTTCCTGGATCATAATGGCTGCGGTAGCACCCTGAACGAAGATATTAATCATTCCGTTTTTTATTTCACTTTTCTCTACAAAACGGGCTATCTCAATGGTTATATCATACAGACCATTGTGTTGATCGGTAGCTATAGAAAGAATTTCCTGCATATTCAGATATTTTGACTTGGGTAAAGATACCGAAAACAAAGGATTACAGACCTAATTATTTGTTAACTTTGATCGATAAATATAGAGAATGGTATTATTAAGAACAGAAATATTTCCTGATAAACCCAGTTTGGAATTCAATTATCATAAACCTATGATGATGGTCGGGTCGTGTTTTACCGAGAACATGGGGGCCAAGCTTGAAGAAATAAGATATCCGGTTGATGTTAATCCATTTGGGATAATTTATAATCCTTTGTCGGTGGCAAATAGTCTGGAGTTACTCTTATCACAAAAGGAGTTTAAGGAGGACGATCTGTTTTATTATAATGAACTGTACAACTCCTATTTCCATCATGGCCGTTTTTCCGATATTTCTGTTGAAGCAACATTGGAACGGATCAATTCCCGAATTAATTATTCATCTGACTTTATCAGGAAAGCCAGGTATTTGGTTATTACTTTTGGGACTGCATGGGTGTATGAATTGAAAGCCTCGGGCCAAGTTGTTTCCAACTGTCATAAGGTGCCTTCCAAAGAATTTAATCGTCGGTTGCTGGATGTTGATGAAGTTGCTTCACGGTATCATGCATTGTTGGATTCCATAAAAGCAATAAATCCTGATGTCCGGTTTATTATGACCGTAAGTCCGGTTCGTCATTTAAAAGATGGAGCGCATGGTAATCAGGTTAGTAAGGCGAAATTGTTACTGGCGATAGATGAACTTGAGAAAAGGGAGGATGTTTGCTATTTTCCTTCGTATGAAATTATGTTGGATGATTTAAGGGATTATCGCTTTTATGACGAAGATCTTTCGCATCCCAATCAATTGGCGGTTGATTATATCTGGGAGAAGTTTCAGGAAGGGTTTTTCCAAAAAGACTTGATTGAAATTTCTGAGAAAGTCCGTAATCTGATGAGAGCAATGAATCATCGCCCATTTCATGAGTCTACTCAGCAATATCAAAAGTTTTTAAAGGCACACTTGGATAAGGCCCGAAAATTAAAAGCTGAACATCCGGAGATTGATATGGAAAACGTAATAGCGTTTTTTATGAAGAAAATGGTATAAAAAAATCCGGCCCTTGGAGCCGGATTCAAATGATGTATTTTTTGATTAAATAGACATGATGTCTACTTCTTTTGCTTCATAGATTTCATCGATTTTCTTATTGAAATCGTTGGTCATATCCTGAATCTTACTTTCAAGTGATTTGATCTCATCTTCGGAGACACCTTCATCTTTAAGCATTTTAGTCATGTCCATAGCTGATTTACGAGCGCTTCTAACACCAACTTTAGCGTTCTCAGATTCAGCCTTTGCCTGTTTAACCAGGTCACGACGGCGTTCTTCTGTCAGTGGTGGAACTGTTATTCGGATAATCTCACCGTTATTCTGAGGGTTAAAGCCCAGGTTGGCAGCCATAATTGCCTTTTCAATAACGGGTAACATATTTTTCTCCCATGGTTGAACTGCGATCTGACGCGCATCAGGAGTGTTAACATTTGCAACCTGACTAAGTGGAGTCATCGATCCGTAGTAGTCAACCATTACTCCGCTAAGCATATCAGGAGTGGCTTTTCCAGCTCTGATTTTAAGTAATTCTTTATCGAGATGGCCGATCGCCTTTTGCATATGTTCATTTGCTTCTTCCAAGCACATTTGAGATTCTTCGGTCATGGCTGTAATTTTATGATTTATGACAAATATATGAATTTTATATTTTAGTATTTAATATTTAATAAACAGAAACTGTTATTGTTCTGTAGAAACAAGAGTGCCTATATTCTCTCCCTGAACCACTTTTAATAAATTACCCTTTGTGTTCATGTCAAATACATACATCGGCATTTTGTTTTCTCTGCAAAGAGTAAATGCAGTAAGATCCATAATTTTCAAGCCACGTTCGTATGCTTCATCATAGGTGATAGTCTCAAACTTTTCAGCAGTTGGATCTTTTTCAGGATCGGCAGTATAGATACCATCAACACGGGTTCCCTTCAAGATGATATCAGCCATAATTTCAACTGCTCTCAATGATGATGCAGTATCCGTTGTGAAGTAAGGATTTCCTGTGCCACCACTAATAATTACCACCTGACCATCTTCCATATATTCAATGGCTTTTTTACGGCTCATCGATTCAGCAAAGGGTTCAATTTGTAATCCACCCATCAATTTGGTTTTCAAACCAATTTTCTCAAGAGCACCCTGTAAGGCCATACTATTGATAACAGTCGCCATCATGCCCATGTAATCACCTTGAACACGATCCATTCCGGCACTGGCACCAGCTAACCCCCGGTAGATGTTTCCACCCCCGATAACAATGGCAACTTGTACTTTTTGGTCGACAACATCTTTAACTTCACCGGCGTACTCAGCCAGTCGTATTGGATCAATACCGTACTGCTGCTCACCCATTAAAGCTTCACCGCTAAGTTTTAAAAGTATTCTGTTATATTTCATTTCTATGTCTTTTTCTTTTATTCAAAGTAAATTCTATTCATACTGAATCTTCAACACTTTGAAGATCTGCAAATAAGAAATAAAGAATTACTGCTGTGAAATTATTGAAAATATACGGGAAGTGAAAATAAAAAAAACAGCCAGACCAAATTTCAGGTCTGGCTGTTTAAGAGTATAGATTATTGAATGATCATCTTTTTGGTAGCGGTATGCTTTTCAGATGAGAATCTGTAGAAATATGTTCCTGGTTTCAGGTTACTTGTGTTGAAAGTAATTTGATTAAGACCATGAGGGTAATTGCCATTAGCAAGTGTTTCGACTAATCGCCCACTGATATCATATAAGTTTATTGTGATTTTTGATTTTTCAGGTAATTCAAAATGGATTTCTGTTGAGCCATTAGTTGGGTTAGGGAAGTTCTGATGTAGATTAAATCCTTTATCCGCATACAAATTAACTGGAGTGTGGTCTAATGTATATTGCATTTCTAATGCCCAACCTAATAGAGTCCCTGAATCTCCATTGTAGTTGTCGTAAATAGCCAGCACCCAATCTCCCTGAATCTGAGAATTGTCAAATTCAGATAATGGTGACTGAGGTCTGAAACTTCCTGTGAAAGGTCCAGTACCTGAAGTAATAGAAGCTTCTGCTTCATCATCAAATAGTGTATTGGTATAATTATCGGAACCTCCACCATTCGATTGACTAAGTGTTATGGTAACATTATCCGGTGAGATCAATTCAATTTTCAGGTCACTGTTATATGAGTGTTCAATATCTAATCTAACATTCAGATCGATTAGGTTACCTACCTCTTCTACATGAATTGTATCGTATAGTTGTTCCAGATCATTAATCGCAACGGTTCCAGACTCAGATTCAAACTCATCAAAATAGATGTTATCAACTGTGTAACTAAATAGAGATGAGGGAGCTATTGTGCCAGGAGGGTTGGTGCCTTTTGAACCAGCTGGCAATGAAGCAATAATACTTGCGGATTCATCCTGAAGGGCGAAGTAATACTCAACAATGGTCCCTAGAGGTTGTTCAGGAATCATAAATGTATATGTATTATTATCAATAGAATAAGGGTGTAGGAACATGAATTCTCCATTATTGATTCGGTAATATAATCGTGGTTGATTATCATCCTGAGGGAATTCGTATTCTGAATTTACTTCGAAAATAGCTGTTCTCTCACCGGTATCATTTGATGATACTATTTGTTGGTGTTGGATATTGACTTTATAATCCCAACCCAAGCTGGCAAGTGAAGCAATAGCAACTCTGGTCATATTGGTGAAGAATGTAACATTGATATTATCAAAATTATCCTGAGGGGTGTGATAATAATCATGAAAGTCGCCCGGATATTCCTCTATTGCAAGAATAGCTGGATAACCTTGATTCCAGAAAGGGGAATGATCTGAAGCCGTGGTGCTAATAAAGTCATTGGACATCTGAGGAACATACATCGTATAAATGTCCACATAATCATTCGTTAATTCAGCTGAATTATCATTTGTTGCGATTGACATCTTGTTGTCATTATTGGAATCCCAGGCTATCATATCCAGATTAATTACTCCCAGAATGTCTTCATTATTTGCAACTGCTGAGTCTGCATAAGCTTCACTACCCCATAAGCCAAGTTCTTCTTCGTCGAATCCTATAAATTTTAAGGTGTAAACAGATTCATAATCCTTGAGCAAGCGTGCTGCTTCCAACACGGCACAAACTCCTGATGCGTTATCATCGGCACCTGGAGCCATTGCTCCTGCGGGCATAGCATCATAGTGAGCACAGATGATATATTCTTTTTCAGGGTAGACTGAACCTTGGATGGTCGCAATAACATTTCGACCTGTTTCACTGTAATCCATAAAGCGGGTATCCAACCCCAGCTCCTCAAAATGCTCTTTGATCCAATATGCTGCTTTTTCATTTCCTTCGGTATCAGCATGTCGGGATGCAAAAGTGTATGCTTCTCCTTGTACAGTTGTTGGAACATAACCTGATAGTTCTTTATCCAATTGTGATAGTGCTTCTCCATTGGTTTGCTGAATCAACTGTTCGATTAATGGACTAAAGGCCACCTGGGCATTCGTCAAAACAGGTATCAGTATGCCAATGATAATGGCTAACTTTTTCATAACGATTTGGTTGTTTGAATTTGATTAATTTCGTCTCTAAATATAGACCAAAAATAGGAAAGAATAGTTGAGGTTTAGTGCAGATAAAAATAAAAAAAAAGCCCCGGGTAGGGGCTTACTTATAATTTTGGATCGAAAGAATCGTAATCCGTTGTTGTCTTTTTGAATTTAAGATCGAGTATTCTCCGCTCATTATATTTGTTGTTCAAACCCCAAATTGTATATTTTGTTGTTTCTTGAAATCCAACCTCAGTTTGGGAGGTGAAATCTACTCGAATTTCATCATTGTCCTGACGGTGTATCCATGTTTGATATTGCCTGGTTGGAGTTTGACTAATTTTCCAAACGGCGGACTCATCAAAACTCAGGGTAGCTTGTTGCCCCACATTGTAATACAAATTCATTCTAACAATAAATGTGTCCGGAGGGTTGGTAATGTCTTGACCTGCCGGGTATACTTTTATCGTTTGTTCGGGCACCTCTGGCTTGAAACAGGAGGTAGCCATACAAAATATGGCTACAACCGTTAAGCTATACATTACCAGTTTTGGACTGGTTTTATTGTTGGACTTGGACTTTACCATGACACTGTTTGTATTTTTTACCGCTACCACAAGGGCAAGGATCGTTTCTTCCAACTTTTTTCTCAACTTTTACGGGCTGAGCTTTTGGTTTTGCCTGAGTCTCACTATGTGACTGTTCCAGCATGTTTGATCGTAATTCCTGCAGGTTTTGACGTTTACGTGGTCTTTCCTGGGCTTCCTGTACTTCGCTTCCTTCTCTTAGTGGTAGATTTGCTCTTACCAGGAATGAAACGATTTCTCTGTTCACCCGATGAAGCATGCTCTTGAACAATTCGAATGATTCAAACTTATATATTAATAACGGATCTTTTTGCTCATATGTTGCAGATTGAACCGCTTGTTTCAAATCATCCAGTTCACGTAGGTGCTCTTTCCAGGCATCATCAATGGTTTTGAGTGAAATCCCTTTTTCGATAGCAAGTACGACCTCGCGACCGCCGTTCTCGTAAGCTTTTTTCAGGTTCGCTACAACCTGCATTTGTTTATGACCATCCGAAATAGGAATTGCTATATTCTCGTAAGTTGAGTTATTTTCGTATACATCTTTAATGACAGGCATGGCTTTATCAGCAATAAAACCTGACTTATTACTATAATTATCGTAAACCTTTTTGAACAGTTGTTCAGCCAGATCTTCAGGCTTTTTTGCCAGGAATTCTTTTTCCTCGAAAGGACACTCTATTGCAAGAGAACGAATTGATTCCATTTGGAATCCTTCATAGTCACTATTGCCCTGGTAATCGATAATAGTCTGTTCGCATAAATCCTGAACCATGTTGGAAATATCCACAGCCAAACGCTCTCCAAACAGTGCATGACGACGTTTACTGTAGATGGCTTCTCGCTGCTGGTTCATTACATCATCATACTCAAGCAAACGCTTACGAATACCAAAGTTGTTCTCTTCAACTTTCTTCTGAGCCCGTTCTATGGATTTAGAAATCATGGAGTGTTGAATAACTTCACCTTCCTGAATACCTAATTTATCCATAATACCAGCGATACGTTCTGAACCAAACATACGCATCAGATCATCTTCCAAAGAAACAAAGAATTGTGAAGAACCCGGGTCACCCTGACGTCCTGCACGACCTCTTAACTGACGGTCGACACGACGAGATTCATGGCGTTCAGTACCAATGATGGCCAGACCACCAGCGTCTTTCACTTTTGTAGATAGCTTAATATCGGTACCACGACCAGCCATGTTGGTTGCAATGGTAACCATACCTTCTCTACCTGCTTCAGCAACAATATCAGCTTCCTTCTGGTGCATTTTTGCATTCAGAACATTATGGTGAATTCCCTTACGGGTTAACATTCGTCCTAAAAGTTCTGATGTTTCTACCGAAGTTGTACCAACAAGAACAGGACGTCCTCCCTTAAGCAGATTCTCAACTTCATCGGCTACAGCATTATATTTTTCACGTTTAGTTCTGTATACCAAGTCTTCACGGTCATCTCTCTGGATGGGACGGTTGGTTGGGATTACAACTACATCTAATGCATAAATATCCCATAATTCACCGGCTTCAGTTTCGGCAGTACCGGTCATCCCCGAAAGTTTTCCATACATACGGAAATAGTTCTGAAGGGTAACTGTAGCATAAGTTTGGGTGGCAGCCTCAACCTTAACATTTTCTTTTGCTTCGATCGCCTGGTGTAGACCATCCGAATAACGGCGACCTTCCATAATACGACCTGTTTGTTCATCAACGATTTTGATCTTGTTATCCATGATAACATATTCAACATCCTTTTCGAACAGGGCATAAGCTTTTAGTAATTGTTGAACAGTATGAACACGTTCTGATTTTAAAGCATAATCATTGATCAGTTCATTCTTTTTTTCAACCATATCAGAACCTGAAAGGTCCTCCTTTTCCAAATCAGCAATTCGTGAACCTACATCCGGAAGGATGAAGAAGTTGTCATCGTTAACAAATGAAGATAATAGATCAACACCTTTATCAGTCAAATCGATGCTGTTTGACTTTTCATCAATAACGAAATACAATTCGTCGTCGATGATAGGCATGTTTTTCATGTTTTCGGCAAGATAAATACCTTCAGTTTTTTGCATCAAAGCTTTCATCCCTGGTTCACTCAGGTATTTGATTAAAGGCTTGTTTTTAGGAAGACCTCTAAATGCTCTGAATAATTGATCGGCACCTTTTTTATGATTGTCAGAATTGCTTGTGTCAGCCAGAAGGGATTTCGCTTCTGCCAGTATCTTAGTTACAAGACTTTTTTGAGTGCTGTATAAGCGTTCTATAAAAGGTTTGAATTCATCAAATTCCTGTTTGTCACCTTTAGGTGTTGGACCGGAAATAATCAATGGTGTACGTGCATCATCAATTAAAACGGAGTCAACCTCATCGACAATGGCATAATTGTGTTTGCGTTGAACCAATTCATCCGGGAATGCTGTCATGTTGTCACGCAAATAATCAAAACCGAATTCATTGTTGGTACCAAAGGTAATATCGGCATTGTATGCATTACGACGAGCTTGTGAATTTGGTTGATGTCTATCGATGCAATCAACCTTTAGACCATGGAATTCGTACAGGACACCCATCCATTCTGAATCCCTTTTTGCCAGATAATCGTTAACAGTTACAACGTGGACACCTTTTCCTGCAAGAGCATTCAAATACACGGGTAATGTCGCTACAAGTGTTTTACCTTCACCTGTAGCCATTTCAGCAATTTTACCCTGGTGTAGGGTTGCACCACCGATAAGCTGTACATCATAATGAATCATGTTCCACTTAATCATGGTGCCACCAGCCATCCATTCATTATTATAGTAGGCCTTATCACCATCTACGTTAATGTTTTCTTTGCTAGCCGAAAGATCACGGTCCATTTCTGTAGCAGTCACTTCAACTTTCTCATTTTCTGTAAATCGGCGGGCAGTCTCTTTAACTACGGCAAAGGCTTCAGGAAGTATTTCATCAAGGATTTCCTGTGTGGTGTTATAAGAAGCCTTTTCAAGTTCATCTATTTTTTTATAGGTGCTTTCTTTTTCATCAACCGAAAGATTATGGTCATTTTCAATTTGGTCTTTGAGGGATTTAATCTGGTTTTCTCCTTCCTGGATTGCATCCTGAATCTTTTTACGGAATTCCAAGGTTTTGGCTCTCAATTCATCATTGGTGAGTTTACTGATGAACTCACTAGCCTCGTTCACTTTAGCCACTATAGGCTGTAGGACCTTCAAGTCACGATCGGCCTTGGTGCCCAGGAATTTTTTAAAAAAACCTATCATTTTTATATATCTATTATGTTATACTTTCTGTTACTTGTGATGCGTCCTCAATAATTGTACAAATCACTCATTTTTGCCAAATTGACACAAAATATGGAGGATAAAGGATACGCCAACACGCAAAAATAAAAGAAAATGCCTTAATTGAGCCATTTAAGTTGTGGGAATCGATATGAATATAAAAAATAATGCTGCATCCATTGGAGCAGCATTATTTTTATTCTTTCCTCTTAATATTCATCTTCATGGAAGAAGAAGTCTTCTTTGGTAGGATAGTCAGGCCAGAGATCCTCGATGCGTTCGTACATCTCACCCTCATCTTCAAGTTCGCGAAGATTTTCTACGATCTCATGCGGTAGACCGCTTCTTAAAGAATAATCAATTAATTCTTCTTTAGTTGCTGGCCATGGCGCATCCTCGAGTTTTGAAGCTAATTCTAATGTCCAGTACATAACTTAATCGTTTAGTTTCTATATTTTCTGCAAAAATAATCTAATTATAAAAATAAGCAATATAAAACTTCTGTAATCAACTTTTTTTTTGCAATCAAGCACAGATGTGTTTAATATTGTGGTATCCAGGGTGTTTCAGGTGAATGTGAATCGGAGTTTAATTTTCAATCACGATTTCTTCCGAATATCGACTCCATGTGAATAGCCTTACCACCTTTTACTCCTTGTGTCCCGTTGATTCCTATTTATTAGTTATCAATTGGAAGATGATAATCGGCTACGGTTTTAATATTCGAGTTTTTTTCATCAACCTCAATCATACCATCTATAAGTCGGATTATCCGGTGAGCGTGTTGGGCAATATCTTCTTCGTGGGTTACCACAATGATTGTATTACCTTGCTTATGAATGTCTTCAAGTAATCCCATGATTTCAATAGAAGTCTTTGAATCCAGGTTACCAGTAGGTTCATCAGCCAGGATGATTGATGGTTTGTTAACCAAAGCCCGTGCAATAGCAACCCTTTGACGCTGCCCTCCTGAGAGTTCATTTGGTTTGTGATGCATTCTGTCCTCCAGCTTTACACTGGCCAATACTTCTTCACCACGATTAATTCGGTCTTGCTTACTAATACCCCGATAAATTTGTGGGAGCATTACATTTTCCAGCGCACTGGATCGAGGAAGAAGGTTAAAGGTTTGGAAAATGAACCCAATTTCCTGATTCCTGATATCAGCAAGCTCGTTATCATTTAAACGGCTGACATCCTTGTTATTCAGGATGTATTGACCGCTGGTTGGTGTGTCGAGGCAACCCAGTAGATTCATCAAGGTTGACTTTCCTGAGCCCGAGGGCCCCATCAAGGCTACAAATTCACCTTGTTTTATGGATAATGAAACACCCCGTAATGCTCTTACAATCTCTGTCCCAACCTTATAATTGCGGACGATTTCGGTAAGATGAATAACTTCTTTTGGCATGTAGAGAAATGTTATTTGGTTATATCAAACAAATATAAAATAATCTCTTAATACCGAAGGACAAAATGTTCTGTGCTGAGTTCTTTTTTGAAAAACACGATCCCTACCTGATAAAGATCGACTGTAACCTTCACCTGGGGATGCTTTTTTATCTCTTCCCATGCTTCATTCATCTCATTCGACCAATGGATATCATCAAAAATGAAGACGCTGTCGTTATGAGCTAGTTTTAAACATTTTTTGAAGTATTCCAGAGTTGGTCTTTTTCTGTGAAATGAATCAAAGAAAACCATATCCAGTTTATTAAATTGTTTTAAAACATCATCGAGTAGGTAGTCAAGATTCCCGTTTTCAATTGAGACGTTATCAAGATTAAGTCGTTGAAATAGTTGACTTGCCATATCTGTAAGGGCATAACAACCTTCTGTAGTGACAACCTTTGCATCAGGAGCTCCCATTGCCAGGTGCATAGTACCTATTCCAAGTGAAGTCCCCAATTCAAGAATGTTTTGTGGTTGAAACTGTTTAGCTAACCGAAATAAGAGCCTGGATGTTCTTGGTTGACTGGCAGACCCATTAGCAAGATTCTTAACTTTTTTTATTTTAATCTCATATGGCTTGCCTTTTGTACCGGCTCCAAAATCGATTACTTCAACAAGTTTCGGACTGTGTTTTAACCTGTGCCTCTCACGGTCCAGAACTTTGTATTCCGGATAGCGGCTTTTATCTTTCAGGACCTTCATTATCAGGTCGAAAACAAACGGTGAGTGAACCGCATGTTCAGTCTTTGATTGACGCAAATAACGTATCAAAGAAATTAATTGATAACCTTTCTTCATCGCAAATAAATCTAATCTGTCTTTAGGGCCTGGAATAAGTTTGCAAAAGAAAGAAAATTCAACCATGTAAAAAAATTTGACTTGTTAATTTTTTCAAGCTCTTTTGCTTTTGTTAATTGGTAAATAGGAAAAAGGTAATATAGTCACATACTGGATTGTTTTTTAGTTTATTAGTAAGTGTGTTTGTTTTCAATCAATTGAATATTGTGTTTTTTCTGGAAGAAAATGAAGTAATGGTATAGCTTATGATTTAATTCTGTACCGTAGTCGATTGATGAGTCATACATGATTTCTGTATCGAAGGCTGGGTTTTGACTGGTTCTGCAACGATGATTCCATTCAGTAATGTAAAGTCTGTTCCAATACTCATAGAATTCTTTGGGATTATTCCAGATCGGTTTTTTGTTTGTTAGAAACCAATTTTCAAAACCTGGGTCAATGACAATCAGTTCGTATTCCGAACTATCAGAGCTTTGTTCAATTCCGGCACTGGATTTTACTGTCTGTTGAGGTACTTGTGTGGTTGTGCATGACCATAACAGAAATAGACTAAAAATAATAAGGATCATCGTTTTCATGACGTCATATATTTAGTGTAAAACATTTAGTGTCTATAACAATATACGAAAAAAAAGCTTTTTGGTTATATCTGATTGCAATTTAGGCATCTCCCCAGTTTTCGCGATCCAAACTTCGGAAGTGAATTGCCTCGGCCAGATGCTCAGGAAGAATCTGCTCCGAGGTAGCCAGGTCTGCGATTGTACGGGAAACCTTTAAGATTCGCTCGTATGCCCTTGCAGATAGATTGAGTTTTTCCATCGCGTTTTTTAGCAGGTTATGTCCGGCTGAATCGATTTTACAAATACTATTCGACATTTTTGTCGACATTTGAGCGTTGCAGTGAACCCCATTATTACTCTCAAAGCGTTGAGCTTGTATTCTGCGGGCTGCTTCAACTCTTTTTCGAACCGATTTACTATCTTCAGAAACCTGAGCATTGCTCAGTTCCTTGAAAGGGACTGGAACTACTTCCAGATGAAGATCAATACGATCCATTAAAGGACCTGATATGCGACTTAGGTATTTTTGGACCATTCCCGGAACACAAACGCAATCGGTATCCGGATGGTTGTAATATCCACATGGGCAGGGATTCATAGCTGCTACAAGCATAAAACTTGAAGGATACTCGACTGAGAATCGAGCTCTTGAAATTGTAATAACGCGATCTTCAAGTGGTTGTCGCAGTACTTCAAGAACCGTACGTTTAAATTCGGGGAGTTCATCAAGAAAAAGTACACCATTGTGTGCATATGAGATTTCACCGGGCTGTGGATTGGTGCCTCCACCAACCAGAGCCACATCACTTACCGTATGATGAGGAGCCCGGAAAGGGCGGATAGAAATAAGGCCTGTGCCGTTTTTCATCTTTCCGGCAGCAGAATGGATTTTAGTGGTTTCTAATGCTTCGTGCAGGGATAAGGGAGGGAGGATTGATGGTAATCGCTTAGCCAGCATAGTTTTACCGGCCCCAGGAGGGCCGATAAGAATTACATTGTGACCACCAGCAGCCGCTATTTCGAGTGCTCGTTTTATGTTCTCCTGGCCTTTTACATCTTCAAAGTCATATTCATATTCACTTAGACTATTATAAAACTCTTCTCGGGTATCAATTTCTATCTTCTCTAATTTTGATCCATCTTTGAAAAAATTAATAATGTCTTTTACATTTTCGGCTGCGTATACGTCGATGTTGTTTACAATAGCTGCTTCTATTGCATTTTGTTTTGGAAGGATTACACCTTTAAAACCTTTTTTTCTTGCCTCAATCCCGATGGATAAACCACCTCTGATGGGTTGCATACTACCATCTAAAGATAGTTCCCCCATGATGACATAATCTCCGATTTGCTCATTTGGAATTTGCTCCGATGCAGCAAGAATTCCTATAGCAATTGTGGCATCATAAGCCGAACCTTCTTTCCGGATATCAGCGGGAGCCATGTTTATAATGATTTTTTTTCCGGGAACTTTATATTTAACATGTTTTAGAGCGGCATCAATCCGATGATGACTTTCTTTTACTGCATTATCAGGGAGTCCCACCATCAGAAAATTCACTCCTTTATCTACATTAACTTCGACTGTAATGGTAAGGGCGTTGATGCCTAGTAGTGCGCAACCATATGTTTTTACAAGCATATAACTGAAGAGTTAAATAATTTACACCTGATATTCTGTCAACTAGATTAGCTGTCAGAAGTAATACAACAGTTTGTTGTATAGATTATTATAAATATAATAAATTATTAGATATAAATTAATAAGAAACTCAAATATTTGCTCATCAGGTATTTATTTGTCTTGTTAGGGTTTGTAGCCTGATCTTTTCAGGACATCCTGCGCATTTTCGTTATTGAAAAGCTGTTCAGGATGTTCATCCCTGTGGTTATTCATATATGCTTTTACAATTTGCCATCCAATCCAGGTGCCAATTCTTCCTGGGGATTGTTCTGCAAAGCCTTTGGTATACGGAGCATCATCGATGTAATCACGAATCACTAATTGATCGGTGGAGTAGAGTAATTGGTTTTCTATAAGTAATGCCCAAATATTTTTTTCATTATCCTTACACCATTCTAACTTAGGATTCGGGTATTTTATTTTCAGGCTATCTGCGTAGTCTGGGAACATCAGATCGGTGAAGTAGATCAGTTTACCCTGGAAAATCATGTGATCGAGTAAGGTTCTGGGTGGGGTATTCATTTTAATCTTGGAATATGCTAATTCCTTGAAAACATCTATTGGTAGATATTCTTTCGAAAAGGCGAGCCTTTTGTAATTGGGAATACTCATCTTCTTGTATGTTTCATAATCACGGCCAAGATAATTGTCCAGACTGATTAATAAGCTTCCGTTTGTTCCAATAACAGGGCTGTTAGGATCCACACCAGAAATATAGGTATAGAGTTTTGGAGTTTGATCTTCGGGATAATAGTACGCATAATATCCGAATCCTTCGATCAATTCCTGTTCCTGATTTATCAAATCCGGAAACACATTCTGACTTGCTTCAAATAGGGTTATTAAAAATGGATCACTTAGGTAATTGTACATCTGAATGAGTTTTAGAGTGTCATCCAAATTGGTGTTAAGGAAAATTGGAAACTCAGGTTGAATCTTTTTAAGTTCGTTTTTTAGGTCTTCAATATCGATTTTGAATAAGGATTGCTCGTAGCGTTTTATGTTTATCTCAGGTTTGCGTTCTTCTGAGAGATTCGCTTGATGTTTATATTCAGAAGTGTTTGTACAACCTGTAAATAAAAGAATAGCCAGAAGGATGATTGATATTTGATATTTCATTTTATCAGTTTTGAATTCAACGTTCAGTGAGCAAAAATAGTATCAAACTTCCAGACATAAAAAAAGCTTCCACGGATAATCCGAAGAAGCTTCCTTTTATTAGGAAAAGATCTTACAATATTTTCCATCCAAGGCTTACCATAAAGCCGTTGTTTTTTAAACTTTTAACATCATCTGTGGTAAGGTTTGTAAGGCCCAGTGAGTAACGCACATCAAGTGTGAACATTAATACATCAACCCCAGCTCCAAGGCTCAGGTTCCATGCTGCACTTTTGAAGTTTTCTTCAGTGAAAACTGGATCTTCTTCACCATATTGAGCTTCAGTTCCATCCAGTTTCTTGGTTATAGACATCTTTTTGTCTAATAATAAAGTAGCTACAGGACCTGCAAAGACACGAACATTTGCCAGTTTAGTGTCAACAAGTCGGGTTCCAATAAGTACAGGAACTTCAAGTGTTTTAAGTGTTAAAGTTTGTGTTGCTTCAATTGGATTATCAAGGTCCATCTGAAGTTTCGTGTCAAAGTCAGATTCAACTTTCATAAAGTTGATTTCAGGCTGGATGTAGTATTTTTTACCCAAACGTGCAAAAACACCAAAATTTACTTCACTGGCCTTCATCTCATCCGTGATTGTTGCAAGATCAGTAGTAAGTGTATTCGCATTCCAACCAATCTTTGGGCCGAAAGTTAGCTGTGCAAATAATGATGAACTGAAGATCATCAAAGCAAAAATTAATAAATGCTTTTTCATAGTTAAAATTTTAGTATTGTTTATTTAATTGAATTTCAAATTTATGCTTCACTCGAGGTAAAGATCCGTCAACTGTGTTGCACCATCATTGATGTAACCAATTTCAAATCCAATGATAAAAGTATGAATTAATCTGATTTCATAGAAAAAGTAATATTGAAAAAGCCCTTATTTATTTGTATTTTGGCTTTAATTATTAAAGTTCATGGAGATGAAGAGAATTATATTTAGACTGGGAGTTTTAGTGATTTCATTGATTATTTATAGTACATCTGCTAAAGCTCAGGGGTTATCAAATTTTGCTGAAACCGGGGCTCATGATATTAAACAAGTGGTAGAGGCATATACTTCACCCATGTTACGGGCAATAGGAAATAATTTTAATGCCGGATGGTACACTACAGCAGAACCGTTAAAACCGCTACGATTCGATATACGAATTATCCCTTCGGTATCTCAAATCCCCGAATACGATCAATATTTTTATTTGAGCAATTTAGAGCTAAACCACTTAGGTCTTGCTGAAGGTGATAAGTTGCCTACCATGTTTGGCCCCAAAGGGAGATATAAACTGACACTTGACTATACAGGTGAGAACACTCAGATTAATACCTCAGGAGCAATTAATCTCCCAACAACGGGTTTTAATATCTGGCCGGGAGTATCTCCCCAATTCAATATAGGTTTGATAAAAGGAACAGAATTAATGATTCGTTACCTACCTCCCATGAAGGTGACTTTTAGTGAACAAATTTTAAGTACTACGCTCGAAAGTAATTATTTTGGAATGGGATTAAAGCATGATATCGGACAATGGATCCCTGGACTTAAAGTTTTACCGGTTAACCTTTCTATTGCAGGATCTTTTTTCAAGGCAAACGCTGATTTATCTGGACCGTTTCTAACCATGGCTGATGTGGATGATATGTATGAAGGTGGTGTTAACACCGATTATGAGGTTGATGGTGATTCGCAGCATGCAAGTCTGGGAACCAGTGGCTATCGTTTTGATGTGCTTTTTTCGAAGAAGCTTGCGATCTTGTCTTTCTATGCCGGGTTGGGCTATTCAGCTTCAAAGACGTCATTTGATCTGTTTGGTGAATATCCTTTTGTCGAACCTGTGGATAATAATTGGGTTCCTGATACAATAATGGATCCAATCAATATGGAAGTAAAAACCTCACAAATGGAAATCTCAGCAGGGATGCGTTTTAAACTTGCAATCTTCAGCTTGGGTATTGGAGGTGCTTTTAGTCCGAATGGTTACAGTACTGTTAATCTGAGTCTGGGTGTTGGGTATTTCAATTAATACAAGATAAAGTTCTAACTTTGCAGGCTGCTGGTTTATTTAACTGGCAGCCTGTTTTATTAAATACTTGTTAAGATGAAGATTGCATTAGCACAAATCAATTATCATATTGGAAACTTCAGTAGTAATACACAAAAGATTATAAAAGCAATTGGAGAAGCCAAAAAGCAAGGAGCTGAGCTGGTTGTTTTTTCTGAATTAGCAGTTTCAGGTTATCCTCCACGTGATTTTTTGGAGTTTAATGATTTTATTCAAAGATGTGAGGAGTCGGTTATGGAGGCGGCCAAATATTGTAAAGGCATTGCAGCAATTATTGGCTTACCAATACCCAACAACACTTCTAGGGGTAAAGACTTGTTTAATGCAGCTTTCTTTATTGAAGAGGGTGCTGTGACAGCAAGTTATCATAAAGCCCTACTTCCTAATTACGATATTTTTGATGAATATCGTTACTTTGAACCCGGTCGTCAATTTGATGTTGTCGAATATAAAGGCTATAATATTGCGCTCACCATCTGTGAAGATTTATGGGATATTGGAGATGACCCGATGTACACCATTTCACCGATGGATGAATTGATGAAGCAGCAGCCGGATTTGATGATCAATATTGCAGCTTCACCATTTAATCATCAGCAGGAGGTTGTGCGTAAGGAAATCCTTAAAGTGAACGCAAAGAAATATAACCTTCCATTGTTTTATGTGAATCATGTTGGAGCACAAACTGAGCTTTTATTCGATGGTGGTTCGTTGGTTATGAATGCACAGGGGGAAATTCTTTTTGAAGCGGAATACTTCAAAGAGGATCTGCTAATATGTGATCTTGAAGAAGTCAAAAAAGGAAGAAACGAAGTTGTTTTAGAACCTAAAGATAAAATTGCATTGATTAATGATGCTCTGGTAATGGGCGTCAAAAACTACTTTGATAAACTAGGTTTTAAAAAGGCCATTTTGGGTTTGTCAGGTGGTATTGATTCTGCAGTTACCTTGGCCCTGGCTGCAGAGGCTCTTGGTGCCGAAAATGTATATGCTGTTCTTCTTCCATCCAAGTTTAGTTCTGACCATTCTGTTAAGGATGCTGAAGATTTAGCTAAAAATCTGGGTGTGAAGTACGATCTGATTAATATTCAGGAGGCCGTTAACAGTATGGAATTGGCCGTTAAACCTCAATTTGCAGATCTTCCTTTTGGGTTGGCCGAAGAGAATATACAGGCACGTGTCCGTGGAGTGATTCTGATGGCTCTTTCAAATAAATTTGGGTACATTTTGTTGAATACCTCAAATAAAAGTGAAGCAGCTGTTGGTTATGGAACTTTATATGGTGATATGAACGGAGGTATTTCCGTTTTGGGAGATGTTTATAAATCAGATGTATTCAAGTTGGCATGGTACATTAACAGGGAAAAAGAAATTATTCCAGTGAACACCATCGTTAAACCACCCTCAGCAGAACTTCGTCCCGATCAAAAGGATTCAGATTCCTTACCTGATTACGATATTCTGGATGAAATCTTATATCAATATATTGAGCAGAGAAAAGGACCGGTAGAAATTATTAAAATGGGATTTGATGAAAAACTGGTGGCTAGAGTGTTGAAGTTAGTCAATACCAACGAATACAAGCGTTATCAAACAGCGCCTACGCTGAGGGTTTCCAGTAAAGCTTTCGGAATGGGACGTCGGATACCGATTGTAGGGAAATACCTGGCAGAATAATTAGAAACTTAAAATATAAAGGCCGTAATCCAAATGGGTTACGGCCTTTTTTGTATCGATTAAAATGGAATTACATAATTGATTCCACAGATTTGATTTCAGGAATAGCTTTTTTAACAGCTTCTTCCACGCCGTTTTTCAAAGTCATAGTGCTGTATGGGCATGAGCCACAAGCTCCTTGAAGTTCAACCATTACAACAAGATCATCAGTCAATTCCACAAATTTAATGTCTCCACCATCAGCTTGCAGATAAGGACGAACCTGTTCGATAACTTTCTTTACTTTTTCAATTAATTCAACTTTTTCAGCCATTTCAATATATTTTAAACTGTTATTCTTAATGTGTTGTCATTTCCACTTTTTTTGTTGCGGGCATCGATTCATTACGAATCTTTACCTTTTCTATGACATTATTTGCAACCTCAATGAATGCTTTACTTACCGGAGAATCTTCGCTCAAAACAATTGGGGTACCGGCATCACCAGATTCGCAAATACCTTGAACAAGAGGGATTTCACCGAGGAAGTTTACCTTGTATTCTTCAGCAAGTTTCTTTCCACCTTCCTGGCCAAAGATATAATATTTATTTTCTGGTAACTCAGCTGGTGTGAAATATGACATGTTTTCAATCAAACCCACTACCGGCACATTGATTTGTTCTTGGTTGAACATCCCGAAAGCCTTACGTGCATCTGCAAGTGCTACTTCTTGTGGGGTCGTTACGATAACCGAACCAGTAATTGGAAGCTCTTGTACCATCGTAAGATGGATGTCGCCAGTCCCCGGAGGAAGATCAAGAACCATATAATCAAGTTCACCCCAATCAGCGTCAAACAACATTTGTTTTAATGCAGAAGTGGCCATAGAACCTCTCCAAATTAACGCTTTATCAGGATCAACAAAGAAACCGATTGATAAAACTTTGATACCGTGTTTGTTTATTGGAAGAATGATAGGTTTACCACCTTCGTCATAAACACTCGGCTTTTCATTTATCAGGTCGAACATTACCGGAACTGATGGTCCGTAAATATCCGCATCGAAAAGGCCCACTTTTGCACCTGTTTTTGCCAGAGCAATTGCCAGGTTAGCTGATACTGTAGATTTACCTACACCACCTTTACCAGAAGCTACAGCAATGATATTCTTAACACCTTCAAGAGGAGCTTTTCCACCAATTTCATCCGCACCTTTAACGGTGATGTTTTTTACAGGATCGATATCCATACCTAGCCGTTCCTTAAGAGCTTTTACGCATGATTGTCTAACAATAGGAATAGTCTTGTCTTTTGATTCCGGGAAGATCAATGTGAAACTAACCTCTTTACCATTGGGCTTGATGTCTTGTACCATCTTTAATGATACAATATTGTCCCCTTTCGGGAAGTACAGAACATCTTTCAGAGCCTCTAAAATTTGTTCATTTGTATATGCCATTATTGTTTTATTTTAATTTAGAATTGGTAGAAAACAAATACTCTATCTCTACAATCGATTTCTATGCCAAATTGTTCACCCGTAGTTGCGACTTTCGTGACTGCTAACTGATTGATTAACCAGTTATTTCAGTAATTCTAGTCTTGTTTCCTCTGGTTTATGTGGGATGAATCAAGCTTTCTAATCGATAGTTACCCTTGATTTTTAGCAGTTTGCAAAGGTACACAAGACCGTTTGATTTTAAAATATTTCATGAATTTAGATTCAGTAAACATAAGGAAGTAATTCTGACAGCATGATATGGTGACAATATGACAAATATATGGGGCTTTTTGTTAGTGGTTCAATACTTGATTATAAGAGGGTAAATTATGTATTTTTGATGCAAACAGAAGAATTGTCATGGATAAGAATACCATTCAAAAAAGATATATACAGATTACACAATCGGTGAAAAGCCGAAAACTAAAGCGTGCTTTCGAATTGTTGCGCGAGTTGGTTCGTGTTACCGGAAATGCCGATTATCAAGATCGTCTGGATAACGAAGAATTCAATTATGAGAACATATTGAAGTATACCATTATGGGGGTGGATGATCCAGCCCGAGATAAAGTTTATCAACATGTGATGACTTCATTGCTCGAGCTTGGTGATGTCGTTTTTATGGATCTGATGATAGATAAACGATCATCATTTTATTATTCACTAAAGAAGAAAGTCTTGCAACGGCCTGTTCTTAGCCAGAAAGAGGCACGGCAAATTGTCGATGATTTGTCATTTCAGGAGGAGATTGATGATGTTCTGGGAGATATCCCTTTATCTGCTTCAGGGGAGGAGCAAAAGTTAAAGTATACAATTACAGATGTGTTTAACCAATTATGGTTAACTGATAAGTATTCTGAAGTTGAAGAGACTCTGGCAAAGTCGATTTTCACAAACGAATATATTTCCTGGTATGATAAATGCCTTCTGGTTACATCTATTACTTTGAGTTTACTTCGTTGTTTTGATAGCCGAAAATTTAACTTGCTTTTTGATGTTAGCCAGGCTGCAGAGGATGAAATCTGGCAAAGGGCATTTTTTGGAGTAGTAATAGGCTTGTATAAATACGATCAAAGGTTGGAGCTTTATCCGGAAATTACCGAGCGATTATATCAGTTGAAGGAGATGCCAGGAATTATTGAAAATATAGAGGCTGTAATTCTTCAATTAATTAAATCGAAAGAGACAGAAAAGATCAGTCGTACGATGCAGGAAGAGATTATTCCTGAAATGATGAAGTTTAAGCCCAGAATTGAAGATAAACTGGATTTGGAAGACTTGGTTGCTGATGATTTCTCTGAAGATAAAAATCCAAATTGGGAAAAATTCTTTGAGGATAGTCCCGAACTTATGGATAAACTGCAGAAATTCTCTGAATGGCAACTTGAAGGTGCTGATGTGTTTATGAGCGCGTTTGCAATGCTGAAATTTTTCCCATTCTTCGATAATATGACAAACTGGTTGGTGCCGTTTTATGCCTATCAGAAAGATTTACAAAAGGCATTAGCATCCGAAAATCAAGAGATAAAAGGATCTGATTTTTTGGATGGATTACAAAAGGCGACTCATATGTGTAATTCGGATAAATACAGTTTCCTTTTGAATATTCCGATGATGCCACAAGCTCAAAAGGATATGATTTCGAAATTTTTCACTTCAGAACTGGAGCAAATTTCGGATATCAGTCAACAAGATCAGTTAGTTGACGCTAGTGCAAAAAGCAGAGTTATATTTACGCAGTACATTCAAGACTTATATCGATTTTTCAAGTTAAACCGGAATCGGGGTGATTTTGAAGATGTTTTCGATATGGAACTTGATCTGTATAATACATCTTTCTACAAGATTTTGGTTGATGATGTGAAAGTTATTCGGCGAGTAGGTGAGTATTGTTTTGAAAAAGAACATTATCAAAAAGCGGAAAGCATTTACCTAGGGATGATCGAAGTAGGTGAGGTGGATAACGAAGTGTATGAAAAAGTTGGTTTTTGTAATCAGAAGATGGAGAATTATGAGAAAGCAATCGCTTTTTATAACAAAGCCGAATTGTTTGACACCAACCGGGAATGGACTTTAAAGAAGCTCGCATTCTGTCACCGGAAACTTGGGCGAAACAAAGAGGCTCTGAAATATTATCTTCAATTAGAAAAAATGCATCCTGAGAATACGCATATTCTGGCTTTGACTGGAAACTGCTACCTGGATCTGAAGAATTATGCAAAAGCATTGAAGTGTTATTATAAAGTGGAGTTTCTAAAACCGGATAATATTCGGATTATGCGTCCGATTGCATGGTGTTCATTCATATTGGGGAAGTTCGGAGAATCCAGAAGGTATTACGAGAAACTGATGATGGAAAATCCTACACATTTTGATTTAATGAACTTTGGTCATCTGGAATTGGTTGAAGGGAATCGAAGTGCTGCAATTAATTTGTATATTCAAAGTCTGTCTAAAAAGGAGAATAATTTGAAGATGTTTTTAAGTGGGTTTCAGGATGATACCGCATTTCTTCTTCAACATGGAATTCTTGAAGCGGATATATCAATTTTGTTAGATTATCTACAATACCAAAATAAATAGCACCTTGAGTGTTTTGGTTAAGAATATGGAAGTTCAAAACGTTGGTTTTGGACTTTTCTAATTTAGAATCTTTAAGAATTAGATATCTAATTGTTCTTATATTTAAATGATATCGATAAATTTATAACTTTGCCTCATTCACTGTTTGCTCAGTCGTAGTCTGGTATATGGCTTTTAAGCAAATGGTTTTAATGTTTAAGTGTTGTTAAGTGGTTTTGGACCCCGCTGTGGTGGCGGGGTTTATTTTATTTCTTTTTCTGGATCCCAGAAGTGTTTACTAAAATCGATAATTTGATCATCAATAATCTCTATACCTTCACTTTCTAATAGTTGACACATCATATTTGAGCCACCAAAGTGGTGTTTCCCGGTTAATGTGCCTTTTCGGTTAACAACACGATGTGCAGGAATATTTTGCTTTGATAGTTGTGATCCATTCATTGCCCACCCTACCATGCGAGCAGATCGGGGAGCTCCCAGGTATTTGGCTATAGCACCATAGGAAGTAACACGACCATAAGGAATTAACGCCGCCAATTTATAGACCTTTTCAAAGAAATTATCTTTCTCTTCCATTGGATAAGTTTTTAAGATAAAGATAATACATACCGTAAGAATTGGTAATGACTTTGTTGTAACAATTGGAAATAAGGCTACCAATTCTCAAATTATTGTCATTCGTGAATTGGTGGCTACTTATTTTATTTTCTACTATCCCAGGTTTAATTTGAATTCCAGGAAATGAATTTTACGACCTTCTTCAAGCCATTTCTTCTCATAATATGTCTGGGCAAGTATAGAATCATTATCTGGCATAACACTGTATACATCACTACAGGAAGAAACGATTTCCTGTTTGAGTTCTTTTACTACTTCCAGTGTATACTCGTACAAAAATGTACTATCAGTTTTCAAATGAATAATACCATCCTTTTTGATGAAATTCTTATATCGATGAAGGAAGGTTGGAGAGGTTAAACGCTTGCGTTCCCATCGGTCTTTCTGTTGAGGATCTGGGAAGGTGATCCAGATTTCATCCACCTCATTTTTATTGAAAGCATACCCTATGTTCTCGATACGGGTACGTAAAAAACCAATGTTATTGATTTGCTCTTCATCAGCTTTTCGAGCTCCTCTCAACATGCGGTCCCCTTTGATGTCTATCCCCAGGAAGTTTTTCTCAGGGTATTTTTTTGCCAACATTAATGAATAGTCACCTTTGCCACAGCCTAGCTCTAAAACGAGCGGATTTTCATTTCTATAAAATTCACTGTCCCAATTTCCTTTTAAAGAAAAACGGTCTTCTAACAATTCGCCAACCGTTGGTTGAACGATGTTGCTAAAAGACCGCGATTCAGAGTACATTTTCAGCTTATTCTTTCCCACGACTTTTAACGTTCTGATTTTCGTGGTGCAAAGATAAATCTATAATTTTAATAGCCAAGCTGAAGGAAAGTCTTCGGAACGTACTATTTTTAATTTATTCTGTGCGTCTTTTTCATTTTTGCCCTGAATGGCACTAACACGATATAAACCGCTTGCGCTTTTCCCTGTAATTTCAGCAGGATAGCCCATGTTTATAAGTCTATCTACCAGGTTTTGGGCTGTAGCCCGATCCTGATATGCGCCCACAATGACATAAAAATCTGCGGTTAATATCGATGGGGCTGGTTCATGTGTAATAATATCTGATTCAGCCAGTGGAATTTCTTCCTGATCATCTCCCATCTGAACACGTTCAATAGTGCTCATGATGGCATTTAATTCTTCATCAGTAATGTTTTCTTCCTGCGTAACGAAGTCCTGATCATCTTCATCATCTACATCAAAGGTTGGCGAAAATATTCCAGCCTGGTTGGTTTTTAGTTCATCGAGTTTCGCTCTCTTCTGCATCAGTTGATCTTCAATCGTATCTCCTGCAGCTGATTGGCCGGTTAGGGGGCTAAAATAATCAGCATATTGATCGTATATTCCATCAATCTTATCCAAATTGGAGATTCCCCAGAAACCTGCGGCAACAAAAGGAATAGCAACAGCAACCCATTTTATGGCTTTTGGTAAGCGTAGTACCCGTTCCTTTGGGATTGTTGTTCTTTTCTTGAAAGCTTTTTCAAATTCATCCTGGCGACTGGTTCTAATAACTGGAGGTGCGATTAAACTGGACATGCCAAAGGTGTCTTCCAGGTAATTAGCTTGAATGTCTGGTTCAAATTCTAGTCCACCTTCATTGTTTTGAGAAATCATCCCAACTTCAGGGAAACGTAATTTGCTACCTTGCTTCAGCAACTGGCTGCATTTATCAACAAATCTCCGAATAACCTCATTTGCTTCTTCGTAACTAAGATTCCTTGTTACAGTAATATGATTGGCCAACAAACCATCATTGTTCTTTAATTGAGCATTGAACATGATTTGCTTGGTCGGAGGAGTTACTGAGTTATTCAGTTTATTAAACCGGGCAGGTGAATAATCAGTGATAAACCCTCCGAATCCAGGGATGATTACACATTCATGTTTGTATAATAATTCACTGACAAATTTCATATGATCAATATTGTTTGCGTCTAAATTATTGTTTTTATCCACGAAATAAAAATTTTATCCAAACTTTATTAAGTCGTTGTAATTGAATATTGGAGCATGCTCCTTTTCACTGAGTAAAGCTGTTGCTTTAAAGCCTTTTTTCAGACAATCATCAAATATTTGAATCTCATTCTTCAGGTTATCCATACTTAGGATGTAATCAATCGAATTTTTCCCAAAACATTTTGTACCTGGCAGGTCGAATGTGTTTTGATCAGCCTTTGTAGAGAATGATGATATTTGATGATTCTCAGTTAAAGTGACAGGTAAAACACCAAAATCTTGTTTTACCTCTGTTTTTATTGTTTTGTAAGCAAGACATGCGATCGAATCCAATGCTGTGTTTTCTGCAAGTCTTTCAAAATATTCAGAATCCAATCGGGGTTCATTGAAATGGATGTGCATCACAGCATCTGTTTCTATCCCTTTTAATGATTTTAACTTAGAAAAAGCCTTGCATACTGCCTGGGTATGGTTTTCAAATGCAGAGTCTAATTTCAGAGTGTTGGCCTTGAATGATTGTGCATGTTTAATGATCGTATCATGATCTGAAACAATGTAAACCTCCTTTAAAACAGGAGACTTCTTAGCCAGTTCATATGCTATTCGCACCAAGGTTTTCTTGGCGACCATTGATAACCCTATACCTGGGAAATCTTCGTATTCGTACTTTACGGGGATTATTCCTATAATGTTCATTCCTGTAATTTTCTATTAAAACAAACCATGAATCTGTCCGGTGATCTTATCGATTACCTGTCCCAGATCTTCCGCATTATTTTTGAAGTCAATATTATCAACATCAATAATCAGAAGGTTTCCTTCATTATAATTAGCAATCCATGATTCGTACCGGTCGTTCAGGCTTTTCAGATAATCCAGACGGATTGAGTTTTCATACTCACGACCTCTGTTCTGAATTTGATTGACTAGCGTTGGTACTTTTGCTCTCAAGTAAATCAACAAATCAGGGGCTTGAATGAAGGAATTCATCAAGTCAAAAAGTTCTTTGTAATTGCCAAAGTCCCTCGTAGTCATCAGTCCCATTTCATGCAAGTTAGGAGCAAAGATGTATGCATCTTCATAAATGGTTCGATCCTGAATAACAGCTTTTCCGCTGTTGCGGATATCAACCATTTGTCTGAAGCGGCTATTCAGGAAATAAATCTGAAGGTTAAAAGACCACCTTTGCATGTCATCATAAAAGTCGGTGAGGTATGGATTTGTTTCCACCGTTTCGTAATGAGGTTCCCAACCAAAATTCTTGGCCAGTAATTCGGTAAGAGTGGTCTTACCCGATCCGATATTTCCAGCAATAGCTAAATGCATAGTTACATCTCCCTGTTGATAAGTTGTGAATAAAATAATGAACAAAGGTATTTGATTCTGCAATCAAATAAAACGATTAACTCACTTGTTAATTTAAGAAGTTTTTTTAGGTTTAGCTAAGTGTCAGTACACGAGTGTTATATAGTGTGTAGTTGGTTTAGCCTTATTAAATCTTCTTCAATCCTGACAAGGCAAGGATATCGTCCATAATCTTTCGATTATTTGAAAGGCGAGGGACCTTGTGTTGTCCACCCAATTTACCTTTATGTTTTAACCAATTATAAAATGTTCCTTTTTTTGCTTCATGTATAATTGGAGGCTTAAGGATCATATTATTATATCGTTTGGCTTCGTAATCAGAATTTAATGCTTTCAATGCATTATCAAGTGTTTCTTCAAAATAATTGATGTCTGGTGGAGTGACTTCAAATTCTATTAGCCATTCGTGTGCTCCAGAGCTCTCATTGTTAATGTATAATGGTGCTGCTGTGTAATCATTTATCTGGGCCTTACATTTATTACAGGCAATGTTAAGTGCCTTCTCAGCATTATCTATAATAAGTTCTTCTCCAAAAGCATTAATGAATAATCGGGTGCGACCGGTAATCTTTATTTTAAATGGGTAGATTGAAGTAAATGTAACGGTATCACCTATCATGTATCTCCATAATCCGGCATTGGTTGTGATTATCATCGCGTAATTTTTACCTTGCTCAACATGTTCCAAAGTAAGAACATCCGGATTTTTATGATCAAGTTGATCCATGGGGATAAACTCATAAAAAATCCCATAATCCAGCATTAGAAGCATGTCGTCTTGTTGTGGATTATTTTGAATGGCAAAGAATCCTTCTGATGCATTATATGTCTCCAGATAATTCATCTTATTGGAGGGAATTAATTTCTTGAATTGATTTCGATAAGGATGGAAAGCAACTCCACCGTGGAAGAATAACTCCAGATTTGGCCAGACTTCCAATAAATTCTTTTTTCCGGTTTGTTCCAATACTTTTCTGATTAGAACTAAGGTCCATGATGGCACCCCTGATAAACTAGTTACATTATGTTTTGCCGTGGTTCGGGCCATCTGTTCGATCTTGCTTTCCCATTCCTCCATTAATGCTATAGAGAGATCGGGAGTGCTTTTTACTTGCCCGATAAAAGGCATATTCTGAAGTAGTATGGCCGATAGATCACCTGTGTAATATGATTCCTGATTTATTTCTTTTAGTTTGTGACTTCCCCCAATAATCAGACCTTTTCCACTTAGAATAGATGCGTCAGGGTTGTTGTAATAGTAAAAAGAGATTGCATCCCTGCCAGCCCGGTAATGGCATTCTTCGAGGGCTTCACTGCTGACTGGGATAAATTTGCTCTTGTCGGATGTGGTTCCGGATGATTTTGCAAACCAACGAACATCACTTGGCCAAAGAATGTTTTGTTCTCCTTCCATCAATCTATTGATGTAGCCTTTTATGGAATCATAATCATGAAGTGGGACATTTTGTTGGAATTCTTTTACGCTATCTATAGTGCCGAAGTTGTATTTCTTCCCTATTTCTGTGTCAGAAGCATTACTGATCAGTTTTTTTAATAGTTCTTGTTGAACCTCAATCGGGTATTTAATGAAAAGATCAATTTGATGGATTCGCTTCTTTATGAGCCATGAAACGAGTGAGTTGATGAATGTCATATATGTAGGGTTAGGCAGATTAGTTTATCGTCTTCTCAAATATAAATAAAAACAGGGAAAAATTCGACCTTAAAAGAGTGTCTGAAATGATATATTTGCAAATAATTATTATGAGCAAATAAAACGAGCATGATCAAATTTCCAAATTGTAAGATTAATCTGGGTTTGAATATTTTAGAAAAGCGCAAAGACGGGTTTCATAATATTGAGACGGTTTTTTATCTGGTTCCCATGAGTGATATTCTTGAGGTGGTTCCTTCTGAAGGAGTAAAATTTCAGGTTAGTGGGATCCAGATTCCAGGAAATTCAGAAGACAATTTGGTGATGAGAGCGTATCGTTTATTATCAAAAGATTACAATTTGCCAGATGTTCATGTTCATCTACACAAAGTGGTTCCCGCAGGGGCAGGTCTTGGAGGCGGTTCTTCAGATGCTTCTAATATGATATTACTTCTGAATGAATATTTCCAATTGGGGTTGGATGAAGAAACCATGATGAATTATGCTCGCCAATTGGGTAGTGATTGTAGTTTTTTTATTAAAAACAAGCCTGTTTTCGCTTACAATAAAGGGGATGTGTTTAAAGAAATAGAACTTGATTTAAGTGGATATAAAATTATTATTGTAAAACCGGATGTTCATATCAGTTCCGCTGATGCTTACGGTGGAGTTAAACCAATTATTCCGGAAAAGGATTTGACTGATCTGATTCAGCTTCCGATTGAACAATGGAAAGATACAATCAGAAATGATTTTGAGGAGACCGTCTTTCCAAAATATCCTGAGATTAAAGCCATCAAAGAACAATTATATAATGCCGGTGCTGTTTATGCCTCCATGAGTGGGAGTGGAGCTGCAGTCTTTGGCTTGTTTAATAACGAGATTCCCGAAATTACGTTTGATAATTGCTTTGTCTGGAAAGGAACTCTTTAATTGAAGAATCTTCATTGAAGATTTCTGATTGTAGAAATGCTGTTCTAATAAACGTTGTAGGTAGAACTTGTTCAAATACTAATCTGCAATTATCAATTTTTGATTTTTTCGTGGACCCAAAAAAAAGCCCTGGAATAACTTCCAAGGCTTCAAAATATAATTGTATTTCTTAAAAAGGTTGAACACCTTTCAAATCATCAATTTGTCTTCGGTCTTTTTTGGTTGGTCTTCCGGTTCCACGGTCTCTCCATTCAGCATTTGCTTTCTGAACCAGAGCGACTCTGTCATAATCTTCCTGGGGAGTAAGATCCTCCATATAATCAGGGACTAGTTTGGCTCCCACTCTATTTTTCAATAAAGTTTTTACCCGCACTTTTTTAACTAAAGGACTGAGATTAATTTCAATCTCATCACCTTCCTTTACTTCCCTGGAAGCTTTTGCGACCATGCCATCCATACGAACCTTACCAGCTTTACAAGCATCAGAAGCCATGCTTCTGGTTTTGTAGATTCGTACCGACCACAACCACTTATCTATCCGAACAGATCCTTCACCAGCCATTTTCAAATACTATTTTTCTCTGAAATAGATTTTAATCGGCACACCAGTAAATCCGAAATGTTCCCTGATGTTGTTTTCAAGGAAACGACGATAATGTTCCTTTACATCTTTCGGTAAATTACAGAAAAACGCAAAAGAAGGTTGTTTAATCGGTAACTGCGTTATAAACTTAATCTTGATCATTCGGTCTCTTGAACCCAATGGTGGCGGAGTTCTTTCAATGATCGGTAATAACACTTCATTCAGTTTAGAAGTTGGAATTCGCTTGGTGTAATTCTCATGCACCTCCTGAATAACTTCCATAACCTTAAATATTCGTTGTTTAGTCAGAACCGATGTGAAGATGATCGGAATATCGGTGAAAGGAGCAATACGCTGGCGAATACGTTCTGCATATTCAAGGTGTGTATTGGTTTCTTTTTCTACCATATCCCATTTATTCACCACAATAACAGCTCCCTGCTTGTTCTTCTCCATAAGAGAGAAGATATTTAAATCCTGAGCTTCAATACCCAATTGAGCATCCAACATCAGAACGCATATATCACTATGTTCGATTGCACGAATGGTACGCATTACCGAATAGAATTCGATATTCTCACTAACCTTAGCCTTACGGCGCAATCCTGCAGTATCAACCAAAAGGAAGTTGAATCCAAATCCTTTATAAGGTGTGTAAATTGTATCGCGTGTTGTGCCGGCAATGGATGTCACAATATTCCGGTCTTCACCAATCAAAGCATTGATTATTGATGATTTCCCAACATTTGGTCTACCCACAAAAGCAACACGAGGAAGTCCTTCAAATTTGTCTTCAAAATCTTCTTCTTTAAACTCCTTAACTATGTCATCAAGAAGTTCACCTGTCCCACTTCCACTAATTGCAGAAACACCATATACTTCACCTAGTCCCATGGCGTAAAATTCTGTTGCTTCAACCATCTTAGCAGGTGTATCCACCTTGTTTGCTACAAGGAATGATTTCTTTTTACTGCGTCGTAAAATTTGTGCAACATCCTCATCCATCGGAGTAAGACCTTCCATGGCATCAACCATAAAAAGAATTACATCCGATTCCTCAACAGCTATCTCAGCTTGCTTTCGGATCTCTTCTTCAAAAATATCATCCGACCCAACGATAATACCACCTGTATCGATTACTGAAAATTCGATACCATTCCAGTCGCTTTTTCCGTAGTGTCTGTCGCGTGTCACTCCGCTGGTGCCATCAACGATGGCCTGACGCATGCCGGTAAGTCGATTGAAAAAAGTGGATTTCCCAACATTAGGTCTCCCAATTATTGCTACTATATTTGCCATTTTGTAATGTTTGCTCTAATCTATATTATACCCAAATCGCTTCAACTGCTGATCATCATCTCTCCAATCTTTACTAACTTTTACGTAAAGTTCGAGGTATACATGCTTATCAAAAAAGCTCTCCATCTCTTTACGAGCTTCTATACCAACTCTTTTCAGGGCTTGACCTTTGTGACCAATCAGAATTCCTTTCTGCGATTGACGGGCTACAAAGATAAGTGCTTTTATCCGAATAATGTTCTGTTCATCCTCAAACGATTCAATGATAACTTCAACAGAATAAGGAATCTCCTTTTGATAGTGCAAGAGTATTTTCTCACGAACAATTTCCGAAGCAAAAAAACGCTGCGATTTGTCCGATAATTCATCTTTTGGATAATAAGGAGGATTCTCCGGTAGTTTTTCCAATAGTGAATCAAATACTTTTTCCAGGTTGAATTTATGTAATGCACTAACCGGCATCACTTCAGCATTTACAAATTGATTACTCCAAAATTCGATCTGCTCTACTACTTTCTCCTGATCTGCCAGATCAATTTTATTGATAATAATAATGATCGGAACATTTGCACGATTGATTCGTTCAACAATTTTGGGATCTACTTTAGTTTCTCCAACTTCGACCACATACATGAATACATCTGCATCAATCAAGGCTGTATTTACAAAACCCATCATAGATTCATGCAGTTTGTAACCAGGATTTACCAATCCCGGTGTATCCGAATATACAATCTGAAAGTCCTCTCCATTGACAATCCCCATGATTCGATGGCGGGTTGTCTGAGCTTTTGATGTGATAATCGACAGCCTTTCGCCCACCAATGCATTCATCAATGTAGATTTACCGACATTTGGGTTGCCTATAATATTCACAAAACCAGCTCTGTGTGCCATAAATTTAAAATTATCTTAATTTTTTATTGATGTTTTATTTGTTTGCAAAGAAACAAATTATATCTTTGCACCCGCAAATGAGGGATAAAAAATATCACTCACTTGATTTCAGGAAAAGACCTGAAAATGAATTAGAAATAAGACATTAAAAATATAGTGCGGGATGGAGCAGTGGTAGCTCGTTGGGCTCATAACCCAAAGGTCGTCAGTTCGAATCTGGCTCCCGCTACCTACTGAAGCTTCAAATTTAATTTGGAGCTTCTTCTTTTTTTCTCAAGAGAATTAGAATAAATCTTTGATATAACATATAAAAATATAGTGCGGGATGGAGCAGTGGTAGCTCGTTGGGCTCATAACCCAAAGGTCGTCAGTTCGAATCTGGCTCCCGCTACCTACTGAAGCTTCAAATTTAATTTGGAGCTTCTTCTTTTTTTCTCAAGAGAATTAGAATAAATCTTTGATATAACATATAAAAATATAGTGCGGGATGGAGCAGTGGTAGCTCGTTGGGCTCATAACCCAAAGGTCGTCAGTTCGAATCTGGCTCCCGCTACCTACTGAAGCTTCAAATTTAATTTGGAGCTTCTTCTTTTTTTCTCAAGAGAATTAGAATAAATCTTTGATATAACATATAAAAATATAGTGCGGGATGGAGCAGTGGTAGCTCGTTGGGCTCATAACCCAAAGGTCGTCAGTTCGAATCTGGCTCCCGCTACCTACCGAAGCCTTGGAAGTTATTCCAGGGCTTTTTTGATTTATACCATTCAGTTGCCAGTTTCGGTAAACCATGGATCAGGTCCACTTTCCATTTCTTTTTATCCAGTTTCTTCCGACCTTTATAATAAAGCACAGCTATGTATACCGTCTATGTTTTATATTCTCCCACATTCAGCAAAATCTATGTTGGTTTTTCAAGCGATTTCGAGAAAAGACTCATATCTCATAATCAACTAGGAACAAAAGGGTGGTCAATTAGGTACAGACCTTGGGAGGTTCTATTCACAGAAGAATATCCATCGAAACAAGAAGCAATGAAAAGGATCAGTCCGAAAAGTTGGGGATTAGCTATCTTTTATGTTACTGTTGAAATTCTTTGCAAATCGTATGAGGTAGTAGGTGCTATACCTAAGTTTATTAACATTCTATAACAATAAAAATCCTGTTGTAAAGAATAAAAGTAATATTCTTGCGTGAAGAATGATGGTGAATTCTTTGTCTTTGCGTTACTGGTAGAATTCAAGAACTCACTTAAATTGATGTCTCCAACATATTGTACTACACATTAACTTCAAAAACATGAAAAGAGTTTTAATGATTACCACTTTCTCCTGCCTTTTTTTACTGATGAATAGTTGTATTATTTTATATCCATTTTATGGAATTAAAAAGAAAACGGATGAAACCATAGAGGTTCAGAAGGAATATTTATTGGATAAAGGTTTTGATACACTTAACCTATATCGAAAATCATGTGCTTATGCTGATAGTTTAAGTCATAAGAAATATGCTCTTAATACGTATAAAATAGCCCATAATGGAAGGGCTGCAGCTGTTCAAATCAGAATGTATGATACAACAGGAAAGCTTCTGTATGGCTGGGAACAATGTTTTGGGAATGCAGAGAAACTTGCAATTTTTGATTCCGTTCCTATGAAAGGGCGGCCTTGGTTACCAGTAAATTTCAATTTATCTCTGGAAACAGATTTGAACTTGTTTGATATTGATGCAAATGAAAAGCAGAGGCTTATAGAGGAGAGCAAGAATCATGATTATACAATAATTTTGATGTGGGCTGCCTGGACTGGTAGGTTCAATTCTCAGGCTTTTAAGTTATTGTATGAATACATTGAAAGAAATAACCTTGATTTGTATTTGCTCAAATTGAATACGGCTACTATTTGTGATACTGTAGCTGTAGAATAATGAATCCAAAACATAAAAAAAAGCGCAGGCAAAACCCACGCTTTTCTATATTGTTATAGTCAATGAATTACCATTCAAGAATTTTCTTAAAGTCATAATCTTCCGGATTAGGAACATATGCTTTAGCAGCTTCATAATCTGCTTCTGTAATATAATGCATGTTGTGATTATAGACGGCCTGAATTTTTTCGGAATCGATTGCGACGAGGCGAGGTTTAACCTTTCCGTGTTCATCTTCAACATCCTCTAGGTATATTGGTGCAATTTCTCCGTATGGATTTGCTGAAACCATGCAACCTGATTTACCTTCTGTGAAGAGTTTGTAAACCCCCATACCAAGAAGTGTGCAAAGAGTTAGGTCGAAACCGATTGGTCGACAGCAACGCAATTCAAAACCCATTTCAACCGGACGGCCTTTAATGCCGATACCAAGTTCTTTAAGCTTGCGTTGAAGAAGCATGTTAAACAAATGCGATTTACTAACAAGGGCCAATTCAGGATGACCGTGATCATCATAAGTAAAATTAACACCGGTTTTCTCAATTTCCTCATCACTCATAAAATGGAAAACACCTTCACTAATGATTATTGCACCAAAGTCTATACCCAGGATTTTACGTTTGATAATAGCAGAGATCATCAATCGGGAAATGCGATCGGAAGTAATCTCAACCTTATTAAACATTTCAGGAATAATAATCATTGGGTAATGGCAAGCAGAACCGATTCCAAAAGCCAGGTGGCCAGCAGATCGGCCCATACAAGCAACAACAAACCAGTTTTGGCTGGTACGTGCATCTTCATAAACAGTTGTTGCAATCTTTACGCCTTCGTCCTTAGCCGAATGGAATCCAAAAGTTGGGCAACCATTAGGTAAAGGTAAGTCGTTGTCGATGGTTTTAGGAACGTGAATGTTAGAAATGGAAATGTTGTTGTTCGCAAGGTGTTTAGTAATCTTGTTAGCCGTTGAAGCTGTGTCGTCTCCACCAATTGTTACTAAAAGTTTAATGTTGTTTTTAGTAAAAAAGTCTAAACGGAGTTCTTCAACTTTTGGTTTGTAACGGCTCATTTTCAAGGCTGAACCACCACAGCTGTATATGCTGTCAGCGTATTCAAAGTCCAGCTCTTCTTGTTTAGGATTGTCTGTAAAAAGACCTTTATAGCCTTCATGTAAACCAATTACTCGATATCCTTCTTTTAGGAATATTTTACTTACACTACTAATTACGGTGTTGATGCCAGGGGCAGGGCCTCCACCGCATAAAATAACTATTGAATCTTTCATCCCGCAAATGTATTATAAAAGTCTCAGCCGGAGTATATCTGGCTTTAATGTAAATTAAATACAGATAAGTCCGGCCGGGAGCTTTGATGGTTTTGGACCCTTATAATAAATAATATCTAAAGTTTATAGCAGTTCATGTTACATAATTGTTTAGCAACGTTTCTTCTTTTAGCATTTAAGTTAAACGGTTGAACTTTTGTAAATCGTTTCAATCCCATTAAAAGCATACCTTGTTCAGTCCCTTCAGCAAAACTAAAAACAGCATCTTTACCATTCTTATTGATTCTTTCGGCAGCTTCAAACAAGAAAACTGAAAGGATATCCTCGTAAAGATCAATATTTGGAATTCCGTTTAGTTTTTTCATTTTCTCCACACGTAGTAGGAGTGATTCGGCAACATAAGTATCCATGACCATGTCCGACAAGCTGATTAAGACTTCCTGCTCGTCTTTTAAGCTCATCATAAATTTCTGAACCGCTGCGCCGGCAGTCATTAATACTGTTTTCTTCAAATTTTTCACTAAGGCATGACCTTCTTCAACGATATCAGTTGAAGGACTTCTGAATTCTGGAACGGAGGTAAGCTCATCTGCAACCTGTTTAGCAGGTTTCATGATGTCAAGCTCTCCTTTAAGTGCACGTTTAATCAGCATGTCGATTATTAACATGCGGTTGATTTCATTGGTACCTTCAAAAATGCGGTTAATTCGGGAATCGCGATAGGCACGTTCCACTGGGGATTCAGCTGAATAGCCCATTCCGCCATAGGTCTGGACGGCTTCGTCAGCTACATAATCCAGAACCTCAGATCCATAAACTTTGAGAATGGCTGCTTCTATAGCAAATTGGCGGATTCCCTCCAGGTGAGCTTTTTCTTCATCCATACCACCTTCTATCAATGCTTTTATCGCATCTTCTATATTCTGGCTGGCACGGTAAACCGCTGATTCTACTGCAAAAGTTCGAATGGCCATTTCGGCCAGTTTATATTGAATGGCGCCGTAAGTGGCAATTGGATTTCCAAATTGTATTCGTTGATTTGCATAATCCACAGCATGAGTGATGGTTGCTTTTGCTCCACCGATTGCTGCACCGGCGAGTTTTATCCGACCCAAATTCAGGATGTTCAGAGCAATTTTAAATCCTCCTCCTCGCTCCCATAAAAGGTTTTCGACAGGTACTTTACAATCTTCGAAAAAGATCTGGACAGTAGAACTTCCTTTGATGCCCATCTTCTTTTCTTCTGCATTGATGGTAATGCCTCCAAAATCTTTTTCAACAATAAAAGCGCTTAAATCTTTGTCATTATCAATTTTTGCAAACACAATAAAGATATCGGCAAATCCTCCGTTGGTGATCCACATCTTATCGCCATTCAGAGTGTAATGTGTTCCATCCTCGGATAATTCGGCTTTGGATTTCCCTGAATTCGCATCTGAACCAGCTCCAGGTTCTGTTAAGCAATAGCAGGATTTAAGTTCTCCGGTTCCCATTCGGGGGAGATATTTCTGTTTTTGCTCTTCATTTCCATAATATAAAACAGGTAGGGTGCCGATTCCTGTGTGAGCAGCTAGAGAAACAGCAAAGGAGGCACCACCGCCAAATGTTTCGGTTGTAAGCATAGAGGTAACAAAACTTTGTCCGAAGCCATCGTATTTTTCAGGAATTGAAATTCCGAGTAGTCCTAATTCACCGGCAGCTTCAAGTAGTGAAGTAGTCAGGCCGTCTTGTTGCTGTTCAATTTGTTCGATTTGAGGTAATACCTGGGCATCAAGAAAATCCCGGCAGGTATCAGCGATCATGCGCTGTTCTTCATCAAATTCTTCAGGAATAAAAATGTCGTCAGCTTTGGATTCCTTTATCAGAAATTCTCCGCCTTTCAGTACTTTATCTTCGCTCATGGGTTTAGGGTTTATGATTTGTGATTCTTGATTTATTATTTATGAATTATGATTTAAGATCATTGAAAGCATACCTTTTCTGGAATCTTGTATCTATTTTATCAATGAAAGTATTCAAAAATACCGGCGGCTCCCTGGCCAGTTCCAACACACATAGAAACCATGCCGTATTTCTGTTTCCTGCGTTTGAGTTCATGCAGAAGTTGTACGGTAAGTTTTCCTCCAGTTGCGCCTAAAGGATGCCCAAGAGCAATGGCTCCTCCGTTTACATTTGTTATTTCCGGATTCAGGTTTAGTTCACGAATAACAGCCAGCGATTGAGAAGCAAAGGCTTCGTTTAGTTCAATCAGGTTGATGTCGTTGATGTGCAATCCGGCTTTTTCTAAAGCTGGAGGAATTGCATAAACAGGTCCCATACCCATATACTTAGGTTCCAGTGCTGCTGTCTGATATGATTTCAGTTGAGCGAACGGAGTCAGGTTGTATTCTTTCAATGCTTTTTCAGATACAACCAAAACAAAAGCTGCACCATCTGATGTTTGTGAAGCGTTTCCAGCGGTTACTGTACCTCCGTTTGTAAATACAGGTTTTAGTTTTGCCATCTTCTCCATTGTGCTATTTCGTGGGCCTTCATCTTGATCCGCAATAAAAGAATGTTCGTGCCGCTTGCCGTTTTTGAAGTCAATATGCTCAACCGTAATAGGTACGAGCTGGTCTTTAAAAAGTCCTTCTTTAATTGCATTCAATGCTTTTTGATGTGATTGAAGCCCAAATTGATCTTGGTCTTCACGACTGATCTTGTATTTTTCAGCAACAGCTTCAGCGGTTAAACCCATCGACCAGAACCAATCTACATGATCTTTGGCGATCTTGTAATTAGGTGTTAGGCGCCAACCACCAAATGGCATTACCGACATAGATTCAGTTCCACCAGCAATAATCACATCAGCCAAACCTGAATGGATTTTTGCTGAAGCAATAGCAATGGATTCCAATCCAGATGAGCAGTATCGGTTTATTGTCATTCCGGGGATATGGATGTTGTCCATTCCCAGTAATGAAATAATTCTTCCTACGTTGAAACCCTGCTCGGCTTCAGGGAAAGCGTTGCCAACAATGATGTCATCTATTTTGTCTTGTGGAAGTTCTGGTGTGCTGGCCAGTAAATGTTTCACAACCTGAGCAGCCAGGTCGTCGGGACGGATGAAACGGAATTGACCTCGGGGGGCTTTTCCTACCGGACTTCGAAATGCTTTAACTATATATGAGTTCATGTTTTGTCTTTTTTATTAATATGAGATTGTCAATAGATTCGGAGGACCGTTTTAGTTCCTGAGAATCTTACCTGTTTTTATCAGGCTTTGGATTCGCTCCAGTGTTTTTGGAGTCATACAAAGCTCAAGGAAAGCCTTGCGTTCCAGTTCAAGCAAGTATTCTTCGGTAACTTGAGTCAGAGGTTGGGATAAATCTCCGCCGGCTAATACATAGCCGAGTTTTTCAGCTATTAGTTTGTCGTGTTCCGACATGTATTTACCCACGGTATATGAGTCTGCCCCTACCAAAGCAATTGCAAGTCCTTCCTGGCCCAAAACTTTTATGTCTTTCCTTGGTATTGGCTTTTGATATCCTTTTTCAGAAAGGATTAACGCAACTTGTTTCGCATAACTCAGTTGTTTTTTACGTTCAATAATAATTTCATCAATTCCTTTTCTGAGGTATCCCAGATCAAAGGCTTCGAAAGCTGATGTGGAAACTTCTGCTTTTCCTATTGTGAGGAATCTTCTGACATAGGCGTTTGTTCGTACATCATCTTTTTGAATCTCATCCGACAAACGAACAGCAAATTCTTTTGTACCACCACCACTTGGGATAATTCCTACCCCAAACTCAACCAATCCCATATAGGTTTCAGCATGGGCAATCACCTTGTCACAGTGCATGCATAACTCCACGCCTCCTCCCAATGTCACCTGGTGTGGTGCGGCAACTACCGGAATGTTTGAATATCTGAGTCGCATCATTGTATTTTGGAAATATTGGACAGCAAAGTTCAGTTCGTCCAGTTCTTGCTCGACCGCATACATAAAGATCATTCCTACGTCAGCTCCTGCTGAGAACAAGTCTCCTTCATTATATATTACAAGGGCTTTGTATTCGGACTCAGTCAAATCTATTGCCTTATTAATGCCGTTTAGTACATCAGCACCAATGGTGTTCATTTTGCTTGTAAATTCCAGGCAAAGAACCTGATCGCCGATATCATAAATGTTAGTGCCATTGTTTTTCCAAATCAAAGCTTCCGGTGGTAGGTTTGATAAAACGAGATAGTTGTCCATTCCCGGGATGGTCTGGTAATCTTCCGTTTTTGGATCGAAGCACAGGAGTTGACCGTTTTGTTTTTTATAGAAAATCCCATTGTCGCCCGATTTCATTTCTTTTACCCAATCAGCAACCTTCAGGCCTTCTTTTTCGATATAGGAGATAATGGAATTGCCCCCCAGAGCATCCCAGGTTTCGAAGGGGCCTTGTTTCCATCCAAATCCTGCTTTAACTGCTTCATCGATTTTATAAATATCATCAGAAATTTCAGGAAATTTTTGTGAAACATATGCCATTAATTGGTAGAAAGTCTTTCTATAGAATTCTCCGGATCGATCTTTCTGTTTAATTAAAAACTGGATTCTTTCTGAAAGTGATTCAATTGATTTTGCAGCATCTACCGATGGGAACTTGGCTCTTTTTTTAGGCTTGTACTCAAAATCGGTGAAATCAAGAGAGAGGATTTGTGATTTCCCAGCGTTATCCTTTATCTTTTTATAGAATCCTTGTTTTGTTTTTTCGCCGAGCATGTTCTGCTCAAGCATCTTCTCTATATATGGGGGAAGTTTGAAATAGTCCTTTTCCTCAGGCAGAGCTTCCTGTAGATTCTTTACCACATGAACCAGGGTATCCAATCCTACAACATCTGAGGTTCGGAAAGTTGCTGATTTAGGTTTCCCTATAACCGGTCCTGTTAACCGATCAACTTCATCTACAGTTAAGCCCATTTCTTCAGCAACCTGTAATACTGACATGATGGCAAATACGCCAATTCGATTGGCTATAAACGCTGGAGTATCTTTACAGATTACAGGTGTCTTGCCCAAATGACGTCTCCCAAAATCAGTCAAGAACTGAATAAGATCTGGATGAGTATCTTTTGTTGGTATTATTTCAAAAAGCTGAAGATATCGGGGAGGGTTGAAAAAATGAGTCCCGCAGAAATTTTTTTTAAAATCATCACTTCTTCCTGATGCCAGTTGGTGAATAGGAATACCTGAAGTGTTTGAACTTACAATAGTTCCTTGATTTCTATGTGTTTCAATGTTTTTAAAAACCTGTTGCTTAATATCAAGACGCTCGACAATGACTTCAATAATCCAATCAACATCTTTAACCTTGTGAAGATCATCTTCGAAATTGCCCGTTGAAATCCGATTAATAAACGATTGATGATAGAGAGGGGATGGTTTGGATTTAATACATGTTTTGAGAGATTCATCGACATATTTATTTCTTTCTGATGCCGGATCGTTTGTATTACTGTCTTTTGCTGGAAGATCCAGAAGTAAGACTTCTATTCCTATGTTGGCAAAGTGGCAGGCTATCCCCGAACCCATGATACCTGAACCCAAAACAGCAACTTTATTAATGTGCGTGTAGGCCATGTGGTTAAATTGTTTGTGGTTAATGATTTGTTTTCCTGAAAAAAACGAAAGTGATGGAAAAGGATTTCTTCGTTTTATTTTCTAATATCAAAATACAAACATTTGTGCATATAATCAAGAGCTTGTGTTGAATATATATGTATTTATTAAAATACTTACATGAAAAATATTCTGTGTAAGGAAATATTATTATTTTTAGATTGGGAATAAGTTCCGTTTTTGATTAATGAATTTAAAACCGCAGCTATGGAAGATTTAGTTCTAATTGGGATAGTAACCATCGTTGTTATTGTAATTGGTTTAAGGGTATTTTATAATTACAGAAAGAAAAAACAATTGCAGGATGTGAAGCCGTACAAGTCTTTACCGTGTAGACAGGCATATAAACTGATCCAATTGAACTATAAAAGCCCTGAATTTACAATTCTTGATATTCGATCTTTTGAAGATTATAAAAGAGGTCATCTCTTGAAGTCCATCAATATTGATTATAATTCTACCGAATTTAAAGATCGTCTTGAAGACCTGTCTAAGGATAATATCTATTTATTGTATTGTAATAATGGTACAATGACTCATAAACATCCTCATAACGCGATGGAACTAATGGAAGAATTGGGATTTAAAAAAGTTGTTGCAATTCATAAAGGATTTGCAGCCTGGAAGAGAAACCGTTTTCCAATTGTGATGGGTGAAAATTAAATCTTTTCATCAATAAGTCATTTTATTGATGATCATGTAAGTGTAAGATATGTAATTGTTTATAGCCTCTGAATGGAGGCTTTTTGTTTTTGTATCAAGCGGCAGGAATTTTTCATGAATATTTTGGATTTTTATGCAGAATGAAAAAACATTTTGATATATTTGCGCCGATAAACATTATATATAAACAGGTAAAAAACTATTATAAAGATGGCTGAAAAGGTAACATCTAAACAAGCGATTGAGCTTGAAGATAAGTACGGTGCGCACAACTACCATCCACTGCCAGTAGTATTGGCAGAAGGTAAAGGTGCAAAAGTTTGGGATGCTGAAGGTAAAGAGTATTTTGACTTCCTTTCGGCTTATTCTGCTGTTAACCAAGGACACTGTCATCCAAAGATCATTGGCGCAATGAAGGAGCAAGCTGAGAAAATCACTTTGACTTCACGTGCTTTCTATAATGATGTATTAGGTGTTTATGAAAAATACGTAACTGAGTATTTCGGTTATGATAAAGTTCTTCCTATGAACACAGGTGCTGAAGCTGATGAAACGGCTCTAAAACTGTGTCGTAAGTGGGCATATACTAAAAAAGGTATTGCTGAAAATCAGGCGAAAATTGTTGTTTGTGAAGGTAACTTCCACGGACGTACAATTTCTATCGTTTCTATGTCGACTGATCCGGATTCTTACGGTGGATTTGGACCGTTTACTCCTGGTTTTGAGATCGTACCTTACAATGATTATGATGCTTTGGCAAAAGCATTGGAAGATCCTAATGTAGCAGGTTTCCTAGTTGAGCCAATTCAGGGTGAAGCTGGTGTATTTGTGCCAGATGATGAGTATCTTCAGAAAGCACACGCATTATGTAAAGAAAAGAATGTTCTTTTCATTGCTGATGAAGTACAAACTGGTATTGCTCGTACAGGTAAGATGTTAGCTGTTGATCATGTAGGTATTCGTCCTGATATCGTAATTTTAGGTAAAGCGATTTCTGGCGGTGTATTCCCTGTATCTGCAGTACTTGCTGATGACGATGTAATGTTGTGCATCAAGCCAGGTGAGCATGGTTCTACTTTCGGTGGGAATCCGGTAGCTTGTAAGGTTGCTATTGCTGCTTTGGAAGTTGTTAAAGAAGAAAAACTTGAAGAAAGAGCTGAGAATCTTGGTAAGATCTTCCGTGAAGAAATGACTAAGATCGACTCTGATATGATCGAGCTTGTACGTGGTAAAGGTTTGTTGAACGCTGTTGTTATCAAGCCGAAGAATGGTAAAGAAGCTTGGGATGTTTGTGTGAAGATGGCAGAAAATGGTCTTTTGGCTAAGCCTACTCACGGCCATATCATCCGTTTTGCTCCACCATTGGTAATCACTGAAGAGCAATTACGCGAAGCGATTGAAATCATCAAGAAATCAATCCTTTCTTTTGAATAAGATTTTAAATAATCTTGATATACAATAAAAGGGGCTTTCGGGCCCCTTTTCTTATATCTATAATCTAATATCTATGTTCTATTTCAGAACCTCTTCTATCATCATATCATAAACCTGCATTTCGGTCATGTTGTTGGCTCGGATTTGTTGAGGTACCAGACTTTCTGCTGACAGCCCTGGGATAGTATTGATCTCTAGAAAATAGAATTCTTCATCATCCAGAAAGAAATCGACACGAACCAACCCGCGGCAATCGAAAAGGTCATACAACTGCTTGGTTAGCTCCTGACATCTTTTGAACAAATGCTTTTCGATAGGAGCAGGGGTGATTTCATCAGCTACACCTGGAGTATACTTAGCTTCGTAATCGAAGAATTCTTTGGAACTAACAATCTCAGTTACTGGAAAAGCAATACACTGACCTTTGTATTTGATCGCTCCGCAAGCAAGCTCCCGTCCACTGATAAATTCTTCTACCAATACTTCATCATCCTCATTAAATGCTTTTTTTAGAGCTCCGGCCAATTCACTTTTCTGCATTACTTTTGAAACCCCCACACTGGATCCACCTTTGTTTGGTTTTACAAAAACAGGCACACTAACCACTTCAAGGATTTTATCAACAGGATTTTCATCTGAAATTTTTATAGCAATTGAGTTGGCTACCTTAACTTTAATGTTACTACTGCGTGCGATGGCATTTGTAAAACTCTTCTTAAAAGTAGCCGCTGAAGTAAACAAGTCCGTAGATGTGTATGGGATCCGCATCATTTCAAGATAACCTTGCAATTTTCCATCTTCACCGGGAGTTCCATGGATTACAATGAAGGCTATATCAAAAGTGATTTTCTTTCCATTTATTGTTAAAGAAAAATCATTTTTATCGATCTCAATCTTTTCTTCATTATGTAGATAATACCATGATTTTTCACGGAGAATGATTTTGTATATGTTATATTTTTCCTGATCCAGATTTGATTCAACAATCTTTGAGCTGCTAATCGAAACTTCATACTCACCGGAATCTCCGCCGGCAAGCAATGCCAGGTTTTTCTTCTTCATTGTTTGTTATTTTGATCCTTTATTCTTGTAAAACAATACATTCTATAATGTATCGGATGCAAAAAGCCGGAAAGCCTTGCTTTGGTAAAATTACCCAAACAGATGATACTAACTCATTTTAACTTAAGATTTCTTTTGATTCATTCATTTGCAGGCTCTAAATCATCAATGTATTATTTGTATATTTGCCGTTTTCACAGGCAATATTTGTCAAGTTTTGAAGTTATTATGAAAGCTTTGTTGAGCCTGTAACTAAAATGAATCCAATTGAGATTATATGAACTTCTTAAAGTTTTTACTTAGTAAAGTTTTTCTTAAGAACCTTGCATTAGCTATAGGTATCACCTTAGTCATATTATTGGCTGTTTTTAAATTCTTTGATGTATATACACATCACGGGGAATCCATTTCTGTTCCTGACTTTGGAGGTCTGATATACGATGATCTGGAAGATATGAATATGAGTAATGATTTTGTGTTTATTCTTAATGATTCGATCTATGATCAAACTCAGGAACCTGGAGCAGTTGTTGATCAGAATCCGAGAGCTCATTCACAGGTGAAAAAAGGAAGAAAAATATATTTTACCATTGTTGCCAAAAATCCGGAAATGGTGAAAATGCCAAATTTGGTTGACCTGACCTTGAGACAATCATTATCGATATTGGAAACTTATAGTTTAAAAGTGAATAAACTGGAGTACATTCCAGATATTGCCAAAAATGCAGTTTTGCAGCAGTTGCATCAAGGTGAAGTTATCGAGCCAGGAACTGAGATTGTTAAAGGATCGAGTATCGATCTGATTCTTGGTTTGGGAGAAGGATTTCAGAAAGTGCGTATGCCATTTCTTTATGGGTTGAAATTGACTGAAGCTCGAAAGCATATTTTGCATTCGTCATTAAATTTAGGAGGGGAGTACTTTCTTGATACAGATGATACTTCGTTACTAAGAGTTTATGATCAATATCCGGCTTGTACTACAAACACCTATACCTTTATGGGGGATAGTGTGAAATTGTGGTTGCGAAGTGAAGTGGAGTTTGATTTCCCTGAATTTATGAAAGGTTTTGAACCAGATACCATTTCGGCGGATAGTTTGTTGATTCTGGATTCATTGAAGTTGCTGGAAGACACAGGTTTTAATCCTGTTAATGAAATTGAATAATTAAGAAAATAACAAGATATTATATAATGAGAAGATCAGTATTATTAGCGGTAATCGTTTGTTTCGTTTTCTCCTCTCAGGCGCAGGAATTATTACGCGATATCTCTGGTAACCCTTATTTGAAAAAGGCTTCTGAACAGCCTGTAAACAAGTCTGTACAACAAAGCGAAACAGTTCTTGAGCTACCATTTTTTGATGACTTTTCATATCGGGGAGTATATCCTGATCAGAACAAATGGGTAGGGAAAAGTGTTTACCGTAACGATGGATTTCCGGTAAATCCACCGAGTGTTGGTGTGGCTACCCTTGATGCTATGAACCAATATGGCGAGATATATGAGATAGCCAATCCATACGGTTTTAGCTCAGATACCTTAACTTCGTGTGTTGTTCGGCTGGATTCACTTTTAAGTCCGGAAGCGAACGCGATATCCATTGCAGACTCTTTATATCTGAGTTTCTATTATCAACCTGGAGGTTTGGGAAATTCGCCAGAGGAGGCGGATTCATTGGTGTTGGAGTTTCTTGCAGTTGGTGAAAATGATACTACTTATGTAGCAATCGATCCCGAGGCGGATCCGATTGTTTATGATACAATAATTACAGAGGGATGGAATTATGTATGGAGTGCTGAGGGTGATTCTTTGGCTTCTTTTCATGCGGATAGTGGGTTTAGACAAGTAGCGATTCCAATTCTGGATAGTGTTAAATATTATAATAAGGATTTTCAATTCCGATTTAGAAACTATGCAAGTGTTGATGGTAATAACCTTGAAAGTTGGAGGGGTAATACTGACCATTGGAATGTGGATTATGTGTATTTAAATACTCAACGTAATCAAGGTGATACTGTGTATAGGGATCTTGTTTTTGTTGATCCAGGAAAGTCGCTTCTCAAGGAATATACTGCAATGCCTTTTTGGCAATATGGTGGAGATTTTGTAAATGCAATTGGTTCGAAGTTTGATATGAAAATTTCGAATCTGTACAACGAAGACTTGTTGGGAATATATAATTACAAGGTATTAACCCCATCTGGCGGGGAAGTGTTTACATATGATGGGGGAGATCAGACAATTGAACCTTTTAGTGTAACTCCTTATGTTCAGGCTGAAGCTTTTGCTCAACCTCCAGTAGCCGGATTTTATCCTCCATATAGTGAAGCAATTGAATTTAAAGTCGTACATACTTTGTCTGGTGGAGAGACTATCGGGCAGAGTAGCAATGATACAGTCGTTTTTTATCAAAATTTTGATAATTATTATGCTTACGATGATGCTTCAGCGGAAACCGGGTATGGTTTTGGCGGAGCGTATAATGAGGTGGCAATACGATATCAGGTGAGTGAAAGAGATACACTCCGTGGAGTCCAGATTTATTTTAATATGATTAAAAATGAAGAGGATTACCCAAGACCGTTCAGAATTCGAATTAGAGAAAGTATAAATGAAATTCCGGGTGATTCTGTTTATTATGAGCAGTTTTTTACTTCACCTATTGTATACGGTCAAAATATTTTTCATGTGTACACCTTTAATGAAGCTGTTCCATTGAAAGCCAATAAGATTTACTTTGTTTGTATTGAACAATCCACAGATGACTTTCTGAATCTGGGCTTCGATAAAAACAATAATCAACAAGCCAAAACATTTTATACGAAAAATGATTTTTGGGAGGAGAGTGAGTTTAAAGGATGTGTAATGGTGCGACCTGTCTTTGGGAGTAATGTAAGCCCGGGACCTTATCAGATTGAAGAGTCAGCATTGGATAATTTGAAGTTGTACCCAAATCCGGCCTATACTAATGTTATAAAAATTGAGCTGAATGTCGAAAATGAGCAGGATTATCGACTTGATATGTTTAATGCATTGGGAACTGCTGTTTATTCAGGGAACTATAAGAGTAGAATACAATTAGGGAATTTAACTAACGGAATTTACATTGTAAGGATTACTAACACTGTTAGTAACGAAAGTACAACACGAAAATTAATATTAGCACGATAGCATATTTTTTATGGAGGATTTGAGGGGGAATAATGGAACTGAGGAAACTCAGGAGTTATATGAGCATTATCGCTTTGAAGCTGATAAGGGACAAGGTGTGCTTCGAATTGATAAATATTTGATGAACCTGATTGAAGGTGCTACCCGCACCAAAATTCAACAGGCGGCAAAGGCTGGTAATATTTTGGTGAATAACCAGGCTGTGAAACAGAATTATAAGGTTAAACCACTGGATCTGATAAGTGTTGTATTACCTCATCCACCCAGAGAAGTAGAGATCTTCCCTGAAGATATTCCGTTAGATGTGGTATATGAGGATGATGATGTTCTTATTGTTAATAAGAAGCCTGGAATGGTTGTCCATCCTGGTTACAACAATTATACCGGGACTTTGCTGCATGCCTTAACCTATTATTTTCATGGTTTTGATGTTGAGAAGAGTAAAAATCCGGCAGAACCACTATTAGTACATCGCATTGATAAGGATACTTCAGGTTTGTTGTTAGTGGCAAAAAATGAATACGCACAGACTTTTCTCGCTAAACAATTTTTCGATCACAGTATCGAACGAAAATATGTGGCATTAGCTTGGGGCGATCCTAAAGAAGACTCAGGAACTGTTACGGGCCATATTGGCCGCAGTCAGAAAGATCGTAGAATCATGACCGTTTATCCCGATGGCGATCAGGGTAAGCATGCTGTGACTCATTACCGTGTTCTTGATCGGTTAGGGTATGTTTCTGTGATCGAATGTCAACTAGAAACGGGACGTACTCATCAGATCAGGGCTCATATGAGACACATTGGTCATCCTCTTTTTAGTGATACAGAATACGGTGGGGATCAAATAATAAAAGGAACTACTTTTACGAAATACAAACAATTTGTGACCAACTGTTTTAAAATTTGTCCACGACAAGCTTTACATGCACGATCAATAGGTTTTATTCATCCGACGAAAGGTGAAAAGATGCTTTTTGATTCCAATTTACCTCAAGACATGGATTCGCTTATTTTGAAATGGAACGAGTATGCCTCGCATAAATTGGAACAATAAGTTTAGATGCTGATGAAAGCTTTCTTTGAAAAAGTAAAAAGAAATTATCAAAAAAAATCTCTTTTATCAAAAATAACAGATGTCTTCTTCATAATTCTGCTGGTATTCTTAATTATACCAGCAGGTAGGAAGGTGATACTTGCTGCCTTTATTTCAATTGGTTTGGTCCAACCAGGCCTTCAGACAGAGCATGCCCTAAAACTACGACCGGAGTGCTGGCAATACCAGTTTGAGGATGTCAAAAGCGGGCAGCAGGTTACATTGGAAAACTTTCGTGGTAAAGTGATTTTCCTGAATATTTGGGCTACATGGTGTCCTCCCTGCGTTGCTGAAATGCCTGGTATTCAAGCTTTATATGAAGAGTATGGTGATCGGATGGTGTTTATTATTGCAAGTGGAGAATCCGAATCAGAAATAGATGCCTTTCAGCAATCAAATGATTATTCGATTCCATTTTACCGTTACCGTAGTTCCTTACCTGAGCAGTTTACTACATCATCTATTCCTGCAACCTTCATTATTTCTACTGATGGACAATTGGTGCTAAGTAAAAAAGGTGCTGCCAAATGGAATGGCAGCAAGATGAAAAATCAGTATGAAAATTTATTAAGTGACTAAATTTTAATTAATACGTGATTATCAATTGCTCCTTCATGATTCTTTTCCGGATCATCAGGATTTACAATTGTAGGACGTACTTGTAAAATATAGAACCCCGGAGTCATATTTGCTATATCAATTGTGTAAGTTCCATTTGTTGCCTCCTGATCGATTTGTTCTTCAATAAGCAACCGTCCTGTTCGATCATAGATCCAGTATTCAAGTTTCTTATATTCACCTTCTCCTAGTTTGAGATGAAAGATGTCAGTGACAGGTATGGGATAAACATGTCCGATTACCTTAATATAATCTTCACGGATGAGGGTATCAACATTATCTTCTGTTTCAACAATAAGCTTCACATCATAACGACCATAAGAACCATAATAGATACCTGAAGGAGAAGGTTCTGTTGATGTTGAAGGTTGACCTCCCTCGAATTCCCAAGACCAGTTGATAACAGTTCCTCCGAATGATTTATCTGAGAAATCAACATAAGAATCGATTGTCACCATAGTATCTCCTTCAAAGTAGGCTTGTATATGAGGTATGCCAAGAGAAATGCCCTCATGTTTTGTCAAGCCCAGGTTTAGGGGGTCCAGCCACGGGGCTAGTTGTTCTTTTTCGCTACTTCCATTTTTATCCCAATGGAAGGACATCTTTCCGTAATAGTCCGGGTTGTTCTGAGCTTCACACGAAGCTGATCCTCCTGTAAGGGTCCCGATTACGAGTCCGTGCTGATTGAAAAGCGGTGAGCCAGAAGATCCTCCTTCTGTTACACCATGACCGGATTCAGACCCTGACCAATACATCATCCAATGCGAAGGGCCCGAATTTGATCCGTAAGAAGCACTTTGAATAGGGGTGTTGAAGAAAGAAAGTTTTTTTAAATCTCCTTCTGGGTGGTGAATACAATAACCGGTATCATATATATTACCAGTAATATCCCAACCATTAAAGTAGGGGTAGTATTCTTCTGGTACATTTTGGTTTAATCTAACCAGAAAAAAATCAGAACCCGTATTTCCTGCATTTCCTCCAGAGGCTATTAATTCGGCTCCGGTCATACTGTTACGGCTGTAAAATTCTTCATTTTCCGGTGTGTCATCGGGGTTTTCACATCCATTTGATTCATAATTAAAATAGAAAAGCCATTGTTGGAGGTCTTCGTCAGTAGCACCGTTAGCGCAGTGGTCAGCTGTGAGGACATATGGAGTATTATCATTCTTAGTTGTATTAACTAGGGATCCGGAACACCAATATGATGAGAATTTAGTCTTTATCTGAATGCGACAAACGCCTCGTTTCTGGTCCTGAACATTCTTTCCTTCCGGGCAGTTTACATTTACTTCACAAAAATCAGAATCGCCAATATCCTTGGAATCCTTTTGTGTTTTGTTAGCATATAATACTTCATTTATATGGATGGTGGGCGATTCTTTTATGTAATCTGGCTGATAATATTCAATAATTATCTGATCTCCACTAATTAGGCTCGTAGCAAATAGCCCGGAAGAAGAATTGTTTTTACTGGTGAAGGCTCCCCGAACCTGACGATGAAGAGGATCATAGATGAAAAGTTTGGCGCCTTCTGGGAGGTTAAACATATCGTAGTATAGGCTTAGTGCTGTAGCGTCATCGGATTGTATAGCCAATCTGCAGATCTGACCATTATTATTCACTTTTTCCCATTTACCTTCTTTGACAAGATCAATGTTTGTCTTAATAATACTTCCAATTCTCATCGATTTCAATCCAGGTAAAGCACCTGCATTCTTATCTTGATCATGTTTTTCAGGTTTTTCCAGAATAATTACAGGTATTTGACTTTTATCTATTGAGTTTTCTATTCCAGGAGGTAGACCTCCTTCACTAATCTGAGCGCTTGATTGAAGAAATGTGTATAAAATGCTGATAACGAATACTATTTTCTTATACATGGAGTTAATCTTTTATTCTTTTTACAAGGCTTGAAGTTAAAAAGAAATAGAATATAACAAACATTTTATTCTTGTAAATGCAACAGCATAGGTAAAACCATTGTCATTTATCAATAAGGCACTATTTAAAACATTTACAAAATATAAGGCTATAGCTTTCTGTATGAATGTTTTTTAGTGTTTTGTATGTCAAATGTGGGATTAATTTTTATTAAGTAAGACGGAATCCCTATTTTAGCGCGGAATTTTATGAATACTAAAACTTTATAAATATGACTGAGAAAATTAAACAGAGCCTTCGTGATTCTAAATCTGCGAGGTGGTTCGTGTTGATTACTGTATCCTTTTTAATGCTTACAGGATACTTTTTTACAGACATAATGTCGCCTTTGCAAGGTGCGTTAAGAGATCAAATGGGTTGGTCAAACTCATCTTATGGTACTTTCGCAGGTTCATACTCAGTACTAAATGTTTTCTTTTTAATGCTGATTTTTGGTGGAATTATTTTGGATAAAGCCGGGATCAGGTTCACTGGAACATTCTTTATTGGTGTTATGATAGTTGGAGCTTTCTTTAACTATTATGCCATGACTGATACCTTTAACAACGGAGGTTTTGGTTATGATTTTCTTAACTCATTCCTTACGGACTACCAACCGTCTCTTAAGATGGCAATTATCGGTTATTCCTTGTTTGGAGTTGGTGTTGAGATTGCTGGTATTACCGTGTCACGTATTATTGTGAAATGGTTTAAGGGGAAGGAGATGGCTCTTGCAATGGGACTGGAGATGGCTTGTGCTCGAGGTGGTATGTTACTTGCCTTCTCAGCATCTGGACTTATGGCAGGGACAGGAGTTGAGAAAGTTATAACTCGTCCTTTGGCTTTCGGAGTAATTCTTTTATGTGTTGGATTACTAGCATTCCTTATTCATAATATGATGGATAGCAAACTGGATAAAGAAATTGCTGATGATGAAAATACTGAAGCTTCTGAAGACGAATTTAAAATTTCAGACGTTTTATTGCTTTTCAAAAATCCTGGATTTCTCCTAATTGCTTTTCTTTGTGTATTGTTTTACTCTGCTGTATTCCCATTCACAAAGTTTGCCCCCGATTTGATGGCTCAGAAGTATAACTTCCCTGTAGAGTATGCTGGATCTATCGTAGGGCTTCTTCCTATTGGAACAATGATTTTGACTCCTATGTTTGGCGCTTTTATGGATAGCAAAGGTAAATCAGCGAGTATCATGGTGCTCGGATCATTACTTCTGATTATTGTTCATTTGATTTTTGCATTTTCACCTGATGATAAAGTATTTGCTTTTGTAGCAATGGTTGTTTTAGGATTTGCATTCTCATTTGTTCCTGCAGCTATGTGGCCTTCAGTTCCAAAGATCATTCCTGAAAGTCGTTTAGGATCTGCATATGCCATGATCTTTATGATTCAGAATGTTGGTCTGATGACTTTCCCTATCTTGTTAGGTTTAGTTCTAGATAATTCTAATGAAGGTAATACTGGTAACCTTGATTATACAAACCCTATGTTATTAATGGTAGGTTGTGGTGTCGCTGCTCTTTTAGTTGCTTTCAGACTAAGAGCTGTAGATAAGAAAAAAGGTTATGGTTTGGATTTACCAAACATTACAAAATAAGAGTTTTTCGATATTTTATCAGAAAAGCCACCGGATTCCGGTGGCTTTTTTTATATGAATAATTCGGAGGGCTGGTTTTATGAAAAGATGATCCTGAACCCGCATTTGTAATCGATCGAATAAATGCTTAATTTGGAGTCTAAAAGTGAGGGATATGCGGGATGATTATCCATCATATAGAAAAACGTTTCGTTCAGGGATTTTGCAGAAACGGATTGACCAATTGGCTAAAAGAATTGAGAAGTGCGATTTATGCCCCAAGAAGTGCGAAACCAATCGAAATATTGATCAAAATGGTTTTTGTCTTACCGGTCGTCATCCTATTGTTTCCAGCTATTTTGCACATAGGGGAGAGGAAAAATGTTTGAGCGGCTGGAATGGTAGTGGAACCATTTTCTTTTCAGGTTGTAACTTAAAATGCATTTTTTGTCAGAATCATGATATTAGCCATACTGCAAGTGGAGAGATTGTCACCCCTGAGCAATTAGCTCAGATTATGCTTGAGTTACAGGATCAAGGTTGTCATAATATAAATTTTGTTACTCCTTCTCATGTTGTTTTACAAATCCTAGAGGCTCTACCTTTTGCAATTGAACAGGGTCTGCGTTTGCCACTAGTTTATAATACGAGTTCATACGATGCTGTTGAAACCCTCAAGTATCTGGACGGGATCATTGATATTTATTTGCCTGATTTCAAGTTTTTTTCAGCCAAGCTGGCCAACACCTATCTCACTGATCAGGAATATCCTAAAATTGCATTCGAAGCAATTCGGGAAATGCATCGACAGACAGGAGATTTACAGGTAAACACAAGTGGTTTGGCTACTCGGGGAGTTTGTGTGCGACATTTGTTAATGCCAGGCATGATCGAGGATTCTGGAAAGATATTTAAACAATTGGCAGGCATATCAAAAAATATGTTTGTAAATATTATGAATCAATATCATCCGGAGCATATCATTTCCGATCATGATTTTATGGAATTAAACCGGAGTATTGGTCTTGATGAATTGAAGTTGGCCTACAAAAAAGCTGATGATGCAGGCCTGAGTCGTTTCGATATCGATCCTTTAAGTATAACATAATCTTGCTACATTTTCATTTTTCAGATATCCATAACAGTTAAATTAGCGGTCGTGTTTTTTTCTATTTTTGCAATAAATTCAAAAGTATATGATCGTTGTAACAGGAGCAGCAGGTTTTATTGGAAGCTGCATGATAAGCAAGTTAAATGAAGAGGGAATTAAGAATGTTATTGCCGTTGATAAGTTTGATCGTGCGGATAAAAACTTAAATCTTGAGAATAAAAAGATTAAAGCAAAAGTAGAACGAACTGAATTCTTTCCTTGGTTAACAAGGAATCATAGTTCGGTAGAATTCATTATCCACATAGGAGCTCGAACTGATACTGCTGAATTTGATAAGAATATTTTTGATGAACTCAATGTGGATTATACCAAGAATATATGGAACGCCTGTGTTCAGCATAATATTCCAATGTTATATGCTTCCTCAGCGGCTACATACGGAATGGGAGAATTTGGGTATAAAGATGATCATTCCATTATTCCTGACCTTAAGCCTTTGAATCCTTATGGTGAATCAAAAAACGAATTCGATATTTGGGCTTTGGAACAGGATAAAAAGCCTCCTTTCTGGGCTGGATTTAAATTTTTTAATGTGTACGGGCCAAACGAATTTCACAAATCTCGAATGGCGTCAGTAATATTCCATGCTTTTCATCAGATAAAACAAACCAATAAAATGAAGTTATTTCGTTCTCATCATCCAGATTTCAAAGATGGTGAACAATTGAGAGATTTTGTTTATGTAAAGGATGTGGTAGATGTATTATATTTCTTTATGGGGGGAAATAAGGAATCCGGTATTTATAATCTGGGTACTGGGCAGGCAAGAACTTTTCTGGATTTGGTTAAGGAAACTTTTAAAGCTATGAATGTTTTAGAAGATATTGAATTTGTGGATACTCCTTTGGATATCAGAGATAAGTATCAATACTTTACCGAAGCAGATATGGATAAATTAAGAAATGCTGGTTATTCGAATTCATTTACCAGTTTAGAAGAAGGTGTTAATGACTATGTAAAGAATTATCTTCAAAATAAATTATTCTATTAGTGAGTATTTTTTCTTGGACTGGAAAAGTGTTTAATATAACTTTTCATGGAATGGGGCAATTATTTCTAAAATAGAATAATTGTCCCATTTTTGAACTTAGTTTGTGTGGATGAAACTTTGTAACAAACCTAGTAATAGGTGATTGTGTTTACAGGAGTTGGCGGCATGTTTTTTGATTTTATTAAAAATAGCTTTTAAGGATACACATCATCCATATGGATTGATGAACCTTTGTTTTAAAGGTGTATGTTGAAACGGATAAAAGGAATGCATCACTAATTGTCCGGTTTGTTAATGATGAATTGCTCTATATGAGTTAAAGGCTGTCAGGAGATTATGACAGCCTTTTTTTATGTAACTCCATGAGATTGTTAGTTTTTGATAAATTTATGATTCTTTTGTTAAGTATTTCTAAAACCTAATCGATTGTTCTTTTTTGGCGTAATTTTGTTCCTTAATAAAAGGGATATGGAGTCAATAAAAGAGATATTCAAGATTGGACTTGGACCTTCAAGTAGTCATACTATGGGGCCAAGGAAAGCTGCAGAGTTATTTCTGAATAGAAATAACCAGGCAAATAGATTCGAAATAACCTTGTTTGGGAGTCTTGCTGCCACGGGAAAAGGACACCTTACCGATAAGGCAATTGAGGGTGTGTTCTGTGAGAAACCAATGGAGTTAATATGGAAGCCTGAAGAGTTCTTGGAAAGACACCCCAATGCTGTGAGATTTGTCTCTTTCGATGACAAAGAACATCCAATGGAAGATTGGACCGTATATAGTGTGGGAGGTGGTGAAATCAAGGATGATGACGGGAAGCTTGAAGAGAAAAATGCAAATAAAATATATGAACATAAAACCCTTAATGATATACTGATTTGGTGTGAAGATAATGGTAAATCGCTTTGGGAGTATGTTGAAGAACGAGAAGACGATACCCTTTGGCCATACTTGAGTAGGGTGTGGGAGGTTATGCAGGATTCTATCAAAAGGGGACTGGATACAGAAGGCGTACTGCCTGGTAGTGTAAAGCTACCAAGAAAAGCTTCAACCTATTTCATTAAATCTCAAAGCTACTATGATACACTTCAGAGGCGAAGTCTGGTCTTTGCATATGCTTTAGCTGTTGCAGAAGAAAATGCTTCAGGAGGAGAGATTGTGACGGCTCCGACTTGTGGTTCATGTGGTGTAATTCCCGGTGTTCTGTATTTATACAAAATGCAACATAATTTCAATGATAAAAAGATTTTGAGAGCTCTGGCTACGGCTGGATTAATTGGGAATGTAATTAAGGAAAATGCCTCTATTTCTGGTGCAGAAGTTGGTTGTCAGGGAGAAATTGGTTCTGCCTGTGCCATGGCTAGTGCTGCCGCTATTCAGTTATTTGGAGGTACGCCTTTTCAAATTGAATATGCTGCCGAGATGGGGCTTGAACATCACCTTGGTTTGACTTGCGATCCGGTGGATGGTTTGGTGCAGATTCCTTGTATTGAGAGGAATGCATTTGCCGCTGCCCGTGCCATCGATTCAAATGTGTATTCGATGTTATCGGATGGTAAACACCGGGTTAGTTTTGATAAAACAGTGCAGGTAATGAACCAAACAGGTCATGATTTACCTAGTTTATATAAAGAAACCTCCCAGGGAGGTTTAGCGATATATGCGAAAAACTGCAAACAATAAAAAGAAAAAGGCCCGCTAGCGGGCCATTCTTAATTCATCACTTAACTGATTTACTTTTCTTTTGCAATTCTTTTAGAAGTTTTGACGCTTCGTTTTGATAAAAACTCTCTTTATTATTTGCGATTTCAGTGAATTTCTCAACCGCTAATTCTTTATCTTCTTTCTTCAGGTAACATAATCCAAGATACCATTCTGCGTGTTCGATATAAAGATTGTTTTTGTCCTTTATTATATAATTGAATTCCTCAATGGCCTTTTCATAATGTGCGACCTCAATGTATGAAATGCCGGTGTAAAAATGAACAGCAACATTACCTGGTTCATTGTCCAGAAAGTTTTCAAAAGAGACTATTGCTTGTTCAAATTCTTTTGCCTGGTAATATCGAATAGCTTCAACGAGCTTTGTGTCTCCTGACCTATATAGACTCAGGTTGTTGTCAGTTTCGTAGTATTGATTGAATAATTCTTCATTGGTCATACTCTTTTGGTTAAAAACCGACCATACTGTAGTCAGACCAATTAAGAGAGTAATTGTAGCGGCGATTCTTAAGAAAGTTTTAGAAGCGGATAGTTTTACAGTTTTAGGCTGTTTTGCTTCTTTCATTATCATAGTTAGTTTCTTTCTTAAATTGATAGCTTTTTCATCGGCCAGGATTCGGTATAAATCCTTTTCTAATTGGAGTTCCTCTTTGAGTTGAGGGTTGATCAGAAGTTCCGCCTCAAAACTCCGTTTCTCCTCCCCGCTGAGTTCTCCAGATAGGTATCTGTCAATCATCTCGGTATATTTTGGTGTATTAGTATTCATTTCTGTTTAATTTATAATTAGGATCGTTCAAAATATTCTTCTTCAAAGTTTCTTTACATAAGAATTTGCGAGTTTTAGCATACTTCTCAGTTTTATACCCCATCCGTTCAGCAATTTCCCGTAAGGAAAGTTTTTTTAGAAACATGCTGATTACTTTCTGGCAATCCTCACTCAAAGCCAGAAAATGTCGTTGATACAAATTGTATTTATGGTTTTCCAGTTGATAGAGTTGTTGTTGTTCCTCCTTATCCGCTTCTGACAGGTCAAACATGTCAAAATCACTCGTGTTGATATTTGCCAGGGCTGCTTTATTTTTATTCAATTGTTGCAACCATAGATTCCTGCATACGGAGTATAAAAAAGTCTTAAAAGAACTCGTCAGATTAAAGTTTCCATCATTAATCTTATTGTATATGATGATTACTGCATCTTGAAATACATCCTCCGAATCTTCTACTTGTCCGGAGTGCGTGATTACCATGTGTTTAATTGAAGGGAAATATTCTTGATATATATGCCTAAGCGTTGTTATATCTTGTTTTGCTATTCCCTTAAGTAAATCTGCATCCTTTAATTTTATCATCTTCTACGTTTGTTAATCCTATTTTCAGAAAAAGGTAATACCCTTTTCCGAAAATTTTTTAAAAATTGTTTTTGAAATCAACGCTGCATCGATTTCGGGCGGCAATATAGAACGATTTGTAGAAAGTTTTATAGGTTAATAATATTTGGATATTTTTTAATAAATTTACACGCTTGTGTGTGAGGTGATTAAGCATGGGGGAGTTTTTTTTTTCAAGAAAAATTTGTGAATAGCATATTACCTTTTTTTGATATTCCGATTAATGGATACAGAATGCTACGGAATTGTAACTAAAAAACAAAAAAAATGAAAAATAGAGTATTACTTATCACTTTGTTTGCTTTCTTCGGGTTGTCTACTGCTCTTGCCCAAACAAGCACTTTGACAAAAAGAGTTGTTTATAATAATGAAAGTGCAACACCTTTAAGTGGAGTTGTTGTTACTGTAACTGATACAGATGGAGTTCAGTTGAGTGCAACAACCGATGATGAAGGTTTTTATACCTTTCCAGACCTAGAGCACGGTTTGTATATCATTTCTGCGACTTTTGATATGGCAATTGAAGATGTGGATATACTGGATCCAGCATTGATTATGATGAATATTGCAGGCGTTTATCCTCTGGAAGAAGGTAGTCTTGAATTTAAGGCTGCTGACGTTAATGCAAATAGCTTCATTGATTTTGATGATTATTTTCTGGTTTTATTCGATATGCTGGATGATGTAGATTTTCCTGCAGGTAAATGGCAGTTTGAATCATTTGAATATATGCACAGCGATGCAAAAGCTGACGATGATGATCATCCACGAGGAACTGCTTCTGGAGATGTAAATGGTACATGGGATCCGGAAATTATGACCTCACCTGTTCGTTCCTCAAATAATGAATTAGTGACACCATTTGATAAAGAGATTACTTTACCTGTTGTGACAACTTGTGATAACTATATGGGTTATAATTTCACAATGGTATTTCCTGTTGATTTATTAGAAATTGTTGATGTTATTCCTAATGAAATCAATTCTGATTTTGAATATCGTATCGAAGATAACTTATTGAAAGTTGCTTGTATTAGTTCAGAGGGTTTTCAATCTAATGAGATGTTTGAATTAAAGGTTAATTTAAAACCAAATATTTCATTTGATAAGGATATCCATTTCAATGTTAGTTCTCAGTTTGCCGGAGCAAATGGTGAGAGTATTAAAGATGCAGCCAGTTTACCTGGAATCAAACTTGGGATTAATGTGGATGAGTTGACAAAAGTTTATCCAAACCCTGCTAACTCAGGTGATCTTGTTACTATTGATTATATTGTTCCAATATCAGGGATGGTTTCAATTAATGTATATAACAACTTGGGACAGCTTGTTCAGACTGTAGTTAATGAGTATATGAAGGATGGTTCGTATACAGAATCAATTAATGAACTTGCATCGGGTCATTATTTCTACCAATTAAGTGTAAAAGGTAGTTCTGATTTTATTTCCACAGATCGTTTTATAGTACGATAGTTGATTTTTAAAATATTGTTTTTTTGTTAGCCATCATATTTTTATGATGGCTAACTTATTTTTGGGAGACCATGAACTATAACAGTTATAGCATATCTGGTAGTTTTTTATTTTAATAAGTTATTTGGTATATTTTGTAATCTTTTTTATTGTTTTTAGTATTTTTTCTTTAGTTTTGATGGGGAGGGAATTTTCATCAATTCGATGATAATAGGTAGGTAGCTGAATTAAATAATAATCTTTCATGCGGTTAATTAAGGGGAAGGCATTTTTCATCCTAAATATAGTTCTGATTTTTTTTCTGAGTATATCCTTTAAAATCGGGTATTCATCTCAGTCTGATACTTTAGTGCTTAAGGATGTTAATAAATTATTAAAAAATGGACAGTTTGAAAAGGCTGAAAGAATCTTAGATTCAATTGAAAGAATATACAGAAATGATAATAATACTGTACTCAATATCTATTCTCAGATAAGGAAGGCGCAACTAGCCTACATGAAAAGAGACATAAAAGTTGGTTTTCGGATTATTCAGAGAGCACAGGATTTATGTCAAAACATACAGAATATTGATTCTACTGAATATGCTGATGTTAACCATGTCCTTGGAATGCATTATTACTTGTCTGGTGATTTTAATAGAGCCTTAGTCCATTGTAAGAAGGCATTACATATCAAGAAAAATGGTGTGAGTCAGTTGTCGATACCTAATTCATATACTTATAACCTAATTGCTACAATCTCTTTAGCTAAGCGTGATTTTTTATATGCACATTCCAACTATGAGTTGGCAAAATATAATGCAATTCAATATGAGGGAGTTGAGGAAGATGATGTGGATATAGCTGCATACTTTATCAACATAGGTATTGTTCATGGTCAATTAGGTAATTATGAATTATCTGAATCGAACTTTAGAAAAGGTTTAGAGATATACAATAATAAAGGCGCTAAAAAGTCAAAGTATGCATCTGCATTGATGAATATTGGGCGACTTTTCGAGTTCAAAGAATTGAATGATTCTGCTTTATTCTACTACAGTAAGGCTGAAGAGGCATATATTCAATCATATGGGAAAGAATATCGCAGGCTTAGTGGTGTTTATTTAAATATGGGTAATGTTTTCGTTAAGCTTAGTGATAATGAAAGTGCTCTATTGTATTATGAAAAAGCTTTAAGTATTTATAGTCAGTTTTTACACTCCGATCATTACCAGATTCAAAAGGTAATAATGAATATTGGTTATGTGTTTGAGGTTAAGGATGAGTTTGAGCGGGCTATTGATTATTATAAAATTGCTATAAAAGATAATGGTCAGGTTGGTATCCGCACAAGTAGAAACATGGCCAATTGTTATTCTAATCTTGATGAATACGAAAAAGCTGAAGAGTTTTACAACCAATCAATTGAAAGATGCCTGAATTTGGATGATTCTCAAGTTGAGGAATTATCTTTAAGTTATATGTATTATGGCGACTTTCTCGTTAAAAAGGATGTCAATCCTAAAAAAGGAATTCAAATCTTACTCCGTGCCGACTCTTTGTTAAAGAATGAACTAAAACCGAATAAGCGTAATTATTCGAAATTATGTTACTATATCGGTGATTATTATAATTCAAGAGGAGAACTTGGGAGAGCTTTGGAGGCATATCATAAGTCTTTGTTGATGATAGGTGATGGGTTTGTTTCCTCTGATATCCTGGCAGTTCCTGCCGATACGATGTTGTATTTGGATAATATTCAGTTGAATGTATTAAAGAGAAAAGCGAATTGTCTATATAAATATTATCTTGAAACCGGTAGTTTAGAATATTTACGAGCCTCATACAAGACATACAAAACAACAATCGATTTTATTGGTGCTCTTCAATTGTCGATGCATCATGAAGAGAGTAAATTGTATTTTACGGATAGACTGAACTCTGTTTTTGATCAAGGTATTCTAGCCCTGAACGATTGGTATGCTTCAACAAGGGATGATCGGATTTTGTCGCAGGCGTTTGAGTTTGGTGAGAAGGGGAAGTCGAGTGTGTTGTTAGCAGCGATTAAGGAAGTAGAAGCAATGCAGGTTAGCAAAATACCTCCGGATCTTCAGAAAGTTGAACAGCATCAGAGGAATGATATATCTTTTTATACCAAGATGATATACTCGGAAAGTCAACTGAGTAATCCTGATACTACAAAAATTGCATTATGGAAAAATGTACTGTTTGATAAGAAACGTTCACATGATTCATTGATTACACGAATTGAATCGGAATATCCGGATTATTACAATCTGAAGATCGATCAGAAGGTGATGGATATTCGATCAATTCAAAAGAGAATGAATGAAGATGAAGCTCTTTTAGAGTACATACTGACAGATAGTATAATATTTACTTTTGTGATTACTAGCAATGATGCTCATTTGGAAACCATTTTATACACGGATACTATTTTTACTCAGAACGTAGATCGGATGCGTGATTGCTTGACGGCAAATGAGTTTACAAACTATTCTCAGAAAGACTATAAGAACTTCATAAGTTCAAGTTATTACCTTTTTCAGAATCTGATTGAACCAGTAGAGGCATATTTAGATGGGAAAAAGTTGATCATTGTCCCGGATGGTATGCTGGGCTATATTCCCTTTGAAATTCTCCTAACCTCGTTTCCTGATCCAAAATTGTTTAGTTATAAAGATCTAGAGTTTTTAATAAAAAAGAATCCGATTAGTTATACATATTCAGCCACTCTTTTATACAAAGCGTCTCAGAAAAAGGAAAGAGCAAGGAAAAATCTATTGGCTTTTGCTCCTTCATATTCAAAAATCGAAAAAGAGGATAGCTTGAAGAATAGAAGGGGGACCACTCCAGAGCATCTGTTTCCAATTCCCGGGGTTAAAGATGAAGTGAGTTATATTAATGAAGTATACCATGGTGATGTGTTTTTTGACGACTTGGCTAGTGAACAGTTGTTTAAAGATATGGCCAAAGACTATAATGTCTTGCATCTTGCCATGCATACTTTAATAGATGATGAAAATCCACTTTATTCCAACCTTGTTTTTTCTCAGAATAAGGAAGGAGGGCAGGATGGATTGTTGAATGCATATGAGCTCTTCAATATGGAGATGAATGCCGATATGGCTGTGTTAAGTGCATGTAATACCGGATATGGGCGATTACATGGTGGAGAGGGTATAATGAGCCTCGCACGAGGTTTTTTGTATGCTGGTGTTAACAGCATCATTATGACTCTTTGGGCTGTAGAAGACCATTCTAGTGCTGGATTAATGCAGATCTTTTACCGAAATCTTTCAGAAGGGATGGATAAAGATATAGCCTTGCAAAAAGCAAAAATTGAATATATCGAAGAATCTCATCAATTAGGAGCACATCCTCATTATTGGGCCGGATACGTAAATATTGGCGAAACTCATCCCTTATATCAGATTGGTGTTTCGAAAGATTCTATGTTGTTAATGTCCTCTGGTGGGGTGCTTATCCTTCTTTTAGCAGGTGTTTTTGGTATTAGGTTTATCCGAAGAAGAAAATAAGCTATTTTGATGCATATAGAAGTCTTCCTTTTCTGTGATCAGGAGAAATATCCTATTTTTGCAAAAAATATGAGCGCGTGATATATCCTGAGAATTTTGAGGCGAAGGTTGGATTTGAAACAATTCGTAGTTGGGTAAAACAAAATTGTTATAGTACTCTAGGGAAAAGATTTGTCGATGAAATGGTATTTCTCCATTCGTATTCATCAATAAGTAAATATCTGGAACAAACTTCTGAATTTAAAAATATTCTTCTTTTTGAGACTGGGTTTCCTTCGTCGGATTATTTCGATATGGTAGCTGAATTGAAGAGAATTCAGACTGAAGGTTCTTTTATGGAGGAATCTGATGTGCTTGACCTGAAGTTGTCTTTGATTACCATAGCATCCATTCGTTCTTTTCTGGAAGAGAAAAAAGAAACTTATCCGGTATTAGCAGAGCTCTTCTTTCCGGAATTACCCCTAAAGGATATTATTAGCGAAATCGACCGTATCATTGATTCTAAAGCTCAGGTTAGAAGCAATGCCTCCGATAAATTAAAGGAGGTTCGGCGTGAGCTCTCCTCAAAGGAGTCTTCGGTGGATCGGATGCTCAGAAGAACACTAAAACAGGCCATCGAAAGTGGTTATGTTGAAAAGGACACCAACCTGACGATTAGAAACGGGAGAGTGGTTATTCCTGTTACTCATTCAAACAAGCGAATGATTAAGGGCTTTATCCATGATCAATCGGCTACTGGTCAAACTGTATATGTTGAGCCTACAGAAGTTTTTGAGACGAACAATGAAATCAGAGAGTTGCAGTATGCTGAACGTAGAGAAATTATAAAAATCCTAATCACATTTGCCGATTATATTCGCTACGATATTCCAGAAATGCTTAAAGCATACAATTATTTGGGATTGATTGATTTTATCAGAGCCAAAGCTACTTTGGCAATTGAACTCGGAGGGGTGAAGCCTGTTTTACAGAAAAAGCCTTTAATAAAATGGGTCAAGGCTTTTCATCCGATCTTATTGCATTCACATAAGAAGCAGAAGAAAGAAATTATACCACTTTCAATTGAATTGAATAAGCAACAACGGATTCTTATCATTTCAGGACCTAATGCCGGTGGTAAGTCGGTTTGCCTTAAAACAGTTGGCCTTTTACAATATATGCTCCAGTGTGGGATGCTTGTTCCAATGAGTGAAAATAGTGAAGTTGGTGTCTTTAAAGATATTTTGATTGATATTGGGGATGAACAATCTTTGGAGAATGATTTAAGTACGTATAGCTCACATTTGTTGAATATTAAGAATTTTCTTGATAACACAAGTCAGGACTCTTTGTTCATGATCGATGAATTTGGAACTGGAACTGAACCTCAGATTGGAGGAGCTATCGCTGAAACTTCTCTTGAAGCTCTGAATAATAATAAGGCTTTTGGCGTGGTAACAACCCATTATGCTAATTTGAAGCTTATGGCTGAGGAAGCTAATGGTATTATTAATGGAGCCATGTTATTCGATACTGAAGCTATGCGGCCATTATATAAACTTAGTATAGGTAAGCCTGGTAGTTCTTTTGCTTTCGAAATTGCTCGAAAAATAGGTCTTTCTGAAGATTTATTGCAACGGGCAAGGGATAAATCAGGAAAGTCCCAAAGTGATTTCGATTATCATTTGCAGCAGCTTGAAACAGAGAAGGTACAAATTGACGAAAAAAAGACGCAATTGAGAGTGGCTGATGATTTTCTGGCAGAGATGATTGAAAAGTACAGTAAGTTATATGAAGACCTTCAGTCACAGAAAAGGGAGTTTATTCATGAGGCCAAAAGAGATGCTAAACAAATAATAAAAGAATCGAATAAACTTGTTGAGCAGACAATTCGTGAGATTCGGGAGAATCAAGCTGAAAAAGAGCAGACTAAGAAGGTTCGGGCAAAGTTAGTAAAGCATATTGATAAGCTTGATAAAGATGAGATCACGGAATCAGCTGATGCCAATGAGGTCGTTAAGGCTGTAAAAAAGACACCGAAAACTAAATCTCGCCCAAAGATTAAGCCCACAAAAATTGAAATTGGTGTGATTGTTAAAATTTCAGGACAGGATACCAAAGGGGAGGTTATTGAATTGACGGGAAAAGAGGCTGTTGTTGCTATTGGTGATTTGAAGATGCGAATGGCTGTAAACAAACTTGAGGTGGTAGGTTTGGCTTCTGATGCCAAGAAGAGAACCACCACTAAAAAGTATGGTAGTATTGTAAATGATCTGAATAAAAAAATTGCCGAGTTTAAGAGTACGCTTGATATTCGCGGGCAAAGGGTGGAAGAAGCCACGGTTCAGGTCCAATCCTACATTGATGATGCCATTCTTTTGGGGGTTAATGAAGTCGAAATCATACATGGAAAAGGAAATGGTGTTTTAAGAACCATTATCCGTGAATGGTTGGCAACAGTATCTGAGGTTAAACGTTTTCGCGATCAGCATGCCGATTTTGGTGGATCGGGGGTGACAATTGTTAAGCTCGGTTAAAATATAAATAGAAATGTTTCTTAATAACGGGATTCGATTTTCTTGTCGGATCCTGATTCAGCATATTACATAATGCTTTGTATATCCTTGGTAGTTTATTTTTTAGCATTTCAGGAGATTCAAAGAAGGTTTCGATAGCAACCGCAAATAGTTCAAACCGATTGGTCAATGCATATTCGCGAAAAATATGTTCTTCTTTTATCTTGTTAAAGCGCTCTTTGTTTACCAAAAGCTGAACCCATTCCTCATGATACGTGTAGAAATCTTCTCCCAGATAATCCTTTGAAGACTCGATATACAATGCATGGGCAAATTCATGTAATCCCAAATTCAGATTATCATTTTCATCTTTATTTCCAAACTCGAAATCCTTCCATGAAAATACAATATACCCTAAGGGATTGGTCTCACCTTTATTATAGGTATTTGTAAATCGGCTGTAATATTCCTCTGGATAAATAATGATGTTAGGGAAATCATAGAACATATAATTTTTAAGGCCGAATGTAAGTCGAATCGCTGAGGCTGCTGTCAATACTTTCATTGGATAACTTACCTGTTCTTTACTCTTTGAAATAAATGTTTTTTCCTTTAAGAAACACTTAACCCTAAATGTGAATATCTGCTTTTGCTTGGGCGACAGATTCCTGAAATATTTAAGATGTTTAATTAAGATTTGAGCTTCTTTGCGGGAAGTGCTGTAGATGATGAAGCTGGGACTAAGAAGATAGATTGATAGTAAGATAATGCCAATAACGATAAAGATGTACATATAATAGGTTTCTGGGGTTATAATGACTTTAGAGCTTCCTTTGCTTTCCTGGGTAGTTTTGAAACAACCAGGTCGTATGAATTATCGATCCATGATTTGAGCAAATCTGTATCCAGTAGAGGGTCAACAATGATTGTATTCCAATGTTGTTTATTCATATGGTATCCTGGAATAACCTGATGATATCGCTCTCGCAATTCAATTACCTTTTCCGGATCGCATTTTAAATTTACCCGAAGTTCATGTGCCTCTAAGCTGGTAAGAGCAAATATTTTACTCATAACCTTAAAGACTAATGTTTCTTCATCAAAGGGAAACCCTTCACTAACTCCCTTCTTTGAAAGGCAATAGGCCCTGAATTCTTCTATATTCATCATGTTCAAATGTAGTAAAATTGCTAATAATGAACATATTATTGATTGGGTAAAAATATCTAAAAAAAATATGCGTTGATTTTAGATGAGGTAAGTCCTTGAAATATATTAATATAGGGTCGATGTGAGTAGGAAGGGGACTTCATTATGTTGTGTATTTATCCAAAAGTACTAATTTTGCAATACTTTGGATAAGTATTGAATAACCTAAAGTGTTTAATACTAGTTATTTACCAAAACAAACACATATGTCTCTTAAGGAAAAAACGACAGACCTGAAGCGCAGAATGCAAGATGCTTTAATGGGTGGCGGAACAAAAGCCATCGAGAAGCAGAAAACTTCAGGTAAATTAACAGCGAGAGAAAGAATTTTGGCCTTGCTTGATCCTAAATCTTTCCATGAGTATGATCTGTTCGTAGAACATGCTGCTAAGGATTTTGATATGGATAAGAAGTATTTGCCAGGTGATGGTGTGATTACTGGTACTGGTACTATCAGTGGATATCCTGTTGCTATTTATGCACAAGACTTTACCGTTGCTGGTGGTTCTCTTGGCTGGATGCATGCGAAAAAGATCACTAAGATCATGGATCATGCAATGAAATTGAAAGTTCCTATCATTGGTATTAATGATTCAGGTGGAGCACGTATTCAGGAAGGTGTTAACTCTCTTGCAGGATATGGTGAAATTTTCTACCGTAATACCTTAGCTTCTGGTGTTATCCCTCAAATCTCTGTGATTTTAGGACCATGTGCCGGTGGCGCCGTATATTCGCCTGCACTAACGGATTTCGTATTCGTAGTGGATAAAATCTCGAACATGTTTATCACAGGTCCTGAGGTTATCAAGACTGTGCTAGGTGAGGAAATCTCTAAAGAAGACCTTGGTGGTGCTCGTGTTCATGCTGAAATTACAGGTAATGCGCATTTCTATTCTGAAAGCGAACAGGAATGTTTCGATCAGATTAAGTCTTTAATGAGCTTTATTCCTTGGAATAATACTCGCAAGGCGTTGCCATTCCCTAAAAAGGCACCTAAAACTCGTCAGTACAAGGTTGAAGAGATCATTCCAACAGATCCAAAACAACCTTACGATGTGCGTGATATTATCATGGCAATTAGTGATGATTCAGAATTTTTCGAAATTCAGGAACTATTTGCTCCTAATATCGTGATCGGTTTTGGTCGTATGAACGGTGAAACCCTTGGTTATATTGCTAACCAGCCTAATGTACTTGCAGGTGTATTAGATGTAGATTCTTCGGATAAAGCTGCTCGTTTTGTTCGTTTCTGTAATGCCTTCAATATTCCGTTGATTACTTTAGTTGACCTTCCAGGTTATCTTCCAGGTATTGATCAGGAACATATGGGTGTTATCCGTCACGGAGCGAAATTGCTATATGCTTATTCTGAAGCAACAGTACCAAAGATTACTGTTATTCTACGTAAAGCTTATGGTGGTGGATATATCGCGATGTGTTCTCACCACTTACGTGCTGACTTTGTATTTGCATGGCCTACTGCTGAAATTGCAGTTATGGGACCTGAAGGTGCTGCAAATATTATTTTCCGTAAGGAAATTAAAGAAGCTGAAGATCCAGATGCGATCCGTAAACAGAAAATTAAGGAATACAAGCAGAAATTTGCGAATCCTTACGTTGCTGCAGCTTACGGTTATGTGGATGCAGTTGTTGAACCAGCAGAAACTCGCCGTTTCGTAATTCATGCTCTTGATATTGCGAAAGATAAGACTGAAGTTCGTCCTGAGAAGAAGCATGGTATTCCTCCATTCTAAAAACGGATTGATATGGCTGAAGAAAAAGTAGCATATAAGCAATTTATGGTTGGATATACAAAGTATAAGACAACCATATCTGAAAAGTATAAGAGGCGTAAAGCGTATACGCCTCCAAACCCAAAATTATTCCACGCTGTATTACCTGGTACCATTGAAGAAATTTTGGTAAAAGTAGGTAGTGAGGTTGTGGAAGGTGATGAAATTATGGTTTTTGAGGCCATGAAGATGCACAATAGAGTTCAGGCTGCCTATACAGGCAAAGTGAAAACTATTCACATCAAAGAAGGTGATAGAATTATGAAAGACCAGCTTTTGCTGGAATTTGAATAATAAATTATTTTAAGGCAGTGAAGATTGGATTGGTTTGTTCAACAAAATCAAGAATTTCTTCTCTGCCTGTTTCTTGTACTGCCGAAGATTGAATCATCAGTGGTAATTCCTCCCAGTATTCCGATAAAACTTTCTTATAATTAATTATATTTTGATCTACAATTCTTTGTTTTGATTTATCACATTTTGTGAAAACCAATACAAATGGAAGTTGATTCGCTCCCATGAATTCGAGAAATTCCAGATCAATTTTTTGAGGTTCCAACCGACTGTCGATAAGGATAAAAGTCGTTAGAAGGCTGGTGCGATTCATAAGATATTTCTGAATCATCCCATCAAATTGCTTACGCATAGTCTTGGATACTTTTGCATATCCATAACCGGGTAAGTCGACCAAATACCATGAATCGTTAATGATAAAATGATTAATTAGCTGAGTTTTACCTGGTCTGCCTGAAATTTTTGCCAGCGACTTTTTCTCAGTAATCATGTTAATTAATGAAGATTTACCAACATTCGAACGTCCAATAAATGCATACTCTGGTAAAACTGGTTTTGGGCATTTTTTGTAGTCGGTGTTGCTTAACACAAACTCTGATTTCGTAATCTTCATATATTATTCTTCCTGTTTATAAGTGTTCATGTGGCGAGCAATCTTTTCCGTAAAGATATCGTCAATAGTAATTAGGATTCCGGTCTCCTCAACATCACCAAAACCAGGATTCATTGAAGTACCAAATGTTTTCATGGTTGATGAAAGGTTCATGTAGGCGTTTACCAAAGGTGGAACATTTTCATCCAAATTACGGACTGATCTTATCAATGTTTTGTAGTCCTCATCATAGTTATCAAAAGAGAATAATTCTGATAACTCTTTTTCATCAGTTGTTATTTTAACTTCTTCAAATGGGAATACAAGTTTTTCCTTATCCGGGAAATAGCCCTGAAGAAAGAAGTGGATAATATCTCTGGCTTTTACATTAAACGTAGTGTACATAGTAAATTTGCCAAAGTAATATTTGATATCAGGATTTTCGATGGAAACAGCTCCCAGACCGTCCCATAAGTTATCCAGAGAGTACATGCCTTTTCGAAGATTTACCGTAGGTTGGTATTCAGGACACACAAAGCTTCTTCCCAGTTCAATAGTATAAGGAAGGTAGTTTTCGTTGAAAGCATCAGTGAAGTTAAACAACTTTGATGTGGCGCTAATAGGATGGCCAGTTTCATCCCTCTCAATATTATAACCTTCAATATAACGATATCCCCCAACGATCTCCTCAGCATCAGGATCCCAAACAACAAGCTGCTTGAAAGGCTTTTCGGCCAGGTCATACTTGTCAATGTCTACAGGTTTGCCTGTTCCTCCCCCTGCAGCTCTAAACGTAACTTCGCGTAATCGGCCAATTTCATTCATGACGTTTGGAGAATTATGAACCGTAATCACATAGAGTTCACGTCCTCCTTTATTGGTCGTTCTTAAGAATGTATTTTCGTTCAGTTCTGCTCTCAGCAAATCCTTATCTACTGGAGGTATTATATCTTCCATAATCGTCTCTTTCATTTAATCGTTTTATCCCGGTGAAGGGAAGCTTCCCCTAATTGATAAACCTGCTTCTTGATCAGCTTTGCCCATTCTTTGTCACTTCTACTTCTTTCCAACGAAGTGTATGGAATTGGCTTTCCAAATGTGATAACCAAATCTTTATCTTTTTGTTTAAACATCTCGTCAACAAGATAAAGCATCTCTAGGTTTGCCTTGATATTCAGTTTGGATCTGATGTTGGCCAGGTTATAGAAGAAATTACTGTTTTTGCCTGAAATGTGAACCGGAATAATATCCCGCTTATGTTGCCTAGCTTTGCTTACAAAGGTTTTTTTCCATTCCAGATCAAGAATCTCACCATGTTGTTTTCTTGAACATAAACCTGCGGGAAAATAGAGCATGGTTGAATCTCCAGCAAAAGTATTCTCAATAATTTTTACATTTTGGAGGTTCGATCCATGTTTATTTATTGGGATGAATAATTCCTTTAAATTTTGCAGGTTCATTAGAATATCGTTTACTGGAAAAAGTACATTTGGTAGTTTTTGTCCAATAGTCCATATCAAAGCAACCCCATCCAATCCCCCCAAAGGATGGTTGGCGGCAAATAAGTAGCGACCACTATCAGGGACATTCTCCATTCCATTAACCTTCAAACGGACACCAAAGCGATCTATTACCGCTTTGGCAAAATCAAGTCCATAATTGTCCGAGTACGTTTCTAGAAATTCGTTAATCTCCTCCTGATGAATAACTCGCTTTAAATACCTGAGCAAAAATCCAGGAACAATCTTGAGTAGTTTTGGGTTTTTATCCCCGATAACCTTTTCAAGATCAATCTTGATAACTTCTTCCTTTTTTATTGGTTTACTGTCGTTCAAGTCGTTGTGAGTTCTATGTTATAAGCTTGCAAAAATAAGGATTATTTGAATTAAAAAAATTTAATTTCAGCTTACATATGCATATATATAAGAGTGATCGTTTCGATTATTTTTTATATCCATCATTTGTTATGCATAATTGCGTGATAAATAGGATTGTAGGGTTGTAGTGTTGATAAGAGTGTGAGTATTCTCTTTGAATTAAAAAATGAATTTACCACCAATTACCACAAAATACCCCGTATTTACTCCCTGAGTAAATTTGTGGAAGTTCCCGCTATGAAAGCAAATGAAGCTTGTTGTGGAATCTGGATCAGAAATAATTGAATTTGAAAATATTATTGTAAGTGGGAAAAATTGGAAAAAGTTGTTAACAATTGGTAAAAAGTGGGAATTTGTTTCTATTTTTGATCTGAAATAACAGCTGATAATAGATGTCCGGGCCAATAGGAGTATATAATTGTAAACTAGATGATAAAGGAAGAGTTCTTCTTCCTTCTCAACTTAAAACTAAGCTTCAGCCAGTGCTGAGTGAGGGTTTTGTGTTGAAGCATAGTGTTTACAAACCCTGTTTGGAGTTTTATCCAATGACCCGTTGGAATCAATTGATGCTGAAATTGGAACAACTCGACCCGTTCCAGGAAGATACTGATGAATTTATCCGAAGGTTTATGGCAGGACACCGCGAAGTTGAGTTGGATAAAATGGGTCGGTTTTTAATTCCTAAAGAGTTGGTTTCATATGCAAATCTTGAAAAAGAGGTTATTGTTTCTTCAATGGTTGGGAAGATAGAAATCTGGAATAAAGCAGAATACTATAAAGCTGTTGATAATGCAGGAACCAATTTTGGAGACCTTGCAAAGCGAGTAATGGAGAAAAAAGATAAGGAGTAGTTATGTCGGAATATCATAATCCAGTTATGTTGAAAGAATGTCTGGAAGGATTGAATATCGATCCGAACGGTACATATGTTGATGTGACATTCGGTGGGGGAGGTCATTCCAGAGCTATTTTGGATTGTCTTGATCAAGGGCGTTTGTTTGCCTTCGATCAGGATACTGATGCTTTGAAAAACGCTCCTGATGATGAGCGTTTTCTTTTAATCAATAAAAATTTCAGGTATCTCAAAAATTTCCTCCAATTCTATAAAGGATCTCCAGCTGATGGAATTCTTGCTGATCTAGGTGTGTCATCTCATCAGTTTGATAGCCCTGAACGAGGCTTTTCAATCCGCTTTGACGGAGCGCTTGATTTGAGAATGAATCAAAGTCTCGAAACTTCAGCTGCTGACATTGTAAATGATTATGAGCAGGAAGATCTGATTCGAATCTTTAAGCAATACGGAGAGCTGAAGAATGCATACAAAGTATCTGAACTTATTATTAAAGGACGTTCAGAATGCAGAATTGAAACAACTCAAAATTTAATCGATTTGCTTTCAAAAATTGCACCTCGAAAAAAGGAAAATAAGTTTTATGCTCTGGTTTTTCAAGCACTTCGTATTGAGGTAAATGAAGAGTTGGAAGTGTTAAAGCAGATGCTTGAACAGGCAGTTCAGGTTTTGAAACCAGGAGGTCGTCTTGTTGTAATGTCATATCACAGTCTGGAAGATCGGTTGGTTAAAAACTTCTTCCGCTCGGGGAATTTTGAAGGAAAGATCGAAAAAGACTTTTTCGGGAATGTGATTTCCCCATTGAAAGTGATTTCCCGAAAGGCGATTATTCCCACGGAAGAGGAAATCGAAATTAACTCCAGGGCACGAAGTGCTAAGCTAAGGATAGCTGAAAAAATTTAGAATAAACAATATTTAAAAATGGCTCAAGTGAGAAAGAGGGGGGGATTTAAACGGGTTTTTCTTTCGCTGATTGATGGATCATATCTGCGTGATGAAACCTTTACCAAGCAGTTACCATTTATTATTTATCTGGTAACACTTAGTTTCTTACTTATCTATAGCCGAAATGATTACGAAAAAAAAGCAATGCAAATCATCAAGCTGGATAAGGAAATCAAAGAATTACGCTTTGAATTTATTGATACCCGGTCAATGTTGATGACAACCATACAGCAGTCGCAGATTGCACGGCAATTAAGGTTAGAAGAAATTGAAGAATCAGTTGTTCCACCTGAGAAAATCTATGTGATAGAAAATGACTAATCAGAATCAATCAAATAAAGAGAAAATTGGTAGAGTAGGCTTGGTCTTTCTGTTTTTTGCTGTGCTTGGGTTTTTGGTGCTGGCCAAGGTCGTTAAAGTACAGTGGATTGAAGGGCGTGAATGGCGCGAAAAAGTGGATGAAAGAACGTATACTTATGTGAAAGTGGATCCTGTTCGTGGTAATATTCTTGCTTCTGATGGACGTCTACTATCGACATCAATACCGCTATTTGATGTTTTTATGGATATTGACTTTGTTCCTGTAGAAGGCCGCGAGAATCAGTTGGATTCTATGGATTATCAATTGACTAAGCTTTTTAAAAAAAAATATCGCTATAAAAGATCCGTCATTGATAAATATGATCGGAAAGCGAAGGGGAGGAAAATGTTTCTGATCAAGCGAAACGTTCGGTATTCTGAATTGCAGAAGATGCGAAAGTTTTGCATTCTGCGTGTACCTGGTGTGATGCAGGTTGAAAAGAAGAGTAGGCGGATCCGTCCTTTTGGAGAACTTGCTGCACGAACTATTGGTTTTGTGAATAAGGATACTTTAAATCCTGTTCGTGTGGGACTTGAAGGTGCTTATGATTCAGTTCTTCAGGGAAAGAGTACCAAACAACGTGTTCAAAAGCTTTCACGAGGCTATTATATTCCTGGTGTTTCGGGAGTTGAAAATCACGGATATGATGTTGTGACCAATCTGGATATTAATATACAGGATGTTGCTCATTCTGCTTTGAAGGAACAGTTAGTAGCACAAAATGCACACCATGGTACGGCGATCGTAATGGAGGTTGAAACTGGTAGAGTACTTGCGTGTGTGAATCTGGGGCGTGATGATAATGGTAATTATGCGGAAGCATACAATTATGCTGTTGGTGAAAGCACCGAACCAGGTTCGACATTCAAATTGGCTTCTATGTTGGTAGCATTGGAAGATGGTGTAATTGATCCCGACGATGAGATTCAAACCGGAAATGGTGTTCATCGCTTCCATAACCGGTACATGAGGGATTCTCATCATGGAGGATTTGGTACTATTACCGCTACTCAATGTTTTGAAAAATCATCCAACGTTGGTATTTCCCGGATCATTTATGATAATTATAAATCCGATCAGGAGAGATTTGTTGAAGGGCTGTATGATATGGGCCTTCATGAAATGTTAGGGGTTGATATTTCGGGTGAAGGCCGTCCAATTATACGAACACCAGAAAGTAAAGCATGGTCAAAAGTATCGTTGCCTTGGATGTCTATTGGATACGAAGTAGCAATGACTCCTTTGCAGATTCTGGCCTTTTATAACGGGATTGCAAATGACGGAACAGTGATGAAGCCTCAGTTTGTAAGAAGCATTCGCTTCGCAGGAAAAGAGATTTATCATTTTGAGCCCGAAGTTCTGAGAAATAAAATCTGTAGCCAATCTTCAATCGATCTGGTGAAATCAATGATGGAAGGTGTTGTTGAGCATGGAACTGCCCGGAACATAAAAAATTCAATATATAAAATTGCCGGTAAAACTGGTACCGCACAGATTGCAAAGCCTGGTGCTGGTTACAATAAAACGGATTATAAAGCATCTTTTGCAGGTTATTTTCCTGCTGATAATCCGAAGTTCAGTTGTATTGTGGCTATCAGTAATCCGTCAAATGGAGTGTATTATGGTAGTTTGGTTTCTGGAGCCGTATTCAAGGAGATTGCCGACAAATTATATGCCACACGCTTACACGATATTGTTAATGATACCATTCAGAGCCCGCTTGCAACCTTGCCACTGTATGACAAAGGTGTGAAAGAAGAGATGGATTATTTATACATGGGATTGAATCTTCCTGTGGATTCAGCTAAAGCTCAAACGGAGTTTGGGGTTAGCATGCCGGGAGATTCATGTCTTCGGTTAGCGGAGTTAAATATCCGTGAAGGATTAGTTCCTAATGTTACCGGAATGGGTGCCCGTGACGCAGTATTTGCTTTGGAAAGGCTTGGCTTGAAGGTGAAGTTGAAGGGGAAAGGGAAAGTAAAGACACAATCCATTAGAGGTGGGAAAAGAATCGTTAAAGGGAATACCATCGTATTGACACTTAAATAATAGAATTTGAAACGACTAAGAGACATATTATATAAGGTAGAGATCACCAAGATGATCGGTGCAACCAATGTTGAGATTACCAATCTGGTTTTCGACTCTAGGTTGGTTGAATACGGTTCGGTTTTTATCGCTCAAAAAGGAACCCAGGTTGATGGTCATAAATTTATCTCCAGAGCAATTGATTCTGGTGCAATCGTAATTGTATGTGAGGATTTACCGCAAACTCTTAATGAAAATGTAAATTATGTCCTTGTAAAGGATAGTCATAAAGCGACAGGCTTAATGGCTTCTAATTATTATGGGAATCCATCTTCTAAAATTAAACTGGTTGGAGTGACTGGGACAAATGGGAAAACAACAATTGTCACACTACTGCACGACCTGTTTGGGCAAATGGGGTACAGCCGTGGAATGTTATCAACTATCGTAAATAAAATCGATGATGAAGAAATTCCTGCAACCCATACAACTCCTGATGCTATTAATATCAATAAACTTCTTGCTGAAATGGTAGAGGCAGGTGTTGAATACTGCTTTATGGAGGTTTCTTCTCATGCAATCCACCAGGACAGAGTTTCAGGTCTGGAATTTACAGGTGGTGTTTTTACAAATATCACACATGATCACCTGGATTATCATAAAACTTTCCGGGATTATCTGAATGCTAAAAAGAAATTTTTCGATGATTTGCCTGCTTCAGCATTTGCGCTAACCAACCTGGATGATAAGAATGGTCGCGTGATGCAGCAAAACACCAAAGCTAGGAAGGTGGCTTATGCACTGAAGAATATGGCCGATTTCAAAGGGAAAATCTCTGAAAATCATTTTGATGGTCTGGTCCTGAATATCAACAATCGTGATGTTTGGTGTCGATTGGTTGGAGAATATAATGCTTACAATCTTCTGGCAATCTTCGGCACTGCCATTGGATTGGATCAAGATATAGATGAAGTGCTTCGTTATATGAGCAACCTGCAAACGGCTGAAGGTCGTTTTGATATGGTTCGCTCAGATGATGGTATCGTTGCAATTGTAGATTATGCGCACACTCCTGATGCTGTGACCAATGTTTTAAATAGTATTACCCAATTGCGAACTGGCAATGAGCAGGTGATTACTGTGATTGGTGCTGGTGGTGATCGGGATACAAGCAAAAGATCTTTTATGGCTCAGGCTGCCGTTGAGCAGAGCGATAAGGTGATTCTTACTTCAGATAATCCACGTTCAGAAGATCCAGAGGCGATTATCGCGGATATGAAAGTCGGTGTGGATGCATCGGCAACCCGTAAGGTGTTGTGTATATCAAGTCGTGAAGAAGCTATTAAAACCTCATGTGCTTTGGCTAATCCGGGAGATATTATCCTGGTGGCTGGTAAAGGACATGAGAAATACCAGGAAATCAAAGGAGTTAAACATCCTTTTGATGATAAGGAAATATTAATGAAGGCCTTAAATATCAGAAAGTAAAATACTATGTTATATTATTTGTTTGATTATTTAGAAAGAATATTTGATTTTCCGGGAGCCGGAATGTTTCAATATATCTCGTTTAGAGCAGCGTTGGCAGTTATTACTTCACTGGCTATTTCTCTGCTTTTTGGGAAGAGTTTGATTAATCTGTTACGCAAAAAGCAGGTTGGTGAATCAATCCGTGACCTGGGCCTTGATGGACAGATTGAAAAGCAAGGAACTCCTACAATGGGCGGATTGATCATTATTGGTGCTATCCTTGTTCCTACATTGTTATTCGCCAAACTGGATAATATTTACATTCAGCTGATGATTTTTTCAACGGTTTGGTTGGGCCTCATTGGATTTGCTGATGATTATGTGAAAGTTTTTAAGAAAGATAAAAAAGGCCTCCGTGGTAAGTTTAAAATTCTTGGACAGGTAGTTCTTGGGTTGGTGGTTGCTGTGACCATGCTTACACGTGAAGATATTGTGATTCGTGAAAAAGTGGATGTTACTCAAATTGAAGTTGAGGATGGACAGTCGCTCTCTGCTGCAGACCGCTTTTCTAAAGAATCTGTTCGTTCTACCAAAACAACTATTCCGTTCTTTAAAAACAACGAATTCGATTATGCTGTTCTGTTGCGATGGTTTGGTGATAACTATAAAGGTTGGGCTTGGTTAGTCTTTGTGCCAATAGTCATTTTTATAATAACGGCTGTTTCCAATGGAGCTAACCTGACTGATGGTATTGATGGACTCGCAACAGGAACTTCAGCGATTATTGGTGCCACTCTGGGGATTCTTGCCTGGATTAGTGGTAACATCATTTTTGCCGATTACCTGAATATTATGTATTTGCCCAATACCGGTGAGCTGACAATTTTTATCAGTGCTTTTGTGGGTGCTTGTGTTGGTTTTCTCTGGTACAATACCTATCCAGCTCAGGTATTTATGGGGGATACTGGTAGTTTAGCTATTGGTGGTATTATAGCTGTATTCGCAATTTTAATCCGTAAAGAATTCCTGATTCCTATCCTATGCGGGATTTTCCTTGCCGAAAATCTTTCCGTAGTGATGCAGGTATCATGGTTTAAATATACCAAGAAGAAATTTGGTGAAGGTCGTAGGATCTTCCGCATGTCACCATTACACCACCATTACCAGAAGAAAGGGTATGCTGAACCTAAAATTGTTCAGCGTTTCTTTATCATCGGAATTATGCTGGCGGTAATAACAATCGTGACATTAAAAATCAGATAAAGATGAAAAACAAGGGCCTGATTGTAGTTCTTGGAGCAGGGGAAAGCGGAACTGGTGCCGCAATTCTGGCAAAGAAGAAAGGCTTTCAGGTTTTTGTTTCTGATAAAGGAAAAATTAAAGATAAATACAAAAAAGTTCTTTTACATACTGGAATAGACTTCGAAGAAGGATCGCATGATGAGGGTAGAATCCTTCGTGCTAAAGAAATCATTAAAAGTCCGGGAATTCCTGAAAAGGTACCCTTGCTTGTAAAAGCACGACAGGCTGATATTCCTGTAATCTCAGAAATCGAATTTGCTGCACGTTACACTTCAGCTAAGCTGATTTGTATTACCGGGAGCAATGGTAAAACCACAACGACTTTGCTGACTCATTATATTCTTAATTCGGCGGGTTTAAAAGCAGGGCTTGCCGGTAATGTAGGGCAAAGTTTTGCCTGGCAGGTAGCAGAAGAAGATTTCGATTTTTATGTACTTGAGCTGAGTAGTTTTCAGTTGGACGGGATGTATAAATTCAAAGCTGATATCGCTATTCTGATGAATATCACGTCCGATCATCTCGACCGCTACGATTACGAAATGCAAAACTATGTGGATTCAAAGTTTCGCATCGTTCAGAATCAAACTCAGTCGGATTATTTCATCTATTGCGCCGATGATCCAATCATCAGGGAGGAAATGCAGAAAAGAGATATAGATCCTTGCTGCATCCCGTTTTCTCTTGAAAAAGAGACCGATTTTGGAGCCTGTTCCATGGAAAATAAATTGATAATTAACGATAAAACAGATACACTTATTATGACATTAGAAGAATTAGCATTACAGGGAAAACACAATGTTTACAACTCAATGGCCGCTGGTGTGGCTTCGCGTTTGGTTGATATTCGTAAGAATAGCATTAAGCAGTGTTTGTCCGATTTTCAAAACGTAGAACATCGTCTTGAAAATGTGGGGTCGGTTCATGGTATTGAATTTATTAATGACTCAAAGGCAACCAATGTAAATTCTACATGGTATGCTCTTGAATCAATGCGCAACAAAGTTGTTTGGGTTGCTGGTGGCGTTGATAAAGGAAATGATTACAATAAACTAATGCCCTTGATACGTGAAAAAGTGAAGGCTATTATCTGCTTAGGTATTGATAATACCAAGCTTATTGATGCTTTTGCTGGTGTGGTGGATGAAATGTATGAGACACAGTCGGTTGATGCAGCCGTTGAAAAAGCATATCAGGTAGCTAAACCGGGTGAAACCGTACTGCTTTCTCCTGCTTGTGCGAGTTTCGACTTGTTCGAAAACTACGAAGAACGCGGTACTGAATTCAAAAAAGCTGTAAAAAGTTTATAGTTTGGCGAGTCTATTTTAGTGAAATTGAAGAATGAAAATTAGCCCGAATTAAGTAAACACTAGATGAATAAGATATTGAGTAAGTTGCATGGAGATAGAACCATTTGGATGATGGTGATTCTGTTGTGTTTAATTTCCATATTAGCGGTGTACAGCTCATCTGCAACACTGGTTTACAAGTCGGGTTCGGATAATACCGAATTCTTTATACTTAAACATATTATTACTTTGGTAACAGGTATGGGATTAATGTATCTGACCCACCTGATACCATACAAGTATTTTTCACGACTATCTCAGTTGGCTCTTATTATCGCTGTTCCTTTGCTAATTCTTACATTGATAATAGGTAGTTCCGACAGATGGTTAATTATCCCCGGGATCAATCAATCATTCCAAACTTCTGATTTGGCTAAACTGGCTTTAATAATGTATCTGGCTCGAACCTTGTCCAAACGTCAAGAAACGATTAAGGATTTTTATCAGGGCTTTTTACCTGTGTTTTTACCTATAGTTATGATTTGTGGATTAATTCTATGGGGGAATTTTTCAACTGCGGCTCTTGTATTTGTAATTGGTTTTCTGATGATGTTTATCGGAGGAATCAATCTGAAATATCTGGGAGCTCTTGCCGGAATTGGTATTGTTTCAGTTGGTCTTTTCGCTCTTATCGTTTATAACAATCCTGATGTTGGGCGTTTTGGAACATGGAAAAATCGAATCGAACGTTTTGTTCATGGCGATGCTGAAAGTAATTATCAGGCTTCACAGGCTAAGATGGCGATTGCTACTGGAGGCATTTTTGGAAAGTTACCTGGTAGTAGTGTAATGCGAAATTTTCTACCACAAGCGCATAACGATTTTATTTATGCCATCATCATTGAAGAATATGGATTAATTTTGGGCGGGATTTTCCCGGTTTTAATATATCTGATACTGCTCAAACGAGGAGTAACACTTTATGTGAAGAGCCCCAATCACTTTGGGGCATATTTGGTAATCGGAATTACACTGAGTCTGGTGTTGCAGGCCTTTATAAATATGGCTGTGGCAGTTGGTTTATTCCCGGTTACTGGTCAGGCCATGCCTCTGGTGAGTATGGGGGGGACCTCTATTTGGTTCACTTGTATTGCGCTGGGATTAATGGTTAGTGTTAGTCGTCAGGTAGAAATTGAAAGTGAAAATAATGAGCCAGAAGATCAAGCCGAAGTACAAGAAGCATAATCATTCCTTCCTTATTAGTGGAGGAGGTACAGGAGGACATATATTTCCAGCAGTTGCGATTGCCGATGAACTGAAAAGGCGGTATCCCGATTGCAACATTCATTTTATTGGAGCTAAAGGAAGAATGGAAATGGAGAAAGTTCCACGATCGGGTTATACCATCGATGGATTATGGATTAGTGGTATCCAACGATCTCTGACTATACGGAATCTGTCTTTTCCCTTTAAAGTGATGTCAAGTCTGATTAAGGCTCGACGAATAATAAAAAAACAGAACCCGGATGTGGTGATCGGTACTGGTGGTTATGCAAGTGGACCAACCCTTCGAATGGCTCAAAGTTTGAATATTCCAACTTTGGTTCAGGAGCAAAACTCGTTTCCGGGAATTACGAATAAGTTATTAGCTCCACGCGTAAACTCTATTTGCGTTGCATACGACAAAATGGAGAAATTTTTTCCGAAGGAAAAGATCAGGCTGACAGGTAATCCAATCCGGGATAATGTAGTTCAGATAGAAGGAAAGAAATCAATAGCATGTGAATTTTTTAAACTTGATCAATCAAAGAAAACATTACTTCTGGTTGGAGGTAGTCAGGGGGCATTATCTATTAATAGAAATATTGAAAAGCTGATTGATATTTTTGAAGAATTAGATATTCAATTGATATGGCAAACCGGAAAGCTTTTCTACGAGAAGGCACAGCAAGCCGCAAAAGGTCGTGATCATATCAAGGTTTATGATTTCATATATGATATGGATATGGCTTATGCTGCTTCAGATATGATCATATCAAGAGCAGGCGCCATTGCGATTTCTGAGATATGTGCTGTAGGTAAACCTAGCATATTTGTGCCACTTCCATCTGCAGCCGAAGATCACCAAACCAAAAATGCATTGGCTTTGGTTGAAAAGGAAGCGGGAATTTTAATACCTGATCTGGAATTGGGTGAAAAGTTGAAGGCTGAGCTGGAACTATTAGTTCGTGAACCAGACCTCAGAAATCAACTTTCTAATAATATATTAAAGCTTGCAGTGAATAATTCAGCTGCATTAATCGTGGATGAAATTGAAAAACTGGTACAAGCGTGAATCTGAAAGATCTGAAAAAAATATACTTCCTTGGAATTGGTGGTATCGGGATGAGTGCACTTGCCCGCTTTTTCAATATGCAGGGATGTGAAGTTTCTGGTTATGACAAAACCCTTACACCTTTGACTTCCGAATTGGAAGCTGAAGGGATTTTGGTTCATTATGATGACAGGCCTGAACTGATTCCTTCTGATGCTAATTTGGTAGTTTATACACCTGCTATCCCGAATGATTTGAATGAATTTCAATTTGTTCAGAAAGAGGGTTTCACTTTGAAAAAACGCGCTGAAGTTTTAGGGATTATTACAGCTAATATTCCAACCATTGCTTTGGCTGGTACTCATGGAAAAACAACCATGACCTCTATTGTTGCTCATGTTTTGCACACTGCAGGTATAAACGTGACTGCATTTATTGGAGGTATTGCAAAAAACTTTAACTCCAACTTCGTGTTAAGTTGTAATCCTGACTTTATCGTTGTAGAAGCGGATGAATATGATCGTTCATTTTTGAATTTGTATCCCGATATTGCTGTAGTCAGTTCCATGGATGCCGATCATCTCGACATCTACGGTGAAAAAGAACAACTTACAGAGTCCTTTAATTTATTTGCAGGACAACTAAAAAATGGAGGTAAGTTAATTTCCAGATCTGGCTTATCCATTCAAACAGACAAAGTACATCATACCTACGGAGGTGAGAATGCAACTTTTGCAATCACCAATCTTAAAGTAGATCAAGGGAAGTTTGTTTATACTGTTGCTCAAGCTGGTGTTGAACTTGGAGTAATTGAGTTTGGAGTACCTGGAAGGCATAATGTGGAGAATTCACTGGCTGCATTGGCTGTCGCGCTTGAAATTGGAATTCCTTTTGAAAAGATAAAAGAAGGACTTGAATCATACGAAGGGGTAGCGCGCAGGTTCGATTTTCAGATAAAAAAAGAAAATCTGGTTTTCATTGATGATTATGCTCACCATCCCACAGAACTGGAAGCCTGCATTCATGCAGTACGTGAATTATATCCAGGTAAGAAAGTTCTTGGAGTTTTTCAACCGCATCTTTTCACTCGAACAAGGGATTTTGCTGATGAATTCGCAAAAAGTCTGGAGGCCCTGGATGTAGTCATCCTGCTCGATATTTATCCGGCACGTGAGTTACCTATAGTTGGTATAAATTCAATGATGTTACTTAAGAAGATTGATAAGAAAGAGAAATATCTGTTCAGTAAGGAAGACCTGATTGAGAATGTTTGTGGCTTCAATGCAGATGTTTTTCTAACTTTAGGTGCTGGTGATATCGATCGTTTGGTTGATCCAATCTGTGAAAAACTACTTCAACGAATAAAATAGTCGAATGAAGAAATTTCTAAATATATTGCTTTGGGGCGCTGCTGGTATTACAATGATTGTTGTCGCTGTATTTATACATCGCTCCTACAAGCATTCAAAATGTAGTGAACTCATTATTGAAGTGAATCACGAAGGGACTGAGCCGCTTTTTGGTGAACCTGAGGTTTATCAAATCGTACATCAGAATGTAGATTCAGTAGTTGGGCGCGAGTTGGGAGATATTGAGCTCAACCAGATCCATGATAGTTTGATGGCATACCCCTATGTTAAATCGGCTGAGGTATACACCACATTGATGGGAAAGCTTAAAATTGAAGTTTGGCAAAGAAAACCTATTGTCAGGGTTGTCAATAGTTTGAATAAATCTTTTTATATTGCACAAGACGGTGGAATCATGCCTTGGCAGGAAGGATATCCTGTCCGTTTGCTGGTGGCAAGTGGCTCGATTTCCAACAAAATAACACAGGATGTGTTGTCTGATTCCCGTCGAATAAGAAATTTTTCGGTAAAAGATTCCCTTACCGTATTGACTCATTTGTATGATTTTACTAATTATCTCATGCAAGATGAGTTTTTAAGGGCTCAGATTGAGCAGGTTTATGTAAATAATAAAGGTGAATTTGAATTAGTTCCCAAAGTTGGGAAACATCTTATTATCTTTGGCCCCCCGGAAAATATACCGGAGAAATTCATGAAGTTGAAGGCTTTTTATGAGCAATCAATAAATAAAGCCGGGTGGGACAAATACAAAACCATCAATTTGAATTTCAGGGACCAAGTTGTTTGTACTAAAAAATGATTTTTATGAAACCTTCTGAAATCATCGTCGGACTTGATATTGGAACAACCAAAATTGCTGCCATCGTTGGACGGCGTAATGAAAATGGTAAACTCGAAATCCTGGGCTCAGGCAAAGCTGAGTCGTTGGGGGTAAAGCGGGGTGTTGTTTCAAATATTGATTACACGGTTCAATCGATCAAAGAAGCTGTTCAGGAAGCTGAACAGAAATCCAATGTTAAAATCCATACTGTTAATGTGGGTATTGCAGGTCAACATATTAAAAGTATACAGCATCGGGGATCTTTGATCCGTAATAATATTGATGATGAGGTAAGCCAGAAGGATATCGATACCCTGATCAGCAATATGTTTAACCTGGCTATGAATCCGGGTGAAGAAATTATTGATGTAATTCCTCAGGAATATATCATCGATAACGAACAGGGTATTAAACAACCGATTGGTATGTTAGGGCATTCTTTGGAGGCCCATTTTCATATCATTACTGGTTTAACGGCTGCTGCTAAAAATATCTACAAATGTGTTAAAAAGGCTGGACTGGAAGTTGAGGAATTAATCCTTGAACCCTTAGCCTCTTCATGTTCGGTTTTAAGTGAAGAAGAAAAAGAGGCTGGAGTCGTTTTGGTTGATATTGGTGGTGGTACCACCGATATCGCAATTTTCCAGGATGGAATCATCCGGCACACTGCGGTAATACCATTTGGCGGAGATATTATTACCGAAGATGTTAAGGTTGGTTGCACGATTATTAAAAAGCATGCTGAAGATCTTAAAGTGAAATTTGGATCTGCTTTAGCTAGTGAGAATAAAGATGAGGAAATTGTTGCAATTCCTGGTCTTCGTGGTCGCCCACCAAAAGAAATCTCCTTGAAAAATCTTTCTCATATTATTCAGGCCCGTATGGAAGAAATAGTCGAGCATGTATATTATGAGATCAAAAATTCTGGTTTCGAAAAGAAACTAATTGCAGGAATTGTATTAACCGGAGGGGGATCGCAATTAAGGCATGTAGCCCAACTTACCGAATTTGTTACAGGAATGGACACCCGTATAGGATATCCTACAGAACATTTGGCAAATACTTCTCCTGAAGAAATGGGGATGCCAATGTATGCCACTGGGGTTGGTTTGGTTATTGAAGGTCTCGAACGATTTGAACGAAAAAATCGAGACGGAGCGATGGCTGTTGCTAACGATGATGAAGAACAAATGGAAACACCTCCTCAGGAAGAAACATTGCCTAAGGAAGAAGTCGCCAAAGAAAGTAAATCTAATATTACGGATTCTTTCTTAAAAAAGATTCAAAAGTTTTTTGAAGAAGATGATGTGAAGTAATTGAGTCATATCGAAATTATTATATTTTTTTTGACCGGTTTTGCTGTAATGGTAAAGCCGGTTAATAATTAACACGAAATTGTGGATAAGTTATTTGTCGCACATTTAAGTATGCGATTATTATGCATTAATTTTAAGTGAAAATATCTTAGCTTATGTTGGAATTTGATGCGCCTAAGGATCAGTCATCTATTATAAAAGTTATCGGTGTAGGGGGTGGTGGTAGCAACGCTGTTAACCACATGTACCACCAAGGTATCAAAGGAGTGGACTTTTTAGTGTGTAACACCGATGCACAAGCTTTACAAGCAAGTCCTGTTCCAAATAAAATCCAGTTAGGCGAACGCGAACTGGGAGCGGGTTCTAAACCTACTGTTGGTAAAGAAGCTGCATTAGATAGTATTGAACAGATAAAAGAAATCCTTCAACATAATACCAAAATGCTTTTCATCACAGCCGGAATGGGTGGTGGCACCGGAACGGGTGCTGCTCCTGTAATTGCAGCTGTTGCACGGGAGCTTGGTATCCTTACAGTGGGTATTGTTACTGTTCCTTTCAATTTTGAAGGAAGGAAAAGGAAACTTCAGGCTGCTCAAGGAATTGAGGAAATGAAACAATATGTGGATACCTTACTGGTGATTTGTAATGACAAATTACGAGAGTTGCACGGAAATCTGAAGCTTTCTGAGGCCTTCTCAGAAGCTGACAGTATTTTGATGGTTGCGGCTAAAGGTATTGCCGAGATTATTACCGTGGTTGGTTATATCAATGTCGACTTTGAAGATGTAAAAACAGTGATGCAAAATAGTGGTCGTGCGATCATGGGATCTGCAATTGCTGAAGGTGAGGATCGTGCTTTAAAAGCAATTCAACAGGCCTTGTCGTCTCCATTGCTCGATGATAACGATATTGAGGGTGCTGCAGATATTCTTTTATATATTGCTTCAGGTGATGAAGAAATATCGATGGATGAAGTAGCCTTAATAACTGATTATATTCAGGAAGAAGCTGGTTTGAAAGCTGAAATTATATGGGGTACAGGTGTTGATGAAGCTCTTGGTACACATATAAGTATCACACTTATAGCTACTGGTTTTACGAATGAAGAAAAAACGGGTTTAGCTCAGGAATCGGAAAAACATACAAAGGTGAATTTATATGGTGATGTGAAGCAAAATGCGAACATGCCTAAATCTAATGTATTGGACGTATCTCCTGTTAGTACTGGTAAAGCTGAAACCCGGACTGAAGAAGTTGCTGATGTATCTGGACCTTACTTGAAATCGGAAGTCAAGGAAAAGTCAGAACCACAGAATGTCAATCTACTCGAAATTACTGAGCCTGTGTTGGTGAAAAGTGAGACGAAGAGAGAGGAAATTAAGCCCGTTCAGGAAACTATATTCTCTAATGAACCAAATCGAATTGAGATTCCGGAACCCGGACTTGGTGGTGAATTGGAGAGGAAAATTGAAGAAACTCAGGAAACACGAAAGAAGAAACTAAGAGGCTTTAGTGTTTTCAAGAGCAATGATGACTTGAAATTCATGGAAGATGTGCCGGCATATAAAAGAAGACAAGTGGAGTTGTCTGAAAATGACCCGGCAGAGCAAGATAATGTATCCAGATATACATTAAGTGAGGGTGAGGATAAGCAAGTGGAACTTCGAGCAAATAATTCATTTTTACATAAAGAAGTCGATTAAGATGAGTCTGGAAAAACTAATAAATGACGATATTAAGCAAGCTATGCTAAATAGGGAAAGCAGGAAGCTTGCAGCTTTAAGAGATATTAAAGCAAAATTATTATTGGTAAAAACTGGCAAGGATGTTTCTGCTGGTGAAATTCCTGAAACAGTTGAAATGTCGACTTTGCAAAAGTTAGTGAAACAACGCATGGAATCTGCGGACTTGTACAAGTCTCAGGGACGCGAGGATTTAGCTGATGAAGAAATATTCCAGGCGGAAATAATAAAGGCCTATCTGCCTCAACAGATGAGTGAGGAGGATCTGACAATAGCAATTCAGGAAATCATTACCGAAACTGGAGTTCAAAGTATGAAGGAAATGGGAAGAGTTATGGGCATGGCTTCAAAGAAATTTGCCGGTAAGGCAGATAACAAAGTTGTGTCGATGATTGTTAAGAAGCTTCTTGGATAGAAATTGCTCAAAAGTATAAACAACGGGCTGATCAGTTATGGTCAGCCTGCTTTGTTTAAATTCAATTCCTTGTAGCAAGTCAGTATGTAGATGCAGGTATGATTAACTGATTTAATACCTACTTTTGTCTGAAGTTTAAAAGTTAGAAATGAAAGCAATAATAATAGGTCCGGCATATCCGTATCGTGGTGGAATCGCTGATACAAATGAGTCTCTTGCGAGATCATTACAACGTGTTGGTGTGGATGTAGAGATGATTACTTTTTCCATGCAATATCCTGGATTTTTATTTCCTGGGAAGACCCAGTTCTCTGATGATTCTAAGCCCGAAGGATTGAAGATTCACAGGATGATTAACTCAATAAATCCGATCAGTTGGTTTAACACTGGAGTCTACATAAAAAGACAGAAAGTTGACCTTGTTATTATTCGTTACTGGATTCCGTTTTTGGCTCCTGCATTTGGGTGGATTGCTCGTATGATTAATAAAAATACCACTGTAATAGCAATACCTGATAATATCATTCCACATGAGAAACGTTTTGGAGATGTCCAACTTACCAAATTCTTTACCGGTGGTTGTCATGGATTTATTCCAATGTCGACTTCTGTGCAAGACGAAATGAAGCAATTTACTGATAAGAAATCGATCTATCTGCCGCACCCTATTAATGATAATCTGGGACAGAAAGTTAATAAAGACTTGGCCCGTGAAAAACTGGGATTGGAAAAAGAGGGGAAGTACTTATTGTTTTTTGGCTTAGTTCGAAAATATAAAGGGCTCGATTTATTGCTTGAAGCTCTTGGACAGAATTTGCTATATGATTCAGGTATAAAACTAATGGTGACAGGTGAGTTCTATGACGATCCAAAGTACTATTATGACTTGATTGAAAAATATGGACTTAAGGATAAAGTCATTATTACTAACGATTTTATTAAAACAGAAGATATAAAATATTATTTCTCAGCAGCAGATCTTGTCACACAGACCTATCATACTGCTACCCAAAGTGGTATTACACAAGTGGCATACAATTTTGATAGTCCGATGCTGGTTACCAGGGTTGGGGGATTACCAGAGATGGTGCCACATAATTATGCCGGCTATGTTGTGGATAAAAATCCGGCTGATATAGCTGCTGCAATAAACGATTTCTTTGTTAATAAGCGATTTGTTGAGATCTCTGACAACGTGGCTCAGGAAAAGCTTAAATACTGCTGGGATACCTTTGCGGAAAAATTGCTTGCATTTAAAAAAGAATTGAAATAAAATTCTGATACAAAGACGCAAAGGTTCGAAAAAGAAATATTTGTAATGTTCCTTAAGAACAAGGATCTTAGATCCGATTCCCACGTCTCAAAAGGCATTAATTACAAGGCAAAAACATAGGCTCGTAATTATTTATAGAAGTCATAATTTAAGAATAGTGTAATTTGGGTAGAGACATCACCTTGTGATCCAGGTAATGATCATTGGTGTTCTTTTCTCCGTAGCTAGTATGTCTTAAAATTAATCCTTTTTACATTTTTTTATTATCTACTGCATCGATATGACTGGCTTAGTCTGCGTTCTGGTAATTCTTCGTGCCTTCGAGTCCTCGCGGCTAAAATTTATATAAAAAAAAGCCCCTCAAAAGAGGAGCTTTCAACTTGGAAATATCTTGGATTAAGCACCTAGCATTACACGTTTGAATGCTGTTGCTTTTAAGTCCTTATCATTTCTTGCAATATAATCTTTAACAAATACTTTGCTTTCCTTGATAAATTCTTGGTTTACCAAAGTGTTCTCTTTGAAGAACTTGTTTAATTTACCCATTGCAATTTTTTCCAGCATATGTTCTGGTTTACCTTCCTGACGGATTTGATCTTTTGCAATTTCAAGTTCTCTGTCGATGATTTCCTGAGCGATACCATCCTGGTCAACAGCTACTGGAGCCATTGATGCAACTTGCATAGCGATATCTTTACCAGTTACGTCAATACCTTCAACACCAGCTTTGTTGAAACCTACAATTGTAGCCAAACGGTTACCATTATGGTTGTAACCTCCAACGTAAGGAGCTTCGATAGTTTCAAGGTGAGCAACATCGATTTTTTCACCAATCTTACCAACCATTTCAGTTAGGCTATCAGCAATCTTTAAGCCATCAATCTCAGAATCTTTTAATGCTTCTACTGTAGAAAGTTTATTCGAAACAGCGATATCAAGAAGACGGTTAGAGTATGCGATGAAATCTTCGTTCATTGCTACGAAGTCAGTTTCGCAGTTTACCATAATTACAGCACCAAAAGAATTATCTTCTGATACTTTAGCGATTACGATTCCTTCGTTAGCGTCACGATCAGCACGCTTACTAGCAACTTTTTGTCCCTTTTTACGTAGGATTGCGATTGCTTCATCAAAATCACCTTCAGCTTCAACTAGTGCCTTTTTGCAGTCCATCATACCAGCACCAGTTTGCTTTCTTAACTTGTTAACGTCAGCAGCAGTTATCTTAGCCATGTTTTTTTGTTTTATTCTGTGTGTAAATATGTTCAAAATAAAAGTCCGATGGTGGTAATTATTAAAGTCTTAACTAAATAATAACATCCGCCGGATAAAATAAAGGAATTCCGAAATTCCCTGATTTGACTGAAAGACCGCCATGAAGCTGACTTTCATAGGGAATTCCGGAATTGACAAATTTATTTGTTGTCAGAAGCTTTTTTCTTAGCAACCGGCTTTTTAGCAGGCTTCTTAGCTTTTTCTTCCTTTTGCTCTTCAACCTCATCTTCGAGCTTGATTTTAGCTTCTCTCTGTCGTGCTTCGATAGCATCAAGATCTTCAGCTTCTTCTTCCTCTTCCTCAGCGATAGCCTTAGCAGCAGCTTCTTTCTCAGCTTTAGCTGTAGCAGCTTCTTCAGCTTTCTTATCACGCTCCAAAGATCTTTCAGTAAGACCTTCTTCGATGCACTGAATCATATATTCAATGATTACTTCGATAGATTTTGAAGCATCATCGTTTGCTGGGATTGGGAAATCAACTGCATTTGGATTAGAGTTGGTATCAACGATTGCGAAAGTTGGAATGTTCAACTTCTTTGCTTCAGCAACAGCAATGTGTTCCTTGTTGATGTCAACGATAAAAATTGCAGATGGAAGACGATTCAAATCAGAAATAGAACCTAAGTTTTTCTCAAGCTTGGCACGTTCACGAGTGATTTGAAGACGTTCTCTCTTTGAGATGTTTTCGAAAGCTTGACCTTTCATCATCTTGTCGATAGAAGTCATTTTGCGAACCGCTTTACGGATTGTCGCAAAGTTGGTAAGCATACCACCAGGCCAACGTTCAACAACGTAAGGCATGTTAGCTCTTTTCACTTTATCAGAAACGATCTCTTTCGCTTGCTTCTTAGTAGCAACGAAAAGAATTTTCTTTCCTGACTTAGCAATCTGCTTTACTGCTTTTCCGGCTTCTTCTAATTTTGCCTGAGTTTTGTACAGGTCGATGATGTGAATACCATTACGCTCCATGAAAATGTAAGGAGCCATGTTTGGATTCCACTTTCTTCTCAGGTGACCGAAATGTACACCTGCGTCCAATAAACTTTTAAATTCTAATTGTGGCATTTTTTGTAATGTGTTTACATTCGTTTAATCAATTGTCCAGTAGTTCTCTGTTTCCAGAAAAGTCTAAACAATTTAGATACTAAACAGCACTTTTTAATATAATATAATAAATATAAAATATTAACGCTTGCTGAACTGGAACTTCTTACGTGCTTTAGGTTGTCCGTATTTCTTACGCTCAACCATACGTGGGTCACGACGTAGCAAGCCTTCTGCTTTTAATGCTGGACGATAATCCTCATTAATTTCGCAAAGTGCTTTTGAAATTGCCAGACGTAGAGCTTCTGCCTGACCTTTGAAACCACCACCATCAAGGTTGACTTTAACGTCATATTTACCTTCATTTCCAGTGATTAGGAAAGGTTGGTTCACTACATACTGTAAAATAGAGATTGGAAAGTAATCTTTGTAATCTCTTCCGTTAACAGTAATTGTACCATTACCCTCAGTCATGTAAATACGGGCAATTGCTGTTTTTCTTCTACCGGTGTTATTTAAAGCTTCCATGTTGCTTACTTAATTTTGTTTAAATCAATGGATTTTGGTTGTTGAGCTTCTTGGTTGTGTTCAGCACCTACATAAACTTTCATGTTTTTGAAGATCTGACGACCCAGACGGTTTTTAGGTAGCATACCTTTTACAGCTTTCTCAACTATTCTTTCAGGATGCTTTTGAAGCAACTCTACTGGAGTAGTGAAACGCTGACCTCCTGGATAACCAGTGTGACGAACATAAACCTTGTCGTTCAACTTGTTACCGGTAAGTTTAATTTTTTCAGCATTGATAATGATAACATTATCACCGCAGTCTACATGAGGAGTGAAACTTGGCTTGTGTTTACCTCTCAGAATAAATGCAACTTTTGACGCTAAACGACCTAAAATTTCGTTTTCAGCATCAACAATGATCCACTCTTTCTGAACTGTGGCCTTGTTTGCGCTCTTTGTCTTGTAACTTTGAGTATTCATTATAAAATTTTCTTTATAGCACCAAAGTGCTGTTACACCAATACCTTTAATTTATCAATCGTGATGCTTTAAGCCTGAGCACCATACAACAGGCTGTTATTAAGCTGATTGATATAGGCATGACAAACGGGGCTGCAAAGTTAAAAAATTATTTTCTTTTTTTTGTAAAAAATTAGTACTCATTTGATAATGATTTTTTTTTGACATAAAAAAACAGTGATTTCAGTTTTAATTCGAGGGCTTAAGGAATGAAATTATTATCCTTAAAATTTAATGAGCTTAATTTTCCCGATATTCTCAGTAATATGCTACCACAACCAAATTTTTGTATTTTCGCAGTCGGTTAGTAAATTAAACAAAAGGCTATGTCTATTTCTGTTCAGAATATAACCAAGATTTATGGTGAGCAACGTGCTCTGGATAATGTTTCACTGGATATTAAAACAGGTGAGATTGTTGGATTACTAGGACCCAATGGTGCTGGTAAATCAACGATGATGAAAATTATCACTTGTTTTCTTCCTCCTACTCACGGGACTATTGCAGTAGATGGTTATGATGTGATGCAGGATTCAATAGAAGTACGTAAGCTTGTTGGTTATCTTCCTGAACATAATCCTCTTTATCTGGATATGTATGTGAAGGAATATCTCGAGTTTGTTGCCGGTATTTATAAAATCGATGACAAATGGAAGCGGGTAATGGAGATGATTGATATTACCGGTTTGGGACTTGAACAAAACAAAAAAATCGGAGCTTTATCAAAAGGATATCGTCAACGTGTGGGATTAGCTCAGGCGATGATTCATAATCCTAAAGTATTGATTCTGGATGAGCCTACTTCCGGACTTGATCCTAACCAACTAGTGGATATAAGAAATCTTATTAAGGAAATAGGAAAAGAAAAGACAGTGATGCTTTCCACACATATCATGCAGGAAGTGGAAGCGGTTTGTGATCGTGTGATTATTATTGATCGTGGAAGTATTGTTGCTGATGATTCCACTGTAAATATTTCGGCTCAAACATCAGGAAAGCAAATTATCCGTGTGGAATTTGATCAGAAAATTGATGAAGAGCTTATCAAAAATTTAAAAGGTGTTAAACAAATCACACCAGTAAGTGCCAATGTTTGGAAACTGGAATCAGATCAGGACGTTGATCTTCGATCTGATATTTTCCAATTTGCGGTTGATAATGGATTCAAGGTTCTTGCTATGAATAAGGAAGAGCAACGACTTGAAGATGTTTTTCATGCGTTGACAAAAAAATAGGTTTGTCATCTGTTTGATGATTGTTTTTTTATTACTTTTGCAACCGAATTGCAGTTTATTTGTTAAACTGTAATTCAGCTGGATGGATTTGATTGATTGCAACCAGTAAAAAAAATTGCTAAACCAATGCGTTTAACATTTTGGCTCTCCAATCAACCTCCCATCTGTCATTATTTAATTATAAGTCAAAATTTTCATATAATGGGATATTTATTTACATCAGAATCTGTTTCTGAAGGACATCCAGATAAGGTGGCCGATCAGATTTCAGATGCGATTCTTGATGAATTACTTCGTCAGGATCCGGACTCAAAAGTAGCTTGTGAAACTATGGTAACAACAGGTTTGGCTGTTGTTAGCGGTGAGGTTAAAACAAAAGGTTACGTTGATGTTCAAAAAGTGGCCCGTCGTGTAATCAATCGTATTGGTTATACCCGATCAGAATATATGTTTGATGGTGATGCCTGTGGAGTGCTTTCATCGTTACACGAACAATCACCCGATATCAATCAGGGTGTGGTTCGTGAAACTGAGGATGAACAAGGAGCTGGTGACCAGGGAATGATGTTTGGTTATGCATCTAAAGAAACTGAGGATTATATGCCTTTATCGTTGGTGTTGTCGCATATGTTGCTTCAGGAATTGGCATGCATTCGTCGTGAAGGAAAGCAAATGGCTTATTTGCGTCCTGACTCAAAGTCACAGGTGACTATTGAGTATGGCAACGATAACCAGCCAATGCGCATTCATACCATCGTTGTTTCGACACAGCATGATCCTTTTGATGAGGATGAGAAGATGTTGAAACGCATTAAGGAAGATGTGCAAAACATTTTGATTCCACGAACAATGAGTCGTTTAACTGCTGAGTTAAAAGCTTTGTTTGAAAAGGATTTTATTCTTCATGTTAATCCAACCGGCAAGTTTGTAATTGGTGGTCCTCATGGTGACACCGGTCTGACAGGTCGTAAGATTATTGTTGATACTTATGGTGGTAAAGGAGCTCACGGTGGTGGAGCCTTCTCTGGTAAAGATGCTTCAAAAGTCGACCGTTCAGCTGCTTATGCATCACGTCATATTGCTAAGAACATTGTAGCTGCCGGTGTTTGTGATGAAGCACTTGTACAGGTTGCCTACGCAATTGGGGTTGCTGAGCCGGTTAGTATCTTTGTGAATACTTATGGTACTACTAAAGTAAATTTGACTGATGGCGAAATCGCTGAAAAGATCAATGAGATCTTCGATATGCGCCCTGCTTCAATCATCAAGCGACTAAAGTTGAAATTACCTATTTATGAGCAAACTGCTGCGTACGGACACTTCGGACGTGATTATAAAGAGGGGGTGGAGACTGTGAATTATAACGGTACACCAGAACAAATGAAAGTTGAGTACTTTACCTGGGAAAAACTGGATTACGTTGAGAAAGTAAAAGAAGCTTTTAAGTTATAAGTTGTTGGTTTTAGGTGATAAATCTTCAACCTGAATAATAAATCCGATTGTTGACGTTTAGTTGGCAATCGGATTTTTTTATGCATGTACTGGATTCAAACGGTTCAAGAAGAATCTAATTTTGGGCTCATTGTCGGGGGGGCAACCTGAACTCTGTCGTTAATGAAGAGTATTTAACCGCAACTTGGTTCGTGTTCATTCGTATAATTAGTGGATTCTAACTTTACTAACGATCCACCGTTCATAAGTTTCGTTTCAAGCATATGAAATCCGAACAAAATCTTTTTAAGTTTGAGACTATAATAAATTGAATTCTAAAAGATCATGATATCCGGAAGAAGAAAAATACTACTGTCTGTGGTTGCTAATGTGGTGGTTTTTGGATTGCTATTTGTGGTGGTTCAGAGATATTCGGTAGATTATGAAAAGGAGGATGAATTTGAGTTGTTTACGGATCAGCAAAAAGCTTGGTTGGATACCAATCATCTTTCATCATTTTGTGTCCCATACCATGATTCCACTCAGCAAATTATAAAGCATAAGTACTTTATGCTTTCTTACAACGAGGAAACAGAACAGGCCGATTGGGTGGCTTATGTTTTGCATGAAGATATGACTTACGGGAAGGCCTCACGTAAGAACAATTTTAAAAAAGATGCAAAGGTGAAAACGGAATCTGCAAGCTCGAAGGATTATCATTTGACCGGGTTTGACAGGGGACATTTGTTACCTGCCGCTAATATGAAGTTCAGTCAGAAAGCAATGGATGAGACTTTTTTAATGAGCAATATCTCTCCTCAGGAGCCTGGCTTTAACAGGTATACTTGGAAAGATCTGGAGCAATTTGAACGTTCATGGGCCCGTAAAAATGATCGACTGTATGTAGCCTGTGGTCCGATAATTATTGATTCAAGTTTTCGTATCGGAAAGAATGCTGTTGCAATACCCCAAGGCTTCTTTAAGGTTATCCTCGATTTGGAAGCTCCGGAATATAAAGGGATTGGTTTTGTTATGCCCAATTCGATTAACAGTATGCGCACCCTTGATTTTGCCGTTACAATTGATTCAATTGAAAATCTTACCGGGTTTGATTTTTTTCATGAATTGCCTGATGAAATTGAAGCCAAATTGGAGTCCGATACGTTTTTGAATAAGTGGTTCGAGATTTCAGGGAAGAAATAGACTATTTAAAAGAATAATCTAATTTATCATAAAATTGAAAAGGTCACACCATGGTGCTGTGACCTTACTTTATCTTACATCCAAATTCTAATTCCTAATTAAGGTATTTGGTCTTGATTTCTTCTATCATTCCATCCGAGCTATCTTCCAGGATGTCCAGAACATCATCAAAGCCTTGAGAGCCTCCGTAATACGGATCAGGAACATCTCCACGGAATGATGTGCTGAAATCAGTCATCATAAACAGTTTGGCTTTATGTTCCTTTGTTCGTGTCATCGCTTCCAAATTGCGATAGTTCTCGCGATCCATAGCAACAATAATGTCAAAGGAATCGAAATCAGATGGACGAACCTGACGAGACAAGCTGGTCAGATCATAATCACGACGTTTAGCGAATGCCCGCATACGATGATCAGCTCGTTCCCCCTCATGATATCCTGAGGTTCCGGCACTGTCTACAAAAATTTCATTTTCCAGATTATGATCAACTAAGCGGGATTTTAAGACCGCTTCTGCACTGGGAGAGCGACAGATATTTCCCAGGCATACAAATAGTACTTTTAACTTCATGTATTAACCTTACAATTACCGCGGCAAAGATAATCTTTTTTTATTATTCACAAATACAGGCAATTATTGCCTTTTTTATATGGATGTATACTCCTGCTATGGAATTTGTTTTAATCCATTTGATATCATTTTAAAATGTATAATAGATTCCTAATTCACCAGTCATATTGATGTTGTCAAAATCTTCATAAGTAGCGAAGCCTCCCATGAAGTTCATACTAATCGATTCCAGAGCTAATATCTCAATGCCTATGCCGACTCCTTGATTCCATTCTCCGCTGTGCTTATTATTGTAATATGACGAATAATTGGAGTTTTTGCCAAATGGATCAAATTTGTAATTCTGATACCGGTTTGATGCGTACATGAACAGTCCTGTTTTCCTACGATCAATCATTTTGTAGATAATGGTCATTCCGAAGCTTAGTTTCTTATCATTATGGTTTCGCATGGTGTAAAATGTCGTTTGGGCACCCCACCTGGACTGATTATAACGGTACGAAATTCCGTTACCGGTTGTATGACCTGCGGCTATACCAATGTAGTGTTTGTATGGCTTTTTGGATTGGGTATTTGTTGTATCCTGAGCAAATGTTGTTTTAGTTATAGCAACTAAAAAACTTATTGCGAGAAGTAATTTTATCAGTTTCATAATTATTATCAGTGATTTCTTAATTGATATACAATTTATAATTTATAGAAAATGCCGCTTTCGAAAACCAATTTGATATTTTCTAACTCATCGTAAGAGCAATATCCTCCCATTAGACATATACTTATATTTTTCATGATAATAAATTCGATACCAGCACCAAAACCAACATTCCAGGAGATATTTTCGGAATCATCAATTTCAAAATATTTGAATGGATTGTTACGATTGTAATAGTTGTTTGTTATAAAACGCTGACCAGAGTATAAAAACAAACTGGAGTTTTTTCTCTGGGCAATTTTGTACATAAAAGCAAAGCCAATCGTTGATTCGACCAATTTCTTTTGAATAAATGGTGCGTATGATATCTGTATCATGGTCTTTCCATGTGTAATCCTGTAGGATAATCCATGTCCGCTCATTCCTCCAAATGAAGCACCCAAATGTTGGTCAGCTTTTGCCGTTTGTCTTTGTTTCAATGTTTCCTGGGCTTGGATATTGCTATTCAATAATATGCAGGATGATATAATTATGAGGTACTGAATTAGTTTCATGTAATGGAACAATTATGTGGTTATAGTATATACTAATGAAGTAAATTATTTGCAATAATAAGGAATGTTGCGGAAGTAGATTAGATTATTACGCTATTTATAAAAATATAAATACGAAGTATATGATATTCATAACAACTTGAAATTTTGTGTGACCATGGGCGAAATAGAAATACAGTCAGAATCCTACGCCTGACTGTATGACACATCCTTATTAAATCGCCTTCACAGGGACACAAATGTCAATAGTGTAGTTTCCGTCGACAGGTGGATGCAGGTATTTTTCAAAGCAAGGTTTATCGTCCGGTTGGTAGCCGGAGTTTGGTAACCATTGGCCATACACCCAATCCCATGCAGTTTGAAAATCCGATCCGGTAAGTTCAAAGCGTGCAACGGCATACTTTGCTTGTTCAAGTTCCATTTTTCCGATTTCACCTTCAACTTTGGTTTCTTCAGGAACCGTAATACATAAACTCATTCTTAGATTATCTCCAAGAGCAACATTGGGATCATCGTGATATAAAACCATAAAATAGAAATCATCTCCACCAAGTAATCCGTTAGCTCCTGCCCAGGTAAAAAGTTTGTTTCTCAGTTCCTGAAACAATTCCTGATTTCCGTCATATGCACCCATATTCCTGATATAAGCAACTGTCATTTTTTGAAGTTCTTTCACTTCCACGCCTTTGTTTATTTCCATATTTGTCCGCCATTTAATTGTTTGTAATTCGGGACAAAAGTAGATTTGAGGCATCGTATCGTCTTGTAGCGAATTGCTTTGCAGTTGACTTATATTGCTATTTTCTTTTCTGAACTCAGAAGGTGAAATATGAAAGTGATTTTTAAAATTTCTGGAGAAAATGGAGATATCAGAGAATCCGCATTTTAGAGCTATTTCTGATATATTCTCATGCTTGTTGGTTTTCATGAGAGCTGCAGCTTTTTCAAGTCGCAAGCGAAGAATAAATCTGAACGGAGTTTCCCCAACAGCAGCACTAAAAATCCGGTTAAAATGGAATTTCGAAAAGTTAGCCACCGAAGCCAACTCTTCCAGTGTCATTGGTTTCTCAAGATGTAACTCAATATAATCGATCGCCTTGTTGACCCTGGAAATATATTCTGTATTTCTTTCTTTTATTACTGGCATATTACTTTAAAGCCTTGTCTACGATTTTATCAAATCGCGAATCCATACAAACACTTACATCTGTGGTGATAAACTTTCCATCATAAAATAAGGAAAAAATTGTAGCAGGACTTGGAGCAGCTTGTGCCTGTTCTTTACTTTTTAGTTTGATGATTTTTAAAGGCAGGTTCCTCTTTTGGGCGGTCTCTGTCAATGAGGTTTTTACATGATATTCTGAAAAGGGACACCTGTTAGAATAATAGGCTACCAGACCTGCTTCTTCAACTATTCCTGGTTGTAATACGGATTCACAGAACTTTGGATTTTCCACATCCGGCTCAAGTTTCTTTACCAATAAGATAAAGCCATCACGAGTCTCTTCCACCTTCTCAAAGCCCTGACGTAATAGCCATTTGGTATCACTCATAAAGTGAAACTTCTTTGCGCCAACAACAGTCACAAGACCTTTTTTACCTTGATTCTTAGCATCATTCATGGCTATATTGATTAAATCTTTTCCATAGCCTTTCCCTTTATATTGCCCCGAAACCCAGAAACAATTAACCAGGAGATAGTTGGGAGCATCAACAGGAACCCATCCGTTTTCCGCCGGACCGTATTCGATAAACACTTTTGCCCGGGTATCAATACGATGGAAAACATAACCGTTTTCAAATTCCTGTTTCAGCCAGTTCTTTTTGGCTTCATAACTCTCTTTACACTTCTTATCTGAAATCGCACAACAAATATGTTCCTGATCGATGTTGTTCTTATCCAGCTTGATAATATCTATTTTATTTTCCATTTCTTATAATTGTTATGCCACGAAGACACGAACCTGCCTGCGGCAGGCAGGGACACAAAGATTAGATTAAAGATCAAAAAAAAACTTCGAGCCTTTGTGTCCTGTTCGGCATAGGCTGTGCCTATGTCGTATTATTCTTGTAGGCTTAGCCTACCATTATTTAATGACGAAGTTGTCTCGAAGGCTTTCGGGATCGCCAAGCACTTAATTATAATACTGTTTTTCAATTTCTATTGCTAATCCTTCACAGGTATCCAAACCTCCGTAAGAATATCCTCTTCCGAAACCTTATCCGGATTATTCAGGTATTTTTCAAATGGCATACTATTTCGCAACTTTATACCACTTTGCAGTAGCCAATCCAGGTAAATGGATTTATACAAATCATTAAGGCCGGAGTATGATCCTTTTAGAAGAAACACAGCATATTTGCCTCCTTCAACCGAAATTGTTCCAAACTCACCTTCTACTTTTGCCGCTTGTTCAGTACTTATACAGGCGTAAAATCGACATTGTTCACTTCGGGTGATATTGGGATCATCATAGCTTAAACCAAGATATTCTGTACTCTCATTGATCAACTCCTTTTGTTTAGCAAATTTCCATAGTTTGCGCCATGCGGATTCATAATCAACTTCAGAACCATATTTTGCAATAATGCGGATATAAACCAATTCTATTTTTTCAATAAACCTGAACTTCGGATTTAGTTGTTTTACCTCACTTTTGGTTTCCGGAATCTGATTTGAAAAGTAAGTATGGATATTCCTGAAAGCAGAAGGAGTTACACCAAAATGTTTCTTAAAAGCCTTCGATAAGGAATATTGAGATTGGTAACCTGCTCGTTCAGCAATTTCTGTTAATGAGAAATTTGTTGTTTGTAATTTCTGAGCAGTATATTCCAGCCGTAGTCGTGAAATATGGGAAGCAAGCGATTCACCAATAATACCGCTGAATATCCTGTGAAAATGATATTCCGAAATATTTGCAACACCCGACAAGGTTTTTAAATCAAGTGTATTATTCAGGTTTGTGTTGATATAATCCACCACCCGGTTTATGGCTTGATGGTATTCATTATTGGTTTCTGTTTTCATGGCTCACAGCTTATAAGGCAAAAGTACGCTTTGCCCCATTTTGCAGCTTATCCATTCTTGCTTTTTTTAGTTTAATAGGATTTCTTCTTGATTTCAGTCTTACAATTCAAACAAAAGTCCCTGTGACAGGATAAACCCGTATCACAAACCTTGCAAGTCCATCGGATTTCTTCATTAATGAGGAATTTCTCAAGTCCATTATCTCGAATAAACTCCAGGTTTTCAATCATACTCATTCCATACTTGGAGCGGTATCGCTTGTCGAGATTCTTTAATCTTGTGCACGGGTATTTATCACACTCATAGCAGAAACCGGATTCCGTTTGGGCCATTCTTTCGCAATTTACAATACTGCAACTACGGCATTGGTTATGTTTATTTGGATCATCCTTTTTAAAACAACCTCCACAGGGATTTTTATCACGAAGATGGCCAATACACAGTCCGCAATTCATACCGCAGGGGGCGATCAGGTTTCTGTATTTGAGTGAGGTATTCATCTTTATAATATACGAGAGTAAATTTCAGCATTTTTTTACTCTTGTATTAAGTTCGAGTGGAAATATTATGCTTGTTTTGTTGGAAGCATAAGTTTTATATTAATTATTCTTTGTCAAAACCCGACAATATGTTTTTTCAAATTCTCACCAATACCAATAAGTATACCGTGATGATTTTCGCAGATCAACCACTTCATTTCTTTATTGATGATATAATACTCGAATCCATAGCATTCTCCGATAAGCTTTGTCAATATTTCAGGTCTGCACTCATAAATCTGGAAACGGACTTTGCCATCATCCTCAGTTATTAACCAGACTTTTTCCTGAATGTTAGGTATGATGTTGATTAGATGCTTGTAGGGCTCTTCAAAGCCTGAAATGATAAAATTATCTTGCCGAAAATCTTCCCACCACCATGGTTTATTGTTTGGTTTTACAAAATGAGAAAAACATTTATCGAAAACTTGAGATCGATCTTTTGAATTAAGCAATCTGATATCATCTTCACCTAACTCTAATATTTTTATTGCTTCCTTAACCTCTTCTTTAACAAATCCCATATCTCTGATTTGTTTATTATAATTAGTTTCCATTATTACGGATACCAAATATATCGGATTATCAGGAATTGATTAATGTGACAAGTAAATTTAATCGGTATTGTAATTTTGGATTTCTTACTTTCTTTGTGTCTTTTCTATAGAAAAACGAAAAATCTATACATAAACAAATACATCTGTATAGAAAAAGGCCATATTAATACATGTTAGTTGTGAAGAGATAAAGTCGTATTATGACTACGAAGGTAATATTTACACTTGTTTCTCTAACGAGAGTAAAAATAATCAAAATTTACCCTCGTTTTTCTATCTGGATGCTGAATCTAATCATCTCTTATTTAGGGAAATGCTAAAAACTTTAATAACGAGGAGGGCTTATTTAAGAAAATGACGAAAAATTAAAATAAGAGATTTTTTATTTAAGATAGACTTAATTGGGTATTTTATTTCTTCTCCTCAAAACTCAATAGACCACTCTCCACCTTCTTCCGAATCCGTTCTCCCGTTCTGCAATAGACAATTTCAGGTGACTCGGATTTCTCATAAACATTGATCCAGGTGCTGTATTTTCTGGGAATGGTATCCCAACGCGGGTGGAAAGCTATGCACACTTTCCCCGAAAACCTGTTGTTTTCAGCAAGTTCCAGTTCCTTGCAACACATAACGCCATTACCTCTGGTTTCGACTGTAACCAGTTTTCCATTGGTTAAGCCTTCAATCTCAAGATATAAATTCCCGAAACCGTTTTCAGATACCGTCGTACTCCATTCGGTTTTGGTGACGGTTAATTCGAGTTCTTTCTTGTCTTCTTGTGCTTTAACCATTGTGCAGGTTAGTAGGACTAGTAGGAGGGGGGAATGTTTTAGATTCATGGGGGTTGTTTTATTGAATTTATTATAGTGGTCGTAATTATGTTTCTGATAATGAAATGATTCTTACTCTTCAATAAGTTTTCTTATATTTTCATATTCGGGTTTACTTAGTAGATCAACTTCCTTTTGCGTGGCAAGAAGAACAGCATCTTGTACTTTCCTAATTCTTGAAATCATTGGGGAAATAATAGAATTACTGTGATTCAGAAAGTCATATAAGTCTTTCTCGTTAGAAGGTAATTTGTATCCTTTCGAACAACTAGATATCAGTATACCATTATCACGTAATTTCGCTATTATCTGAGATCTAAAATAATGAATGGAGATGCTATGATTCATTCGAACTTTTGTTATTCTATTTACCAGTTCGTAAGTAGGAGTATAGATCGTTGGGTTAATGTGCTTGAAATAGAAAAGAAGATATTTCAAACATGTGATCTGATCTTGGACTATTATGTCTAATGAATCCTGATTTTTATCTATAAATTGGTGAGCCAAATTTTGACTAAGCTCTGCAATAGTAGGATTGAAGTCTAGGAAATCATTTGGTTTATAAGTGTATGGCTTGAAGCTTACTGGCCAATGTTTTATGTGAATGACTTTAGGTGCTATTATTTCTAAAAAGACATCTTTTTTTTCAGATAGCTTTCTTTCATCGTAACATCTGGCTAATGTACCTGATATGAAATCTGCGATTTGAACTAGACCAAGATCTTTACTATTTGTAAATCGGAAATCAGATTGGTGAAAAAGATCTGGAATATGATTGTCTCTAATATAACTAATAAACTCAATCATAAATTTATTACCTCCATGTTCATCTGCGATTACTTCAAGATTGGGAAAAGTCTTGTAAAGTTCCCTATCGACAAGGCTATGAATAAATTTATAGAATGACCTTTTATAGCGGAATCCCTCTGAATATAGGGCTTTTTTGTCTACTACTACAGAATAAATAGTAAATTCCAGAGCACAAATCTCCATTAGAATTTTCTCTCTTCTGCCATCATTATTCCCAACTTTGCTAGATTTTATTTCGCCAGTCTGAAAATTAATCGATCTGATTTCTTCAAGCCTACTTTCGATGTCATATATTTTATCATTATCTACAATAATTGCAGTTACGATAAAATGGGTTGAGTTTTGTATATTATCAAATTCGAGTCCGCTATTGCCAAATTCGTCAATGTAGGCTGATACCTGTTTCATAATGGATGTTAATCCTATATTAATGAATATAGAATACTTTAAATGACCTTAATCTTAGGATGATAATATTATTTAATTAATTCAGAGGCGTATAATTTTTAGAAAGAAGTATCCTAATAATATTATAATCCAGAAACGAATATAATGAAAATATAAGTAAGATTAAAAACTTGTGTATTTCTTAATAGTGTTGTCAAATTTCTAATAACCAATCGCAAGGTAAGAATTATTCTCCTGAAACAACCCTCAATCCTTGCGCGCCGTGCTCCAAACAGAATTCTACTAAACCTCAACCGCGGCGCGCCGGTATGATCGTCGCTATCCTAACCCTGGATGATTCCCAGGGCTGAATTGAAATAGACTTCCAGTCTTTAATCCTCCGCCTCGTACCTCGGCACCTCCTTTTCCAAAGGAGGACAGTAGCATTTATCAATCCTTTTGCATAGTAAATCCAGGGCATCTGGAAAGTCAGATTGAAAAATATATGGTAATCTATTTTATTGAGATAGACCTGATTCTGGATCTTCATTTCTTTAGATCCCTCAGTCGTTGCACTCCTGAGGGATGACATCCAAGGTCAGATGGTGAGGAGGAACAGGCGGCGGAGACGTCTCTTGAAATTATATTATGTCTCCGCCGCCTGTTCCTCACAAAGCCTCTAGCATTATGTCATCCTAACGAACGAAGTGAGGAAGGATCTATTTTTTATCACGTAAGAAATTAAACCACATGTTAACCTAAGAACCTTTATAGTAGCGACGCGCCATGGCATGTCTTCATTTGAATGAGAAGGCAGTTCTAGTTGTAAAGAATTCAGTAGGACTTCAACGTTGTGGTGCTCACAGAGTTCCCTCCTTCGTTGGGATGACCGGAAAGGTTTTATTAATAAATAAAAAAGTGTAAATTTGCGGCCGCAAAAAGCGAAGTGTACATTGAAAGGTAAGAGCTTGTAGGCTTGGGTACTAAGTGGCGTTTGACAGAAAATGCAATCTTATTTCAACCATTTAATGCTTTGGGTGTTGTTATGCTCACAGTAAATAAGCAGATTGAAATTAGTTAGTATAATAATATGTCAAACGAGATAAGTACATTAAGAGATAAGCGAATCCATGCGGTTCAGGAGGTGCGTCATTTGAGCGATTCGGCCTTTGTATTGAAGTTCGATCGCAACGGTTTTGATTTTGAGCCGGGCCAGTATATTAATGTGGGTATTGAGGGTGATTTATTTTCACGTGAGTACTCCATTTACAGTCCTGGTGATGCCGAATATATGGAGGTGTTGATCAAAGAGGTGGAAGACGGATTGGTTTCGAAGAAACTGAAGAAGTTAAAGTCGGGAAAGAATATAATGATGGACGGCCCTTTTGGATTTTTTAATATCAAGCCGGAAGATGTGGAGAAGAAGAAGTTTCTGTTCGTTGCGAGCGGTACCGGAATTTCGCCTTTTCACAGTTTTGTAAAGTCGTATCCCAACCTGGATTACAAGTTGGTACACGGAATCAGAAATGCTTCCGAAATGTACGAACGCGAGGATTATGAAGCCGGGCACTATGTGGGTTGTACATCCAGAAGTAAGGATGGTGATTTTGCTGGAAGAGTAACCGAATATCTGAAGCAAAATCCTGTGGATGCAGACACATTATGTTACCTTTGCGGCAATGTTAATATGATACACGATGTGTATGATATTCTGGAATCTCACGGGATTCCGACAAATAATCTTCATGCGGAAGTTTATTTTTAGTTGTTAGATGTTAGACTTTAGAACTGAGATATTAGAATTTCTTTTATCTAAAATCGAAGTTCTAAACTCTCTGAGGTGGTCTTTTAAAATGCATATACTCAGAGGTTAACAAAAAAAAGGTGTAAAACGTAAAAGGTTAAATAAAGAGAATGAAGTACCACGTTGTAACACTGGGGTGTCAGATGAATTTGTCGGATAGCGAGCGCGTGCGCACGGTTATTGACGATATGGGATATACCTGGACGGATAATGAAGATGAGGCAAATGTAATAGGTATAATCGCTTGTTCGGTTCGACAGAAAGCCATTGACAAGGTGTATACAAAGATCCAGAAATGGAACAAACGTAAAGATCGTGAGAGTGTGATTACCTTCCTTTCGGGTTGTGTTTTGCCTGATGATGAGAAGAAATTTCTTCGCACCTTCGATATTGTGTTTCAGATGAAGGATCTGCCGGAACTTCCTGAGATGATCCGGCAGTATGGTGTTACTACGCCTCAGGATTTACAGATTCATGATAGCATGCGTGATTTCTGGGCGGTTACTCCTCAGTACGAATCTACCTTCGATGCTTACATCCCAATCCAAAACGGATGTGATAAATTCTGTACTTATTGTGCTGTGCCTTATACCCGTGGCCGTGAGGTTTCGCGTCCATCTGAAGAAATCATCGAAGAAATGAAGCGTCTTGTTGAGGAAGGTTATAAATCAATAACGCTTCTTGGGCAGAATGTGAACTCCTATGGTTTTGATAAAAAAGGGGATGAAATAAGTTTCGCTGAACTGCTTCGCAAAATAGGGGAGTGGGGCGATACAAATAATAAAGATTTCTGGTTATACTTTACTTCGCCACACCCTCGTGATATGACCGATGATGTGCTGGAAGTAATCTCACAATATAAATGTCTTGCCAAGCAAATTCATATCCCGATCCAATCGGGTGATGAAAAGGTGTTGATCAAGATGAACCGCAAACATAATATGGATAAGTACCGCCATATTATTGAAAAGATTAGGGAGCTTCTCCCAGAGGCTACCATCTTTACGGATATCATTGTTGGTTTTACTGGTGAAACAGAAGAACAATTGGAGAATACTCGCAAAGCTATGGCAGAGTTTAAATACAATATGGCTTACATCGCGCAGTATTCGAAACGTCCGGGAGCAGCCAGTTCACGATGGGAAGATGATATTCCGCAAGAGGTGAAAAAGGAGCGTTTTCGTGCACTTACTGAGGAGTTGAAGATTCATTCTTTTGAGTACAATAAGAAGTTGATTGGGAAAACCGTTAAGGTTCTTGTTCGTGGCAAAGATAGAAAAGATGGTTGCCTGAGTGCATTGACTGAAGGGAAGTTGATCGTACGATTCGAATCAACGGATGAATCTATGATTGGTTCGTATCAGTATGTTAAAATTTCATCAGCCAGAGAGTTCTCGATGGAAGGTGATTTGGTAAGTGTAGAAAAGACTGAGGAAGTTATTGCATGAGTAGAAAAATAGCATTTAAGACATTGGGATGTCGTTTGAATCAGTATGAAACCGATTCATTGGCATCCCAATTTCAGCAAAAAGGATATACGGTTGTTGATGACCAGGATAAGGCTGATGTGGTAATCGTAAATACCTGTACGGTAACCAATCAGAGTGATCAGAAATCGCGAAATACCATAAACCAGTCGGCTCGTAAGCATGAGAATGCTGTGATGGTGGTGACTGGATGCATGGCTGAAAGCGGCAAAGACAAGCTGGAGAAAAATGAGAATGTGGGGATCGTTGTGGATAATGAACATAAGAGTTCTATTTTCCAGATTGTGGATAACCACTTCAAAGGAATAGAAACCAATATAGAGCAGCTGGATGCTGATTTGTTCAGCTACGATGCTGCAAAGGATACTTTCCACACCCGTTCGATGATCAAAATTCAGGATGGTTGTGATAATTTCTGTACCTATTGCATTATTCCAGCGGTACGTGGAGCGGCAACAAGTCGCCCAGTGGAGGATGTACTTGAGAACATTCGCAAGGTGGTTGATTTCGGTTTTAAGGAAGTTGTGCTTACCGGTGTGAATATTGGTCGTTATGACCATAACGGAATGAATTTCGAAGATCTTTTGGAAAAAGTTCTCGAGTTGTCCGGAGATTTCCGAGTGCGTATTTCTTCAATCGAACCCGATGGATTTGGTGAGCGTTTCTACCAAATGGTGAATCATCCAAAACTGACTCCGCACCTGCACTTATGTCTGCAAAGCGGTTCGGAGAAAATCTTGTTGGCTATGCGACGCATGCATACAGCTAAAGATTTTGTTCGATTTATAGATAAAGTAAGATCAATTCGTCCGGATTTCAATTTCACTACTGACCTGATTGTTGGGTTTCCTGGTGAAACCGACCAAGACCACAAAGATTCAATGAATGTAGCTCGTGAAATCGGATTCGGTCATGTACACACCTTCAAATACAGCAAACGTCAGGGAACACGTGCCGAACGTATGCCTAACCAGGTTCACGGAAAAATCATGACTCAACGCAGTGAAGATGTTCGTATTATGGCTGAGGAATTGAAGAGTGATTTCCGTTCGTCATTTATAGGTAAACAACAACGTGTTTTGGTTGAAAAGGTATTTGAAGATGGGTCAGCTTACGGTTATGGAGAAAGCTATGTTCCTGTGAAATTTAAAGGGAATATTATCCAAAAGAACGAATTCTATAATGTGAAAATATATGCCATCGAATCGGGAGAAGATCCTGATTTACTTGGGGAAGTTATATAAATAAAAAGCCACGAATTCACTAATTATTCGTGAATTCGTGGCTCATCTTTATTTGATTTCGACCAATTACATTTTAATCAGTCGTTCAGAAATATTCTTGTTATTACCGGTTAGTTGAATCATATACATTCCTTGTTCCAGGTTGGATACATTCAGTTGATTGTCGGTTTGATTAATCAATTGGCTGGTAATCATCTTTCCATGAATATCAAAAATGTTAACCACATAGGTTTCATTTTCTTCAAACGGAATATCAATTCTGATTTTTTCTGAAGCAGGATTTGGATAGATTACAAGTGTGAACTCATCATTCTCGTCCATACGTACAGAACCTGGATCGGAAAGTTTACCCAGAATGAAATTTGCATCACCTGAATTTTCAGCACTGATACTGGTTTCATACATCGTGATATCATCAAAAATGCAATTCATGAAGTAGATATTTCCAGAATGATATGAAATACTATTATAGAATGATTTACCCCCCAAAAGGTGACTACCACCTTCTAAAGTTCCATCATTTGAAATCTTAGCAATATAGCCACGGTATGGTTCTTCAATAACTGTTGTTCCTGGAAATGGAACAGCCCAACGATCATTTCCAACTCCTGTTAAGTATATGGTTCCATCAGAATCTGTAGAGAAAGTGGGGATGTTATAAAACTCAGGGCCTTTAGAGAATGTCTTATACCAATCAAGGCTACCATCTTCCGAGGAAATCTTCATTATTATATGATTGTTACCATCTTGATTAATGGTTTCATTATCATACTGAACTTCATCGGTTAAGTAATTTGTAAAAAGAACTGAGCTTTCTCCAGAAAAAGAAAGTTGATCGAAATTATGTGTCCCATTACCCTGAATGGCTTTGATCCATACAAGTTGACCCGTGGAGTTAAATTTTGCAATCAGGCCATCTTCTTTCCCTTCTGTTTTAAAGGAGTTGTCACCGAAAATAACTTCGTTAGAAGATTTGGTAGCGAATTTCCCAGTCACTATAATTGAATTCTCCTGGTCGATATTAATTTTGTTAAATGCGGCAAAAGAATGATCCTGTGCTGCTGATTTAAAATCTGAGGAAACTAACCAAAGAGGTTCACCATCGGTATCACAGCTATATAAAAAGGCCTTTTTTCCAGTCTTTAAATCGGTAAGACTTGTTATCCCATCAGAAAGTTCCGTCCCAGCATGGAAACCACTTATGATAATTCTGTTATTTCCATCAATAGACATTGTATGAACCCGTGAGTTGAAATCCTGGGTTGTGAAAAGCTTTTTTTCGAAAAGCTTTTCTCCATCATTATTGAACTTACTTAGCCAAATATTGGTGTAGTCTTCCCAACATACGTATAGATTGTTGTCCTCATCGGCAACAAACGACAAAGTGCCTACAGGATTTTCAAAATCCAGTTGAAAAGAGTCGTCACCATTTGCATTTGATTTATGAATTTGGTTTCTGCTTGAAATGTAAACGTAAGAAGAAGTGATTATTTTGCTAGTTACTTTGCTGTTAAACTCTGGGTCTATTTCAAAGATTTTATTCCCATCAAGATCAAATTTCGCCAATGAGTTTTCACTGGTTACATAGATGTGATCCTGAGAGATTTGCCAGTCAATTACGGCTGATGCATCAAATGCTTTGTGCCATTCCACTTGTTGTGCTGCTATTGGTAACGAGAGTGTGCTAACCACAATTACCAACAATGCTGTAAAAATGCGTCTCATGCTAAATATTTACCTTTGGTTTTATACGGGCGTAAATATATGCAAAACCATTTTATTATGAACGCTTTTCACTCTAATTTTGCAAAAATGAAGCAAGGGGAAATACAATTAAAATACTATATCATTTATAAGCCTTTTGGCATGATGTCACAATTTTCACGTGAGGGAGATAAAAGCACCTTGGCAGATCTGGATTTTGAATTCCCAAAAGATGTCTATCCCATTGGACGTCTGGATCATGATAGTGAAGGTTTATTGCTGTTATCCAATGATAAAAAGCTAAATCATAAACTACTTGATCCTGAATATAAACACTGGCGCACCTACTGGGTGCAGGTGGAAGGTGATATTACTGAAGAAGCTGTGAAAGCATTGAAAACAGGAGTGGATATAAATCTGAAAGGGAAAATCCATCATACACTTCCGGCAAGGGTTAAGAAAATTGAAGAACTAGACATACCGGAACGTGTTCCTCCTATTCGAGAACGAAAATCCATACCCACATCATGGATTGAAATTTCTCTGTGTGAAGGTAAAAACCGGCAGGTTCGAAGAATGACGGCAAAAGTTGATTTCCCAACCCTGCGATTGGTACGTGTAAAAATTGAAGGTTTGGCTATTCAGGAAATGCAGCCTGGCGATGTTACAGAAGTCCCTGCCTATGTTATTGAGAAAGGTGTGTTGAAGGAGAAACAGAAGAATAGTTCCTCAAGGAAAATTATCAGACGTAAGAAATAAAAGACGAGCTTTACAAATAAACTTTCAAGTCAAAAGCAAAACAGCATTCATGTTTATATGAATGCTGTTCTGCTTTTGTTTCGAATTCTTTAATACTTGTCAGTTAAGGTTTGTAACACATTTATGTTATGTAGAATGCAAGTATACCTGAAGTCTTGCCTAAATGGCGATATCCCATGAACTTATCTTTTTTTCTAAGATCTTAATTCTAATAATCTAATATTCTATTACTAATACCCCGCTAAATCTAAACTCTCACAATTGATCCGTGTTACCCACTTCCCCATCTTTTTCTGGATCACTTTAAAATGGTGCTCGTCGTCAGGAGTAATAAAGGAAATGGCCTGGCCGGGATTTTCTGCACGGCCGGTTCTACCAATACGATGAATATAATCTTTGGGTGATCGGGGTAATTCATAATTGATCACATGTGGTAAAAATTCAATATCAATACCACGTGATAAAAGGTCAGTTGTTACCAATACCTGAAGATCACCAGATTTGAATCTCTCCAAAGCATCCCTTCTTGCTCCCTGACTTTTTTTGCTGTGCATGGCTTCAGTATCAAACCCATTTTTACGTAGTTTATGAGCTACATTATTTGCCTTATTAATCGAGGAAGTGAATATCAAGACCTGGTGCATGTCATTTGTTTTAATTAAATAGCGTAGCAAAGGCCCTTTTTTATCTTCAGTAACATTATAAGCCACTTGATCAATAAGTTCTACTTTATCAGTTTTAGGTTTTATGTTGATAACCAAAGGATCGTGCAGTAATATTTGGTTTATATTTTTGATGTCATCACTTAAGGTTGCCGAGAATAGCAAATTTTGACGCTTTGAAGGCAATAATTTGAAAATGCGATTCATCTCTTCTTCAAATCCAAGATTGAGCATTTTATCAGCTTCATCCAATACCAAAGTGTCAATTTCGGATAAATGAACCGCATTTGATTCAACCAACTCCAATAATCTTCCCGGAGTCGCTACCAATACTGACACACCAGATAAGGCCATCATTTGCGGATTTATTGAAACACCACCAAAAACAGCTAAAGATTTGATGCGTTCAGGAAGTGCCGATGCGAATGTCTTAAATACCTCTTCCACTTGTGCCGCCAGTTCTCGAGTTGGTACCAGTACCAAAACCTTTACAAATCGGTTTTTCGCAGTAGGAGTGGTCTGTAAATTAGTTAAAACAGGCAGTACATAACCCGCAGTTTTACCAGAACCCGTTTCAGCGATCCCCAATACATCTTTTCTTTTCAGGATCGCAGGTATGGCCTCCTGTTGAATGGGGTAGGGCTTTTCATAATTTTGATCAGCCAGCGCATTCAATAATTGCTTAGATAAACCCAAAGAAGTAAAAGACATGCTTGTTGTTTTTTATGATTGCTTAGGAAAAGTCTCCGGCTGCAAATATACTGAAAATGGGGTAAAATAAAGGCTGCCTCTCAGGGCAGCCGATATGAAACCAATTCAAACTAACCATACGATTAGATGATTTGACTATTATGTGATTCGTGATTGATCTATTGAATAACCACTCGTTTAGTAAACGTCTTACCTTCTTTATTGATGAAATTCAATAAATACAATCCTTTGTTTTCTTTAGTAAGGTCGATGATCGAACCATTACTGATTTGTTCTGATTTAACTGTACGACCGGTTTGATCATAAATCACCAGGTGAAGATCTTCAGGAACTGTAATATTTAAAATGCCATTTGAAGGAACCGGATAAATCTTAATCTCTTCAGCAAGTTTGTTTTCAATATCAACCGTTACATCACAAGTCGTTATTAAGGTGTTATTATCCAAATTTGTATCATCATCAACAGTTACGGTTGCCGTCATGGTGTATATACCATCTGTTTCAGGAGTCCATGCTTCATCCATTGGGATTTCAAGATCGTTTCCTGCCTGGATGGTTTGTGATACTGTTTTACTTGAAGTGTAAACATCCGATGTTCCATCATTAATAACAAGTTCTATATCAAAGGTGGTTTCTGCTGTGTCACCAAGGTTTTCAACTGTAATTGTTGGATTAACAGCGATATTGACCTCTGTTAGATCTGGAGTGACAGCTGAAACACCCAAATCATGGGTTGTTGTTGTACCAGCTTCGTAAGGGATTACCAGTCCACCAATAGTGTATGGAATTGCATTCAGCAGTGTGGCATTCCCTGTGTTAATATCAATTTCATATAGTCCTTGTTCGGAAACTTCCCATGCGGAAAGGGTAGCGTAAAGTTTATTCGTATTACGATCGAAACTCAGACCGGTTTCTCCACTCTGATCGAAACCTAAAGGGCCAACAACCTCTGATGTCAATGAGTTTATATCAATCTTGTACAGGTTACCATCATTGCTGATCGCGTAAAGATTACCATCAAGGTCGCAAGCTAAAGCTGTTGCATCGGGCATTCCAGAAGCTCCAAGGTCGGTAACTTCACCAGTTTCAAGATTGATCTTTCCAAGGAAACCTGAAAATCCAATTACATAAGTGTTTCCTGTTGAATAATCATGTGCCATACCGGTAAGGCTGGGAGCAGAAGTGCCTATGGTTTCCAGTTCTCCGGTTTCTGTGTCGATTATTACCAATGGGCAATCACCACCAAATGTATCGTAGATTAATCCATACCATTTGTTGTTGATCCAATCAGCGCCATGGGTAAAATAATAATCATCCTGTTCATAACATTCTATTGAAGTGTACTCTCCTTCAGGAATCGTTAATGATATTGGCCCCTGACACAAAGGTGTGGTATAGGTTCCTGACTTCCACGCATAAGCCGTAATGTCATTTTGAGCACTTAATTGAAAGGTAAAAAGTGCTGCAAGAATTAGTGTGAAAATTTTAGTCTTCATAATTATTGGTTTTTTTGTAATTGTTTTCTGAGGCAAATGAAATATGTTTCATCCAAACAATCTATATTTGGAGTCTTATATAAATCTTATATAGAGTAGTTTTATTAGAGTATATATATTATATGTGAGAAATGGAAATAACAGACAAACAGATAGAAAGCGGTTGTAGGATCATAGAAAAGGCATATTCAAAATTTTGTTGTTTATGTGTGCTGTTTATTATAGGAGTTTGCTTTTCAGGAAAAGTGTATTCCCAAAAATACTCCTGGAATATCGATAGTTTGTACAATAGTATTTCTGTTACTTCGGGAGAAGAAAAGGTGGATTCATACAATCAGATGGCTTTATTTTATTCAGGTATCATGGATAGTGTGATTCATTATAGCGAATTGGCAATAGAAGAATCTAATGAGTTAAATTACGAAATGGGAATTGCGAACGCATATTATATCAAAGGGACTAGTCTAAATACAGTAGGTAATATTGAAGAATCGCAAAAATGGTTAAATGCGGCATTGAAGATCTTTTTTAAAATTGGAGATAATAGTATTATAAGTAAGTGTATTAACAGTATTGGTTTAAATTATGTAGCTACTTCTGATTATGATTCTGCCTTCATTACTTTTAATAAAGTATTACTTTATGCAGATAGTCTCGAAATTGCTCAAAGCTACTTGAATGTAGGAACCTTGTTGGAGAATACAGGTAATGATCAGAAGGCATTGGAGTATTGTCGGAAATCAATTGAGATCTTTGAAAGGTATAATGACGAATCGGGTTTGGCACGTAATTATTTGATTATTTCAAGAGTTTTATCCCATCAAAATGAATACATCAGAGCATTAGATTATATTAATAAGGCAATTGGAATTCTTAAAACTAAAGGTGATAAGTCAGCTTATGCAAACAGTCTTAATGAGCTGGCCCTTCTTTATTCTAATACAAATGAACCTCAAAAAGCTATAAGTTCATATAAAGAAGCACTCCGCTTGAATGAAGAATTAAATTATAAAGATGGTATTGCAGCTGTGAATTTTAATCTGTGTTTGAGTTATTTACATGCTTCTGACCTTATAAATGCAAAGTATTACTATTTCATAGTAGATTCTTTGGCTGTTGATACAAAGGATAGGTTTCTAAAATGTGATATGTTATGGTTGAAAGCTGAAATTGAAGAAGTAGAAGGGAATATGGGGAAATCTATTGAACTCCTTGATGAAAGTTTGAAAGTAGCAATTGAATTATCAAACTGGACAACCATTGCAAATATCAGTAGAAAACTTGCCAAGCTGAATAAGGCAGAAGGGAATTTTGAAAAAGCGTTAGAGTATAAAGATATATTTATCAATGCTAAAGATAGCCTGATGAATGTGGAAATGATAAAGGAACTCGAACGACTTAAATTTTCTCAGGACCTTTCGAATATCGAAAACGAATTGGCACTTCGAAAAGCAGAAGTGAAGTTGTTGGAAAAAGAAAAGCAGAACGCCCGGCTTATATATGGTCTGGTGATAGCAGGTAGTATTCTTCTGATTGTTTTTGCAGCGTTCTCATTCTTCCGGCAGCGAAAAATCAACCGGATACAGAAAAAGGTGATGGAATCGGAAAAGGCATATATGGAAATCAGCCTGGAACAGGAAAAGTTAAAGCAAGACCAGTTAAATGAAGTAATTATATATAAAAACAAACAGTTAACCGATCTGGCCATACATATTACCGAGAAGAATGATTTGCTCGAACGATTTAAGGATAGTGTTAAAACGGTTAAACGAAGTGTACAGGGCAAAAAAGTGACCGGACTGCTTCAGGATATGCTGGTAAACATTTCCCAGGATATTGATATGAATAAGGAGCGACTGCAGTTCTATAAAGAAATAGAATCCTTAAATCAAACATTCCTTTATACCCTGAGTAATAAATATCCGGGAATCACCGACCGTGAGTTAAAGTTAGCAGCTCTGCTACGTATAAATTTAACCTCCAAGCGAATCGCTATCTTAATGGGGATTACCCCTCAAACAGTTGATTTATACAGGCATAATTTGCGTAAGAAACTTGGCGTACAAAAAGAAGAGGTTCTAAGTGAGTTTTTTAAAAAATTGGGATAAAGCAAAGGCTGCCAACAACAGCAGCCTTTTAACCCATATTCTACAATTTTGCACCAAACCAAAATGTAGAAATTTGCAACTTAATTAAAAGTAGGGTGAAGCTACCTCTCTCTTGAGGTAGCTCTCTAAAGCCTGACCTAGCCAGAGCGAGACTTTTATTTAACCAAAAAACCAACTAACCTACTCGACTACTACCCGTCGCGTATAATTTTCACCCTTATTATTAATGAAATTCATTAAATACAAACCTGCAGCATTCTTTGTCAGATCAATTACTGCACTTCCGTTTACTACCTGATTAAGGACAGGACGTCCCGTTTGATCATAGATAATCAGGTGTAACTCTTCTTTGATGTCAATATTGAAAACGCCATTTGATGGAACCGGATAAACCTTAATTTCTTCAGCGAGATAATTTTCTATATCAACATGAACATCACATGTACTTATCAGCGTATTGTTAACTACATTGCTGTCTTCATTTGCAGTAACTGTAGCTGCAATTGTATAAACTCCTAAAAATTCCGGAGCCCATTCATCATCCATGGTTATTTCCAGTTCGTTTCCTGGTAGGATGGTTTGAGAAATAGTTTTCGTTGATGTGTATACATCATTAGATCCATCGCTAATAATATATTCTATTTCATAGGTTGTTTCTTCAATGTTACCAGTGTTTTCTATCGTAGCCGTTGGAAAAATACCATCACCAACCTCGTGTGTTAATCCTGGTGTTACTGCTGAAACACCTAAATCGTGGTTTGCAACTAGTGTGTATGGAATTGCCAAACCAGCGATACTATAACCGGTTTCTTGAAGAAGTGTAGCCTCTCCCGTATTAATATCAATTTCATACAAACCTCTTACGGCACCACCCCATCCACTTAGACTGCCATAGAGTTTATTGGTGTTGCGATCGAAGCATAAACCGGTTTCGCCTCCCTGGCTTATGCCTAATGGCCCTACAACTTCTGATGTTATATCATCTTCCTGGATATCAATTTTATGCAGGTTGTCGTCGTTAGAAACGGCGTATAAATTTCCATTAGTATCACATGCCAGAGCAATTGCATCAGTTACACCTGAGTAGCCAAGGTCAGTTACCGCTCCGGTTCCCAAATCGATTTCACCCATGAAGCCTGAAAACCCCAGAATATATGTGGTATTAGTTGAATAGTCGTGTGCAAGGCCAGTAACACTTGGGACCGTATTTGCAATAAACTGCAATTCTCCTGTTATAGTATCAATAATAACCAAGGGACAATCACCATTCATAGTGTCATAAATCAATCCATACCATTTATTATTAATCCAATCCCCACCATGGATGAAATAGTAGTCTGCGTCTTCATAACATGCTATTGAAGTTAATTCTCCGCCAGGAATGGTCATTGACAAAGGACCCTGGCACAATGGAGTTGAATATGTGCCTGCTTTCCAGGCATAAGCTGTGATGTCATTTTGAGCACTCAGTTGTAATGTGAAGAGTGCTGCAATAATCAGTGTAAATAATTTAGTCTTCATAATTATTAGTTTTTAGAGTTGTTTTCTGTTGGCAAATGAAGTGAATATCCAATGAAGAATACATACAAAATAGCTTTAAAACATCTTTATAATGTTGCGTGGAATGTCTTTAAAAACTTTAATGAGGATGTTGTAAAAGGCAGAATAAGAAGTGGAAAGAAATGTGATGATCTTTATAAATGGTTTGTTGTTTTATGAATGCTATTTGTTCGAGGAATCAAAATTTCGGTGTTTATTTTTCGTTACCCGTTAGGTTTTGATTTTATCGATGAGACCAACATTAAATAGAAACAGTGAAGTGTTTCATGATTTAATATGCAATTCTGGGGCAAAATATAATACCCGAAACTTGTTACTGAATTTGCAGTTGTTCCATTATCAGCTTTGCCAGATATTAGAATAGTTATTGGGTGATATTAATTGCTAGTTGTTGTATCACTTAATCAATTGAAGAACTATGAATATGCACTTTGTTTCAAATTAATAACTGGATAAAGGGAAATTTCCAGGACTATTTCCAGAAAATAATAGCCTGTAACCAGAATAATGGAGTGATCCATGATTATTGGATATAATTGGGAATAATACCGATAGATATTGAAATACAGTTACAAAAATGGAGCTAAATAGAGTAGAAATAAGATATGAATTAAATAAGGGATGCAGGTATTCGTTTTTGGACTAAACTAATTTGGAACTGTATTGCAGGATTGAGGGCATTATTAAGTTGTTGAAGTTCTATTGATTAGGGTTGTTAATTATTCCTTCCAATTTATTCATAAGTTCGACATGATTTTTTGTTCTTTTTGTAGGATCGCAGTTCAGAAGGGTGATATATGCTTTTTCGTAATCCTCTTGTTTGTAATATGTAAATGAAAGGTTGAACAAACTGAAATCATAATGCGGGAAAATTTCCAGGGAATGTCTAAAATGGATGATAGCCTGTGTATTATCACCCAAAGCACCGGCTACAGCCCCAAGGTTATTGGAAATAGAAATTGAAGTTGGGAAGTATTTAAATGCAGCAGAGAAATCTCGTTGAGCCTGATCTTTTTTCCCAAGATGATAATTGGCAGAACCTTTACTTAAAAGAAATGGTACAGAAAAAGCATCCATGGTCGTAAACCTGGTGGAGGCTTTATCGGCGAAAACAACAGCCATCTTCCAGTTCTTTGATCTTTTTGCATTAAATAATTTGTATGAATAGAATTCTGATCGCAAGAAAATTGCTGAATATAACACCGCTGGAATTATAAGAATGATTACTGCTTTTTGTAGTTGTGGATAGTATTTCATTCCTGAATCCCTGTGAGTAGGATTGACATTGTGGTAGAGACTAATGATAACTGCCATAATTAAAGTAAGAAAAACCTGATGGTTTATGCGTTCAAGCGGGAAGGTAAAAAATGCAATAATCATATAGCCTGCAATCACAGAAACCAGAAGCGATGTAAATAGTATTGTACCCTTTTCTTTTTCATGAATCAGGATTTTGATTCCGTAATAAGAAATAATGATAAAAATGAGCAAATAGGATATCAGGCCGGGAATACCTTTTTCGGCAAGGACCCACAAATAGTCATTGTGAGGGCGTCTCCAGTTTTTATAATGTTCTCCATGGTTGAGGTTATAATAAGGTAAGACTGAAATTTTCCAGTTTCCGGGACCTACACCTAATGCCAGATTATCTTGAGCAAGTAACCAGGTTGCCTGCCAGATTTTAATCCTGCCTTGATTATTGTCCGAATCCGTATCGGTTAATGTTGAAATCTGGTATCGAAATAAATCCTGAGTTCCTGTTTTTTTTATAATAAATATACTACCCTGAACAGCCACTATTAGGACTAATGCAATTATTATTAGTGTTTTCTTTGATCTTATTATCCTGATCTTTCTTTTTCGAATCGAAATAATAAGCCATGAAATTAGTATACCGGATAGTAAAGCCAATGTAGCCAACCAAACCGAACGGGTTTGTAAAATTGTAATTGTCAGCAATACGATAAATGTTGAGTAGATGCTGAGGGCCTTCCACCAACTGTTCATTCTGAATATGCCAAATATCGTGAATGGGAGCATCAGGAACAATGAGATTGCATATTGGTTTTTGTGCGACATCAATCCACGGACTTCATAGAGGGCTTCCAATACCATACTTTCAGAATTGCCTGGAATTGTGGTGAAATATTGGAATAAGCCAATAGAAGTTGCAACTACAGTACTTATAATGCCCCCTTTGATTAATAAGTCGGTTGCATTTTTATATGTAATAAAAATTCTACTCGCAAGAAAAAGTAGCAGAAATGAAAGCAGTGTTTTTGTGATATCAAACAAGCCTTCAGCCGGATTAACAGCTTGTGTTAATGAGAAAACTGATAAAAGAAAATACAATGCATAAATCGGAAATATGGTAAGTCTGATAAAGTTGAATTGCGATTTGTTTTTTGCAATTTTTTTTAATGAAAACACCGAAAGAATTAAAATACTCACTCCAAGAAAAAATAAGCGGGGAGCCAGATTCGGATCCAGGGTTTTAAATGAAATTATTAATGGCATAACCAAAACCATCGAAGCCAGTAAAAAGTACATTTCCTGGGGATTTGACTTGTTTTGATTTTTTAATTTCCTTTTGCCCATTTGTGTTTTTTTCTTTTATAGACTTGAAATAATATGTTTACTTTGAATGATTTCAGTTTAAGTTGAAATGGTCTCCTGCACTATAGATCGTTGTTTTCTGTTTCGATGATGTATCCGTGTTACACAGTTCAATCAACTCTACCTGAGAATTGCCTGTTACTGTAGCATGATTTTCTATTATTGATAAAGTGGTTAATGGGTAGATAATGAGTAATGTCTCTGGTGAGTTTTGAATGTTATTTTCGATTTCCTGATGGTTTTTTTGAGAAAAATCCTGGTTTATTAAAATTGTATTTTTAATGAGACCTAAGCCTTCAACTAATCTATACCTACTGTTGGTTTTATCACCATCTTCTTGCTGATATCTTATATTTTCATTTTCTACCAATAGTTTTTCACCCATAAGTGGGGCAGCAGCTCCATATCCGGCAATAGTGGTTCCATTATTAAAAGCCTTAAGAATGGCCCTTCGAATTATGGTATCCTTGCTAAATCTCATCAAATCTTGTTTTGGACCATCTGTTATACATATCAAAGCTGCGTTTTCAATAGCCAACAGGTCGGTATTTTTAATTTCCCTTCCGGGTTTCAGATCCAGGCTATGGATTGCATTAACTTGCTGTTCGCGGAACTCATGTTTTAAATAATAGACTGTGGAATCAGACTCCCCAAAATGGGAGGGCAGAATAGCAACATATCCTTCTCTCTTCAATCCTGACACATCGATAAGTTGCTTTATTACTTCCTTTGAATTTGGCCCGTACCCAATACAGAAAATATTACTTGTTGCATCTTGATCAGTGTTGAATACTTCTGTATTAATGTTGTTGCAAGCAAGACCGGCTAATAATAACAGGATAATAAGGTGTCTGATGTGAATCCTTTTTGCCATAGTTGTTTTTTTTAATCGTCGTTTTTCGAATGTATTTTAGATGCCAGATTCCGCCACCTGGCATTTCCTATCTTCTTTTTAAGTTTGACAAATTCCGAGCGCTTTTTTGTCAGGTCATCAAATAGGATCAGTTCTCTGTCCAAAGAAATAGGAAGGCGGCTTCCTTCATTTTTTAATTCCGGATCAAGTACAATTCTTGTTCTATATAACATGATTTTAATTGAGGTCTTCATAATCAGAAATGCCCATGAATATCGATATGATCTAAATCGTTTTCGATCTTGCATTTCTTTTACAACCCAGTATTCATAGGCAAGTAAAAATATCAAAGCACGGCTTTCGCCTTTATTTAGTTCCTTAAAATACGGCCAGGAGAGTCGGAATGAATCCATAAAATGATGAAGGCGCAATTGAGGGGTGTAGTGTATTTTCCAACCAGCAATCATGATGGCTTTACAGAGTTCATCATCATCACCCGAATTCAAAGATGATCCATCACGAGAAGTAAGATTTGTTCTGAATCCATTCTCAAATATTGCATCAATAACTGTTTTTCGGAATGCCAGTCCAGCTCCAAATAAACTTTTCAAATCGGGGATTCCTTCCTTTTTACCTTGCTTGCCAACAGCATACCAAAACTCAAACTGATCAAACCATTTGGGTTTTTTACTTTCAAAAAATCCTATACTCTGTCCACCTAAGGCTCCAATTTCTGGATTTTCCTGAAGTATTCTGAAAACATTTTGTGCATAATCCTTATCCAGCCAATTGTCGTGGTCGACATAAATTATGTACTCGTAATTAGCATTCATGATACCTGTTTTCCTGGCGTGGGTCAATCCAGGCTTTAGCTCAGGTATTTGTATCATTGGAAATGGATTACCCAGTTGTTTCCATATTTCTTTTGCAAGCAAAACCGTTTTGTCAGCAGAAGCATTATCCACGATAAGCAATTCCACTGGAAATCCATCAGACAAATTCAGTTTTGCAAGATGGTGAAGCGTTGATACAATGTATTTTTCACTGTTGTAGCTACAAGTCAATAATGTTACTCCTTCTGTCATAATACATATGCTTAATTTGTTTCATAAACCTGATATTTTGAATTCGGATCTTTTTTTGTGAATTTCTCCGAAATTATATCCAAAATATATCGATCCTCAGGATCCAGTTTGAGCACCAAAATCAATGTGCTAAATGAAGTGATGAAAATCAGGAAGCCAATTGCTGTTTCCCAGACCATGAGAATATCAAGGATGTTTTTAAACCAAAAAGTAATGATAAAGGCTGCACCTGCTGCAGCAACTGGTTTGATTGAACTTAATTTAAAAGGATGGATTTTTTCAAAAGCGTATATTTCAATTACGCGTAAGATATTAACCAGAACCAGAGTTGTAGCGTATGATATTGCAGCACCTGTAATTCCATAGGTGGGGGTTAATATCCAATTAAGAGTAAGTAAAAGTATAAGGCTCGAAATGGAGTTCCTCATCTCGACCTTTTGTTTTCCGCACATTTCAAGAATATTGCTGGTAAGCCCCATGCTGGAATTTATTAATTCTCCCAATGAAAGAATTAATAAAATATTGAGACCTACAGTAAACTCCTGTCCGAAGATATTTAATATGGGTTCAGCAAAAAGAATGATATTCGAATAAATAACAAGGCTGATACTGAAAACCCATTTACTAATCGTTTTGTTGAGTTGTTCGATCAATTGGAATTTGCTTTGCGCAAATAAGCCTGAGATGACCGGAGAAAATATGATTTTGAATGCCTCCAAAGAAAAACCACCAAGTAAGGCTAATTTGAAACAGATATTAAATATTCCCAAATCATTGTTGGATAGAAAGTATCCGATAATGAATACCGGGGCTAACTTTAAAGTTGTGTTGATTAGATTGTTGATGTACATTGATCCGGAATACGACCATAGTTCTCTTTTTTCTATAATGGGTCGAATCTCTTTTTGCACTTTTAAATATTCTTTGTTCAGAAAATAGAATGCAAAAAGTGCTGCTATAACAATAGTTGAGATCCAAGCCCATATCAGAGCTGTTATGCTGTAATTCAGAATAAATATGATTGTTATAACGGCGAAGAAAGTCAGAGGATTTATAAGATTATTGGAAAGGACAATATATTTAATCTGCTTCAAGCCTGAAAAAACGGAGTAAAAAACTACTGTTATCGCCATAAATGGAACAGCAATGATTAAAGCTCTTAACAGCGGTGTTAGTTCCGGCCGGTTAAATAAGTTTACAGAAATAACAGGACTAATTATAAACAATATAATAGACAGAAATAAGCTAAAGATAGTAAGTGTTCGGAGGCTATATATGACTGTTCCTTTAGCTTTGCGGTATTCCTGCTTGCCTGAGAAAAATGAAACGTAACGTACTATTGTACTGTTAAATCCAAGTTGGTTTATGTTTCCAATAAATGTAACTATGCTGGTTGCCAGAACAAACAAGCCATAAAGTTCAGCCCCAAGGACTCTGGTTATAATGGCGTTGTTAACAAATCCCATTATATTGGTAAATACAATACCAAAGCCACTTAAGCTGGCATTCTTACTTATACTTTTTAACTCCGTTTTATATTCAGTATTTATCACGATGATTGTATCAGAGTACCTGGTTAATGGGATAAAAGATTCTGGCTTTTGTCGGACTTTCTATAGTCTCTTGTGTATAACCAGTTGGTGAAAAGTGATTTGTAAGTGCCAAATCCTTTAAAATGGTACCAGGCCTTGTTGTCCACACCAACCTTTTGCAACAAAATGAGATTCTTTACCGGAGTTTTAATTGTTTTGTAATTTTTCTTATTCTGTTTAATCCATGAATGAATATGCTGAGTTGATCTCATCCATGCATCGTGTAGCAAAACATATGCATTCTGGTTTAACATCATGTCGATATAATAAAAATCGACAAAGATGTCATCAAATGTGTGGCTCCCGTCAATAAAGGCAAAGTCGAGTTTAACTTTTTCTTTAAACAGATCAGGCAAAATGTGATGTGAAAAACCATTCATAAATCGTAAGTGGTTGCCAAAGCCACAGTTTCTGATATTTTCTAATCCTAAATTGTTAAAATCCTGTTTTTGGAAAGGATCAATTGCATAATGAGTGGCATTTGTAGCCGCAATTATATGAGCAGTTGAACATCCGAAAGCAAGGCCAACTTCCAAAGAAGTCTTTATCTTTTTGTCATTTAAAAAATGATGAATAAATTCAGCCTCTTGTCTTGTGATTGAGATCACATTTCTCTCTTGAGGTATATCCAGATTATCATATATGTTTTCCATAGTTTGCTTTATTACTTTGTTCTCTTCTTTTTCTGATGCTTATATGGCTTTAGCCGTGATTGATTTTTGAATATTAAGAGCTTGTTTTTCAAGATCCGTTGAAGCTGTATAATGTTTCAGGTGTTTTTTGTAGTATGTGTACGTTCTTTCAATCCCACTATTAAGATCAAAAACAGGGGCATAACCTGAAAGTCGTTTCAATTTGCTGATATCTGCAATGGAATTACCGGTCTCAACTCTCTCATAATTTTGAGGCCAGGGAACAAACTCAATATTACCTGAGCCAACAATATCCACCACAGTTTGCACCATGTCCTTAAACATGGTTCCGGTACCTGAGCCTAAATTGATAATCTGCCCATCAGAGTCTTTGGTAGCAGCAACTACGCACATTGGTTCTACCATGTCATCAATATATATATAGTCCCTTATCTGATTTCCATCTCCAAATACCTTTATCGTTTTGCCCTCCATAGCTTGTCTGATAAACCATCCCAATATGGAATACTTATGGTGTTTCATTTGCTGTCGGGGCCCATATGGGTTTGTTATGCGTAGTATGGTTGATCTTATTCCGAAATCTTTGTAATACATCTGCAAATATTTTTCGGATGTAAGTTTATGCGTACCGTATAAACTCAGTGGATTGGTAGGAGATTGCTCATTAAAAACAGTTCCGTCTATTTTGCCAAGAACCATTCTGGAGCTTGTGAATATGATTTTCGCATTCGGATTGTGTTTTCGGCATATTTCACAAAGGTTAAGTGTGGCCCAGGCATTAACGTCAAGGTCTTCGTCAGGCATCGAAATACTATCGATGTAACTTACCTGAGCAGCAAAATGAAAGATATAATCAGTCTTTTTGATTAGTATTTTTAAGGTTTCAACATTTCTGATATCTCCGATTACAATATTTACTTTGTTGCTGATGTCGAAAATATTATAAGGATTTCCACCATAGAGAGGGTTAAGGTTATCAAGCAAGGTGACATTAGCTCCAAGATTGACCATCCGGTGAGCTAAATTACTCCCTAAGAATCCCATACCACCGGTTATTAATATGTTTTTATTTTTATACATTTTTTTTAGTCTGTAATAAGGTTTAATATGCTTTTTTGTCTCCTGTGATCAGAACAGTCATCGTTTTATAAGCGATTAACAGATCTAACCAGACTGACCAGTTTTCGATATAGAGGATGTCTAATCGAATTCTGTTCCTGATATCATTAATGGTTTTGATTTCACCCCGGTATCCTCTTGTTTGGGCAAATCCGGTAATACCGGGTTTTACGGTATGTCTAACCATGAATCTTTCCACAACGGACTTATATTTTTCTGTATGCATAAGCATGTGGGGGCGTGGTCCTATAATCGTCATATCACCTAGTAATACATTAAAGAATTGCGGAAGCTCATCAATGCTTGTTTTCCTGAGAAAGCTCCCTATTCGGGTAATTCTGGGGTCGTTTTTCGTTGCTTGCTTTAGTTCAGAATCAGAATTGTGGTCCATTGTTCTGAATTTGATGCAACCGAAAGTTTTATTATTTACTCCAGACCTGGATTGTATAAAGAATACACCCTGCTTTCCTGTAAAAAGATCGATCAGATAAAGGATCGGGATCAGCCATGATAAAACAAGCATTATTGCCGTGAGTGAAAAAATGACATCAAGAATTCGCTTCATCAAGCGATTATACCATACATCAAGAGGGCTCTGCTGGATTTGAATCACCGGGACATTGTTGTAACCTGTAAGCTTAATGCTATGATGAGAAAACATAGGCAGGTCAGGTATATATCGGATCTGAATAGGATGCTTACTCATAATGGACTTTAATACATCAGAAAGGTTTTTATGCATTTCACCCATAAGAATGAAAATCTCATTGACACCTTGATTAGTCACAAAATCTTCCAACTGATCATATGTTCCGGTGATCTCAGGATGTTCACAGTTGGTGGTTGAAAACATGCCCTTAAAGTTGAATCCGGCTTTAGGGTCGTTCAGGAAATAATCACGAAGCTCTAGTGCTTTGTTGTTGTGGCCAAGTATGACTACATTTTGTTTAATGTATCCTTTCCTTCCCGGATAATTATAGAAATAATAAAGTGTGGATTTCCAGAGTAACAAAAGTGTAAAAAAAGCGATAAACACGATTTTAATTTCATCCCGTTGATAATAATCAAAGGTGTATACCTGGAAAAAAAGTAAGAATAAAAAGAAGAAGAATATTATGCTAGTTGAGGTAGAAAATATTATACTTTTCAGAGTTTCCTGAGCGGTGTTTGTGTACACTTTAAAAATACCTGTTGAAACCATCCAGGCTATATTTATGAATAAGAAAAATATCAGATTTGGTGTTTGGAAACAGTTTGTTCCCATGCCTTGTGCATAGCAAAAGGAAACATTAAAGCATAGGTTCAGGATTATAAAATCACCAATTGCTGATGTTAGAGTTTTATGGGGTGTGGTTTGTGCTGCCATAATACTATTTCCCTCCTGTTTTTTGCTTGTGATAACTATTGAATCCTAATCTATCCGCAGCTGTATTCTTAATATCGATTATCTTTCCTTTTCCTTTAGAGGTCAATAATTCAAAATAACTTTGAATAATGTCATTCACCAGGAAGTTGTGATGAATTCTGTTGATGTTGGCTTTTATAAATCCGATGCAGGATGCTTTTGATGCGCCTTTATTTAACAGAGCTGAAATGTCTGTATACGAATTAAAGAATAAAGCCTTGTCTAATAAGATGCTTTTATTGAAAGGATTGTCGTGTGCACATATTACTGCAGAGCATGCCATAGCCTCCAGAAGTGAAGGGTTTGTCCCCCCTACACTATGCCCGTGGAAATACAAGTTCGAATAATAGCGGAGATTGTTTAACTTCTCCTGATCAAAGATGCTTCCAAGGAACATGATTTTCTCTTCATTGTGGTATTTATTAAAAAGATACAGTCCATGCGGGATGGTGTAATTACCAACGATAAGCAAAGGAAGAGATGATTCAGCGTTGATGACACCTTGAATAACTGTTTCAATATTGTTTTCGGGTTCCATGCGGGCAATGAGTAAATGGTACTTGTTAGCGCTTACGCCGAATTCACTGATTTTCTCTGAGTCAGGATTTGTGAAGACATAGGCTCCATAAGGAATATATGTGGTGGCTTTGTTGTACTTATCATCATAATATGCCTTGATGGGTAAGGAATCTGCGATTAAATGATCGGAAAATAATACAGCTAATTTCTCCGCGATCATCAAAAACTTTTTGACCTTACTATTATATTTTGAACGCTTCCATTCAAAGCCATCCATATTGGTTATTACTACTGATTTCTTTCTCGGGAGTAACCAACCCCAAACCGAACTGCTGGTATACCCAAGTTGGAGTATGATATCAAAGTTTCTTTTCCGGCTGTCGATGATGCAGTTCAGGTCATATATGAATTGCCCTGCTATGCCTGTCTTATGTTCAGGGTCGTAACAATGAACGATGTGAACACCATCCCATGTTTTCTCTTTGTATGGATGATTATGTGAGTTATATACATATACTTCACAACCTCGCTCAACCAGGCCTTGTGATAAATGTTGAGCCCATTGTTCAAATCCGCCAAATCGATTGGGGATGCCACGTGTTCCTAATATCCCTATTCGCATGAAAGCTCCCTTTCGTTTTTGATCATTAACCAGAAGAAGTACAGCAGGAAAACAGGGAAATAATAGTAGAACCCGTTAATCACTGCTGTAATCACCATTGAGAAATAGAAAATGAAAATGAATACATTATTCTTTATGAATTCTTTATTATCGCGATAGATCTTGATGAAGAACCAAACATATAGAGCAGCAGCTCCAATACCGTATGAGAAGAAAATATTCAAAAAGTCGTTGTGGAACCAAATGTCATAAGCGAGGTTTTTAATATTTGCCAGATGGGCATTAATATATGATTTACCTATCAGAAAATCCCAAGGCCTAAAGTTGTTGACTTCACCCCACCAGGAATACCAAATCCGGAAGCGGGAAAGCCTGGTGAAGTTTTCACTGCTTGTTTGGATTAGAGAAAAGTATTGATAGAAAACTGTATTCTCGGTTAGTCGAAGAATATGTTCAATTCCGATAAACATTAATAGTCCTGCAATTATTAAACCTTGTAAATAGACGATGTATTTCTGCTGGGCTAAAAACAGAATAACGGAAATACCGAATGCAGCGATAACAGCTCGCGAACCTGCAGAAAGGCATAGAATAAAGCTAGTTATCAAAATGATCAGATCAATCGTTTTATTTTTCCGCCAATAGCGATACATGAAAAACAAGGATAAAAAACCAAAGAAATAGGAGGCTGTATGAGGTAGCCGGAAAAGGCCGTTGTGATAGATTCTCTGATACTCTACATAGTCAAGGTGTGGATTGGCTTCCCACTTTAATTCACTTGTGTTTTGTGTTGGATCTGAATTGGATTCATCAGTGTTTATGGTTGTACTTGTTTCATTAACGATTTCTGTTTCAGAAACAGAAGTTTCAACCACAGTAGATTTCATCCTGTTGATGGATTGGGAATCCATAGCAAAGAATGTAAATGAAAAAATAAACAGGCAAATACCCAAAAATGAGTATACAAAGCGTTGATTGAGTGAGTGCATGTGTTTCTTGTAATTGTAATAGAATGTGATAAACAAAAAGATAAACAATAGATCAGAGAGGTTCTTTCTGTGAAAACCAAAAATGAGATTATTTACAATCGTAATTGTGATAAAGATGAAAAGGAAAATATTAATATTTCGTTTATCCGGATTCTGATAAATAGTAGATATAAACAATAACGGTAAAACAGCCAAAGCCGATACAACAAAAAACGGGAAGTGAAAAGCATAATTCACAGCCTGGTCGATCAGGAAAGTGATTGCAAAATAGCCAAAGAAAATATTGGCCAATTTTGTCTCATGCTTTTCATACAAAGCTTTTAGCTGATTGATTATATTGTGGAATTTGTTCATTGTCCTTATCATTTAATTATTCGATTCAATGCTTTTGTTGGGTGTGATAAAACGGCCAGTCCCAGGAATAATGGTTTCAGGATTCGTGTTTGAGTAATCAGATACCTCTTGTAATTCAGGATGTACCAGTAATAAAATCGTACTCTCAAAGTAAAGGTAGAGGTGTTAAAGATTTCATCCCGGAGTTTGTAGGTGAGCGCTATTGTTTTATACTTAATATTGCTGGAAACACTTTGATTATGTACCCGCATTCTTAATAATGGCTCACTTATGTTCGCGAATCGATGCCCGTCTTTTATCATCCGGGCAAATATTTCATAGTCTTCTGCTTTCACGTTTTCCTGATCATATCTGTACTGTTTCATAACAGAAGTTCTGATCATGGTAGAAGGATGCTGTACCCCATGCTCACCCTTTAAATATGCTGATTGTATATCCGTAGGATCAATCGGGAAATTTGATCGGCAAAGTTCAGCTTTAGTGGTGCTATGGAAATAGGTGACATTGCTTCCCACAACTGAGACATCCTTGTTTTTATTCAGGTAGTCGACTTGCTTCTCAATTCTGTCCTCAATAAGAATGTCATCAGGATCGACCCGTAAAATATATTCGCCTGTAGCAATCTTAATCCCGGCATTTAAAGCCTCACAAAAGCCACGGTTTTTATCGAATACAATTACCTTTAGATAGTCCAGGTGTGAATACCTATATAGAATATTAAGTGAGTCATCTGTTGATCCATCATCAATAACAATGAGTTCTTTAGGTGATACGGTGGAACCGATTACGCTACTGATGAAATCATTCAGATATTTACCATTGTTGTAATTGGCTGCTATTATAGATACGTTTACCGTAAGCTTTGCTTTTTGATTAGTCATAGGACAGGTGGTTAAATTGTGTAACTCTTTAGAAGAAGAAAAATCATTCTTGAGCTTAAAAACTGATATGCTGCATTTAAATGAAATCGGGATGCTTTGGTGCATACTTTTAACCAACGGTTTACAATAACCCGGATTAGCAGCTGATGCTCGTAGACACCGGTTCTTTCATTTTGATTGATTATTTTGAGTAACCATCTTTCAATTGCCTTTAATGTTTTGATATTGGTAATAGCCTCGTTATTCTTTATTAACAGGTGTAAATTCAAATCCTGGTCAGTTGGATCAATATCAAGTTCCTGAAGTTGCAGACGAAATACCTTTTTTTCTTTCTGAATCATTTCATCTCTTTTCCTTTTTGTCACTCCGTTCTGATGAATGCGGTAATGGACCAATGGCTTTTGAAGATTCCATGCTTTGTGTTTTTTGATAATTTCTAACCAAATCAAATAGTCTTCGAGGATATCAAAGCCCTCTTTGAAGGAATAGGATTTAATACAATCCTTACGGTAAAGTACAGCCGATTGTAAGAAGTAGTTTTTAAACAGCATGATTGACGGGATCTTTGCCGGAGATGAATTCAATTTCCATGCTCCCTTTATAGCTTGGTCATCTTCATCAATAAAATTAGCCCAGGAACCTACCATTCCATAGTCCTTGTTTTGCTCCAGGAATGTAATCTGTTCTTCAAATTTATTTGAGTAAGCAATATCATCAGCATCAAACATGCCGATAAACTCACCACTCGCCATGCATAAACCTTTGTTTCGGCTATATACAATTCCGCGGTTCCTGTCATTTCGGATGATTTGAATTCTGTTGTCATTGAATGCCTGGATTTGTGACAGACTATTATCTGTTGAAGCATCTTCAATAATGATTAGCTCAAGGTTTTTATAGGTTTGATTGAGTATACTCTTGATGGCATTTCCCACAAATCGTTCAGCATTGTAAACAGGCATTATTATAGTTAGTAACGGTTTATTCATGTTAGCGTTCGTTTCGTTTTCCGGATGTGAATATATGGGCTTAGCCAGAAAAGCAGTATATTTGAAGTCTTTATAAATACTTTATAGATTATGTTTTGAAGGGTTATAATATTTATAAAAGAAATATAAATAAAATAAAATCAGGTAGATATGAATTCGGGAATCTTTAAAAGCGCGGTTGGTAAGGATTTGGTTGTTGGTTTATTGATATCAATGTTATCATTGTCTTCTTATATCGGATTTAGCCAGGAAGATTCCTGGAATGTGGATAGTTTGTATCATGAAATCAATGTGTCAACAGATTCTGCATTGGTGGATGTTTATACTAAAATTGCTTCGTACTATGGTGGGATTGAGGATAGTGTAGTTCTATATACTGATTTAGCTTATGCTTTGGCGAATGAGATAGGCTTTGAGCATGGTAAGGCTAATTCTTTGATTATAAAAGGGGGAATGTACCACCTCAGTGGAAATAATGATATAGCCCTGGAGTTATACAATCAGGCTTTGGATATTTACCTGAAACTTGGAAATGACCGTCTGGTTGGTGAATGTCTTAATAGTATGGGGATGAGTTTGGTTGCAGAGTCAAGATATGGAGAAGCATTACGAGCTTACAACAGGGTTTCCGAATTCTCAGATAGTAGTCAAATTGCAAAAAGTTATAAAAATATCGGGATTCTGATTTCTGATACCGGAGATCCTTCCCAGGCAATGGAATATTTTCTCAAGTCGATCGATATTAGCAAGCGGCATAATAATGAAAGGGAGGTTGCTTTTAATTATTTAGGGATGGCTATTGTTACAATAACTCAAAATGACCTGGACCGGGCATTTGAATATTTCAATAAAGCCCGTGTAATTTATGAGAAACTGGGAAACAGGTTGGGAATAGCTAATTGCCATAATAATATTGGCCTGATTTATTTAAACCAGGGGGAATACAATAAATCAATAAATGAATATAAAGCTTCATTAGAAATCTATGAAAGGTTGAATATCAATCATGGTAAAGCTGTTGTAAATATGAATATCGGTAAAACCTTATTTGAACTTGGTGATTATTTGGCAGCTGAAGAATATTACCTGAAAGCAAAAGGTATTTCCGATTTGATGAATAATAAGAATTTGGAATCAAATGTACTTGAATTTGGAGCACAAGTATTGTACGAAAAAGGCGAACTGCAAGCATCACTGAGTTTATTGGAAAGAGGTTTGCAGCTGGCAAAGGAATTAAATCATTGGGGACAGATGGTTGATATTTCTGCCGACTTGGTAGAAATTTATAGAAAAGAAGGGGCTTACAAGAAAGCATTGGAATACAAAGATCTGTTTACAAATTCTAAAGACAGCTTAATGAGTGTTGAAGAAAGCAAGGAAATTGAACGACTTAATTTTTCGCATGATCTGTCAAATATCGAAAATGAATTGGCCCTTCAGAAAACAGAGGTAGCGCTTTTGGAAAAAGAGCAACAAAACGCACGACTCATATATGGCCTTATTATTGCCGGAAGTGCCTTATTAATTGTTTTTGCTGGTTTTTCATTTTTCCGTCAACGAAAAATCAACAGGATACAGAAAAGGGCCATGGAATCGGAAAAAGCATATATGAAAATCAGTCTTGAACAGGAAAAGTTAAAGCGGAATCAGCTGAATGAGGTTATCGTTTATAAAAATAAGCAGCTAACAGATCTGGCCATTCACATTACAGAAAAGAATGACTTGCTTGAACGCTTTAAAGAAAATATTAAATCGGTTAAGAAAAGTGTTCAGGGCAAAAAAGTGACAGGTCTTCTTCAGGATATGCTGGTAAATATTTCTCAGGATATTGATATGAACAAGGAACGGCTGGAGTTTTACAAGGAAATTGAAGATTTGAACCAAACCTTTCTATATACTATGAGTAAGAAATATCCGGCTTTGTCCGACCGTGAACTAAAACTCGCTGCTTTACTCCGGGTAAATCTGGCTACAAAACGAATTGCTGTTTTAATGGGGCTTTCTCCAATTAGCGTAGATATATATCGCCACAACCTGAGAAAGAAGATAGGTTTGGAGAAAGGAATCAGCTTATATGATTTTTTTAATAAATTGGAAGATTAAAACGGTTTCGAATTGAATTTCACTCGCTAATAAAATGAATTTCATGTGCCATTTAATTGATAACCGTTAGTTGTGATACGTAGGAATATAAGCTTGCGATGAAGTTATAATCATTGGGGAAAATCTTTTTGTGTTAGATTCAAATACTAAAGACCATATATTGCAAAGGCTCTCCTGAATTTCATGGGCCTATTTGGGGGATTTAAATGTTTTTTAACGTTTAACAAAGGATTGCATATGAAAAAAACTTCATATATTAGCCACATTCCTAACCACCAAACCAGAGAAGCATGACCAGTAAAAGCACTATTCTACAACACCTTAGGCGAGAAAAACGGCTGATCGATTATTGCAGGGAATTCCCAACCATTATCGAAGCTATCGGTGATTTTGGTTATACTGTAGAAGTCCTGAATCAGGGACAGGAATTGTATATTATAACGGTTGATACAGCCAAGAAGTTGCAACAGGAATGTCCAATTCTTTATGATCGTGTATCGGAGATTTATGAGAAAGTATCAGAAATATATTACGAATACCGTCAGTTGAGGAAACTGGCACATGTAGCTTTACGAAAACACCCTCACCTAATGCCAGCTTTGGCTTTACATGAGCGCATCCCTAATCATATTCCCAGTTGGATAGAACAAGCCGACGAATTTTATGAAAGTATTATTGGAAATGAACGTATATTCCAATTGTTAACCCGATTTAAAGTTAATCAGGAGCAATTGAAGATGCATTATCAGAAATTGAAAGAAATTGAGGAACTGGAAGAACTCAATACCAAGGAACAAAAAGAACGCCAACGCTGTTTGGAAGATATGTATATTTCTATTGAAAAGCTGAATGACTGGACTGAAGATTTACGTTCAATTATTCGTGTAAGTTTCGACAGCAATCCCGATGTTATTACTGCTATCAATACTTTTTTGAAATAATTTTTCAAATGAGTATTACCTTTTGGTTTGGAAACGGATAAACATTGTAAACAAAAACTGGTTGTAAAAGACAATAAGCCAGAGTGGTGGAATATCGGGCAGGATGATAAATATACTTGTTTTTTGAAAAGTGATTTTGTACATTTATTACTTGTTATCTGATTGACCTGTATCAGCTTACGGGATTGCCCATTACATACTGACTTTGTAACATACAAACCATCCAAATTGTAAGAAACCTATGGAGAAAAAAACAATTTTTGCAGAGTTGATTGAGACAGAAAGGGCGTTGATCGAAAATTGCTTTAGTGATCGGAAAATCCGGGCAGAACTGGAGAAGTATGGTTATTCTGAAGAAGTTTTCAATGAGGGGAAAGATCTGTTGTCGAAAGCTGTTGGGTTGATCGGAGACCTGCAACAGGAATACGGTGAGGAGTATGAAGAAACCAAAGAAATTCATCGTGAGATTTCAAAAGCAAATGAATCCTTCCGAAAGATCAGGAATATTGTTCGTATCGCCTTGAAAAACAAACCAGCCTTAATGCATTATTTGGGATTGAATGATAAGATTTCCTATAACATGCATGAATGGGTTCGTCAAGCTCAGGTGTTTTACAGCAGTTTATTGGCAAATTATGAAGTGGTGAAAGAACTTCGAAGATTCCATTTTAGGGAAGATAAAATTGAAGCTCAGAAGACTTTTATCGATAAGATTGAGGAAATGAAAAAGGGTTATGATCATGAACTGGAAAATGGTAGATCCAAGACCATTGAACGTGATGAAATGATTGAAGAGCTTAAAGAATGGACTGAAGATTTGAAAGATGTGGCACGAGTTGCATTTGAGAATGACATGAAGTCCTTGAATAAAATTGGGGTGAAACCACAATAAAATTATTAATTTAGAGGAAGGAAATTTTAAAAAGGGCCGGGCTAGCGGCCCTTTTTTAATTAAATACTCTGGCAGGGAATTCCTGCCCAAGTTGAATTCTCAGGCAAATTTTCTCCCTTCATTACCAGAGAAAGCGGCTTCAGACTTGTGTCATTCTCGATGATCGAATCGTATAGTACTACAGACATGTTCCCGATATTGCAGTTGTTTTTAATGGTGAGTTTGGATGCTTTCATAATCCGGTCTTCAAAAAGATGATTTTGAATAATGGTTCCGGCATTTAGTGCTGTATGATCACCTATATTAACCAAATCAAATTCGGAGAACAGTGTTGTACCCAGATGCACATTTTTTCCAATTTTGCACCCCATCATACGAAGGAAGGGAGCAAAATAGGGTGTTCCAAGCATAGGGGATAAAGCTGAAGCAGTAACACTTTCATAAGCTCCGTTAACGGCCTCATTTAACCAGACAAAAGTTGACCACAACGGTTTTATACAGGCTCGGATTTTTCCGGTAAGTAACCATTTTATAGCAACAACCAGTATGGAACTTATAATGGCTACCAATAATCCGATAGCAGGAAGGAACGAAATCATTAATGTCATCCCCATTGTCTCATAAAAGTAGAATGCTGAATAAAATATGGATAGAACACCAAGCACTTCAATTGTCGAAGGAATGAAGATCCGTAAGGAATCAATCAGATATCGCAACATATAAAGCTTCAAGGAAGGTTTGAAAATTACTGTTTCGTCAAATCCGTTTATTTTCTGTCTCCTTGGTAAATTAAATGAAGGTGAGCCCAGCCAATCTGTTGAATCCTCAATAGTCCCCTCTTTAAACGGAGGAACCGATAATACTCCAATCAGGGAATTGTCACCAATGCTGGAGCCAACTGGTAAAATTGCACTATTGCCAATAAAACTACGGTTACCAATCCTGGTTTTTGAAACTTCCATATATCCATTATAGAACTGCCGGCCACCGATAATTGAACCATCTGCAAAAAAGCTTTCATCTCCGATTTCCATTAACTCGGGTGAAATTTGGGAAACTGTTGATATTTCAGCTCTTTTACCCATTTTTGCTCCAAGCATTTTTAACCAGGTAGGAAGGAATATTGTAGTATAAACTGGTTTCACCAACATGACACTTAATCGAATCATGCTATCAACAAACCATTTACGTATATAGAAGAAGCTTTCCGTTTTATAGGTTCCTGGCTTTATCTTTGGTAACACCATGTTTTTAACAATTATTGCTCCAAGGCAAAAAGATAAGACTGCCAGGGGACCGGCCAATAATAATGAAAGAACATTTATCCAAATATTAGCTGAAGCAAGACCAAAATTCAGAAGTATTAATGATGGAACACCAGATGTGAAGGTGAAACCTAAAAGTGCAAAAACGGCAAGCAGATGCATTAGCCCCCAAAAGAAAGGCCTTCTACGGTAAGATTGTCCTTTAGGAATCTTAAGTCGGGTTCTTTTTGATGGAGATCCCTGATAGGATTTGTTTTGCTCTAAGACTTCGCCTTCCTGCAAGGATGAAATATCTCCAAGTTTACTGTTATCCTCCATTTTGGAATTGATCCCCAGGTGTGAATGAATTCCGATATAGCAGTTGTTGCCAATTGTAATGTTCCCAATTTTCAAGTATCCGTTTTCTATTGTGGTTCCTAATAGTTGGGTCTCGTTTCCAATTGATGTGTTGTTTCCAATTGAAATTAAATCGAAAGCAGAACATAAATGAGTGTCTATAGTGCAGTTTTTTCCGATTTTGGCGCCCATGAGCCGGTAATAAACACTCATAAGCGGGCTTCCTGCCAGCAGCTGAACACCTGTAAGGTTCGTTATTCTGTCACTGAGCCACCACCTGAAATAATACCAGCCATAAACGGGATAAATACCAGGTTTTGTTTTACCAATAATTATCCACTTTAATCCGATGCCAATAAGCAGCATAACAGGATACATAAGTAGAGCCAGAGCTAGTCCTGCACCAATGGTAAGCTCCATGGGTAATTCACTTTCCGAAAGCTGAAGGTAGAATGTGCTTAAAACAATAATGGGAATCACCATCAGGCCATACAAAACATACATGGAGATAGCCTGAAGTAATTTCACAAATGTGAATGTTTTTGAAAGAGCAGGTCGTTCAGGATTGGAATCCATTTTTGATTTTACATTTCCCAGATCCATATTTTCCAATTTCTCTGAAAGGGATTCTATAGTTGGGTGGGAGTATATATCCCGTATAGCCAGTTCAATAGAGTTATCATATCTCAGAGTGGAAACAGCATTGGCAGCCAATAATGAATGCCCGCCAAGGTCATTAAAAAAGTTGTCAGTAATTGAGATCTCTTCCAGCCCGAAAATATCTTTCCAGACATTTACTAAAACAGTCTGCATTTTTGTTTTGGGCTCAATGATTTCTCTTGTTGTGTTCACAAGAGAGTTTGTGGCTGCCGGAAGGCTTTTTTTATCTGTTTTACCACTGGTTAGCGTAGGTATCTCATCGATTATCTCTAAAAATGAAGGGATCATGTAGGCCGGTAGGCGTTGACGTAATAAACTTAAAAGTTCTTCATGTACTATGTTTTTACTCTTGTCCTTTAATACAATATATGCCGCAAGTTCTTTCAGGTGATTCTTTTCAGTGATCACAACTGCTGAGGTTGATACATTGGGGTGTTCACGCAATACTGACTCAATTTCGGATAGTTCAATACGGTATCCCCGGATTTTGACCTGTGAATCTATTCGTCCATGAAAGAACAATTCACCCGTTGCATCCAGACTGACCAGATCTCCAGTTTTGTATAGCTTTTGATCATCAAAAATACCTTTGATAAATGTTTGATCCGTAAGCTTTTCCTGGTTAAGGTATCCTTTTGCTAATCCGTTTCCACCTATATATAATTCACCTTGCTGGCCTGGAGCAACAGGCTCTTTATTATTATCAAGTATGATGATATCATAGCCGGGTATGGGTTTCCCTATACTTACTTGTTTGCCAGGAACACATTGCCAGGCAGTGGTGTTGACAGTAGTTTCAGTTGGACCATATACGTTTAGCAAACGACATCCGTTTGTTGCCCATCGGTTAACCAGCTCGGGGGGACATTTTTCACCACTTAATATCATTAAGCGAACCGTAGGTAAAGGTTCATTAACCATACTTAAGAAGGTTGGTACAGTGGAAAGAAAAGTAATCCGTTCTTCCTGAATTAATCGGGTGGCTTCGCTTGAGAGTTTTGTCATCTCATCGGTTGCAACGATCAAAGAGGCGCCACTCGAAAATGCCATCCAGATTTCCTCAACAGAGCCGTCAAAGCTGTAGGCAAAACCATTATATAGTCTGTCGGCACTGTTCAGTTGACAGACTTGTTTGAAAGAATTCACAAAATGGACCACATTAAAGTGTCGGGTCATTACTCCTTTAGGACGACCTGTAGAACCTGAAGTGTATATGATATATGTCAGGTTTTCAGGGGTTATATTTACCTCGTTATTATTCAGTCGAATATCCGAATGCTTGTCAATTTTATTATTTAGGATGTTTAGCACATTAACGTCAGGACTCAGGCTGGTTGTTATCTCCGGAATCAGATCTGTTTCCGTAAGTACATGTTTGATTTTGGCATCATCAATAATATGCTTAACACGGTCTTCAGGAAAACTTCGGTCGATGGGGACATATGCAGCTCCGGCCTTCAGAATACCAAGCATACCTATTATAGGTAACTCTGAGCGTTTAAAGTATATAGCCACAAAATCACCCACTTTAATTCCTTTAGAGCGTAAATACCTGGAAACACGGTTGGCTTCTTTTTCAATTTGTAAATAGGAAAACTCTCTGCCCTGACTTTTTATCGCCAAAGCAAATGGTGTTTCGTCGGCCTGGTTTTCGAATATATTATGTAATAATATTGTTTTGATTCTATTATCGATCATGATTTTTTCTTTTTATTGTAAATGATAAATTCCACTACCAATGTTTTATACTAATGGGTATTCATAATATTGGTTTTCGAAATTTTTCAGAACTATCTTTTCCTTATCAGTAATTACTATTGGATTTGGGGTGATAGCTATTTTTCCGCCCCCGTTTGGAGCATCAATAACTAAATGTGGAACAGCAAGCCCTGAAGTGTAGCCACGTAAACCTTCAATGATATCATATCCTGTTTGAACGGAAGTGCGGAAATGATTGGCTCCTTTTACCAGATCCATCATATAGATATAATAAGGTTTAACCCGTATTGAAAGTAATTTCTGCATCAATAGTCTCATGGTTTCAACATTGTCATTCACTCCTTTTAGCAGAACTGATTGGTTACCTAAAGGAATTCCTGCATCCGAAAGTAATGAGCATGCTCTGCTTGACTGTTCTGTGATTTCGTTGGGGTGATTAAAATGTGTATTCAAATAGAGAGGGTGATATTTTTTTAGCATACTGCAGAGCTTCTCGTTTACCCGTCGTGGTAGAACCACTGGAATGCGGGAACCAATACGAATAATCTGGACATGCTTTATCGCTCTTAGCCTACTCAGAATATATTCTAATTTGTGATCAGGGAGCATTAATGGATCACCACCCGAGATGATAACATCACGTATTTCAGAGTGTTGACTTATGTATTCAAACCCCTTGTCCCAATCTTCTTCCTTGATAGTTTGAGTTTTTCCGACTTTTCTTTTTCGTGTGCAAAAGCGACAAAACATTGCGCATTCCGAGGTTGAATAAAACAAGACCCTGTCGGGGTATCGGTGTACAATGCATTTTACGGGACTGTCATGCTCCTCAGATAATGGGTCTGAAATACCGTCATCATCCAGTTCTTTGATATCGGGCATCATTTGTTTCCATATCGGGTCATCTTTTTCTTTAATTAAGCTTAGGTAATATGGATTTGTGCGTACCGGATATTCTTTTGAGATCAATTCTAGCTCTTCCTCATTCAGGCTGATGCGTTGTTTCAACTCATCATGCTTCCAACTTTCCTTTATTACTTTTTCAGTACTAACCATTTCTAACTTGTTTTTTAATCATTATCCTTTTTGACTCAATGAATAAACCAAGCTTGGATGCCGATACGTAAACAACATGAAAGTGATGGTGAACGAATAATCTTCGAGCTGAAATGATCTTCAGCAAAGAAATTGTAAGGTATTAATAGATGGTTTAAGCTTTCATTGCGGAGATAAAACTATCTGCATAAGTACGTCCTACAGGAATAGAAATATCACCGATAGTGATTTGTTCCCTAGTGAAATAGCTGATTTTTGATAGTGATACGATATACGATTTATGAATCCTGAGGAAATTGTTTTTTGGCAAGATGCATGATATTGCCTTGAGGTTTTGGAGACTTAGGTAAGATTTTTCAGAAGTATTAATCCTGACATAATTGTCTAGTGCTTCAATGTACAGAATATCGTTTAAGAGTATTTTTACATTTTTGTATTCAACCTTTATAACAATAGATTCAGCATCGGGAGGACCTGACTTTTTTATTTCTCTTAATTCTTTTTGTTCTTTTGCTTTTGAAACAGCTTTGAAAAAGCGTTCGAAATCAAAGGGTTTTAACAAATAATCAATTGCATTAAGTTCATAGCTGTCTACTGCATATTTGCTATGTGCTGTAGTGAAGATGATAAGAGGTTTGTTTTCAGTTTTTTTTGCTAACTGAATACCTGAAATTCCAGGCATATGAATATCCATAAAAATCAAATCCGGTTTGTTATGATTTAAATATGCCAGAGCTTCGAAGGGATTATTAAATGCTTTAAGTAGTTCAAGAAAAGGAACTCTGCAGCAGTAGTCTTCCAGCATTTTCAAGGCGAAAGGCTCATCGTCTATAGCAATACATCTTAGCCTCATATCAGATCAATTGAAAGGGTTACAGAATAATACTCTTCCTCATCATTTATACTAAGATTGTGTTTTTGAGGATAAATCAACCGTAATCGTTGTTGCACATTATCAATACCGATCTGACTTGATTCTGTCTCAGAATCCGATTCTATTTTTTTATTGGATAGCTTAAAATCCATTTTATTATCAACAATCTGAATTGTAAGATTAATGGATGTGTTAACGCATGAGCTAACTCCATATTTAAAGGCATTTTCGACGAAAGGGATTAAAATAAGCGGGGCAATTTGAAGAGAACTGAGATCTCCTTCCAATGTATAATTCACCTTTGTTTTTTCAGAGATCCGTAGTTTCTGCAGGTCAATATATTTCTCTATATACTCTATTTCTTTCTGAAGGGGAACAAAATCACTTTGAGTTTCTGTTAAAACAAAGCGCATGATATCCGATAGTTTCATAACTGCCTCAGGTGCATCATCCGATTTCTTTAGAGTCAGATAGTAGATGCTATAGAGTGTGTTGAACAGGAAATGTGGATTAATCTGAGATTTTAAAAATGCCAGTTCAGCCTTTGCCTTTTCCGATTCAGCCATCAGTTTTCTTTGTCTGGTTTCGAATAATTCAGTTATGATATTTGTACCAGTACTAATAATAAAAACGATGAGAAACAAAACCAGGGAGCTGATATTACGATTAAGATATCCTCTTTGGCGAATTCGGGTATTCAGCGATTGGTTTTCATCTGATACTATGTCGTTAATTAATTCTGGCAGGTATAAATATATGATGATTGAAAAGAGGATAATTCCTGAATATTGTATTATTTTTCTTTGGGAGAGTAGTTTGGTTACAAGAATATTGTAGTTGGAATAGTAAAAGACAATGAGAAGTATGCTTGAAGAAATATAATGAACTGGGGCCCGGTTCACCCATAGTTCAATACCATTAAAAAAGAACTGTGGTAAGAATAAAAACACCCCCCAACAAACAATGTGTATACTGATTTTAAGATATCTCGTCTTCATTTGATTCAGATCCGGAGCACATGCAATAATTGAGCTGCCTCCGTTTTGTTCAAATTTAGAGATTTCCTGATAAATAGGGATTATTATTTAATAAGCTTTGTGAATTTACAATTATGTCGCGCCTTGCGATGATTGAAATCCAATGAGATTACTATTGTTTGGGTTCAGGATGGGTTACAAAAGTGGAATCTGCCTCAACTTTACAATTAAGGCAGATTCTTTATATGTATCAGTACTTATACCTGTTAAGTACATTCAGATTGTCAAAAAGTTCTGATTCCAAAAGGATAAACTGATTTTGCAATTCATAATAGCTTTCCAACTCAACCAAATAATCGGTAAGTGAGATCGAACCTGTATTCAGCATTTCATCAAGCAATTCCTTTTGAGATATAGCTTGAATTAACTGCTGAAGTTCTTCCTTACTTTTTTGAGTCGATACAGCTTGTTTGCGTGCCTTCAAATACTCAGACTTGATGATCTGTTCTATAGAAAATCCTTCATCTTTCACCGCATCGGCTTCCATTTTGGCTTGTTTAACAGTATTTGCTTTTCCCCATAAAGGGATGCTCATACCGAAAACAACACCTCTGAAATGTTCATCTGGAGTTTTTTCAGAACCATACCCCAATTTGAGTTCTGGCAAGTATGCATGTTGTTGAACTTTTACATGCTGAGTTGCTGAACTGTTTCGGGCACCGTTTAAAACCAATCGTTGATCAGTCGATTGAATTGTTATCCATTCTGAATCAGGATCAATGATGCTAAGGGCTGGGTAATCCAAAATATCAGGTGTGATTTCCTGACCACCATTAAAGGCTTTCAAATCTTCCTTCGCCGTTAGGATAACGGTTTGCATATTTCGCTTTTCCTGAAGTATTTTCTGATGGCGAATCCGAACCTGGTTTACTTTTAAGATGTTTACCTCACCAGCCTCAAACATATTTTGATAGGCTGTAAGCAGATTTTTGACCTCAGAGAATCGTTGGTTTAACAAATTTGCTTGCTTCTGAAGAAAGACCCATCGGATCAGTTGATCAGAAACAGCCAGCCGAAGTTCTTGCTCGAAAGCTTTTTGTTCAGCCTGAAGTAGTCTTTCCTGTGCATCGATCCAGTTTTTTTTCTTCAAATAAACTGTTGGAAAATCAATTGATTGTGAAATATTCATTTTCTGAGCTTTCACATTTCTATCGGTAGCACTAGGCAGATATTCGAATTCGAACTCCGGATTCTCCGGAAGAATTTCCCTTTTCGCTTCGATGATCTGACTTTCTGTTGCTTTCTTTGAAGCACTAATCTGGCTGTTGTTTGAAACTATTTGATCAAGTACCGACTTAAAATCCTGCTGCGCAACCACCGGATTGAAAAGTACCATAGCAATCAGACCTATAAGGAGATTCTTATTTATTGAATTAAACGCTCTCATTTTTCAATTCCTTTCTGTTTAAGAAATAATAAATAACAGGGATAATGAAAATATTAAGCAGTGTAGAGCTTAATAATCCACCCAAAATAACAATAGCCATTGGGCTTTGGATTTCATTTCCAGGCTTGTCTCCTGCAAGTGCCAATGGAATCAATGCTAATGCTGCAGTAAGTGCAGTCATCAGGATTGGGTTTAAACGATCCGATGATCCCTGAACGATGCGGTTGTAAAGAGTTACACCTTGTTCCTTCAACGATTCGTATCGTGATACCAGTAGGATACCATTTCGTGTGGCAATACCAAAAAGTGTAATGAAACCAATAATTGCAGGAATACTAATCACTCCTGATGAGAAGTAGATCGCAATGATACCACCGATTAACCCAAGAGGTAAATTGACAAGAATTAAAGATGCCGTTTTTGTATTCTTGAATTCCTGGAACAAAATCAGGAAGATCACGATAATCGCAATAATGGAAGCAATAGTCAATGCTTTGGTAGCTGCCGCGGCACTTTCAAATTGACCACCATATTGGATGTGATAATTTTCCGGAAGTTGAATATGAGTATTGATTATATCCTGAACATCTTTTACAACACTCCCCACATCACGATCAGCTACGTTTATCGAAATAACCAGCTTACGTTTCACATTTTCACGATTGATCGTATTTGGTCCTGATGAAGATTTAATATCAGCGATATAATGCAAAGGGACTTTCTTTCCATCATAGGTGTCAATTAGTGTATTGCTGATAGCTTCCATGCTTTCACGATTTTCATCGTTGAAACGAAGAACCAAAGGGAAAACACGTTCACCCTCAAATACCTCACAAACTTCCTCTCCACCGAAGCCGTAATCAATGAACTCATTGAACTTGGTAATTGGAATACCATATTTTGCAAGCATATCGCGCTTGGGTACAATCTTTAACTGGGGGATGTCAATTTGTTGTTCTACACTCAGGTCTCCAATACCTTCAACCACGGAAATTTCATCTTTAACCTGATTGGCCAGCTTATACATCAATCCAAGGTCATCACCAAATAGTTTGATGGCAATGTTTGCTTTCGATCCAGAAAGCATCGCGTCAATACGGTGACTAATGGGTTGTCCTACTTCAAAAATAACACCGGGTAGAGTTGAAAGCTTTTGGCGAACTTCGGCAATAAACTCACTTCTGCTACGATCCTGTAATTCAAAAGGACAATCGATTTCTGAAACGTTCACACCAAAAGCATGCTCAGCCAATTCAGCTCGTCCGGTACGTCTTGCCGTAGTTTTAATTTCAGGAATCTCAAGAAGTAATCTTTCAGCATCTGCACCGAGTTTATTGGACTCAACCAGTGATATACCGGGAACTGTTGCTGTGTTTATGGTCAAGGAACCTTCGTTGAATGGAGGAAGGAAATCCTGCCCAAAGGTGAACATCAATCCAATACTCCCTCCCAATAATAATAATGCCAATCCAATAACAAGAGCTTTAATTTTAAGGATACGCTTTAATGCTCCTGAATATAGACGAATCAGATTACGCTCTACATAGCTGCCATCCTGATGACGAAGGAGTGATTTTTCATTTGTTAGCAAGTAGCTACACATTACCGGAGTGAGTGTTACCGCAACCAATAGCGACGCGAAAAGAGCCAGGATAAATGCAATCCCAAGAGGCTTTAACATACGGCCTTCCATTCCACCAAGGAAAAACAGAGGTACAAATGCGACAATAATGATCAGGGTTGCATTCATAATACTTGTACGAATCTCACTTGATGCATTAAACACAACCTTCAGTGAGGGCAGGCGTTGGTCTTTTGGTAGGGCTGCATTTTGGCGAAGCCGTTTATAAACGTTTTCCACATCAATAATAGCATCATCGACCAAGGCTCCAATTGCAATCGCAATACCACCTAAAGTCATGGTGTTGACGGTGATTCCCATCAATTTCATGGCTATGATTGTAAACAGGATTGACAATGGAATTGCAGTAATTGAAATGATACTGGTTCGCATATTCATTAGGAATAGTACCAAAATCACAACCACGAAAATTGCACCTTCAATAATAGCCTTTAGAACGTTATTAATCGAAATATCAATAAAACGAGCTTGTTCAAAGATATCCGTGTGAATCTTAATATCATCACTCAGGTTACTCTGAATATCAGCAAGGGCTTCTTTAATATCTTCTGTAAGATCAATTGTGTTAACATGAGGTTGCTTAGTGACGGTTACAATAACTGCCTTTTCTCCTCTGTATGCACCATCACCAATTTTCATGGCGGGGCCAACCTTTACTTCTGCTACATCGCTAAGACGAACCGGTTGGTTGTTTACAACATCAATTACATTATTGGCAATATCTTCAATACTTTTGGTACGACTGATACCTCTGATAATGTATTCTGTCCCATATTGATTGAAGAATTTGCCAGGAACATTTTCATTTAAATCCTGAGTGACTTCAATAACCTTCGAAAATGAGATGTTGTAATGCTTTAGTTTGAAGGGATCAACTAAGATCTGGTATTCTTTATAGTCACCACCACTGGTTGTTATTTGTGCAACCCCTCCGATTGATAATAATCTTGGACGTATATTCCACTCAACCAAAGTTCGGAGTTCCATTGGAGAAGTTGTATCAGCCGTTAAGGCAAATAGCATAATTTCCCCCATAATACTCGACTGTGGTGCAATAAAAGGCTCTCCAACTCCAGAAGGTAATTCTTCTCTTACCTGAATCAGGCGCTCAGTAATAGTTTGACGGGCATTGTAAATGTCAGTACCCCAGTCAAATTCAGCCCATACCATTGAGAATCCCATAGCTGAAGAGGAACGAACACGACGAATGTCGGTAGCGCCGTTTACAGAAGTCTCAATTGGAAAACTAACCAAACGCTCCACTTCCTCCGGAGCCATACCGTGTGCTTCAGTCATAATAACCACGGTAGGTGCGGTTAGGTCGGGAAACACGTCTATTTCTGTCCGGGTGGTCACATAGCCTCCCGTCAATACTAACAGAGCTGTCAGAAGAATAATGATCAGCCTGTTTTCAAGTGAATACTTAATTATCTTGTCTAACATAACTGATTTTTTTAATGAGAATGTGTTTCAGCAGGCATCGATGAGGTTTGTGTAGCCAGTTTAACAATGGTAGCCCCTTCAACGACAACTCTGTCACCAGCATGGATACCAGAAGTTATAATTACTTGTTCGCCATCCGATCCACCGGTTGTGACATATACTTTTTCAAATTCCAAATGACCGGTTTCAATCAAAACAAATAAATTACCTTGTTCTTCCATTAAAGCTTTTTCAGGTAATAACATGGCATCTTCAATGGTTTTTCCGTAAAGAGCTACTTCCACATAGTCTCCAACAGGAAGCATCATAGGTTGTTCCATTTCGAAATAAACAGGGATGAAATTATCCTGAATGGCTGTTGATTCCGATGATATACGTTTCCCATCAAAATATTCTGTATCGAAGATAATACCTGCACTTGTCGTGATAACAGCTTTTTCGATATTTCCAATTTGAGGATAGTATTTTGCTGAAATATCAGCCTTGATAATCACCCTGTTTGGTTTTCGAACAACAGCAAGTTGCTGACCAGCTTCAACATATTCACCGGGTTGGACCAATACCTGATCGATGATTCCATTATAAGGCATGTTGATTAATTCTTTTCCATTTTCAAATGAACTATTGAATGAACTATAGGCAGCTTTTGCTTTCAGGTATTCAGCTTCAATGCTATTGAATTCTTTTTGCGAAATCAGTTGCTTTTCAGAAAGTTTCTGAGCTCTTTCAAATTCTGATTTTGCCAGATTGAAATTGTGCTTCAACTCAGCGATTTTAACTCTTGTATTATCATCAGTAAAGCCTTTGGCTGAAATTGTGAATAATTTTTGTGATTTAGTTGCTTCAACCGAATTAATAAGGTTTCCATTGAAGTTAACGATTCCACTAGAGCCGGCTACAAGGCTTTGTGATTCCTGTATTGCTGGCAGAACATCACCTGATGTATTAATAATTTCATTAAAAGCTTGAGGATTGATTTCATTGATCATGATATGACCTTTGTCAAGATAGCGGTGAAGTGCTACTTCATTATCTGATTCACCATGCACACATCCGGCACCATGAACATGTTCACCTTCCTCAGCGTGCGCATCAGCAGTGTTTTCATCATGAGAATGATCTTGTCCTTCGTGATCACTCTGTTCTGTTTTTGTCTCTTTAGTAGTCGAGGTATTCGATTGGCACGAAACCATGTGTAGATATGCGGGTAACAGAAGTACCCAAAATAATTTCTTCATAACGTTTAAGTTATTAAGTTGATAAAATATAAAATGAAAATATTTGTAAAAAAACTGGATGTACTACGCCAATGATGGGGGAGCCCGTAAACCGGAAGTACAGAGGTAGATGTCTTCAATAGTAATATCCGGTTCAATAAAGTGAAATTCTTTTTGAGTATTTTCCGGTACAATAATTTTTTCGACAGGAATTTCAGGGAGGATAAAAATGAATCCCTGTTGTTCTGTCATGATTTCATTTTGAGCAAAATTACATGAACTTTCTTCGTTATCCTGATCGTTGTGATCATGCTGGTGATCGTTGTTCGGTTTTTCTGATGAATGATGCTCACAGGTATGCGAGCATGCAGTGGCAGCATATTTGTCGTGATGATGGTGAGGTACAACATTGTGAACCTGGATGGTAATCCAGGCCAGAGCAACCAACCATATGACTAAATGCTTATTCTTCATGACTGTTGGCAAATATATGCAATTGTCCCATGATTTAGATGGATTAACAAAAAATTCACAACTTTTTGGCTTTGTAGCGCAAGTTTTTCTTTCAATGAATGTCAAAACAACTGTTGGGAAGATAAAAGCCCTAATTTAGTAAAGGAAAATAATAAGAATTGGATCAACAAGTACATCAAATAGAATTATTACAAAAAGGCGATCAGCTTGCGTTTAAACGATTGGTGGATGAGAATTTCCCCAAAGTTTATCGCACATGTCTGGGTATTATCCATGATAAGGATGATGCTGATGATCTGGCTCAGGATGTTTTTGTAGAGGTGTATGAATCCATTGGGAAATTCAGGGGAGATTCCGCTATTAGTACCTGGTTGTATCGTGTGGCGGTGAATAAATCATTGAATTATCTGCGAAAGAGAAAGATTTCAGGTTTTTTTAGAACCATCGAAAACTATTTCCAGGGCGATGATAATAAGGAGTTACAGATATCAGGGGATAAAAGTGACCATGCCGGATTCAATCTGGAGAATCAGGAGATGAAGCAGATTTTAGATCTGGCCATACAGGCTTTACCAACCAATCAGAAAATTGCGTTTACTCTTCATAAGATCGAGGACTTATCCTATAAGCAAATCTGTGAAGTAATGAAACTCTCTCTTTCTTCGGTCGAATCATTGATCCACCGAGCTAAGAAGAATCTTCAGGTAAGCCTTGTAGATTATTATAAAGAATTGTGACGCAAGTTTTTTTAAGTGAATGTGTCAAAACTAATAAAGGTGACAAGTATGAAATGCAAAGAGTTTGAACAGATGATTCCAGATATTCTGGAAGGAAGAATAAAAGGAGGTGAAATGCAGGAGCTGGATCAGCATCTGGTAGCATGTAGCTCCTGTTCAAGTCTGGTAGCAAAGATCAATTCAGTTAATAAAATGATTGATAATTTGCCGAAGGATGAGCCTCAACCATTTTTTACGGCAAGAGTAATGCATCGTATTGAGTCAGTACAAAATGAATGGTATAGCCTGACTCCTGTTCTAAAAGGTAAATCAGCTGTTGCGGTCTCAAGCTTTGTCGTTGTTTTTGGAATCTTTCTGGGAATTCTTTTTGGGGGACAACTGAGTGTATTATCGGAGTCCGATACGATGACAAGTACCGAATACCTGGCTCAGGAATATTTCCTGGATGAATTCTCAAGCAATACTTTTGAAACCTATTTAATGGATAACGATTAAGATTGAATGATTATGTGGATCAATAAAAGAGAAAATATTTTAAAACTCATCATCATATTAACGATTGTTAACCTGGCAGCCCTGGGAACGATGTTCTATCAGATGAATATGAGAAGAGGTCCTGAGCCACCAGATACAAGAGCCAGAGAGATCTATAAAAAAGAACTTCAACTGAATGAAAAACAGCAATTGGGTTTTGACGAGTTGCACAAACAATTTCGGATACAAAGCCAGGGTGTTGTTGAACAAATCAGGGATAAGAAAAGAGAGATGCTTGATGAGCTTGAAAAACAGGATCCGGATACCGTTAAGTTGAATCAAATAGCGATCGATCTTGGAGAGCTACATGGAAAACTCAAGCGGTCAACTTATCAGCACTTTATTGAGATGAAAAAGATATGTGGACCTGAACAACAGGACAAACTCCACCATATGTATCGAAATATGATCGAGCGGCCAAAGGATGATTTTGAGCGACGGGGCCGTGGCCGGCATAAGCATCGTCGTGGCCGTAATCATACTGATCGAAATTAGAATTTAGTGACCGGTTTAAATATGTATAAATCGAATTAAATCATAAAATAGAGAAACAAGTACGTAATAAACTAATAGTGCGCGCAAAAAAGTTTAGAACGAAAAGTTTCGAATCTGGTCTGCATGACCAGAATGTAATAACAATAAAAATATAAGCAGATGAAAAAAAGTGGAATAATAGCAACAATGATGATTGCAGTAATGATGTTAGCTTCTGTAGCAACTTTTGCTCAAGGTGATGGAAATGGTCGACATAGAGGTCTTAAGGCTGATGCAGGCTTGTGTAATAAACTTCCAGACTTGACTGATGATCAGAAAGACCAAATCCAGGCTTTGCGTGTGGAACACAAAAAAGTGGCATTGGAAAATCGAAATCAACTCGCTGTTTTGAAAGCAGAATTGAAAGTGTTGACTACTGCTGAAAATGCAGATATGAAAGGCATCAATAAAAAGGCCGATGAAATTGGAACTTTAAAAACTAAAATGGCGAAACAGCGTCTGGCACATCACCAGGAAGTAAGAAAACTCCTGACAGAAGAACAACGACTGGTTTTTGATACCAAGATGCAGCACCATAGAGGACATGGTAAAGGTCAGTTTGGGGATTGTGCTCATGGGAAAAAAGGTAAGCATCATCGTCATGGAAACAAAGCTTGCGACGGAAAGGGACCAAGATAGGTTGCCTATAAAGTTTGACTATCTTAAAATGCCACGAATGATCTGATTCGTGGCTTTTTTTTTACACACAAAAAAAGCCTCTGATTTCTCAGAGGCTTTTTGTTGTCCGACAAGGGCTCGAACCTTGACTGTATGAACCAAAATCATAAGTGCTACCATTACACCATCGGACAGGCTTGTTTGTCGCAATTGCGGGTGCAAATATAGAAAAAAATATTTACCGCAAATGAATAATTGTAAAAAAGTGAAATTTTTTCTAAAAAAAAAGAAAGAAAAGCCTCTGATTTCTCAAAGGCTTCTATGTTGTCCGACAAGGACTCGAACCTTGACTGTATGAACCAAAATCATAAGTGCTGCCATTACACCATCGGACATTCCACTTTGTCGCTTTCGACGGTGCAAAGATAGAAAAAAATATTACTGACCAAAATTATTGCGAAAAAAATTGAGGATAACATGTTGCCGTGAAAGTAAACGTATGAAAGGAATTGTGAGAATTTAACAGATTGTTTTTAAAGCGGATTTGTAAGCGTTGTTAGCGGTGAAAATCAATTAAATACAAGGTGCGTTGTCTGGGTTTGATTCAAAAAAAACGTTAATTTCGTTAGTAATTAAATCCCCCTTTTTTATAAATTTTCTAAATTCGCTACGCGAAGAAGAATATTCATTAAAAACCCTATATCCTGATGGAGAATTACAAAAAGCTTAACATCCTTATTGGATGGCTTACTTTTCTTTTATCTACAGTAGTTTATCTACTAACTATTGAGCCTACTGCAAGCTGGTGGGACTGTGGTGAATACATTGCCACAGCCTATAAAATGCAAGTAGGACACCCTCCTGGGGCGCCGTTTTTTCAAATGTTGGGACGTATTTTCTCATTGTTTGCTTTTGGTGATACAAGCAAGGTGGCCTTGATGATCAATAGTATGTCGGCTATATCATCCGGTCTGACTATTATGTTTTTGTTCTGGAGTATTACCGCATTAGCCCGTAAGATCTTTAATAAGAATGGTGAAAACCAGACGGCTAATATGTATGCCATATTGGGAGCTGGATTTGTTGGTGCAATGGCTTATACTTTCACTGATTCATTTTGGTTTTCAGCAGTTGAAGGAGAAGTTTATGCTATGTCCTCTTTCTTTACAGCGGTAACTTTTTGGGCTGCATTGAAATGGGAACAGGTCGCTGATGAACCTCATGCATATCGGTGGTTAATACTTATAGCTTACCTGATTGGTGTATCTATTGGTGTTCACCTGTTGAACTTACTGGCCATTCCAGCTGTAGCTTATGTTTATTATTTCAAAAAATATAAGCCTGATTTTAAAGGGATTTTCATTACCGGAGCTATTTCGGTTGTTCTCTTGGCTTTCGTTATGTATGGAGTAATTCCTGAGATTGTTAATCTTTTTGGTAAAACTGAATTGCACTTTGTGAATAATCTTGGTTTACCATTTACCAGTGGGACTATATTTTTTACACTTGTAATGTTAGCAACGCTTGCTCTTGGTATCATGTATACTGAGAATAAGCTTGGCAAAACAGGGAAGTATGCCCTGTATGGATGTCTTGCTGTACTGGCTTTGTTAGTTCTTACCTCTTATAGTTCAGGAGGGAATTTCTTCTTTCGCTTGATTATGCTTGCAGTTATTGGTGGAGGAATCTATTATATCCGTGATCGTCGTTTAGAGCTCAATACAGTACTTCTCAGTCTGGTGTTTCTGTTAATTGGTTATTCTTCCTTCCTGATGATTGTAATCAGGGCAAATGCGAATACACCAATTAATGAAAACGATCCCAAAGATGGTGTTAGTTTATTATCATACCTGAATCGTGAACAGTATGGTTCAACACCTCTGTTTTCTGGTCAATATTACAATGCTCCGATAAGTGCCTGGGAAGATAAATCTCCTTTCTATATTAAGGATAGAAAAAATGGTGAGTATAAAATCGTTGATGATGGAAAAAATCAGGTTCCTGTTTATGATGAGAGTATGAGTACTATTTTCCCTCGAATGTGGAGTAGTCAGCGTGCATCTCACCCCGGAGCATATAAACAATGGGGTAAGATTAAAGGTACACCAGTTACCGTTACCGGTCGAGATGGGGCACCAGAAACTCTCATAAAACCTACTTTTGGTGAGAACTTGCGCTTTTTCTTCAAGTATCAGGTCGGACACATGTATTTGCGCTATTTTATGTGGAATTTTGTCGGACGACAGGATGATGTTCAAAGTCATGGAGGTCTGGAACATGGTAACTGGAAAAGTGGAATTGAATTTATAGATCGAGCAACCATAGGTTCCCAAAACGATTTGCCTGACAGCATGCAGAATGCTGCAAATAATAGTTTCTATTTTCTTCCGCTCATACTGGGATTGATCGGTTTGTTCTTCCATTTATCAAGGAAGCCCGAGGATGCACTGGTCGTATTCATGCTTTTCTTTATGACTGGATTGGCGATTGTAATCTACCTGAACCAATATCCTTATCAGCCTCGTGAGCGTGATTATGCATTTGCTGGTTCATTCTATGCTTTTGCTATCTGGATTGGTATTGGGGTATTATCTATCTATGAAATGTTCCGGAAAGGTGTTAATCCCAAGATGGCAGCGATAGGTGCTACAACCTTGTGTCTTATTGTTCCAGGTATTCTTGGGGCTGAAGGTTGGGATGATCACGATCGTTCAGGAAAATATGTTGCCAGAGATATGGCCTTTAATTATCTGGAAAGTTGTGATGAAAATTCGATTTTGTTTACGTTTGGAGATAATGATACATTCCCATTGTGGTATGCTCAGGAAGTGGAAGGCAAACGAACGGATATTCGTGTTGTAAACCATATGCTGGCCTCAGGTGATTGGTATATTCATCAAATGCATCAGAAAGTATATGATGCTGAAAAATTGCCTTTTACTCTGAAGTCTGAACAATACACAAAAGGTACCAACGATCGCTTATATGTTATGGATATCGGAATTAAAGGATACCGTGATATACGAGAGGTTATTGATTTTATAGCTAGTGACGACCCTAAGACAAAGATGCCTCCAGGTTATGGTATTACCGGTAATTTTGTACCAACGCGAAAAATTCGTTTACATGTTGATAAGGAAAAGGTTTTGGCCAATGGTATCGTACCACCGGAGATGGCAGATCGTATTGTTGATTACATTGATTGGGAAATCAAGTCAAATATGCTAATCAAAAATGATTTGATGGTTCTTGATTTATTGGCAACCAATAATTGGGATCGACCAATTTACTTTGCTAGTGTAAATGCGGAAATACTGAATGTAGCAAATATTGATAAGTATATGCACCAGGAAGGTTTCGCATACAAATTTATGCCTGTGGTTGCTGATGGCTATATCCCTAATATGGGGGGGATATCCGAAAAGTCATATGATATATTGATGAATCGTTGTGTTTGGGGTAATATGCAGGATTTGGATGTTACCATGGATACAGAAACCAAGAGGACATCGCCAATGACACGCAATTACTTTATGCGTACAGCAGTGTATCTTGCTAATCTGGGCAAGTATGATTCAGCAGAGGCGATTGTTGATAAACGTTTTGAGGTTTTCCCTAAAGAGCAATTCGTTTACGATCATTTCTCAATTCCATTCCTGAAGGTTTATTATCAATGTGGAGCCGTTGAAAAGGCAAATGCATTGTTAAAAGATATGGCTGAGGTTTGGGAGCAACAATTGGGTTATTATACAAATCAAAGTGATAAGCATCTTAAATATTACGAGGACTCCGTGATAGATGCGTTGTCTGCTTTGAATAATCTATACCAGATTGCACAGGAAAATAAACAAGATGATCTGGCTGCAGAGGTCAGGCAGAAGTTGGATTTTTACCTGAGTAATCTTCGTTAAGTAATAAAGAAAGCCGCCCAGTTTTGGGCGGCTTTCTTTTTAATTACTCATCGCTAGTTCCTTGGATATTTGGTAGAGAATATCTAAAGCCTTTTCTTTATCTTTCCCGTTTGTACTACTAATAATTTGAGATCCTTCTCTGTCAGCTTTTTCTTCTGACGTTTTTGTCTGTTGACTTGAAGGGGGTGTTCGGTAGAGAACCAGGTCAGAATCTTGATGGAGTATCGCTTGAAAGCTTTTGAGGTTTGTAATTGAGTTTGATTTGGGTAAATCCATATAATTCTTGATGAATATTCGGGTATTCTTTCTGCTTTCTACATTGGCCGGAATCAGAGCCAGAAGATGGTGGTTATTCCAGGCAACAACCATTTCCATATTTACCATGACATATGAGTAGTCGGGTTCAATGAGCTTTGCATAGCTGATGTCCTGTTCTTCAAGACTGTTAATGCAGTGATTTTCAAAAGCTGGCATGTTGGAGATGTGGGCTGATATTCCGTAATATGAAACACTATCACCTGGAGTTGTTTTGAATATGGCAATTTTGTCTTTTGTATTCAATCCTTTATCCATAGGATTTCCCAGCATGTACTTAATATACCTTGTGAGACTGGGACTCGTTGAATTCAAATGTATCAGAATTTGATCGAGATCAGTTTGTGTCTGATCATGTTCTTGCGTACTTCTTACAAAGATACCTGGGTCTATTATCGCAACAAAATCAGAGTCATGAGGGATTTTTTCCAGGAAAGCGTGTGGATTAGAACAACCCGTTAATACAACAAACAGGATTAAAATGGATTGAAACCATTTATAGGTGTTCTTTTTATGAAGCATAAGTTCGTTAGCTTGTTTGGTTAATAATGCTGGCAAATTTTATTACCTATACAGGGGTTAATCATTTTTTTAGGTCATAGGTAATACCAATTCTGAAAAAAAACATAGAAAAACTTTTTAACAAGCAGTAAGACAGGTGTGTAGGTGTTTGTTTTTTTAGGCTGGGGAAGGGATACTTTGGAAAGGATCAAAAAGAAGCCCGAGTGTTTGAAACAATCGGGCTTCTTTTTTATTCTGTCTTTTATTTATTTTTTGAGCGATCTATAAATCAGATAAGAACCACAAAGAACAAAAGGGATACTTAGAAGTTGGCCCATATTTAGACTCATGCCAGCTTCGAATGCAACCTGATCTTCTTTCAAAAATTCAATAAGGAAACGCATGCCAAAGAGAGTAACCAGAAAGATGCCAAAAATACGTCCTGAAGCAGGTTTGCCATCTGTTTTGAAATAGTAATACAGTAGATAAGCAAAGATGATCAGATAGCTCAAGGCTTCGTATATCTGGGTTGGGTGTTTGGGTTCAAACTCTCCTGCTCTTACAAAAATAAAGCCCCATGGCATATCGGTTATATGTCCATAGATTTCAGAGTTCATAAGGTTACCTGTTCGAATAAACACTCCAGCCAGAGCAACAACGATTACAATGCGGTCTAAAACCCATAGATAGGGTTTTTTCTGATATCGGGCAAAAAGCCATAATCCTAAGATAATTGCTATTGCAGCTCCGTGGCTAGCCAGTCCTCCTTCCCATATCTTGAGAATTTCAATGGGATTACTCAGATAATAATCGGGTTGATAGAATAAACAATGTCCCAGGCGGGCTCCAACTACGGTGGCAACTACCATATAGGTTGCCAGTTTATCAAGAACCTCTATTGCAATACCTTCTTTGGCAAAGATCTTTTGCATAATCAGGTAGCCGGCAACAAAAGCCATTGCAAATAGTAATCCGTACCAACGAACCTGGATTGGACCAACTTCAAAGATGGTTGGAGAGATATTCCAGGTGATGTAGTTTAGAATCATAGTTTTTTATTTTGAGCGTAAATGTATGGATTAATCTTATGATTTCTTTTTATTCCGTTTGTTAAGTTTCCTTAAATTATAGATACGTTTTGTGAGGAAACTAAATTTGTTTCTGCTGGTAATACCTTTAAATTTACGTACTTCACTTAAGGCTGATGGAAGATCAAGTTGATCTTGATCCATAGAAAAATGAATCCGGTGAGTGTGAAAGAATTTGGCCAGATATTCCTGTTCAGTTTGTCCGGGAGTAGGTACTAAAATCGCTTTCTTTCCAAAAGCAGCTAAATCCATAATCGTACTATATCCTGAACGAGCAATCACAACTTCGCTATCAAGTATAATTTGAGCAAATGATTTTGTATCCAGATGACTGAATATTGAAATTTTACCACGTTGATGATGATATTTTGCTATATCTGGTTTACCGGAAATTACAGCAGCCGGAATATTTAGCTTGTCCAACTGGGTGATCACCAGGTCTTCAAATTGAGTGCGCTGTGGCTCCGGGCCGGATATGATTGCCAGTACTTTATATTTTCTTTTTTGTTTTCCTGTATAATGATCCTTATCAAAACGGGTAAGAGGCCCAATGAAGCGGACGTTTTTGAAACCTTTTCTGTGTGAGAGGGCTCCCGACAAGTATGGTTTTCGCATAAAATCAGGTACCCATATCTCATCAAAGCGTGATAAAAAGAATTTGTTGATTTTGAGAATTAACTTCTGAATGAGCTTACTTTTTGGGTATTGAATAAAGAGCTGATGTGTTAAGAAAATCGAATATGCCTTTTTATTCCACATCCCATATCGGTTATCCGATACTATCACATCAATGTTGTTTTGCTCGATCAGGTGCCCCAGAAACGTGCGTTCAGCTTTGATTCTTTTGAGTATATGAAATGCATTCTTTATCATATGTTTCAACATACTTCCTTTTGTAGGATAAGTAATATCGTAGGAAGGTAATTGTATGATATCTCGATTAGGAAATTCTTTTCTGAGCAGGGCATGCGAAGCTCCATCCGAACCTAATAATACGTTGTAACCTGCTTTTTCGAATAAATCAATAAGAGGAATACATCGGGTTGCGTGTCCAAGCCCCCAATTGAGTGGGCAGATGAGTACATTTTTACGTTTTGCCAAGGATATAAATAATTTATTGTTTATGATTCGTGCAAAATTATTAACTTTTATTAGAATAATAAGCCTATTACTATGGAATTACTGGATAAGATTGCTCTTACTTTGATACCACAGGTTGGAGCCGTGTTGGGGAGAAATCTGATATCTTATTGTGGTGGTGTGAAAAATGTTTTTAATGCATCTGTTTCAAAGCTTAGAAAAGTACCGGGAATAGGAGAAAAGACCATCGCGACTATACGGAAAGCAGAAGTTTTTGAACGGGCAAAGCAAGAACTGGAGTTTATCAGAAAAAATGATATTCAAGCCTTGTTTTATACTGATAAGAAATATCCCACACGGCTGAAGCAGTGTAATGATGCGCCAATGATGCTGTATTTTAATGGTACATGTGATCTTAACCAGTCGAAGGTGATAAATATTGTTGGTACCCGAAGGGCTTCAGAATACGGGAGAGATGTTACACAAAAGATTGTAGAGGAATTATCAGCTTTGAATGTTTTAGTTGTGTCGGGATTGGCCTATGGAATTGATACCTGTGCGCATAAGGCAGCCCTTGAAAATGATCTGTCTACTATCGGAGTATTGGCACACGGTCTTGATCGCATTTACCCTCAAGCCAATGCAAAACTTTCAAACAGAATGAAGGAGAAAGGGGGTGTCTTAACTGAATTTATTTCCGGAACGATTCCCGACCGTGAGAATTTCCCAAAAAGGAACAGGATTGTAGCTGGTATGTGTGATGCTACAATTGTAGTCGAGTCGGGGATCAAAGGGGGAGCATTAATTACCGCAGAAATTGCTAATTCCTATAACCGGGATGTTTTTGCCATCCCAGGACGTATTAATGATAACATGTCCAGTGGATGTAATCAATTAATACGAAACAACAAGGCCGCCCTAATCCGTTCGGGAGAGGATGTGAAATATTTCATGAATTGGATGGGGAACGAAATTGTCAGACCATCAAAACAAACCCGATTGTTGATGTTGTTAAGCCCTGAAGAGGAAGTGATAGTAGAAAGCTTCAATGGGAATAATCTGGCTGAATTTGATCAAATAGCGAATCAGACAGGTTTTCCCTCAACCCAATTAGTTTCCTTGTTGTTAAACCTGGAGTTTCAAGGTGTTTTGAAGTGTTTGCCTGGAAAAGTATATAAACTACTTAATTAAATCTGTATTTCACTTTCGTGTTGCTCTTTTAATTTGTTGTAATCAATATGATTAAGGTCTTCCTTTTTTGTTTTATAGGCTTTACGAAACAACAAAGCTGTGATTATAATAGTCCCCACAGAAACAATTATCATCAAATCGTAGTCCTTACTGAATAGGATAAATTCATATAAACCATGCAGAAATACTGCTACCACTAATCCGATAAAGCTTTCAATATACTTACTACGTCGGAATTTACCAAAGGCAACAAAAAAGCCCATAATTGAAGATAAAGTTATATGAGCAACAATAAGGCTATAACCTTTAATGGGAGTAAAGTGTTCGGCTCCATTACCAATTACGTAAAACAGATTGTAGCTAGTTACAAATCCAATTGCAATCATAACCGAAAAGAATATGCCTTTGATGGGTTTGTCGAAAGCCGGATTACGGACAATAAAAAACCTTAAGGCAAGCCATTTGAAAAGCTCCTCAGCTCCTGCTAAGACAATAAATGAAGTAAAGAGCGTTCGGTTAAAGGAACGGGTGGATGCAAGGTCTATCGATAGGGCAAGATTAAGAACAAGTGTGGAGCATATAAATGCAACGATACCTATGAGGAAACTGCTGATCATTAAGTGAAATGATTTTCGATCACAGTATTTGTTACATACTCTGAAAAGCAAGAACGCAAAAACGGGGGCTATTAATACGAGGATTACCGGGGTTAGATTCATATTCTGTGAGGTGTTTTTTGTATTATATTTGTCATCTAATTTAGTGAATTTAAACGAATAAATGATACCTGCATGAGGGTTAAGATTGAGAAAATCTCTGATATTGAGGTAAACAAAGAGGATATTGTGAGTTGGCCAGTATGGGAGAAGGAGATTTCCCGCTTTGATTGGAAATATGAAGGGACCGAACAATGCTATATTCTCGAAGGTGAAGTTATTGTTGAAACCAAAGAAGGTGTTTATCACATAAAAGGTGGAGATTTTGTTACTTTCCCTGACGGATTGGAGTGTGTCTGGGATATTAAGTCTGCAATCCGGAAACATTATAATTTTATCTAACATGACAAAAACTGGAATAGTTCTAAAGTCGACGGGGAGTTGGTATATCATTAAAGAAGAGGATGGCAATCTGCTTAAGAGTAAGATAAAAGGGAAGTTTAGGATTAAGGGAATACGATCTACAAACCCTGTTGCGGTAGGCGATGTTGTGGAGTATCAATTTTTGGAGGATGAAGGTATAGGGGTTATTTCAGGTATAAAGGAACGTCATAATTATCTTGTCAGAAAAGCCACAAAGTTAAGTAAGGCTTCTCATATTATTGCGGCCAATATTGATCAGGCATTTCTGATCATCACAACGGTTAATCCTAAAACCTTGTCTGGATTTATAGATCGTTTTTTGGTAACAACAGAAGCATATCATATTCCTGTGAATATCGTATTCAATAAAATTGATATGTATCTGGAAGACGAAAAGGCATATAAACAGGCGCAGGAATGGACGTATATTTATGAAGAAGCGGGATATCCTTGTTTTCATGTTTCGGCTCTTAGTGGGCAGAATATAGATCTCCTAAAGGAGAAGATGGAAGGAAAGGTAAACCTGATTTCCGGACATTCTGGTGTAGGGAAATCTCATTTAATAAACAAGGTTCAACCCGGGCTTGATTTAAGAACCGGAGAAATATCTGAGTTTCATAAAATGGGAAAGCATACTACAACCTTTGCTGAAATGCATCAACTGGATTTTGGGGGGTACATCATTGATACACCTGGAATAAAGGGATTTGGTTTGTATGATTTTGTAAAGGAAGAAGTGGCTGAGCGATTTCCTGAAATGCGGGCTTTGATGCATCAATGTCAATTTAATAATTGCACGCATACGCATGAACCCAACTGTGCCGTTAAGGACGCCGTTGAAGAGGGTGAAATAGCGTGGTCGAGATACCAAAACTATCTAAGCATTTTAGAGGATGATTATTTCGATATTGAAGAATGGGAGAATAAATAATCATCGATAATGTGTGTAAGAAGGTGCAATGAATTTTATTGAGTTGTAGAATTGAATATTCTATTATTCGCAAATTCATGTATCGAAATCCATGAAATTATGAGAGTTGTTATACAAAGAGTTATAAAGGCCAGTGTTGCTATAGGGCAGGAAATAAATGGGAGTATTGGAAATGGATTGTTGGTGTTACTAGGAATTGAGGACGCCGATAATCAGGATGATATAGATTGGTTGACCAGTAAAATTGCCCGATTGCGTATTTTCGATGATGAGAATGGTGTGATGAACAGATCAGTTGTTGATGTGGCAGGTGATATTTTGGTGGTTAGTCAGTTTACTTTGCATGCAAGTACCAAAAAGGGAAACAGACCTTCTTATATTAAAGCTGCTAAGCCTGATTTTTCAATACCGATGTACGAGAAATTCGTGACAAAAATGGAAGGAGAAATAGACCGAAAAGTCCAGACTGGAAAATTTGGGGCTGAGATGGCTGTATCATTAGTGAATGATGGGCCTGTAACCATTATTATCGACTCTAAAAACAGAGAATAACACTTGATTTATATAGATTGAAACCTCAGTTAATAGCAGATTTTAGAGTTCCTGTTCCTTTTTATCAATAAAAAGGAATCCGAAAAAGGCAATGAAACTAACTCCTACCTGCCTTTCCATAATTGATTCAAATAATAGATTTTCAAAGCATAATAGTAAAAACATGAGTAGAATAATATGTTGATATCGGATTGTGTGACCAAAGCCCGAAATAAAGAATAGAATGATAGATAGAAGGCCGATAAGCCCCGTACATATTAGTGTTTGTAAGAATTGGTTATGAGCATCGTATGTCGTGGTATTCGATGCAATATTCGAATTTTTAATTTCTGTTTGGTGGATTACAGCTTTGGTACTTCCAGCGCCATAACCTAAAATAGGTTTTAATTTTATAGCATCCAGGGCATTGTTCCAAATTATTATCCGGCTTTGAGTACTTCCTGGACGACTTGTGGTTTTACCGGTAGTTTTGTCATTCGTTTTGCCGGTAGTATTGGTTGTATTGGTGATCGCTTTTCCAGCAAGAGCAAAGCGTTGTAATGAGTATGGAAATAATTGGATGAAAACAAAAAGAAACATATAAGTAGAAAAGAATATTAACTTCTTTTTTAGTTTCAGAGTTGGCCTGAGCATAAAATAAATGCCCAACAATAAATTTGATCCCAGCCCGATTAATCCGGCTTTAGAACTTAACAGAATGATCATTGAAGCTAGAAATGTGAACAAAACAGCCATGCCTGAGCTTTGTCTCAGCCTTGATTGTTTTTTATCGAAAAAGGTCACAATTAGGTAGCTCAGAGCAAGATTCAGATACAAACTATAGTAGGTGGGGTGAAAACCTTTCCCTAACCATGAATAATAGAATGCACGAGATATTCCATTCTGATAGTCCTGGAATGAAGTACCCAGGGAAAAGAACAAGTGTATCACCAATCCAACGATGAACGCCTTAAATATTAAGTGATAATCAATCTTGCTTTGGGTCTTATTGTTTCTGAACAGGAAAACCAAAGGAAGAAGTAAAAAGCTGAGCTTGGTTTGTAATTCCAATAATCCATTTTGCATGAAAGAGGTGTAGCTTAAGCTGATAAGCTGTAAGAGGTAGTAGAGAATTAAATACAATAATGGATTTGAAAATAACTCCTTCCATTGGATTCTAAAGCTGTCTTTATTGAGTTGAATCAACCATTTAATAAAGATTAATGCTGTTATAATGGAAGTGGGAATACGATGTAAGGGCAATGCAAGTGCAAGTGCAGCAAGGAGAATCTGGTCGGAGAAGATGTATTTTAGGAACTGATTCGGTTTCATAGATTATTTTGGTTACATATTTCTAATAAAACTGTTCGGTTAAAATAGAATAGTTGTGGTTAGTAACTATGAATCTATAACCGTTCAGCTCCAACGCTCTTCCTTGTTCACGATTTAACTATATCATTTATTAAATGATGTTTTTGATCGATTCAGAAGTTTTTTGCAAAAGTAACAATATATATGGTTTATATTGCATGTATCCGTCATTGCGGACAGATTTTGAATTTTTTATAAAATGAGTCAAGATATAAACGAGAATCTTTACTAAGGTCTTTATACAAACAAAAGCTCTGGCGTATTTCTGCCAGAGCTTTTCAATTTATATGCTGATTGTTTTATCTCAAATAGAAATTGATAGGTCGCAATACCGGGTCGAAACCAAAGTATTGAGTGATAATCAGTTCTTTTTCATCTTCAATCAAAGCAAAGAACCGTTCCTTATCATAGTATCCTGGATCTGCCGGAGAAAGCTCCGGGTTGGAGATGATTTTATAGGTCTTAATTTGTTGCTTGTAGCCATCTAAATGCTCAAGAGTAATCATGATCTCTGGCTGAGCATTTCTGATACTGTCTTCCAACATGGGTTGTGTTCCGGTAATCAGGGATTCGTAATTCAGGTCACGAAAACTGGCTAGAAATTCAACTACCTTTAGGGTGTCAAAGGCAGGAACCATCGAATTAGATTTAAGATGAATTAATTCCACCTTTCGAGTATCCAGTTTGTTAACCTTAAATGATTTCTCGCTATGTTGAAAATCCAGAGTTACCGATTTGATATCCTTAATACTTGAACTAAAGATATTTTTCTTTCTCCATTCCTTATGCTTTGCTGAGAAACGAGCTGATACATATCCTCTGAATCCTGGAAGGTAAACCACATATGGAATTTCACCATTCTCCATATACATGTAGGTACCAATATTATCCTGAGTTGGATTCCCTACATAGAATACCTTGGTCAATCTTTCTTCAGGGAATAATTTAATGCTATTAAATAGGTTTATCTTATAGGCCATTTGGTAAACCTCAACCTTTGTAGAACGAACGGCTAATAGTTTGATTACCTTGTTTTGAGCAGCTTCTGCAACCGGAAATTTAACCGATAAATTAGATACAGCTTTTAGCAAGCTTTTGATCATCTTATCTTCAGCCAGGTATTCTCCGTCAACAGTCCATCCTTCATTGGTACGTTCGAGCAAAACAGAATTATCGATTTTGTCGGCCATAAATACTTTCGTAATCGAAGCTGTATCCCGGGTTGCGAAATCGCTATCGTTTGGATTCAAAGTTCCATCCGAATTTCCAATGAGGAAAACAATAGCCAGAATAGCCAGGATGCTGGTGATGATTAACAGTATTTTATACTTTTTCATTCTAAATGAGTTTATGTATTGTTATTTTTTTCCAGAATATTTTCTTTTCCTTAATCGTGTCTGAACTATACCGAAAATCAGTAGTAGCAATACAGGAACAGCTGTGTTTGTCAACTGCCACAGCATTCTTTGTTCTCCGATGCGTGTCTTGTCGAGCATTCTGATCTCAATATCTCTCAGGCGCACCTCCATCAAACCTGTTTCGTCGAGCAGGTAATTTACGGCATTCAGAATAAAGTCTCTGTTTCCAAAATTTTGTCTGGTGAATCGGTCATACCCAAGAGGTAAGGGATATCCGTTCCTGTAATCAACCTGGTTTCGGATAATATCCCCATCTGAAACGACAATCATCTTGGCTTCGGAGCTTTGTTCCTTAAAGCCAATCAATTTGTTATCGTATAATTCTGCTGTGAGTCGGTTCTTAAATAAGGATTTAAATGTTCCTTCCAATAACACGGCAACAGCCTGTGGTGATCGGTTATACATTTCCGGATCGGCTTCTTTTTTCAAACTTTCCAAATCAATCATAACCGGAGTATTCACTGTTCGGGTGTATTTAGAACTTTCGAGCAGCACTGTTTTCCTTACTCCGGGACTAACCACTGTATCGATGCTACTGATAAATTCCGATTTAATGGCATTCAGGTTGGCTACAATCGGGTGCTGAATCATTGGAGACAGAACCGGGAAAAAATGCCAGCTAAAAAACTGTTGTTGTGGTTGTCCTCCTACCGAGCCTGTTACAATGGGAATCTTCAATGATTGAAGGTCCATAATCAGGTTGGTATTAAATCGGATTCCATAGTTGAAAAACAGATCATCAAGATTCAGCTTTCGGGCAATACCCATGGTCGTACTCATATTATTCAGACTATCCATCTCAGCAATTACCGGATCGATCAACCATAAAATCTTACCACCGCGCATTAAATACTGATCAATAATAAATTTATCTTGTTCCGAGAATATGGTATCGGGTTTAGCAATAATAAGTGCGTCATATTTATTTCGGATTTGTGGGGATAGGGAATCCACATTCTCACGCCCTGTAAGTGCGTTAATATGCCCGTCCAGTTTAACACGTTCCACATTATAATAATCCGATAGCGCTTCCATAGCATCGGCTATATGAAGAACCCCAAGTTCTTTATGCCCTGATACAAAACCAACCTTTGGCGGAAGTTTAAACGAAAACTTCTGAATGGTAGACGCAATATTGTATTCCAGGTTTTTGATCGAGTTATTCAGAATAATCTCAGGTGGCATTCCCATTTGAGAGAGTAACAATTGCATGGGATGTTCCTTTCCTTTTCCGGCAACCATCGCTCCTGGAAATATCACCTGTTGAACAGACTCTCCAGTTTTGTTTACATGGATATCTGTTGGCTTGAGTCCGTTGCGAACAAGTTCCTGATAAAATGCATTTCGTTCTTCTTCCTTCTCAAGAGCAGAAGGATTGATAAACTCATACTGTATTTTATTGTTGTAAGCCCTGAATTCATCCAACATCTCCTTGGTAGCTTTTTGAAGGCGTTTGAATCCGGAAGGGAAATCACCATCCAGATACACTTTAAAATATACGGTATGATCCAGGTCTTTGAGTATCTTTTTGGTTGCTTTAGAAAGCGAATAGCGTTTTTCGGTTGTCAGATCAAATCGGGTAAATACATAAGCCCCGATAATATTCAGAAAGATGATAATCAGTAAACCGAAAACAAGCTCAAGAATGTTATTCCGTTTTAAATTTCTTTTCGTATTCATTTCCATCGATTTTATAATTACCATTTACGGCTTTCCATTGAAGTTTTGGTAAGCAGAATAAATATTCCGATCAGACTGATAAAGTAGATGATATCTCGTGTGTCTAGTACTCCACGACTCATGGAAGCGTAGTGTTCAGCTATTCCCAATGATTTAATAAATAAATCGAAATCGCCAAACAAAGCAAGACTGTGGATGATATCAAACCCAATATAAGTGAACGCGGATAAAACCACGGAAATGATAAACGATACAATTTGATTATCGGTAACCGATGATGCAAAGATCCCAATGGCTGTAAAGGCTCCACCCAGGAAGATCAGGCCAACATATGACCCCCAGGTGCCTCCCAGATCCAGATTTCCTTTTGGTAAACCCAACTGGTAAACCGTGAAGAAATAAATCAGTGTTGGAAGAATACTAAAAATTACCAGCACCAATCCTGACAAATATTTTGCCAATACAATTTGTAAATCGGTTAGGGGCTTTGTAACCAACATTTCGATGGTGCCTGTTTTTTTCTCATCAGCAAACGAACGCATCGTAATGGCTGGAATCAGAAACAGGAACACATATGGGGCAATCATAAACATGCCGTCCAAGCCTGCATAGCCGTAGTCCAGCAGGTTATAATCTGTTGGGAAAACAAATAAAAATAATCCGTTGATCAGTAAAAACACCAAAATGGTGATATAGCCAATCAATGAATTAAGAAAGCTGCTAACCTCTTTCTTAAATAATGTAAACATAGGTATACCGTTTTTAGGGCTGCTAAATTAAAACTTTTTTACAAGTAGACAGAATGTTTTCGACCGGGCTTTATGCCCTTTGGATTTATTAACATTTTTTTACAAAATGGGAGCAGGAGACTTATTCATCAAAAATGAAAAAGAAACTACCATTAAAAAATCATTTCTACTCTTTAGAAATGATTACTACCGACTTCAGAGTAATTATGTTTCATTTAAAGATCATTCCTACCGACAAAAAATGGATGATAACCATTTAAAAGTCATTCCTACCTATAAATAATGAATGATGACCCGTTAAAAATCATCCCTACCTGGTAGGGATGATAGAAATGGCTTTTTGGATGTCATTTTAAGCGTTGTGCCTGAATAAATCAGGGAAAGCTGAATGCAAAACCGGATAATTCAAAAATCATTTTGGCCGAATGATTTTTTAAAGGTCTGGAAGATTAATTTTTGGTTGCAATAACATTTCTGATGGAAGCAATTGCCCAATTGTCGTGATCTTTAATTTTGTAGTGTTCATCTTCAAGAATATTGAGGTGATGAATGATTTTTTATTGGGATATACAGTCTGAAACCTGTCAGGAAAGATTGTTTATAGGAAAGATGTTGGGGTAATCAGTTAAGAAACGAATACAAGATGGAAAGTGAGCTGTATGCGACCACGTATCCCAATAAAACCAGAAAGTTGTATGGATTGGAGTATTTGAGTTGGGGCTCAAATCCTGCATCTGTTTACTTGATTTCAATGTCGATGTGAAATGTAAAAGGTAACGCTCTAGTGGGTGTTTTAAAACAAACTATGCTGTGGGTGCTTATCAACAGGAGTTATAACCTCCACATCCACGGCAGTATCTACTTTCAGTCCGAGTAGTCGGCTGGCATTCCCCCGGTTCATAGCCAGTTCGAGAAAACCCGTACTGCCAAAAATGGCCAGCATTTCACCTTCCGGAACATCGCTGTATACTTCACTGATCTCATCAATCACGTATTCCTTCCGGCGAAAATGGATCAGGAATTCTTTGCCATCAGTTTTTTCTTTAAATAAATTTTCGGGAATATTGATAATCGTATTACCATATCCATCCACAAAAATTACTTTTCCTTTAATCAGGTTCTCGTGGATGATGGGCTGGAAGGATAACATTTGGCGGACCTTATCCACTTCGTCACCTAATTCATCAACGGGCTTTCCCTGCGCAAGGTGAATGGCTGCATTGCAAAAAACATCCCGTTCAGGAAAAGTATAATAATGTGTCTCCTGTGGAATATCAATATGAATAATCTTTTGGAATTGGCTGAACATTAATGCAAACATCCCGTTATCGGCACCAATGAAATAATGACCATCAGCATATACTACTGTATGAAACGAATCGAGCGTTGATTCACTATTTATCCCGATAATATGAATACTACCCGCTGGAAAGTGCTTGTAGGCCTGTGAGAGTATAAAACTGGCTTGCTTTAAGTTAAAGGCTTCAATCTCGTGCGAGATATCTACAATACGCGCATCGGGCAAGCCCGAAAGTAACTTCCCTTTTATAGCCGCAACATAATGATTTTGCTGGCCCCAGTCTGTTGTTAGTGTGATGATTGATGTCATTCAGCCTTATCGCTAAGATTTCGTTTTAACCGCCAAAAATTTCAGTAACTTTGCCTTCGCAAAAATACAAATTATTAAAGTAGAATTAATTTCACAAGTGATTTCATCAAAATAAAATTAGAATTATATTGATGGATCAATTGAGGTTTTTAAGATAATAGAAAATCCTTTATGAGTGAAAAACTTATTAATATAGAATCATACAATCTGGTTGAGATATTTGGAGTTAACGACAAGTATATCGATCGGATCAAATTATTATTTCCTAAAATCAAGATTGTTGTTCGTGGATCGAGGATTAAATTAATTGGTGATGATTCGAAAATGGATGATTTCATCAAAAAATTTGATCTCTTACTTTTAACGCACGATAAGTTTGGTCGTATAACCGAACAGGATGTAGAACAGATAATGGCAGCCGATGCCGATGTGGAGCCCACAGCACCTGAGATTCCTGTTGGAAGAGATGTGTTGGTTCATGGTCGTAATGGGATGTTGATTAAAGCCCGTACGGTGAATCAGCAGCGTATGGCTGATGCTTGCCGCAAAAAAGATTTAATCTTTGCCGTGGGGCCTGCCGGTTCAGGTAAAACATATACTGCAGTAGCTTTGGCTGTTCGTGCCTTGAAGAATAAAGAGGTCAAGCGTATTGTGTTAACCCGTCCCGCAGTGGAAGCAGGTGAGAATCTGGGTTTCCTTCCAGGTGATTTGAAAGAAAAGCTGGATCCGTATTTGCAACCTCTTTATGATGCATTGCGTGATATGCTACCTCCTCAAAGGTTGTTATCCTATATGGAAGACGGTACAATCGAGATTGCTCCTTTGGCATTTATGCGCGGTCGAACCCTTGAGAATGCCTTTGTTATTCTGGATGAAGCTCAGAATACTTCTCCCAGTCAGTTGAAGATGTTTCTGACACGAATGGGAAATAACGCCAAATTTATTGTTACGGGTGATGTTACTCAGATTGACCTTCCACGACGACAGCCTTCAGGATTAATTTATGCAACAAACATTTTAAAGGGGATACCTGAAATAGAATTTATATTTTTGAACGAGAAAGATATTGTTCGGCATAAAATTGTCGTGAAGATTGTCAGAGCCTTTGATAAGGCCAAAGAAAATGAGGGATAAAAAGAAACAGGCAATGCCTGAGATTATTTTTGAGACCCATGAGCGATGATTGTGATATGTGGCACAATTGCACCATGGTTACAAGTTTTAAACGGATGAAATAATAATAACAATTAATACATAAGACCATGAATAGTATTGATGTAACTAATTTTGAATTTCCAAATCAGAAAAACCTGTACAAAGGAAAAGTACGTGACGTGTACAACATTGGTGATGATTTATTGGTAATGATTGCTTCTGATCGTATTTCTGCATTTGATGTAGTTTTGCCTCGTGCGATCCCTTACAAAGGACAGGTATTGAATCAGATTGCAGCCAAATTCCTGGATGCAACTGAAGATATCGTTCCAAACTGGAAAATCGCTACTCCGGATCCTATGGTAACCGTTGGTCGCTGGTGTGAGCCTTTCCCTGTTGAAATGATCATCCGTGGATATCTTACCGGTAGCTCATGGAGAGAATACAAAAAAGGAAATCGTGAAATCTGTGGTGTGCCAATTCCTGATGGAATGCGCGAGCATGAGGCTTTTCCAGAGCCAATCGTTACTCCAACAACAAAGGCAACTGTAGGCCATGATGAAAACATTTCGAAAGAAGAGATTCTGAAGCAGGGTTTAGTTTCTGCCGAAGACTATGCGATGCTTGAGAAATACACAATCGAACTCTTTAAGCGTGGTTCTGAAATGGCTGCTGAAAAAGGATTGATCCTTGTAGATACCAAGTACGAATTTGGTAAGCGTGATGGCGAGATTTACCTGATTGATGAAGTTCACACTCCGGATTCATCTCGTTACTTCTACAAAGAAGGATATCAGGAACGTTTTGATAAAGGTGAAAACCAGAAGCAGTTATCAAAAGAATTCGTTCGCGAATGGTTGATGGCGAATGGCTTTAAAGGTGAAGAAGGACAACAGTGTCCTGAAATGACTGATGAATACATTACTTCTGTTTCTGATCGTTATATTGAGCTTTATGAGGCAATTTCAGGAGACAAATTCGAAAAAGCGGATGTTTCAGATGTGATGAATCGTGTTGAAGCGAATATCAAAAACTTCTTGAAAGCTTATAACCGATAAACGATATTCATTTTGTGGGATTTAAACAAAGTCTTAGAAAAATATATTCGAAGGGGGCACGCAATAGCGTGCCTTTTTTTAAATCATATACTCAAGAAAAGCATCTGATTATCCCCTGCAAATCGATGAGGATTTTGGATAATGTAAGAGCTAGAATGCTGTGGCAATATCTTCCAGATAGTCTGCCATTTCTTTCTTGTTCGACGTTAAATATGATTTCTTTAGGGTCTCAATAAATCGTTTGATAATTAACTTATTATCACAAGCGTTATAATATGCGCCATCTTCAGGGATGTTCATTTGTTCAAGGAAAAGACGTACTTCTCTTTGTGTAAATACGGTTCCCTTATTAAAAGGATTGATGTAGAACATAACCGGATGTGACATCTCCGAATCGCTTTCCCGGGGCAGATGTTTATCAAGATAGCTTAATACAAAATGATGGGGCAGATTTACTCCATATACTGGTAAACTTAATTGTTGAGAAATAATTAAATATAATATACCCAGGGAAACGGGAGTGCCTTTTTTTGATTTCAGAAGCCCACTGATGTATGAAGATTCAAGTGAATCAGGATTGTTTGTGTCAAAACCTTTGATACGGTACAATACATGATTAATTACCTTCACCTTTTCTAAGGCTGTTAAGTGATCATTGAGCTCCAACCAGACATCTTTTATCAAATGTTGAACTTCTTTGCGAATCAGTTTGATATCAATATCCGGATTCTCCAGTGAGTTTAAAAGCAAGTATGCTTCCAGTAAATCGGGCTGGTTTGTACTAGCCCATTGTTGTAATTGAAGTTTAATACTTGAGCACTGAATTTCCCGAATTACCTTTTTTAGGCGATGAGATTTCTCAAGATTGGAGGTTTCATCCAATGCTTCTAATAAAAATGGCATAACCTCTAATCCATAATTATTGAGTTTTTGAATAATCAGATTAACAGTATTGTTATCTGTTTCATCCAGTAACTCAATCATAGCCTTAACCTCACCAACTTTCAAAGAAGTTTTTTCTCCTTGTTGCACCATAATCCTATGTATCGCTTTCCGAACCGAAAGTACACATTTAGAAAATTGTTTGAATCAACAGTTTCAAGAGTTTACTAACAACCGATTGTTATTTTCTCATGGAGTGCTTATTTTCTCTAGCAATAGCTCAATTAATTGTTGGACTGTTTTTTTATAATCTTTACTAAAAGTCCGGTTAACTCTGTTGGCAATTACAGCACAAGTGGTAATTGTATTATGTCCAAGCATTTGCCCAAGGGCATAAATTGCCGAAGATTCCATTTCCAAATTGGTGATTGCTTTTCCATGATATGAAAAGTTTTGAAGTTTTTGATTCAAATCAGGATAAGTGGTGTTTAACCGCAATTCGCGTCCCTGAGGGCCGTAAAAACCAGGAGCCGTTGCAGTCGTACCATGTGTGAATTCATTACCCAGCATGCGTAGTAAGGAATCACTCCCTTTTATTACATAGGGTTTTGGAAGGAAATCAGGCCATTGGGTATCCTGAATGAATGCATTGGTAAATTCCTGATCAATTACCTGTGGGTGTTGCTGATAAAAATAGGCTAAGCCATCCAGGCCCACAGCATATTCAGAAGCAATAAAGGAGTCAACCGGGATGTTTGCCTGCAAAGAGCCTGAAGTTCCAAGTCGGATCAGGTTTAATGCTGTGTGTGTATCTTTTATCTCCCTTCTTTTTAAATCGATATTTACAAGTGCATCAAGCTCATTTATGATAATGTCGATATTATCGGTGCCCATACCTGTTGATAAAACCGTGAGGCGTTGCCCGTTGTAAAGTCCAGTGTGTGTCACAATTTCACGATTTTGTTTTTTCACTTCAATGGAATCAAAAGCTGAACTGACAGTCGGTACACGCCCTGGGTCTCCTACCAGGATAATGGTGTTTGCAATTTCTTCAGGGTGAAGATTTAGGTGGTAAATGCTTCCGTCGGGTTTTATTATTAACTCTGATTCTTCAATTCTTCTTTTCATTTGTGATGCTTTAAAAATTAAATATTGATAACTGTGGTTTCGTTGCAATTCAACGAATCGAATGATCAACTCACGGCTTTTCAAATATACTTCTTTATCTTTATCCACGAATTAAAGATGATGAAATGAAACATTCATTTATGTTCCTTAATTGTTGTTCATGATGTCTGATAAATATTTAGAAATAGAGAAGAATGAAAGCTGTAATTGTAAATGTTGGAGATGAGATTTTAATCGGCCAGGTTGTAAACTCTAACGCCAGTTGGATGGCGATGCAGTTAAATGATGCTGGTTTCATGGTTAACAGGATGCTGGTTGTTGCTGATATGGAAAAGGAAATACTTGAGGCTTTAACTGATGCGGAGAAGTATGGGGATGTTATTCTGGTGACGGGTGGTCTTGGGCCCACCAAGGATGATATTACCAAGCAAACGATTCTTAAATATTTTAATGATGTCCTTGTTTTAGATGCAGAAACTCAAGAACACAATAATTCATTCTTTGCCAGCAGAAATCTTCCAATGACTGATTTGAACAGGCAACAAGCTTTGCTTCCATCAAAATGTAAGAAGTTACACAATCCAAATGGTACAGCTCCTGCTATGTGGTTTGAAAAGGCTGGGAAGGTGTTTGTTTTTATGCCCGGAGTTCCTTTTGAAATGAAAGCTTTGATGCTCGATCAGGTTATTCCGGATATCAGAGGTTTCTTTAAGGTGAGTACCGATTTGAGATATAAGACGATTCTTACTACAGGCATGGGGGAGTCTTTTTTGGCTGATAGAATACACGTTTGGGAAAATAACTTGCCGAGCAATATGAAGCTTGCCTATTTGCCTCAACCGGGGATCGTTAGATTGAGGTTGAGTGTTCATACTGACAATGAAGTTGAAGCTGAGAGATTGTTAAATGAGCAGTATAGGGAGTTAAAAGGGATTATTCCTGAGCTTATTTTTGGTCAAGACGACCAAACAATGGAAGAGGTGGTCGGAGAATTGTTGAAGAATAGTGGGTGTACGCTTTCTACTGCTGAGAGCTGTACAGGAGGTCTCGTTTCTCATTTGGTTACACGTATTCCAGGTAGCTCCGATTATTTTAAAGGGGGCGTTGTGGCCTATTCTAACGAAATCAAAAAGCGGGTTCTTGGAGTCTCCGAGCAAGATTTGGAAGAGTTTGGGGCAGTAAGTAAGCAGGTTGTTGAGCAAATGGCTTTGGGTGTCCGGAATTTATATGATACGGATTATGCCCTGGCGACATCTGGAATTGCTGGTCCGGCAGGAGGAAGTTTCGAGAAACCTGTAGGTACAGTTTGGATGGCGGTTGCAGCAAGAGATCATGTTTTTTCGATAAAATATAATTTTGGTGAACATCGGGGAAGGAATGTAATGCGTTCAACTATAGGTGTTATGAATGAGTTGAGATTGTTTTTGCTCAAGAAATAATTAATAACCTTTTTTGACTTTTGTGATTAATGAACGAGTTTTCGATATTGATATAAAAGCTGACCGGAAACTCCAGGAGGGGTAGATTTTTCTTTTGGAAGGAAAATTAGAAAATTTGAGGGGTTGGAGTTCCCGGTCAGCCCTTTATTTGTAACGATATTTTGGAAAGCCGACTTCTCGACTTTATAATTAACTATAGACAATCGCCATTGTTAATCCAACTTTTAGGTAAAAGGTAATACCTGTTTGTGAAGAAAATTTAAATAATTTTTCATTCATCAATGTAAATGGTAGATATACAGCCTTTAAGAAGATTGACTTGTTTGTGATTATTTTTTTGAATGTGGCCGGTTTTGCTTTTCATCGGCTGTGATTATGCATTTCTGTGGCTTAGGAATATTTTTTAGAATTGTTTTGATTTTCTGATTAAAAATAACTTACTTTGCACTCCAAATTTTTAGAGGAAGTAATCAGTAAAACATAAAGACATGTCAAGAATTTGTGAAATTACCGGAAAGAAAGCTATAACTGGCAACTGGGTATCTCACTCAAACAAGAAGACAAAGAGGAAATTTAACGTGAACCTACAAACAAAGAAATTCTTCATTCCTGAAGAAGATAAGTGGGTAACGCTTCGTCTTTCTACAAGTGGTTTGAGACTGATCAATAAAAAAGGTGTGTTAGCATGCCTGCAGGATGCCAGGGAAAAAGGTTTTACCGATAAGTAAAATTTTAGTTAAAAGAGCTCTTTTTAAAAAGAAAAGCTGTTGTAGGGATACAACAGCTTTTTTGTTTTAACGATTAAAATATTCCTTGAGATGGATCGTTAATGCTTAGTAAATTCGATTAAATTTACAGCCTTTTGTGATCAAGGTGTAGGAATTATATACCCTTGGTTAATCAGGAATACTGTTTTTTGAAAGTGGTCAAATCCTCAATTGTCAGGGATAGCCATATTAAACGTTGATCATACATGAAGAAGTTTTTATTCATTTTTGGGATTTTCCTAACCACTTTTAGCTTGGTACAAGCACAATCATCTACAGCTTTTGTTTATGGATTGGTTACTGATCAGGATAATAATCCGGTTCAATTGGCGAATGTTGCTATTGTCGGTGTTGCTGGAGGGACCTCCACCAACGAGAAGGGAGAATACGAATTAGAAGTGCCTTCGGGGGAGAGTCTGAGTATACAAGTCTCTTATGTAGGGTATAATAGTCAGCGTTATCATTTTAAACTTCAGCCTGATCAAAAGAAACAATTTGATTTTAAATTGGAGGTTTCGACTGTTGTATTGCGTGAATTGGTGATAGAGGATAAAGAAGCCCGTAAAACCAGTCTAACTCGTATAAATCCCAAAGTAGCAATTAAGCTTCCAAGTGTTAGTGGTAACCTTGAATCCTTAATTGTAAGTATGCCTGGAGTGAGTTCCTCAAGTGAGCTAAGCTCACAGTATTCAGTACGTGGAGGTAATTTTGATGAAAACCTGGTGTATGTGAATGGAATCGAAATTTACAGACCATTCCTGATTCGTAGTGGGCAACAGGAAGGGATGTCTTTTCTAAATTCCGATTTGGTATCATCGATCTTGTTTTCTGCTGGTGGTTTTGATGCAAAGTATGGGGATAAGATGTCTTCAGTTTTGGATATTAAATATCGAAAACCGACGGAATTTGCAGGATCTTTAAATATGAGTCTTACGGGTGGGTCACTACATGTTGAAGATATATCAAAGGATAAGAAATGGTCATACCTTTTGGGGGTGCGACAAAAATCCAACCAATATATTCTTAAAAGTTTACCTACTAAAGGAGATTATAAACCATCATTTACCGATGTTCAAACGAATATCAATTACCAGGCGAACGAAAAATGGACATTTTCCTTCCTGGGTAATTTTGCACGTAACGCCTATACTTTTAAACCATCAACTTCAGAAACAGATTTTGGAACCTTTCATGAGGCCTTACGATTGGATATTTATTTCGATGGTCAGGAAGTAGACCGTTTTATTAATTATATGGGAGCCGGATCAGCTTGCTATCGCCCGGATAGTTCAATGAAGCTTACTTTTGCGACATCCGCCTTTCGTTCTGATGAGAGTGTGACTTACGATATTCAAGGGCAATATTGGTTGGGATTATTACAAACCAATCCAGATTCTGATGAGTTTGATGAGGTAATTGAAAGTCGGGGAGTGGGAACATATCTGAATCATGCCCGAAATTATCTGGATGCTCAGATTTATAACATACAGCATTTTGGAGAAAAGAACTGGGAAAACAATAAGTTAGACTGGGGATTTAAATTACAACATGAAATTATTCATGATAACCTGAGAGAATGGGAATTACTTGATTCAGCCTTTTATTCTTTGCCTTATGGTAATTATGTGTTGGGTGGTCAAAACCAACCCTATGATTTGATAGTAAACAAGTTTTCTAAGAGTGTTGTGGACTTGGAATCGAACCGAATAACAGCTTTTGCTCAACATAAATATAGTTTCCCGGTTGATAGTGCAGAGTTGGAATTAACCGTTGGAATTCGTGGTAATTATTGGGATTTGAACAAGCAGTTTGTTGCTAGCCCCAGAGCCACTATAGCTTTAATCCCAAACTGGGAAAAGGATGTGCTGTTACGATTTTCCACAGGTTGGTATCATCAACCACCATTTTATAATGAGCTAAGGGGGTTTGATGGTACAGTGTTCACTGATTTGAAAGCTCAATCATCCTTTCATTTTGTTTTTGGCGCAGATTGGAACTTCTATGCCTGGGATCGTCCCTTTAAATTTGTTACAGAAATTTATTATAAATACCTGGATAATTTGATACCTTACGAAATTGATAATGTTCGTGTAAGGTACTTTCCTGAGTTAACAGCGCATGGTTACACCACGGGTATTGATATGAAAATTAATGGTGAATTCGTGCCCGGGGCTGAATCCTGGATGTCGTTCTCATTAATGAATTCCCGTGAAGATATAGAAGGTGATTTTTATTATTCCCTTCAGCAGGTGGAAAATCCTGAAACAGGTGAGGTAATCTCTGAAAGGATTAAGCATGACATTGGCTTTAGGTCTCGTCCTTCTGAACAAACAGCCATGTTTAATATCTTTTTCCAGGATTATATGCCCAAGCTTCCATCGATGAAAGTACATCTTAATTTGGTGTATGCAACAGGTATTCCAAGAAGTATAAGCGGGTCAAAGAATTATAATTCAATTGACTCTGAAGGAAATACTGCCCGTATGCCGGATTATCGTCGTGTAGATGCGGGATTCTCTTACCTGATTAAAGGAGAGGATAGTCAGTTTGCACCTGATTATCTGAAGCATTTTGAAAATATCTGGTTGTCTTTCGAGGTGTTTAATCTTCTGGATCTTAATAATACGATTTCTTATATGTACGTTACGGATATAACTAATAATAAGTTGGCTGTACCGAATTACTTAACACCCAGAATGCTTAATTTGAAATTAGCAATTGACTTTTAGGGTTTTATAAACTTCCTGATGTGTTTAAGTATTTAACATTAGGAAGTTGATTGTTTTTTTATGTTGTTTGGTTATTGATTTGACAAAATTGTATTTTCGCATCAAATTTCTAACGTGGACATCATGAGCTTTAAATTGTATGCCTGTTTTTTTGCCATATTCGTTCTGGTTTTATTTTCTGAAAAATCTTATTCGCAGAATGCTATAGCTATAGCTGATCCCGTGGATGTTTGTGGATCGGAAACAATTCAGCTGCATTCTTTTCTTTCTTCTACTCCTTTCGAAAATCCAGGATCCAATACCAATCTGGATCAATTAAAAGTGATCATCCATTTTGATGAAATCCCTGATGATTATCAGGTTTCCATTGCTCCTTTGAAGTATGATAAGTTGTTTGCAATGGGGGCACATCTTGATGATGGGGCAAAGGATATCTATTCCCATGCGTTTCAGTTTTTTAATGGTGGAGAAGTTGAAGGTGAGTCATATTCAGGGCTTTGTTACACTGATGGTTGTGGGCAGGCATATAAATTTAAGATGAGTTCTGCACTGTACCCTTTCAATGATGCTCTGATTATTGATTTGCATGATCCGAATGATCCTGATTTGTCTTCGTTTTATGTGACCTGGCCTGAAATTTCTGAGATGTGTTCCAATGGATGGGGAATTTATAATCATGGCTTGAGTGGTAGTGCAGGCGCTTCTGATTATTGTCTATTACGTGCCAGAAGCTATACAAAGCGAATGATTGCTCAGTATTCAAATGAGGATACAGACTTGGATACCAAACTATTTGTGAATCCTGATGGAAGTTCAGATTTTACTTCCTATGCAATGGAGCATGGGTATTTGGCCGCATATAGAATGGCGTCGGATATTACGGGTTATCCTTATTATCAAAGTGCTGCGGGCTGGCCTCAGAATATCGGCGAAATATGCCGGCATGCTATGAGTGATGAATACCACCCTTTGATAGAAACAGCCGATTTTATGTATGCTGAAGGGCTTGAGGGACGGCAGGGATTTACTTCTTTCTTTAATCACAATGTTATAGGAAACTATGGAGATATAACATTTGAGAATTTTATGCAAAGTTGGCAATACATTGCCGACACCTACGGCAAAGACGGAAACGATGCCATTTGGATGACCACGGAAGAGGAGATTATCAATTATCTGATAGTAAAAGATCATTTGCAGATTCATGAAAACTTAACGGGCAATACACTTGAGCTTACATTTTCAGGGGATATCCGTGATGATATGCGTTTTTATGCTACCTCACTTCTGGTGGGTTCGGATGTTGATATTGAAAATATCGTAGTTGAAGGAGCATCATCCAGTTCAAATAATATAGATTTTAACGGTAAAGGATTGATTAACCTGAGTTGGGATGGAAAGCGTTTTATTCCACCAGTGGTGGAAGGTTCTGACTGGGTAGCAAATGCTGAAGAAAGTCTGAATATTGAAGACGCACTCATAGCTGCTGATTATATTGCCATGGTTGAGGATGTGTCTCAGCGCAATTCATTGAAGAAAAGATTGTGTGATGCTTTTGAATCAGGGTTACCTGATGGTTATTGTGAGGGAGTGGATGATGAAATTATTTATAACTGGACATCTGAACCTGGTGGTTTTTCATCGACCTCCCCGAGTCCTCAATTTGAAGTTGGGGAGACAACTACTTTCACTGTTAATATTACCAAGGGAGGGAGTATATTTACTGATCAGGTAACTGTTGTTGTAAATTCCATACCGCAAGTTGAAATTACAGAAATAACAGATCTGATTTGTGGTAATCAACCAATCCAGTTGAATGCTACCGCTGAATATGAAAATTCCTTATTATGGTCCGGTGATGGTACTGGAACCTTTGATAATACTGGGGCAGAAGACGCTGTATACACACCTTCTGATGAGGATATATTAAATGGGAGTGTGGTATTGTCCCTTAAAGCTATAGGTAGTTCTTGTGGTGAAGATCCTGAGAATGAAATAACCGTTAATTTCGTCCAGGCCCCACTTATACAGCTTGAAAATACGGGAGAGGTCTGTCAGGGGGAGGTGTACTCAACAACAGCGGTAGTGGGAAATGCTTCAGATTATTACTGGAGTACAAATGGTGATGGTTTGATTGAAGATCCAAATGCATTAAGTTTGGTTTATACTCCAGGAGTACAGGATATTGAAAATGGACAGGTTGAGCTTGAATTGAATGTTCAAGGCAACGGTGGGTGTGATTATAATCTTACAAAAACAATTCTTTTAATTATGCATAAAATTCCGACTATTGAAGCCGGAGAAAGTCAGATGTTATGTCCAGATCAGACAACCATTCAGCTAAATGCTACAGCTCAATATTATGATAATATAAGCTGGATAACCCCCGGAGATGGTGAGGTTGATAATGTTCATATTCTAAATCCTGTATATACTCCCGGAGAAGAAGATCTGGTCCAGGGATTCTTCCAGTTAGTACTTGAAGCAAATTCTGTAAGTGAGTGTGGGGTGGTTGTCAAGGATACATTACAGGTCACAACAGTGGATCATATTAGTGTTGAAGCCGGAGAAGATCAGACGATCTGTAAAAAAGATACTGTTTTTTTGAATGGATATAGCCCCAATGCAAACCAGTTCCATTGGGCTGTATCCGGAGGAAGTAATGTTGGATCATTTCATCCTCATACAAATGATACGACCTATTTTCTTATAGATCCTGATTATAGCGAAAATTTGATCGAATTGTGGTTTCACGGAATTATTCCTGGATGTAGTGGATATTACGAAACGGACACCTTGTTTATAAATACAATTCCTGAACCTGTTTTGGATGCTGGAGATGATGTATGGTATTGTTACAATACATCATCAATCCAACTTGTTGCAACTTGTGATACAGATGGACCTTATTCATGGGCAAGTATGGGAGCTGGAAGTTTTTCAAATGAACACATCTCGAATCCTCAATACTATCCTACGATGGAAGAGAAGGATAGTGGTAGTGCGCAGTTAATCTGTTCGGTGCCTGATGCAGAGTTGTGTGAGGGTGAGGTTGTCGATACGGTTACAATTTATTTCAGGCCTTTACCTGAAGTTGAGATCATAACCGGGCCTGTTGTGTGTAATAATGGGCAAGTCCAGTTACAGGCGATCGCCTCCGATTATGATAGCCTTTATTGGTCTTGCTCCGGAGGAGGAAGCTTTAATGAAACAAACAATTCCATCGTTGAATATACCGTATCAGAAGAAGAGCAAGCCGCCGCTGTTATCAATGTGTCAATAAAGGCATTCACTGAAACCTGCAATTATGTAGCTTATGATGAAATTCAAATTCAGTTGCTCAGCGCGGCTTCCGTTATAATGCAGGAGGATACAATTTTCGTTTGTTCGAATCAACAAGCCATACAAGTACATGGAATCATTGTGAATGAAGAGCAGGAAATTCTGTGGACGGCGAATGGGTATGGAGGGTTTGATGATCCGACTATTTCTAATCCTGTTTATTTCCCTGAGTTGAGTGCGTACCTTCAGGGTTTTGCAAAGCTTACTATAAGTGCATCGAGTGAAAGTCCGTGTGATGAAATCATGCAGCGCGATCTTTTTATTGTCTTTAGTGAAGAACCTGTTGTTAATGCCGGTGTTGATATGAATTATTGTTTTGGAGAAACAGCTTCTTTTTCTGGTGTATCTCAAAATGAGGATTCTGTTTGGTGGACAACTTCTTCACCTGGAGATTTTTTAGATTGCAATGGCTTACAAACTCAATTTACACCACTCAACGGTGTTTATGGTACTTTTGATTTTGTTTTACATGCCATAGGTGATAATGTATGTTTGGGCGAGTATACGGATACGGTTCAAATTAGCTGGGATGAGGCTCCCTGGATTGAGATTAATCAGCCCGGAACGGCATTGTATCCAGGGTGTTCTATAGAGATAAGTGCTCAGTATAATTCCGATCAAAATCCGATTTGGCTATCCCCTCAAGGATATAATATCAATAATATGATGGGTGATACTGTAATGTTGGATCTTCCTGATCCTACATATGCTTCAACTGTTACAGTTTATGCTGTGAATAATTCAACCGGCGGTTGTAATATGCAGGTAAAGGATACTCTTGTACTTCAGGTGAATCAACATCCGGATGTTTCAGTAATGGCAGACGTCCAAACCATATGCTCTACTCAATCAAGTATACAGCTTAATGGAATTGTAGGTGATAATCTTCCGTTCTATTGGACATATACAGGTTCTGGTAATCTGTATGAGGGATATAGCCTGAATCCGGTTTATGAGCTTTCTGAAGCGGATCGAAGTTTGACTCATATCAAATTCGAATTAAATACAGAGTTATGTGAAAATAACATCTTGAAAGCAGAAGAATTTGTATTTATTAATCAGGGTGCAAGTATAAGTTTGATGGATGATACCACATATTGTCTGGGTACCCAATTGCTGCTGGCTCCAGAGGTACAGGGTTATGAGAGTCTGTTTTGGAGTTGTGAAGAAGGTGGTACCTTTTCAAATCCTGCTAGTGGGCATACGTATTTCATACTAAATCAAAATGATTATAGTGGTCAGGGAAGTGTAGAATTAAGTTTAACAGCCTATTCTCAAACTCCATGTGATCCAGTTGAGGAGAGTATGTTGCTGTACATCAATTCCAATACTGAGGTAGAAATAGTGACTATGGATTTGGATATATGTGCAAATCAAACACAAATTGAGGTTTCAGCACAGGCAGAAAGTGCAAGTACTGTATTATGGCTTTCATCTGGAACAGGTTTCTTTGATGATGAATACACACTTTCTACATTCTATAATTTGACTTCTCAGGATATTCAATCAGGAGAAGTGACCTTATCGTGTGTGGCTGAAGGAGATTGTGATCCTGTATCGGATGAAATAATCTTAAATATTCATCCGATGGTTGCAATTAATATCCTTGACGATACAATAAATCTTTGTGAAACACAATCATCGGTTTCTGTTTCTGCTCAGACAGAAGGTTCTGGAATAATACACTGGTCGACTTCTGGTAGTGGTAGTTTTAATCAAACAGATTTGTCCACATGTGATTATACTTTCAGTATGGAGGATGTAGAAAACGGATTTGTTACTCTGACATGTGCTGTGTCGGGTCTGGGGTGTGTCGGGAATTTTGATTCGGATGAAGTACTTGTTTCGATCACACCAAAAGTATCCGTAGATATTGATGAAGAGTTAATTGTTTGTCTTGAAACCATAGCTACGGAACAGCTTGTTAATTATTGCCAGAATTATCATAGTGTTTTATGGCACACCAACGGAGATGGTATATTTGGTGATTCTTCAGAATTGTTTACTTCTTATTCTCCTGGAGAAAGTGATATCATTCAGGGTGGAGTTGTTCTTACTCTTCAGGCAGAATCGATTCAACCTTGTACATTGGGGGATTCGGAATCGTGTCAGGTTGTTTTTTATCAATCTCCGACAGTTATTTTGTCTGATTGTGTGTCATCTGCTTGCCAGGGGGATACTATCCAAGTAGTAGCTCAGACTGATAATTGTTCCAATGTAAACTGGTATTCGAATACGAGTGAGCTTTGTCTTGAAGAGCTGCCAGGTTATTGTCAGTACCTGCCAAATTCGGATGATGTTGAGAATGGTTTCGTAGAGATTTATGTTGAAGGGGTAGGTGAAAATGGTTGTTTCGGTATTGCATTGGATTCTGTTCTGGTTGAAATAAATTCATTACCTCAGGTTCCACCGATGCCAGATGGCTTTGGAGATCTTTGTTATGGTGTTACTTCAAGTGAGTTTTATGCTGTTGATTACAATGATGTTCTGGCTTATGAGTGGTGGATAGATCCACCAGAAGCTGGAGCATTTGATGGTGATGTGCTTGGTTCAACTGTTACGGTATTGTGGAATGTTAATTATTCAGGTTCCTATTCTTTATCCGTAAATACAGTTAATTACTGTGGGGAAAGTGATGTCTCTGAGTCTTTTAACGGAATAATACATGAAAATCCAAATCCTGAGATTATTCCCTCACCAGCAAGTATAGTTGAAGTTTGGGATACCATCACATTAAGCGTAGCACAGTTTGAAAATAGTTCCTTTACCTGGTATCCAGGTATGGAACATGAGCAGATTATCGAGGTAGATTCCTCCGGGCATAGTAACTGGATGAAGAAATGTATTGTTCAGGTGACAAATCAATTTGACTGTGTAGGTTATGATAGTATTAATGTTTACTTTGATCTGAACCTGAACCTTCAATCTTCTATTCCTGGAAAAATGAGGTGCTATCCCAATCCGGCTTCTTCAGTTCTGAATTTGGAATTCTTTGAGTTTTCATCCGATCTACGGGTTTTCATCTATGATATTAAAGGAACAAAACTAAAGGAAAAGAACATTTCTGAATGCAATCCCGGAATGTTAACCTCATTTGATATTCATGAGTTAAGGGATGGTGTTTATATGATACATATCATTTCTGAAAATGGTAATTATTTACTTAAATTTGTTAAGGCAAATCAATAAACCGACAAAATGGAAAATAAGGAAAAAGTATTAGAGGTTCTTAAAAAAGCTGAGGAGCCTATGCGTCCGGGACAAATTGCTGAAAAGGCAGGGCTGGAAGATAAAGAAGTAAGCAAGCTGATTAAAAAGCTGAAGGATGAGGAACTGGTGTTCTCTCCGAAACGTTGCTTTTATTCGGCTAAGTGATTGGGGGGGATGGTGAGCCGGGATGTTTGAGGGGATGTTCCGGTTTTTTTTGTGGAGGTAATTTTACTCCATAGTTCAAAGTCAAACTTATTGCCCTTTTTCTTTCAGTTCTCTTACTTTCTGAATAAACTTTGCCGAAGCAGTTTTATGATTAACAATAGGTTTTGTATAGTTCGTTGTATTGAATTCAGGAATCCATTTTCTGATATATTTAAACTCCGGATCAAATCTTTTCTGTTGCCTTTCAGGATTAAAAATCCTGAAATACGGAGCTGCATCACAACCACTACCAGCTGCCCATTGCCAGTTTCCATTATTGAGTGCCAAATCGAAGTCTAGTAATTTTTGGGCAAAGTAAGCCTCTCCCCATCGCCAGTCGATATGCAAATCTTTTACCAAGAATGAGGCTGTAAGCATACGTACGCGATTATGCATATAACCGGTTTGTTTTAGTTGTCGCATTCCGGCATCAACCAGCGGAAAGCCCGTTTTTCCTTCACACCACGCTTCAAATTTCTGTTCATCATTTTCCCAGGGAATTCTATCAAAAATGGATTTAAATGATTGTATTTCTACATGTGGAAAGTGCCAGAGGATCATGTTGAAAAAATCACGCCAGATAAGCTGGTTTAAGAATACAGCAGAAACTTCTAATGTAGCACGAATTACAGATCTTACACTGATTGTTCCAAAACGCAGGTGAATGCCTATTCTGCTTGTTCCTTCTATTGCCGGGGTGTCACGATTTTTTTCATAATCGTGTATGATATTCTGACTAATTGAAGTTTCCGGGAAATCAATATGGATTCTTTGATACCCTAGTTTTTCAATGCTTATTCCCTTGAAAGACCCAGTTTTTAGAAAGTTAGAAAAGTGAGGGCTGGTATTGTGTTTTTGATAGTGAGACGGCGTTAATTTTTCAAGCCATCTTTTCTTGTAGGCTGTAAAAACTAAATAGGGATTTCCTTTTTGGTTCAGAATCTCATTCTTTTCGAAAATCACATGGTCTTTGATTGAGTGAAAACTGATTTTTTTGTTTTGGCACAGTTCCTGAATTTCCTGATCCCGGCTCCGGGAATAGGAGTCGTAATCCTGGTTGCAATAAACTGATCGGATGTCATATTTTTCGCACAGGATTTGGAAGATCCCTTTTGGCTTTCCATGCATAACTAACAGACTACTTCCGATTCGCATCAGTTCAGTTGTAATCTTGTTTAATTGACCCTCAATAAATGTAAATCGAGGATCTTGTGGATGGACAAATTGCTGGAGGATCTTTTCATCATAAATGAATAACGCCAATACAGGATTGGAAGATTTTAATGCCATATTCAAGCCATGGTTATCCTCAAGCCTCAGATCTCTTCGAAACCAGTAAACCGATATTTTTTTTCGGGTGTTCATATGTATTAACCTGAGTTCGATTATTAACGATGTGATAATTAACTAAATAACACTAAAATACTTTTGTTATTATTTGGATAAAAAGATGGGTTTTACTAATTTAACAGTCTAGCAAACAGTTATTTAAAAGTAAAACCCATGCAATTAAGTAAGGATAAAATTACAGAAATTTTCTATTTAACGGACGAGTTTTGCCAAGAATTTGAAAAATCCACCTCAAACCATATTCTGGGGAACAAACCTAAGAGAAGGCCTAAAATGAGTCAAAGTGAGGTTATTACCATCATGATTTTATTTCATAGCGGAGTATTCAAAAACCTCAAACACTTTTACTTATACTATGTCAAGGAACACCTCAATGCGGAATTTCCTGACACCGTATCCTACAATCGGTTTGTGGAACTACAACAAGCTGCGATACTTCCAATGACTTTATTCTTGAAGACCTGTTGTTTAGGAGAATGTACTGGTATTTCATTTATTGATTCAACCCCTATTCGTGTATGTAAGAATAAACGTATTCCAAGGCATAAGGTTTTCAATGGAATTGCTCAAAGAGGTAAGTCTACTATGGGATATTTTTTCGGATTCAAATTGCACCTGGTTATTAATGACAAAGGCGAAATCCTAAGCTTTATGATTACTCCAGGAAATACCGATGACAGAGAACCTTTGAATGATCAGAAGTTTATTGAAAAAATCAGAGGTAAACTTTATGCGGATAAAGGCTATGTTTCTAAAGCACTTACTGAGGTCCTATTTGTGGACGGGCTGCATCTGATTACTTACATCAGGAATAATATGAAAAATGTTTTAATGGAGATGAAGGACAAAATACTACTCAGAAAACGATCTGTTATTGAAACTGTTAACGATGAACTCAAGAATATTTGTTCCATCGAACATTCTCGACACAGGTCATTTGAGAATTTTATCACTAATTTAATATCGGGCTTGATTGCTTATTCTTTCTTTCCAAAGAAGCCCTCAATTAAATATGAAGAAATTCTATCCAATCAAATTATGCTATTTTAAAATCGAACTCAGGTTATTATATCTCAATCATAATACCAATAGTTGGTAGTACAGTTCCTGCTTCACTCTGGATCATTCTCAATTTGTAATTATCCGGATTTTCCGTATCAAAAGCAGGGATTCCATTTTCATCAAGGTTGGTCAGGAAATCAGGTTGTTTTGCTTTGAAATTATACAAGTTCTGGATATCCAGATAAAGCATCAAACTCCATCTTTTATAGAAGAACTGTTTATCAATTCTTATATCCAGATGATGAAAGTTGTTTAATCGAAGTGTATTAAATCTCGCATAATCGAGATAACCCTGGTTTTTGATATTCCAGGCCTGAATATTAGCGGATGTTTCCAGGTCATACGGACTGTAAGGAGCACCACCAACAAATCGCCATTTAAAACCAGCATCCCAATTCCCTTTGAATCTTCTGTTAACTGTGACGTTCACCAGATGTTTGTTATCCCAGGAAGTTGGGATGTATTCATCGTTCAAATCCTTAAACTCACTTCTTACGAGTGTATAAGAAACAATGATATTGAACTTTTTAAAGTCTTTTTCCCTGAAGTAAAGCTCCATACCATAACTGCGACCGTTTCCTGTTGAAATAACCTCTTCATCACCGAATATTCCGAAATCTGCGTTCTTTGCACTAATGGCGACACCATCTCTGATTGAGAATGGGTACTTACCATAAGTCTTGTAGAATCCTTCAACAGTAAGTTTGCTGTTTCTGTTAGGTAAATATTCGATTCCACCAACATAATGATCTGCATGGATATAGGTTATACCATTTTGTTTGTTGATCAATTCATCATTCTGATTTCTGTATCCCAAAGTAGTGTATGAAGGAAGTTGGTAAAAGCGTCCGGTGCTTGCATTAATACTGAATTTAGGATTTATTGAATAGGATAGTGATAGTCGTGGTGAAAACTGATCAAAAGGATTAGCCATTTCCTCTGAATAAGTATTTGCATCCATTCTTAATCCGATGGAAGCACTTAAACGATCCTTTAAGAATTTCCTACTGATTTGTGAAAAAGCCCCCCATTTCACAAATTTCAATTCTGTTTGATTGTCAAATTCCACCAACTGACCATTTATAAAATCTTTATTGTACAAATCGGTTGTAAAGATGGCTTGTTCAACACCTGCTCCATATGAAGCCTTAATCTTTCCATAGTTTGAAACATGATCCACTCGAAGTTTATTTTCGATTTCATCAGAGTTATAATCCGATAGCAGATATTCCGGCTTGTCTTCTTCGTTATTAAAATATTTGTAAGAAGTATTAAACAGATGATTCCGACTTAAAACCACCCTTGTGTATCCGTTTTTATCCAGATGCTTATAAGCAATTCCACTCGTATAACTCCACTGCTCGTTAACAGGGAGGTAATTCAGAATATACTTTTGCGATTCATCCGGGTTTTCGATGCCTGTGTTCAAGCTAAACTGGTCTATAGCTCCCAAACCAATCAGCGTGATCTCATTTTTTAAATCAATTTTAGTTTTCACCTTTAGTTGCAGGTCGTTGTAGGTCGGTAAAAAGGGAAGTCCGATCGCACTGAAAATAAACTGAAGATAGGATCGTCTGGCCGATAATATCATGGTCGTGTTTGGTGTAACAGGGCCATCCAGAGTTAATCCCATATCTGAAGCTCCAATGGTCGCTCTCAGGTTGGTCCGTTCTGGATTTCCTTCAATTTGTTTGATGTCCAGAACTGAACTTAATGCATTCCCTGCATATGCAGGAAAGGCTGAAGAATAGAAATCCAGCGACTGGACAAAGTCGGTGTTTAGGATTCCTACTGGTCCACCTGAAGATCCTTGAGTAGCAAAATGGTTTATATTGGGGATTTCAATACCATCAAGATAGAATCGATTTTCACTGGGGCCTCCGCCGCGAACAATCAGGTCATTTCGAAATGAAACAGAGGTTCCTACCCCTGGCAGGTTTTGAATAACCTTCGAGATATCCCTGTTGGCGCCCGGAACACGTTCAATTTCCGAAACTCCTAGTGATCGTAAAGAAACCGGACTCTCAATTCGTTTCTCGAAAGGGGCAGCTTTAATAATAACTTCCTCTAAATCGATTTGAGCCTGATTAAGTTTTATTTCGATATAATTATTTCTTGCTGGTGTGGTGAAGAACTCATCACTTACCTTCTTTTCATAAGCAACCGAAGAAACAGCCAGTCTGAGAAACCCGGTTCGATCTGTTTGTATTTGAAACATTCCGTCAATATCCGTTGTGGTTCCGGTATTTGTCTGCCAGATAATTACATTGGCAAATGGAACGGCTTCATTGTTTTTTGAATCAATGATCTTTCCTTTAATCGTTGTTTGTTGGGCGTGTGCCGGGAAGTGTATCATGCTCAAAATGATTGTTCCCAATAATAGTATATACCTGGTGATTTTTGTTTTCATTCTAATAATGAATTTTGTAATGTTTAATAAAACAATTTAAACATTAAACAAGAGATATGTGGCAATGTTCATTTGATTAAAGTAAAGGTATTAACATTGGGGAGAACATGAAATGGTTAGTAGTAGGCTTTGTTTATTTTTTGATTTGCAATACTCAAGAAAATCTTGAGTACCGCGGTTTATCCAATTCTATTTAATTCTTTTTTTATGAAAAAAAATATTTATATTGTTAGTTTGTGTTTTGCTTTTAGTTTAGGCTCTTTATTTGCATTCATCCCAGAAGAAGTGAATGCGGGCCCGGTAAAAGTTACAAAGAGTTGTTCAACCAGTTCTGGACCTAGTTCTGGGAATCCAGGTACCTATAGATACTGCAATACATGTGGAACGACTACTGGTAATCATAGTCATGATTCAAGTTGTAAAACAGCGTCGCAACTTTAATACTATGAATGAGGTCGATTTACTAGAAGTCGACCTCATGAATTTGGCATATGGAAAATTAGTTGGAATTTGTTGATTTTTTTTGTTTTGAAGTATTCTAATGTTGCACTTAATTTTCAGTTCGATGAAACAAGCATGATTAAAATAATTATTAAATCACACACGGGAATGATTATTTTGATCTTGCGGTTCCATCTGGCCAACTTAAAAAAATTATATACAGATGAAAATAGAAACTATAATTTGTAATGTCGTTCTTATATTGTTTTTGGGATCAGTAACTTCCTGTCACTATAATACTGAACTGGATAATGCTCAGTTTACTTTCGAAAGAGAGATCCATCTGGAAGGTGAAGAAATACTTGGTACAGAGGGATTTATTTGGTCTTTAGAAGTTGTTGATACATTATTGGTTGGGTGGACTCGGATGAGTGATTATCAGTATGTTATTTGTAATTTGAAAGATTATACCAAGATTGCGGAAATTGGGAGGTTGGGTGAAGGCCCGGATGAATTTGATGGATCAACTTATTTTTCCGGACAGTATGACAACATTAATGATAGCCTTTACTTATGGTTTTTTCAACCTCATCGGAATGGTGTTTTTCGAGTAAACCTTTCACAAGTATTAAATAAGGAAAAGCTTGCTTTTGATCGGAAATTTAAGGTGAGACCTCACGCGAATTTAACTCTTGACGTCTTTTATCTAAATGATAGTACGATAATTGGGCCACAAACAAATACAGCAATAGACATGAAGAGGTTTATTACTTATAATCCGGCTAATCATGATATTACTGTGATGGTGGATAATTTTCCAAAAGTAGAAAATAGGAATAATGATATTGATTTTATTCAATTTAAATATAACCATGTTTATTTAAATCGTTTTGATGTTGATGAGGCTAAAGGAAAGGCGGTTCAAGCAATGCGATATTTTAACCGGATCGATGTTTTTGATTTTGAGGGGAACAACGATTTGTCTATTGTGGAAGGCCCAGAAAATCCTATCTGTGATTTGGATCATTTTATCAATAATCAAAACCTGTATCTATGTTATCAAGATTTATGTCTTATTGAGAATGGTATATTTGCCAGTTTTTGTGATGATAAAACAGCTACGGAGGATGAAATCAGAAAGGGGCAAATCAGAGTGTTTGACTGGAAAGGGAATCCTAAATTCTTAATACATACACCTTATAATCTTGATACATTTACTATTGATGAGAATAATGGATGGTTGATTGGTTGTTGTATTGAAGAAGATAAGAAGTTGCGATTTAATATTAGTAGTGTTTTAAAAGAGTTGAATTCATGAAAAAGGTTGTAGGTATTGTTTCTTTGTTTTTATGTTCATTCCTTTTCATGCTTTTGTTAAGGGCTAATTTTAATTTTGAAAGTTTTTTCACCAAACAAACAAAGGTTGAATTTGAAAATGATTACTACAATTTTGGAGAATTAAAGTATGGAGAATCAGCTATGTATTTTTTTAAATTGAAAAATGTAGGTTCAAATCCTTTACAAATCTCTCAGATAAGCTCATCTTGTGACTGTGCTGTGATAAGGTGGCCAAAGATACCAATTCCTGTTGGAGAAAGGGATAGTATACAAGTTGTGTATAATACTGAGATTGTTGGTGCTTTCACAAAAGATATTATGGTGTTTTCAAATGATGTTGAAGGCTTACAGGTTTTATATATAGAGGGTTATGTGACTCAACATAATTAGCTTATATTTGATGAAGTTGTATTGTAATTCCAAAATTTTTTTTCAAGGAATGTGCAGATGGAACGGATTCAAGATGTTTAATGTTCGATTATCGATTACTATTGATCTTTTATACTCTGGATGTTTGTAAGGAACCTATTTCTGCAATAGAGTATAAATCTCCATAGCATTTGGTGAAGAAATAGTTACATGGAGATATTTTATGTTGGTCTAAATCAATCCCATTTTTTTTATTCAAAATCTGATAGAAAGCCTTTGAGAGGGATTTTGTATATTTGCACGCTTAAAAGAGAATAGTTTAACTTTAAGTTTGGGGAAGCTTTCTTTCCTGATATTAAAACGAGCAATATGATCCTATTTTTCAAGAACAAAAGCACGATTTATGTAGTGGAGTCTGCACAGGCTGTCACAGAACAAGATCAGCAGAAGCTGGTTTGGCTCTTTGGTAATGCGCAGGTAATGGATAGTACCGAGTTAAAGGGACATTTCATTGGACCACGTAAAGAGATGATCACTCCATGGAGTACCAATGCCGTGGAAATTTCCCAGAATATGGGGGTTGAAGGGATTGTTAGAATAGAAGAGTTTAAAAAAGTTAAACCTGAGGATGCTCAGTTTGACCCAATGCTGGAGGTTTTATACGAAAATATTGATCAGGAGATTTTCTTTATCGATAAAAAACCAGATCCAATTCTTCACCTTGAAGATATTGCTGCCTATAATGAGCAGGAAGGTTTGGCCTTAAGTCCTGATGAGGTTGAATACCTGGAACAGGTAAGCGAGCGCATCGGAAGAAAACTAACTGATAGTGAAGTTTACGGTTTTGCACAAGTTAATTCAGAGCACTGTCGTCACAAGATTTTCAACGGAACATTTATTATCGATGGAGAGGAAAAAGAGGATACTCTATTTGCTCTGATTAAGAAAACTTCCAAGGAAAATCCAAACCGAATTGTTTCTGCTTATAGCGATAATGTGGCCTTTGTATTGGGGCCAAAAGCTGAACAATTTGCTCCTGAAACTCAGGATAAAGCTGATTATTTTAAAACAACAGATATTGATACTGTGATTTCGCTTAAAGCGGAAACACATAATTTCCCAACAACGGTAGAACCATTCAATGGTGCTGCAACTGGTGGTGGTGGTGAGATTCGCGACCGTTTGGCTGGTGGTAAAGCCAGTATGCCAATTGCAGGTACGGCGGTTTATATGACCTCATACCCACGCTTGGAAACAGCCCGTTCATGGGAACAAAAAACTCAGGCACGTCCTTGGTTATACCAAACTCCGGAACAAATCCTGATTAAAGCATCCAATGGTGCCAGTGATTTTGGTAACAAGTTTGGTCAGCCATTGATTTGTGGTAGTTTACTTACTTTCGAACATTTCGAACATGAAAAGAAGTATGGTTACGATAAGGTGATTATGCTTGCGGGTGGTGTTGGTTATGCACGTAAAGAGGATGCCTTGAAAGACACACCTGATGTGGGTGATGTTGTAGTGGTTCTTGGTGGTGATAACTATCGAATCGGAATGGGTGGTGGAGCTGTTTCTTCAGTTGCTACCGGTCAGTTCAACAATTCTATTGAATTGAATGCGGTTCAGCGTTCAAATCCTGAAATGCAGAAGCGTGTTGCCAATGCAATTCGTGCCATGGCCGAACGTGGAATTAACCCAATCGTTTCTATCCATGACCACGGTGCCGGTGGACACCTGAACTCTCTTTCGGAACTGGTTGAAGAAACCGGTGGTAAGATTGATGTGAACAAACTTCCTGTTGGTGACCCGACGCTTTCTGCTAAAGAGATCGTAGGTAACGAATCTCAGGAGCGAATGGGTTTAATCATGAAGAAGGATGATGTGGATATTCTTCAGAAGGTTGCCGATCGTGAACGTGCTCCGATGTATGTTGTGGGTGAAACAACTGGCGATCACCGCTTTGTTGTTGAAGATACCAAAGGTGATGTGAATCCAATTGATATGGATATGGTGGATATGTTTGGTAAGCCACCTAAGACCATCATGAGGGATGAAACCATCGATGAGAAATTTGATGAAATCAGAATCAATCCTGAGCACATGCAAAATTATGTGGAAGACTTATTACAGTTGGAAGCAGTTGCTTGTAAGGATTGGTTAACAAATAAAGTTGACCGTTCGGTAACGGGTAAGATTGCGATGCAGCAATGTGCTGGTCCGTTGCAGTTACCATTGAACAACCTGGGTGTTGTTTCGATCGATTACCGCGGTGAAAAAGGTATCGCCACTTCTATCGGTCATGCTCCTGTTAGTGCATTGATTGATGCTGGTGCTGGTTCTCGTTTGTCGGTAGCTGAGGCGTTGACAAACCTGGTTTGGGCTCCTTTGGAAGACCAGATGAAAGGGATATCTTTAAGTGCCAACTGGATGTGGCCTGCTAAGAATGCTGGTGAAGATGCTCGCCTGTACCAAGCGGTTGAAGAGATGAGTAATTTTGCCTGTGAACTGGGAATTAATATTCCTACTGGTAAGGATTCTCTTTCGATGACTCAGAAATATGACGGTGATACTGTTTATTCTCCTGGAACTGTTATTATCTCTACAGTAGGTGAAGTTACCGATGTGAAGAAAGTTGTAGGACCGGTTCTTAAGGATGTAGAAGGTTCTTCATTACTATATATCAACTTCTCTCAGGATACCTACAAACTGGGTGGTAGTAGTTTCGCTCAGATTATGAATGCACTTGGAGCTGAAACTCCAACAGTAAAAGATTCTGAATTCCTTAAAAATGCCTTTAACGCTGTTCAGCAATTAATAGAAGACGGTAAAATTCTTGCTGGTCATGATGTCGCTTCAGGTGGTTTGATTACTACTTTACTTGAAATGACATTTGCTGTTAATGATTTAGGTCTTACCTTGGATCTTACTTCATTAAAGACTGAACAAACGATTGGTAAGATTATCTTCAGTGAGAATCCGGGAATTGTTTTCCAGGTTGAAAATGCTGAGGAAATTATCGCTGAATTAAAAGCAAAAGGTGTTGAAGCATTCAATATTGGTTCTATTAGCCACGAACGCAAGGTTCATATAGCTAAGGAAGAGGTTGAATATACATTCGATATTAACACATTACGTGATCTTTGGTTTAAGTCTTCTTACCTGCTTGATCGCAAGCAGAGTGGTGAGAAACTAGCTGCTGATCGCTTTAAGAATTATAAAAAGCAGGAACGTGTTTACGAATTCCCTGCACACTTCACAGGTAAATTCGAACAATGGGGTATTTCTCCTGATCGTAAGGAAAAGAGCGGTATAAAAGCTGCTATCATCCGAGAAAAAGGAGTGAATGGTGATCGTGAGATGGCTTATTCTATGCACCTTGCAGGTTTCGATGTGAAGGACGTTCACATGACCGATCTGATCTCCGGACGTGAAAACCTTGAAGATGTAAACTTTATCGTATTTGTTGGTGGGTTCTCTAATTCCGACGTACTTGGTTCTGCTAAGGGTTGGGCCGGAGCATTCCTTTACAATGAAAAAGCAAATCAGGCTCTGAAGAACTTCTACAATCGTAAAGATACACTGAGTTTGGGTGTTTGTAATGGTTGTCAGGTTGTTGTTGAGCTGGGTATGATTTATCCTGATCACGAAGAAATGCCTAAGATGTTACATAATGATTCAGGTAAGTTTGAATCTGGTTTTGTAACGGTTGATATCCTTGAGAACAACTCAGTAATGTTGAATACGCTGGCTGGTTCGAAGATGGGTATCTGGTGTGCTCACGGTGAAGGTAAGTTCAAACTTCCTTACACTGAAGATAAGTACCAGATTCCAATGAAGTATTCTTACAAAGGATACCCTGCGAATCCAAATGGATCTGACTTTACTACAGCTGCTATTGTTTCAGAAGATGGTCGTCACCTGGCTATGATGCCTCACCTTGAACGTTCAATCTTCTCATGGAACTGGGCTCATTATCCAATGGACCGCAAAGCAATTGATGAAGTTACTCCATGGATCGAAGCTTTTGTTAATGCAAAAGAATGGATTGCTGAGAAAATATAGGTTAGATATTAGAACTTAGAGCCTGGAACATTGATCTTGGCTCTAATATCTAAAGTCTATTACTCTAATAAAAAGCCGGAAACCGAATGTCTTAACATTAGTTTCCGGCTTTTTTATTAAGTTTGTGTCTTGTTTTTAAAAGAGCTGAGTAATTGTTTGTTTATTTTTAGGTAATCGAATGATCTATCAGTTCATATTTTTTTGTGTGGATTTTCGCTTTCATGTTTCTGCTTTAAATATTAAGTATTCAAGTAAGAGGTGTAAATAAAGCGATCAGCATTTTAAAAATCGACGGCCTGCGGTAGCAGGTAACAATTTCATTTTTAGTTGATTTTTAAGAAGCCTTGAATTTTTGTTACTTTTTTTTCAAGAAAAAAGTAAATAAAAAAATGAAAGCCGAAATGAATTTGGTATAGGTTTGAGGTAATCCATACAGAAAAAACAGATTTACAAGGGGACTCAGAAGTAAGTAGTGGTTAATTTCCAAAAATCAATTCTCTGTTGCTGATAACAGAGAATAAAACAAAATTTAATTATGACTAAAACAGTACTCATAACCGGAGCAACGTCGGGTATCGGTGAAGCTATTGCCGTCCGATTTGCAAAAGAGAATAATAATCTTATCATAACAGGTCGTCGCAATGAACGTCTGAATGCTTTGAAGGAGCAATTGGAAGCAGAATACAATATCGAGGTCTTAACATTGAATTTTGATGTTAGAAACTTAAATGAAGTAGAAAAAGCCATTGACGAACTTGCTGAACAATGGAAAGTAATAGATGTTTTGGTTAACAATGCCGGACTTGCTGTTGGACTTGGGACCATTCAGGATGGTGTTGTGGATGACTGGGAACGAATGATCGATACCAATGTTAAAGGCTTATTGTATATCACTAAAAAAGTATCGCCATTGATGATAGCTAGAAAACAGGGGCATATTATCAACATCGGTTCAATTGCCGGTAAGCAAACCTATCCAAACGGGAATGTGTATTGTGCCAGTAAACATGCTGTGGATAGTCTTTCAAAAGCTATGCGAATTGATTTATTACAGCACAACATACGTGTTACTCAAATCAGACCTGGAGCTGTGGATACAGAGTTCTCTTTGGTGAGATTTAAGGGGGACAAGCAAACTGCCGACAATGTTTATAAAGGATATCAGCCTTTGATGGCTGAAGATATTGCTGAGGTGACATATTATGCCAGTTCATTACCTTCACATGTGAATATTAATGATTTGGAAGTGACACCAACAGCACAGGCAAATGCTTATGTAATGCATAAGGATTTGTAATAGGTGATCATGACTCCTTTTATTATAGAGGAGTCTTTTGTTGAATTAATAGAAGAATAATGGAGGAAGTTAAACGGATATTCGATCTTCTGGCTTACAGTAAAGAGCGTTATTCCATAAAAGAAGATCTTTTAGCTGGAAAAGACAATGGTGAATGGGTGAAATATTCCATTGAACAATACATCGAGAATGCAAACCTGATAAGTTATGGTTTGCTGGAGTTAGGTGTAACAAAGGGAGACAAAATAGCATCTATTTCTAATAGTCGCCCTGAATGGAACATGCTCGATATGGCAATTATGCAGATAGGGGCAGTCCATGTGCCCATTTATCCAACCATCAGCGAAGCTGATTATAAATATATTCTTAATCATTCAGAAGTTCAATATGTTTTTGTTTCAGGAAAGGATCTTCTCAGGAAGATTGATCATATTTATCCTGAAGTTCCGAATATCAAAGGAATATATACTTTCAAACATATTGATGAGCATAAGCATTTGAGTGAGTTGATTGCTTTAGGAAAGGCCAATCAGAAACCTGAAAAACTTGATCGCATAAAAGCGGATATTGGTCAGGATGATTTGGCTACTATGATCTATACGTCAGGAACAACTGGTAATCCAAAAGGAGTGATGTTAAGTCATAAGAATTTGGTGAGTAATTTTGTTGCTGTTTCCAATATTCCTCCGGTTGATCAATACAGTAAGGCTTTGAGTTACCTTCCTTTATGTCATGTGTATGAACGCATGCTCAACTATATGTATCAATACCTCGGAATTTCGATCTATTATGCCGAAAGTATGGGTACCATTATGGATAATATCCAGGAAGTAAAACCTCACATTATGACTACGGTACCTCGCTTGTTGGAGAAAATATATGATCGGATCATTCAAAAAGGGAATCGTTTAAAAGGTATTCAGAAGACGATTTTCTTTTGGGCTGTGAATCTGGGGCAGGAATATGAGATTGAAGGGATGAGTGTGTGGTATAAGCTCAAGCTTTCGATAGCCCGCAAACTTGTATTCAGTAAGTGGCTGGAAGCAATGGGGGGGCGACTTCGTGTGATGGTTTCTGGAGGAGCTGCATTACAAGCCCGTTTGGGCCGTGTTTTCTGGGCTGCTGGAATTAATATTCTCGAAGGGTATGGTTTAACCGAAGCTTCTCCCGTAATTGCTGTAAGTAGTTTTGAACACGGTCAGGCTAAAATTGGAACTGTTGGGCCTCCATTAAGGGGAATTCAAGTTAAAATTTCCGAGCAAGGTGAACTATTAGCTAAAGGCTCCAATATCATGCTTGGATATTACAAAGATCCGGAACAAACTGCAGAGGCCATTGATAAAGATGGTTGGTTGCATACCGGTGATGTGGCTGAAATGGAAAATGGTTTGGTTAAAATTACCGGTCGATTGAAAACGATCTTTAAGACTTCTATGGGAAAATACATCAGTCCTGAACACATTGAAAATAAACTGGTGGAGTCGCCATTTATTGATAATGCTTTTGTTGTTGGTGAAAACCAGAAGTTTGCCGCAGCATTAATTGTTCCTGATTTTCCACATTTGAGAGACTACTGCAAGGTGAAGGGGATTAAATACACCAACGATGCGGAAATCGTTAAAGATCCGGTGATTAAAAAACGCTTTGAAAAAGAAGTGGCAAAATATAATTCCAGCTTTGGTGATTGGGAAAAAATTAAAAAAATCCAATTAATTGATCATGAATGGTCACTTCCTACCGGAGAATTGACTGCATCTTTAAAAAAACGTCGTAAATTTATATATGAGAAATACCAGGGGCAGGTAGATCAATTATTCATTTAATCACTTAAACTTAATCACAATGACAGAAATTAGACGCATTTTCGACCTTCTTGAACTGTATAAGAATCAATATGGTGATAAAACCGATGTTTTTGGTGCTAAAGTAGATGGAGAGTGGAAGCCGGTTTCTGCATCCATGTATGTTGATATGGTTAATATCCTTTCTTCAGGCCTATTGGCGCTGGGAATTAAGAAAGGTGATAATATCGCTACTATTATGAATAACCGGCCGGAATGGAATTTCCTGGATATGGCGCTAATGCAAATTGGTGCGGTACAAATTCCAATCTACCCAACGATTAGTACTGAGAACTACAAATACATTTTTGAGCAAGCCGAAATTAAATATGCGTTTGTTAGTGATGCAAAAATTCATTGTCGTTTAAAACCATTTCTAAGTGATTTAAAGGAGTTTAAAGAAGTTTATTCTGTTGATCCGGTTAAGGATGTGAAATCCTGGGAAGAAATAATTGATCTTGGAAAAAAAGACCTGAAACTGGAGGAGATTGAAAAAGTTAAGAATAACATTGTTGAGGATGATGTTGCCACAATCATATTCACTTCCGGAACAACTGGATTTCCAAAGGGAGCCATGATTTCCCACGGAAACTTTGTAAGTAATTTTCTGGCCTGTGCCCCCATTATTGAGGGAAAGAATTTAAAAAAGGCATTGAGTTTTCTACCACTATGTCATGTATATGAGCGCTTGCTTAACTATATGTATCAATACTGTAATTGTTCCGTCTATTATGCAGAAGGGCTTGATAAGGTCGGAGATAATATTCGGGAAGTTTCGCCTGAGTTGTTCTGTGCAGTACCGCGGTTACTGGAGAAGACCTATGATAAAATTATGGCTAAGGGCCGTGACCTGAAAGGAATAAAAAGGTTTTTATTCTTCTGGGCAGTTCGGTTGGGACGAAAATTCGATCACCATAAAACGACCGCCTGGTACCGTTTCCGATTGGGGATAGCCCGAAAATTGATCTTTAGTAAGTGGATGGATGCTTTGGGGGGAAAACTACAAATTATTGTCTCTGGTGGTGCTGCTCTTCAGCCCAATCTTGCACGTGTATTCTGGGCTGCAGGGATTAGTGTAATGGAAGGCTACGGGCTTACCGAGACCTCTCCTGTTATTGCTGTAAATACTTTTGCCCCCAAAGGAACAAAAATAGGTACCGTTGGTCCTGTACTTACAGGTGTTGAAGTGAAGATAGCCGAAGATGGAGAAATCCTTGTTAAAGGCCCCAATGTGATGAAAGGGTATTATAAAGCTCCTGAAAAAACAGCCGAAATGATTGATAATGATGGCTGGCTGCATACTGGTGATATTGGATATATGGATGAAGGGCGCTACCTGAAAATCACGGATCGTAAAAAAGAAATATTTAAAACTTCAGGAGGAAAGTACGTTGCTCCTCAACAGATAGAAAATAAGTTTAAAAGCTCTGCATTTATTGAAAATATAATGGTTGTAGGTGAATTCAAGAAATATACAGCCGCCATCATTGTTCCCGAATTTAATCACCTCGAATCGTGGTGTAAGATTAAGGGACATAAATTCGTGAGCAAGGAAGAGGTCATCCAAAAAAAATATATTGTTAAGCGATTTGCGAAAGAGGTTGCTAAACTCAATAAAGGTTTGGATAAAGTTGAAAAGATTAAGGAATTCCGCCTGATTTCTGATGTTTGGTCACCAGATGGGGGAGAACTTTCACCAACCCTAAAACTGAAACGTCGCGACCTGCTGAAACGCTACAGTGATATAATAGACTCCTTCTACCCTGAAGGAAATTATGAGGAGTAGTTGATGTTTAATAATCCTCTCTACATATTGTTGATTGTGTTATGTATTTGGTCAAAGCTCCAATGTCTGGGTTGATATTGGAGCTTTGTTTTTAATGTTGAAAAATGCATTACTAAGTACCGAAAAGTCCCCCTTTAGCGGGATTTCGGGGGTGATATATTCCAATAAATAATCGTACCTTTGCCTTCCCCAAAAAGAAGCGATTCGTATTGGGGATTAAAACATTTGGCGTATGAAGTTTAAAGTAGGTGATAAAGTAAAGTTTCTGAGCGAATCAGGTGGTGGTATTGTGAGTAAGATACTCAGTACAACCATGGTGAATGTAGCCATCGAAGATGGATTCGATATTCCTACCCTGACCAGCGATTTGGTTAAAGTGGAAAACAAGGAAACCGGAAGCCGTTATTTCGATGAAGACTTCAAGGTCCCAGCAACTGCAACTACTGAAAAGAAAGAGCAAACCTATGAACAACCTGAGCAACCGGAGTTTTCGCGTGAGAGCTTTATCCGTCCTTCTTTAAGAGGAGTACATGCCGATAAAGGAGTTTACCTGGTTTATATGCCACAGCAGCCAAATATGTTGCTTACAAGTTTAATCGATGTGTATTTATATAACAACACCGATTTTGAAATTTTGTACAATCTGGTTGCTAAGAATTCTTTGGGCAATTGGGAAGGTCGTGATTACGCTTCAATAAGCCCTAAATCGCGTTTGTTGTTGGAAAGTATCGATCGTGAAGATTTAAACGATTGGACTGAAGGCTTTGTACAGGTTCTGTTCAGCCAGGATAAAATGGATAAGGTATTATTACCTGGACATTATTCATTCAAAGTAAAAGCATCTCGTTTCTATAAGGAAGAGGCTTTTAAGTCGAGTTTGCTGAGTGATAATCCTGCAATCGTTCTTAATTTGGGATTGGTTGCCGAACAAGATCAGCAACCTGAAGAAGAGGTTGAAAAGAAATTTGAAGACAACAAACCTACAGAACGCAAAGCAAAAGAAACGAAGCTAAAAGAGTTAATCGATAATCATAAGATTGGGGAACGTGAAGCTGAGGTAGACTTGCATATCAGTAGTCTGAAAGATGATTACAAACTGATGAAGAAGAATGAAATCCTTAATTACCAGATCAATTATTTTGAGCGCACACTCGATAGTGCGATGGTAAACAAATATGCTAAAGTTACGTATATACACGGGATAGGGAACGGTACATTACGTCAGGAAATTATTAAAGAGTTAAGAACCTATGATGAATTGACCGTTCGTTCGGCTCCATTTGCTCAGTATGGGAATGGTGCGATTGAAGTATTGATTCGTGATTAGATAAAAATATACAACAGCCTGTTCTATCGCTACTCCGCTTGTTCGGAATAGAGGAAAGTCGGGGCAACAAAGAGCACCATACTTCCTAACGGGAAGGCATCGGCGAAGGCCGGTGACAGATAGGGCCGCAGAAAATAACCGCCTAAGACCAGCTTCGGCTGGAACGGTAAGGGTGAAAATGTGAGGTAAGAGCTCACAGCATGTCCTGGCGACAGGGTATGGGGGTAAACCTTATGGGTTGAAAGACCGAATATACCGGAGTTTCTCACTTCTTCGGAAGTAGGATTAGGGCTGCTCGTCCGATCCGGGGGGTAGGTCGTTAGAGCCTGTGAGTGATTGCTGGCCGAGATAAATGATAGAAATTCCGACTTGTCGGAAACAGGACCCCGCTTACAGGGCTGTTGTTGAATTATATAACCGTCAGCATATTAATGTCTGACGGTTTTTTATATCACCTTTCGTTCTATTCCTTGAGCAAGGTGAGCAAGAACTTCATAGTTTAGCTTATTGCTGATATCACTAAATGCACTCACTTTGATTTCCAGGTTTCCTTGTTTGCCTATTAATATAACTTCATCTCCAATCTGGGCATCATAAACATTGGTAATGTCAGCAATAATCATATTCATATTAACAACACCAATCACACTACATCTTTGGCCATTTATAAGCACACGCCCTTTATTACTCAATGATCGACTGTAGCCACTGGAGTATCCAACAGGAATTAAAGCTGTTTTAATGTCCGATTGAGCCAGGTAAGAAATACCGTAGCTAACAAATTCTCCGGTTTTAACTTCTTTGATGGCCATAATCCGACTTTCCCATCCCAGGATCCTATCCAGTGGATCTGTCTTTCTGACTTTATGGTTGATGTAATGGATGAATACTTCTGCACTTGGCCAGAATCCGTACAACATAATTCCTATGCGAACCAAATCCATTTTTGTTTTGGGGTAAACAAAAGCAGCAGCAGAATTAGCCACATGTTTTACTTGTGGTGAAATCTTAGCGTTCTCAAGAATGCCAAGCATCCGGTTGTATTGCTTTAATTGCTTCTGGATTCGGAGGTGGTTCGATACACTCTCGGCTCCGGCCAGGTGTGTACAAAATCCTTTTACTGTAATATATTCCCGGTTTCTGGAGATCAGACAGGCTGCTTTCTTCAGTGCTTCAGTATTAAGCCCGGACCGGTTCATTCCGGTCTCTGCTTCCAGATGTATGTTTGCTGACAGATTCATTTCTTGTGCGATTCGAAGAGCTGACTCCAAGCGCTCCATTGTAAACACAAAGAATTCAAAGCCTTTTTGGATTGCCGTTTTCAGGTTAGAATCCGAGATCCAACCCATAATCATAATGGGACAAGGGGAAACAAGACTCATGTGTGCTCTCATGGCTTCGTTGAAGTCAAATACAGAAAAGTGGTTAATCCCTTCTTGCTGGAAAAGAGGTACAATTTGTTCGATTCCATGTCCATAGGCATTGGCTTTAATCACTGCCGAGATGGTAACCTTTGAACCTAGTTTCCGCTTTAAAAATCGAACATTGTTTTTTAATGCTTCTTCCTTTAGGGTGATTAATGAACTATTGTTCATGGGTTTGAGTTTTGTTGTTTGAATGATTCTAGAAGTGGACTAGTGTTTAATCCGTTTTTCAATATATCTGGAATTGATAATTCGAAGTGTACCCATATAATCCATTTTGAATTCAAGCAGGTCGCCAACTTTATACTTCTTTTTATTATCTCCAAGATCTATTACCAGCATATCGGAACTGGCTCCAACGAATTTTATATTCTTGTCTATTGGTTCGATGTGTTTTTCATCCACATCAAGCAATCCAAGATCAATAATTGCCCTGTATGTCGTTTCTCCAATATTTTCTTCGGCAAATTCAAATTCATGACCTTCAACATTTGAACCCATTTCTCCATGTGGAACCATTGGTTTTTCAATAAGTTCAATAATTTCAGAATACAAGCGGAATACATCAGAATGCATTCTTTTGAAGGGTTTGTTGTTATACACATCAGTTCCTAGAAACAAGGTTTCTCCCACACGGAAATGGTTAATTCCTTTTGGTAATAAATTCTGAAATATTAAAGGAATTGTTACTGATGCACCACCCGACACATAGGGAATCTGTTTGTTAAACTTTGCTTCAATCAATTGTTCGTATAAACTCATTTGTATGAGTTTGTCATGATTAGGAAGTACTCCATACAAGCACGAAAGGTTTGTTCCAATTCCTACAACCTCAATGTTCTGCATCTTGAAAATACTTTCGTAGAAGGCCATCAGATCATCTCCCATCACACCTTCACGGAGTTCTCCAAGTTCAATCATGATGATCACCTTGTGTGTTTTGTTTTGCTTTTGCGCTTCTTCAGAGAGTAATTGTATGGTTTCAATTCCAGAATTCACACTGATATCTGCGTATTTCACCACGCTACTGATAGCCCTTTTTGCGGGAGGCTTAATGTAGATCGTTTCGATCTTTGGGTTTATTGATTTGATCATTTTTAGATTCGAGACCCGTGAATCGCATATCTGTTTGATGTCGAACTGAAGTAGTTCTGTCAGGTAGTTTTTGTTACCACAAAGAAGCTTTGTAACAACAGACCATTGGATGTCATTTTTTATAAAGAGACGATCCAGGAAATCGAAGTTTGATTTAAGTTTTTTAATATCAAGGGTTAAAAAAGCCATTGTTTTTTGTTTATAAATGAAATTAATAAATATATAATTACGGAAGAGCTAATTCCGTAAATGTTCGCATCCAGGTTTAGAGGAAGTTTCCATTCCACAATATTCAGGAATACAGTGGTACAACCACCAAGGATCATTGCGAATATCGCCGCTGTAGCATTGGGTTTCTTACCATACAAAGCAGCAATTACCGGAACGAATAATCCAGATACCATAAATGCGTAAGAATAGAGCATAAGCTCCAATACATTGGTAAGGTATGAAGCCAATAGCAAAGCCAAAACTCCAATAAAAATTGTTATCAACTGGGAAATACGAAGCTGATGTTTTGTATGAAATTTACGTTTCAGGAATTTCCCGAAAATATCTGTCTGAACATTTCCCGAAGCAGCCATCAGACAACTATCGGCTGTGGATAAAATGGCAGAAAAGTACGCTGAAAGCATCAAGCCCATAAACCCTGCGGGTAAAATTGTATTCAACAAAATTGGTAATCCCATCTCCGCATCAATGGATGAATTGGAGGGGTATCCCAAATCAAGGAACATATTGTTTTCAAATGCTACTTTGGAAAACATGCCCAATAATACACCCATAAAGGCCATTAGAGGCCATTCAAATAAACCAGCTATAAACCATGCTTTCTGCGCTTTTTTTACAGTTTTAGAAGCATAGATCCTTTGATACAAGGTCATTCCAACAAACCATATTGGAATAATGGTGATGGCCCAGTTAAGGAGTTGCTGCCAACTGATGTTTGTAAATGTCAGGAATTCGTTGGGTAGACTGGCTTTAATAGCTTCTATACCGCCAATTTTAAAATAAGCCATTGGTATGCCTATACCAATCAAGCCGACCATCAAAATGATCCATTGGATGGTGTCGGTATAGATTACAGCTTTTAAGCCTCCAATTCCCGTATAAACAACGGCAATTACTCCCATAATGATAAGTGCAGTGAACATATCAATCTCGGGAAAGGTTGCTGAAGCTAGTTTGGCCCCTGCAAGCAATTGTGAGCTGGTGAATCCAATATAACCGATAGCTGATATGATCCCGGCTACCAAGGCTACCTTTGGGTTATAGAAGTATTCAAAGATCTGAGGAAAGGTAAAAAACTGATGTTTTCCTGAGAGTTTATGAATGGTTGGGATTAAAACGACTGCAGTAAGCCATGCGCCGACTAGTCCGGTGAATAGCATCCACGATCCTGAAAGGCCAATGGCGAAGCCCAGTCCACCCAGTCCGATCGAGAATCCGCCCCCTACATCAGTAGCTACGACAGATAAGCCGATATGCCAACTTCCCAGGGCTCTGCCTCCAACATAAAAGTCAGACAGATTCTTGTTTTTCCGGAAGAAATAAACGCCTACGCCAAGCATGGCACTGAAATAAAGAACAAATACTATAATGTCAAGTATTTCCATGGTGTATACCGCTGATCAAAGCAATGTCTCTGTACTGCATTGATCAGCTTTTTTGTTAATACCTGATTACTGTTCCTGTGCGTCTGTAGCTTTGTATCTCATTTCAAGGTATTTGTTATTAAAGCCAAGTTTTTCGTAAAGGAATTTCGCTGGATTATTTGGTTCAACATGAAGAGCAACATCTCCTTTTGCAAGATCAAGTGCTTTTTGCATCAGTTGTTTTCCAACACCTTTGCCGCGGTGATCTTTGTGAGTTGCAATGTAGACCAGGATGTTTTCAGGAATATAGCCCTTCATGCCGGTTTGATTAACAATCACAACACCAGAGATTGATTCTTCCAGGTAACCGACAAGTATAAAACCTCCAAATGAAGGTGTTTCCTTAATGGTATAGTTAATACATTGTTCTATTTCTTCTCTGGGATCCCCAAATTCATCCAGGTGTTCATATAGGAAATCTATAAATTTGTTTTTTTCGTTTATGCTCGGCTTGTTAAACGGGTTAAAGGTTTTGATTTTCATCATGTCGATGTGTTTTTATATGTGTTTGATTAATGAACAATTTGTGTAAAAGAAATTATTTATGAAAGGGTAAGCGGATGACTATGTGTGAGATAAGTGAAGGTTGTTTAAGTCTTTAATATGCAAACACATCCAAACCAACTTTAAAAGCTGGTTTGACTTTTTTTTATTTACCCTGAAATCTTTTTAAATACAGTTATGTAAGTGAAGATTGCACTCCAGGAGGAATGAATTTATCGGATTGTTTTCTGAATTCCAGAAATATTGATGTGTAAACTCTTGAATTTTTTTTGATATGCAGCTTCTTAACTTTCATATAGTTGCAAAAATACATAATTTTATAAGAACAAAAAAACAGGATGTCAAGAGGTCGGATTTTACCAGGTGTAATAAATTATTCATGGGATGTAATAGTACAATAGGACACGCTGCTTTTTAATCCAAGGTTAACGTCAATATCTAAATGTTTTTTTCTATTGGGCAACTTTATAAGAACATCTGGGTCTAAGTGTCAGAACCCAGGAAAGTATTTATTTATTCTTTAAAAAAGTGTTATGCATTTTGAAAAATATTCCCCCAAACTGGTGGGATGGGAGAGGTATGTCCAGTGGCTAACATCTGGTTTTTTTTGTCTGTTTGCTATAATGTTGTTGAATCCTGGTGTGAGTATCGGAGGTGACGATTCCTGGTATATTGTTGCTGCAAATGATTTTCTAAGAGGAAACGGATTTCCGCAATGGCATGGGGCTTTCTATCCGATTTTTTTGAGCGGATTTGTTGCTCTTTTTGATATAAAAATTCTGCTTTTTAAAATTTTATCAATCGCACTAAGCCTTGGAGGAATCATAATTTTTTATAAGACGATAAGAAAAGTTGTTCCGATTTATCTTGCCGTTATCGTTCTGTTGGTATATGCATTTAATTTCCGGTTGATTTATTATGCCAGTACAACCTATAGTGAACCCATGTTTCTGTTAATACAAGCATTGGTTTTTTACACATTTTTCCAATTGGTGGATAAGATCAATCAGGGAGTAACATTAAAAGAGTCATGGAAATACTATCTTTTTCTCGGAGGAATGATTTTTCTTTTGGGGATAACACGAAATATTGGCTTAGGAGCGCTTGTTGCAGTTGTATTGTATCTGCTTATAGATAGAAAGTTTATTCAAAGTTTGTGGGTTGTATTATCATTCATTGTATTCTACGTACCATATAATTTGTATAAGAAATTATTCTGGAGCGTTGATGAGGCTGGTTTTGAAAACCAATTGAGGAATATAGCCTACAAAAATTTTTACCAACATGATAAGGGCACCGAAGATTTAATGGGTTTTGTTGTTCGTTTCTGGGAAAATTGTAATCAATATTTATCCAATTTCCTGATGCGTTATTATGGTTTACATTCTTATGAATCTGCCGAAACCAATGTTTTGGTGACCATTTTGATTTTGTTGATTTTTATTGGTTCATCGTACTGGATTTTCACAAAGAACAGGAAGCTGTTTTTTGTAGTTCTTTACCTGGTAATCCTTGTTGGAGGAACGTTTGTTACTCAACAGGTACATTGGAATCAGGAGCGTTTGATTTTAATTTATCTCCCCTTGATTACAGTTTGTGTGGGCTTTGCTTTAGTTCAACTGTTTTCCTTAAAGAGCACCAGGCATTTTCAACTTGTTATAACAATCTTTTTTGCCTTTGTCCTTCTGACTAATTTCAAGCAAATAATAAAGAACTTTGACTCTGACCGATTACTACAGACTATTCATGGGGATAAATATCAAGGCTATACCAATGATTGGTTGAGTTATCTCTCATTGTGTGAATGGGTAGGAGATAATATTTCTGAAGATCAAGTTGTATTATGCCGTAAACCCAATATGGCCGAGGTTTATTCTGGAAGGAAGTTTAAAGGAGTCCACAGGGTACCTTCGAAAAATCCTCATGAGGTGAAGAAATATCTGGATGAAAAGGAAGCTGATTATATTATTATGGCTTCCTTACGTCTCAATCCTAAAGTTAAAACCGGTAGTACCATTCGTACAATACCCAATGTGATTAAGTTGTTGCTGAGTGAATACCCAGCTTCAATAAAACTCATTCGTCAGCATGGAAAAAGTGAGCCAGCGGTTTTGTTAAGGTATGAGCCAGCAGCTAAACTCGATAATATGGAAAATATTAGGGATGGGCTTAAACTTTATCCTGATAATGTTGCCGGAAATTTTTATTGTGCACTGAATCTACATAACCAAAATAAAACGAAACAAGCAGAGGCATTCCTGTTAAAGGCAAAGAAATATAATCCAGATAACCCCGAGATTATATTGTTGAGTGGGCATCTTAATTATCGTTTGCAGAATTATGAAAAGGCTGTTGTGGATTTTACCAGGGTGGTAAAGGCCCAACCAGAAAATGGAAAAGCATGGTTTAATCTGGCTATGACCTATCATCAGTTAAAACTGACGGAAAATATGATCGAGGCGGCTACTCAGGCTCGTAAACTTGGATTTGAAAATATTCCCGAATTTTTATTTAAAGCTTAAAGTAATGGTTGAAGGAAAGAAAGTTGTTGTAGTATTACCTGCATATAATGCAGCAGAAACTCTTGAGAAAACATATAATGAGATCCCTTTTGACATTGTTGATGAGGTGATTTTGGTTGATGATTGCAGTACTGATAATACTGCGGAAGTTGGCAAACAACTGAATATTCAGTATATCATCAGGCATGACAGCAATAAGGGGTATGGTGGGAATCAGAAAACCTGTTATGGCAAAGCTTTGGAATTGGGGGCGGATATTGTGATTATGCTTCATCCCGACTATCAATATACTCCGAAATTGATTCATTCCATGTGCTATATGATTGCACATGATGTTTATTCAGTGGTATTAGGTTCCAGGATACTGGGAAAGGGTGCTATTCGGGGAGGGATGCCCGTATATAAATACATAGCAAACCGTTTCCTTACATTGACACAAAATGTTATGGTCAGACATAAATTGACCGAATATCATACTGGATATCGGGCTTTTTCAAGGCAAGTACTTCAAGGGATTAACTACCAGAATAATTCTAATGATTTTGTTTTTGATAATGAGATGCTCGCACAGATTATCTATCATAAATTCAGGATTGGGGAGCTTTCTTGTCCCACAAAATATTTCCCAGAGGCATCTTCGATTAATTTTAAACGTAGTATGAAATATGGTTTGGGGGTATTGCACACCTCACTTCGCTTTGTTGCAGCACGCTATCGATTATACACTTCCCCTATATTTAAACGAGCATAATAGTAACGCTGAATCGTTTTTTTAGTCATCTGGTGAATGATTTTGTTGAAAGTGTATGATATGTATCTAATGTCATAGGCGATTAAAAATTCACCAGATGACTTCTGTTTGTGATCCGTGGCATCCGTGAAATCCCGTAGGAAAAATGCGTTAAATATGCGTAAAACCCCGTGTTTTAATTGTTTGTGGCAACATTATCTTTGTATAGTTAGTCATACATTATGAGATGAGAAAAATACAGAGGCAAAATGCTTTTGTAAATAAATGACGAGAGTCATAACCTACCAGGACTATATTCATTCAAGAATGATTGGTGTAAACCAGTCGAAAAGAACTGACTTATGCAAAGCTATGAGACAAGTATTGGTGTGGATGATGCCATTGCCAGTGAGCGTTTTTTCCAAGGAATGTTAGATTCATGTAGTAGTATGGAAGTGCTGTTTAATGCTGAGAGAGGGGTTGTATATATTACCCCCTTTTGTGAGCAACTGACAGGTTATTGTGCTGATGACTTTTATTCTGATGATGAATTAATAACTAAAATAATCCATACTGAACACCGTGATCGTATTCGTTTCTTTTTAGCAGACTTTGTAAATAATCATCTCAAAAATGATGATGTGATTTGCAGAATTTGCACGAAATCAGATGAAGTAAAATATGTAAAAATTCTGGTAAGTTGTTTTAATGGTGATTGTCAGGAGTATGGCTTTCGGATTAGTTTACAGGAAATTTCCCGTCAGGTTGTGATGCAGGAGGAGTTGGATAAGAAAATTAAGGTTCTAGATTTTCTGGCTGAAATCTCAAAGATCGTTATCCAACCCGGTATGGATGATGAGCATATACGAACTGTGGTAGAAAAGATTGGGGAATTTACTCAGCTTGATCGTATTGGCGCCTTAATATATGAGGAACTACCCTATCAGAATACGCGTATTTATAAATGGGATCCAAAGGATTTCTCTTCACGAAGTAATATCGATCTTTTTATTAAAGACTTTCTAATAAGTAAGGAGGGAATTGATTTTCTATCAGAAAGTGATCAGCCGTACATTTCCTATCCCGTTGATGGGATTGAATATTTGATACATTTTGAGCCTATTATGCTGGAAGGACAAGTCAAGGGCGTGATTAGCTTTTCACATGACAATCTGGATGTAATAGAAAGTCAGATGGATTTGATTCGATATACGGCACGCCAGTTGCAGAATGCTATCCAATTAAATTATGTAAACCATAAACTGGCGACTATCCGCGAGAAACTAAATCTTGCACTTACAAGTGCTGCTGCAGGGGTGTGGGAATATGAAGTTTCGAGTGAGCGCATGTTTATGTATGATAGTTGGAATCAGATAATGAGTCCATATAATGTGCCCGAAGTGAAAAGCAGGGATGATTGGAAGTCAGTTCTGCATCCGGATGATTTGATTTATGCTGATGAAGTATTCCAAAAGTATTTACAAGGAGAAGAAGAATTATATGAGGTAGACTACCGATATAAAACCGGGCATGGATCCGATTTGTGGGTATTGGAACGGGGCATGGTGATTGAACGCAATCCCGATGGTTCACCTTCCAGGTTAATAGGGATCAATATCAATATTACTGATAAAAAAGAGGCAGAGGTATTGGTGGCTAAATACAGGGAAGAACTTGAGAGACTCCTTCAGATCAAATCCATTCGCATGAAGAAAAATGATATGGTTCATGAAGCGATTGTGGAGAATCTTCCGGCAATGATATGTCGGTGGAATGAGGATACAACCATCATGTATGCAAATGCTGCTTATGCAGATATGATTGGGCGCCCTCCCGAGAAGTTGATAGGTAAACGATGGATTGATGAACTTGAAGGAGAAGATCTGAAAAATGGACTTAAAGCTGTTAAGTACATCACAAAAGTTCAGAAGTTAGATTCTTATCTGGTGCAGATTGATCGGAATAATGTGGTGCGGTGGGTTAATTGGTTGATGTATCCTGTAAAGGATGACTTGGGAAATATAATGGAATATCAGTCTATTGGACTGGATGTAACTGAAATTAAGGAAGCTCAGTTGGCTATGACCGAAGCTAAAGAAAAAGCAGAAGAAGCAGACCGGCTTAAGACTGAATTTCTGAATAATATTTCTCATGAATTACGCACACCTTTGAATGCCGTAATCGGATTCTCACAACTTCTTGACGCAGAATCCAACAAGGAAGAGATTGTTGAATATGCCGATATCATTAATAAGAGTGGGCTTGATCTGCTCCATATTATAGACCAGTTAATGGATATTACATTGATTGAATCACGAGAAATGAATGTTTCTAAAAATGAATTTGAAATTGATCAATTGTTTCAACAGGTTTTTTCTCGTTATTCTAAACATCAGTCTGTGACAGCCGGGACTGTACAGTTGGTTTTGAGTCCTCCTCAAAACAAGGTTTCCAGTCGTGTTTTTTGTGATAAGTCATTGGTACGTAAGAGTTTGTTTTGTTTGTTGGATAATGCTTTGAAATTCACTTATCAGGGGAATGTTGAGTTTGGGTATTATCTGAATTTCCGTGGGGAATTGGAATTATTTGTTAAAGATACTGGTATAGGCATTCCTCAAGGTCTTCATGAGGTGATTTTCGAACGTTTCCGCCAGGTTGATGGAACCAGTACCCGTTTATATGGAGGCATGGGTATTGGACTGTTTCTGGTTAAACAATATATGGAACTTTTAGATGGTGATATCCAACTTAAATCAAAACCAGAGTTTGGTAGTGAATTCAGGTTGGTTATTCCTTTAGAAAACAAGGAGGGTGAATCGGAATTTCTTTTGGTTTGACAGTCTAGTGCAAAATTTTAAATAGAAGCTCTTTAAGTAGTTCTCCATCGGTGGTGGAGATATTATCCACTCCTTTAAAACGAAGGTCATAAATACGTAAGTGGGAAATGATCTTTGCGATCTTTGCACGACTATATACTTTTGCCGCTTGCTGATAATCTTTTAAGAAATAAGGATTCACCCCCAGTTTCCCTGCAAGTGCCTGAGGAGATTCATTCTGACTATACTGTAATAACAAAACCTTAGTAAAGAAATTAAACAGCACGGTTATCGTAACCACAAAAGGATGCTCCTTGGGGTTGGCAGCAAAATAATTGGCAATTTGATTGGCTTTATAAATGTCTTTTCTGATCAGTGCAGTTTGGAGTTCAAAGATGTTGAAGTCTTTACTGATTCCTATGTTGTTTTCAATGATGTCTTCGGTAATAGCTTGTCCTTTAGGTAGACTGATGAAGATCTTCCCGATTTCATTGGCAATTTTACCTAAATCGTTACCCAATGAATCAGAAATTAATAAAGAGGCTTTTGGTCCAATTTTATAACCATGTTGACCAACATATTCCTCTATCCATCCAGGAACTTTGTTGTCGTAAAGCTTATCCGATTCCAGGATAACAGCATTTTTCTTAATCGTCTTGTAAAAAGCCTTTCGCTTATCAACCTTTTTGTATTTATATTCGATAACAAGGATGGTTGAAGGTTGTGGGTTGGCTATATATTTCTCCAGATCCTCAATCTTCTTCATATCCTGAGCTTCCTTTACAATTACGACCTGTGAAGGTGACATCATGGGGTAGCGGCGTGCTGTGGCGATCAACGTCGGTACATCAATATCACGACCGTAAACAACAGTCTGGTCAAACTCCTTCTGACTTTCATCCAGCACATTTTTGTCAATATAATGTGCAATCTGATCGATAAAATAAGGCTCCTCACCCATTAAAAAATAAACAGGAGCATATTTATTAGCTTTTAAATCAGTAAGAATATCCAGATACTTCATTCCTTGTTGTTGTCTATAATTGAATGATCAAAAATAGGAAAATATCGATGAATAGAACACAGATAACACAGATGCAACAGATTTGAACAGATTAATGATTTCCTTATAGTTAGTTACAAACAAGAAAAAGGTCGTTTCTCTTTGGTGGCACTGGATTAGGAAAAAAGGTCTTAGATCTTTAATCTCAGCAAACCAACAACAATAAACGAACGACCAATAGCCTAATTTCCGTTATCCTTCGGCATCACAATATTCTCATCTGGATAGTGGAATTTCAGGTGTTTAACCGACTCGCCATTATCAATGAGTTCTTGTAGCGATTTAACACCGATTTCGAGATGGGTTTCCACGAATTGTTCCGTGATAATGATATCGTTTTTTTCAGTTTTAACCCCTTCCGATATCATCGGGCGGTCGCTTACCAGCAACAAGGCTCCGGTTGGAATATGGTTGTGAAATCCGGTAATAAACAAAGTCGCCGTTTCCATATCAATACCCATTGCCCGGAGACTTATCAGGTAGTTTTTAAACTTATCATCAAATTCCCACACTCTACGGTTGGTTGTGTATACCGTTCCACTCCAGTAGTCGTGGCCCAGATCACGAATAGTTGTAGAAATGGCTTTTTGCAAATTAAAGGCAGGTAGCGCGGGAACCTCTTTGGGGAAATAGTCATCTGAAGTACCTTCTCCCCGAATTGCAGCTATGGGAAGGATATAATCACCCAGATTGTTTTGTTCTTTCAATCCACCACATTTACCAAGAAATAAAACAGCCAGGGGATCCACAGCACTTAGTAAATCCATAATGGTGGCGGCATTGGCACTGCCCATTCCAAAATTAATCATACTAATGTCGCCCGAAGTGGCGCTTTGCATGGCTTTATCTTCTCCTTTGATTTCTACTTTTTGCTGCTCGGCAAACAGTTCGATATAGTTACTAAAATTGGTAAGCAAAATGTATTTGCCGAATTTTTCGCAGGAGGTGCCAGTATATCTAGGAAGCCAATTCTTAACAATCTCTTCTTTGGTGCGCATAGGTGTGTGGTTTAGTTAGAGTAAAAATACAGAAAAAGTTCTAAAGGAGCTCTTCTTGTTTCGCTTTGGTGTGGGGGCTGATTGTATTAGGTAGGAAGTATGAGGTTGAACTCCTACTAAAAAGCTAAAGTAGAACCGTCTTCCATGACGAAGGAAGGGACTCCGGGAGAACCATTTGTCTCCAGAATTATTGACTAGCTTAGCTACTAGGTAGTTGTCCTTCTTTGGAGAAATGTATGGACTGGAAGTGGATGTAGGATTTGATGAATAATAGTGTGCTGATCATCTTTAATTTTAGTAGATAGTTCATCCACAGCCCTAATAGCAGAGCTTCACTCTCAGAAAGACAATCTCCAAACCTATATAATATCGAAAACATATTTGCTTTCAGGAGTTGTTAATATACAATTTATATTAAATTTGTCAATTGGAATGATCGCTGCTTTGGGAGCTCACGCTAATAAGTTGTGTTAATGTATGCTGAGGTCTGAAACTGGTCTGTCATTATCTGAAAAAGAAATTGGAAAATGAAACAACTACCTATTTTAGTAATCCTGATAGCTTTTGTACTTCAAGGCTGTAATCTCGGAACTTCAGGAACGTGGAAAGACGAGAATATCGACCAAACATTAAAAAATGAAATTGCGACTTTTGATCAAAAGGTGTTAGAAGCAATAGCCACCAAAAATACGGTTCTTATTCAGTCAATAATGTCTGATAAATTGAGGGAACAAAGTGGAGGTAATATCCACCAATTATTGGAGCAATTAGGTAGTGTAATCAAAAATACGGACTATCAGGTGTTGAATCAATATCACGTTAAGAACTCAAAGGCTGGAATGAGTAACACCGTGATGTCAGGAATTAGTGGGCAAGAAGATTATGTAATTCACTACAAGGCTCTAAATGAGGAAATGTTTATTTCTGCCATTCTTACAAAGAAAGGGATAGATAAATTTCTGATAACAAATGTTTATGGCAAATATCCCGATGGATGGAGATTGAATATTCTTCAATTTGGACAATATACCCTTGATGGAAAGACGCCAGTACAACTTTACCTGGAAGCAAAGGATGATTTCGATAAGGATTTTATCGTTGATGCTGCTAATAAAATGTTTCTGAGTTTACAAGTGGCCAATCCTGCAAATCAGTTTTGGAAATACCAAAAAGAGGATGAGATGAGAAAGTTCCAGGAAAAGGTGATGGCTGAAGTTCTGAAACGATACACTTTTCCGGTAGTTATGGATAATATAGAAACTAAACCTGAAATCATGAATATCAACCCGCAAGAAATGAAAGAAGGGTACTTTCCTATGGTTGCGTACCTTACTCAGGTTGACCTTAAAGATACAATTCAGACTAAGAAAGAGAATGACCAAATTCACCGATCAATCGGGGAAGTGTTTAAGGGGATTGATAAGGATAAAAAATATGTTATATACAAAGCATTTAATGAAATCCCGAATGGAATAACTCCGGTTCCTACTTATGGGTTTGTAAAAGAAACAGAATAAATAATATGATTTGTACCTGGCCGCAGCTACGCTGCTTGACGTCAATAATACTGGCCGTTGTGCAACAAACAGAACGCTCCTGACGGAGCTAAGGTTTTGACGTGAGGAATTGTCTATATCCTCTTAAAATAGTTTGTTGTACAAATGAAGCTTCTTTAATCCGATTAATTTGAACATATGAAATATCTATTACTATTATTAGTCTTCTTCATAAATTCAGATGTATCAAAGATTACAGGATATTATACCGCCCGATCATTCAGTGGGTATTCATGGGAGCCTGTTAAGAGGGGGAAGTATTTAAAAGAAGAAGCAAATTATAATAAACATCATTTAATCATTAATGATGATTCTTCTTTTTATTATGAATTCAGGCATAACGTTAAATCGACAAGGTCAAGTTCCGTTACAAGGAAATGTAAAGGATCATGGAAAAGGAATGTGGATACACTAATCCTGAATTCGAAGTATCAGGATTCTGATTTTGTACGGGTCGAAGAGTTTTTTGATTCAACATTACGAGGTAATATATTGCAGGTGTGTTTACGAAGTGAGAGTCCTTTTTCTTGGTGTAACAGAGCACTCATTACTCTTAATAATTCATATGTATTAGAAGACTGTAGTGTAGATGATACAGTGTATACTAAAAGAAGGGAGCTTGAATCAGTTAGGTTTAATTTTTACCCGATCAGGTTTGAGTATCTATATGAACCAACAAACAAGAATTTTAATGTTTTAGAAGTTGATGCTCTCATCGAGATCGATGAGGACAATTATTATATGTGTGACTGGAAGATGTTGGTTAGTGAAGATAAACTAATTCCAATTGATAATAAAAATACGTTTAAGGTCCAAGATAGCTTTCAGAGAAAAGAGAAGTGATTTTCTGATTTTTCTGCGTAGCAGTGTCCAGCTTGTAGAACTAAGGCGTAATTTTAAACCATAAGCTGCGTATCAGCGGCCTGTGATTAGTCAGTTTATTTTGAAACAGGAATTGAAGTTCAGGAACATCATTAATTGTATATTTGTATTTATTGTCACAACAGGAGGGACTCCTATTTATCTCAGTATAGAAAGGTTTAGCATTGTATTTGGGGAAAAGTTTAAGGATTTGAATATCCGGAGTTGATGCATGTCGATCATATATTTGCTTATTCGGGTATAGGATTGTTAAATGAATTAGAACTATGACAAAACTGGACCGGATTATCTTACTTTTTATATTATTTGCTGCAAACATTGCATTTGCAACAAACCTACCTTTATATAAGGTGAGCGGGGAGTCCTTAATGCTCAATGATTTTGAGGTAGGTTTAATTATAGATTCCAACCGAAATTTGTCTATCGATCAGATTTCTCAAATCCGGGAAATGGAATTAGTCAACTCCCGTTTTACCATAACCTCAATTGAGGAGGATTATTGGTTTGTTTTTAATATTGAGAACACCAGCACCCAATCCATTGAACAAATAGTCGGTTTTGATGAAGCTTTTATGGAATCTGCTGATTTATATTATCGATCGGATAGTGGTTGGCATTATGAGCAGAATGGTGTGAAACAACCGATTAATAAAAGGGTGTTAAAGAACCGCTGTCCTGTATTTCAACTAACACTTGCTGCCGGAGAGACGAAAACAGTCTTTCTTAAAATTCATTCCAAATTTACAGGTGTGATAGGTGTTTTTATCGCTGATATTTCTGAATTCGCGAAGCAGGAGCAGTTGAAAATCATGGGCTATTGGGGGTATTTTGGTGCATCCATTGCTATACTTTTGTATAACCTGTTTCTACTGTTTTTTATTCGTGAGCGACTTTATTTGTACTATATAATAAATGTCTTCTGCATAATAATTTTCACCTTCCTTTACAGTGGATTTTCTTCCTACTTGATTTCAGATGTGAACCTCTTTTATGATCTACATGTTTCAAGTTCGGTAATGGGTTTTTTTCTTACGCTGTTTACCAGGGAGTTATTGAAGCCTCAGTTGCATAAAAAATGGATTGGGACTGTTTTGAATGCCATCGCATGGATTTATGCAATCCTATCTGTTTTAATATTGGTTGATATTTCTTATTACCAATTGTTGGTTGTTTTTGCCATGCCTTCCATGCTCTTTTTGTTGTTTACAGGGATTTATAGTTTGCGAAAAAAGACACCTTTAACTAGTTTTTATATTGTTGCAATGGGAGCTTATTTGCTAGGCCTTTTTATGATAGCTGCAGTCACCATGGGGTGGCTACCTTTTAATTCGGTGACGAGATATGGCTTTTTATTTGGCTCATTTATTGAATTGTCAGTGTTTTCATTAGCTCTGGCCTATCGGATTCGCTTATTGCAGGAAGATAAAATTGTTTATCAAAGTGAACTAATAGAGTCCGAAAAGTCGATAAAGAGCAAGTTGGAGAAACAGGTTGCTTTGCGAACGGAAGATTTGGTTCATATAACGAAAAAATTAAAAGCTAGCAATGAAGAATTGGCTCTTCAAATACAGGAAAAGAACAATGTGTTGGATGCTCTTAAGGAGTCGGAATTGGAGCTTAAAGCGATTAATGATTCGAAGGATAAGTTTTTTTCCATCATTGCACATGATTTGAAAAGTCCATTTAACTCGATCCTTGGGTTTTTAGATTTGTTGATGGATCGTTATGGCGAATATAATGAGAAGCAGCGTCTAGAAATGCTTCAGTCCATCCATTCTGGAGCGAATCATACCTATAGTTTGCTCGAAAACCTACTGATTTGGTCTCGAACCCAGATCGGAAAAATAGAATATCAACCTCAAAGTGTTGAACTTCTTCCAATAATTACTGAAACGATTATGCTGTTCAAACAGTATGCAGATGAAAAGGAGATAAGCATAAAGGTTGAGACCGGACAGATTCAAAATGTTATGGCTGACCGTCAGATGGTATCTACCATTGTCAGGAATATTATTTCTAATGCGATAAAGTTCACTCATACAGGTGGAAAAATACACATTAATTCCGCTGCATCTCATGAAAATGATAGGATGGCTGTAGTAACAATTCAGGATTCAGGTGTAGGTGTTGTACCCGAAAACCTTGAGAAGCTGTTCTGTATTTCTAATGGTATTTCAACATTAGGAACAAATAATGAAAAAGGAACAGGCTTGGGATTAATCCTATGCAAAGAATTCGTTGAGCTACATGGAGGTGAAATTTGGGCCGAAAGTGAAGTTGGAAAAGGATGTGTGATTCATTTTACGATACCATTATCATAGCTTTACTTCCCGACCTGATTATGTTGTCGTTGATTATTAGTGATATTTAATGTCTGTTGTTTATTTGATTTTCAAATAATGGTCGCAATGATATCACAAACCAAGCTTTCCATTAATTGATAATCGTCCAATTTATACGTTGTTGTTATAAGGGTTATATCTTTTCCTGGAATGTTAATGATAAACTGACCTCTTAGGTCTGTAGCAAAATGTACATCATGGTTATGGATAGTTCCAGTTAACCAGGAGTATCTAATGCCTGATATCATAAAGTTATCATTCAATGCCATTTTAAATTTCAACGGCTCATTATATGATTGGTTTATCCAACTTTCAGGAATAATTTGTTTGCCATCTGCCCGGCCACCTGATAAATACAAGTTGCCGTAACGAGCAAGGTCTCTTGAGGTAAGGTAGATTGCATTACTCCCCCTGTAGATGCCTTCAGGGCTTTGAAACCAGTCGATGATTTTAATACCTAATGGATTGCAAAGATATTGTTCTGCAAAGTCAAGTGTATTCATTCCTGAAGCTTGTGTAATTATTCCAGATAATAGATGAGCAGTTTGTTGTTGTAATTTAAACTTACCCGACTTGTCTAATCTTGGTCTTTCGAGGGTTGATTTTGTCCAGTTCAGACTCTTGAAGCTTCTTTCATTTTGGTCGCCGCCTAAACCCGCTCTGTTTGTTAGCAGGTGTTCAATCGTAAGATCAGTTTTATCAGAAACATAGGACTTGCTTTTGTATTCGGGGAAGAACTCGAATACTTTCTGATTGGTGTTGTCGATGAAATCTTCATCAATAGCTATCCCAATAAGTGAAGAAACCAATGGTTGAGTCATTAAGAAGAGATTGAATGCATTATTTACAGAACTACCATGATAGTATTTTTCAACAACCAGCTTCTTGTCTTTTACGATTAAGACAGATCGGATTTGGTTTATACTGGTTGCTTTTTCTAAAACATGTGATAGTTCTTCTGTGTTGAAATCCAAGGAACTGGGTTTTTCAGTTTTCCAGTTATAGGAGATGTATGATTCTGGTGTACTTATTATTTCCTGATCATGGTTGGGCCAGTGAAAGATTTTAAAGAGTCCGGACATTATGATAATGTACCCCAATAAATAAATCAACCCCGACTGTAATATTCTTTTTCGTTTGTGTTTTCCAAATATGAATAACACAGATAGCTCCAGGATTAAAATTCCAATAGCAAAATATGGGAATAGATGTTTTCCGCCGAATAAATATGTTTTAAAAATAATGGAAGTAATGATTAATCCGATAAGTGTTGTTGATAGTGTGAGGTGGAACCTTTTCATGATTTGATTATTCTCTCTGAGTGTGTTCTTATGAATGTTGAGAGTAAAGATACATGGAAAAGTGAGATATTAATTCTTTTTATTCTAAAGATGAATCATTGAATTCGCAAATAAGAAAATTGTCATAGAACCCCTATCTTTGGCCCACAATAAACAATCATGCAAAAGCTGAATTTACCCAAGTACCCCGTGCGACTGAGAGAGAAGGGGGGGCGGAAAGAAATTTATGATATCATTCGAAGGAAGTACTATGTGTTAACTCCTGAGGAATGGGTACGTCAGAATATTTTGTTTTATCTGATTGAAGAAAAGAAAGTGCCTCGTACATTAATTTCAGTAGAACGGGCTTTGAAAGTAAACGGTTTGCCTAAGCGAACCGATGTTGTGGTATATTCCAAAGGAAGTGCTGATCCTTTGATGATTGTTGAATGTAAAGCTCCTCATATAAAGATCACCGAAAATGTGTTTCATCAGGCTGTCCGGTATAATATGACACTGAATGCTTCCTATTTGTATATGACCAATGGCATGGAACATTATTGCTGCAAGGTGGATTATTCGACCAGCAAACTGATGTTTATTAAAGATATTCCTGAATTCGATCAAATGTAATTATTCACTTTTTGAACTGTGGTGTCCTGATTGGTTCCTTAATAGTCGAGCTGGTGTCTGTGTTTTTTTTGAGATATAGATGATAAATCATTCGGGAAAACAGCCTTATCCGTGCTTTTATGTTGTTTTTATCATTTGTGATGTCCTGATGAAAATCTGGTGATATCAATGATTATGTCCGGTACACAGTTCGTGTCTGGTAGTATGTCAGGCGATGTCCGGTTTGAAAATTAGTCTAAACTCAACTGTGCATGTACTTTCGTCGCTCAAACTTTTTGAAAAAATAATCTTAAAAAATCGATAGTATGAAAGGACTTAACTATTTCAAACATTTACTCCCTGCGATTATAATCTTATTTGCAGGTTTACTGAGTTATGGGCAAAGCACTCAATTAACTTTTGAGGGTTTTGAAAACGGTGAAATCCCTGTGGGTTGGGGAATTCTTGATGAAAATGACGATGCATTGACCTGGAAGTCTTATAATGGCTCTTATGCTAATACAGGTGAGTATTATGCTGGTGTTCCTGGTTTTATCACAGAAACGGCAAATGATGATTATTTGATCTTACCAAAACTTTTACCGTCGGCTGAGTATCCTACAGTATCATTCTGGGGGAAATCTACTGACTACGCACCTGAAACTGTTGAAGTGCTTCTTTCAACAACGGGAGCACAACCTGCTGATTTTACGATTGAATTGGCAGTGCTTGACCCAATGCCAACTATCTACACCGAATATGAGTATGATCTAACAGATTATATTGGTCAGGAAGTTTTCTTTGCAATTCGTTATGTTGCACCTGCAGACCAGAACATTCCTTGTATTGATGATATTACATTTCCAAAGTATGTGTCTTCTACAGATGCAGGTATTGGTTTAATGTATGCTGAAAATGATTTGATCATTGATTTCCCAAATGAATTGCTTGTTCCTGTTGTTAACGAAGGTGCATCTGCTATCAGTGAATTTACAATTCATTGCTATAATGAGGTTGATGGTGACGATGAATTATTGGCAACCGTAAATCAGTTTGTAACTCTTTCGGCAGGCGAAACCATGCATGTTCCTTTTGAAGTGACATTTGCTGATACTGGTATGTATAACTTGTACACCGTTGTTGAAGTTGAGGGTGATATGACTGTTGAAAATAACACCTCTACAGTTCAGGAATTTCATGTTGGTGAAGATATTAATGTTTTAGTAGGAGTTCCAATGGATTGGGATTCAGGAGATACTCCTTCAAGTTTTTTCCACAGAAATTCATTAACTCAAACTATTTTCTATGCTGATGAATTGAATGTATACCCAGGGATGACTTTAAATGAATTTACTCTTTTCCTGGGTAATGGATTAGAAAATTCAGGCACGCAGGTACTTACCATGTGGATGGGAGAAACAACCCGTGATTCATTGAGTGACGGAGAAGGCTGGATTGACGTAAATGAGTTGACTGAAGTATTTAATGGTTCGATTACTATTCCTCCAGGAAACCATGAAATTCCTATTGAAATTGATCCTTACCTGTACACAGGTCAAAACTTAGTTTTAATGGTTAGTAAAGTGGACAATGGTAATGTTCCTTATGCGGGATGGAGAGTACAAACTACCGAAAGAACTGGTCGTGCCATTCACTATCTGAACCATGACTTTGCTGCTGATCCGTACAATCCTCCTGCACTGATCAATTGTGAAATTAGTGCCCAGATTCCAAAAACCTTATTCACGTTCGAGTACATTCCTGGTAATAATGGTTCATTAGAAGGTGTTGTAAGTGATGGTACAAACCCAATTGAAGGTGTATCAATCACCGTTGATGAGTTAGGTTTCCAAACAAATTCTAATGGTATCGGTGAGTATGCATTCGATTATATGCCAGCTGGTACTTATACAATATCTGCAAGTCGTGATGGTTATGTTCCAACTACAGTAGCTGATGTAGTTGTTGGCTCCGATGGTGTAACAACTCAGGATATTGTAATGGAATCGGTAGAGAGCTATCCTGTGGATCTAACTGGGTTTGTTTATGATGAAGAAACTCAAGAACCTATTGAAGGTGTTATGATTAATGCTGCTTCAGGCCTTTTTAATGGAGTAGGTATGAGTCAGGCCGATGGTTCTTATACGATTGTAGGTCTTCCGGGTTATCAACATTATGAGTTAAACTTCACAAAAGAGGGGTATGAAAGTACTGAAGCTGAAATTACCGTTGAAGCAGAAAATGCAACGCTTGAAGATGCTTACATGGTTTATATGTATGCAGAAGTAACTGTTGAGGTTTCTACCAACGAAGTTGGTGAAGATAATGTTGAAGGTGCTGAGCTTACACTAAGCCATATGGAGAATGCAACTGCTGTCTATACAGCAACAGTTCCTGCCGATGGTGTAATTGTTTTTGATGAAGTCCTTAAAGGTGATTATGAAATTGAAGTTATTCATGCAGCTTTTAACACCTATACAGAGGGTGATATCGCAATTCAGACAGCTACTACCATTGAAGTGGTATTGATGGAAACAAGAGTTGCTCCAATAGATTTGGCAGCTGAGGATATTGCTCAGGGAACAGTATTATTTACCTGGGATCATGAAAGTGCTTCCGATCGTTCATTTGTAAGCTTCGATGTATTCCTTAACGGATCATTGGTTGAAACTGTATTTGATATGCATTATGAGTTTACCAATCTGAACTATCAAACAACCTATTCAATGGGCGTGAGAGCAAAATATACAAGTGGATATTCTTCTACACAGACAATTACCCACACATTTTTATGGGATAATGTTAATAATGAGTTAGTACAAGATATTACTATTTACCCCAATCCAACTTCAGATAATATTTATGTTAAGGTGCCAAATAAGTGTGATCTGGTTATTTCAGATCTTTCGGGCCGGGAGGTAATGAATCTGGAAGATGTAACCAACACTACACAAATCCAATTGCAAACCCTGGAAAACGGAGTTTATTTTATCAGGTTTTTCATAGCAGATAGCCAGATAACTAAAAAAATCATAATCCAATAATTCTCATCGCAAGTTTCTAAGTTGGGTTAAAAGGCCGGTTCAAGAGAGAACCGGCCTGTTTTATATGTATATCTGTTATAAATAAGCAGTTTACCCATTTCTGGGCTTTCTATTCCCTAAGGTCTTTCTATTTTTGCCGGCTTTAATTCGAGGGAAATAATAATTATATATAATATGAAGAAAATTTTATTTTCGATGATGCTGGCTCTGATCATGATGACAGCTGTAGCTCAGGAAAAACAGAAGTTTGGCATTCGTTTCAGTGGCTTTGTTCGTTCCGATTATGTAATGGATACCCGCAAGACCGTTGAAGCACGTGAAGGATACTTTAGCTTTTATCCAAAAAATGTTGAGTTGGATGTCGAGGGTGTTGATAAAAATGCGATTGCCAATTTCTCTCAATATTCGATGGCTTCTCGTTTGCGAGGATCGATTACCGGACCAAACGCTTTCGGAGCAAAGACTTCAGGAGTGATCGAAGGTGATTTCACCGGTCCTTCAAATTTGGATAATAATGGTTTCCGTCTTCGTTTGGCTTATGTCCAGATGGATTGGAAAACAACCCGTTTACTGATTGGTCAAACCTGGCATCCGTTTACTATTATCGAAGCATTTCCAAAAACACTTGCTTTGAATACCGGAGCTCCTTTTCATGCTTTTTCACGTCAACCACAAATCCAACTTCACCAAAAAGTGGGTGATTTGAAATTTATCGGTGTAGCATCTTTCCAACGTGATTTTAAGAGTGCGGGACCTAATCAAACTGCATCGAATCCGGCTGGAGCAAGTGTTGAATACATCCGTTACAGCATGCTTCCTGATTTAACAGCCCAGGTACATTATAATATTGGAGGCCATATAGTGGGAGCTGCTGTTGAATACAAAAGATTAACTCCAAGAACGGTTACTGACAGTAATTATTTCCACAAAGAGACCATCGATTCGAAAGCTGCTCTTGTGTTTGGTAAATTCCAGTTTGGAAACCTACGTTGGGTAACTCAGGCTGTTTATGGTGAAAACCTATACGATCACCTGATGCTTGGAGGTTATGGTGTTTCTGCTATAGATCCCGAAACTGATATTCGCGAGTATTCTCCGTTGGCACAATGCTCTTTCTGGACCGATTTGAACTATGAAATGAAGCATGTACATTTCGGTGTGTTTGGAGGATATCTTAAAACCATTGGATCACAGGAAGAAATTGTTGGTAAAGTGTATGGTCGTGGTTGTAATATAGATTATATTTACCGTGTTGCACCAAGAGTCTCATTAATTCACGGAAAGATGGCTTTTATTGCTGAGGGCGAATACACGGTTGCTGCTTATGGCACACCGGATGAATTTTGTCGCATTTCTGAGTCTTCAGAAGTCGCAAATTTCAGACTATCTGTATCTGCTGTTTATAAATTCTAGCCTTTTTGAAGGAATTTAAATTATTGATAAAATATTGTGATTGAAAAAAAGTTATAAATTTGCAAGCAACTGCAATTATAACATACTAAATTCAATAGCTGGAATTAATAAAATTAAAAAATAGGAAAATGAAAAAACTGATAATCCAGAGCTTTTTAGCCATCATTATTGCTGGTCTAGGATACTTCTTATTTGAAAGCATTATGGAACCTGTACGATTTAAACAGGAAAGGCTTAAAAGAGAAAAGGTTGTTGTTCAGCGTTTGAAGGATATCCGTTCAGCTCAATTGGCTTTTAAAGCTTTGAATGATTCTTTCGCTCCTACTTTTGATACTTTGATTGAATTTATCAAAGTTGGAGAGATCCCTGTGGTTCAGATGATCCCGGATCCATTGGATACAACTTTTACAAAAACTATTAAGGATACGATCGGTTATACCGGTGTAGTAGATTCTTTATTTAGTAAAGATGCTGATGGTGTTGCTCGTGTTTTCAACCCGCAGCAGATTCGTTTTATCCCATTGTCGGATAACAAAGAATATGGCATGGCGATTGATAAAATCAAACGTGGTGGGGTAACTGTTAGTGTAATTGAAGTTCATGCCATGTATGAAGATATCCTTTGGGATATGGATAAGCAGATGCGTATCAACTTCATTAAGACGCTTACGGATATTGATAAGTTCCCTGGCGTGAAGTTTGGTTCATTACTTGAGCCTTCTACTGATGGTAACTGGGAATAATAGATTGTTAAACATTTTTCAATGTCGCAATTATATAAACCAGTAAGGACATATCACGACGAATCTCTGAGTAAATCAGAAACAAAGAAATATATATTGTCCATTCAGCTTTCGCTGAATGGACTTTCTTTTTGTTTACTGGATACGGAATTGAATAAATATGTTGCTCTTGAATCGTACCGTTTCGAAGATGTTACCGATGCGATTTCACTTTGCAAACATGTGGAAGCTTTAATCCTGTCGCACGATTTTCTGCATAAGCCTTTTCACAAGGTGCAGATACTCTACGAAACATCAAAGACCTCTCTGGTTCCCGATCCTTTGTTCGACGCATCGGAGAAGGAGTTGTATTTACAGTTTAATCATGTAACTGATCAGTATGAGCAGACGTTGCATGATCATTTGCCAACTGTAGGTGCACATAATGTTTACGCCATTCCGGATTGTATTAAATACAAATTGGGTAAGCTATATAATGGGGTGAAGTTTGTACATCATTCAAGTGTTCTGATTGAAACGATTTTACGAAAGTATAAAAACAAAATCCCGGATAAGAGGGCTTTTGTGAATGTTAGAGATCATTATCTGGATATTGTGGTAATTGAAGCTGAGAAATTGCTGTATTACAATGCTTTTAATTATCGTACGATTGAAGATTTTCTCTATTATATTTTGTACACGTTTGAACAATTGAAGGTGAATCCGGAAGCTGTACATTTAAACATGACCGGTAACATCGAAAAAAGAACTTCATTATATGACCTGGTTAATACTTATGTCAGACATGTCTCAATGGGGGAGAGAAATGCTGTTTTCCGTTACAGCCATGTGCTGAATGATCTGCCAGTTCATCATTTTTACACTTTGTTTGATATAAATATATGCGAATTATAAGCGGAAGTCACCGAGGGAGAAGGATCATCGCACCTAATAATTTACCTGTGAGGCCAACAACTGATCTTGCTAAAGAAAGTTTATTTAATATTCTTAATAATCATTATGACTTCGATGAATTGGAAGTCTTGGATTTGTTTGCAGGAATCGGTAGTATTTCTTTTGAATTTGCTTCAAGGGATGCTATTGCTATCACTTCTGTTGAGAAGGAATTTAAATGTGTGAATTTTTTGTCGGAAACCAAAGAGAAATTGGGCTTTGAAAATGTGAACATTATCAAGGCGGATGTTTTTAAATTTCTCACTTTTCCACATCCAGCCTATGATATAATCTTTGCTGATCCACCATATGATATGAAAGGATTTGAGGATATTCCTGAATTGGTGTTTAAAAATAATCTTCTAAAATCGGATGGGAGATTGATCATTGAACATCCACGTGAAATTGACTTTTCGAAATCGACTAATTATCTGGAAACAAGAAATTACGGGAAAGTACATTTTAGTTTTTTCGGAATCGATTAGATTTGAGAAGTAAATAAAAAAGGCCACGAATTATTAATCGTGGCCTTTTTTAATTCTATAATTTCCTTAAATGCGTTTTCCGTTTTTTACATCAATACATGCTGGAACCAGTTCTTCTGTTTCTCCTCCGTGACGAATAATGTCACGAACAATACTTGAGTTAATCATTGTATGTTCAGGCGTGGTAAGCATAAAGACAGTTTCAATATCCTTATAGAGTTTTTTGTTGATCTGACCAATCCCGCGTTCAAATTCGAAGTCGGCAGCGGTTCGCAATCCCCTGAGGATAAATCGGGCATCCACTTGCTTACAATAGTCAATGGTTAAACCCTGATAGACATCCACTTCTACTTTAGGTGAATCATTAAAGATCTCTTTGATCCACTCAATGCGTTGTTCAATCGTAAAAAATCCCCTTTTGTCAGCATTGCTACCTATGGCGATAATCAGTTTATCAAAGAGCGGTAAAGCTCTTCTGATAATTGATTCATGACCTACTGTTATCGGATCAAACGACCCGGGAAATACTGCGATATTCATGTTTTAATGATTTGTTTCTTGAGCAAAACTACTAAATTATTTAAGCAATAATTAATCTTTGCACGCGATATCGATGATTTCATATAGTGACGGCCAGGCTTTGGGGCGGATGGACTTTACTTCATCTTTGTTTAGCCATTCCACTTTGTCAATATCTTCTTCCATTTGGGGATTTAATTTTTGCCCTGAATTGGTATTGCAACGAAACCAGTAGTTTCGTTTAACAAGCCATTTGTTCTTATATTGATACATGTGGTAAGTTTCTGGAAGCTTTTCTGTTATACTTAGGTTAACAACTCCTGTTTCTTCTTCAATTTCTCTTAAAGCAGTTACTTCAGGAGTTTCACCAGCATCGATATGCCCCTTGGGTAAATCCCACATTTCTCTGCGATAAATGAACAAATATTCGTTCTTTTCGTTCTTTACAAGACCTCCGGAGGCTTCAACCACAGTGAACCTGTTGATGAAATCTGAAAAGGCTATTAAGGGGTTTTTAGCTTGTATTTCAATAGGTTCACTACCTTCGGAGTGAAATAATTCGTTAATAAGCTGATTTAGCAAAGATTTATCTAAATCTTTGTAATTTTGTAGCCGAGTTTCCGGGTACTCACATTGTTGGTTAATGAATCGTATTTCCCGGTTATTGATAAAAACTTTATACATTTGTCGCATGATTTACCATGAAGATATTGCTAAGCAAACTGCTGAATTCTTATTGCAAATTAAAGCAATTAAACTGAGTTTAGCCAGCCCATTTACCTGGGCTTCGGGTTGGAAATCTCCAATCTATTGCGATAACCGTAAGACTTTGTCTTACCCAAAAATCAGAACCTATATCCGTCAGGAGTACTCGAAGATTATTCGTGAAGCTTATGGTGAGATAGATGCAATTGCTGGGGTTGCTACAGGCGGTATTGCCAATGGAGCATTGGTCGCTCAGGAGTTAGGACTTCCATTTATTTATGTTCGTTCTGAGAAAAAATCTCACGGAATGACGAATCAGATTGAAGGGGTTATCGAATCAGGGCAATCGGTTGTTGTAATCGAAGATTTGATTTCCACTGGAGGAAGTAGCCTGAAAGCTGTTGAGGCTTTACGTGAGGCTGGTTGTGTTGTAAAAGGAATGATAGCCATTTTTACTTATGGCTTCGATGTAGCTGAAGAGAACTTCAAAAAGGCAGATTGTAGTGTGTATACCCTTTCTGATTATAATGCTTTAATCGCTCATGCTTTAGAAAACGGTTATATTAAACACGCAGATGTCGATTCCTTGAAGCAATGGCGTGAGAAACCTTCTGAGTGGGGTGTTTAAAAATTAAAGAATGAAAACATTTAACAGCGATAAAGTTGTAATAAATAAAACGGCCAGGGAGATTTTTAACTTCCTGGCTGATTTTAATCATTTTGAACGACTTATGCCTGAGCAGGTTATAAACTGGAATTCGGATTCTGAAACGTGTCGTTTTACAATTAAAGGCATGGCTGACCTGGGATTAAAGTTTGGTGAGAAAGTACAATTTGAAAGCATACAGATGATTGCTAATGGAAAGGTGCCTTTTAATTTTGATATTGTTTCAAACTTCCTTGAACGTGGTAATAATACTGAAGTTCACGTCAGATTAAATGCAAACCTGAATCCAATGTTGTCAATGATGGCGTCAAAACCCTTACAGAACTTTGTAAACATTCTTGTACACAAGTTAAAAGAAGAGATGGAAGCATAAATTTAAAGGATATATTCGATCTCTTTTAGATCGCATTCGTACATTTTACCGTTCAAATCTTCGAATTGCAGAAAACCAAATTCACCCAGGCCTGTAATTTTGGCAGTAATCCTTTCACCGAGAAAGCGATATTCAGCGAATTGATTTCTGCGATACATAAGCTTTAGGTATTCCTTATGCATTTCTTCAATATTTCCTTCTGTCATTTGCAAATACCTGTTTTCGAAAATCGCTAAAAAGTTATGAAGTGCCCTTGGCAACCTGGTTTCCTGTTTACAAATGTTTTTGACAGAAACTGGATTTGGAATCCAGGAAGAGAATTTTTCCTGGTTGATATTGATCCCGATTCCGATGACTGAATGACCGATTTTATTGCCTTCAATACTGTGTCTGATTAGGATTCCACATATTTTTTTGTCATCTACATAAATGTCATTGGGCCACTTTATCTTAACATCCTTAATATTGAAGGTTGAAATAAAATCTGAAACAGCCAGACTTGTACATATGGAGATTAAGTATTGATCGGTGGGGGAAATATTTGTTGGCCTGATTAAAATACTAAAGGTTAGGTTTTTTCCTGTCTCACTTTCCCATTTGTTCTGATCCATTCCTTTTCCTTGAGGTTGACTTTTAGAAATCACAACAGTTCCGGCTACAAGTTGCTCTTCTTTTATCAGGTTTTCCAGGTAGTCGTTGGTTGAACTGGTTTCTGACAGTTTTATAAGAGTTTCATCGGAAAATAATGACATAAATGCGTTTTTTTGCAAAGATAATCTTTCATAGTGCATTATTTGAATTAAAAAGTCGATCTGGCAGTATTATTGATAGCACATTATGAACTAATCTTATTGGTGCTGGTTAAATATTTGTTAGTTTTGTTACTACAAATTTCTTAACAGAATGATGGGATAATAATCATTGCTCGTAGGAAGGATAATCATTATAATTTTATGATAAAGGGACAGAAGAAAGATGAAGCCCAGGCTTTGGCTGAAACAGTCATTTTTGGAATGCAGGAGAAGAAGGCCAAAGATGTGGTTTTAATTGATTTGAGAAATGTTGAAAACGCTGTAAGTAAATTTTTTGTGATATGCCACGGAACATCAAACCAACATGTGGGGGCATTGGCCACTTCTGTTGAGGATGAAGTTGAAAAGGCTTTTGATTTTCTGCCATGGCACAAAGAAGGGCATCGAAATGCTGAATGGATATTGATGGACTATTCAGATGTTGTTGTCCATGTTTTTCAGGAAGAGGTTCGAAAGTTTTACAAATTAGAAGAGCTTTGGGCTGATGCTAAGATCAAGCGGTTTGATGATTTATAAGAAGTGTTAGTAACTGAATAATAGGTAAGGATCAAAAGATTTAATTCATAAATAGAATATGGCAGAAGAAAATAAAAATGATAGGGGATTGCCTAACCTGAAAAAAGGAAATAATGGTAAGCCGAAGTTCCAATTGTATTGGATCTATATTGCATTGTTTGCAATCCTGACTTTCAATATGTTTTATAACTGGGGAGAAACAACTCAGGAAGTCGACTGGGGTGAATTGCAGGAAATGCTGCAAAGTGAAGATGTCGAGAAAGTGGTTGTTATAAACCGAGAATTTGCTGAAATTTACATTAAGCAAGATAAACTGAGTACTCCTAAATACAAAGATATTGAATCGGGTTCCATGGGATCTACTGCTCATTTCACCTATACTGTTGGTGATGTGACTTTGTTTAGTGAGCAGGTTAAGGATGCTCAAAAGAATCTGGATTACCCGGTTTATATAAAATTTGATAATCAACGCGATTGGACCGGTGACGTTCTGAGTTGGGTGATACCATTGGCATTGTTGATTGGCGTTTGGTATTTCTTTATGAGAATGATGAGCCGTGGTGGTACCGGTGGCGGTGGCCAGATTTTTAATATTGGTAAATCAAAGGCTCAGCTATTTGATAAAGATACCATGGTAAGTGTTACATTTAAAGATGTGGCAGGACTGGAAGAAGCAAAAGTGGAGATCATGGAAATTGTGGATTTCCTTAAACAACCTAAGAAATACACGAATCTGGGAGGTAAAATCCCTAAAGGTGCGTTGCTTGTAGGCCCTCCGGGAACAGGTAAGACTCTTTTGGCGAAAGCTGTAGCTGGTGAAGCTAAAGTGCCGTTCTTCTCAATTTCTGGTTCTGACTTTGTTGAAATGTTTGTAGGTGTAGGAGCCTCACGTGTACGTGATTTATTCAAGCAAGCAAAGGAGAAAGCTCCATGTATTATTTTTATTGATGAGATTGATGCTATTGGTCGTGCACGTGGAAAGAATCCTATGACAGGAGCGAACGATGAGCGTGAAAATACTTTGAATCAGTTATTGACCGAGATGGATGGCTTTGGAAGTAATCAAGGGGTAATTATCCTTGCTGCTACCAACCGTGCTGATATCCTCGACCGCGCCTTGATGAGAGCCGGACGTTTTGACCGTCAGATCCATGTTGAACTACCTGACATGAATGAGCGTGAAGCTATATTCAATGTTCATTTGAAGCCCATCAAACAGGATGATTCTATTGAACCGAAATTTTTAGCTAAACAAACTCCTGGATTTAGTGGTGCTGACATTGCTAATGTATGTAATGAAGCTGCTTTAATTAGTGCGCGTAGAGGTAATTCTGCGGTCGGTAAACAGGATTTTATGGATGCTGTTGATCGAATTATTGGAGGGCTTGAGAAAAGAAATAAAATTATATCTCCTGATGAGAAACGTGTTATCGCATTCCATGAAGCTGGACATGCTTCTGTAAGTTGGTTGCTTGAACATGCTCATCCTTTGGTGAAAGTAACCATCGTTCCTCGTGGAAAGTCACTTGGTGCTGCATGGTATTTGCCTGAGGAACGACAAATTACCACTTATGAGCAGATGTTTGATGAAATGTGTGCTACCTTGGGTGGACGTGCCTCAGAAGAAGTACACTTTGGTAAGATCTCTACAGGAGCTTTAAATGATCTTGAACGTGTGACTAAACAGGCATATGCCATGGTTGTTTATTATGGTTTAAACCAGCGTGTAGGTAATTTAAGTTTCTACGATTCCTCAGGACAGAGTGAATATGCTTTCAACAAACCTTATAGTGAACATACAGCTGAAGTAATTGATGAAGAAGTGAAAAAGATCATCGAAGAAGCTTATCAAAGATCTGTTCAATTGATCAAAAATAATAAGGGAAAAGTTGAGAAACTTGGGCAGTTGTTGCTTGAGAAGGAAGTGATCTTTAGCGAAAATCTGGAGGAAATCTTTGGAAAGCGTCCGTATAAAACCAGGGAAGAAGTAATTGAAGAGGTTAAGAATGGACAAAAAGCTAAAGAAAAACTTACTGAAGAAAACAATGAGACTGTTAAGCCGGAAGATACACCGGAAAACGAACCTAAGTCTGAATAATTATGGAAGAAAGTACATCTAAAGAAAAGGTTCTCAAAAAAGTTAGAAATGCACTGATAGATCGGATTAATAATCCATATCATCCGGAATCAGATCAGGAAGTTTATCAATCTATTGAAGATACCTTAGATGTTACTTTTGCCAATGCATTTACCCAGGTGGCAGGTAAGTTTGTGTACTGCGAAGATGAACAGGAGTTTGTTGACGCTTTACAGTATGTTGGACGGGAAAACAAATGGGAAGAAATATTTACACTCGATTCCGGTATTGCTCATGCTATTGATGCTGCCGGAATTGATGTTCTTTATGATCAGGAAGATTTTAATAAGATTAAAATTGGTGCTACCAAGTGTGAATTTCTTGTTGCACGTTTGGGGGCTGTAATGGTTTCTTCTGCATTGGAGAGCGGTCGCCGACTGAATGTGTATCCTGAGACTCATATCGTAATTGCAGCTGTATCTCAACTTGTTCCGGACTTAAAAGATGCCTTGCATGGAATGCAGGAAAAGTATGCTGGAAATTTACCATCCTCGATTAATGTAATCACCGGACCAAGCAGGACTGCTGATATTGAGAAAACATTAGTCATGGGAGCACATGGACCAAAAGAATTATATGTTTTTCTAATCGATGACAGTAACTAGTTATGAATCCAGAACATTGGGCAAACGTTTACGCGACCTCAAAGCCATATATGGCTGAAATTATGAAAGCTGTTCTTGATGAAAGTGATATTGAATGTGTAGTCATTAATAAGCAGGATTCTGCTTACCTTTTCGGAACAGTTGAATTGTATGTTAGAGTTGAAAAAGCCTTTGAGGCCAAACAAATTATTTTAAAGCACGAAGAGTGAGTAATCTAATTACAAGAACATTAACAGGGGTGTTATTTGTATCCCTGATCCTGGGCTCAATCCTTATAGGGTATTGGGCTTTTTTCCCTATTATGCTTGCATTCTCGGGTGTCGCACTATATGAATTTTATAGAATGGCTCCTGAGGGTGTGCAACCTCAATCCGTTTTTGGCGTTGTATCTCTCGTTTTGATTCAAGGCTTATTCGGATTAGTTACTGAAAACATTATTGATGAAAAGTTTCTCTTGCTGACAATACTGATTGTTGCAAGTGTTTTTATTATAGAATTATACCGTAAAAAAGATCGGCCTTTCGAAAATATCGGATGGACTGTTCTTGGTTTAGTTTTAATTGCGCTACCATATTCCATTCTGAGCTATATTTTCCATTTTGATCAGGCGAATAATACAGGTGCATATCTTCTGATCTCCATCTTCTCCATCATCTGGATAAATGATTCCGGTGCTTATTTGGTTGGAACAACGATTGGTAAAAATCGCCTTTTTGAGCGTATAAGTCCTAAGAAATCATGGGAAGGTAGTGTTGGTGGAGCTCTTACTGCGGTTCTTTCGGCATATTTGTTCTCTCTATGGATTACCCAAATTGATTTAATTCACTGGGTTATTATTGCAATAATAATTACTATTTTTGCGACCTTCGGCGATTTAGTGGAATCGCTTTTGAAGCGCAGCCGGGATGTTAAAGATTCGGGAAGCCTCTTACCAGGGCATGGTGGGGTTCTCGATCGTTTTGATGCAACGCTTTTAGCAGCACCAGTTGTGTGGGTTTATGTTAAGTTATTTATAGGATAAAATGTTATGACAATACATCGTGAAGGATATAAGATTATACGCAATGCGTTTTTAATCATTTTAGCAATCGATCTTTTAATTTTCTTCCTTGTACCGGAATTGAGCATTCTAAAGCCAGCATTATACGTAATCAGCTTGGGTGTTTTCTTTTTAGTGGTTCGTTTTTTTAGGTACCCCAACCGCACATACAATCTGAACGATGAAGTTGTTCTTTGTCCTGCGGATGGAGAGGTTTGTGCTATTGAGGAAGTATTTGAGCCTGAATTCTTCAAGGAAAAACGTCGTCAGGTTTCTATATTTATGTCGATTCATAATGTGCATGCGAATGTTGTACCTATGTCAGGTAAGGTTAAATTTATGAAATATCATCCTGGGAAATTTTTAGTAGCATGGCATCCCAAATCATCTACCGAAAACGAGCGTACAACAATAGTATATGAGAATTCAAAGACGAGTATTCTGGTGCGTCAGATTGCGGGATTAGTGGCTCGACGTATTGTTTGTTATTCTGAACAGGGAACGGATGTAAAACAAGGAGATGAACTTGGTTTTATCAAATTTGGTTCTCGTCTGGATATTTACCTTCCTTTAGATGCTGAAGTGAAAGTTCAGTTGAAAGATAAAGTAAAGGGTGGTATGACCACGTTAGCAGAGATTGCGAAATAGGAATATAATTCTATATAAGAAAGAAAAAGGAATCCAGTTTAGCCGGGTTCCTTTTTTTTAAGCAGTATTATAGGGTCAATCCGAAAATCTGAGGATTGACAAAAAAATCAATTTCCAATAATCAATGTAGAAGTTAAAAGTAACGGGCACCTCTAGGTAGAATAGCTCTTCTTTAATCAGGAATATTCAATGCATTAAAGTATCTCCATCAATGTATCTAATGATTTGATCTCATAGGTAGGGCCTTCCTCATGTGGTTCTTCAAAATAGTTTACAAATACCTGATCCACACCGGCATTTTTAGCTCCAATAATATCCACAGCCAAATCATCACCAATCATAAGGCTTTCTTCAGCTTTTGCATTGGCTATATTTAATGAATATTCGAAAATTTCTTTTCGTGGTTTTTTTGCTCCAGCAGCTTCAGAGGTAACAACCTGTTCGAAATATTGATCCAATCCGGAGATCTTCATCTTGATATGTTGAACCTCTTCAAAGCCATTTGTAATAATATGTAGTTGGTATTTTTTTTTCAGATAGTCGAGTGCTTCGATGGTATGCGGAAACAGGCGTTTTTTATAGGGACTGTTCTCAACATAATAGTCGCCAAGTTTTTCTGCCAGTTCAGCATTTTCAATATCAAATTTCTTAAGTGTAAGCTTGAATCGTTGGTTTCGGAGAAATTCTTTAGTAATTTCTCCTTCACGGTATAGGTCCCACAAATCCTTATTTATTCCTTTATAGATTTTAATGAACTGATCGAAATTGGTGACACCTCGGTTTTTCAGTTCATATTTTTCAAATAATTCATGTAGTGTTTCCACCGAATTGTTTTCCAGATCCCACAAAGTGCGATCCAGATCAAAGAATATGTGCTTGTACTTTGTCATTGTTTAAATAATTGAGGCACAAAAATAAAAATAGATTATCAGACATTGAGATAAAAGAAAGGAGAAAACTAAATATTTTTTCTCAAAGCTTGCTTTTTGAATTAAAAAGTAATAATATTGTGATATCAAAATGATATCAAAAACATTTAGTCATGAACAAAGAAAAATCAATTTCAGCTATGTCAGGTTATGCAGCTCTTACAATCGTGCTGCTTCTTATCGGACTCTCAATTACCGGTATGATTATGTTAAAAATGTTCTTCCTGGCCATTACCCTATTTATTGGAATATTTATGTGTTTGGGGTTTGTTGTGGTGAATCCGAATGAGTCTAGTGTTATGGTTCTGTTTGGTAGCTATGTTGGAACAATAAAGGAAAATGGCTTTTTTTGGGTGAATCCTTTCTATGTTAAAAAGAAAATATCCCTTCGTGCCCGAAACCTGGATAGTGACCCAATTAAGGTAAACGATAAGGTTGGTAATCCTGTCATGATCGGCATTGTACTGGTTTGGAAGGTTGAAAACACCTATAAAGCTGCTTTTGATGTGGATGATTACAATCACTTTGTGGATATCCAGACAGAAGCTGCAATTCGTAAACTTGCAGGGCATTATCCATATGATAATTTTGATGATGCACAGGCAGAAATTACCCTTCGTGCCGGTGGTGAAGATGTGAATCACGTACTGGAAGAAGAGATTCGTGAACGATTAGAGATTGCAGGTATCCATGTTATCGAATCAAGAATCAGTTACCTGGCCTATGCTCAGGAAATTGCTCAGGCAATGCTGAAGCGTCAGCAGGCAAGTGCAATTGTTGCAGCCCGTATCAAAATTGTTGAAGGAGCTGTTGGAATGGTTGAATTGGCACTGGATAAAATCAAGGAAAATGAAGTTGTTGAAATGGATGAGGAAAAGAAAGCATCAATGGTAAGTAATCTGATGGTTGTTCTATGCTCAGACAAAGATGCTACCCCTGTGGTTAATGCGGGTTCTCTATATTAGATTAAAACAGTAAATGATAAAACCGTGTTATAAAGATTTTGAAACAACACAAAAGAATATGGGATGGATATAGCATTTAAAAAATATCAGTTTTTAGCATTTAGTCTTTTTACAATTCTGCTCTCTGTTTCAATGTGGATAATTGCAAAAGAGCAAAGCGGAATGGCTAAGATGCTTTTAAATCAATTGGGATACTTTGCTCCAGCATTTGTAGCGATAGTGATGACCTTGTTTAGGAATCCTGATGCTCAGCATATAAAATTAAGATCCTATATGCCGTTTATTGCTGTAATTCTATGTATACTCATAATATCTGTTTCTTTTGGTGAGAACTATTATCAAATTAAAATTGATAAATTACTTTATGAGAATCCATTGATTACAATAATTGTTTCAATTGTTCTTATTTATTTCATCATACGAGTGTATATGAATATGAGTAATAATTCGATTGACCGCCTGATCCATTTACCGAAAACCAAAATTGTGTGGTATTTGGTGGCGATAGCAATGTATCCGCTTGTGAAATTTGCTGGTGTACTGGTATCAATTAAATTATTTCCTACGCAAATAGAGTTACCCGGGATAAATCCGTTAATGTTAGTTCCCATCTTTCTGTTCTCTATTATCTTTTATGCAGGTATTGGTGAAGAGGTTGGATGGCGAGGATTTGCACTCAAAAAACTGCAAATGAAATACAACCCATTTGTTGCTTCATTATTTATCGGAATGGTTTGGTCGATTTGGCATATCGGATATTTTACATTGGTTGAAAATTATCAGGTACAACAAATACCGGGTGTAATTATATGGACATTAATGTCTTCGTTTTTCTGCACATGGTTGTTTAATAAAACCAAAGGGAATGTTTTGATTTTAATACTTTTCCATGCATCGATTAACTTTGCGATTTTGTTTGCACCTCATCCGGCAATTATGTTTGCAATTCATGTTTTATTACTAATACTTGTTTTGTCGACAGGACGATTTTTTAAAAAGCTGGATCAGCATGAAGTTGAGTCGACAACTGATTCTGAAGTCGTTTTTGAGAAAGTTGAAATTTGATTTCATTAGAAAATGAAAAGTATGGCAGTGTACCCAAAGAGATTAGTTTGTGATTTTAACCCGGTGAGTTATTTAGCTCATTGCAGGAATATGATCGAAGATCTTAAATGGAACACGCTATGATGTTAATACTTATTTTTGCACGGAATGTCCAAAACGGACATTCTGTGCTTCTCTACTCTTGAGTTAGAAATTAGTAGTGTTGTTGGTTGGTGAAGAAAAGAGAGAATTGATATGTCAAAAAAGAAATCATTTGTATTGCGCTTGAGTCCTGAGATGTATGAGTCCATTGAAAAATGGGCCCAGGATGAATTTCGTAGTACCAATGGACAAATAGAGTGGATACTGAATAAGGCCTTGAAGGATGCCAAGCGCCTGAAGAAGAAAAACGGCCCCCCCACAAGTGACGGGGATGATTCGTAGTTGTTAATTGTTATTTGATGGTTATTAAGTAGATGTTAGTTGTATTCTATTAAAGGTTGGTAACGAGCATAACTACAAACGGCATCGTTAACTACGTGGTAGCTAAGGGTGAACGCTTGGGGTGTAATTCACCTTTCATCTTCCCAGTCATTAATCATTATTAACTAATCACTACTTATTATCAAAGTATTGCTGTCGATACCATTCAAACAAAGTTACCGACATGGCATGTGAAACATTCATCGATTTTGTAAATCCAGGCATAGGAATGTATACTTTCTGATCACAGTTTTTCAAAAAATCATCATTCATTCCAAAGCGTTCATTTCCCGCAATAAAAACACATTTTTCAGGAAGTTGGGTTGTGTATAGATTCGTAGCTCCTGCAGCCGTTTCGATGGCGATCCAGGTGTAATCTTGCGGGATTTCCTCTTTAATCTTTTCAAGAGTGGTTATGTCCCAGTTCATCGATTTCCCTGCAGAGCTAGCCTTGCGCCCTATTTTACGATTACGGTAACTATCGGACTCTCCAATAAAAAAAGCCTTCTTAGCTCCTATATTGTCAGCTAAACGAATGATTGCACCTACATTATCAGGAGAACGTAATTCTACACCTATAACATAAGGTCGCATATCCTCCTTCATCTCAAACGACTCCTGGTTAAAAAACTCTATTGATGGTATTGTATCTGACATATTAATTACTCATTAATCACTAATAATTACTCATTAAATATCTTCCCTTGATAAGTATCCAGCTCTTCCAATCGTTTCTCAATTTTCTGGGCAACCACATCACTGCGAACACCCCATTGTTCGTTCAGGATATATCGTGGAGGAGATTCGCCGGAAAAGCGTTCAATTACAAAATTCGGATTCAGACGTTCCACAAAACTTGCGACAAAATCAACATATTCTTCCATTTGGAAGAGTGCGAATTGCTCCGGGTGCTTTATGAATTCTTCCCCCATCAGAGTATCCTTAATTATTTGAAGTTGGTGAAACTTGATATTATTTAATGGAAGCTTTGATAATATTTCAGCTCCGGCAAGGATTTCTTCCCGGCTTTCTCCCGGAAGACCAAAGATCATATGAGCTCCGGTTTTTAATCCCATTGCTGCAGTCATTTCAATAGCTTCCACTGATTTTTCAAAAGAATGTCCACGGTTGATTTTCTCCAGTGTTTTATTGTACACCGACTCAACACCGTATTCGATTATAATATAGAATTTATCTGAGAGCTTTTTGAAATATTCCAGCTTCTCCTGATCAATACAATCGGGACGGGTGCCGATTACCAGCCCAACTAAATCAGGGTATTTTAAAGCTTCTTCGTACTGTTGTTTCAGCTTTTCAAAATCACCATAGGTGTTAGAATAAGCCTGGAAGTAAGCCAGGAATTTAGAGGTCTTATACCGTTTCTTATGAAACTTTGAACCTTCATCCAGTTGTTGGGTAATGCTTAGTTTAGGGGTGCAATAGGAGGGGTTAAACGCATTATTATTACAGAAAGTACAACCACCAATACCAATCGAACCGTCCCGGTTAGGGCAGGTAGAACCTGCATTGATTGATATTTTCTGTACACGACTGCCAAATTCTCTGCGGAAATAATCTACGTAGGAATTGTAGCGTTTATTGTGGCCCCAAGGGTATTGCATATTTTAATTTTGCGGCAAAAATAAACAAAAAAAGCAGGGCAAAATGCCCTGCTTCAATTATATCGTTATTCTACAATTATGATGATACTCTTTCAAGCTTCTTCATAACAGAGAAAATAAATCCTGCAGCGATAAAACATAATACGATGAAAATCGCCCATACTTGCCAGATTTCTACACGTTCGTATAAGTAACTACCAACACCTAATAGAAGGTTACCAAGTGCTGTTGCACCTAACCAACCACCTTGCATCAAACCTTGATACTTTGGAGGAGATACTTTTGATACGAATGAAATACCCATTGGGCTTAAGAAAAGTTCAGCAATAGTAAGTGTGAAATAAGTTCCGATCAACCAACCAGTTCCTACACGAGCATGATCAGGGTTTGCCTGCATTGCATTAAATGGATCTAAACCTAAAGAACCAATCAATAAAATAACAAAACCAACTGATGCGATGATCATACCAATACCAATTTTTCTTGGAGCTGATGGTTCTTTACCTCTTTTATTCAAATAAGCAAAAATACCAACAACGATTGGTGTCAACAACACAATCATAGTAGGGTTAAAATGCTGGAACAACTCAGGAGAGAATGCATTAACTTCTGGGTTGTTGTTATAGAATAGGTACGTACCAATACCAGAAGCTGCTAATAAAATGAAGCTAATGATTTTAGTTTTTGCAGATGAACTCTTGCTAAACATTGTACTTAAAGCCAAAAGACCAACAACAATAGTCAGTAATGACCAAATGTTAAATACAAGGTAGTTAGCAGGGCCTACTTCAGTAACCGTGTAGTCACGAGCAAAGAAACTCATTGTAAGTCCATTCTGGTGGAATGCCATCCAGAAGAAAATAACAACACCAAATACAAGGAATAAAGCAGTCATACGTTGCTTAGTCTCTTCTTTAGACATTTCAACAACCTTACCACCTGCTTCTTCTGCTTTCTTAACATCAGGAAGCATTCCTTTAAAGAATGTATAAACAAGGAAAGAAATTACCATAGTTACACCTGCCAAAGCAAATGCATAGTTGAAACCTGTACCATAAGCGGCTAGGTATTCATTTGAAAAAGTAGCAAGATCAGTAAATCCATTAACAGATGCTTTTTCAGCAAGTGTTTGTAGATTTGCAGTCTCAGCAGCTGTGATAATTCCGTCATTGTATTTGTGAATCAAAGCTGGTAAAGCATCATCACGAAGGAATCCCTTAGATTTGATGAACCAGTTAATCATACCAGAAGCAGCAGAAGGAGCAAATAATGCACCAACGTTGATACCCATATAGAATACACTAAAAGCAGAGTCTCTTAGGTGTGAATACTTTGGCTCATCGTAAAGCTGCCCAACAATTGCTTGTAGGTTACCTTTAAATAAACCGTTACCAAAAGCAATAACAAAAAGAGCTGCAATAGTAAATATCAATCCGAAACCAGGAATAGACATTAATACATAACCAGCAAGCATGGTAACTAAACCAACATAGATTGTTCCCTTATAGTTTTTAGTTCTGTCGGCTACAATACCACCAACAAGAGCCAAACCATAAATCAATCCATAGAACGCACTATAAATATAACCAGCGTTCGACTCGGATAAACCAAACTTAGCTGTTAAATAGTACACAAGAATCCCCATCATGGTATAGAAACCAAATCGTTCCCCCATGTTGGCGAAAAAGGCTACGAATAACCCTTTCGGATGTCCTTTAAACATAACTCAATTTTTTAATTAATACTTATTTAAGTTTCTCTATATATTCAAAATCAAGAACACACAAAAATAAAGAAAAATAAATGCTGTACAAATTTGTTTTTCAACAACTAGATAAACAGTTGTTAGTTTTTTATACACAGCATCTTCCAACTAATGAAAAACATGCTCCAAACAAGAAAGAATTATGCCAAAACAGATAAGATTCAAGTCATCGAATATAAATAGTTTATTAGATGTTATTTATTACATGGGACGTGTTAAGGTGAAGCAACTTAGTGCTATATGTGTTTTCTTTTCACGATTAAACAGGGGATTGATTAAATTTATTCAGAAATATGAATTTTTTTGTAATGAAATTCATACTTGATCGTCTTAGTTACAGAGATGGAGTTGAAAGAGTTTGAAATAAAGGTAATCCCGTTAAAGGATAAAGCGTATCGGTTGGCCCGTAGATTATTATCGGGAGCTGTTGAAGCTGAAGATGTCGTTCAGGAAGTATTGTCACGCTTATGGAGGCGTAAAAACAAACTCGAACAGTATCAAAGCATAGAAGCGCTTACTATGGTGATGACCCGGAATTTATGTCTTGATCATCTCAAACTACAAAAGAATAATAGTGTTTCGTTGGAAACCCAAATGCATTCCACGGATTTTTCAACTCCACATCAACAAACTGAGCTCAGCGATTTAATGAAGAATGTACATTTATTAATGGATCAACTGCCGGAACAACAAAAAGCAATCATGCATTTGAGAGATGTTGAAGGTTATGATTATGAAGAAATTGCTGATATCCTGGATATGAATATTAATGCTGTTCGCGTGAACTTGAGTCGCGCCAGAAAGATGGTGCGGGAGGGGATTTTAAAGATTCAGCATTTTGAATCAAGCATCTAAAAGTTGAAAGTAATGGAAAACAAAATAAAAAAATTGTTGGAAAAATATTTTGAGGCTCAAACGAGTCTTGAAGAGGAAAAAGTCCTTATGGATTATTTTCACAAGCACGATATTCCGGACGAATTCCTTCCATATAAAGCAATGTTTGAAACTTTCTCAAAACAAGGACAAGAAATGTTTTCTGGAGGAGCAATTGTGAATAACGCAAGGATTCAAAGAAATGGGAAGGAGAGGAAGATATTGGGGATGTACCCTGAAAGTTTTCGATTTGTGAGCCGTATAGCTGCAGGATTGATATTCCTGGTGAGTATTTACATTGGATTTAATAGTGATTTATTGGATAAACATGTTCAGGTTGAAGATACATTTTCAGATCCATATGTGGCATACCAGGTGACTTTAAAAGCCATAAATCAGGTGACACAGTATATGGATAAAGGAATGCAGCATACAGCTGGTCTTGCCGTATTCAATAATGGACTAGAAAAGGCCGAACCTCTGGAGAAAGTAAATGATATTTTTAATAAGGCAGGGAATGAATTAAAATCTGTTCAGGATGGAGTTGCAGAAGCAGAAAGAATTTCGATCTGGAGTGAAGTTAACAGGCAGTTATTTAGGAACTAGATATAAGATTCAAGATATAATTAGAAACAAATAAACATTAGCATTATGAAAAGAACAATATTATTATCAGTAATCGTAGCATTATTATCACTTCCAATGATGACCAATGCGCAATCGGCAATGGACAAATTATATGAAAAATATGCCGGTAAGAAGGGATTCACATCTGTAAATATTTCCAAGGAAATGTTCACATTGTTCTCACAACTTGAAGTTGAAGGTGAGGGTGTTGATGAAGCAAAACAATTAACGGATAAGTTAGATGGTATGAAGATTCTTACCTATGAAAGAGGACAGGGTGATATCAATGCGAAAGAGTTTCACGCTGAAATCATGAGGGTCTTTCCTGTTAAAGAATACGTTGAATTGATGCGAGTGAAAGAAGAGGATACCGAAGTCCAGATTCTCATCAAAAAGCAAGGAGATAAAATAGCTGATTTCCTTCTGATCGCCAATGAGACTGATGAGATTGTTGTAATGAACATCACAGGCTTATTAACAATGGATGATATCAATAAAGTATCTTCAAAGATGAATATTGATATAATGAAGGATAAGCAGTAACAAATAAAATCGGATGTTCGTCTCACAGTTGTGAGGTGTTCAATGCTTCAAGTTAAGGCGGACATCCGGAAGCTGAAAAGTCCCGGTAAATTATGCGCTTAAGAAGTTCGGACCACCGGCCCACGAGGTCCGGCTTCTTTTTTTTACCAGGGCTTTTTTTATATGAAACCAAATACATGATATGATATGAACAAGCGAATTTTAGTTTTAGTAGTCTTGATGATTACAGCGTGGAGTTATGCCAATGCAGCTGAACAATGTGATCCCGTTGATCGATACATGTGGAGAACAGGATGGAAAAAGGATTGTCGCATGATTTACGTTCCAGGAATAGTGAAGTGGTTTTTTGTAAATAAAATAGATGATGATGCCGCCAAAAGTTTGGTGAAAGGTTGCCGGGGTATAAAAGTAATGGCCTATGAACCTGAAAGTGATAACACGGTAGATCTTGAAAAGCATGCGCAAAAAATCTATAAAAAATTGAAGAAATCCAACTACACTCCCTTAATAGAAGTGCTTGATAAAGGAACGAAAGTGGTTGTAAGTGTTAAGAAACATAAGAGGAAGAAGAATGTCTTGAAAGGTCTTACTGTGATGGCTTTTGAAGGTGAAGAACTGGTTCTTGTTAAGTTGAAAGGAAGATTCAACCTGAATGAACTCAATGTATCCGAATTGATGAATGATGTGCCTAAAGCGTTAAATCAAAAGTGAAACCTGATTTGAGCTGAAACCTCTGTTTGGTTTGAGGGCTGATCGTCTGCATTTTTGCCTATAGAGTTTTTTTTAATATATGCGGTACGTGCGACCTTTAACCAGATCGAACAGAAATCAGTGAATTTGTATCTCGAATTCAGATATAGCCGGGTTCCTTTTTTGTAGTATGCAGGAACCGAAAACGAATACAAGACATCGTGTTCATACGTATAAAAACGGTTGTCATAATCCTCCGAATCAAAGAATGCATATCGAAGTGTGGCAGAGAGTGGGTGTTTTTCAGCCCTGTAAATAATATCCTGGTAGATTAAGAAGCCGTTTGATTGGTATATATTCTTTTTGCTAAAATTCGAATACTCCACGCGGTAGCGAATGCTAAGTTGGGGCATTGCTAAGAATTCAAACTGAAGCCTTATATTTTGTTTTTCTTTTCTGATTGATTCCGAAAGTGGATCTTCTGTTGAAATACTGTAAGGCTTGTTCTGGTGTTTATATAAAATTTCAGCCCTGAAATTATTGTCGGGATGAAATTGGATCATTCCCATAAATTCATTTCCATTTGCTGGTTTATCTGATTGAAAAGTTAGCCAGGGGAAAATAAACCAATCGAACCAGGTGTTAAATGTCCAGTCTTTGTGCAATAAGCTTTGATATCCAATATATAAACCTCGTTCATTTTCAGCATTGCTTGATTCTCTAAATCCATTTGAATTGAAATTTTGATATGCTCTGGAGTAGTTTCGAGCCATGATCTCAACAGAATTTCTTGAATCGGGATATAAGGTTAAACCACAAACCCAGGCAGTTTCAAGATTCAATCCGGAAGATATTTCTCCAAAGAAATTACTCTTTGTTCCAAAAGTTTGAAAATACAAACCTGTATTGAGATTCTTATCTCCAGAAAATCTGAATTGATTATAGGGTTTATCTCGATGCGATAAGGGGATGTCGTAATGTGTATAGAATGAAGTCAAACCTAGTTTCCAGGAATTGAACATATATTCACTGTTAAGACCCGCGACCATTTCATTAGCTACATTACTTCTTTGATTTTCTTTGAATGTTCGATGGTAGTCGTCAGTTTTGAGTGTGCGAATCTGAGTGACTTTGTTGCCCTCAAGTATTAAAGTGTCAATGGTTGCATCAAGATGATTATAAGAAAAGAATGGTGTTACAGATAAACGGGCTGTTGAATATTTAAAAGTCACCCCTCTGAAATTCCCATATGCCGATGTTGAAGCTGATGGGCGAATCTTATTACCGAAATTTTGGTTGGAAGTAGCCTTTGAAGATTTGTACATTGAAAAGCCCTGTCCCAAAGTCAATCCTTGGCCAACAAAAAGTTTATAATTACCAAGAATAATGGACTCAAATCGACCTCTTTCTTTGAGGCAAAGATATCCTGAATAAAAATCGAAGCCATATGGATTATTTTCTTTGAAGAAGGCTTCTCCAATATCCTTTTCGCCTGTAATTGCAGCGCTTAATCCGCCTGATGTTTTGATTTTATACCTGAAAACATATTTATTTAGATCTCCCAAATAATCATTAACAGAATCTGCAGGATTGAATCTTCTTGATATCCGCCAAAAAACATCCTGTTTGATAAAACCTGGAAAATATTTCTTTTTTTTGGGTTGATACTCCAAGGTGATAAATGGTGTGATAGCCTCAACAATTGTTTGATCAAAACCATTGATAAAGAGGAGTTCATTAACTGATAATAGCTGGCCGTACGATTTTCGGTATTGTTCCAGGTTTTTTATTTGTAATGGTGTGATGAGTTGACTCTGAAGTAGTTCTTCTTCCGTTGCCTGATTTAGGGGAATAGGATTTTCATAATAATACATCAGGTTTTCATGCAAAGCTTCAACTTCTGTGTCCGATTCCAAACGTTCGGCAATAAGTTCAATATGCTTACCTATTATGTCCTCAGGGTTTTGAGCCAGTCCAAGAACAGGAAGAGTGAGTAATATAAACAGGAGGGTTCGTTGAAGCATATGCAAATTATTTGAAAGGTATCAAAAAGGATATTTGTTGAGAAAATCCTAGAACAGGATGTAATTGAGATGAAACATCAAGATCGAAATATTTCAATTTTAATCCTGCACCAAAACAAACAATAGCAGGTTTTGATATGATTCCAATCCTGCAACTGAGATATTTTGCAGGCAGATATTCAAGACCTGATTTGTAAATGGCAGGTGAGTTTGTATTTTTCTCGATCTCCAGGAATGCTGTGAATTGTTTTGAAAAACGAAATGCACCACCAAGTCTGAAGACTGTTGGTGTATAATCATTATCCATCAATAATGGATTATAGATGTGTGACGCAAGTGTGATTTTCTCTGTGATATGCATCTGAATCCCAGCACTGAAATTTATGAATTTCAAATTCTGGTATTCTTCTGCCTGGGAAAAGTGCAGGTAATTCAGTCCTATTCCTGCAGATAGCTTTTTCCCCAACTTCATAGAATAGGCCAGCTTTACCTGCTTCTCACTGTATAAATCAAATCCAAAATAATTCATGGAAATTCCGAAGGCATTATTCCGGAATGGAAGAGTTGCCGCTATGGAATAATTCCCTAACTCTTGCAAGAGGAATTTATTCTCAGCCATCATACCAATACTTCCAGAATTATTCCAAACCATTCCAGCTTCATTATCGATAACTGACCAGTAATCAGTATTCATAACTCCGCAATTGGCCAGAGATCTGGATTTACTGCTTATTATTCCATCGGGTGAATTAGCGCAGCATATGTTTAGGTATATCAAAAGACAAGTAAATATTGTGTATCGCATATAGTTTATGATCGTTATATTATAAAGTTAATATTTTTTATTTAGAATTACTCCAACATATTGATCATAAATTTGTTGGTATTTGAGAGAATTTCTATATTGAGATAAAACTTTTGATTATGAGCGCGTCGAAAATAATGTCATTCCTTGCGGAATTAAAGGAGAATAATAACCGGGATTGGTTTCAGGAAAATAAATCCCGATACGAAGAAGCCAAAAATGATATGTTGGATTTGACTGATCATCTGATTGCCTCTGTTGTTAGATTTGATAATGATATCAAGGGGCTAATTTCCAAAGATTGTTTGTTTAGAATTTATAGGGATGTCAGGTTCGCCAAGGATAAGTCACCTTATAAAACTAATATGGGATCGTATATAAATAAAGGAGGAAGAAAAAGCCCCAATGCCGGATATTACCTGCACCTTGAGCCGGGTGATGGGAGTTTTGTAGCAGGTGGTATGCACTGCCCACAACCTGATGTTTTGAAAAAAGTACGTGATGATATTGACTATCATTTTGATGAATTTAAAGAAATTATTTCTGCTCCCGATTTCTATAATTTTTATGGTGAATTAGGTGTCGAGGATAAGTTGAAACGTCCGCCAAAAGGTTTTTCAGCAGATAATCCTGCTATCGAATATTTGAAACTGAAAAGCGTGATTTGCTTCAGAAGGTTAACGGATGAGGAAGTGCTGGATACGAAATTGGTGGATCTTGCCCTGGAAGGGTTCCAGAAAATGTATCCTTTGAATCAGTTTTTGAATCGGGTGTTATAAATAGATATAAGATATTAGAATCAAGATGTAAGATTTCCTGGTTCTAATATCTAAGTTCTCATATCTAGGCTCTATTTTTTCAATGGAATCCTAAAGTCCACCCAAACCAATCGGTGATCGGTTGGTTTGTTTCCATGAACTAGTTCACTACGTTCTTCATCTGTTGGAGACCAATAAACTCCGCTGTTACTAACTCTTAGGTTTTTTGATGGCAATACATAATCGATACGTAGTCCGAAAACAGAAGTATGATATTTAGGATCACCTTTTCTGTTTTCTTCTTTTAATGTTTGATGATGTTCAATTGCCCCTTCGCTCCATGGCGTCAGATCCCCATTAGTAGTTTTGGGATTCAATACGGGGTGTTCTAATAGCTGATTAATGGCATGGTTGTATGAATCTCCATCAACAGGATCTGCGTTCATATCTCCAAGAATAACAAAATTGTCTTTATTTGGAATGCCTCCAAAAGAGCCCAGATCATCATAAATGTAACTGGCTTTGGTTTCATCAATGTAGTCTGCCCAGAGGCGAATTTCATCATGGTTTCTTCGTCCATTACGATCTTCTTTTCCATCAAATACTGGTGGAGTTGGGTGGCAAATCAGTGCATGAATTTTCTGTTCATGCACCATTATAGGTAAGTCAACGTGATTCTTTGAAGAAAGGCGGAATACATTTAAAATGCTGTCGTTATAATAGGGAAGGCCATTTTCCAGAACGGGCAAAACAGCATCTGGCATATCTTTCCAGAGGAATTTCTGGAATGTTCGGATCTCATCCTTTTTAAACGGGAATTTAGAAAGAATAGCAAAAGCGTATTGACCAGGATGTTCTCCGTATCCAAAGGCATCGTTTGCTGATTTTCTTTTACCATCAATATTTAAATCGAATCCTGTTTGAATTCCTGTGTTTGAAGGAAACGCCAGGCGGAATGGATAATGAATGGTTGGTGTGCCATTCTGATTCTTCTCAAGATAATTGCGACAAAATAAATCCAAAGCAACATGTTCCTCATCATAATCAAATTCTTGTAAAACGATTACATCCGGTCGCATGCGCTGGATGATTTCAGCAATCTGACAAGCTTGTTCGTTATCAGCCGAACGTAGATCACGAATCAGTTTACCCTCCTTCATCCGGTACATAGAAGTATTCAGTGTTGCCATGCGGATATTAGCGGGAGCTTTTCCGTAATCAACAGAGTCTCCTGTTTTGCAGGAAAACAGACCAGATAAAAAGGCAAATACACCCATAAATAGAACTATTTTGCGCATATATCATGAATTTACGCTAAAAATACAATCTTTCCGGGGCTTTCAAAACTTTTCTTTCAAGATTCATGAAATCAATTATTTGACTTCATTTTGGTTGCTTGTGGCCTTTTGCAATGTGTTTGATTTCAGTGGGATATATTTTTTTCATCAAAAAAATAGGAAAGTTTATTTTCGTTTTAAAAAAATGCTTTTCTTGCAATCATAAATCTGATCAGAAACAGTCACAATTTTTGCAAAGGCAGGATTACAATCGATGGCTGAATGTTTACGTAAATTTTAGTTCTTAATATCAAATCACGACAATAGCTATAGAAGCTTTTGTAAGCAGGGAGTTAACAAAATTGATATATTAATGAATGTTAAACAGGCTATGTATGAGGTGGATATTGAGAAGTTTTAGAAGCATTAATTTTTGTTTGTGCCATAAATTCAACATCGTACAAATTTTAATAAGATGAAGAAAAGAATTATCGTAGATTACAAAACGTTACCTCATGAGATATTGGAAAAGTTAGCGATAACCTTTCCCGATGGATTTGATGGTAATGTTATCAAATTTAAGAATGCAAAAGGGGATACCATTTCGGCTGTACCCATTGAAACTGAAGATGCTTACTACATGGTAAAAGTAAGTGTGCAACTGCAGCAAATGGTTGAAGATGTAGAATTGGATACTGAGTATGAATTGGCTGAAGATTCTGACATTGAAGATGAGGATTATTAGAAAGTAAAGGGATAAGTTGATGTTAGCCATTTGCTTATCCTTTTATTCTTTCGATTTATAACTATTCCTTAGTTGATTGTTATTTGTCGTGTGCTCAAGCAATTGAACGACTATTAGGAACGATAAATATCAGTTTGATAACTGGCCAGGGAAATATCATTATCGTGAACATGTTTGAGCCTTCCCAAGTCAGCGGATTAATCCATTACCTCTTTTTTTTAGCACAAGTTATATTAAAGATATAAAATGTGTAAATCCAACATTTTCATACCCCCTTGTGCTGCAAAAATTACTATTTTTGCAAATTCCAGAAAAATGGCTAAGAACGAATGTAATTATGGAAATTCCAAAGAAGTATAATCCGACAAACGTAGAAGATAAGTGGTATGCTTATTGGCTGGACAAGAAATTCTTTAAGTCTGAGCCTGATGAACGTGAGCCTTATACCATAGTTATACCTCCGCCAAACGTTACCGGCGTTTTGCATATGGGGCATATGTTGAATAATACAATTCAGGATGTATTAGTCCGCAGGGCTCGCATGCAAGGTAAAAATGCATGTTGGGTACCAGGAACTGATCATGCATCAATTGCAACCGAGGCAAAAGTCGTCGCTAAGCTAAAGGCTGATGGAATCGATAAAGCATCATTGACCCGTGAACAGTTTTTGGATCATGCCTGGGAGTGGAAAGAAAAGCATGGTGGTATCATCCTTGAGCAATTGAAGAAGCTTGGCGCTTCTTGTGACTGGGACCGTACCAGCTTTACTATGGATCCATCTCTTTACGAATCAGTAATAGATACTTTTATTGATCTTCATAATAAAGGATTGATATATCGTGGGGTTCGTATGGTAAACTGGGATCCATCTGCTCTTACTGCTCTTTCTGATGAAGAAGTTGTATATAAAGAAGTACAGTCGAAACTGTATTATGTAAGATATAAGGTTGAAGGGACAGAAGATGAATGGGTAACCATTGCAACTACTCGGCCTGAAACTATTTTGGGTGATACTGCTGTTTGTATTCATCCTGAAGATGAACGATTCACGCATTTACATGGTAAGCGTGTTATTGTACCTCTTGTAAATCGTTCGGTTCCTATTATTCTTGATGAATATGTGGATCGTGAATTCGGTACAGGTTGTTTAAAAATTACTCCTGCTCACGATATCAATGACTACGAAATTGGAATTAAGCACAAGTTGGAGTCGATCGATATTTTCAACGATAACGGAACTTTGAGCGAAAAAGCTCAGCTGTTTGTAGGTCAGGATCGTTTTGCTGTTCGTAAAGAAATCCTGAAAGATCTTGAAGCTGGTGGAAACATGGTTAAGATTGAAGACTATGTTAACAAAGTTGGATATTCAGAACGTACGGATGCTGTTATTGAACCTAAACTTTCAATGCAGTGGTTCCTTAAAATGAGCGAACTGGGTAAGCCTGCTTTGGATGTTGTTATGAACGATGAGGTTCAGTTCCATCCTCCAAAATTTAAGAACACCTATCGTCACTGGATGGAGAACATCCGCGACTGGTGTATCAGCCGTCAGCTTTGGTGGGGACAGCGTATTCCTGTTTACTATCTACCAAACCAGGAAATGGTTTTGGCAAAGTCAGCTGAAGAAGCATTAGAAAAAGCCAAAGCTGAATATCCTGAACTTTCAGAAATGAAGCTTGAAGATATTCGTCAGGATGAGGACGTGCTGGATACATGGTTCTCTTCATGGTTGTGGCCGATCTCTGTATTCGATGGTATTCGTAATCCTGATAATGAAGAACTGAAATATTATTATCCAACCAATGATTTGGTGACTGCTCCTGAGATTATGTTCTTCTGGGTGGCACGTATGGTTATGGCTGGTTTGGAATATGAAAAAGAAATTCCATTTGAGAACGTATATTATACAGGTATTGTTCGTGATAAATTAGGTCGTAAGATGTCCAAGTCTCTTGGTAACTCTCCCGATCCGATTAAACTGATGGAACAATACGGAGCTGATGGTGTTCGTGTGGGTATGTTGTTGACATCTCCTGCAGGTAACGACCTTCCATTCGATGAATCACTTTGTGAACAGGGACGTAACTTTACCAATAAGGTTTGGAATGCCCTTCGTTTGATCAAAGGTTGGGAAGTTGATGCTACTATTGAACAGCCGGAAACTGCTAAGAAATCAATTGAGTGGTTTGAAGCAAAATTCAATGAAACCATTGCATTGATTGATGATCATTATAAGAAATTCCGTTTATCAGATGCTTTGATGGCTTCTTACAAGCTGGTTTGGGATGAATTCTGTTCATGGTATCTTGAAATGATCAAACCTGCTTACCTGGCGCCAATCGATAAGGTGACGCTTGATAAGACGCTTGAGATTTTCGAGAGACTTATGAAAGTTCTTCATCCATTTATGCCATTCCTTACCGAGGAAGCTTGGCATGCTTTGGCAGAGCGTAAAGATGGTGAAAGTATCATGGTTTCTGATATGCCGGAGGCTGTTGAACAAGATGCTACATTGCTTGCTAAGTTTGATTCTGCCCGTTCGGTTATTTCTGAAATCAGAAATATTCGTAAGCGGAAAAACATTGCTCAGAAAGAGGCTTTGAAACTTTTCATCAAGAAAAATGAAGCCAAAAATGATGGTTATTTCGATAGCATCGTAGCTAAGCTTTGTAACCTTGAATCTGTAGAATATGTGAATGAAAAGGTTGATAATGCTATGTCGTTCCGTGTTCTTACTGATGAATATTATATTCCGTTTAGCGAGAATATTAACGTTGAGGAAGAGCTAGCAAAACTTGAAGAAGAGCTGAAGTATAACCAGGGCTTTATTAAGTCGGTTATGAAAAAGCTGAGCAACGAACGTTTCGTAAACAATGCCCCTGAAAAGGTTGTTGCAATGGAACGTAAGAAGCAAGCCGATGCTGAAGCGAAAATTAAAGTGATCGAAGAACAGATCGTTGCTTTGAAAGGATAAGATTTATCTTTTATATATTTTGAAAAGGCTGACCGTTGGGTCAGCCTTTTTTGTGTTATAGAACTGTGTTATTATGGATATGGTAATATAGGCTAAGATGTCTGATTTTATCATATGATTGGTGAATGTGTTGAAAATGAGAGCGGATAACTTTTGTGATTAATCAATAAAAATTATTAACTTTATAAAAAGCAGTGGTCTCATTACTCTTTTCATTCACCAATTTTTAGCCAAAATGAAGCGGATAGTAGCAGTAATTTGTAGTCTGATTATTGCATTTGGTCAGGTTACAGCACAGGATGAAGGTCTTTTAAATTCTAATTTCGGAACCTTTAGTCCATATGGGGGGAATACTAACATTGGCCTGGGAACGGTTCCTTTACCCGGCGTTAAACTTTCATTGAGTCAAGCTACTGATCAGGATTGGTTCAGGCTTGTTTCACATAATTCGACACTGGAAGGTAGTTGGAGGTTCAAAAACTCCACAAGTGGGATTGATTTAAACTTGGGATTTCAACATGCTGCAAGTGGGGATAATAATTGGAATCTGACTCTGACTCCTTTTGCAAAAGTTGGTATTAATGACGATAAGCCCGAGTCCAATCTTCAGGTAAATGGTACTGTGCAATTTCATGTTAATAAGAAGGTCAACTTCTTAGTTCGGAATAAAGAAGTCTTTATAGGGCAGCCGGGGCATAAAACGGATCTGTTTGTTAATGGGTACATTAGTGCTAATCAAGTTGAAGTCAGACCTGATTCGTGGTCAGATTTTGTGTTTGAAAAGGAGTTTAAATTGAGGTCCTTACCTGATTTGGAGAATTATATTAAACGAAATGGTCATTTGCCAGATTTGCCTTCTGAGAAGCAGGTGTTAGAGCAGGGAATTGAATTAGGAGAGATGAATCGTCTATTAGTTCAAAAAGTTGAAGAACTTACCTTGTATGTCATTAGGCTACAACAGCAAAACGAAGAACTGTATCTACAGCTTCAGGAGTTGAGAGATTCAGGAAGTTTCAGATCCGAAAAATGAGAAACATATTGGTCATATCGTTCATTCTTTTAATGCTCACTATTCGTGCATACGCCGAAGAAGTGGGGATTCGCAAAGAAAGTGTTTCTGTTCATGGTGGATTGTACTTCGATATGTATGAAGCCCCTCGAATTAGTTCAAATTCAATATTAAGTCTAGCGTTAGATTACAAATACGGGTTATTACATTTTAATAATAGGGTAATTCGGGGAGGGGGTGGAGTAGGAGTGATGAAAAGTCGATTTGAAGATATTGTGCAATGGCAACCCCGATTGGAATTATCTGTCGATCTTGTGAGTCGTGTTAAACCGAAGAGTTTTTTTTATGGTATTTGTTCCGAGTTTTGGCTAAATCGAAATATTTTCGTTTTTTTTTCAAGTGGATATATGTGTAAAATAACTGATGCCATTTCAGTTGATATGCAATTCAAGCCGACTATTTGGCAAAGTTTTATCAATGATGAAGATAGGGTTAATAAGTGGTTATGGGTTAAGGGAACTATGGTGCTTAATTTCCAGGTAGGTATTAGCTATAATTTCTAAACAATTAAGGTATGAGAAGCGGTGTAATATTTATTGGGCTTTTTTTGATCTGTACAACATATCTGTTCTCTCAGCAATACCTTGGTAATTTCACGATTCGACATCAGAAATGTGATCGATATAGTCAGGATAATAGTAAGTTGAAAAAGGAAACAAACCGCTCCAACACAATTTTCAGAAACCTGGAATTTGATCTTTTATTTGATGAAGGCTGTAAGTATATTTATTCAGATGCTACACATCAAATGGATTGTCAAAAACTTATAAAATTGTGTACTGGTCAGAATGGCGAAACTAAAAACAGTATACGTATAGGCTGGTATTGGAATGATAAGAAGGAAAAGGTTGAGTTAGCATTCTATGGACATTTTAATCATCTAGAAGGAATTTGGGGAGACTCACCAGGTCGAGAACTATCTTTTCTGAACTATGCTGTACAACCTGGTGAGTGGGTACATGTTAAGATGGCATTGGGAAAGAAAGGGATGTTCATGAGTATCGATGATCAGGCCGTTATAGTTAGCAGGAATATTTTTTCATGGTCTCCTCTACCAGAAGGCGAAACAACATATTTGAGGGCGAGTTCATATTTTGAAAATCGTGATCCTGAAAACATGTTTTGTAAGGGAGCTTTGAATGATATGGAATTTCATGTAGCCAACTTAGTAATTGATAATCCTGAATTTGAATGGCATGGAGGGGTTTGCGATTACACGGCAGAGAACATCATTTTTATGAACTCACACTTTAACTATGTCGACCAGGGGCCATATACATATCATGCCTTGAGGCAAATTATGTGTTCCAATCGATCAGCTTCCAGGGTTTCACGCTTACCATTTGAACAGCCTTTTACAGTTGTTGAACCTATGATGGATGTAAGTTTTTCAGCAGGTGAATCCATTCTCCTTAAGAACTGGTTTCTGGCAAAAGAAGGAGCTTATTTTTCAGCTCGGATTGATCAAGAAGATAAAGCTAAAAATGTAGATGTGGGTTTGTTGTCTGAAGCACTGCGGCCAGAGATTTGTTGCAAGGCAGATTATGCTTCTGTTTGGTACTTAGAATTGTATAAGGATATTGACTATAAATATCCGGTTTTTTCTGATGAAGTAAAGTTTTCCGATGGAGAGGCTTGTATTACATTAGCTCGCTTTTTTGACAGTGGCGTTCTGGATACTTCCTCTAGGTATTACGGTATAAGTACCATACAAGGCTATTGCTCTAATGTTACATTGCACCATATTTTAAAACCTGAGAGTGAAACTGATTATGGGGTAAAGCATCTGGAAGGTGGATTAGAGTCAAATATAATTCTGTTTCCTAATCCTTCAAGAGGAGCATTTTACTTGGATGATCTTGGAGGGAATGATCTCATATGTGTTAATGTATATTCTTTGAATGGTGTTAAGCTTGAGTCTGTGTATTTCATGGAGGGTAAAACGCAAAGGCTTGATATTTCTCATATGGCAAAAGGCGTTTATATTCTTGAAATCGTTTGTTTGGGTGAAGTTGCAATTAAGCGGTTGGTTTTACAATAAAAAGAAAGCCCCCGATGAAGAATCGAGGGCCTGATATGGTTGAATGATTTCTAATCATTATGAATCAATATTGGCATATTTGGCATTCTGTTCAATAAATTCTCGACGAGGAGGAACTTCATCACCCATTAGCATTGAGAATACACGGTCAGCCTCAGTCGCATTGTCAATAGTAACCTGACGAAGAGTACGTGTTGTGGGGTTCATGGTTGTGTCCCATAGTTGTTCTGCGTTCATTTCACCAAGACCCTTATAACGTTGGATGTGAACTGACTTTTCACCGCCGGATCCAGCCATTCGTGCTACCGTAGCTTCTCGCTCCTCTTCATTCCAGCAGTATTGCTGATCTTTCCCCTTCTTAATCAGGTAAAGAGGAGGAGTTGCTATATAGATATATCCGTTCTCAATCATCTCTTTCATATAGCGGAAGAAGAATGTAAGAATCAATGTTGCAATGTGGCTTCCGTCCACATCGGCATCCGTCATGATGATGATCTTGTGATAACGAAGCCTTTCCATGTTTAAAGCTTTGGAGTCTTCCTCTGTTCCGATGGAAATACCCATTGCTGTAAACATTGTTTTGATTTCTTCATTTTCAAAAATCTTATGCGGCATGGCTTTCTCAACATTCAGGATTTTACCCCTCAATGGTAAGATTGCCTGGAACAACCTGTCGCGGCCCTGCTTTGCAGTACCACCCGCCGAGTCTCCCTCCACAAGGTATACCTCGCATTTTGCAGGATCTTTCTCAGAGCAGTCGGATAGCTTACCAGGAAGTCCTGTTGCAGAGAGTACGTTTTTACGTTGGACCATTTCCCGGGCTCTTCTGGCAGCATGGCGTGCTGTAGCTGCCAGGATTACCTTTTCAACAATAATCTTGGCTTCTTTTGGGTGTTCTTCAAGATAGTTGTTCAGAAGTTCACTAACCAATTGGTCAACGGCTCCCATAACTTCACTGTTACCCAACTTAGTTTTTGTCTGCCCTTCGAATTGAGGTTCTTGTACTTTAACCGAGATAATAGCTGTTAAGCCTTCACGAAAGTCATCACCACTAATATCAAATTTCAGTTTAGCCAGCATGCCCGACTTTTCAGCATATCCTTTCAGTGTACGTGTTAAGCCTCTACGGAAACCTGAAAGGTGAGTACCTCCTTCATGAGTGTTAATGTTGTTAACATAGGAATGGATGTTTTCCGAGAATGACGTGTTGTATTGCATTGCAATCTCAACAGGGATGTCATTCTTTTCACCTTCCATCGCCATTGCATCTGGCATTAATTTTTCTCTTGTAGCATCCAGGTAGTCGATAAAATCTGACAGGCCTCTTTCTGAAAAGAATTCAGCTTTTGGCGATTCATTATTCTCATCTTTTTCACGATGATCAGTGAGGCTTAATTTGATGCCTTTGTTCAAAAAAGCAAGTTCTCTCAAACGTGTCGAAAGAATGTTGAAGTCATAGGTGGTCACGTTAAAGATAGATTCATCAGGTTTGAAAGTTACAATTGTACCTCTCTTATCTGTTTCACCAATTTCTTTAACCGCATATAAAGGCTTACCTATGCTGTATTCTTGTTGGTATATCTTTCCATTGCGATGAACATTTACACATACAAGTGTTGAAAGTGCATTCACACATGAAACTCCAACTCCGTGCAAACCTCCGGATACTTTGTAACTACCTTTGTCGAACTTACCACCGGCATGTAGGACAGTCATAACAACCTCTAAAGCCGATTTTTTTTCCTTTTCATGATAGTCAACTGGAATACCACGACCATTATCAGTAACTGTAATGGAATTATCTTCGTTTATTTCTACGGTAATTGTATCGCAATGACCTGCTAATGCCTCATCAATAGAGTTATCAACAACCTCATATACCAAGTGGTGTAGCCCTTTTGTTCCGACGTCACCAATATACATCGCAGGTCTTTTTCTAACTGCTTCCAGACCTTCTAATACCTGGATGTTATCTGCACCGTACGATTGTTTGTTTTCATTCCCTAATTCACTCATAATCAGTATATTAAATACTTGTAGCCAAGCTATGGCAAATCTAGTTAATTTTTGGGAAATAACCTACTTTTTATATGTTGGATTCAACTCAAATTATTAACATCTTGTCAAGAATGAGAGATTCATAAGTAGGTGGAAAACAATGGTGTATGAGGTCGGGTTTAGTGAATGTGTGTGTTGTTTGAAAAGCAGGTTGCTATAAAGGAAAATGGTTAGCTTTATTAGGTCGCTAAATCTATCTTATGTTATTATTAAAAAAGGCCCCGAAGGGCCTTTGTATTGTGAATGTTTTTTAGTACTGTTCTAGAATGAATATTTTACGCCACTTATAATGTTCAATTTATAAGAAGGATAATCGACCCAGTTGTAATAACGTGAACCTAGAATGTTATTTACACGGATAAAAGCACCCAGATTCTCGTTGTAATCATAATCAAGACCAATATTTGCGTCGATGATACCATCAAGTTCTATTGCGTTAGATTCTTCAGTGGTGGCTGAATAGTCTTGGCCCCATCTCTTGCCACACATGAATATGCCTGCATGTGCCTCAAATTGATCCAGGAATTTGTAGCTTAAATCCAGATTTGCATCATACTGTGGTTTGTACCAGGCATGGTCAAGTTTGTCCAGTTTGTAGTCGTAATAATTACCGGCAATCATCATTTTGAATTTATCCTTGATGTCTATACTCATGTCGGCATGTATTCTCATGATTTGTCCATTGTCTGTTGTGTAAGTGAACATGCTGTGTGGTTCGTTGATGCTATCTTTTTCAAAGAAAATCATATCATCTACGTTGGAATTGTAGATGCCAATATTCATATCGAAAGCTTTACCAATACTGGCCGAGATGCCACCGTAGGCTTCAAATTTGTAGTTGGTGAATCCTACTGGTATTGTAGGGTTGATATAAGGATTTTCCTCCATCAAACTACGATAACCATTGCGATAATGTTTACCTGAAAGACCTCCGAATATTGTTAAATGTTCAGGAACTATGTGAATTTTTATATCGAGTACTGGGTAAAAATATGGCTTTACCTCTGAAGTAGAATCTCCTTGAATCTTGTTCGGAACTACCGTGGTTTTGAAACCCAGCTTTACATCGTAGTGCGTAAAAGATGTGGACATATATGGGGCAATATCAAAGATCATTGCGTTGTATGCAATAAGACTATCTCCTGAATTGTAATAATCAAAACCCAAGTCAACACCAAAATTCTGATTTTTCAATGATTTCAGCCAATCAACGTAATGGTTGAAATTGGCATCAAGAAAATAATGGTTTTCTGCCGATTGAAATTTATCATACAGATGATGGAAGCCTGTATTGAAACTATGGTTTAACTTGTCTTTGGATGTGTACATCGATTTCCCTGAAGCTTTTGCTTCAAGAAGAACAAATCGTTGGCGGTATAACTCTTCATTTTGAGCCGTATCATTATCTGGAAATAAACTTGGTTCGAATCCATAGAAATGAACAACATCTCTGTTAAATCGGATATCACCCTTTAATACGTATTGCTTCCAAAATCTGGTACCTGATAGTTCAACCAGATTTTCACTATTAGAAGGATCACCGTAGTCATCAATTTTCCCACTTGATGCCAGATGTTTTGCATGAACTCCTAAAGCATATTTTTCGTTTTGTAATGAGTTTGAAAAAAATTCCATGTAGGTTGTAGAATAATTTCCAGCTCCCACACGAATCTGATTCCTTTGAAGATTTTCATGGCTCTTTCGTTCCCTGAATTTTGCCAATTTTATCTGTTCCAATTCAACCTCAGTATCAATCTTTCTTGAGATGATGTTGTATTCCATGGGTTGCCGCTCAACTTTCTGGGAATTTATTTTTGGGCTGAAATTGATTTTTACAGCATCCGAAATACTGGGTTGGTAGGGTGCAATTACCACTACCGAATCGTTTTGCGCCAAAGCCATTCCGGCCTGCAATGTAAGCGCTATAATGAGTGTTTTTAGAATTGTCTTCATATGAGGGGATTTTTAGAATTCATTTTCATTTACTTCAGGTTTTGCTTCAGGCTCTATATCCTTTTTAGCTTCCTGTTCAATAATTTGATCCTTTTTCATTTGAGCCAATCTTACCAGATCAGCACCTTCGTAGTTATCTATTATACTTTGAAGGGTCTCTTTTGCCTGGAAAATATTATCATCCTTCAAATAAACATCAGAAAGTAATATAAAACTCTTAGCAACCCAATAGTCGTAGGCAGCATATTTGTCCACCAATTCAAAAATATGTTTTTCACAGGATTCAAGCTTGTTGGAGTCAAAATCAATCCAGGCCACGTAGTATTTGGCTTCAGCACCCAGAGTAGAAGAGGATTTCTCCAATACAATTTTGAACTCTTTATCAGCCTGTGCGTAGTCATGAAGAGCAAGAGCTGATTTAGCTATTATTGAACGGGCTTCTACTTCTTGTTTTTCATCAAGTTTTGAGCTTGATAAATACTTATGAGCTGAAGTAATTGCATCTTTGAAATTTTTCAGCTGGTGGTTGCAGTACATTTGTCCACTCAAAGAACTTTTCAGGTTATCTTTATTCTCTGCAACCTGTTCAAGACGAACAAACTGTTCTAAAGCTTCAGTGTATTTCTTCTCTTTTAGTAGAATTGCTGAAGCTTTAAATAACGATGTTTCTGTGAAACGGTTGTTGGGGTTTTTCAGAACCAGATTATAGGATTCCAAAGCCTCAGGAAACTTCTTATTTCTAAAATCAATCTCAGCTTTATAGAAATGTGCATTCATGGCAAAAGCTCCTTCGGGAAACTTGTAAAGATAGGATTCAAGGGAGTTTCTTCCTTGTTCCCAATTGCCATTCATATACTGGTTTTCTGCAGCAATATACATCAGAGAATCTTGTTCTGTAGCAGTCACATTTCCTTTTGAAACAGAATTCACATAAGCAAAATAATCATCAACCTTGTTCATTTCCACATACACATTGCGGATGCTGTTAAGAGCCTGCTTCGATTCTTTGGTGCCGGGATATTTTTCTACAACTTGTTTCAAGGTGTTTAATGCAAGTTCATTTTGCATTAGGTCGTAATAAACCAAGCCAGTTTTAAGCATGGCTTGTGGGACGTAACTCGAATTTGGATGTTTGTTGATCACATTTTTAAAATGCGTTACTGCCTTTTCATTATTGTTGATCAGCAAGTAGCTTAAACCACATTCAAATTCAGCATCATCGGCATAAGTTGAACGGGAATATGAAGTTAGCAAACGGTTCATTTCCGCAATTTTTCCTCTGAAATTCCCCTGACCACCTACAGCCAATGCTTTTTGGTAGATTGCATAGTCGGCATCTGCTCCTCGAGAGTTTATGGCTTTGTCATAATATGAAATTGCCAGATCGTATTGTTTATTTACAAAATAGCAATCGCCTAATCGACATAAAGCATCACTTGTTAATTGCTTTTCACGATCTTTTGATCCGGCAACATATTTTCTGAAAGACACTATGGCATCGCTGTATTGCTTCTGTTGGAAATGTGCATACGCTTTTCCGTAATAAGCTCTAGGGAAAGCTTTAAGGTTATACGCACCAGGTTTCTCAAGGAACTTGCCAAAATATGATGCGGCTTCCCTGTGTGATTTCAATTGATAATAGCTTTCTGCAATCCAATAGTAACTCAGGGCATTAATATTTCTGTCGTAATTATAATCCTGAGATTTCTTTAATGTAGAAATGGCTTCATGGAAATTGTTGTCATTATACAATTCCAATCCTCGGTTAAAAGCAATCTTCTGATATGCCTCTTTTAATTTTCTGTTCTTAACCGAGATATTATCAAATGAGGCTAAGGCTTTCTTGTAATCATTTGTCGACATAAAAATATCAACCAAATATGATCGGGCAACATCTGCTCTGCTTGAGTTTGGGTATACGTTGATATATTCCTGAATGGCATCAACGGCATTGGTATACAAACCATCAATATTTTCGTAAGCAAGTTTTGCATAATTAAAAAGAGCATCCTCTTTAATTTCCTGCTCAAAATCATATTGATAAGCCTTCATGAACGAATTACTTGCAAATCGTTTTTGGCTGGTTTGAATATAACACATCCCCAGGTGATAATGTGCATTTTGAGCCAGAGCATCATTTCCATCAGCAGCATACTCAAACTGCTTCATAGCCTGTTCAAACATGTTGTTATGATAATAGATGTATCCTAATTGGTAATGATTTTCACGACTTACCCGACCCCGAGATAAAGTATGATAGCTTTCCAGATACGGAAGTGCATTTGTTAAATCTCCGGTACGATAATATGATTCTCCGATTAATCGGGAGAGCTCAGCTTTTTGGTCCCGGGGAGCTTTTTTTATGTATGGAGAGGCAATCTCTATCAGGTCGGTGTAGCGTTCCTGTGTGAAGTACGACTGAATGATGTAGATCGTAACATGCTTAGCATATTTCCTCGAATCTTTCAGTTGTTCAAATCCTTCGAGAGCGATACTGTGATTACCCTTTTCGTACTGAAGATGAGAATAGAAATACAAAGCATCTTCCTGATAGTCGGAAGGGATGTCTTTGATTTCGTTAAATGCCATTTCAGCATCTTCCCAGTCTTTCTTCTTTAGATGACAATATCCTTTTTTAAAGTAATATTGCGTAATCTCATGATTGCTTAAGTCACTCAGATCAGCCTTTTTGTAATACTTCAAAGCATTACTGTAACTTTTTTGATTAAACTGATGATTAGCCAAATGAAAATACATTTTCTGTGTCTTGGTATGTTGAGGATTATCACGTAAATAATCCTCCAGCAAGACTTCGGCATTTCCATTATCCAGTTTTAGAGCACACATCGCCCGATAATACTCGGCCTCGCTGCTTTTGAAATCTGGTAATGTTTCCCGATTTTCCAGAATTTCATCGAAAGCCAGCCGCGCGGCTCCGTATTTCTTGTCTTCAAAAAGTTCTACGGCTAATTTAAACTTGTTTTCAACCTGTTGGTTTGAGGATATTCGTTGAGCTTTTAATGGAGTTTTTACAATAAAAGCCAATAAAACCATTAAGGCTAAAGTCCTAAATATTCCCATGATGTTTATCGAATTTTGATTCAAAAATACTTTGTTTCAGAAAGTAAGGTGTTCCCCATGCAAATAGTTATTAACAACTTCACTTGAAAAACTAACGGTAAATTAGGTGGAATATTTTTCTGATTTGTTAAAAGAGTTTTATCTTCTGGTTTAGAGAAGGTTTGCTGTGAGATTCCATCCAGGTTATCCTGGTGAAATTATTAAGATGCAGGCAACCTTGAATTGTTTGAAATCGTCTACAAAGTAATGTTAAATTTTTGGTTTGTCAGGACATTGGAAAAGCTATGAGTTTATGAAAAGAAAAATGAATTTAGTGAAAAAAGCCTGCCTGTTATTATTCTTAGGAGTTGCAGGGGCATGTACAGAAGATGTTGAGATTGAATTGCCAGAAGTTGACCGGCGGATGGCTGTGTTTTCTGTTGTTTCGCCTGATAAATCTGTAAGTACATATTTGTCGTATTCCCAACCGATTACTCAATCGATGGGATATGGAGATCGAAACTGGATTTCTAATGCCATAATTAATATTCGTTCTGAATCTGATGTGCAGGTTGACCTGGATTCTAGTAGTCCTGGATCGTATACAGGTGAATTGCCTGTTGTAGAAAACATAAAGTATACACTTGAAGCAAGTCATTCGGCTTTTGAAACCATTATTGCAACTACGACTATTCCGGCCGAGGTGCCTGTACTTGCAATTGATACAGCAACCGAAACTGTCACTTCTGATATGGAGGTTGAAAGACGTTTGTTAACACGAATCAAATTTAAAGATCCGGCTGATGTTAAGAATTATTATATGCTTTCGAAACATTTTGTATGGGATGAGAATTCTGGTGAAACCATGGAATATATCGATAGTCATATGACTGATTATGGAGTTGTTAACGCTATGGGAGCGATTGTCTTTTCTGATGATTTTTTCAATGGGAAGGAATTTACCATAAAATATTCAGGCAATGACTATGATGGGGGTGAAGGATTTGATGGAGGTGATTCCTATGTGTATTTCACTTCGATTGATGAAAATCTCTATAAGTATATTGTGAGTGTATATAATCATTCTGAAGGAGATGAAATAGAGTTTTTTATGGAACCCATTCAGGTTTATTCCAATGTAGAGAACGGATTGGGCGTTTTCGGCAGTTACAATTCAAAAAAGTATTCAGTTCAGTTTTAATTCAAAGTTATGAGATTATTAAAAATAATATTCCTTGGGTTATTAACTCTACTGAGTTTTCAAGGTTATACACAAAATGTAACCATCAGTGGATTTGTAACGGATCAAAGTTCCAATGAGCGCCTAATTGGAGTTAATGTTTTTGAGAAAACAACCTATAAAGGTGTTGCATCTAACCTTTATGGCTTTTATAGCATTACTCTTCCCATGGGAAAACATCGGGTAGTATATTCCTATGTGGGGTACTCTCCCATGGAGATGTCTGTAGATTTGTTGAAAGATACTGTAGTTAATGTGCAGCTTGTTCCGTTCCTCGAGCTTGAAGGTGTTGAAATCACCGCTCATTCGGCAGAGGAGGCAGTGCGAAGTTCTCAGATGGGTTTAACTCATATTCCTGTACAAACCATTAAGTCTCTCCCTGTATTTATGGGAGAACCGGATGTTATAAAAGCAATTCAATTATTACCAGGTGTTCAGTCGGGTAGTGAAGGTAGTAGTGGTATGTATGTACGGGGTGGTGGCCCGGATCAAAACCTGATATTACTTGATGGTGTGCCTGTTTATAATGTGAATCACTTGTTTGGTTTTTTCTCAGTCTTTAACCCTGATGCAATCAATTCAGTGACTTTAATAAAAGGAGGATTCCCTGCAAGGTATGGAGGGCGCTTGTCTTCTGTTCTGGATATTCGACTAAAAGAAGGTAATCAGAACCAGTTTAAGGGTACTGCAAGTGTTGGGCTTATTGCGTCCAGAGCAACTGTTGAAGGGCCGATAAAAAATGGAAAAGGCAGTTTTATTGTTTCTGGGCGGCGTACTTATGTAGATGTACTTACTCAACCTATTATCATGTTAGCGGCAGCCCAACAGGGGCTTGATAAATTGAGGGTTGGTTATTATTTCTATGATCTGAATGGAAAGGCAAATTACAAGTTGTCGGAGAAGAGTCACATATATTTAAGTTCTTATCTGGGACGTGATAAATTCTATACTAGAATTAAAGAAACTGGTGATCGTGCCTATAATGATTACTCCGATTTTGAAACAAGTATGAAATTGGGCTGGGGGAATATAACGACTGCTTTGCGTTGGAATTACTTGATTAATGATAAATTATTTTGCAACACTACAGCAACATTTAGTAATTACAAATTCAGAACAGGGGTTTCATTTGCAGAATCCTATATGCCTAATGCAGGTGTTGGATATGATAGTGAATACGGTTTTGAATATAATTCAGGAATCAGGGATTGGGGCTTGAGAAGTGATTTTGATTATTCTCCAATTCCTGATCATCAGATAAAATTTGGACTCAATGCTGTAAATCATCGATATAATCCCGGAGTGAATGTTCTCGAAATTTCAGAGTCAAGTACGAAAATTGATACCACTTTTGGAAATACGGCAATTAATAGTCTTGAAACAAATATTTATATTGAGGATGATTTTGAGTTTGGTGGAATGTTTAAATCAAACCTGGGGCTACATTATTCAACATTTACCGTGAGGAAGAGTTTCTACCACTCTTTGCAACCGCGTATGTCAATCCGAGCGATGTTGAGTGATCGATGGTCAGTAAAAGGTGCATTTTCACAGATGAATCAGTATTTACACCTGCTGTCGAATTCCACCATGGGATTGCCTACAGATTTGTGGGTGCCGGTTACAGATATTGTAAAACCGATGAAGTCGATCCAATATGCATTGGGTGCCTACTATAAAGTGACAGAAGGGATTCACTTCAGTGTGGAAGGCTATTACAAGGACATGCAAAATGTTTTGGAATACAAGGAAGGGGCAAGTTACCTTTCTTTGAAGAATGATTGGGAGCAGAAAATAGAACAAGGTGATGGGTGGTCATATGGCTTGGAGTTTCTTCTGAAAAAAGACGACGGTAATACCCGGGGGTGGATTGGTTACACCTTATCGTGGACAGACAGGCGTTTTGCAGGAATAAGTAATGGTGCAGTATTTCCATATCGTTACGATCGCAGGAATGATATAGGGATTGTTGTTACGCATAAATTTTCTGATGCATTTGATATTGGGGCAACCTGGGTTTATGGAACCGGGTATGCATTTACCTTGCCATTGGAACAGTATTGGATGCCTGCGGCCTATGATCTTATTCCTTCTATATTGGGGAATATGATAGGACAGTTTCAGGGTGTAGAGCATTTTGAATATCGAAACAATTACCGCATGCCTGCATTTCATCGAATGGATATTGGTTTTAATCTGAGAAAGGATATTAAGTATGGAAAGCGAACATGGAGTTTTGGTTTGTATAATGCATATGGGCGTAAAAATACTTTTTTCATGATGCTGGAACCTGATGCTTATTTTGAGGGTGGAAAAACGAAGCTCATTAATGTGAGTTTGCTTCCGGTCCCAATACCTTTTGTTTCATACAAATTGGAGATATAGATTATTAGCTCCCTGAGGTTTCTTTTTCAGGGAGTTTTTATTTTATTCATTGCGCTTATTTTTTTTAATTAGGGAATTCTTAGCTTTGTTAGATCAAACCAACGTACCATGAAAGTATCTGTTAATATAACAAGGCAAATAGCCGCTGTTTTATTTGTTTTCTCTTTTATTTCCCAATCGTTTGCTCAACATGATTTAAGAGGTGTTGTTTATAATCAGAAAACTGGAATTTCAATAGGACAAGCTCATATTCATATTTATGAGTTGGATCAGATTACAATTAGTGATCGTGATGGTTATTTTGTGTTTGAAAATATTACCCCGGGGTTTTACACCCTAATAGTTTCCCATGTTTCGTGTGATCAGAAGGTTGAAACTATTGAGTTTACAGGAGCACAAGAGGACCGGATTCAACTTGAGTTAAATGAAAAATCCAATCTGTTGCAACCCGTTGAGATAATAAGTTGGTATCGTGATTCGGATATCATACCAAAAACCAAAATGGAGTCGAGGCAGATTGTAAGGATGCCAGCTCGCGATATTGCTGAAGTGGTTCGTCATGCAACAAATGTTTCGGGAGTTAAAAAGGGTGCCGTTTCAATGGATCCGGTTATTCGTGGATTCAGGTCTTCACAGTTAAATATTCAGATCGATAATGGGCAACGGATTGAAGGAGGCTGCCCCAATCGTATGGATCCAACTTTCTCTCATGTGGATATAAGTCAGGTTGAGGAAATTGAAATAATAAAAGGCCCATATGCCTTGCAGTATGGACCTATGCTTGGTGGTACTGTGCGCTTAAAAACCATTAAACCCAGGTTTTATGATCGACCTCAGATTCATGTCGAAGCCTCCAAAGGATATGAATCGAACTGGAATGGGAATAAAGAGCATATTAATGTTTATGGAGGTGGTAATTCGTTGTATTTCAGTTTAGCGGCTGGTCGTAAAGATTATGGGAATTATATCGATGGAAGGGGAGAAGAAGTAAACGCCTCTTTTAACAAACACTACCTAAATGGTGAATTTGGTGGCCAGATAAATAACCAACACTATTTGTTCTATAATTTTAATTATGCCTTGGCTGAAAATATTGACTTTCCAGTCTTGCCTATGGATGAAAGGGAAGATATCACAAAATTACAAAGTGTTGAATACAAATATCTGGGGAAAGGTTTTGTTCAGAATGTGGATTTTAAAGCGTATGTTTCAGAAGTAGATCATACAATGGATAATAAGCAACGTCCGTTTTCAGATACGGTCGTAGCGGTTTCTAAAATAGTTGCTGAGGTGCAGGGTGCCCGAATGGATGTAAAACTCAACATGGGAATACTAAAGCCAGAAATTGGGCTGGATTTTGAATATACTCAGAAGGATGGTGATCGGAATAAACATATGATTCTGCAGCCAGGTCTGCCTATCAAAAATGAAATTTTATGGAATCAGGCTTATATTAGGAACACAGGTTTATTTTTCAAACTCGAGAAGAAGTACAAGAAATTGAAATGGATGCTTGCATTGCGTGGGGATCTTAATCAGGCCGGATCGGATTCTATTAAAATAATGCATCCAATGGTGGGAGAAATTTATTATAAGGATGCTGATTCAACCCAGTCTATTCATCGGAATTTCAGTGTTTCTTTTGGGGCTACTTATAGAATTCTGGAAAATCTGAAATTCACATTAGCTGGAGGAAGAAGTATGAGGAGCCCTGATATGACAGAGCGCTTCATTGTGTTGCTTCCAATCGGTTACGATCGTTTTGATTATATCGGTAATCCTGATCTGAAACCGGAGATTAATAATCAAATTGATCTGACTATGGATTGTTCTTTTGATAAATTTGGACGGGTCAAACTGAATGGATTTTATAGTCTGGTTCAGAATTATATATTGGGAGAACGTATTTCTCCTTCGTTACAGAAGCCTTTGACCAGAGATGTTCTTGGGGTAAAGCGTTTTGTAAATCATGATCTGGTATTGTTATCCGGTGCAGAGTTTCAATTTACCTCCGCCGAGTTTTATCATTTCCAGACAGGCGTGCAAATGTCGATGACTTATGGTGTTGTTCCTGAAGTAGAAAAGTATATTGTGAATGATGCAAATCAGGTGACTGGCGTAGCAATGGTTGAAAATGATGCACTCGCTGAAATACCTCCTTTCGAAAGTAATATCTGGATGCAACATACATTGGAGAACGGGAAGTTGCAAAATCGTATTTGGCTACGTGTTGTAGCAGCTCAAAAGCACGTGAGTCAGTCCTGTTATGAGGAAACGACTCCGGCTTTCTGGGTGTTTAATTATGATGTTACATACTCTGTTAATAAATATGCGGAATTGATTGCAGGGGTGAATAATGTTTTTGATCAGGCATATTATGAACATCTGAACAGAAATATTCTGGGAAGTACACGTCCCTTGTATGAAGTTGGGAGATCATTTTATGTGTCCTTAAAGTTAAAGTTGTAAACCATTTGAGCCTTTTATTCATCTTATTATTAAAGCCATGAAAAAGTTTTTATTTCAAATAGTTATTCTGCTTACACTTTGGTCGTGTAATCGCCAGAAAACGGAAGTGGTTGTGGCCTACACGATCCAAAATGCATCCTCAGAAGTGATGCTGGAATTTTATAACGAATTGCAGGAAATACAGGAACATACGCTTGATATGCAAAGTACCGAGGATAAATGGGAATATGAATTCGTCGCCTTTCCTGGTGATATAGTCCATTTAAACGCAGTTTATTTTGATACCTTGTGCGGTATAAAAGCCTCCATCTTATTAGATGGGAAAATCTATAAAGCCAAAGAATCTTATAATGATCCTGGGCGTAATGTTGTGGTAGCTGGTGTAGTTCCATTTGATGATGAATAATTGGATTCAGGTTGTTGTAAAAAGAAAATGCAATATGGGAAATAAAGGGAGGACGTTTGTTGTGCTGAGTTCGTTGTTTTTAATTTTTCTATGTGTGAACGCTTGTAAGAAAGATGAAGAAAAGACGAATTCAGGAAAAATAGTTTTCGAATTTAAACATCGGGTTGATGGAGATGTTTTAGAAGTAGATCGGTTAAATTACACGGACTATGCTGGTTATAAATATCTGATTAATGAAATCCAGTATTTTATTTCGAAGGTGAAACTTTATAAATCGGATGGGACTGTTAATGAAATTAATGAATGGAAATCGATTCATTATGTAGATACAGATATAGAAGATACTCAAAAGTGGGAAGTTTTTGATGAGATAATACCTGGATTATATGATTCCATTAGTTTCGTTTTTGGAATAGATAGTGCATCCAATGAATCATATATGTATGCAAATCCACCTGAAAATAACATGTTTTGGCCGGATAATCTGGGGGGAGGTTATCATTATCTGAAGTGTAACGGGAAGTACCAAGACCCTCCAACTCTGAGGTTACTGCCTTTTAATATGCATCTTGGAATAGGCCAGATTTATGCTACTGATACTATTAACGTAAATCAAATAACCGGCTTTATACATAATTATTTCACCGTTTCTCTTCCTGGATCATCATTTGAAATTAAAAATGAAGAAACTAAATTGTTCTCAATTGTAATGAATATTGAACAATGGTTTAAAGATCCGCATGTTTATGATCATAAAGAATACGGATCATATATCATGCAAACCCAGGAGGCGATGAATATTGTTAAAGAAAATGGGCATAATGTTTTTAGCTTTGAGAGGAATTAGTGTGGAGGTTCATTGTGAGAAAAGAAAAAGAGCAAAAAAATAGAATGTTTAATCAATTGATAGCTTGGTGCAGCGTGCTGATGATTGTGGTATTGGGAGTAGCTTCCTGTAAAAAAAACACAGAAACGCCTGTCATTGTAACTCCGCATGAAATTGAGATACCTTATTTATTTCCAACCCAATTAAACATCCCTGAAAATAATCCTTTGACGAAAGAAGGGATTATGCTGGGGCGTTATTTGTTTTATGATGGTCGTCTTTCTGGACGCACCCATCCTGATTCGTTAATGAGTTGTGCGAGTTGTCACCTTCAGAAGAATGCTTTCGAGTGTGGAATTGATCATCCACTGTACGAAGGTGGGCATCCACATGGTATGCATGGAAAGAAGACGCCTCATGTAATGTTGCCATTAACCAATCTGGTATTTAATAATAATGGCTTTTTGTGGAATGGTAAAATCTATAGTGAAAACCCAGATGCCAGATTTCGTAATATAGAAGATCTTGTTTGGATGGGTGTTTTAGCTGAGCACGAAATGGCTGGTGATACAAATCGGGTAAAGGTATTATTTAATAGTTTGCCTGAGTATAGAGAGTTGTTCCGTGAAGCATTTGGTGAAGATGAAGTTTCCTTTGAATTGATAAGTAGAGCGATTGCTCAATTTGTGAGGGTTTTGATATCTTCTAATTCCAGGTTTGATCAGTATATACGTGGTGAATATCAGATGACAAGCTCAGAGCTAAATGGCTATAATTTATTTATGACGGAAGAAGGAGCTGATTGTTTTCATTGCCACGGAGGGACAGGTAATATATTATTTACTACAAATTTATTTTATAATAACGGAAAAGATTCTATATTTACCGGAGAGTTTTCTCAAGCTGGAGATCGTTATCACATTTCTGGTGATGAAAATGATCGTGGGGCTTATAAGGCCACCACACTGCGAAATATTGAGTTGACCGGGCCGTATATGCATGATGGTAGGTATAAAACACTTGATGAAGTGATTGATTTTTATTCACACCATGTCTTATATTCTCCTTATGTTAACTCGTTGATGCACCATGTTGATGAGGGAGGTGTGCAGTTAACCCCAAAAGAAAAAGCCGACTTGAAAGCCTTTCTTCTCACTCTGACGGATGAATCTTTTATTAATAACCCGTCTTTTGCAAGACCGCAGCATTTTCCTGACGAGAACTAACTGCAAGAATCAAAGATTGCTCAGCGAAAACCATTTATATTAGAGCAAAGGTGTTAGTTATTATATGCTAATTATGGGTAGTACAAAAAATAGTTTAATTTCATTTAATGGTGAAGACTGGAAACGTGTATGGTTTGAAGGTATTTCAGATGAGGTGGATTATGAGGTGTCTAATTTTGGTCGAATTCGAAAGCGAGATACTTCTGCCGGAGACTGGAAAATCATGAAGGCTTCCAGCCTGAAAGGTTATAAATATTTTTCCTTTAAATCAGATGGTAATTGGAGACATCCAAAATCCAAAACTGTTCACCGTCTGGTTGCAGAATATTTCTGTCGTAAAAACTCTGAAAAACATGATTATGTGATACATCTGGATTACAAAAAGGATAACAATTATTTCAAAAATCTGAGTTGGGTTACCAAAGCTGAAATGTATGATCATATGGCCTTGAATCCCAATTACAAAAAGGGAGTGATTCGGTATTCAAAATTGACAGAATCGGATGTTATGCGTATCAAAATGAAGCTAAAACGGAATAAAAATAAATTAAGCAAAATTGCTAAAGAGTTTGGTATAACACATACTCAGCTTAATAGAATTCGTTCGGGTGAGAATTGGGGGCATGTTAAAATTGAAGATGATTAAAAATAAAAGGCCCCGGAGAATCCGAGGCCGTGTGTTTTTATAATTTAGCTTGAACAAACTGTTCAAGTTTTATCAGGTCTGCAGTGAATTTTCGAATACCTTCAGCAAGCTTTTCTGTAGCCATTGCATCCTCATTCATCATCCAGCGAAATGTTTTTTCATCGATATGAATTTTCTCAATATTCATTTCTTTTGCTTTATTTGCATCCAACTTTTGGTCAAGCTTTAGTTCCTGAGTTTCCAGTTCTGCAAGTAATGCGGGGGCAATGGTTAGTAAATCACACCCGGCAAGCTCTTTAATCTCACCAATGTTTCTAAAACTGGCTCCCATCACCTCCGTTTGGTATCCAAATTTCTTGTAATAGGTGTAGATGTTGGAAACTGATAGTACACCTGGATCTTCTTCTGCAGGTATATGATCTACACCACGGTCTTTTTTATACCAGTCGTAGATTCGACCTACAAATGGAGATATCAGTTGAGCTCCGGCCTCTGCGCAAGCTATAGCTTGTACTTTCGAGAACAACAGTGTAAGATTGCAATGAATGCCTTCTTTTTCCAATACTTCAGCAGCTTTAACTCCTTCCCAGGTTGTGGCAATCTTAATCAGGATTCGGTCACGACTGATGCCAGCATCTTCATATAATCCGATTAATTCACGTGCTTTTTCAATCGATGCTTCCTTGTCGAAGGATAGACGGGCATCTACTTCTGTTGAAACACGACCAGGAACAATTTTTAGGATTTCCAGTCCAAAATTCACAGCCAACTTATCTAAACATATACTCAATTGTTGTTTAGAGTCCGTAGATTTTGCTTTAGCATAGTTTATAGCCTCGCTTACCAAGTGCTGGTATTTTTCTTGTTGAGCCGAAGCATATATTAATGAGGGATTCGTTGTTGCATCAACGGGTTTGAATTTAATCATTGATTCGAAATCACCTGTATCCGCAACGACCTTAGTACATTGCTTAAGTTGTTCAAGAACATTCATTGACGTTAAGTTTTATTTTTTGCAAAAATAAGTAATCATCTTAAAACAGAAAATGGTATCTGGATTTTCATAAAAAAATAAAACCCCGGACTCATGCCCGGGGCTCACTATCTTTTAATATTTAGGTGTATGGTTTGTATTTTGGAAAAAGAAAGTCCACAAATCAGCATATTGTTCAATGACTTTTTGTGTGGAAGTTCCGGCTCCGTGACCAGCCTTGCTTTCTATTCGAATGAGCATTGGGGTATTTCCCTTGTATTTGTCCTGAAGTTCAGCTGCAAATTTGAAGGAGTGTGCAGGGACGACACGGTCATCATGATCAGCCGTAAAGATCATAGTTGCAGGGTATTCAATGTTGTTTTTAATGTTGTGAAGTGGTGAGTAGTTCAACAGATAGTCAAACATTTCCTTGCTTTCCTCACTTGTCCCATAGTCAGTAGCCCAATAGCGACCAATGGTGAACTTATGATAACGAAGCATATCTAACACTCCTACCTGAGGTAGCGCCACAGCAAATAAATCGGGGCGTTGTGTCATACAGGCTCCTATTAATAGTCCGCCATTTGATCCTCCTTGAATACCTAGTTTCTTTTTTGAAGTGTAACCTTCTTTGATAAGGTATTCTCCGGCAGCAATGAAATCATCAAAAACATTTTGTTTTTTCATTTTGGTTCCGGCCATGTGCCATTTTTCACCATATTCACCTCCACCTCGGATGTTGGCAACGGCAAAAATACCACCTTGTTCAAGAAGGATCAAAGCCGTCGTACGGAAGCCAGGTCCCATGCTTACATTGAAGCCACCATAGCCATACAATAGGGTTGGATTATTACCATCCAATTCCAGACCTTTTTTATAAACCAGGAACATAGGGACTTTTGTACCGTCTTTGCTGGTGTAGAAAACCTGTTTGGTTTCATATTTTTCCGGATCAAAATCAATCTTCGAGCGATCAAAGAATTCTGAAGTGTTAGTTTCTACATCATATTTGTAAATGGTCGAAGGATTAGTAAAGCCTGATACTGTATAGAACGTATAAGTATCTTCTTTCTTTCCGCCAAATCCACCAACTGAACCAATACCGAAATCGATGTCATATAGGTATGAACCATGCATGTCGTAGACCTCTACTTTACTTCTTGCATCCTGCAGATATGTTGCGATCATTTTGTTTCCTATAATGGAGATTCCCTTGAAAACATTTGTCTTTTCAGGAATCACATTAGTCCAGTTTTCAATGGCGGAATTCGCAGGATCAATCGCCATTAAACGATAGTTTGGAGCTTCGTAATTTGTCATCACCAATAATTTACCATCATGATGATCCATTACCCAATGATCTTTTTCAAAATTCTCAATCACCTTAACGATGGGGCTTTTTGAATTTCGCATATCTTTAATGTAAAGAGCATTACCTGAAGTAGATTCTGTAACATTGATAATCATATAGGAACGATCCTCGGTTAGATACGCACCAAAGCCCCAGTCAGGATGGGATGGGTCTTCATAAAAGAGCTTATCTTCACTTTGAGGTGTGCCAATTTTGTGATAATAGATTTTGTTATTCTTGTTTTCACCTTTTAATACGTCTTCATTTTCTGGTTTTGGGTAGCGGCTGTAGAAGAATCCATCCTTGTACCAGGAAATGCCTGAAAACTTTACCCATTGAATGTGGTCATCAAGATCTTGTCCTGTGGCCATATCTTTCACGAAAAATTCTTTCCAGTCGGAGCCTCCACGTGAAATGCCATATGCAAAATATTTTCCATCGTCTGAAACACCGAAAGTTCCTAAGGAAACAGTTCCATCTTCAGATAATTTATTAGGATCTATAAATACTTCTCCTTCGTCCTCAGGATTCTCTAACTTATAGAGTACGCTCTGAGCTTGTAATCCTTCATTCTTATATTTGAACCATACTCCACCACTTTTGAATGGTGCTGATACTTTTGGGTAATCCCAAATTTCGGTCAGACGGGATTTGATTTTTTCCCGGTATGGAATTTCATTTAAGTATCCTTTGGTGACATCCTCCTGGGCTTGAACCCAAGCTTTGGTTTCTTCACTGTTGTCATCTTCTAACCAGCGATAGGGATCTGCTACTTCGGTTCCGAAATAAGTATCCACTACATCTGTTTTCTTTGTTTCCGGATAATTCAACTTCTTGACTTGTTTACAGGCTGTTCCCAATATCAAAAGGGTTGAAACAGCAATTATTAGTATTTTATTCATAGCTAAAATGTTTGGAATACATTGGTTTATCAATAATCCAAATATAGAAAATTATAAAGAATATGTAGTGGTATTATCTACGAATGACTTACTACGACCTTTGTTTTCCACTTTCCGGTGGAGTAATAGATCGCTGACAAAAGCAATCCGATGGCCCAGCCAATCGGTATGGCCCACCAAATACCGGTAACACCTATATGTTTTGATAGAAAGACAGCTACTGGAATACGTATTCCCCACAAGGCAAATAGTGTAATAAACATAGGAACAATTGTGTCTCCGGCTCCACGCATTATGGCTCCAAAAACAAACATGCTGGAGAAAATCAGGTAAAAAGTACTTACGATAATTAAATATTCAGCGCCAATTTCTATTACAGCAAGATCATTGGTAAATAGTCTCATCAATGGATCTTTAAAAATAACAATGACTAAAGTCATGATGATGCAAACAAGGGATGACATTTTAAGGGTACTTGTTAATCCTGCTTTAACCCTTTCAAATTTGTTGGCTCCCAGGTTTTGTCCAACAAAAGTAGTCAGTGCAGCTGCAAAGTTCATTGCCGGCATCGATGCCAGGGAGTCGATTCGCATGGCAACAGAATATGCAGCGACAGTATCTGTACCAAAATCATTTACGATCCAGAAAAGGGCAATCATACCCAATGAAACAAAGGTTTGCTGTAGACCTGATGGCAGGCCTATTTTCAAACTTTTCTTAAAAATTTCTTTATCAAACTTGAGCTTCCAGGTTTTGAGACTGGTTAGCTCATTGGTTTTGTTTAAATAATAAATTGCTGTTGCAAAGGCCCCACCCTGAGCTAGAATAGTTGCAATTGCAGCGCCTTCAACACCCCAACCAAAACCAACGATAAATAGAAGGTCAAAGATGATATTCATCAGTGTTGAAATAACCATGAAGTATAACGGGGTTTTGGAATCACCCAATCCTCTTAGTATGGAGCTGGTTCCATTAAAACCAAAGAAGAGGATAATACCTCCAAAATACACATTCAGGTATATGGTTGCTTCAGGTAAGACATCTTCAGGAAGACCGGTCCATATAAATATTTGTTTAGAAAGAAGCATTCCAAGTATTGATACTACAATAGCAGCCCCAAATAAAAAGATGTACATCGTTTCAATGGTGCTTCTGACTTTTTTCAAATTTTTGGCGCCAAAATATTGAGAGATGATAATGGTGAATCCCATCGCAATTCCAATTACAAAACTAATCAGGGTGAAGATTATTGGAAATGAGGCTCCGACAGCAGCCAGGGCTTCTTTTCCTATAAATTTGCCGACTATAATACTGTCGATTATATTATAGAGTTGTTGGAACACATTACCCAGTAACATGGGAGCTGCAAACTGTAAAATCAGTTTGCCAGTATTTCCTTTTGTTAGATCTTTCATTAATCGGTTTCCATTATAACTCTTTGATTCAGGTATGGTTTTTATTGCGTATTAATTCTAGCCCTACCGAATAAATTCTTCACACATTCAGAATCAAATTTGATGCGGTTTATTTGATAAGTATAATTTATGTATACTTGCAAACACAGCGCGAAAATACGTTTTTTTTATGGGTTTTAGTTTTTTTGTGTTTTAATTCGCCTCCTGATTTACAGCTGAATTATAAGCAGAATTCTGAAATCTGGTGCTGTATAAAATATTACTTTTTCTTAAAAGTCTGATAAACATTTGACGATTCACATTTCTTGTGATTCGGTAAATATTATTTGAAAACACGCCTTATGCACAAACAGTTTCTTTTTATAGTTGCAGTCATGATAATGATAAGCTCTTTCGGGGTTGCTCAACAAAAGGATGCTGATAGCTCATCAGCCTTGACTCACTTTGAAGGTCAGAATCTTGAGGTTGTTTTTCAACTGGTTAAGAAATATGAGTATAACGATCCTCATAAAGCTCTTGAATTAGCAAGAAATGGAGCTTTTATGGCAGGAGAACTTAAGAATTATAAGCTCCAGGCTAATTTCCTTATTGAAGAAGCATTTTGTTTAAAACGGATCAATGTATTTGATCAGGCTTTAGCCCGTTTGTTTGATGCGAATGAATTGGCTGAAGCGATACAGGATCATGACTTATTAGGATTGATTCTGATAAGTATCTCAGATGTGTATTACGATTATGAGCTTTATGATAAAGCCTTGTTTTATGATTTCAAAGCCTTGGAATCCTGTGATCAGGATGAGCAATCCTATATAAAAGCAAGGATACTAGAGAATATTGGCCGGGATTATAACCAGCAGGAAAATTATTCACTTGCAATCAATTATCTGGATCAGGCTATGAGAATTCGTCAATCGATGAATGATACCACAAATGTGGGGAGAACTTATTTTGTTCAAGCTCAGGTGTACCGGAATCTGAATAATAGAGATCAGGCCATTGATAATTTAAGGAAGGCATTAGATGTTGTTCAGGTGAATCTTGATCAATATTTAGAGGTGGAAATTGTACTTGAGATGGTTGATTTCTTTTTGGATAATGAAAGAATGGATAGTACGCGGTTTTATTTAGATCAAACGCTTGAACTGGCAGTAGAACTTGATCAAATGGTATTGCTAAAAAGGGCTTATTATGAAAAGTACCGATATTATCAGGTTAAGGAGATTACAGATTCTGCATTGCTGTGTCATGTGCAATATCTTAAATATAAAGACGCGGTGTTCTCAAGAGGTAGAGATGATAGGATTTCGGAGATGGAAGTGAAATACCAGACCGAGCTGCAAGAGAAGAAAAATGCAGAACTGGAACAGCAGATTAGCGATGAGAAAGCCCGGAGGAACTATCTGGTTATTCTTATTATCGTGGCCGTGATATTGGGAGCTCTTTTAGCACTTTATGTACGATATCGCGGTAAAGTAAAGATGAGTAATAAACTTATTGATTTGAATAAAGAGTTGGAACATCGGGTAGAGGAACGAACTGAAGAATTGAAAATTTCCAAAGTAAAGGCAGAGGAAAGTGCTCAGTTGAAAAGCGCATTTCTGGCCAATCTTTCACATGAAATTCGAACTCCGATGAATGCCATTCTGGGATTTTCGCCATTCTTAAATGATGCTTCACTCCCCGAAGAGGAACGTACAGAATATGTGAAGATGATTAAAACGAATGGTGAAAAGTTGATGAAGATTATTAATGACATTATCGATTTATCGAAGCTTACCACACATCAACTTTCAGTGGATATTGATCAGTTTACTGCAGATATTTTAATTGATGAATCACGTGCTTATTTTGATGCTGAATGTTATAACCAGGAGAAAGATCTGGAATTCAGAATTTGTCGTTCGGAAAATCTGGAGTCGGTGAATTTAGCAACAGATATGTATCGATTGCGTCAAATAACAAACCACCTGGTAAATAATGCAATTAAATTTACCAAAGAAGGATGGGTGGAAGTTGGTTGTTCCTGTTCTGATCAATTTGTTGAATTTTATGTGAAAGATAGTGGGATTGGAATTTCACCTGAAAAGCAGAAGATAATCTTTGAAACCTTCCGTCAGGCTGATAATTCGCATACACGGGTACACGGAGGAACCGGTGTTGGTTTAACCCTGGTGCAAAAGCTGGTAGAGTTACTTGGAGGTAAGTTGCATTTAGTATCGCAACTGAATAAAGGAACAACAGTTACAATAAAAATCCCCCGTGAATTCTCGGGAGATAAAGCATTAATCAGAAAAGAAGAAGCCTTATTAGCTTGATCTAGAAATCAGGATTGTCAGGCTTTACTAATTTCTTAGTAGATAAAAGCCCACAGGCGGCATAAATATCTAGCCCTCTTGAAGCTCGTATTGTTGTGCGAATACCTTTTGCATTCAAGGCATCTCTAAATTGCTCCATCTCATTTCGATCGGCACCTAACAAAGGTGTATCCGGAATTGGGTGGAAGCTGATCAGGTTGATTCTGCATCTGAGACCATTCAGTATACGAGCCAGTTGCTTCACATGTTTAGCGCTGTGATTTACTCCTTTAAATACAATATATTCAAATGAAATCCTACGCTGACGTCCCATGTCAAATGAGCGGATGGTGTCAATCACATCAGTCAAAGAATACACATTTTCGATAGGCATTAATTTTTTACGTTCATCCTCGAAAGGTGTGTGCAAACTAACGGCCAGGTGACATTGACTATGTTCCAGAAAATGCTTCATGGCTGGAACGACACCAATTGTTGAAACGGTGATTCGTTTCGATCCCATGGCAAAACCCCAGTCGGCAGTCAGAATCTCAAGACTTTTCATGACTTCATCCAGGTTGTCAAAAGGTTCTCCCATTCCCATATAAACGATATTGGTAAGTTGTTCTCTTTCCGGTAAACTCTTGATTTGGTTCAAAATATCACCAGCAGAAAGATGTGCCTGAAAACCTTGCTTGGCAGTCATGCAGAATAAGCAGCCCATTTTGCATCCTACTTGAGATGATACGCAGAGTGTTGCTCTGTCTTCATCGGGGATATATGCCGTTTCAATAAATTTATTATTATGAGTAGGGTAGAGGTATTTCTTTGTGCCATCCTTTGATTCCTGTACATTGGTAGTTGCCGTCAAACCAAAATCGAAAGATTCCTTGATGATTTCACGTGCTTTCTTGGAAAGATTACTCATTTCATCGATATGACTGATGTCTTTTTTATAAAGCCAATCAGCAATTTGTTTTGCATTGAAAGCCGGAAGTCCAAGCCCTTTTACAATCACTTTCAACTCCTCCAATGTCTTCCCGAATAATGCTTGCTTTGTCATATCAATTTCCTATCCAATAATAAATACCTGCATTTCCAATTAAAAATAAATTTCTGATAAGATGTTTTCAAACGGAACACCTTTGGATATCAGGATGTCACGAGTTTGAACCACCATTTCAGAACTGCCGCAAAGATAATACTTATATTCCTTTGGTAGATTTTCATGCTCTAATAAATAGTTGGTAAGTCTGCCGGCATATATTCCATCCCTTTCTTCAGTTGAACAACACCGGATATAATCCTTGTCAAATTGTTCCTTCAATTGGTCCTGGAAGAAAAAGCCATCAACCTTACGACTTCCATGAATAAGTACCCTGTGGACTTCAACTCCTGAGTCCAGCATCGAAAGAAAAGGTGCTAATCCTGTTCCTGCAGCGATCCAGTATGCCGGGTCATCTGTTCCCGTGAACTTACCAAAAGGTTCAGTGATCAATACTGTATCTTCTGCCTGCAAACTTTTGATTTTATTGGTCAGAGTACCATCAGGAACTGTGGTATACAGAATGTTTATATAATCTCTCTGATTCCCTGACGCGATGCTGTATAATCGTGGTGGTATCTCATTAGATACTGTTAATCCAATCACCTGCCCGGGGGTGAAATCATGTTTCTTTTCAATTCTAAGAAGGTATGCGTTTGTCCCTATTAGATATTGTTCCATTACCCGTGACTGAAACAGAAGCTTTTCCTTTCCTGCTTTGTCCATAGCGTTTTTATATTTAGATCAACATAACATCGGAGAGTGTTAATGGTTTATGTATGGTAGAAAAGAAATTGTGTTTGATGATATTTAATCGTCTTGTTATGTTAACTACTCTTTATACATATCTTTATTATGAAATGCATGATTTTGATTATTTGCGAAATTTCATATCAAAGCCTGATCTTCTAACATCATGATAGATAACTGGGGAAATCCAGACTGATGGTTTGTTTTTTTTCTCCACGGCCGGAGGCCGCGTTTAGGCGCCGCAACTTCCCAGAAATTGGCTGAAAATTCCTTCCATTCGTTGCACAAAAAAAACTCGCTGACGCTCAAACAGCTTTTTGTGCGGTCACTCATTCCAGAAATTTTCTTAACGCCATTTCTGAAAGGCTGCTCTGCCTAAACTGGTAATGAGGATAAAGATTCCTGATCGACCTATTACCAATTCCTCTAGAATATCACACTGCAGCAATATGCGAAGGCTATATTCAAACCTAATCAAATACCTTCATGCAAAGAATAATAATGCAGTTTAGCAGAGATCCATTATGGTTGCAGGTGTGTAGAGGTGTGGGCATGCCAATATGAGAAGCAGGTTCTGAAAACGCCAGATCGTCTTCCCATGAGTTATATTAATTATTAGAAGGTATACGTATTCCAAACCGAGGCCTTGCAAAGTGTAGATATTCTTAGGGATTGGTGATAAGTCTAGATTTTTTGTTACTTTTTTATCATGAAAAAAGTAAAGACAAAAAGAAAAAAAGGTGAATTCACACCATTCGGTTCAAAATGTAGGCACAGCCTACAAAAAATAAAATGACGAAGCATTTGCTTCCCCAAATGGGGGTGGTATGTTGTTCTACCTTTTCAGTTTCAATCAACCTAAAAAAAATCTAACCGTCATTCCGAACGCAGTGAGGAAACTGTGGAAGCAATATGAGTTGGAAGATTTGATATAGGAATATAGAGATGAAAAAAGAGGCAGCCTTTTGGGCTGCCTTCTTGATATTATTTATACATTCTATCTCGTTGTTCTTTCAAACGTTCATCAGAAATATAATCATCATATTCCGATCGTTTATCGATCATACCTGTTGGGGTTAGCTCGATAACACGGTTGGCCACAGTTTGAATAAACTGGTGGTCATGTGATGAGAATAATACATTACCTTTAATATTGGTTAATGTATTGTTAAATGCCTGAATGGATTCCAAATCCAAATGGTTGGTTGGTGTATCCAAAACCAATACGTTTGCATTTTTCAGCATCATACGTGAAATCATACAACGCATTTTTTCTCCACCGGATAAAACGTTTGATTTTTTATGGATGTCTTCTCCTGCAAATAACATTTTACCAAGATAGCCACGAAGGTATAGTTCCGTTGTATCACTCGAGAACTGAGCCAGCCAATCTTTAAGCTTTATATCAGTTTTGAAGAACTCATCATTATTCAATGGTAGGTATGCATGAGTGATGGTTGATCCCCATTCGAATGAACCAGTATCTGGCTCATCATGGCCATTTATGATTTCGAAAAAAGCAGTCATTGCTCTTGGATCCTTTGAAAGGAATACGATTTTATCATCTTTACCAACAGCAAATTCTACATTCTTGAAAAGGACCTCCCCATTGATGCTTTTACTCAGGTTGGTAACCTCAAGCACTTTGTTCCCTGGTTCACGATCTGGTGTGAAAATAATTCCAGGGTATTTACGCGTTGATGGCTCGATATCATCCAGGTTCAGCTTATCAAGCATCTTCTGACGAGAAGTTGTTTGCTTCGATTTAGCCACATTGGCCTTAAATCGCTGAATAAATGTTTCAAGTTCTTTCTTCTTGTCTTCGGCCTTCTTCTTTTGTGCCTGTGCCTGACGTAAAGCCAACTGACTCGATTCGTACCAGAATGTGTAGTTTCCTGCAAACATTCTGATTTTTCCAAAATCAATATCGACTGTATGTGTACAAACAGCATCCAAAAAGTGACGGTCGTGAGATACTACCAGTACAGTGTTTTCGTAATTAGCCAGGTATTTCTCCAACCACATTACAGTTTCAAGGTCAAGGTCGTTGGTAGGCTCATCCAATAGTAAGTTGTCCGGATTTCCGAATAGTGCTTGTGCAAGTAGCACACGAACTTTCTCCTTACCGCTCAACTCGCTCATCAGCGTGTAGTGCATATCTTCCTTAATTCCCAAGCCACCCAAAAGGTTGGCAGCGTCACTTTCAGCATTCCAGCCGTCCATTTCTGCAAATTTACCTTCCAGTTCAGAAACTTTGATTCCATCTTCATCCGAAAAATCCGGCTTGCAATACAAAGCATCTTTTTCCTTCATGATGTCCCACAACTCTTTGTAGCCCATCATTACAGTGTCTAAAACACTGAACTCATTAAATTCGTTATGGTCCTGGTTTAGTACTGAAAAACTTTCCCCTGAACCAAAATTTACCGAGCCCCGGGTTGAGTCTAAATCGCCGGAAACAATTTTCAGGAAAGTTGATTTACCAGCACCATTGGCGCCAATAATACCATAACAATTCCCACCTGTGAATTTCATATTCACATCCTGAAACAATATGCGCTTTCCAAATTGGATAGCTAAATCTGAAACTGTAATCATCTAATTACTTTACTTTTATACTAATTCAACTTCGAGCCAAAAAGGCTGCAAAAATAAGCATTTTTTCGACTCTTTCTATAATTATCTCATTATCATTTTGTAATTCCCTTTTTTGGACTTAATATTGATTATATTTGGTCGAAATTTCTATTACAAAAGAATCTGCTATTATACCCTATTTTATGAAGTATGAAGTTGAAGATCCGTCAGGATTAATTGACAACCTGCTGGGTAAGAGTTTTGGGCCTTTAATGGCCTTTGCCGGTTACCCTATCGCCTTCTTTGGTTTGTTTGGTTTCTTTTCTGATAAACTCTCTAATATAATCTTTGGTTTTATTTTGTTTTTGGGAGGTAGTTTCGTTGCTACAGTTCGTGATGGGATACAAATAGATTTGATAAATAACCGTTTTCGGGAGTATACCTTGTTGTTTCTACACTTTAAAGTAGCTAAGTGGAGAAGTCTGTATGAATTCCCATATGTGGTGGTGCTTCGTTTAAATGAATCCCAGAAAGCTTATAGTATGACGGCTCAATCCGTTAAGTTCAGCGAATTAAAATATGAAGTTTTCCTAATGGATGAAAATCATGTGCAGCGAATCCTGGTTTGTCAGTTTGATTTGGAGGATAAAGCATTCGAATATGCTCAGCAACTTGCTGCACACGCCAATCTTCAATATGCTGAATACAATCCTGCCACAAGTAGGAGAAGAAGAAGGAGATGATTTTGGATTGATGTTTGAATTGGAAGAATAAAAAAAGCCTCCCAAAATAAATTGGAAGGCTAATTTCAAGAGCTGTTAATGAGATTTGAACTCATGGCCTCTTCCTTACCAAGGAAGTGCTCTACCCCTGAGCTATAACAGCCTGTTATAAGCTTGTGGAGCTGGCGGGAATCGAACCCGCGTCCAAACATGGGACAAATATGCTTTCTACATGTTTAGCTTATTATTGATTTTCGAGAATATGCCGGAAACAAGCACCCAAGATATTCCTTATCTTCTGAGTTCTCACCTTTGGGTCGAAGTGCCCCTAAGGCCAGTCCGAAATTGCTTGCGTCCCGTTAATCAGAAAGGAATCGGACAGATCCATCTGCGGAACGTCTTGTCCTGGCCCCTCGGGCCTGGATGAAGCTAATCTACTAAACTTCGATTAAGCAGCAAGAGCAAAATTATTTTCGCCAATTAAAAGTGTGCAGATATGATTCGCGAGCTTATCTACAATGCTCGACATGCTTACATACCCGTTCGACATGCTGTCAAAACCAGTCAACCCCGTATTCTTTTATACGTACTAAACCGGTAAGGGTTTCGGGCTGCAAATATAGTAAAAGAAGGATTTGGGGCAATAGATTTGAGAAAAAAAATGCCGACCGACCTTATACGAGGGGCATTGTCGAAGTTGTTGATTGTTTTTATATCCGTTAGGTCCCTCGTAGATAACTGTGAGATTAATAATGTGTTTGAGTTTTTTTTAGTTCCCACAGTCGTTACATTCCTTTGGGATGAACTGATGTGTGGAAACGAAGAGAAGAAAAAGGCGGCGGGTACATAAATAAAAACTACACGGGCATACCAATCGCCTCTTTCTTCCTAATAGCTCAACTTGTATGTTATGCTGTCGAACGAAGTGAGGAAGCATCTATAGTTGGATAATAGAAAAAAGAGATCGAAAGGGATTGAGCCTGCAACCCCTTCTTTCTAATTCCTAATTCCTGAATCCTAAATACTAACCAGGCATCACATATCGGTTAATATCTTCCAGGCAAATCTGTTTATCACAAAGAATAACCAATCGTTCGATCACATTACGTAATTCACGAATGTTTCCGGTCCAGTTGTATGTTTGAAGCTTTTCGATAGCTTCTGGCAGAATTCTGATTCCGGCTTTACCCTGCTCGGTACAAATCTTTTCGATAAAATGGTCTACCAATTGTGGGATATCATCTTTTCGTTCATTCAAAGAAGGAACATGAATAAGAATAACTCCCAGACGGTGATACAAATCTTCCCGGAAATTGCCTTTATCAATCTCTTCTTTCAGATTTTTATTTGTTGCGGCAATAATACGTACATCAACCGAAATATCTTTTTCACCACCAACACGGGTGATCTTATTTTCCTGTAAAGCGCGGAGTACTTTGGCTTGTGCCGAATGACTCATATCTCCAATTTCATCCAGGAATAAAGTACCGCCATCAGCTAATTCAAAATCTCCTTTTCGCTGCTTAATCGCTGAGGTAAAAGAACCCTTTTCATGTCCGAATAATTGACTCTCAATTAATTCAGCAGGAATTGCTGCACAATTAACTTCTATAAATGGTGATTTAGCCCGGGTGCTTTTTTCATGAAGCCAACGGGCAACCAGTTCTTTTCCTGTACCATTTTGACCAGTAATTAAAACTCGGGCTGTGGTTGGAGCCACCTTTTCAATCATGTCTTTTATCTCGGTGATTTCCGGTGATTCGCCAATCATTTCATGGCTGGTATTTACCTTCCGCTTTAACACTTTGGTTTCAGTCATCAGCTTTGACTTATCCATAGCGTTTCGGATTGTAATAAGCAGGCGGTTTAGGTCAAGCGGTTTGGAAATATAATCGTATGCCCCTTTCTTTATGGCATCAACTGCAGTTTCGATGTTACCATGCCCTGAGATCATTACGATTGGGGTGTCGGTTAATTCCAATGCTTTATTAAGAACCTCCAGACCATCCATTTTTGGCATCTTAATGTCACATAGGATCACATCGTATTGATTGATTTGAATCTTCTCAAGACCGATCATTCCGTCTTCAGCATCATCAACCTTATATTTTTCATACTCCAGAATGTCACGGAGTGTATTTCGTATACTTCTTTCGTCGTCTATTACAAGAATCTTTGCCATTGTCCTAAATTTATGCTTCAAATTTATAAAATCATCAGCGATAGAAACCTGCAATTAATACATTTTTGGTGCCAAAGAATGTATTTCAGTACAAAAAGTGTCTTCTTTGGCATTTTTTAACGCAACTTTAAATCACCTTGTGTCATCTAGAAGAAGGGACAATATTATAGGAAGCAATGTATAAATCACTTTTCGTTATATTCATTTTACTATTAGCGGGAGCATGTAGTAAAGAATTTGAGTCTGCACCCATTCAAGAGGAAGATTGGTATTCTGATGTGTATGAGATACATGAGAATTATACCGATTTTGAGGAGAATCCTTTTTTATTGGTTCATGAGCACCCATCTTCAAAGTTCTGGATTGATGCAGATGGCGCATCTTTTGCCAAATGCAGAAGACTCCTGTTGGAAGAAAATCAATTTTCTCCTGCGCGTATTGTTATGACTGAGGAGTTTATCAATTATTTTAACTATGATTATGAAGATCCTGTAGAGGATCAGGCTGTTGCAATAAATGGAGAAGTGAGTGATTGTCCCTGGGAGTCTGAACACCGTTTACTTCGTGTGGGATTAAAAGGAAACACTATTTACCAGGAAACTCCACCCGCCAGCAATATTGTTCTTTTGGTTGATGTGACTGGTTCTATGGCGGATGAAAACAGACTACCACTACTTAAGAAGGCTTTCCGTTTGTTGGCGAAAAACCTGCGAAAAGTTGATAAGATTACCATTGTCACATACACCGAATCCTGTCAAATAGTACTAAACGGTGAAAATGGAGAAAACAAGGAATCGATATATCAGGCAATAGATAATTTGGAAGCTGATTATACAATGTCTGATGATAGTGGATTGGAAAAGGCTTTTGAATTGGTTAACAGGAATATTATTGAAGGAGGAAATAACCGGATTGTATTAGCTTCCGATCATAATTTTCTTGCTGGAATGGGTGATATTGATCAAGCTCTGCAGTTGATCAGTGAAAATGAGGATGTTTTCTTTTCAGTAATAGGTGTAGGTACTGATAATGCCTCTGCTACCATGATGGAACGATTGGCCGATGCCGGCAATGGTAATTTCGAATATCTTGCTGATGAAGAGGATGCCCGTAAGCTTTTTGAGCATGAATTTGGAAGTCTTTTTGTTGTAGCTAAAGATGCACAAGTGCGCATTGATTTCAATGAAGAGGTGGTAAAGAAATATCGTCTGATAGGTTTCGAACACCGACGTAATTTTTCAGGACTTAATTATGCGAATGAAGATTATGCAGGGGAGATCGGATCCGGCCAAACCATTACTGCACTTTTCCAGATTGAAACTCTGAGCCAAGGAGTTGTTTGTGAAGTTGAATTTGAATGTGAAAGTATGCTGGATCATGGTAAGTATCAGGTGGAGTATGAAATATTGGATGAGGGGATGATATTTGGGGAAGCTTCCTCCAGTCACCGATTTGCTGCTTCAGTAGCCTCCTTTACCATGATGCTTCGTGAATCACAATATAAAGGGAATACCGATTTCAACAAAATATACAACTGGGCGCAACAGTCCTCAGATTATGATCCGTTTGGTTATAAAAATCAGTTTTTACGGATGATTCAGAAAGCAGAACAACTTTCTAACTAAAACTATTGGTGAACACAAGAAAAAAGCTGCCTTTTTAAGGCAGCTTTTTTCTTGTGTTCCTGATACAGGATTAATAATCTACATCTTGAATCTTGTAGCTTGAATCATATATCTAGTATTTAATCCACTTCCAAAGTTCTTTATAATTCACTTTTTTACCATACATCAAGATACCGGTACGATATATTTTTCCTGCTAACCAGGTTGTTCCGATAAATCCCAACACCAGTAAAACCATCGATAGAATTACCTCGAATGCACCAACGCCAAAAGGTATACGAACCATCATAACCACAGGACTTGTAAATGGTATGATTGACAACCAGAATGCCAAAGGTCCTTCAGGATTTTGAATAATCATCTGAGCACTGATAAAAGCAATGATTAGTGGTGCTGTGATAGGCAACATAAATTGCTGGGTATCGGCTTCATTATCTACAGCCGATCCAATAGCGGCAAATAAGGCAGCATACATCAGGTAACCGAAAATGAAGTAAAACAGAAAAGCCGAAAGTAATAATGGGAAATCGATAGAGTTTACCATATCGAATATTTCGCCAATTTTTTCTGAATCATCACTAACAGTAAATTGAGTTTGAGTGCCAGCTGCCTGAGGAGCTAATCCTTGTTGTTCCATTAGTAGTTCACGGGTTTGTTTACTTTGAATTTCTTCAGCATAAATACTGGAGAAGGCAATGTAAATACCTCCTGTTAGAACAACCCATAGAATAAATTGTGTGAGACCTACCAGTGCAATTCCCACGATTTTCCCCATCATCAACTGGAAGGGTTTTACTGAGCTAATAATCACCTCGACGATGCGGTTCGACTTTTCCTCAATAACGCCTCGCATAGCTTGGGCTCCCCACATAAATACAAACATGTACACCATGATAGCGAAAAAGAATCCAACAGCCATATTCAACTCAGTGTAGCCTTTCTTTTCTTCACCTGTATCGCTCACCTTTATCGTATTAAGCGAAATGCTGGTTTTTATAGATTTCAATACATCCTGGTCGATTCCTGAAGCTGCGAGTTTTTGACGCTCAACCTCTTTCCGCATGATTGACTTTATGTGTGTTACCACATTTATGTTTGGCTGACTCTTTGAGTAGAGTATGCCCTGTTCCGGTAGAGCCATTTCTGTTTGAGGAATATGCAGTACTGCATAAAATCCGGAAGTGTGCAAATTCGCTTTTACTGAATCTATTTCTTTGTCCAGGTATTCAAATTTATAGATGCCTTCGTCTTTAAACTTCCCCTTAAACATAAACGTTTCATCAAGGATACCGATTCGCTTTTCTTCATCATCTTCCATTGTTGCCAGAAGAATAGGAACGATAAACATAGCAGCCATTAGTATTGGCCCCAGAAAAGTCATTACGATGAATGATTTCTTTTTAACACGCGTGAGGTACTCGCGTTTCAGTATTAATATAATTTTGTTCATTGCTTTCTTGTTTATGGGTTATTCGTTTGTGTCGGGTATATAATTTGGATTGGTTTCCCTTACCTTCTTGATGAAGATATCATTCATTGATGGAAGAATCTCGTTGAAGTTATGGATTTCGGTATGAGCAATCAGGTTTTTCAACAACTCATTGGGTTTCTCTCCATTGGCAATTTTGATCTTAGCCCTTCTTAATTCCATATCGTTAATGTCATCAACCAATTCAAATCCAGGAGCAAGGATTCTACGCAAGTCCCCTTGGTATCCGTTGTATTCCACTTCAAACAGGTTGGCTTTGTATTCCTGACGGATTTGTTTAACCGGACCTTCAAGGATCTTCTTAGAGCGGTTAATCAGTGCGATGTGATCACAAATCTCTTCAACCGAACCCATGTTATGTGTTGAGAAAATTACTGTTGAACCATTATTTTTCAGATTCAGAATTTCCTCTTTAAGCAAATTCGCATTAATAGGATCAAAACCACTAAACGGCTCATCAAAGATCAGTAGTTTGGGTTCATGAACAATGGTCACCAGGAACTGCACCTTCTGAGCCATTCCTTTAGAAAGTTCTTCCACCTTTTTGTCCCACCAGTTGATGATATCAAACTTCTCAAACCAGACCTTTAGTTTCTTTCGGGCTTCGCTTTCGCTCATTCCTTTTAACTGGGCCAGGTATAAAGCCTGTTCACCCACCTTCATCTTCTTGTATAGTCCACGTTCCTCTGGCAGATAACCAATTTGGGAAACATGATGAGGTTGTAATTTTTCTCCCTGAAAATAAACTTCACCTTGGTCAGGGGCCGTAATTTGGTTTATAATGCGGATTAAGGTTGTTTTTCCTGCTCCGTTAGGGCCCAGTAATCCGAAAATACCCTGCTCGGGAACATCAATGCTCACCTTGTCAAGAGCCAGGTGATTGGCGTAGCGTTTTACTATATCACGCGTTGAAAAAAATTCCATCGTCTCTTAATTTTATTCTTCAAAGAAATAACACTGATATAGGTCGTGAGTTTTGGTGAAAAATCACACGCCTATATAATTTCTGTGAAAATTTACACTTGTTTACATTTTTATGAAGGGGTAAAGATAGGGTTTCTGGAGTAATTGCCCTATTCAACGATGCTAACAATCTTCCATGTAAAAACTACCTTTATTTAGACATCGCACAGTCTCCGGAGATCCTGATAAAAGTGAGGGCTAGTCGAGTTTTCTTTGTTGAATCATTTGCACTGAATTGTAATAGAAGGATATGGAGGCTATCATTGTTCTGAAGTGAAAGACTTCCTTTCAAGGTTTGTAATAATCAGTTGTTGGAAGTATGTATTTTACAATTGATTAAAATTATTCCTTGTAAAGGAAGTCCGTTCATGATTACCGGGAAACTAATCTTACCAGATCTTTCCGGCTTTGTTCTTTTCTTTTTCCACTTTTTCGCCCACAAGTCGATCCCATAATTGGATTCCAGCTAATCGCTCTACTTTTGAGGTCGGTACCAGAAAGTTGGAAAGTGGTTTTGAGCTTCCCTCATTTGGAATTATGAAAGACCAGATTTCCAGTTTGCCATTGATGTCTTCGGTTAGTACTGATTTGAAATATGCATGAGGAACAGGGATGGAAACGTCGTTGGAATCCTCTGTGCCAATTGAGTTTACTTCCAGATTGAAATAAAAGATAGGACCTGTAACTACGTAGGTTTCAAGTATATTGTTGTTGTCGTTTAATTCCCGAATCTCTTGTTCAAGCCTTCTCCAGATTTGGCGGTTTAGTTCCGGTTTTTGCGGAGACATGTTTGTTAACAGGAAGGTTTCGCTATTCTGAATATCCAGCCCATCCTGGTCGGCACTTGGAACCATATGCCCCCGATCATAACCAGAACGCTTGAAGTCTACCAGTTCAGCTCTGAACATGGGAGGGATTCTCATGTCCGGCCTGAAATTATTCAATCGTTCAACACCTTCTGGGTCTTCATGAATAGCAGGGGGATTTACAATTTCTAAAACCCATTTGGGTTGCCTGAAATAGTAGGAATATCCGGTAATATAATACCGGTTAAATAAGATTTTGTCTGCCACGGGCATCCCGTATCGGGTTTCTCTTCGTAAACTTGGTAAGTCAAACATGGTTAATATTATTGGTTAATATAGAGTAAGATAAGTCCTTTTTTTTAAATACGGAAAACATTAATAAAAAGAAAAGGGATATATGTCCCTTTTCCCTTTCCCAATATTGATGATATCTTAATCGTACGTAAAATGAATCTTTGTAATTACACCTTTTATCCCCGCTTTGTTAATCGCAACAGCTTCAATAATGTTTTCTCCTTTTTTCAAACTCACTGAATAATCCGAGTCAACAGGGGGAATCACTTGGCCATTAAGTTTTACAATATAATGACTAAACCATGGCGTGTTATTATCAAGAGTTAGTGTAAGGTTAGGTTGAGCTGCAAACAAATGCATGTTTTCATTAAACTTTTCCGCACTTTTTATATCCAATTTGGCATATTCCGACCGTGATCGTTTGTATTCATCTTTGGAATAATCGATAATTACCATGGTTTGATTCATGTTGTAATACATATCTTCAACACGGTTGGTGAAAATATGATTTCCAGTAGGGAAGGCCTGGAAAGTCACAAAATTTCGTTCACCTTCAAGCTTTAGAGCCAATCTGTACTTTCGATCATTTCGGTGTTGGGAGACATCAATATAGCCCAGGTATTTGGTAAGGAATTTGCCGTAGTCTTTATCTTCTTTCTTTTTTCCGACCTGGATGAATTTTATTTCATTAAAAAGCCCTTTGCTTTTTAACTGATAAATATCGTAGATGTTTAAGGCTTTGTTGTTATAGCTGGCATATACTCCAAACTGAGGATCGAGAAAGATCCATTTTTCAAGGATGTTCGACCAAACTTCCGTTGCTACATGGCCCATTCCAGCACCACCATAATCAGCATCAATATGCTTTAATCTTACTTGTCGAGCTACATATCCGTATGATAATAAAACATCATTCAGAACCACACCATACTCAACACATCGGTATTGCTGACCTTCATCTTTAACACTTTTCAGAATTCCCAACGAAGTCAAAGAATCTGGAGCAGCATTCCACCCATTATGTTTCCATTGATTGCTTACCCAATTCATCAATTCAAAAAAAATCTCCGGATCATCAGTTGATTTTGGTGTAAAAACAGCCATTACATAATTTCTTAAATCTCTGTACTCCGGAGTGTTTATCGAATCAGGGATTTTGAGTAAACTGTAGTTGTCGTTTAATACCGGGTTGTTGTCTTCTGAAATCGTAATTTTTTCAATCTTGTTTTCTTGGCCAAATGCTAGTGTGCCAATAAATAAAATGGCAATAATAAAAGTTAATCTCATACTTTATTTGGTTCGTGTTCGTAATCGGTTAATTTATCATAATCTTTATGACGCCATTGTTTGGGAATGGTTACAGCGGATGACGTGTGTACATAGCTGATGTTCTATCTGTAAATCAAAGTTTACTCTTGTCTCCATACAAATCCATCAGCTTATTTCGAAGCTTCATCATGGCTTTCACATGCTCGTCTTCAGCTGAATTGGTCATCAGAATAACGGCAAGATCATCATCAGGTAAAATCACAGTATGACAGTAATACGTTCCGGCACTACCACTATGTCCATACACTTTATCCCCTTTGTCGGTTTTGCCATTTCCCCAGCCCAGACCATGGATTTCTTCATAATCCAGTACCATTTTGTAACTGTTACAATCTAAAAAATCACAATTCCCATTGGCTCCATTAAGGTGAAGTTGTACAAACCTCGAATAATCCACAATATCCATAGCGATATCGCCAGCTGTTAGCATATAAGGTTCCAGTTTATAATCATGGGTTGTGGCTAAGCAAACTAAGACGGAATCCTCCATCCAATGTCCTGAAGGATACAAATGGTTTTGCTTATCCGGGAAACCAATAAAATAATCCACTCCCAGTTCCGCAAATGTTTCTTCGAGTAAAGTTTCAAACGACTTCCCTGAAGCCCGTTCCATCATTAATGAAGCAATCACAAAACCGGCATTTGAATACGAACCTTTTTTAATGGGTTTTTCGGTCAAAACAAATTGGGAAAATTGCATCCGCTGTTCCGAAGTGCTTCCTGTAATCTCAGGTAGCTTCTCAAATTCCTTATCAGTTGTGTATGATTGTATACGTGCAAAATGAGCCAACAGGTCAGCCAATGTTACATCCTTATAAACCTTTCGGGCAGTAGTTTTCAGTTCCGGAATCAGGTCCAGCAGACGGGTATCCAGCTCTAGTTTGCCATTCTCAATCAGTTTCATTGCTATAAATGACGTAACAGCCTTCGAGTTTGATCCCAGGTGATATTTACTTTTCAGATTAACACGATCATCCGTATTTATATGCAAAACACCATTTCTTCCATAATAACAGGTATCCGACTTTATTACACTCACTACCATTGATGGAATCTCATATTTTGTAATGATCGTATCAATCATATGGTTAAGTGTAGCATCCGAAACCTGTGCATGGGTCTGAGCACCAATTAGTGTCAGAAAGAGAATTCTTACTATTGTTTTCATGTTAGTTAATTTGATTTGTTTCCATGGATGTTGCAAGCTGTTTTTCTGAACATCCCTTTATCAGACGGTTTAGTATGAGGATAGGTTACCGGGGGGGGATTTTATTTTGGTTATGCCCGTGGATTATTTGGTGTTTATTTTTTTATTTGCTCATTTACTTAATTCCTTATAAGTTTTAATTGTTGCACAGACTCGAGTTGTAGGAAGCAAGAATTTATTGACCTTCTTTCACCACCAAAACCGATAGCCCAGTTGAATTCCTGCTCCCAATTCCCCTTGCCTCCAATGATCAATATCATCCTGGCTGGTGTAGATGTTCATTAGTGCAAATATTTTTAATGAGAAGCCTTTAAAACCCATAAATCGATAACCAATATTGGGAATAAAGACATTGGAATTTACAATGGGTTGATAGAACGAAATACCAAGATCTATAAAACCCTGTCGTTTTCCAAAAATGGCGGCACTGTTTAGCATAATGACCGGTTCGTTTCCCGATTCATAAGTAATGCCAGCTCCGGCCCGGGTTGTAAAAGCAAAATAATTCGACATTGGGAAAATGTGTTCATAACTTGCAGTTAGCGAGAAGAGATGATCGGTAGATATCAGGAGGGAATTTCTGGGGATATCAAATACATTTTTTAGATTCTTTCGGTCGGCTTTAATTATCGAAGTACCCGGTTTGAAACGTACATTATATCGCCTGATTACATTTTTCTGATGCTCAACTATTTGATTGATATCCTTGGTATGAGTACTCCAAGATAATTTTTCTTTCATTTCATAGAAAATCTTGTTGGCTGAGATCTTGTCGATCCGGCATGCAATTGAATCTCCTGAGGTCATTACGATCAAATCAAGCTTCTGTGCCGCGACGGGATTGATAATGAATATCAGTACTCCCAGCAGAATTATCAGCGTTCTCATGGTAGATTGTTTTAAGGGTTTAATTACATGATTGTAAACCATAAAATTAAAATAATGCCTGATGAATTGCAATTCAATGATTATGAGATATGATTAATGATATTTTCAGTTCATGATGACATCTTCCCTTTCAGGTAGTATATGGGGAAATAAAAAAGCGCCCGACAGTTTTGTCGGGCGCTTTTAATATGTTTAAAAAACAAATATTAACTGTGGAAATACTCCTTCATACGATCGAAGAAGCTTTTATCACGAGCAGAAGGACTTGGTTTGAAATTGTCAGAATGCTTAAGTTTTTCCAATATAGCCTGTTCTTCCTTACTCAGGTTTTTAGGGGTCCAAACATTTAGATTCACCAAGAGGTCACCACGACCATAACCGTTCAGGTCTGGCAGTCCCTTTCCTTTCAGACGTAAAACCTTTCCTGGTTGAGTTCCTGGTTGTACTTTAATACGTGCTTTACCTTCTATCGTAGGAATTTCGATAGTTGTACCCATCGCTGCATCAGGGAAACTCAGGTAATGCTCATATATCAGGTTCTCACCATCACGTTCCAGTAAGTCGTGTTTGATTTCTTCAACCAATACAATTAAATCACCGGGAACACCGCCTCGAGCGGCAGCATTACCTTTTCCGCTAACCGATAACTGCATACCTTCTGCGACACCAGCAGGAATCTTAAGTGAAATAACTTCTTCACCTTTTACAATACCGTTACCAGCACAAGCAGGGCATTTATCACGGATTACCTGTCCTTGTCCATTACATGAAGGACAGGTAGAAGAGGTTTGCATTTGCCCAAGGAAAGTACTGGTAACTCGGGTTACCTGACCAGTCCCGTGACACGTGCTACAAGTTGTATGTCCTGACCCGGCTTTTGCTCCCGATCCGTCACAACTCACACAACCTACATATTTATTTACTTTAATTTTCTTTTCAACACCGTTGGCGATCTCTTCAAGAGTAAGCTTTACTCTTACCCTCAAATTGGTTCCACGGTTCACGCGTTGACGACGTTGACCGCCGCCACCAAAGCCACCAAAGGCTCCACCGAAAATATCTCCAAACTGTGAGAAGATATCATCCATGTTCATACCGCCACCGCCAAAGCCACCAAAGCCACCGCCAGCAGCACCACCAACACCGGCATGACCAAAACGATCGTATTTTGCACGCTTATCGGCATTACTTAATACCTCGTATGCTTCGGCCGCTTCTTTGAACTTATCCTCAGCCTCTTTATTGTCCGGGTTCTTATCAGGGTGATATTTTATAGCCAATTTACGGTATGCTTTCTTCATTTCAGCTTCCGTAGCTTCCTTCTGTACCCCCAGTACTTCGTAATAATCTCTTTTCGACATCTTACCTCAATTGGTTACCGATTAACTGCCCACTACAACTTTTGCGTAACGGATGATTTTTCCATTCAACTTATATCCCTTTTGAACGGTGTCAACCACTTTACCCTTCATGTCATCTGAAGGAGCTGGAATGTTTGTAATGGCTTCATGTTCATCCACATCAAATTCCTTTTGAGTTGACTCAATTTCTTCCAATCCTTGCTGCTTAAGGGTTTTGAAGAATTTGCTTGCAATCAGGTTAACACCTTCCTTAAATGATTCCAGATCTTGTGATTCATCCATGTGCTGTTGTGCACGTTCAAAATCATCCCAAACCGGAAGTAATTCTTTTATAATAGATTCTGATGCTGTTTTGCTCAGCTCCAGTTTTTCCTTTAGTGTTCGTTTTCTAAAGTTGTCAAATTCGGAATAAAGACGCAGGTGCTTGTCGTTAAGCTCTTTGATCGTTATTTCAAGCTCTTCGATTTTCTTTGCCTGAACATCTTCCTGCTCCACCTCTTCAGTCTTTTCTTCAGTAGTCTGTTTTTGGGCAGTTTCTTGTTCTGTTGTTTGTTCAGCTGTTTGCTGAGCTTGTTCTTTCTGCACGTCCTTATCTTTTTTTGTCTTCTTCTTTACCATTTTCAACAATCGTTACTTTTAACCGATACTATTTAATCAGTAGGCATTTTGAGCACATCAAAATATCTGCCAATCAGTAAAAACAGTCAAATTGACATAAAATTTACTCACCGGAATTTTGAAGGTGCAAAAATAACATGTTTTTTAATACGTCCGACTAATCCAGTCTTTTGATCTGTGCTCCAAGTTGTCGGAGACGTTCGTCAATATTCTGATACCCTCTGTCGATCTGCTCAATGTTATGAATCACACTTTTACCTTCGGCAGAAAGTGCTGCAATAAGTAAGGCAACCCCTGCACGGATGTCGGGTGAGGTCATCTGTATGCCACGAAGTTTCTGTTCCTGGTTCATCCCAATTACAGTCGCACGATGTGGATCACAAAGAATGATCTGTGCACCCATGTCAATCAGTTTGTCCACAAAGAACAAGCGGCTTTCAAACATCTTTTGATGAATCAAAACACTCCCTTTTGCCTGAGTGGCTATAACCAGTGCAATACTGATCAGGTCAGGAGTGAATCCAGGCCATGGAGCATCAGAAATTGTTAGTATTGAGCCATCAATGTATTTATCTACAGTATAGTGGTCTTGTTGTGGTATATATAGATCATCATTTACTCTATCAATTTGAATACCCAATCGTCTGAAAACATCAGGAATAACACCTAAAGCCTCATAGTTCACATTTTTAATTGTGATCTCCGATTGAGTCATGGCTGCAAGTCCGATGAAACTTCCTACTTCAATCATGTCAGGAAGCATGGTATGGGCACAGCCACCTAATGAATCCACACCTTCGATGGTAAGTAGGTTGGAGCCGATACCTGTTATATTAGCCCCCATACGAACCAGCATTTTCGAAAGCTGAACCAAATAAGGTTCGCAGGCTGCATTAAAGATGGTTGTTTTTCCCTGAGCCAGAACTGCAGCCATCAAAATGTTTGCTGTTCCCGTTACTGATGCTTCATCCAGAAGCATATAAGTGCCCTGGAGCTTTTTTGATCGAAGTCTGTACAAACGATTGGTTTGATCGAACTCAAATTTCCCTCCCAGATTTTGTAGGCCGATAAAATGGGTGTCCATCCTTCGACGACCAATTTTATCTCCTCCGGGGCTTGGAATGGCACTGTGACCGAAGCGTGCTAATAGCGGGCCAAGAATCATAACTGATCCACGTAAAGCTCCTGCCATAGCTTTGAACTCTTCAGTTTCCAGGTAATCCATGTTTACTTGATCAGCCTGAAAAGTATAGGAGCCATTGCCTAATCCATTGACCTTTACACCCATTTTAGCCAAAAGGTCAATCAATTTGTTTACGTCCCTAATGTTAGGAATGTTGTTTATCGTAATTCGTTCCTCTGTAAGTAATACGGCACAAAGGATCTGCAGGGCTTCGTTCTTTGCTCCCTGAGGTGTAATGGATCCTTTTAGTTGTTTTCCGCCAATTATTTCAAATGCACTCATGTGACGAAGATACTAATTAATAAAAAAGAGCCACAAGTAATATGATACTTGTGACTCAAAATATTTTGATAATTCCGTTACCGGATGTGTCTTAATCTTGAGAAGTTCGTGGACGCTGCTGGCGAGAATCACCACCACGGTTATCACTACGATATCCGCCGCGTGAGTCTCCACCACGGTTATCGCTACGGTAACCACCGCGAGAATCGCCACCACGGTTATCACTACGGTATCCGCCGCGTGAGTCTCCTCCACGATTATCGCTACGATAACCACCACGAGAATCACCACCACGGCTGTCGCTACGGTAACCACCGCGAGAATCGCCACTACGGCTGTCGCTACGGTATCCACCACGTGAGTCACCACCACGACTGTCACTTCGGTAACCTCCGCGTGAATCACCACCTCGGCTATCGCTACGATAACCACCACGTGAGTCACCACCACGGCTGTCAGTTCTTCCATCCTGAGTTGTGGTTCTCCTTTTGCGAGTACGGGCTAAAATTTCATTGGTGTGATGTAGTCTTAGTTCTTCTTCGCCTACATCATACTGACCTTTTGTTAATACGGCCAGGTGTTGATATATCAATTCATCATTTACTGAATCACGATTCCATGTCAGATATGATTTCTTCATATGATTAGCAAGAATGCGAACCAATAAATCTTTATCTTCACCTTCTTCCATCTCACAGGCTCTGTCAAACATTCGGGCAAGATTTTTGCCATAATGTTTGTATTGAATGTTTCCGGATTTATATTCTAAAGGTTCAGGCTTCTTGAATATCTGATCTGGCTCAGGTTTCTCATAGGGGCTATCTACATCCAATTCAAAGTTTGCGATATAATGGAGATGATCCCATAATTTTTGTCGCAAATCTCCTGAATGGTGATCTGATTGCATGGCTCCCATAATCCTGATGATCATATTTGTAAATTGTGTGCGTTCGTCTCTGTCTTCAATTGCTTTCGCGTAATCGATCAGCTTCTGCACATTTCTTCCATACTCTGGAATAGACATCTTTTCGCGGGTGGTATTGTATTCCATAAAATTTGTGCTTTAATTCTTCCTAAATATCCTACTTGCTTGAGTAACTTTTCGACCAGATAATTAATACCAGTTATATTTCTTCTGGAGGCCAATTACTAAATTTATCAGTGCAAAGGTACAAAATATTTTAATTCAAAAATTTATGATTAATTTAATATTTTGAGTTTGGCAAACTTAAGTAATAATTGTTTTCGGCCTAAAGATTCGAATAGTACAGTAGCTTTCCGGTTCGAACCATTCCCATCGATGCCTTCAATTGTACCAAGGCCGAACCTTTGATGCTCGACATTCATTCCTGATTTGAGTTGTTCAGGATCGGATGCCTGAAAATTTGAATTGGCTGACTTCTGTTTGGTCATGAAACTACGACTTTTGGCAGTCCCTTGTTTTCCCATCTGAAAGTTTGCTAAGCGTTGGGCTTGAGGTCTTTGATCGGGGGCGTCATTAGAAGTTGAAGAACTTACTTTTCTTGCCAACTCGATATACTCCGTATCGATTTCACTCAGGAAACGACTTGGCTCACAAAAGGTGAGATTCCCCCATTTATATCGGTTCTCAGCGTAGGATAGGTGGACTTTCTGTTCTGCGCGGGTTAGGGCAACATAAAACAGTCGCCTTTCTTCTTCAAGATCCGCCCGATTATTCAAAGACATAATACTTGGGAAGAGGTTTTCTTCCAGGCCAACCACATAAACAAAAGGAAATTCAAGTCCTTTGGCTGAGTGAATGGTCATTAATGATACCTTGTCATTATTGTCTTTATCATCTTCATCGGCATCGGTTAGTAAGGCTACATCCATCATAAACATATCCAGAGACCGAACCTGGTTTTCTACTTCTTCTAATTGCTTCTCCTCCGATTCGGTAAACTCTTTGATTCCATTCAATAGTTCTTCGATGTTTTCGAATCGACTTACACCTTCCGGGGTACGGTCCTCAAACAGGCCTTTTAAAATACCTGATGAGGTTGCTATATGTTTTGCAAGGTCAAAAGCATCGCGTGTCTTCAATTGGGCAGCGAAACTCTGGATCAGGGTGACAAACTGACCGATTTTGTTTTTTGTGCCTGCGTTTACCTGGAGTCGGTATCGGTCAGGATTGCTAATGATCTCCCATGGACTGACATCATAATCATTGGCTGCTATCACGATCTTCTGCATGGTTGTGTTTCCAATTCCTCTGGCAGGGTAATTGATTACTCGTTGCAGGGCTTCTTCATCATTTTGATTAATTGTTAGCCGGAAGTATCCAAGCAAATCCTTAATTTCTTTTCTTCGATAGAAGGAAAGGCCTCCGAAAATCCGGTAAGGGATGTTGCGTTTTCTTAAGGCTTCTTCAATTGATCGGGATTGGGCATTGGTTCTGTACAAAATAGCAAATGAACTATTGTCGAGTTGTTGGTTCACTCTTGCCTCGAAAATGGATGAAGCAACCATAATTCCTTCTTCTGTATCGTTCGAAGCACGGAAAATGGGAATCTTTTCTCCTTCATCATTTGAAGTCCAGACCTTTTTCTGAATCTGTTCTTTATTACATGCAATTACAGTGTTGGCCGCATTTACAATGGTTTGAGTTGAACGGTAGTTTTGCTCCAGCTTAAACACTTTGGTGTCAGGGTAATCCTTTTTGAAATTCAGGATATTTTGGATGTTAGCACCCCTGAAAGCATAGATACTCTGAGCATCATCTCCAACTACACAAATATTCTCGTTGTTAGCTGCAAGCTTTTTTACAATCAGGTATTGTGAGTAGTTTGTATCCTGATACTCATCTACCAGTATGTGACGAAATTTTTGTTGATATTTATATAATATGTCTGGATGGTCACGTAAAAGCATATTGGTCCTGAATAACAGGTCGTCGAAATCCATCGCTGCCGATTTGAAAAGTCGGTTGTCATATATATTATATATGTGTCCTATCATTGGTTTTCCAGCCACCTTATCCTGTTGCATTAAATCCTTATTTACCAGATATGCTTTGGCTGAGATCAAGTTGTTTTTACAAGACGAAATTCTGTTGAGAACCACATTTGCTGCATATACTTTTGGATCCAGATTCTGTTCTTTAACGATGCTTTTGAGTAAGCTCTTGCTGTCATCTGTGTCGTATATGGTGAAGTTTGAAGGATACCCTAATAAATGACCATCAATACGCAGAATGCGTGAAAAGATAGAGTGGAAAGTGCCCATCCAAACATTTTGAGCTTCCGGACCTATTAGCTGGCTGATCCGGTCTTTCATTTCCCGGGAGGCTTTGTTGGTAAAGGTTAATGATAGTATATTGAAAGGATCAACTCCTTTTTGTAAAAGATGCGCAATACGAAATGTTAAAACCCGGGTTTTTCCTGAACCGGCTCCGGCAATAACCATTACCGGCCCGTCCGTATTTTTAACGGCATTTTGTTGAGCTTCGTTTAATCCTGATAGAATGTCTTTCACCAATTTCCTTTTTTTTATTGAACGAGCAAAAATATAAAAGGTTTACTAAAAATGATGAAGCTTTTTTATTCTGATTTATGTTTTTGCCATCGGATCCAAGATTTGGTGTGCTTTATATAGCAAAAAAACAACCAAAAATATTTATCCTACTCCCGTAACTATCAGAAAATGAATAATATTTTTTCGGGAAAGTTTTTTTTTGATAAAAACATTTGTATATTTGCGCCCCGAAAAGGAATGCCCGCGCGAGGGTGTTGAAAACTAAGCATTTGGTATAGATAAGGCGGTAAAAACCTGATAAGATGAGGTGATATAGGTTTTCCGACATGTTGTTTCAGACTCTGGTCCTCAATAGCTAAGCTTGAAATATAGTTTACAAATTATGGGAATTAGTAAGGACTATCTCTAAAACAATATGGAAATTTGACCTCTTCACTATAGGTGTTTTCCTGCACTACCTAGTCCATTTTGCACATACGAAATCTGTTAATTTCATGCTTTTTCATCTGAATGAAAGTTTAGAATGAATTAAAGTATTGATTAGGTTGTATGTATTGAAATATTATGTAGTTTTGCAGTCCCATTTTTGAGTGGGAGAATAGGTTATTTAATCAATAAGTTATAAAAAATTATGCCTACAATTCAGCAATTAGTTCGTAAAGGACGACAAACGTTGGTTGAAAAAAGTAAGTCTCCGGCATTAGATTCATGTCCGCAGAGACGAGGTGTATGTGTAAGGGTTTACACCACTACGCCTAAGAAACCTAACTCAGCTATGAGGAAGGTAGCCAGGGTGCGATTAACTAATGGTAAAGAAGTTAACGCATACATTCCTGGAGAAGGTCACAACCTGCAAGAGCACTCTATCGTGTTAATTCGCGGTGGTAGAGTAAAAGACCTTCCTGGTGTTCGATATCACATCATTCGTGGTGCACTTGATACCTCTGGTGTTGAAGGAAGAACACAAAGAAGGTCAAAGTATGGTGCGAAACGCCCAAAGAAATAGTAAGTCGAACCATTGATATTAAAGAATAAACAATGAGGAAAGCAAAACCAAAAAAGAGAATAATTCTTCCCGATCCAAAATTCAACGATCCATTGGTAACCAAGTTCGTGAACAACATGATGTTGCGTGGGAAGAAAAACCTTGCTTTTAAGATCTTTTATGATGCAATGGATATTGTTTCAGAAAAGACTAACGAAAATGGTGTAGAGGTTTGGAAAAAAGCCCTTGCTAATGTGACTCCTGCTCTTGAAGTGCGTAGCCGTCGTATTGGTGGTGCTACATTCCAGATTCCATCTGAAATTCGCCCAGGTCGTAAGCAATCAATTGGTATGAAAGCTTTAATCAGTTTTGCTCGTAAGCGTCATGAGAAATCAATGGGGCAAAAATTGGCGGGTGAGATCTTAGCTGCATACAAAGAAGAAGGTGCTGCATACAAGCGTAAAGAAGATACGCACCGTATGGCCGAAGCCAACAAAGCATTCGCGCACTTTAGATTTTAATAGTACTGGTCGTACTCAAGTTAAATAGGTAATAGGGAAATATTAAGTATGTCGAAAAATTTATTAAACACAAGGAACATCGGTATCATGGCGCACATCGACGCGGGTAAAACCACGACGACTGAGCGCATCTTATATTATACCGGTAAAAGCCATAAAATTGGTGAAGTTCACGAAGGAGCCGCCACCATGGACTGGATGGAGCAGGAACAGGAACGTGGTATTACCATTACTTCTGCTGCAACTACAGTTTTTTGGCGTTTGATCGATGAGCAACCAAAAGGCAAGGAGTACAAGGTTAATATCATTGATACTCCCGGACACGTTGACTTTACTGTTGAAGTAGAGCGTTCCTTGCGAGTTCTCGACGGTGCGGTTGCTTTGTTCTGTGCAGTAGGTGGTGTTGAACCTCAAAGTGAAACTGTTTGGCGTCAAGCTGATAAGTATAAGGTTCCACGTATCTGCTTCGTGAATAAGATGGACCGTACAGGTGCTGATTTCTTCTCTGTTGTAGAACAGATTGAAGAAGTTTTAGGTGCCAACCCAGTACCATTGCAAATTCCAATTGGTGCTGAGGATGATTTTCGTGGTATCGTAGATCTTGCGAAAAACAAAGCTTTTGTATGGGATGAAACTTCTAATGGTGTTGAAATTAGTGAAATTCCAATTCCAGAAGATTTAGTAGATACTGTACATGAGTATCGTACGAAGCTGATCGAAGGATGTGCTGAAGAGCGTGAAGAACTGTTTGAGAAATTCATGGAAGATGAAAACTCGATCACTGAAGAAGAAATGTATGACGTTATTCGTCGTGCCACGATCGATATGAAAATCACTCCGGTGATGTGCGGTTCGGCATTTAAGAATAAAGGTGTACAGATGCTTCTTGATGCAGTTATCCGTTATTTACCTGCTCCAAACGATACCAAATCAATTACAGGATTCAATCCAGATACTGAAGAAGATGAAACACGTATGGCTGTAGCTGATGAAAAATTCACAGCTTTAGCTTTTAAAATTGCTACAGACCCATTCGTAGGTCGTATTGCATTTTTCCGTGTCTATTCAGGTGCTCTTGATGCTGGTTCTTACGTGTTGAACGCAAGTACTGGTAAAAAGGAACGTATCTCTCGTATCATGCAGATGCATGCGAATAAGCAAAATCCTTTAGCTCGTATCGAAGCGGGTGATATTGGAGCTGCTGTCGGTTTTAAAACTATTCGTACTGGTGATACATTGACTTCAGAAGGTATGCCATTGCTTTTAGAATCAATGACATTCCCTGAGCCTGTAATTAGTTTAGCTATTGAGCCAAAAACCCAGAAAGATATGGATAAGATGGGGCTTGCGCTTGCTAAACTTGCTGAAGAAGATCCTACATTCCGTGTTCGTACTGATCATGACACAGGTCAAACTGTAATTAGTGGTATGGGTGAACTTCACCTGGATATCATCGTTGATCGTATGCGTCGCGAATTTAAAGTAGAATGTAATCAAGGTGCTCCTCAGGTTTCGTATAAGGAAGCTATCATTTCTTCAACTGATCACAAAGAGGTTTACAAAAAGCAATCAGGTGGACGTGGTAAATTCGCGGATATCCTTATTGAGATTGGACCTGCAGATGAAGGAGTTGTTGGCTTACAATTTATCGACAAAATCAAAGGTGGTAATGTTCCAAAAGAATACTTCCCAGCAATCCAGAAAGGATTTACGGAAGCAATGCTTAACGGTCCATTAGCAGGTTACCCAATCGATAGCTTAAAAGTTACATTAATGGATGGTTCATACCATGCTGTTGACTCGGATGCACTATCGTTTGAATTAGCTGCTAAGTTTGCCTTCAGAAATGCTGCTTCTAAACTTAAGAAGGTACTTCTTGAGCCAATTATGAAAGTTGAAGTTACAACTCCTGAACAAAACATGGGTGATGTTACTGGTGACTTGAATAAGCGTAGAGCAATATTGGAAGGTATGGATAGTAAAGCCGGTGGTACTCAGGTGATCAAAGCCAAGGTGCCATTGTCAGAAATGTTTGGATATGTGACCAACTTACGAACTATTTCTTCAGGTCGTGCTACTTCAAGTATGCAATTTTCTCATTATGCGGCAGCGCCAAATAATGTAACTGAAGAGGTGATTAAGAAAGTCAAAGGTCAGTTAGACTAGTAAAAACCTTTAAAATAAATAATCGTGAATCAAAGGATTAGGATTAAGTTGAAGTCTTACGATCATAATCTGGTTGACAAGTCAGCTGAAAAGATCGTAAAAACAGTTAAATCAACAGGTGCCGTGGTTAATGGTCCTATTCCATTACCTACAAACAAGAAGATCTATACTGTATTGAGATCTACATTCGTAAATAAGAAATCAAGAGAGCAATTCGAATTGAGTACTTATAAGCGTTTGTTAGATATCTACAGTTCAACATCAAAGACAATTGATGCTTTGATGAAGTTAGAGCTTCCTAGTGGTGTAGAAGTGGAAATCAAGGTCTAATTATAACCCAAGTCGGACTTTAAAAGTTATTTAAAATGTCAGGATTAATTGGTAGAAAAGTCGGTATGACCAGTATTTTTGATGCCTCTGGTAAAAACGTGCCATGCACGGTGATAGAAGCTGGTCCATGTGTTGTTACTCAGGTAAGAACACAAGAAACTGATGGCTATAGTGCTGTACAGTTAGCCTATGGTGAAAAGAAAGAAAAAAGAACAACCAAAGCATTACAAGGTCACTTTTCAAAAGCTGGTACAACTCCAAAACGTATCATAGCTGAGTTTTCTCGTTTCGAGGAGCAAAAGAACTTTGGCGATGTTCTTAAAGTCAACATTTTCCAAGAAGGAGAATACGTTGATATCGTTGGTACTTCAAAAGGTAAAGGCTTTCAAGGTGTTGTTAAGCGTCATGGCTTTAAAGGTGTGAACGACGCAACTCACGGTCAGCATAACCGTCTTCGTGCTCCAGGTTCAATCGGTGCATCTTCATACCCTTCAAGAGTATTTAAGGGCATGCGTATGGCTGGTCGTATGGGTGGCGATAAGGTTAAGGTGATCAACCTTGAAATTTTGAAAGTTGTTCCAGAAAAGAATTTGATTGTAGTTAAAGGATCAGTACCTGGTGCTAAAGGTTCTTATTTAAAAATTGAAAGATGGAGCTAGAAGTATATAAAATCAACGGAGAAAGTACATCCAGGAAAGTTCAGTTGAACGAAACGGTATTTGCTATTGAGCCAAACGACCATGCAATTTATCTGGATGTAAAGCAATACCTTGCAAATCAAAGGCAAGGTACCCACATGTCGAAAGAACGTTGGGCAATCGCAGGAAGTACAAAAAAGATCAAGCGTCAAAAGGGTACAGGTACAGCTCGTTTTGGTAGCATCAAGAATCCTTTGTTCCGTGGTGGTGGTCGTGTATTCGGTCCTCAACCTCGTGATTATGGTTTCAAATTGAATAAAAAAGTGAAGCGTATAGCACGTAAATCAGCGTTATCATACAAATCGAATGAGAATCTGATTACCGTGATTGAAGACTTCAACTTTGAAGCTCCAAAGACCAAAGAGTTTATCAATGTGCTAGAAAAGTTTGATTTAAGAGATAAAAAAGTTCTCTTTGTTGTCTCAGAATCAAATAAAAACGTATATTTGTCGTCGCGAAATATCAAAAACGTTAAACTTGTAAATGCTTCAAGTCTAAATACTTATGATATTTTAAACGCAAAGAAGGTTTTCTTTGTAGAAAGCGCTTTACCTGTAATTGATGAAATTTTCGCATAGTAAAACATGCGGAAATTTTCTAATGTAAAGTAAAAACAGTTAAAAGTAACAGAGATGAGCATTATTGTTAAGCCCATTATAACGGAAAAAATGTCCGCAATTAGCGAGAAGATGCCTAATCGCTACGGCTTTATCGTTGATAATGGGGCAAATAAGATCGAAATTAAAAAGGCTGTCGAAGAGTTATACGGAGTTCAAGTGAACTCCATTAACACGATACGCTATGCCGGAAAAAACAAATCCAGATACACTAAAGCTGGTATGATTAACGGCAAAACGAAAGCTTTCAAGAAAGCTATCGTTACATTAGTTGAAGGTGAAACTATTGATTTTTACAGCAATATTTAAATAAATGGCTCTAAGAAAATTTAAACCAACAACTCCGAGTCAACGCTTTAAAGTAATTAGCGCGTTTGACGAAATAACTACCTCCACTCCTGAGAAGAGTTTGTTGGCGAAGAAGTCGAAGTCAGGAGGTAGGAATAACACAGGTAAGATGACCATGCGCTACATTGGTGGTGGTCATAAGCAGAGATACCGTATTGTGGATTTTAAGCGCGATAAGGAAAATATCCCTGCTGTTGTTAAGACTATCGAATATGATCCAAACCGTACTGCACGTATCGCTTTGTTGGCTTATGCTGATGGTGAAAAGCGTTATATCGTTGCACCTCACGGATTAAAAGTGGGTCAAACTGTTGAAGCTGGTAAAGGTGTGTCTACAGAAGTAGGTAACACTATGTACCTGAGCGAAATACCATTCGGTACCATTATTCATAATATCGAATTGCGTCCGGGTCAGGGTGGTAAGATGGCACGTAGTGCTGGTTCTTATGCCCAGTTGATGTCACGTGATGGTAAATTTGCGGTTGTGAAACTTCCTTCAGGAGAAACAAGATTAATCTTGCAAAGCTGTAAAGCTACTGTAGGGATGGTTTCAAACACAGATCATAGCCTTGAGGTATCGGGTAAAGCCGGTCGTTCTCGTTGGTTAGGTCGCCGTCCACGTGTTCGCGGTGTTGCTATGAACCCAGTTGATCACCCAATGGGTGGTGGTGAAGGAAAATCTTCAGGAGGGCATCCACGTTCTCGTAAAGGTTTACCAGCTAAGGGTTTTAAAACTCGTGCGAAGCGTAAAGCATCAGATAAGTATATTATTGAAAGACGTAAGAAATAATTAAAAGTAAATAATTATGGCTCGTTCGCTTAAAAAAGGTCCTTATATTCATTATAAGCTGGAAAAAAGGGTTCTTGAAATGCAGGAATCTTCAAAGAAGAGCGTTATTAAGACCTGGTCTAGAGCATCAATGATCTCTCCTGACTTTGTGGGTCTTACTATTGCAGTTCATAATGGTAATAAATTCATCCCTGTTTATGTGACTGAAAATATGGTTGGTCATAAACTTGGTGAATTTTCTCCTACCCGACAGTTTAGAGGACACTCAGGAAGTAAAGATAAAGGTAAAAAATAGGAATAATGGGAGCAAGAAAACATATAAAAGCACAACAGTTAAAAGAAGCCAGGAAGAGTCAATTCGTTGCCAGGCTTAATAATTGTCCTACTTCGCCTCGAAAGATGCGTCTGATGGCTGACATGGTGCGAGGTATGGAGGTTGAGAAAGCTTTGTACGTATTGAAGTATTCTCCTCAAGACGCTGCCCGTCGTTTGTATAAGCTTGTTCAGTCTGCAGTAGCTAACTGGCAAGTGAAAAATGAAGGTTCACGTCTGGAAGAAGCAAACCTTTATATCAAAACAATCGCCGTTGACGGTGGTCGTATGTTAAAACGTATCCAAACTGCACCTCAAGGACGTGCTCACCGGGTTCGTAAACGTTCAAACCACGTTACTGTAGAAATAGCTAACAGAGATTAAGGCAATTAAAAAATAATATTAGATGGGACAAAAAACACATCCGATAGGACTTAGATTAGGTATCATCAAGGGATGGGACTCCAACTGGTTCGGTGGTAAAAATTTTGAACCGAAATTGGTTGAGGATGATAGAATCCGTAAATATTTGAACGCCCGTCTTGCTAAGGCAGGTATTTCAAAAATTGCGATCGAAAGAACCTTAAAGCTCGTTACTGTTACTATCCACACAGCGCGTCCAGGTATCATCATCGGTAAAGGTGGACAGGAAGTAGACAAGCTGAAAGAAGAGCTTAAGAAACTTACTAAAAAGGAAATACAAATTAATATTTCTGAGATAAAGCGTCCAGAATTAGACGCTCATATCGTAGCAAGTAATATTTCGAAGCAAATTGAAGGTCGTATTTCATACCGACGTGCGATTAAAACAGCGATCGCTTCAACCATGAGAATGGGTGCTGAAGGTATTAAAGTTACCATTAGCGGCCGTTTAGGTGGTGCTGAAATGGCACGTGCGGAGCATTACAAAGAAGGCCGTACTCCACTTCATACCTTAAGAGCGGATATCGATTATGCATTGATCGAAGCTCATACGACTTATGGCGTGTTAGGCGTTAAAGTTTGGATTTGCAAAGGTGAAATCTTTGGAAAGCCTGAACTTGTTCCAACAGGAGAGCCTAAAGCTAAGAAGCAGCAGCGTCGTAACAGAAGAAAGAAAAGATAATAGTAGGTCGAATTAATTAATGCTAGTATATAATGTTACAGCCAAGAAGAGTTAAGTACAGAAGGCCACAGAAAGGAAGAATGAAAGGACTTTCCCATAGAGGAAATCAACTTGCATTTGGCTCTTTCGGCATTAAGACTTTGGAATCATGCTGGTTGACTGGACGTCAAATAGAAGCCGCCCGTCAGGCAGTAACGCGTTATATGAAACGTGAAGGACAAATCTGGATTCGTGTATTCCCAGATAAGTCTATCACTAAAAAACCTTTAGAAGTACGTATGGGTAAGGGTAAGGGATCTCCGGAAATGTTCGTGGCTCCAATTACACCCGGTCGTATTTTATTTGAGGCAGAAGGTGTGCCGATGGAAATCGCAAAAGAAGCCCTACGTTTGGCTGCACAGAAGCTTCCGGTGAAAACCAAATTTGTAGTTAGAAGAGATTACGTAGAATAATAGTCTGAAAAATGAAAGCACAAGTTATTCGAGAACTTTCAACAGAAGAGATTAGCGAAAGATTGGTTGAGGAAAAAAAGCAGTTAAACAAACTGAATCTTAACCATGCGGTGTCTCCTCTTGAGAATCCAAATCAGATCAAGGTCGTGAGAAAAACAATTGCACGACTTATGACGGAACTGAGACAAAGAGAATTAGAAAATAATAAGTAATTCGCTACAATGGAAAGAAATCTTAGAAAAGAACGAATAGGGGTTGTAGTTAGCAACAAGATGGAGAAATCTATCACTGTTTCAGTTGAGCGTAAAATGAAACACCCTATTTATGGTAAATTCGTTAAGAAAACCAAGAAATTCATGGCTCATGACGAAGAGAATGCTTGTAACATTGGCGATACGGTTCGCATAATGGAAACTCGTCCTCTGAGCAAGAGTAAGAACTGGAGATTAGTTGAAATTATTGAAAGAGCTAAGTAATTATGGTACAGCAAGAATCAAGATTAACTGTAGCAGATAATAGCGGCGCAAAGACAGTTCTTTGTATCCGTGTACTGGGTGGTACCAATAAGCGCTATGCCAGTGTAGGTGACAAGATAGTAGTTGCCGTTAAAAGTGCGATACCTTCCGGTAATATGAAAAAAGGTGCTGTTGCTACAGCTGTTGTCGTACGCACCAAAAAAGAGGTTCGTCGTGATGATGGATCATATATCCGATTTGACGATAATGCTTGCGTGATTCTTAATACCGCAGGAGAGATGTCAGGTTCACGTATTTTTGGCCCTGTGGCACGTGAATTACGTGAAAAGGATTTTATGAAGATCGTTTCTTTAGCACCTGAAGTATTATAATCCTAGTTGAAAAAATAGTAACAATGAAATTACATATAAAAAAGGGTGATAATGTTATGGTGATAGCTGGTGAATCCAGAGGTCAACAAGGGCGTGTGCTTGAAGTTGATACTCAGAAATACAGAGCTATCGTTGAAGGAGTTAACCTGATGAAGAAACATACCAAGCCAAATGCGAAACACCCAAATGGCGGTATCATTGAACAGGAAGCTTCAATCCATATTTCTAACCTCAAGGTTGTAGATGCTTCTGGAAACCCAACACGTGTTGGACGTAAAGAGGATGAAAAAACCGGAAAGAGTGTACGTTATTCTAAAAAATCAGGGGAGGTTATTAAGTAATGAGTAATTCACCAAGATTAAAGGAAAAATACCAGAACGAAATCGTTCCTGCTCTAAAAGAGCAGTTTGGTTTTAGCAGCATCATGCAGGTGCCTAAATTAGAAAAGATTACGATTAATCAAGGTTTAGGTGATGCGATTGCTGATAAAAAGTTAATAGATCAAGGTATCGAAGAGATGACGAAGATTACAGGTCAAAAAGCTGTATCTACTAAATCAAAAAAAGATATCTCTAACTTTAAGCTTCGTAAAAGTATGCCTATTGGTGTACGTGTTACTTTGCGAGGTGTGAAGATGTATGAATTCCTAGATCGTTTAGTTGCCGTTTCACTACCTCGAGTACGTGACTTCAAAGGTATCAACGATAAAGGATTTGACGGAAGAGGAAACTATAGCTTTGGTGTAACAGAACAGATCATTTTCCCAGAAATCGATATCGATAAGGTGAATAAGATCTCTGGCCTGAGTATTTCCTTTACTACAAATGCAAAGAATGACCAGGAGTGTCTGGCTCTGTTAAAGCAATTTGGTTTACCATTTAAAAATCAGAAATAAGATATGGCAAAAGAATCAATGAAAGCACGAGAAGTAAAAAGAGCTAAACTCGTTGCTAAATATGCTGAAAAAAGAGCCGCTTTAAAAGAAGCAGGTGATTATGAAGCATTGCAAAAGTTGCCTAAAAATGCTTCTCCGGTACGCATGCACAACCGTTGTCAATTAAGCGGTCGTCCAAAAGGATATATGCGTCAATTTGGTATTTCGCGTATCAATTTCCGAGAAATGGCTTTAAAAGGTTTGATCCCCGGAGTTAAGAAGGCAAGCTGGTAAAAATTATATTTTAAATAATAGAGAAAATGATAACTGATCCAATAGCAGATTTTCTGACAAGAATAAGGAACGCCGTGAGGGCCAATCACAGGATTGTTGAAGTTCCTGCATCTAATCTCAAGAAGGAGATTACCAGAATCTTATTTGAAAAAGGTTATATCCTGAATTATAAATTCGAAGAGGATACAAAACCTGGCTCAATAAAGATCGCAATAAAATATCATCCACAAACCAAACAATCGGCTATTACTAGCATCGAGCGTGTAAGTAAGCCTGGTTTGAGACAATATGCCAGTGGTGATAATATGCCTAGCGTTATTAACGGACTTGGTATTGCCATCGTATCTACTTCACAAGGCGTAATGACTGACAAAGAAGCCCGCAAATTAAATGTAGGTGGAGAAGTAATATGTTTTGTAAGCTAATATAGGAGGAATAGAAATGTCAAGAATAGGAAAATTACCCGTTAGTATTCCAGCAGGCGTTGAGGTTGCTGTATCTCCTGAGAATGTTGTAACTGTTAAAGGTAAACTGGGAGAATTATCTCAGGATATTGATCAGGAAATTACCGTTAAGGTAGAAGACGGAAACGTTATTTTAGGACGTCCCTCCGATGCTAAAAAGCACAAGGCATTGCATGGTTTATATCGCGCTTTGATCAATAACATGGTAGTTGGTGTATCTCAAGGATACGAAAAGAAATTAGAGTTAGTAGGTGTTGGTTACCGAGCTGAAGCAAAAGGTCAAATGCTTGACTTAAGCCTTGGTTTCTCTCACCACTTTATTTTCGAGCTACCCGCTGAGATTAAAGTCGAAGCAATCTCGGAAAGAGGTAAAAACCCGCTGCTAATTATGCGTTCACATGACAAGCAATTGATTGGTCAGGTTGCCGCGAAGATTCGCTCCATCAGACCACCAGAACCATACAAAGGAAAAGGTATCAAATTTGTTGGTGAAGAAATTAGAAGAAAAGCTGGTAAAACTGCCGCTAAATAAAATATTTAATTAACCTGCCAGGTGTAAAAGCCTGGTTTTCAAATTCTTTATAGAAAATGGGAGTAAAGAATAAAAAGGAATTCAGAAGGACAAGAATTAAGCACCGTATCCGTAAAATCGTGAACGGTTCCGCTGAACGACCTCGATTGAGCGTTTTCAGAAGTAACAAGCAAATCTATGTTCAATTAATCGACGATGTAACTGGACGTACATTATTAGCTGCATCTTCTCGTGAAAAAGGTCTTGTTGAACAACAAGTTAATAAAACAGAGATGGCTAAATTGGTTGGGAAACTGATCGCTGAAAAGGCAAAAGAACAAGGCTTTGAGTCTGTTGTTTTTGACCGTAATGGTTATTTGTATCATGGTAGAGTTAAAGCTTTAGCTGAGGCAGCTAGAGAAGGAGGTCTTAAATTCTAAATATTATGGCAAACGTAAACATTAAGAGAGTTAAATCCAGCGAAATAGAATTCAAGGATCGTTTGGTAAGCATTCAGCGTGTTACCAAAGTTACCAAAGGGGGTAGAACATTTAGTTTTTCTGCCATTGTAGTTGTAGGTAACGAAAATGGTGTTGTTGGTTATGGTCTTGGTAAAGCAAAAGAAGTAACTGCTGCTATTGCTAAAGGTGTAGATGATGCCAAGAAAAACCTGATTAAAGTCCCAGTTCTAAAAGGTACAATTCCTCATCATGAGACTGGTAAATATAGTGGTGCACGAGTTTACATTCAGCCTGCAGCACCTGGTACCGGAGTAATTGCTGGTGGTGCGATGCGTGCAGTATTGGAAAGTGTAGGAGTAAAAGATGTACTTGCTAAATCAAAGGGATCTTCAAACCCTCACTCTGTAGTAAAAGCTACTTTCGATGCGTTGATGAAGTTAAGAGATCCATACACAATCGCAGAGGTGCGTGGTGTTGATCTGGACACTGTATTTAATGGATAATAATTAAGAGGAAGAGCAATGAAAAAGCTTAAAATAACTCAAGTCCGCAGTAGAATCGGACGTCCTGCAGACCAAAAAGGTACTCTGGACGCATTGGGACTAAGAAAAATGCACCAAAGCCGTGAAATCGAAGTTAATGAGGTTTCTAAAGGTATGATCCGTAAGGTGCAGCATTTATTGAAAATAGAAGAAGTTAACTAACGATATTAAAACATAGTGATATGGATTTAAGTAATCTGAAACCAGCTGAAGGTTCTGTAAAGAATAAGAAGCGTATTGGCCGTGGTCAGGGATCTGGTAGAGGTGGTACTTCTACACGTGGGCACAAAGGTGCTAAATCTCGATCAGGATACAGCCAGAAAATTGGTTTTGAAGGTGGTCAGATGCCATTATATAGACGAGTTCCTAAATTCGGGTTCAAAAACATCAACCGTGTGGAATATCGTCCAATTAATTTAGATGTTGTTCAAGGTTTGGTAGAAAGCAAAAATATTAGTACTTTCGACCCCGCTGTTTTCGTAGAGAACGGATTGGCATCAAAGAATGATTTAATCAAGATTTTGGGACGTGGTGAATTAAAAGCTAAAGTAACTATTAGCGCACATAAATTCTCAGAATCGGCAGTTAAAGCAATTGAAGCTCAGGGAGGCGAAGCAACTAAAATCTAATATTAATGAAAAAGCTAATTCAGACCATTCGTAACATCTCAAAGATCGAAGATCTCAGAAGTAGAATCCTATATACTATAGGGATTATTCTGATCTATCGTTTAGGTTCGTATGTAGTATTACCCGGGATTGATCCTAATCAACTTAATGCCTTACAAAATCAGGCAGATGGTGGTTTACTAGGATTAATTAACATGTTCTCTGGTGGTGCATTTGCGAACGCATCTATTTTTGCATTGGGTATTATGCCCTATATATCTGCCTCTATCGTTATTCAGTTGTTAGGTATGGCAATTCCATACTTCCAACGTTTGCAACGTGAAGGTGAGAGTGGTCGTCGTAAGATCAATCAGATAACCCGTTATCTGACAATTTTCATTACAGCGGCTCAGGCTCCAGCTTATATTGGCAATATATTAGCGCAAGTACCCAACGAAGCGGTAACTCCTTTCGATCCTACAGTAACTACGCCAGGTGTATTCTTCTGGATTACCTCAATCATTGTTTTGGTTGCAGGTACCATGTTTGTGATGTGGTTAGGTGAACGTATTACCGATAAAGGTATTGGAAATGGTATCTCTTTGATCATTATGATTGGTATCATTGCACGTTTACCAGTTTCTTTAGTGCAAGAATTTGCATCACGTATGGAAGAAGCAGGTGGTGGTCTGGTAATGTTCTTAGTTGAAATAGCAATATTAATCGTTGTTATAGTATTATGTATTCTGCTTGTTCAAGGTACACGTCGTATTCCTGTTCAATATGCAAAGCGTATTGTTGGAAACAAACAATACGGTGGTGTACGTCAATACATTCCTATTAGAGTAAATGCAGCTGGTGTAATGCCAATCATTTTTGCTCAGGCAATTATGTTCCTGCCGATTACTCTTGTAGGGTTTGCTGAATCAGAAGCTCTAACTGGTATTGCTGCAACGTTCACTAATATCCAAGGTTTCTGGTACAACTTTGTATTCGCATTAATGATTGTAATTTTTACGTATTTTTATACTGCAATCACTGTGAATCCTCAGCAGATGGCCGAAGATATGAAGAAGAACAATGGTTTTATTCCAGGTGTTAAACCTGGAAAAAGAACTGCTGAATTCATCGACGACATTTTGTCGCGAATTACATTACCAGGTTCATTATTCCTGGCATTTGTAGCCATTATGCCTGCTTTAGTTACTTTTATGGGAGTTAGTCAAGCATTTGCAAACTTCTATGGAGGTACATCATTATTGATTATGGTAGGTGTTGTATTGGATACATTACAGCAAATTGAAAGTCACTTGCTGATGCGTCACTATGATGGTTTGACTAAGTCAGGCCGAATCAAGGGACGTGCAGCTCAAGGTATGTAATAAATATACTGAATGATTTCGATCAAGACTGAAGAAGAAATTGAACTTCTTAGAGAAAGTTCTTTACTTGTTGGAAAGTCATTAGCCGAGGTGGCTAAACATATTCGACCGGGTATCACTACATTGGATTTGGATAAAATTGCTGAGCAATTTATCCGGGATCATGGAGCGATACCCGGTTTTAAAGGATATGGCGGATTCCCTGGAAGCTTATGTATCTCAGTGAACGATGAAGTCGTTCATGGAATACCCGGAAATCGTGTACTCAAAGATCAGGATATCGTTTCCGTTGATTGTGGAGTACTTAAAAACGGGTTTTATGGAGATTCTGCCTATACTTTTGCAGTTGGAGAAGTGAATGGTGATGTTTTGAAGTTAATGGAACGAACCAAAGAATCACTTTATCTGGCCGTAGAAGAGGCCGTTGTTGGAAAGCGCGTTGGAGATATAGGTTTTGCTGTGCAAAACCATGTTGAGGCTTTCGGATATGGAGTTGTTAAGGATCTTGTAGGACACGGTATAGGCCGTAATCTACATGAAAAACCAGAAGTACCTAATTTTGGACGTCGTGGTAAAGGACCAAAATTGACTGAAGGAATGGTTATCTGTATCGAACCTATGATTAATTTAGGGACAGCACAGGTGAAGCAAGATGCTGATGGTTGGACAATCCGCACATACGATGGAAAACCATCGGCCCACTTCGAATTGCAAGTAGCAATTGGAAAAGGGAAAGCCGATGTTTTGATGACGTACAAGTATATAGATGAAGTATTAGGAACTAATAGTAAATATTAAAAATCACAAGATGGCAAAACAAGCATCTATAGAACAAGATGGAACTGTAATTGAATCGTTAGGTAATGCAATGTTTCGTGTGGAGCTTGAAAATGGGCACCTGATTACAGCTCATATTTCAGGTAAAATGCGTATGCACTATATAAAGATTTTGCCTGGTGACCGTGTGAAAGTTGAAATGAGTCCTTATGATTTAACAAAAGGTCGCATTACTTTCAGATATAAATAATATTTTTGCATGACTGGACTGATAATGTGTTAGAAAAAGATTAACAACATTATCAGGGATTATATATAATAAATAAATAACTAAGTGGTAAAATGAAAGTTAGAGCATCTGTAAAAAAACGGTCTCCCGAATGTAAGATCGTTCGTCGAAAAGGTAGGATCTATGTGATAAACAAGAAGAATCCTAAGTTTAAGCAGAGACAAGGTTAATTATTAGAAACAGAAATTAACGAAGAATTATGGCAAGGATTGCAGGTATAGATATACCACGTAACAAAAGAGGAGTAATCAGTCTTACTTACATCTACGGAATTGGCCGTAGCACTGCTGAAGAAATCTTAACTAAAGCAGAAGTTGAACTTGATAAAAAAGTTGAAGACTGGACAGATGATGAACAAGGTCGCATTCGTACAGTAATTAGCGAAGAAGTTAAAGTTGAAGGTGAATTACGTTCTGAAGTACAAATGAACATTAAGCGATTAATGGACATTGGTTGCTACAGAGGTATTCGTCACCGTATTGGTCTTCCACTTCGTGGACAAGGTACTAAGAACAATGCACGTACTCGTAAAGGAAGGAAGAAGACTGTTGCTAACAAGAAGAAAGCAACTAAATAATTTTGTTAATTAAAGTAGAGAAAAAAGAAGTATGGCAAAGACTGCTAAAAATACAAGAAAAAGAACCGTAAAGGTTGATGCTGTCGGAAAAGCTTTTATTTCAGCGACTTTCAACAATATCATTATATCTCTTACTAACAACAACGGTCAGGTAATTTCATGGTCGTCTGCAGGTAAGATGGGCTTTAAAGGCTCAAAGAAAAATACACCTTATGCTGCTCAAATGGCAGGTGAAGACTGTGGAAAAGTTGCTTTCGATTATGGTTTACGTAAAGTAAAAGTTTACGTAAAAGGCCCAGGAGCCGGTCGTGAATCAGCTATTCGTACACTACATGGTTGTGGTATTGAAGTTACAGAAATACATGATGTTACTCCACTACCTCACAACGGATGTCGTCCTCCTAAGAAGAGAAGAGTGTAATTGTTGTTGTTAACCACTTTGAAAATAGAATAATAAAATGGCAAGATATACAGGTCCAAAGACCAAAATCGCTAGAAAGTTCCGTGAACCAATTTTCGGCCCTGATAAGAGTTTCGAGAAGAAAAACTATCCTCCAGGGCAGCACGGTAACTCAAAAAGAAGAAAAAAAGTATCTGAATATGGTGTTCAGTTAGCTGAGAAGCAAAAAGCAAAATATACATACGGTATTCTTGAAAGACAATTCCGTAATATCTTTGATAAGGCGACTCGTAAAAAAGGTATCACTGGTACTGTGTTGCTTCAGTTAATTGAAGCACGTCTTGATAATGTTGTATTTCGTCTAGGTATTGCTCCTTCTCGTTCTGCAGCTCGTCAGTTAGTAGGACACAAGCACATTACTGTAAACGGTAACATCGTTAATATTCCTTCTTATGAAGTGAAAGCAGGTGATATCATTAGCGTTCGCGAAAAGTCGAAATCTTTGGTTGCAATTACCGATTCGTTGGCTCGCAAAAGCAATAAATTCTCTTGGTTTGAGTGGGACGATGCTACACTTTCAGGAAAATTCTTAAATTACCCTGAAAGAGAAGAAATTCCTGAGAACATCAAGGAACAACTTATCGTTGAATTGTACTCAAAATAGAATTTTAGTAATTTTAATTAGAATAAACCAAAGCAGAAATATACAATATGGCAATTTTAGCGTTCCAGAAGCCTGAGAAGGTTATCATGAATGAAGCAGATGAGTTCCACGGAATGTTTGAATTCAGACCGTTGGAGCCAGGTTTTGGTATTACTATCGGTAATTCACTAAGACGTATTCTGCTATCTTCACTCGAGGGTTATGCTATTACAAGCATTAAAATCGAGGGTGTAGAGCATGAGTTTTCTTCAATACCTGGTGTAGTTCAGGATGTCATGGAGATTATCCTGAATTTGAAACAAATCCGCTTTAAACAACAGATCGAAGGTGAAACCACTGAAAAGGTTCAGGTTGTTATCGGCGATCAGGACTCATTCAAAGCCGGAGACATTAATAAATTTCTTAATGTATTTCAGGTATTAAATCCTGATGTGCTTATCTGTGAGATGGAGCCATCGGTAAGGCTTACTGTGGAACTTACTATTCAAAAAGGACGTGGATACGTACCTGCTGAAGAAAACAAAGTGCCAAATGCTCCTTTGGGAACTATCGCAGTGGATTCTATCCATACTCCTATTAAGAATGTGAAATACCACATCGAGAATTATCGTGTAGAGCAAAAGACTGACTATGAAAAGTTAGTACTTGACTTGAAAACTGATGGTTCTGTTCATCCTAAGGATGCACTTAAGGAAGCTGCAAAGATTCTGATTCACCACTTTATGTTATTCTCTGATGAGCGTATCACGCTTGAGACTGAGGAAAAAACGGTTACTGAAGAATTTGATGAGCAATCATTACATATCCGTCAGTTGCTGAAGACTAAATTGGTTGATATGGATCTTTCTGTAAGAGCTCTTAACTGCTTGAAAGCAGCAGATGTAGAGACCTTAGGAGAACTGGTAGCATACAATAAAAATGATCTTTTAAAGTTCAGAAACTTTGGTAAAAAGTCTCTAACAGAGCTTGAAGATCTGGTTAAGTCCAAAGGACTTGAGTTTGGTATGAATACTGCGAAATATAAATTAGATAAGGATTAATCGAAATGAGACATAATAAGAAATTTAATCATTTAGGTAGAACCAGCTCGCACCGTAAAGCTATGCTTGCGAATATGGCTTCTTCTCTTATCATGCATAAGAGAATCCACACGACTGTAGCTAAAGCTAAAGCTCTGCGTGCTTATGTTGAACCTCTAATTACTAAAGCTAAAGAGGATACAACACACTCAAGAAGGGTTGTTTTCAGCAGTCTACAGGATAAATATGCAGTAACAGAATTGTTCCGTGAAGTTTCAGCTAAAGTAGGTGAGCGTCCAGGAGGATACACTCGTATCATCAAGATCGGTCGTCGTTTAGGTGATGCTGCGGAGATGGCTATGATTGAATTAGTGGATTATAATGAAAATCTACTTAAGGAAACTAAGCCTGCTGCTAAAAAGACGCGTCGTCGTCGTGGTGGTGCTAAAACTGAAGAAGCTCAAGCAACTGTTGAAACAACAGTTGAAGAGACTCCTGCAGCAGAAGCAAATCCAGAGGCTGAAGAAAAGAAAGAGGAATAGTTATCTCTTAATTATAACTCAAAAGGATAAAGCTCCGGCTTTATCCTTTTTTTGTGGCATGAAAGTAACTTTTAAAAATATTTTAATATCTCGTGCCGCTATTATTCGTATTTTTATACTCAATTTTTGAGTCACACAAAAAAATGTTGTTATGAGTTTAATTGCAGAAATTTATGCGCGTCAGATTCTTGACTCACGTGGTAATCCAACTATTGAAGTAGATGTTACTACTATGGATGGTATTATTGGCCGTGCTGCTGTTCCATCAGGAGCCTCTACAGGTGAAAATGAAGCTCTAGAATTGCGTGATGGAGATAAAAACCGTTACCTGGGTAAGGGTGTTTTGAAAGCTGTGGAAAATGTAAATACCGTAATTGCTGAAAGATTAGCTGGTATGGATGTTACAGATCAGGTAGCAATCGATCAGGAACTTTTAGCCCTGGACGGAACCAAAACAAAGAGCAACTTGGGTGCAAATGCTATGTTAGGCGTTTCTTTAGCTGTAGCAAAAGCAGCTGCTAGTACTCTTAATATGCCTCTTTATCGTTATATCGGTGGAACGAATGCAAAAACTCTTCCAGTACCAATGATGAACATCATTAACGGTGGATCTCATTCAGATGCGCCTATCGCATTCCAGGAATTTATGATTCGTCCAATCGGTGCTCCTTCTTTTAGTGAAGGTCTTCGTATGGGTGCTGAAGTATTTCATAGTTTGAAGAAGGTGTTGCATGCACGTAATTTAAGTACTGCTGTGGGTGATGAAGGTGGTTTCGCTCCAGCATTAGACGGTACTGAAGATGCTTTAAACAGCATTATCGAAGCAATTAAAAATGCTGGTTACAAACCAGGTCGTGCTGAAGATGGTGGTGATATTTCAATCGCTCTTGACTGTGCTGCTTCTGAATTCTTTGAGAATGGTGTATATAACTATGCTAAATTTGAAGGTGAAGGTGGTGCAAAGCGTACTTCTGAAGAACAATCTGATTACCTTGCTGAACTTGCAGCTAAATTCCCAATCGATTCTATCGAAGATGGTATGGATGAAGCTGATTGGGACGGATGGGTAGTTCTTAACAAAGCTATCGGTGACAAATGTCAGTTAGTAGGTGATGATTTGTTTGTAACCAATGTAGAATACCTTCAAAAAGGTATCGAATTGGATGCCGCTAATTCGATCCTTATTAAAGTTAACCAAATTGGAACTTTAACTGAAACACTTGATGCTATTGAAATGGCACACCGTGCTGGATATACTTCAGTAACTTCTCACCGTTCAGGTGAAACTGAAGATGCTACTATAGCTGATATTGCTGTAGCTACAAATTCAGGCCAGATTAAGACTGGTTCTTTGAGTCGTTCCGACCGTATGGCTAAGTACAACCAGTTGCTTCGCATTGAAGAAGAATTGGGTGAGTCTGCAATCTACGGATACAAGAAAGTATATAAGAAGTAATTCATAAGCATACTTGATATAAAAAAGCCACTTTTATTTGAAAAGTGGCTTTTGCTTTATGAGATATTGAGTATTAAAGTCTATCCCAATTCTGTAAAACGTGATCCAGAATTTTAGTCACTTTAATTACGTTTTCCTTAAATACTTCTAAAACCGCTTCCCAGGAAACAGGAGCCTCATCCTCTTTCCAACAATCATAATCTGTACTTAGGGCAATTGCCGCGTAAGGAATACGAGCTTCTTTGGCAAGAATGGTCTCAGGTGCACTGGTCATATTAATAACTTCTGCTCCCCACATCTGGAACATCCGTGATTCGGCTCTTGTTGAAAAGCGAGGACCTTCGATAGTTACAACAGTACCTGTTTCATGAATCTTTATTTCTAATTCTTTTGCAGAAGCGATCAATTTATTCCTTATTTCTGATGCATAAGGATCAGCCATACCTTCATGATTTAAATCACCATTTTCAAATTTTTCATGGAAAGTGGTATGACGATGCTTTGTGAAATCAATGAATTGATCCAAAATAACCAAATCACCTCGCTCAATTTCTTGCTTTAGGCTTCCACATGCGGTGGTTGCGATGATATGAGTGCAGCCTGCTTTGCGAAGTACGTCAATATTAGCACGGTTGTTAATTTGAGTAGGAGGGATTGAATGGTCGCGGCCATGACGAGACAGAATAGCTACTGGAGTGCCATGTAATTCACCTTCCAATAATGTTGAGCTTGCTTGACCATATTCCGACTCATAGCTGGTTTCTTTAGAGTTAGTAAAGAAGTTCAGTTTCTCGAGTCCTGATCCGCCGATAATACCTATCTTCATTATAAATGTTTTTATTAATTAATTCTTAAGTTGAAAATCAATCTCGATGATTTTATGATCGCGAAATTACATAATTTTTCAAATCCAAAATCACTGGAAATTCAAAGTAGAATCTCGCTTCAATTTAGTACATTCGCATTAAAATATATCATTCGTGCAAAGAATTAGTTTTATCGGTTCGGGAAATGTAGCGACACATTTGGCGATGTCTTTAAAGAAAGCAGGATGCCAAATTGTAGATATTTGTTCACATACTTTTTCTAATGCTGAAAATCTTGCTGGTAGGGTAGGGGCAAAAGCAATTCATTCATATGAAGAGCTTGATCAGAATATTGATCTTTGTATTATATCGGTTCCTGATCATGCCATAGTAACTTTAGTTAATGAGCTAAAACATAAGAAGTTTTTTGTTGTCCATACTTCAGGCTCTATCCCAATGGATATCTTTGATGGGAAATTTGTTGATTATGGAGTATTCTATCCATTACAAACATTCTCGAAAGAAAAACCGGTAGACTTTGAGCGTATTCCTGTTTGTATTGAAAGTAATAATAAGAATAAGGAAAAAGGACTTTTGGAATTGGCTTCAAGGTTAAGTCAAATGGTATATCAGCTAAATTCAGAGCAACGTAAGGAGATCCATATTGCAGCTGTGTTTGCATGTAATTTTACCAATCATTTATATGGGATCGCCCAGAAATTACTCGAATCAAAGCAGGTGCCTTTTGAAATAATTAAACCATTAATTCAGGAGACTGCTGAGAAGGTAAAGGATCTAAATCCAATTGATGCTCAAACAGGTCCTGCTGTCCGAAATGATGCAGCGACAATGAGTAATCATATGGAAATTCTAAGGAATGAGAATGATGAATATGCTGAGATTTATAAACTGATGTCAGAAAGTATTTTAAAAAACAAAAAAGGAAAATAAGATGGTTAAAAATTATAAAGAGCTTCTTAATGATGTGAATACATTCATTTTCGATTATGATGGTGTATTAACTGACGGTACAGTAATCCTCATGCCCGACGGTGATGCTTTGCGTACAGCCTTTGTAAAAGATGGATATGCTATGCAATTGGCTGTGAAGAAGGGGTATAATATTTGTGTGATTTCAGGGGGTAATTCACCTTCAATGCATAAACGATTGGAAAACCTGAATATCCACGATTTTTATCTGGGTATTGATTCTAAGCTTGAAGTTTTGCATAATTATTTGGAGAAGAATAATCTGAAAAAGGAAAATGTAATATATATGGGGGATGATATCCCTGATTATAAATGCATGAAAGAAGTAGGTATCGCATGCTGTCCTGCTGATGCAGCCACCGAAATAAAGGAAATATCGCATTATATCTCCCATCTGGACGGTGGACGAGGTTGTGTACGTGATATTATTGAGCAGGTTCTACGACTGCATGGGCGATGGATGAACGGAGATGTTTTCAGTTGGTAATTTAAACGAAGTTAAATGTTATTAAACTGGATGAAGCTTCTCAGGTGGCCTAACCTGATCTTGGTAGCTCTTACTCAGTATTTGATCCGTTATTGCATATTGCTACCCGTATTTAAACGGAATGGTGTGGAATCAGTCCTGTCAGGATGGGAATTTGGATTGTTGGTTCTGGCAACGATGTTAATTGCCGGTTCGGGAAATATCATCAATGATATTCTGGATTATAAAATTGATAAAAAGAACAAACCTCATAAGCTGATTATTAATAAGGTAATTAGTGAGAGTGTTGCACGAAAAGGTTATTACTTGTTGAATATCGTGGGTATTGTTGCAGGTATTTTCGTGGCCATTCGATCGGGCTTCTTTCAGCTTGGATTGATCTTCATCCTGGTTTCGGTAACTTTATATATTTATTCTCTCCGTTGGAAGAAGATGCCACTTCTGGGAAATGTCGTAGTGGCTTACCTCTCGGCTTTGGTGGTCGGTATTGTCTGGTTATTCGAATACTTTTTTCTGCGCACCGATCCGATTCAATTTGCAGGGATGATTAACAATTGGGATACGATTGTATTTCTGGTTCCAGGATATATGGTTTTCGCTTTCTTGCTTTCATGGTCACGTGAAATGATTAAGGATATCGAGGATGTTGAAGGAGATCGTGCTCATGGCTGTCTGACATTCCCCATTCGCTTTGGAATATCAACTGCACGCTGGATTTCTTTGAGTCTTGCAGGTTCTACAATTATTTTATTAGGCTATGCTCATATCCGATTAATAGGAATGGGATTGGAATCCATAGCATGGTATTACTCGACAATTGTGCAGTTGTTTTTATTAATGTTAATTTATATGGCCTATAAGGCTGAAAATGCTAAAGAATTTCATCTTGCAAGTACCATTAATAAAATAGCGATGTTATCGGGAGTGTTAGGAGCGATAGGATTTAAACTTTTATTGTAAATGATTTTAAACGAAAGATTACAAGAATATAAAATTATACTGGCATCGAAGTCTCCCAGACGACAACATTTGTTAAAGGGATTGGATATCGAGTTTGAAGTACAGACAAAGGAAGTAGAGGAGGTCGTTCCTGAGGATGTTCAAGGTCATGATGTTGCTACTTATCTTGCGGTTTTAAAAGCTAATGCTTTTTCTTCTGGTGAAATAGGAGAGAATGGAATTCTAATTACTGCAGATACCATTGTGTTGATTGATGATGAAGTTTTGGGAAAACCAAAGGATCGCATGGATGCATATCGTATGATCCGAAAACTTTCCGGAAGAACCCATGAGGTAGTAACTGGTGTTTGCCTCCGTAATCAAAAGCAGGAACGGGTTTTTAAATCGTTGTCGAAGGTGTATTTCAAGGAATTGAGTGATGAAGAGATTGTTTATTATCTCGATCATTATAAGCCATATGACAAAGCAGGATCCTATGGGATTCAGGAATGGATTGGATACACGGCCATTGAACGCATCGATGGATCTTACTTTAATGTGATGGGATTACCGGTTCATCAGCTTTATGAAGAACTGTTGAAGCTTGAGCTGGATTAATGACAGGATAATATTCGTACATTTGTTCACTAAAGGATTTGATATGAGCCGACCAATTATTTTAGTTACTAACGATGATGGAATTGACGCAAAAGGATTAAGAAATCTGATACGTATCATGCGTGATTACGGTGATGTAGTTGCCATTGCACCCGAAACTTCTCAATCGGGACAAAGTCATGCAATTACCATGACTACTCCCTTACGAATGAGTAAGGTTACTGAAGAGAATGGTTACCAGGAATACGTGGTTAATGGAACACCGGTTGATTGCGTTAAATTGGGCGGTAAAGTTATTCTTAAAAAAAAACCAGATCTTTTGGTCTCAGGGATCAACCATGGCTCCAATGCCGCCATTAATGTGATCTATTCTGGGACTATGGCAGCTGTTATGGAGGCTAATATTGATGGGATTCCTGCTATTGGTTTTTCATTGACTGATTATGACCTGGATGCAGATTTTGCAGCCAGCGAAAAATATGTTCGAAAGATTGTGGAAAATGTATTGGAAAACGGACTTCCTAAAGGCGTTTGCCTCAATGTTAATATACCAGATATCCCTTCTGATGAAATCAAAGGAATTAAAATTTGCCGTCAGGGGAAAGGATATTGGGAGGAGTTTTTTGATGCTCGTATCGACCCGCGTAAGATGGGGTATTACTGGATGACGGGTGAATATCATAGCCTGGAGGATGGAGATGAATCCGATGAATGGGCGCTTAAAAATAATTATATTTCAGTAGTTCCAACTCAGTACGACCTGACTGCTTATAAGGCTCTGGAACAACTTAACACCTGGGAATTAAATGAAGATCATTAAGAAAAATTTATATGTTTTAGGATTAGTATTGGGGAGTGTACTACCCTTGATTCTCTTCAGTTTATTGTTTGGAGTGAATCAAATACTAAGTATGTCTCAGGGGATTGGTGAAATATTGAGACCGGATCAGATGCTTTTACTCAGTCTGATCATTAATCTGCTTCCTCTGCGTTTGTATTTCGTGAACTTGAAGTATGAAAAAACAGGGATAGGTGTGTTAGTTGTTACGTTTATTTACATTATGTCCTATTTTGCAATCTATTTGTAAGACGATCCACATTCTACAGCTATGAAGTATTATATTATTGCCGGTGAGGCTTCGGGTGATTTACATGCATCCAACCTGATGAAAGAATTGAAGAACGAAGATGCTCAGGCTCAGTTTCGTTGTTGGGGTGGAGACCTGATGCGGAATCAGGGAGGGGAATTAGTAAAGCATTATCGTGATCTTGCTTTTATGGGCTTTGTAGAAGTATTAATGAACCTTCGTACCATACTTCAAAACCTAAGCATTTGTAAGAAGGATTTGCTGGAATATATGCCGGATGTCTTGATCCTTGTAGATTATCCGGGATTTAATTTGCGCATTGCTGAGTTCGCACATAAAAAAGGGATCAAGGTATTTTATTATATCTCTCCAACTGTTTGGGCATGGAAAAAATCAAGGGTGCAAAAGATAAAGAGGGATGTGGATCATATGTTCACCATTCTTCCTTTTGAAAAGGATTTTTATGCCAAATACAATTGTGTGGTAGATTACCCGGGAAATCCATTACTAGATGCGATTGACTATGAAATTTCAGAAACTGCCCGAGCCGATTTTTTGGTGAGAAACAAACTGGATTCTAATCCTATCGTTGCTTTATTGCCTGGGAGTCGAAAGCAAGAGGTAAATAAGATGTTAGCCATCATGCTTCAGGTCGCTGAGCGATATCCCGAATATCAGTTTGTAATTGCAGGAGCGCCTTCTCTGGAGGAAAAATTCTATAATTCAATTATTGGCGACAAACCAATCAAGTTGATTTTCGGACAAACTCAGGATGTACTTAGATACAGTAAAGCCGCGTTGGTGACTTCGGGAACAGCTACTTTGGAAGCTGCAATTTTGGGAGTGCCAGAGGCATTATGCTATATTGGGAATGCAATTTCGATTGCAATCGCCAAGAGGTTGGTTAAAGTGAAATATATTGGTTTGCCAAACCTAATTATGGATCGGCCAATTATAAAAGAATTTATTCAGGATGATGTGACCGTCGAAAACCTGAAGCAGGAATTAGACCGCTTATTATTCGATAAGGGATACCGCAGTCAGCAACAGCTGGAGTATGATATGTTGCGACAAAAGTTGGGAGGTAAAGGAGCTAGTAAGCGTACCGCCAAGTTGATGTTTAAGTATTTAACCAATTAAAAGTTGAAAACAGCCAGGTAAAAAAGAATACAAGGGCCAAGGCTGGAATCATATTAAGTATTTTGATTTTCTTAATTTCTAATACATTTAACCCCAATCCTACAAGGATAATCCCTCCGACAGCTGTAAGTTCGTTTAGGTAGATATCTGTAAGATAATTGTTGAGATAGGCAGCAAAGATAGTGATACTTCCTTGGTAAATTAGTAAGGGGATGGCTGAAACTAAAACTCCCATGCCAAAGGCCGATGCCAGAGCGATTGAGGAAATTCCATCCATCACTGCCTTTAAGATCAATAATTCAGGCCCATTTCCAATTCCCTCATCAATAGCGCCAAGAATAGCCATCGTACCCATACAGTAGAGTAGGAAGGCTGTCATTAAACCTTCTGTGAAACGCTCATTTTTACTTTTAATTAATTGTTTAAGTTTATTGGACAGACTTTCAGTGTTTTCTTCAATTCTTAATAATTCGCCAATAATCACTCCACTAATCAAACTTAGAAGTACTATCAGAAAGTTATTGGTTTTTAATCCCATATAAATCCCAATCAATAAAGTAAACAGACCGATCACATGAAATACGGATGCGATTATTCGTTCGGGTAATTTACTTCTGATCGACATTCCGATTAAGCTTCCTGCAATTACTGCGCCTACATTGATAAGTGTTCCAACCATGGTTCAAAAGTAATAAAACTTAATTATTTACTACGAAGGTGCTATTTTGTTCGATAGATTCAAATTGTTGAAGAGATTGATCGCATAAAACAGAAAATATGGTTAAATTTATATATAAACGCTGCCAATGTACCATCTCCGTAGGATACCCTTTTTGCGCATTTGTTTGGCACTTATGGCCGGTATTATTCTTAATGAGGTTATTAAACCTGAGAATGTCCATGTTTTTATTTATTCTGAAATCATATTAATAATCTTCATGGCTTTCCTGAATGTATTCAGGAGAAAGCTTTCAGCCTTCAAATCTATTCGGTTATATGGAATGTTGATCAATCTGGCATTGGTGTTCTTTGGGATTATTCTGTCTTATTTCTCAGATATTAGAAAAGTAGATGGGTTTTATGGTGTTCATTTGAAAGATCACCAGCAGATAGTACAACTTATGCTTGAGGAAAGTCCAGTTGAAAAAAACGCCTCTTATAAAATTACAGCAGATGTTGAATCAATTAGAACCGGATCAGATTGGATTAATTCTAAGGGAAAAATACTGGTATATTTTGAGAAGGACAGTTTGCTTCCCACTCTTCTTCATGGTGATCGGATTGTGGCCAAAATTCGCCCGGAGAAAATTCACAATGCCGGAAACCCCGGAGAGTTTGATTATCAAAAATACCTGGAACGAAAAGGGATTTATTACAGAGCTTATTGTAAAACAGATTGCTGGACTCTTTGTAAAGGGAATTCAAAAAGGGGATTGAAAAGAGTAGGGGAGCGCTTGCGAAAGAAGCTTCTGAGTGGTATGAAGGATAATGGAATTATGGGTGATGAATTTGCTGTTGCCTCTGCCATATTGCTGGGTGCAGATGATTATCTTGATAAAGAATTGCGTTCGGTTTATACCGGAGCGGGAGCAATGCACGTGCTCTGCGTTTCGGGATTACATGTTGGAATATTATTCTTAATTCTAAACATCATCCTAAAGCCATTGAGTAGGAATAGATCCTTAAACATAGTCAGGATATTGATTATCATGCTTATTTTATGGTTTTATGCCGTTTTAACTGGCTTGGCTCCTTCTGTCTCCCGCTCGGCATTAATGTTCAGTTTGTTTAGTCTTGGAAGCTTAAGTGGAAAGAAAAACATCAGTTACAATATTCTGGCTGCTTCCGCTTTTATTCTCATTCTGAATAATCCAAATGTGATTTTCGAAACTGGATTTCAGCTTTCATATTCTGCAGTCGCTGCTATTTTAGTGTTTTATCCATTTATTAGTAAATGGTTTTGTCCGAAAAACAAAGTTTTAAAATTTTTCTGGGATGGTTGTGCTGTTTCAATCGCAGCGAATCTTGGCACAGCTCCGATCGTCATTTATTATTTCAACCAATTTCCAAATTACTTCATTCTTTCAAATATCGCGTTACTTATCCTGGCTCCTTTGGTGCTTAGTATGGGGATCGCTTTCTTCTGCTTTATGATTGTCCCCTATTTAAACTCTATATTGGCGTTGGGTCTCAAAGGTTTAATTATTGTTATGAATAATGTTGTACTGTTTGTAGAGGCCTTACCCGGAGCATTAAGTGAGAATTTGAATATTAATTCGGCCTCGTTAGTACTATTGTTCCTGATGATATTTTTTATATCTGATTTTTTGGTTAGAAAAAGAATAGAATTTTTAAGATTGAGTTTGATTTCAATAATTCTGATTTCGGGTACGGCCTCGTTTGCTGTATACAGAAGCATCCATCAGAACAAGTTAATTATATACAACTTAAGCAAAAATATTGCTGTGGATTATATCTCAGGGAGTCAGAGTTTGGTTGTAACCGATTGTGATCAAAAGCCATGGATGGATGTTTATTCTTACCAAATAAGAAATACTCATGTGAGAAACAGGATTAATAAATTTCGGATCGAACGTTTGGATTCTGAGAAAGCTGCAGAATATGGAGTTGTTGAGTTTGGTGTTTTGGGGCGGCCAGAGAATGACGTGGTTATAGCCAGGTACTGGAATGATACATTATGTAACTTGAGTAACGTGATTTATTATCCGAAAGAATATACATTCAAGGATATTCAACATCTAAAAGAACTAAAACTCAAGCAAGTAATCATACCGTCAGATTGGCCCGTTTGGAAGCAAAAAAAAATGGAAGTCCAATGTGATTCCCTTGAACTTCCATTTTTTTCGTTATCCCGAAACGGTGCTTATATTCTCAATTTTTAGTTTTACCTGGGCTTTCGTTCATTGCTTTCAGAAAACTCTTCATCTTTTCATTGGGAACAGTTACCGATAGCTGATAATGTTTTATTTTCCACCCGGTTTCTGACTTGATAACCACACCTGAAGCACGGCAATCTCCCATCCATGTATCAAGTAATTCATCGAACCATGCTGTTTCAAAATCGTCTGAAAGATAAATATTCCGTTGTATGGCTTTAAAATCCCAGGTTTTACCTTTGTCAAAATATGGTTTAGCAAACTTGATAAATGCTGCTTTTGTCCAAAGCTCACCAGCATCAGTACCTATGTAAATTGAGTTTTCATCCAACTTCTGAAAGTAGTTATCAAAATCAGCATTGGTTGCGGCCAAATGCCATTCATCCAATAAATCATTTATAACTTTTGTCTGTTCCAGCTTGTTCTCATTTGTGTTTTCACACGCTGAAGTCAGTAAGAAAATGGCAAAAAGAGGGAAAATTATCTTTTTCATAAATGTTATCTTAAAATCATTAGAAACAAAAGGGGAATTAAAATCCCAATTGCAGTATAGATTCCACCGCGTCCTTTTAAACCTTTTTTGCCTTTTATTAAAAATAGACCTGTAATAGCTAGAAGGATTAATCCAACCGCAAAGATATCAGAATACCATGTCCACCATTTAGTTGGATTGTAATGGAGATAATTTACATCGTTAAATATAGGCCTTCTGTTAAGTAATTCCAGATAGCCAGTACCAGAATTCAGATTCAATAAAACAGATCCCCCCTTCAAAAAGACCTTCACTTGACCTTGAGATGGATAGAAATGCTTTTTATAAGCTGAAGCCTGGTCAATTCCCGTAAGGATTTCTTTTACCTGTTCCTTTGATAGCGCATTTTGGTTGTGTGTTTTTTCAATAGTAAAATTGTGAGTGGTTATAATATAATTCGGATTCCAGTCATCCAAATGATTAATCGCAATTCCCGAAAGACTGTAAATTATTGTCATTCCAAAAAATACAAACCCCAGGTCTCTGTGTAGAATCCTGAACCACTTTCGCCAAACCTTCCTGATATTCATTTTGTATTGATTAAAAAAAAGGCCGGAATGACCGGCCTAAATATGTGAACATTATTCTTTTAGTTTATATTCGTTGCAAATGATGCTATAAAATGAGAGGTGGTCGTTGCCGCTCTCGGCAATTTGTTTACGAAGTCCTTCGATCTTTTGTATGGTATGATCTAAATCACCTTCGTGATGTTCATGCCCTTCTTCACCAGTATGTATTTCTTTTTCTGGTTCTCCTTCATTTGCTCTTACTTGAGTTTCCCAATCCTGAAGGTATTGTTCATCAACGCGTAGCTCACTCACTACCCCAGTTATTTCAACATCCGAACCTTCCCATTCTTTATCGAAAACCGTCATGCCTTCAGCTGGAGTTACTTCAATTCGTTGCTCAGGATCTTCGCCCATAAGAAATAAACGTTTACCACCATGGCTGCATACATGTACGATCGTACCTTTAATCTTGATGTCTTTTCCTGCATACTTTCCAGCATCGAAAATAAAATCATCGATACCGATTTCTGCGATTTGTACGACTTCCTGATTTTGTTCTGGTGTCTCGGATTGTTTTTTATTAGATTGAGTATTGTTGCATGCTGTTGCCATTGCAACAATTGTTAGTGCAAAAAAGAGTCTTTTAAACATTGGTGCTTGTTTTTTTGGATTTATCACACAAATATAAAAAACTGGAGGATATTATTGTAGGTTGATTGCTAATAAATAAACACTTTTCCGTCTTTCAGAAATATATAGTATGTAAAGATCATTACAGCCGAAATAGAAACAAATATCCATTGAGGTTTTGGATGAAAATTGGTTAATATCCAGGTTTGCTTTCCTTTTGGGGCACCGCTAAAAAAAGCAGGTATTATTATCAATCCGATATAAACATTAATCAATTTGTAATGAATATCTGAGTTTGGATTTAGAGAGTAATAAATGATTAAACTTCCAGAAATCCAGGGAAGTAGTAATTTGGCTACCAGAAACAGGATCTGATTTCTTCTATCCTCAATGTTGAGTTTCGCGGCATAGTTGTTAATTCCTGGAGCCATGTACCAGCCAGTCAGTCCGAGCAAATAGATTGCGATGAATACGAATAATATTTTAAATTCCGCGGGCACGTGCATTACATTAGCAACCATATTAATCCCTGAGCCCGTTGTAAATCCATTAATTATTTGTCCAAAGAAAAAGTTAAACCCAAGTATAAACATCCATATGGCAAAATCTGCCCGGGTAGGATGTAAAATTATACGACTGCTAAGTAAGATTAATGCACCGGTGCCTATGAAGAGGCAGGCAATTGGACCTGCCATCATTACCGAAACCGTTGCGTCGAAAGTCCACTTTGGAGATTCTGGTGAATTCAGAAATTCCAGACTGTTGTAAAATAAAATAGAACTGATTTCAAAGTCATATGCGATGAATACGGTAAGTCCGTAATAAATGAATAGAATGATGATGTATGATATCAAAAAGATACTCAACGAATTAATAAATGTTGCAAAATGAAAATATATCTGCTTTTGATCTTTTGACATTTGATATTTGTGCAATTAATTAATACAAAGGTAAGAAAATGTATATCTAATCCACTGCATTTATCGGCAAATCGAGGATAATGGGGAAGTGATCACTAAAACCTCCTTGATATTGGTAGCCATTATAGGTTCTGTTAGGTTTTATGCCTCCATATCTTTTATCTTCAATGATTAAGAATTCGGGAGTCATAATATTGGCTTTAATTTCCGAAGGTCTGTCAAAATAATTTTTCAAGTTTCTGCTGATGATAAATTGGTCAAATGTATTCCAATGATTGCGGAATTTATGGGTTCCCTTGATGCGTATATCATGATTCTGAAAAGAGCAGAAATCTAAATGAGATGATTGGGTAAGGATTTGGATACTTTCATTGTCCGGGGTGTCATTAAAATCCCCAGTGATAATAAAGATATTTGTTGGTTCCTGTTGATAGATTGAATCGATATGGTTTTTCAAAGTTCTGGAGGCTAATATTCTTTTGTGTTGACTTTGCATTACCCCACCGTATCGTGAAGGCCAGTGGTTAATATATAAATTTATAGTGTCTAGGTTGTGGATAATAACTTTCGCATATAGAATATCACGGGTTTTAAATGATGTGTTGTTCTCCTTTTTAACTTCTATTGCTTTTTCTTTAAGTATTTTAACTTTTGATGTTTGATAGAATATAGCTACATCAATTCCTCTTCGATCGGGAGATTCATGATGAATAATGCGGTAACCTTTTTGAAACAATGGGGTATCATACAAAAGTGCATTCAAAACTTCTTTGTTTTCAATTTCGCATAAGCCAATCAATGCAGGAGGTTCAGGGTTGCCTGCCGCAGTGATAACCTTGTATAGATTTATAATTTTCCTTCTTAACTTCCAGTTGTTCCACCTTTTTTCTCCAGTTGGAGTGAATTCGTTATCATTTTTTTTTGGATCATCGATGGTGTCAAACAGATTCTCAACATTATAGAACATAAGTTTTTCTGTGTGAATCGGTTGTTCTTGAGCATAAAGAATTGCCTTTGTTAACAGGAAGGTAGAGATGCATAGTATTCGGATAGAAAGAGCCATTTTTTTTTGATAAAAATTAAACTGATGATTTTGTGGTTATTTTAGTCTAAAGATACATGTATTTATCCGGTTTAATTTTATCTGAGAGGGTTATGTATACTATTTTTGAAAGGAATATTTTGAAAAGTAGTGGGACATAGTGGATTCGAACCACTGACCCCCGCCCTGTCAAGGCGATGCTCTAAACCAACTGAGCTAATGTCCCATTCGCGTTTTATGAATTCACTGCAAATATAATAAATAGGTTAATACTTGTCTGTTTTTTTGTTTAAAATATTACACTTTAAGTAGAGATACTGCATATTAACATTTAATATCTTTGAAGCCTTGTTGAATGACTGATGGGATGCATTCATTCAATCAGGTGTTGTAGTCAGATTATAATAACTAAATATAAAAATATCATGAAGAAGATAATGAACTTAGCAGTATTCGCTTTGATATTGCTTGTTTCTGTTTCAGGTTTTGCTCAGGAGGTAAACAAGAAAGTCACGCTTGAGGATGTATGGAAGAACTATACGTTTTATGCACGCTCTGTTCGCGGAGTTACATCCATGAATGATGGTGTTCATTATACCACCCTTGAAAGATTAAAAGGTGGTCAGTGTATTATTAAATACAGTTATAAGACTGGAAAAGTAGTTGATACCCTGGTGAAGGTAAATGAGATCAAAGGTGTTGATCTGAAAATGATTGAAGCATATGAGTTTAGTGCCGATGAATCCATGATGTTGTTGATGACAAATAGTGAACCGATTTATCGTCATTCGTTTACAGCTGACTATTATATTTACGACCTGAAGAGTGGGGTGGCTAAAATGCTTTCTGAAAATGGGAAGCAGCAATTAGCAACTTTTTCGCCTGATGGTTCGAAGATTGCTTTTGTCCGTAAAAACAACATGTTCTATACCAACTTGGCTTCTGGTGAAGAAGTACAGTTTACCAAGGATGGTGAATTTAATAAAATCATAAATGGTGCCCCTGATTGGGTTTATGAAGAAGAATTTGGCTTCAGTCAGGCTTTTGCATGGGCTCCTGATTCAAAGAAAATTGCTTTTATTAAATTCGATGAGTCTCAAGTGAAGGAATTCGGGATGACTATGTTCGAGGGACAAGCTCCACAAATGAAAGATAATGCATTATATCCTGAAAACCGTGTTTGGAAATATCCAAAAGCAGGAGAGGATAACTCTATTACCAGTGTCCATGTTTATCACCTTGATTCACAAAGTACTGTTGGGGTAGATGTGGGAACAGAGACGGATCAATATATTCCTCGAATTCGATGGACACATAGTTCTGAGAATCTATCAGTATTTCGTTTAAACCGCTTGCAAAATAAGTTCGAGCTGTTGTTTGTTAATCCGGCTACTGGTTCAAGCAAAGTAGCTTTTACTGAAGAAAATAAATATTATATTGCTGAGTCTGCTTTTGATAATCTTACTTTTCTTGAGGATAACAAGCACTTTGTATGGACAAGTGAACGCGATGGATGGAACCATATCTATCTCGTGAATATGGAAGGGGAAATCGTTCGTCAGTTGACGAAGGGTGAATTCGATGTCACTGATTTCATTGGTTTTGATGCTAAGAAAAAATACATTTATTATCAGGCTGCAAAAGAGTCTCCACTAAGAAGAGAGGTTTATGCTGTTGCTTTAAATGGTAAAAAGGACCGGAAACTTTCTGCTCAGGCAGGTACTAACAAAGCTGTATTTAGTAAAAGCTATAAATATTTTATCAATTATTTCAGTAATGCCCAGACTCCACTTGTTGTGACGCTACATGACGCAAAGGGTAAGCAAATTCGTGAATTGAAAAATAACAATCGCATTCTAGAAACACTTTCTGAATATGATTATAGTCTGAAAGAATTCTTCACATTTACTACAGCAGAAAATGTTGAGTTGAACGGCTATATGATCAAACCAGTTGGTTTTGATGCTAGCAAAAAGTATCCTGTTATGATGACTCAGTATTCAGGTCCCAATTCACAATCATGTGCTGATGACTGGGATTTTGGTTGGGAAAATTATCTTGCTCAGGAAGGTTTTATTGTTGTTTGTATTGATGGTCGTGGAACAGCTGCCCGAGGGGAAGAATTTCGTAAATGCACATACCTGCAATTAGGACGCTATGAATCAGATGACCAGATTGAAGGAGCTAAATATTTAGGGGCTCTTCCTTATGTGGATAAAGAAAATATCTCTATCTGGGGATGGAGTTTTGGGGGCTTTATGGTTTCGCTTTCAATGACTAAAAGTGATGTGTTTAAGGCTGGTATTGCTGTAGCTCCGGTAACAAATTGGAGGTACTATGATAATATTTATACCGAGCGCTTTATGCGTACACCTCAGGAAAATCCTGAAGGATATGACCAAAATTCTCCTTTGTATTTTGCTGATAGTTTAAGCGGTAACCTTTTGATCGTTCATGGTTCTGCTGATGATAATGTGCATGTTCAGAACACTATGGAGTTTATCGAACGTTTGGTTCAGGCCGATAAGCAATTTGATATGATGATTTATACCAATAGAAACCATTCTATTTTTGGGAAGAATACCCGTTATCATTTATTTAATAAGATGACCAACTTCTTGAAGGAGAATCTGATGGAAGAATAGATATTGAGAAAGGAGACTCCGTTGGGGGTCTCCTTCTTTTTTATGCTGATAGCTTCTCTCCAATTCTTAATTAATTACCTCCGTCTGACTCAAAACTTATTGAAGTTATAAGCTGTATTTTTTCTCTAATAATTGCTTTGAGTAGCATTAAGTATTAAGATCAATGGGTGTTTTATTTGATCTCTATGTTCTGACAGCTCTTTTTAGTATGTTGATGATTCAGACGTTCTTACTGATTCTCCAGAATGATTAATTAAATCGACCTCAGGTTAATCCTTATCAATACATAATTTCTGAAAGTGTTTCAACGCGATATCCATTTTTAAAGGCCACTACAAAGGCATCTGAAACATGATATTTCCTGATTTCTTCCTTTTTACGCTGTGCTTCCTCGTAACTCCTGTATGATCCAACAGTATAAATGTAGTATCCTTTGTAATAGTCTTCATAAACCTGCTCGGTTATGTTGTAGCTAGCTTTGACAGCGCCAACTGAAATTTTCTTGCCATATTTTGCTCTGACCTGAACTCTGAACTCTACTCCTTCTGTTACCTGCTTCGGTTTGACTTCCGTTGGTCTCTCTATTTGCTCTACTACAACACGCTCATAATTCGGATCAAATTCTTCAATATGATCTTCTTCATATTGGATTGCGCTTCCTTCTTTGATTTGTATCGTATTTTTAAAATTGATCTGTTTTGGTGTACCAGCTTCGGTGTACGTGAAGATACCATTCATTGGGTATAAGCCAGTATTAACCTGACTTGTTCCTAGGGTGTAGGTAATGGTAAATGAATCTTCTTCAGGCATATTTAACCAGAAAACAGAAACCATTTGTCGATTCGATGATACTTTACCTCCTTTTACCTGTGCGTCTAATAATTGAACTCCATAGGGTAAAGTTTGCCGCAAACTTGCTGACTTATTATAGCTTCCTTTATCAATTCTAAAGCTGATTTCCAATATATCTCCTGCGAAAATTTCAGTAGGAATATGCGATTGTAGCTCAATTTGCGGTTCGCTTGCAGGGTAGTTATATGAATAGTTGTATTCTTTTACCTCTGTATCAATGCACTCCTTTTCTTCGGTGAGTCGTGGTTTTACATATGTATCTTGTTGAGACGCTTCAACCTTCTTTTGTTCATCAACATATTGATATATTTTTTCGCCGGTATAAGCATATTGCTTTCGGCTTTTAGTACGTCCGTTACCGGTGAAATTAAATCGTAATCCTACACTGGTATAACCGTACATGTCGTATTCAAAGCCACCTGATGTTGCATCAAGTACATCTGAATTTACAATTCTCCAACTGTTTTCAAGGTTCAAGGCCCAATGTGGGCTTAGGTTTATGTCAAAGCCTATGGATACTGGCAGGACAAGTTCTGTTGTACGTTTATTACTTCCATTGCCCGAATGACCATTACCATCAATATATTCATCTGTATGTAAATTGTATTTTTCGGTCACCCAATCAGCTAATCCAAGTCCGGCACTCCCATACATTTCGATGGATTTATATGGACGATTGGGTAGGATAATGTTGGTGAAGTTCATAGTGCCTTCCATACTGTATTCAGTGATGTCAGCATTGAAATACTGAGATGTACTCCGTTTTGTCCCTGCTAATTGGCCATTCAGGTAGCGGAATTGTAATCCAAATACTTTTGTCAGGTCTTTGTGTAACATTGCACTATATGCGAATCGCCACTCATTATTGTTCACCATTACCGGGTAGTATTGGTACTGACGCAAATCGCCATAAAATAGGTTTGAACCTCCGCTTATTGCTAGCGACCAGTTTTTAAGACCGTCACGACTTTGATAATAGCTGTCATCAGCGATTTGTGCGTGAGAAGTTTTCAAAAAAAGAAAATGTAGTGCTACAGCACTTATTATATATAATATGGCCCTTTTCTTATGAATCATAATCATGTTTTCAATTACACGAACCCCAAAATAGTGGTATTGTACAAATATAATTATTGCGTTTAGGCTCAGATTACTTTAGATTTTTAACTTATCAACATCCGTATGTTTATAAGCAACTTGTTGATATTATGGGTATCGCAGAAAGAAATATTCACTTTGTATAGTGAATATTTAACATATGCGGCATTTTCATTAAGGTCTTTCTGGATCCTTTGTTATTTGGTCACTTTTACGATTGTTTACTGAAAATGAGTTGATCATGGTGTGAAATGAAATGAAAATGTTTTTCTAAATTATATTGGAAAAAAGAAAAATATTATTAATTTTGCAGCCCTGAAAAATGAATTTTTTTTAACTAACGAATAGTAAAAGAAGGTATTAAATATGATTATCGTTCCGGTAAAAGAAGGCGAAAGCATCGACAGAGCTTTAAAGAAGCTTAAAAGAAAGTTTGAGAAAACTGGTGTTGTAAAAGAGCTAAGAGCAAGACAAAAGTATACGAAGCCAACTGTTAGAAAAAGAGAAGAAAAACTTAAAGCTATTTACATCCAACAGCTTAGGTGTAAGGAGATGGCTTAGTAATCTTTTTTTGCTTTTTTAGGAAGAAGAAATTTGGTGACTGATAGAATATTTTGTATTTTTATCAGTAAGTAATCATCAGGTTTCTTCTTTTATTTTTTTGGATGGTAGATAGATATTTGAACTATATCAGACGGGAAAGGCGCTACTCAGAGCATACACTAATTTCTTATCAAACTGATCTCTTCCAGTTTGAAGATTTTTTAAGTCATTCATACGAAATTTCGGATTTAACACATGCAACACAGGAAATGATCCGTTCTTGGACGCTTGAGTTGATGGATAAAGATATTTCGAACCGGACAATAAACAGAAAGTTATCCTGCCTTAAATCATTTTATAAATACTTGTTGAAGGAAGAGCAAATCACAGCTAACCCTGTGAAGGGCTTGACCGCTCCTAAAATTTCAAAACGCTTACCGGTTTTTCTTACTGAAGAGATGGTAGGGCGTTGTGTTGTGGATGTGGATGCGGATGATTTCTATTCTTTAAGGGGAAATCTCATTTTCGAAATTCTCTATCAAACAGGAATACGCTTGGCTGAACTAATAAATCTTAAAGTTTTAGACGTTGATGTTTATCAACAACAGATAAAAGTGCTGGGAAAAAGAAATAAGGAGCGAATAATTCCTATATCGCCTCAATTAACCAATCTCATTAAACGATATCTTGATGAACGGAATGAATGTTTTGATGTTTATTCCGATTACTTACTTGTTTCTAACAAAGGGTCGAAGACTTACCCTAAGTTGATTTATAGTATTGTTAAACAATGTCTGGAGCGACTTGGGACACTTAGTAAAAAGAGTCCTCATGTTTTAAGGCATACCTTTGCGACACACTTGCTGAATAATGGTGCTGATATCAATTCAGTAAAAGAGTTGCTTGGGCATGCTAATTTGGCTTCCACACAGGTGTATACACATAATACTATCAAGAAGCTTAGATCAATATATGAACATGCCCATCCTCGGGCACAATAGATAGGAGATTTGCATATGAACATTACAATTAATGCTGTTCGCTTCAGAGCGGATCAAGGGCTTGAGAGTTTTATTACTGAAAAAGTAAACAAGCTGGAAACATTCTACGCAGGATTGTTGGGGAGTGAAGTTACGTTGAGAGTTGATGCCCGTGAGAAACCCGACAATAAAATCGCTGAAATCAGGTTGTTAATTCCAGGTTATGATTTGTATGCCAAAAAACAAAGTGCTACATTTGAAGAAGCTACAGATGTTGCTATAGAAGCGCTTCGGCGACAACTAAAGAAGCACAAAGAAAAACAGCACGGTAGATAATTTCAAATAGTATTTTTTTTTGATAAAAACTTTGTTTGTAATTAATATGTTTATATTTTTGCAGTCCTTTTTGCGGAAAAGGACTGCATTTTTTTGTAGGAGCATGCCGATGTAGCTCAGTTGGCCAGAGCAGCTGATTTGTAATCAGCCGGTCGGCGGTTCGAATCCGTCCATCGGCTCTTTTTCTTGGGGGAGTTCCAGAGCGGTCAAATGGGGCAGACTGTAAATCTGTTGGCGCAGCCTTCGGAGGTTCGAATCCTTCCTCCCCCACATATTTTTGTTAAGATAAATTGTGAATTGTATCGGCCAATACCTTTTACTTTTTAATCCTAACTAATTGCATCATAAGCGGGAATAGCTCATTTGGTAGAGCGACAGCCTTCCAAGCTGTAGGTGGCGGGTTCGAGCCCCGTTTCCCGCTCAATTAAAAAGGTGAACAGGCTGTTATAGCTCAGGGGTAGAGCACTTCCTTGGTAAGGAAGAGGTCATGAGTTCAAATCTCATTAACAGCTCACTTAGTGTTGAATAAATTAATATAAAACACCTATAAACATTAATCGATATGGCTAAAGAAAAATTTGATCGTTCAAAGCCGCACGTTAATATAGGTACTATTGGTCACGTTGACCACGGTAAAACTACATTAACCGCTGCTATTACAACAGTTTTGGCTGAACAGGGTCTGTCTGAAGTGAAGTCTTTCGACTCTATCGACAACGCTCCTGAAGAAAAAGAAAGAGGTATTACTATTAATACCGCTCACGTTGAGTATACAACTGAGAATCGTCACTATGCTCACGTTGACTGTCCAGGTCACGCTGACTACGTTAAGAACATGGTAACTGGTGCTGCCCAGATGGACGGTGCTATCCTTGTTGTAGCTGCGACTGATGGTCCTATGCCACAGACTCGTGAACACATCCTTTTGGCCCGTCAGGTAGGTGTGCCTAGGTTGGTTGTATTCATGAACAAAGTGGATATGGTTGACGATGAAGAGCTTCTTGAACTAGTTGAAATGGAAATCCGTGATCTATTAAGCTTCTACAAGTTTGATGGTGATGAGACTCCAGTAATTCAAGGTTCTGCTCTTGGTGGATTGAATAACGAACCAGCATGGGTTGAGAAAATCATGGAATTGATGAACGCTGTTGATAGCTGGATTCCACTTCCTCCTCGTGATATTGATAAGGATTTCTTAATGCCAATTGAAGACGTATTCTCTATTACAGGTCGTGGTACTGTTGCGACTGGTCGTATTGAGATGGGTGTTATCAACTCTGGTGATGCAGTTGACATCATTGGTATGGGTGCTGAGAAATTGAAGTCGACTGTTACTGGTGTTGAAATGTTCCGTAAGATTCTTGATTATGGTGAAGCTGGTGATAACGTAGGTCTTCTTCTTCGTGGTATTGATAAGAATGAGATCCGTCGTGGTATGGTAATTGCCAAGCCAGGTTCGGTAACTCCTCATGCTAAATTCAAATGCGAGGTTTATATCCTTAAGAAAGAAGAAGGTGGACGTCATACTCCATTCCATAACAAATATCGCCCTCAATTCTACTTCCGTACGACTGACGTAACTGGTGAGATTATTCTTCCAGAAGGTGTAGAAATGGTTATGCCTGGTGATAACTTAAGTGTTGAAGTAAACCTTATTGCTGACATCGCTATGAACAAAGGTCTTCGTTTCGCTATCCGTGAAGGTGGACGTACTGTTGGTGCCGGTCAGGTTACTGAAATCATTTAATAAGAATATAAAACTGGAATCCCTTCATGGGATTTCAGTTTATTAACCTTACGGGAGTAGCTCAATTGGTAGAGTAGTGGTCTCCAAAACCATTGGTTGTGGGTTCGAGTCCTACCTCCCGTGCACATTTAGAAGAAATTATTATGGCTAAAAATAAAGTTGTCACATATATCAAAGATTCTTATGATGAGTTAATTCATAAGGTATCTTGGCCAACTTGGAGCGAACTGCAAAACAGTGCGATCGTTGTGTCCATTGCTTCCCTGATAATAGCTTTGGCTGTTTATCTGATGGATATTTCATTCTCATCTGTATTGAGAGAGTTCTATAAGCTCTTTTAGCAGTTTTTTATAATCCGGTAAAAACTCTAGAATTTAGTACAATTGTATGAGCGAGTTCGAGAAGAAATGGTACGTAATCAGAGCCATTAGTGGCAAAGAAAAGAAGGTAAAAGAGTACATCGAAAACGAAATGGGCCGCTCCGAATTGGGAGACTTTATTTCACAAGTATTGATACCTACTGAAAAGGTTTATCAAATTCGAAAAGGAAAAAAAGTAAGCAAGGAGCGAAATTATCTTCCTGGTTATGTCCTTTTAGAAGCAGCACTTGTGGGTGAAGTACCTCATACGATTCGAAACATTCCTAATGTTATTGGTTTCCTTGGAACAGAAAAGGGTGGTGAACCCATCCCTCTGCGTCAGGCTGAAGTCAACCGAATATTAGGTAAAGTGGATGAATTAGCCGAACAAGGCGAAGAGGTGAGTGTACCGTTTGTAGTTGGAGAATCAGTTAAAGTAACTGATGGGCCTTTTAACAACTTCACTGGTATCATCGAAGAGATTAACGAAGAGAAGAAAAAACTCAAAGTTATGGTAAAGATCTTCGGTAGGAAAACACCACTTGAGCTTGGTTTCATGCAAGTGGAAAAAGAGTAATAGCGGTTCTTATTAATCAAATGAATTAATTGTAACGATGGCAAAAGAAGTAAGCGGAATCATTAAGTTACAAATTAAAGGAGGTCAGGCAAATCCATCTCCACCAGTAGGACCTGCTTTGGGTGCTAAGGGTGTGAATATTATGGAATTCTGCAAGCAGTTCAACGGTCGTACCCAAGACTTAATGGGGAAAGTAGTACCGGTGATTATTACTGTATATGCAGATAAGTCGTTCACCTTTATCTTGAAAAAACCACCGGTTGCGGTGCAGATTCTTGAAGCAGCTAAATTGAAGTCGGGTTCACCAGAACCAAACAGAAAGAAAGTTGCTCAGATCAGCTGGGATCAGGTTAAAGAGATAGCTGAAGCTAAAATGCCCGACCTAAATGCCTTTACTGTAGAGTCAGCAATGCGTATGGTTGCAGGTACCGCTCGTAGTATGGGCGTAACTGTTGCTGGTGATGCACCTTTTGGTGATAACTAAATTTTGTTGACCGAGTCACTCAAAACTTAATTGAAATTAAAATGGGTAAATTGACTAAAAATAAAAAAGAGGCTTTAGCAAAATACGATCGGGATAAAGTATATACTTTAGAAGAAGCAATTGACGTTGTGAAAAGTATTACTACCACTAAATTCGATGCATCTCTTGACATAGATGTTCGCCTTGGTGTTGATCCTCGTAAAGCTAACCAAATGGTTAGAGGAACAGTGACTCTTCCTCATGGTACAGGTAAGACCAAGCGTGTTTTGGTTCTTTGTACTCCTGAAAAGGAAGACGAAGCCAAAAATGCTGGTGCTGACTATGTAGGATTAGATGAGTTCATTAACAAAATCAAAGGTGGCTGGACTGATATCGATGTAGTAATCACTACACCAAACGTGATGCCTAAGGTAGGTCCTTTAGGACGTATTCTTGGACCTCGCGGTTTGATGCCAAACCCAAAAACGGGTACGGTTACCATGGATGTTGCTAATGCTGTTCAAGAAGTTAAAGCTGGTAAAATTGATTTTAAAGTTGATAAATACGGTATCATTCATGCAGGAGTTGGTAAAGTTTCATTCGAATCGAATAAACTTGACGATAATGCAAAGGAATTGATTTCCACTATTTTGAAACTTAAGCCTTCTGCAGCAAAAGGTACTTATGTAAAGAGTTTATTTCTTTCAAGTACCATGAGCCCGGGTGTTAAGGTCGATGTTAAATCAATTACCTTGTAATTGTAGTGTTAATCTGAAAAGGGAATTATAATTATGAGAAAAGAAGATAAAGCACAATTGATCGAAACCCTAGCGGAACGTTTGCAGGAAAATGAATATATTTATATCGCTGATATTTCTGGTTTAAATGCGGAAGCTACCAGCGATTTGAGAAGATTAGCCTTTAAAAATGACATCCAGCTTTTTATTGCAAAGAATACTTTGCTTAGAAAAGCAATGGAGCAAACGGATAAAGACTTCTCTCCTCTATACGAAACGCTTAAGGGAGAAACTTCCATAATGATAGGACCTGCTGGTAATGCTCCAGCAAAACTGATCAAGGAGTATCGTAAAGAATTTAAAAATGCTGATGAAAAGCCAATCCTAAAAGGTGCCTATATTGAAGAAGGTACGTACGTAGGTAATGATATGCTTGAGACATTAGTAGCAATTAAATCTAAGAACGAACTTATTGCTGACGTTATTGGTCTGTTGCAATCTCCTGCCAAGAATGTTGTTTCTGCTCTTCAATCGGGTGGATCAATTATTCACGGTGTGCTTAAGACTCTTGGAGAAAGAGCAGAATAGTAAATTTTATAGAGTATTATTATTTTTTTAGAGTTAATTAATTTTTGAATAATTTTTAAATAATATAAAAATGGCAGATCTTAAAGCTTTTGCAGAACAATTAGTAAACCTGACCGTAAAAGAAGTTAACGAGTTAGCTGAAATCTTAAAAGAAGAATACGGTATTGAACCTGCTGCTGCTGCAGTTGCAGTTGCTGGCCCTGCTGCCGGTGGCGATGCTGCTGCTGAAGAGCAAACAGCATTTGATGTAATTCTTAAAGCTGCTGGTTCTTCTAAACTTGCTGTTGTAAAACTAGTAAAAGAATTAACTAGCTTAGGTCTTAAAGAGGCTAAAGCACTTGTTGATGGTGCTCCTGCTCCTTTAAAAGAAGGTGTAACTAAAGACGAAGCTGAAGCACTTAAAACACAGCTTGAAGAAGCTGGTGCTGAAGTAGAGATTAAATAAGTAAGATACTTATTCTAATAATAGGAAATAGCCAATTGCCGGCCTCAGGCCGGCTATTGGACTATTTCTTATTTTGTGTATATATATATATCGTATAGGTTTTTTATTAATTTTATAAAACTTAAAAAGACCTTGGCTTTGAAAAACTCTGAAAGAATAAACTTCGCGTCATCTAAAGTAAGGACAGGCTATCCAGATTTTCTTGATCTTCAGTTAGGATCGTTCCAGGATTTTTTCCAATTGGAATCCGATCCTGATAACCGTAAGAGTGAGGGACTGTATGCTGTATTTTCGGAAAATTTTCCGATCACTGATGCGAGAAACAACTTTGTCTTAGAATTTCTGGATTATTTTATTGATCCGCCACGTTATTCTATTGAAGAATGTGTAGAACGTGGTTTAACATACAGTGTGCCACTAAAGGCTAAACTAAAACTGTATTGTACGGATCCTGAACATGAGGATTTCGAAACTATCATCCAGGATGTTTTCCTTGGTATGATTCCTTATATGTCTCCACGAGGTACATTTGTAGTCAATGGAGCTGAAAGGGTAGTTGTTTCGCAATTGCATCGTTCACCTGGGGTGTTTTTCGGAACCTCAACCCATGCGAATGGGACACAACTGTATTCCGCCAGGATTATTCCTTTTAAAGGTTCCTGGATGGAATTTACTACTGATATTAACAATGTGATGTATGCTTACATCGACCGGAAAAAGAAATTGCCGGTTACTACATTGTTACGTGCTATAGGTTTTGAAACAGATAAAGAAATCCTCGAAATCTTTGACCTTGCACAAGAGGTTAAAGTAAGTAAGGCAGGATTGAAGCGAGTTTTGGGCCGAAAATTGGCTGCCAGGGTACTACGTACCTGGATCGAAGACTTTGTAGATGAAGATACAGGTGAAGTTGTATCAATTGAACGTACCGAAGTTATTATTGACCGAGAAACTGTTCTTGAAGCAAAACATATTGATCAGATTGTTGATGCAGGTATTAAGACAATTCTTCTCCATCGAGATGATGCAGAAGCTGGTGATTATACAATTATCTTTAATACACTACAAAAAGATACGGCCAACAGTGAAAAAGAAGCTGTTGAATATATCTACCGTCAATTAAGAAACGCTGAACCACCAGATGAAGAAACAGCTCGTGGTATCATCGATAAATTATTCTTCTCAGATAAGCGTTATGACCTCGGTGAAGTAGGTCGTTATCGTATTAATAAAAAGTTAAACCTTAACACACCGGATGATACTAAGGTACTAACTAAAGAGGATATTATTTCCATTATTCGCTATTTGATCTTATTGATCAATGGTAAAACTGAAGTTGATGATATTGACCACCTTAGTAATCGTCGTGTACGTACAGTAGGTGAACAATTATATAATCAGTTTGGTGTAGGGCTTGCTCGTATGGCACGTACCATCCGTGAAAGAATGAATGTAAGGGATAACGAAGTGTTTACCCCTATTGATTTGATTAATGCAAAAACATTATCATCTGTGATCAATTCATTCTTCGGAACAAACCAACTTTCACAGTTTATGGATCAAACCAACCCATTGGCTGAAATTACGCATAAGCGTAGAATTTCTGCTCTGGGACCTGGTGGTCTGTCACGTGAACGTGCCGGTTTTGAGGTTCGTGACGTTCACTACACACACTATGGTCGTCTTTGTACAATTGAGACACCTGAAGGACCGAATATTGGTCTGATTTCTTCTCTTTGTGTTTATGCAAAAGTTAACCGACTTGGATTTATCGAAACCCCTTATAGGGTAGTTACCGAAGGTAGTGTAGATATGTCAGGAAACCACGTGTATTTGAGCGCCGAAGAAGAGGAAGATAAAATTATAGCGCAGGCATGTACAGATATTGAAGATGACGGTTTGTTCTCTAACGAAAAAGTTAAAGTTCGTTATCAGGCCGATTATCCAATTATTCCACGAGAGGATGTACACTTAACCGACTGTGCACCGAACCAGATTGCATCAATTGCAGCATCTTTGATTCCATTCCTGGAACATGATGATGCTAACCGTGCTTTGATGGGATCGAACATGATGCGTCAGGCTGTTCCATTGATCAAGCCTGAAGCGCCAATTGTAGGTACCGGAATTGAAGCTCCTGCTGCACGTGACTCACGTGTATTAGTTGTGGCTGAAGGTGATGGTGTAGTTGAATTCGTTGATTCTACTAAAATCGTTATCCGTTACCATCGTTTAGAAGAAGACAGATTGGTGAGTTTTGATGATGATATTAAGACTTACTCTCTGATAAAATATATGCGAACCAACCAAAGTACAAGTATCAACCTTCGTCCAATTGTTCGAAAGGGTGATAAAATTGCTAAAGGTCAGATTATGACTGAAGGTTATGGTACAATGAATGGGGAGCTTGCTCTTGGTCGTAACCTGATGGTGGCATTTATGCCTTGGAAAGGTTATAATTTTGAGGATGCAATCGTAATTTCGGAGAAGGTAGTAAAAGAAGATATTTTTACTTCAGTTTACCTTGAAGAATACACTCTTGAAGTTCGTGAAACAAAAAGAGGTGTTGAAGAACTTACTGCAGATATTCCTAACGTTAGTACTGAAGCTACCAAAGATTTGGATGAAAATGGTATCATCCGTGTTGGAGCTGAAGTTAAGGATGGTGATATTCTGATTGGTAAGATTACTCCTAAAGGGGAAAGTGATCCTACTCCGGAAGAAAAGCTTCTTAGAGCTATCTTTGGTGATAAAGCCGGGGATGTTAAAGATGCTTCTCTTAAGGCACCTCCATCAATGCGTGGAGTTGTTATAAATAAAAAATTATTCTCTCGTAAAGTCCGCGATCGTAGGATGAAAACGAAAGAAAAGGAAGTCTTGGACTCATACCAGGAAGAATTTAATCGTGATACCGCAGAACTTAAGGCTAAGTTGGTAGATAAACTTACTGTATTGGTTAGTGGAAAAACATCTCAAGGTGTAGTTAATGTCTACAATGAAGTTGTTGTCCCTAAAAAATCGAAGTTTACTCAAAAGATGCTTACTGGTATCGATTATCTTCAGGTTGATTCTAAGGACTGGACTACAGATGAAGAGAAGAACGCTTTGATTAAACGTTTGATTCATAACTACAATGTTAAGTACAAAGAACTTGCTGGTAAGTTGAACCGTAAGGTTTTTGTTGCTACTGTAGGTGATGAATTACCAAATGGTATCGTTCAAATGGCCAAAGTATATATTGCCAACAAGCGTAAGCTGAAAGTTGGTGATAAAATGGCCGGTCGTCACGGTAACAAGGGTATTGTTGCGAAGATTGTTCGTGAAGAGGATATGCCTTTCCTTGAGAATGGTCAACCAGTTGATATCGTATTGAATCCACTTGGTGTACCTTCTCGTATGAACCTTGGACAGATTTATGAAACTGTATTGGGTTGGGCTGGTAGAGAACTTGGTGAACGTTATGCAACACCGATTTTTGATGGTGCAACTCTTGAGCAGATTAACGGTAAAATGGAACTTGCTGGTCTTCCTGAAAATGGTAGTACTCACCTGTATGATGGGGGAACCGGGAAAAGATTTGATCAGCCTGCTACGGTAGGTTATGTGTATATGCTTAAACTTCACCACATGGTTGATGATAAGATGCACGCACGTTCGATCGGACCATATTCGTTAATTACTCAGCAACCTCTTGGGGGTAAAGCTCAGTTTGGTGGTCAGCGTTTTGGGGAAATGGAAGTTTGGGCAATCGAAGCTTTCGGTGCTGCAAATATTCTTCAGGAAATTCTGACTGTGAAATCTGATGACGTTCAAGGACGTGCTAAAGCATACGAAGCAATTGTGAAAGGTGAGAACATGCCACGACCAGGTATTCCTGAATCGTTTAATGTACTTGTTCACGAACTTCGTGGTTTGGGACTTGAAGTTTCATTCGACTAAAGATCATATATTAAATAAGGAACAGGAAGTTATCTGACTTCCTGTTCCCTGAATAAATTTGGATATTCAAATTCGATACATAATATGGCTTTCAGAAAAGAGAATACCGTAAATAGTGACTTCTCAAGAATAACCATTAGTTTGGCTTCAGCTGAATCCATTCTGGAACGTTCCAGTGGTGAGGTTCTTAAGCCTGAAACTATAAACTACAGAACGTATAAACCAGAAAGGGATGGTCTTTTCTGTGAACGGATTTTTGGTCCTGTAAAAGACTATGAGTGTCATTGCGGTAAATATAAGAGAATCCGTTATAAGGGTATCGTCTGTGACCGTTGTGGTGTTGAAGTTACCGAAAAGAAAGTTCGTCGCGAACGAATGGGACATATTGAACTTGTAGTTCCTGTTGCTCATATTTGGTACTTCCGTTCATTACCTAATAAAATCGGAGCACTGCTTGGTTTACAGTCAAAGAAACTTGATACGATTATTTATTACGAACGATACGTGGTTATTCAACCTGGTATTAAAGAACGTGATGGTATTAACTATCTTGATTTCTTAACTGAGGAAGAGTACTTTGATATATTGGATTCTTTACCAAAAGAAAATCAATACCTTGATGATAGCAATCCTGATAAATTTGTAGCCAAAATGGGTGCCGATGCAATCAGTGATTTGTTAGCGCGACTCGATTTGGATCGTACATCATTTGAATTAAGACATAAAGCAAATACTGAAACTTCTCAGCAGCGTAAGGCTGAAGCCTTGAAACGTCTGCAGGTTTATGAAGCTTTCAGAGATGCTCAAAAACGTACTGAAAACCGTCCGGAATGGATGATCGTGAAGGTGGTACCTGTTATTCCTCCTGAATTGCGTCCATTGGTTCCTCTTGATGGTGGTCGTTTTGCAACTTCTGACCTGAACGATTTGTATCGTAGGGTTATTATTCGTAACAACCGTCTAAAAAGGTTGATCGAAATTAAAGCTCCTGATGTAATTATGCGTAATGAAAAGCGTATGCTTCAGGAAGCTGTGGATTCATTGTTTGATAATTCACGTAAAGCAAGTGCAGTTAAGACTGATTCAAACCGTGCTTTAAAATCACTTTCTGATAGCCTTAAAGGTAAGCAAGGTCGTTTCCGTCAAAACCTGTTAGGTAAGCGTGTTGATTATTCAGGTCGTTCCGTTATTGTAGTTGGTCCTGAATTACAACTTAACGAGTGTGGTTTGCCTAAGAATATGGCTGCTGAGCTGTTTAAGCCTTTTATTATACGTAAGATGCTTGAACGCGGTATCGTTAAAACAGTGAAGTCTGCTAAAAAGATTGTTGACCGTAAAGATCCCGTTGTTTGGGATATTTTGGAAAACACTTTAAAAGGACATCCGGTTCTACTTAACCGTGCCCCTACACTTCACCGATTGGGGATTCAGGCTTTCCAGCCTAAGTTGATTGAAGGTAAAGCAATTCAATTACACCCATTGGTTTGTACTGCATTTAATGCCGACTTTGATGGTGACCAGATGGCGGTTCACGTTCCTCTTGGAAATGCGGCCGTTTTGGAAGCACAATTGTTGATGTTGGCATCACATAATATTCTTAACCCTGCAAATGGTGCTCCTATTGCAGTGCCTTCTCAGGATATGGTATTGGGACTTTATTATATAACGAAAGCCCGTACTGATACTCCTGAACGTAGAGTTAAGGGTGCTGGTCAGTCTTTCTACTCTCCTGAAGAAGTACTTATTGCTTTTAACGAGGGAGCAGCGGAACTTCACGCAGAAATAAAAGTACGTATTATTGATCCGGAAGGAACTGGTGATCGTTCGATCATTAAACTTGTTGAAACTACCGTTGGTAGGGTTATGTTTAATCAGGTTGTTCCTAAGGAATATGGTTATATTAATGAGCTGTTAACTAAGAAATCACTTCGTGATATTATTGGTCAGGTTGTTAAGAAAACAGGTACTGCTAAATCTGCAAAATTTCTTGATGATATCAAGAATTTAGGATTCCGTATGGCTTTTGAAGGTGGACTGTCATTTAACCTTGGAGATGTAATTATTCCTGAGGAAAAAGTTACTCTTGTTGATTCTGCAAATGCAGAAGTTCAAGAAGTAATGTCCAATTATAATATGGGTTTCATTACCAATAATGAACGATATAACCAGATTATTGACATCTGGACGCATACGAATGCTCAGCTTACTCGTACTTTGATGAATCAGATTTCTAGTGACCAGCAAGGATTCAACTCGATTTATATGATGCTTGACTCTGGTGCGAGGGGTTCAAAAGAGCAAATTCGTCAGCTTTCTGGTATGAGGGGACTGATGGCAAAACCTAGAAAATCTGGTGCTACCGGAGGTGAAATTATCGAAAACCCGATTCTTTCTAACTTTAAGGAAGGACTTTCGGTTCTTGAGTACTTTATCTCTACTCACGGTGCTCGTAAAGGTTTGGCCGATACCGCCCTTAAAACTGCGGATGCTGGTTATCTTACACGTCGTCTTGTTGATGTGTCTCAGGATGTTGTTATTAACGAACCTGATTGTGGTACGCTACGAGGTCTTGTAATTTCAGCTCTTAAGAAGAATGAAGAAGTTGTTGAAACATTATATGATCGAATTCTTGGTCGTGTTACTTTGCATGATGTTTATCACCCACAAACTGGGGAATTAATCATTAACGCAGGTGTTGAAATCGATGAAGAAAGAGCACGTGTAATTGAAGAATCTCCTGTTGAATCAGTAGAGATTCGTTCAGTGCTTACTTGTGAATCAAAAAGAGGTGTTTGTGCGAAATGTTACGGTCGTAACCTGGCAACTGGTCGTCTGGTTGAAAAAGGTGAGGCTGTAGGTGTTGTTGCTGCTCAATCAATTGGTGAGCCAGGAACACAGCTTACATTACGTACGTTCCACGTTGGGGGTACAGCTTCTAATATTGCAACTGCTTCAAGAGTTACTGCTAAGTACGAAGGTCGTCTTGAAATTGAAGAGCTTCGTTCGGTTGGGTATGAAAACAAAGAAGGGAAAAAATATCAGGTTGTTGTTGGTCGTTCTGCAGAAATGCGAATTATCGATCCTAACACAGGTATTGTTCTTCAATCGGGACACTTACCTTATGCAGCAAACTTATATGTTGTTAATGGTGCTCAAGTTAAAAAGGGCGATTTGATCACGGACTGGGATCCATATAATGCTGTGATCCTTACTGAATCAGGTGGTAAGATTGTTTATGAAAATGTGATCGAAGGTCAAACTTTCCGCGTAGAATCTGATGAACAAACAGGTTATGTGGATCGAGTGATTATCGAATCTCGCGTAAAAACAAAGAACCCTAGAATTCGAATCGTTGACGAAAGTGGTGCTGACTTAAAGGCTTATGATATTCCTGTAGGAGCTCATATTATCGTTGATGAAGGAGATGAGATTAAAGGTGGTGAGCCGATTGTTAAAATCCCACGTGCTGTAGGAAAGTCTGGGGATATTACCGGGGGTCTTCCTAGAGTTACAGAACTATTTGAAGCTCGTAATCCTCAAGATCCTGCTGTTGTTTCTGAAATTGATGGTATCGTATCATTCGGTAAGAAGCTTAAGCGTGGTAATCGTGAGGTAATCGTAACTTCTAAGACAGGTGAAGAAAAGCACTATTTAGTACCAACTGCGAAGCAGATTCTTGCACAGGAGAATGACTATGTACGTGCTGGAGTTCAACTTTCTGAAGGTTCTATTACTCCTCAGGATATCCTTCACATTAAAGGTCCTATGGCCGTTCAGGAATACATCGTGAATGAAATTCAGGAGGTATATCGTCTACAAGGTGTGAAAATCAATGATAAGCACTTTGAAACGATTGTACGTCAGATGATGCGTAAGGTTGAGATTGCCGATCCAGGTGATACTAAATTCCTTGAAGGTGAATTAGCTAATAAGCTTGACTTTGTCGAGGAAAATGACTGGATTTTTGGTAAGAAGGTTGTTATTGAACCTGGTGATTCTGAAGATCTCAAAGCGGGTATGATCATCTCAGCTCGTAAATTACGTGATGATAATTCGATCTTACGTCGTCGTGATAAGAAGCTTGTTGAAGCTCGTGATGCACAGCCAGCAACGGCTCGTCAGGTACTTCAGGGTATTACCCGCGCTTCATTGCAGACTAAGAGTTGGATTTCAGCTGCTTCCTTCCAGGAAACAACTAAAGTTCTTACTCAGGCTGCAATTCAGGCTAAGTCTGATTACTTCGAAGGATTGAAAGAGAACGTAATTGTTGGTCATAAGATTCCTGCCGGAACTGGTCAGCGTGAATTTACCGATTTGATCGTTGGTTCACAGGATGAGTACGACAGACTAATGGCTTCCAAAGAAGTTTATGAATAGTATTTTATAACTATATATTGAAAAAGACGGATTTTATCCGTCTTTTTCTTTAAAACCCAAACTGCTATGCAAGAAGATAACAAAAAGAAACCCGGTCAGATTAATATCGAATTGAGCGAAGAAATGGCTGATGGCATCTATTCTAATCTCGCCATCATTACACATTCAAATTCAGAATTTATTCTTGATTTTGTGAAAATCATGCCTGGAGTACCTAAAGCAAAGGTGAAATCCAGAATTATTCTCACCCCTCAACATGCTAAACGACTAAACAAAGCATTGGTTGAAAACATTAGAAAGTTTGAGTCTTTACACGGAAAGATTGAAGAAGGTAAAGAAACGATGCCAATGAATTTTGGCACACCTACTGCTCAGGCATAAGGATTTATATGTTTTATCAGATGAAAGGGATATACTACGGTGTATCCCTTTTATTTTTGTCTTAGATGTACTTTTGAAAATATTTTCAATTAATTACCTTTCTTATGTTTTTCTTTATAAATTCACAATCGAATTTTCGTTTGGTTTTGAATTACCTAATGGAAACAAAATCATAAATTAATCGACAAATCCATGAAGAGAATTATTAGTGCATTAGTATTGTTATTGTTTATTGCTCCATTTAGCTCCAATGCTCAGCTTGAAAAAGATACCGATGATATAGAGCGAATGGAGTGGTTTAAGGATGCAAAGTTAGGAATCTTTATACATTGGGGAATCTATGCTGTTGATGGTATATCAGAGTCATGGGCCTTCCATAATGGATATATTTCGCATGACGATTATATGAAACAATTAAGTGGATTTACCGCGGAAAACTATGATCCACAGTCTTGGGCCGATTTAATAAAAGAAAGTGGTGCAAAATATTCAGTTATTACCTCAAAACACCACGATGGAGTGGCCTTATGGTCTACAAAAGAAAAACACTTCAGTACTTTGAAAGATACACCTGCAGGGCGTGATGTTATTAAACCATTTGTAAAAGCATTACGTAAAAATGATCTTAAAGTAGGTTTATATTACTCGCTCATTGATTGGTCTTATCCTGACTATCCTGCATTTACGAGAAAAGTAAAAAGATATACGAACGATAGCATTCGTTGGAACAAATTCGTTGACTTTAATATGAGTCAATTATCCGAAATCAGTAAAAAATTCAATCCGGATTTATATTGGTTTGATGGTGACTGGGAGCACAGTGCTGAAGAATGGCGAGCAATGGAAATTCGGGAAATGTTGTTGGATCGCAATAAGAAAACCATTATTAATTCACGTTTACAAGGGTACGGTGATTATGCGACTCCTGAGCAAGGTTTACCTGTTACTAAACCCAAAAGTAAGTACTGGGAATTGTGCATGACCATGAATGATTCATGGGGATTTCAGCATAATGATCTCAACTATAAAACGCCAAACCAGATCATCCGAATTTTTGTAGACTGTTTAAGTATGGGGGGGAATCTTTTATTAGATATAGGACCAAAAGCTGATGGTTCAATCCCAGAAGAGCAAAAGAATATTTTGAAAGAAATGGGACGCTGGACCAAAAAACATGGTGAAGCAATATATGGAACAGAAGCCGGTATACCTAAAGATCATTTCTATGGTCCGACAACCCTTTCTAAAGATAAAACAATGCTTTATCTATTTGTGGATAACAAACCAAATGGGCCACTTGTAATTAAAGGTCTGAAGAACAAAATTAACCGCATCTATGTAGTAGGAAATGGAACGATGTTATCGCACGATGTTAAAGGTAAATTATACTGGAGTCAGGTGCCGGGAATCTGCTATATCGATGTCCCTGAACATGCATTGGATCCTCAGGTGACTGTGATTGCAGTTTTACTTGATGGGCCCGTAGATTTATACCGTGAGGACGGACAAGTAATTGAAAGTAACTAATCAAAACCATTAAGATATAACCAGATGAAACGATTATTAACGATAGCAGCCGTGATGTGCCTGAGTTTTTCTCTGTTTGCACAACATGAAGAAGATAAATATGTTCCCGAAACCGATTCGCTTGTATTGAAAAAATTGGACCAGTGGCAGGGGCTTAAGTTTGGCCTGTTAATGCATTGGGGAGCATATAGCCAATGGGGGATTGTTGAATCCTGGTCCATATGTCCTGAAGATTATGGTTGGTGTGAACGAAAAAAGGGAACCAATCCTCAGAATTATAATGAGTATGTAAAGGAATATGAAGGTCTGCAAACAACATTTAATCCTGAAAAATTCACTCCGGATAAATGGGCTGCTGCTGCTAAAGATGCCGGTATGCGCTATGTGGTATTTACCACTAAGCATCACGATGGCTTCTGTATGTTCGATTCTAAATACACAGATTATAAAGTAACCGATCCTTCGTGCCCCTTTAATACCAACCCAAAAGCAAATATTGCAAAGGAAGTTTTTGATGCTTTCAGAAATGAGGGATTATGGGCTGGCGCCTATTTTTCAAAGCCCGACTGGAATAATATGGACTATTGGTGGCCCTATTTCCCTGCTTTGGATCGTAATGTGAACTACGATCCTGATTTGTATCCTGAGCGTTGGGAAAACTATGTGCAGTTTACCCATAACCAGATTATGGAATTAATGACCGATTATGGTCCTATGGATATCCTTTGGTTGGATGGTGGCTGGGTTGCCAAACAATCAGAAGAAGATCTTGAAAAGTACTATGAAAGCCGTTTTAAGGAAACAAAAACCGGTTTTATTAAAAACCGTGTCGTAAGTCAGGATATTCGTATGGATAAATTGGTTGAAAAGGCCAGGGAGAAACAACCAGGTTTGATCGTGGTCGACCGTGCTGTACCTGGTAAAAACCAGAACTATCTGACCCCTGAAAACCGTGTTCCTGAAAAAACACTGCCTTATCCTTGGGAGTCTTGTATTATTGCAGGTGGCGGATGGTCGTATGTACCAAATGCAAAATATATGAGTGGTCGTGAAGCTATTCATATGTTGGTGGATATTGTGGCTAAAGGTGGTAATCTACTTTACAATATTGCTCCTGGCCCTGATGGAACATGGCACGATGAAGCTTACAACTTACTTGAAGAAATAGGAGCCTGGATGAAGATTAATCAAGAGGCTATCTATGATACAAAACCATTGGAACCCTATAAGGAAGATAAGATTTGTCTGACGCAGAAAGAAGATGCTGTTTATTTGATATATATGGCTGAAGATAGTCAAACCATACCTGAGAGAATTTTCTTTAAAGCCTTTGCTCCTGAGAAAGGTTCAAAAGTGAGATTACTTGGATCCAAATCTAGATTGAAGTGGAAGAAGAAAGCTCAGGGTTTTGAGATTATTGTTCCTGAGAAAATCAGAAAGAATCCACCATCCGAACTGGCCTGGGTGTTTAAGATTTATTAATCCCTGAAAATGTCAACCGGAACCATCACATGTGATTCCGGTTGATTTTTGGTTATTTTCCTTGGTATGGTATTTCTTCATAATCCTTAAAAAGATAATTTTTAATCAGTTTTGCACGAATGCCTTTCATGTTGCTTTTACCTTTTTGATAACTCCTAATTGCTGCTTCTCTTTGCCCGAGCAGATCATAACATAATCCTATATTTCGGTATAGCATAATCGAGATCAGTGGATTCTCATGCGAAGGAACATCACATTCAGAATCTATTTCTTTATAGCGGGAAATTGCATCTTCGTAGTTGCCCGTCAGAAAACAATACCAGGCCAATTCTGATTTGTAAACCATCGAAGTAGAGTCTTTTTTACTCCAATTATTTAGTATGCGACCTGCCTGAGCGATATTTGCAGCTGGGATTGAATGTGGTTCAAAATCCATATTGGGGCCATGAAGAAGGGGTACCAGTTTATCACTAAAGAATTTTTTAGGGTTGTTTAGGTATTCATCCGAATAATATGACTCATACTCGTTCTTTTCAATCAAATTGGTTATCAGAGAGCTGTAATTTGAATTGCTTGAAATGTTCAGGTCTAAAGGACTGATAATCTCGTTTCCTTCTACAGAAGCCAGATGCTGATCGAAAAAGTGCTTATGCTCACCACCAGTCAGGATAATCACTCGGTTGGCTTTATGCTTTTTAATTTCGATCTGAATCAACTCAACCATACGTTCATTTCGGGTTTGCATATACATTGTAGCGGGGCCATCACCCATCAAATCCAGAACAATTCGGTTTCGTTCCCTAATAAAAGAATTAAACATCGTATCATTAATTATATCTATGGATACCTGACGAGTAATCATTTCCTGATATTTCCCATGAGTGTTTTCAAATTGACGAATGATCGGATTGGTAGAAAGAATGGAGTCCAGCAGTATTTCATTTCTTTTGTAATTTGCTGTTTGCATAACCTCCATGGCCTCCATTTGGATTTTTTCAGTCCACCAATCAATTGGGGCAACTTCAATACCTTTTTCTTTTCCATAAACTGTAGCCAGCATCATTTCTTTCAGGTAAGGTTTCATACCAAAATCTTCAGAACGGATTTCCACACAAATCAAATCGGGTTGATAAGCCTCCAAGAGATTACATATATCATAATAGGAATAATTCGGGTTGCTATCATGAAATTGATGGATCGTTCCAAGAACCATGATTTCAGTTTTTTTTCCACCTATACAGCTTTGATTAATCAGAATGTTAATTAGCATCAAAAAAAGAATTGTTGTCATTCTCATAGCGTTAATGTTTTGTTTTGATGCAAATGAACTACAGTCCGATCAGGTTGGGAAATTATTTCGATCAACGTAAAAAGCGCTTCGATGAACTCTGTTTTTATTTAGAAATGCTATCCGTATTTAGTGAGAATTTATTTCAACGTTTAATTCGCTGCTTTTATCGAAATAATTGGGGTGTTCGCCCGGATAGTTCTAGTTTTGCGCTCCTAAAATGTAATTCAAATGGATAAATTGGTTGGGATTCTTAAGTTACGTTTGCTGAGACATCTTGTGTTTTGGTTGATTCTGATTGTTTTTCAGGATTTTCTGTTAATTAACAATGCAGGAAATATTTTGAATCTTCTTTTGGTGGCTTTAATAGCAATGGTTTTATATACCAATTTGTTTATACTTATTCCCAGATTCTTAAAGAAGGCCAGATACGGAAAGTATTTTCTTGCTTTGGGATTCATAATACTTGCCATTACAACTGTATCTGGAGTTTTACATAATAAAATTTTCAGACTTTATGAAGGAGCTTTGCTTGCCAATGCTTATAGTTTGATGTTGTTTGTTCTGACAGCGACATGTTTATACACATTCGTGGGAAGTGCCCTGCATTTAATTCTTGAATGGTACCACATGAGAGAAATGGAAAAGAAGGTGATGCAGGCTGAGTTGTCCAGAACTGAAGCTGAACTTTCTGCTCTCAAGCAACAAATTAATCCGCATTTCCTTTTCAATGCATTAAATAGTCTTTATTCCATGTCGATTACTGATGTGGATAAAACCCCGGAATCTATTTTGAGGCTTTCTGAAATGATGCGTTATATGCTATACAAGTCTAATGTACCCATGGTAGATCTTCAGTCGGAATTGCAATACCTGAATAACTATCTTGAAATTCAAAAGATCCGTTTCGAAGGTAAATGTGATATTCACTATCAAACAGCAATTAAAAATGAGAAATCTTCTGTGGCACCCTTACTCTTCATCCATTTTATTGAGAATTGTTTCAAGCATGTGAACTATAATGAGGAGGAAGCTTATATTGATATTACCATTAGGCAATACAATGGAAGTATTATCATGAAAACTAAGAACAGTATGGGGATATCTTCAGGCGACAATCCTGAAAAGATAGGAGGTATTGGGCTTGATAATGTTCAAAAGCGGTTAAATCTTATCTATCCCTCCAAACATCAGCTTTTGGTGAAGGAAGAAACAAATAATTTTGAAGTGGAATTAAAACTGGAGATTGATTAGTTATGAATTGTATTATTGTTGAGGATGAGTTACCAGCTCAAAAAATTCTTATAAAATATATTTCTGATACGAAACTGCTTAATCTGAAGCGGACATGCAACAGTGCTATCGAAGCTTTTGAAGAAATTAGTAGAGGTGATATTGATTTAATGTTTTTAGATATTAATTTGCCAACTCTATCCGGGACCAATTTCTTAAAGAGTTTGAGTAAGCCACCAATGGTGATTTTTACAACAGCATATGCCGAATATGCAGTGGAAGGATTTGAGTTGGATGCCGTTGATTATCTTTTAAAACCATTCGCCTATGTACGGTTTCTTAAAGCTGTTAATAAAGCATGGATTCAATTCAATCTACAAGGAAAAATAAACGATTCCATTGAAAAGAATACTGAACAGCAACATTCAGAACATCTTTTTGTCCGTTCCGAAAAAAAGGATTACAGGATAGTGTTTGATGATCTTCTTTATATAGAGGCATGTGGGGATTATGTGAAATTACATTTGAAGGATAAACGCTTGATGATAAATGAGACCATGAAAAGTTTTCACCAGAAATTACCTGAGCGAAGTTTTTTACGCATTCATAAATCTTACATTATTCAGATAGCATGTATCGATTACCTTGAAGGTAATATGGTCAGAATTGACGGGATTGACCTGCCTGTAGGTTCGGTATATAAAGAACCTTTGAGAGCCTGGATAAAAATTCAATAGAATTATCGAGGTCATGCTTTCCTAAATATGATAATTTGGTATATTTACTCATTCCAAAAAATCGATCATTAGTTATGAAAACAATCCCCGTTACCGAAGATATTATCCTGAAGGAAATCCAATTGGATGATGCTAAAGATATATTTTATACAATAGATACTCAACGTGAATACCTTGGTGAATGGTTGCCATTTGTTGAATTATCAAAAGACAAAAGTACTACAGAGTCATTTATTCGTTCATCAATGGATGTCCCGGAAGAAAAGCGCGACTTTGTTTTTGTAATCCGCTACAAAATGGATTTTGCAGGAATAATCGGTTTTAAAGATACCGATCATATGAATCACCGAATTGAAATCGGTTACTGGCTATCTGAAGATTTTCAGAAGAAAGGGATTATCATCCAATCCATTAAAAAGATGATCGACTTTGCTTTTAAGGAATTGGACATGAATCGCATTCAAATTAAATGTGCTGTTGGAAATAAGAAGAGCATTCGCATTCCTAAGAATCTTAATTGTCACTTTGAAGGAATTGAAAGGGATGGTGAATTGCTGGCTGGTGGCGTCTATACCGATTTGGAAGTGTATAGTTTGCTGAAAAAAGAATGGAAGAGTGAATAGTATACCTCTGATTAATTTGAGTATTCATATTTCTTTATATTTGTCAAATTATTTTATTTAAAAATAACTGCTTGATGAAAGGGACATATCTCATTTGTGATTTGGTCTCTTATAATTCACGTTGATTAACCCATACTTATTAATTTCATGCAAGGTATCAGATCAATAATTCGTTTATTTAGCTTTTTAATCCTGTCAAATCTTTTGGCTCAAAACTCAAACCATCAATTTTCAGGAGGGAGTTGAGATTCCAAATGGCCATATGCAACTATGCACCGTTTATTGATGATGAATTGAGGATTAAGAAAGAGAAAAATAGATTATCTATGAAAATAACTATCCAAAACTATTATATGAAAATGATGATTAGAACATTAAGCTTCCTAATTTTTATCTTGATGTCAATTAGTGCCATTGGTCAAGCCAATAAGAATCACAATGCAGTTGGAGAATATATCAGTATGGGAGAGCAAATAATTCCAGGATATTATGATAAACATACACCAGTAGGCTTTTCTCTTAATCTATATAAAACAGAACTCATGAGAAAACATTATTCACCTGGGTTTTATTATGATAATAATGGAGAAAAGCATCAAGGCTACATTAAGCTAGCTGACTCAACCTATTATTTTAAGCATGACCAGGAGGGTGAGGTGAAACTGTTAAGTGCAAAGGAATGTAGTGCTTTAGTAATGGGGGTGGATTCTTTTGCAATAGTGAACAACTTTAATGTTGAATACAAGTTGCATCATTTTAAGAGTGAACGAAAGGAATTTGCCCGAGTAATCTATGAACGAAATGATACGATTGTATATGAGCATAAAAGAGCAGGTTTAAAGGATCATGTATGGACTATATTATACAAACTTCCTGACTCTGATTGTATACACAGTTTTTCAAAGAAAGATTCAAAATTTAGACAAAAAGCATTGGCATTTTTTGCTGATTGGGATTACATGACCCAGGCATTAAATGATAACAGGTTTGAACCATTCTATTGTCGGGAAATGATTGAATTGTACAAGTATCATAAATTGTTTAAAAATGGGGGGAAAATCTATTTTTCATCAACATGGGAAGAAACAAATAATCCTAAATGCTATACTTATTATGGTACAGTCACTCATGAAGATGGGAGAAGGTTTTCTGTGAGTTACTATTATCTGGATGGTACACCTGTTTATTCAGGTACGTACTCTTCGTTGTATCACAAAAAAATGGATGGCAGATTTGAGTGGTATTTCCAGGATGGAAGTGTCAGGAAAAGTGCACAATATACAAATGGAGAACTTAATGGGATGATCAGTTTTTACTATCCTGATGGAAGAAAACATTATGAAGTTCGCCCATTATCTGAGCCTTTTTTTAACAAAATCTGGAATGAGCAAGGGGAGAATATTCTAAAAGGAGGAAAAGCGAAAGAGAGCTTTTTTGATCCAATATTAAACCGAACTATACATCGTGAATATAAGGGACGAAAACTGTTGAGCTCTTATGCTGAAAAGGACGGAGAGATTATATATCAGTTGTGCGATAAAAACTCCAATTTTCTTCAGAATACTAATTACATAGAAAGAAAAGTGGTTAAAGATCTTGTGATATTACCACAAGATTTTTCAGAAATGAATGAGGGCGTTTTACTTGTAAAAGTTATTATTGGTGTTGATGGATATATCACGGAAGTAGAAATTATAAAAGGTATTACTCCTTTTGTTGATTCGCAAGTTATTACCTTGTTTGAAAATATAAAGGAGAAAAAATTTGGAGCAGCAAAACATGATAAGAAGAAAGTTAAACAAGAAATAATCATTCCTATCGAACTAGGATTAATAAATCCATTTGGATATAGCCCACGTGAAAAGGAAAAGATAGAGCCACCTGGTTTCATGTCTGGTTTACCCGCTGTTACTCCTGGATTGTGATTTGTTATTTATTCCAGATTCGAGTTAGAACTGAATGAAATGAAAAACAAGTACAACATACTGATGGGGATGTTGTACTTGTTTTTTGTCTGGGTTGAATATGATGCAACTACACCATATCATTTTAACTTTTTCCCTCTTACCTTTGTTATAGAAGAACGGAGGTGATTATGGCAAAGAAGATCCATCAATTTGAGACAACTTTTGAAGAGCAAGCCGATTTGGGTTTTGAGATTGAAAGGATTGAATACGATCCGGAATCGGAGTATAATGCCTATCAGGTTCATCCGCATTGTCATGATTTCTATTATATCATGCTGGTAACCGGGGGAGAGGGAACGCATTTTATCGATTGTGAAACCCATCAGGCCGAAAACAATACCGTGTTTTTTGTTACTCCCGGGCAATGTCATGCCTTTAATTCGAAGCAATTAACCGGATATGCGCTGTCTTTTAAGATTGATTTTTACCACTTCAATAAATCCATTAATAAGATTTATGAATTTCCGTTTTTTCACACCGAGTTGAGTTCACCCAGACTGGAAATACCAAAAGAGAATACACGTATTACCTCCTTATTTGAATCGATCTATGAGGAATCTCATAGCGATGCTTTTGGTAAAAGAAGCATATTAAGATCCAGTCTTGAGATCCTGCTCCTGGAACTTACACGTTTATACGGTTCAGATTATATCGAAGATCCAAGTTCAGGGCAATTGGATACCAGTAGGATCCGAAAACTGGAAACCCTGATTGATCAGCATTTTGTTGAGCAACGACATGTGGATTTCTACGCAGATCAACTGAATGTGAGTTCACGTCATTTAAATAATATCGTGAAAAACGGGATCGGTAAATCCATTAACGATATGATTCAAACTCGGGTATTGCTCGAAGCAAAGCGTCGCTTATTATATACCGAAGATTCAGTTTCAGAAATTGCCTGGAAACTGAACTTTTCTGATAAGTCTTATCTGCATCGCCTTTTTAAAACTCATACACGGTTTACACCTGAAGGATTCAGAAAGGAGTTTTTGAAGGTGCATTAGTTGGCTTGACTAAGTATATTGTAATCAGCAAGAGCATATCCCTTCCGGTTTGATGTTTAAGAACATTTATCAATCAGGTGTGTTACATACATGTAATTTCATTACTGAAAAAAAAAGAATTGGAAAATGAATCAGGTAATTAAGACCTATGACCAGGTCAATAAGGAGCTTTCGCTAAGTTACCGCATTGCACGAATGGAAGATCATTATAACGAACGGGATGGAATCAAGGATGATCCTCACAGACATGATTTCTACACTGTGATTCTGGTAAAAAAAGCCTTTGGGAAGCATATGATAGACTTTAATGATTATCCTTTTTCAGAAAACCAGCTCTTCTTTGTGAATCCAGGCCAAGTTCATCAGGTCGAGGAAGATCAGATGCCTAAGGGGTATGTAATCCTTTTCTCTACACAGTTTTTGGTTGAAAACAATATTCCTGTGTCGTTTATTGATGACCTTAATTTATTTAATGATTACGGCCAATCACCTCCGTTAGGTTTTGATGATGCTATGTTGAATAAATTCTCTGGTTATTTCGAAGAAATGATCAAATGGGATCAGTCTGTGCGGAAACTCAAGGAGCAGGCTATTGGTGCTATCTTAAAGCTGTTTTTGATCGAATGTAATAACCTTTGTTCATTGACTCAACGGCATGATCAACATATTGAAGCAGGGAATTCCATTCTTAAACATTTTAAAACACTGGTAAATGAAAATTTTGCCACCTGGCATTCCAGTTCTGAATACGCCAGTGAACTAAGCATCACACCTGATCATCTGAATCGAATTGTTAAAATGTATGTAGGTAAGACTGCAAAAGAATATATTCAGAACAGGATCAGTCTTGCTGCAAAACGTATGCTTTATTTTTCAGAATTATCGGCCAAAGAAATTGGTTATGAACTCGGCTTTGATGAACCTTCAAATTTTAGTGCTTTTTTTAAGAAAAACACAGGGGAATCACCATCCCAGTTTCGAAATTCATAGGAAGATCGGGTTTTCATAAGTTATTGCCTTTTTTTCATATTCCTCACCTTTAATGTTTGATGTTTCTTTGTAACCATCAGAGTGATTGATGTTTTAGTCATTTTTGATGTAAGGTGTCAGAGAGATGTCAGGATCAGTTATACCTACAGGTTTTGAATCATTTGTTCAAAATCTCTTCTCTCAGGATACTTCACTAGAAAATACATAACAAATATTAATAACAATTAAAACGTAACAACATGAACACATTAAAAGTATTGTTTACAGTAGCATTAATGATAAGTGGTTATTTAGTTAATGCTCAAAGTATTGAAATGAAACCAGAAAAAACAACCATAGAATGGCTTGGGAAAAAAATCGGTGGACAGCATAACGGGGAAATTCAATTAAAAAGCGGACAAATGGAAATCAGAGATAATGAAATTGTAAAAGGGAATTTTGTTATCGATATGACATCCATTACCAATACAGATCTTGAAGATGAAGGTTATAACCAAAAGTTGGTCGGCCATTTGAAATCCGATGATTTTTTCGGAGTTGCAAAATATCCTACAGCAAAGCTTGTAATATCTGAAGGCGGGAAGTTTACAAATGGAAAAACCACTGTAACCGGAAAAATTACCATAAAAGGTAAAACTGAAACGATCACATTTGATGTAATTAAAGGATCAGGGCAATACACGGCTAAACTGGAAATTGACAGATCGAAGTTTGATGTAAAATATGGTTCCAATTCATTCTTCGATAATCTTGGCGACAAAGCAATCAACGATATTTTTACGATTGACGTACAAATCAGGATTTAATTAATCTGCCACCACATGGACCGAAAGAAATTTATAAGTCGGACTTTTTTGACCGCAATTGCCGGGATGCTGTTGCCTCGTATATTGAATCTGGAAACGGATTCAAAAAAGACTAGTTCGGAAATACTTGAGGAACAAGTTGGATTCAATCACCTGCCTTCTGACAAGGCAGGTTTACCAAATGAGGAGGAAAACAATATGAATATGATATTACATAAGGCATACACCAGAGGCCACGCAAATCATGGATGGCTCAATACATATCACAGCTTTAGCTTTGCTAATTACTACAATCCTAAAAGAATGCACTTTGGTGTGTTACGAGTGTTGAACGATGATGTGGTGGCACCTTCAGAAGGTTTCGGTACTCACCCCCATGATAATATGGAGATAATTTCTATCCCCTTATCAGGAGACCTTGAACATAAGGACAGTATGGGAAATGTTGCTGTTATTAAGCAGGGGGATGTTCAGGTAATGAGTGCAGGTACGGGGGTATTCCATAGTGAATACAACAAAAATGATGACCAGGATGTGCACTTTCTTCAAATCTGGGTATACCCCAATGAGAAGAATGTTACTCCCCGCTACGATCAGGTATCGCTCAGGGAGATTGAGAAACCGAATGAATTCTATCAAATCCTGTCGCCAAACAAAGAAGATCAGGGAGTATGGATTCATCAGGATGCCTGGTTTCATATGGGGAAATTTGATAGGGAAACTCAGTTGAACTACAAGTTAAAGAATCCTGAGAATGGTGTATATGCATTTATTTTGGAAGGCCAGGCAGAAATTGAAGGTCAGGCATTGGAGAAACGTGATGGTTTGGGGATATGGGATATAAATACCCTTGAAATTCAAACAGAAAGCAACACAGAGATATTATTAATGGAAGTGCCAATGACTACGTAAATATTGACTAACCAAGAAAAACCTCAAATTCCCATCGGTCATAATCCGATGGGAATTTGAGGTTTTATTAGTTACCAGGATTAGTTCTGTTTCTCCCGCTGCTGCATTGGTCCAAACTCTTCGCGCATAGTTGTTGGATCCCAGCCCAAATCTTTATCCTTCCAATCTTCTGTTCGTTCTTTGAGCATTATATTTTCGAGATCTTCAATTCGTAATCGGGTTTCATTAATCAAAGCTGCCTCATCTTCGTGAATAGTAGCCAATTCTCGTAGATACCGTTCATCATGCTTACGAAATTTATGTATCGCACGATGGGTTTGAAATTTTCGATAGCCTAGTTTACACATACTATCTTCAGCCAATCGTAAAGCTGAATCAAAGGTTTCTCGGTAAACATGTTCCACCCCCTGTTCTATGATTTGATAGGAATCTGTCCACCCTTGTGCGCGTGAAAGGATTTCCAGGTTAGGATAATGCTTTTTCGCAGCTTCAATTATTTCTAAAGTTTTCTCAGGACTATCAACAGCAACAATCAGCAGTTTGGCCTTTTCAGCTCCTGCTGCATGTAATAAATCAGGACGGGAAGCATCCCCGTAAAATACTTTTAATCCTAGTTTTCTCAAGAGATTTACATTATCCGGATCCAGATCCAGGTAAGTAGCCATAATACCATTGGCTTGAAGAAAGCGTCCCACAGTACTACCATAGCGACCAAATCCGGCAATAATCACGCTGCTGTGATGATCAATTTCATCTGCTTTGCGCGAAACTTCTTCTTTAGTCCCGAAGTGTGGTAGCAGAACTTTTTCATTAATCAACATTAATAAAGGAGTTAAAGCCATTGACATTGCAACGACAACAACCAAAGGATTTGCAATATCCGGGCTTAATACGTGGTTTTGAATTGCAAAGGAAAACAAGACAAATGCAAATTCACCACCCTGAGCCAAACCAAAAGCAAAAAGGAAATTATTGTCAAGCCCCAGTTTGAAGACTTTTCCAATAACAAAGAGTACCACAAACTTTAACACAACCAGACCACCAACCAGAGTCGCAATTAAGCCAGGCGAATCTGCAATAATCTGGAAGTCGATGGAAGCTCCTACAGCAATAAAGAATAAGCCTAGCAATAATCCTTTAAAAGGTTCAATATCCGATTCAAGTTCGTGGCGGTATTCACTTTGGGCAAGAACCACACCCGCCAGGAAGGTACCCAATGCAGGGCTTAAGCCAACTTGTGTCATTAAAATTGCTATTCCGATTACGAGTAACAAAGCAGCAGCGGTAAATAGTTCCCGGATTTCTGTTTTTGCAATCCACCTGAAACATGGAGTAAGCAGGTATTTTCCTGTAACTATGATAAAAACAATAGCTCCAAAGATCATCAATGCCTGTATGCCAACCGGGAAATCCTCAATCCAGTTTGTTGAGGCTCCATGGCCATGTGCATCAGGAGCGTGTGTTACTCCGGTCTCAATGGCTAGGAAAGGGAGAATTGCAAGAATAGGAATTACCGCTATATCCTGAAAGAGCAGAACAGAAAATGAACTTTGCCCTCCCTGGGTATTCATTTTCCCACTTTCATTCAAGGTTTGCAGTGTGATGGCTGTAGATGACAAAGCAAGAATCAATCCCAGGGCCATGGCTGTTTGCCAGGATAGATTTGCAACAAGACCAATAACAAATATGAGTATAGCTGTCACAATAAGCTGCATTCCTCCCATACCTACAATAGATGTTCTTAACTTCCAAAGTAAAGACGGTTGTAGTTCCAAACCTACCAGAAAGAGCATCATCACAACACCAAATTCGGCGAAGTGCATTACATCCTGGCCTTCCTGTCCCACTAGCCCCATTATGTAGGGGCCAATTATCACACCGGCAAGTAAGTAACCTAAAACAGATCCCAAGCCGAGTTTCTTTGCAACCGGTACCGCTACAACTGCAGCAGCCAGATAAACAAATGCCTGATATAAAAATCCACCTTGTTCCATTTTTCCTGATTTAGCGGTTAATAGAATAATCGTTCATATAGCATAGCTCTGATAAGCTGCCTACTGGAATCCTTTCTTGCGACAATAGGCTCAGTAATTGATGATATTGAGTGCGATATCCCTCAATTTCTTCCTTTTTTATGGAATGCGTTCCATGAACTACATAAGGTGGCAGGAATGTCATTTTACATGTATATATAGTCTGCTCCATCGGAGCCAAAAGCTGGCGGATGGTGAAATGGTTATGGCCTTCTTCACTATAAGCATGCCTGCTTCCTCCGGTTGAAATCACATTGAAGAATTGTTTTCCTTTCAAAGCATTGCCTTGGCTTCCATATGCCCAGCCATGCGTTAATACGATATCAACATACTCTTTTAGAATGGACGGGACACTGTACCAGAAAAACGGATGCTGGAAAATAATAATATCATGTTGCTCAAGCAAACTTTGTTCGGATTCCAGGTCAATATCCATATCCGGATAAGCCTGGTAAAGATCATGGAAGGTGACGCCTTCCAATTGATCAATCCCCTCAATAAGTACTTTGTTCACCCTGGATTTCTCAAATGCAGGATGTGCGAAAAGAATAAGTATTCTGTTCATAGATACTTCCTTTAATTAATTTTCAAAAATGGATAAGTTCAAAATCTTGCTTGGGTCATTTCCAAAGTTAACAATTTAAATAAATGAATGTTTTCCAAAAAATAGGAGGGGGAATCTCGACAATTATCCCTTTTGGAACCTTAGCTGTTTTTTTGCTAACTTTATTAAACACATTTCAACAGTGAGGTATGAGCAACAAATCTAAAAAACAAATTCTGGAAGAGGAGTATAATGCTCTTAAGGCTTTGGAAAAGCAAATCCTTCAGTTGGATGAGAAGATATTAGAGGGTAAGACCACAAAAGAAGCACTGAATTACCTTGCCTGGAATGAGATGAAGTACCGTGCACTATTTGAAAACTCTAATGATGCTATATTTCTAATTAATCATAAGACGGCAGAGATTCTTGATGTAAACCAAAGAGCATGCGAAACTACCTTATATAGTAAAGAAGAGTTAATAAACATGACGGTTCTTGATTTACATGCCAGTCAGGAACAAAAAGAGGTTTCTCAATTGTTTGATTCAAATGATTCCCTTGTTCGGCTCAGAGGTTATAACCATAAGCGTAAAGATGGAAAACTGATACCTATAGAGATAAATTCAAGCATTATTAGCATTGGAGAGAACCTCTATAACCTTAGCTTTATTAAAGATATATCGGAAGAACTAATAGCAAATAGAAAGCAAAAGGAACTGGCAGAAATAAATGAACAGATTATTCAAACAACATTAGATGGCTTTTTATTATTGGATATTGAGGGTAACCTTATTGAAGTGAATACTTCCTATGTTGAAATTATTGGCTATTCCAGGGACGAGTTACTGCAAATGAATATTGTACAGTTGGATGTTTATCATTCCCAACAACAGGTTTTGGAACTTCATGAGAGGATTGTCGAATCGAGGGGATTACGCTTTGAGACAAAGCACAGGCATAAAACCGGTAATGTTGTTGATCTGGATGTCCGTACTTCTGTTTTCGAAATTGAGGGGAATATTTATGTAAATGCATTTGTCAGAGATATTTCCGATTATAAAAAATATGAATCAGAGTTAATTGCTGCCAAAGAAAAAGCCGAGGAATCCGATCGTTTAAAATCTGCTTTTCTGGCCACAATGTCTCATGAACTACGAACACCTTTGAATGGAATTATCGGATTTAGCCAGATATTGGCCGAAAGCATAGAAGACATAGATTTAAAAGAGTATTCCGAAATTATTTCTAAAAGCGGAATGAATCTTTTGGCCATTATTGAGCAAATGTTCGAAACATCAATTATTGAAGCAGGACAGGTTAGACTGGATAAGGAAGAGATAATTCTACCAGAACTTATGGAAACCATATATCATTATGCTGAAGAAGAACTAAAGGATAAGAAAAAAGATCAGATCGCCTGTGTTTTGGATATGGATCCGGTTCTTGAATCTGTTCAGTTGGAATCGGATATTACCAAACTCAAGCAAGTATTTATGAAGGTGATAGGTAATGCTGTGAAATTTACTGAATCCGGAAAGGTTGTTATTGGGGCTTTTGTTAATAAGGAGAACCAGTTGGTATTTTATGTAAAAGATACCGGTGTTGGAATACCAAAGGAAAAGGAAGCTTTTGTTTTTGACAGATTCCGTCAGTTGGATAATTCTCACACACGTGAATATGGTGGTATTGGCCTTGGAACAAACCTTTGTAAAAAGATCATCGAATTGTTAAACGGGAAAATATGGTTTGAATCAGAGGAAGGTGTTGGTACCACCTTCTTCTTTACAATTCCAGGATGGAAGGAAATTCTGGGAAAAGAGAGTGCTGTTGAAGAAGAGCCTGATTTTAAGCAACTCAAAATACTTGTTGCCGAGGATGACGCAATGAATTATCAGTTGATTGAAGCGATCTTACAAAAATATAATCCGATTCTTATAAGAGCCATAAATGGCCTTGAGGCAGTGGAGATGGTTGAACAATGTCATGACCTGGATATGATCCTTATGGATATTCGAATGCCACAAATGAATGGTATTGACGCAGCTGAACTTATCAAGGAGAAATACCCAAATCTTCCTATTATTGCATTAACGGCTTATTCCCTGGCTGAAACTAAGGAAAAGATCATGAAGGTGAATTTTGATGGTTATCTTGCCAAACCTGTTGAAGGAAATAAATTAGCCCGTCTTATTCAGGAGAGTATTAATCAAGGTTCGACCTAATAAAGACCCAGGTGAACCTTTATATTGTTTAATAACCTGATGTATATAAAAAGATATTAGATTTTAGAACATAGAAATAAAAAGCAATCCACATGTTGTCTAACATCCAGGCTCTAAAAATCTTCATGTTAGCCTTTTAAAATGGGTGAAACCTATAATACAAAACAAATCTAATTTCAAAATCGAAATCAGGTACTAAGTCTCTTCGTATGCAATCCACTTCCGAAAAGTACACCATCTCCTTACAAAAGTATACCGGATATTATGTTGCAACTCTTCATTTTTGCAATATGAAGAAGCTGATTATGAAAGAAGAGCAGTTGAAAGATATCGGGTTGTTAATACTCCGGGTAGGATTGGCTGTACTCAAGTTGCCTCATGGTATAGCAAAAGCAGGTATTGTTCGCTATTCGTATGTAAATCCTGATTATACGCAACGAGCAAATCCGGATGATATCATTGATGCATTAAAGCATATTAAGACTAATCTGTAGTTCAAAAAAAGTAATGAGAAGTGTCAGCAATATCTTTTAATTCCTGACACTTTTTTCCACCGACACCACCGTTTATAAAGGATTATCAGGGCATGGCGCTATACAGACCAGACAATTATTTAGTCTCTTCTTCAATCAGTCTAACAAGCTTTTCAAAATCCTCATGATTATAGCCCTGGCTGTGATAGATAATTTCTCCTTCTTTGTTAATCAGTACGCTGCGAGGGATATAGCGGGTGAAGAATTTCTCGTAGATACTTTTATCCTTATCGGGACCTATAGGGTAGGTAAATCCTTTTTTCTTGTTAAAGGTCTTTACTTCCTCCATGGAATGCCCACGGCCAATGGCAATAATCTCAAATTCGCGGGATTTGTATTTCTTCCAGATATCAGCTTCCACTTCGGGCATTTCCGCTACACAGGGTTTACACCAGGTAGCAAAGAATACCAGTAAAACAGTTTTCCCTTTTAGTTCCGACATGGTGATGGTCTTCCCTTCTATAGTCGTGATTGTAAAATCAGGAACCTGTTGTCCGGTCTCGATTACGTTAAAGTCGTTTACATCCTCTTCCTGCTCCTTCTGTCCAATTGCTGTCATTGTCGTTGCCAACAAAAACATCATAACAACCAGGTTTTTTATCATAACTTCATTATTTGTTTGTATCACTACTCAATTCTGGTTCAAAGATTATATACTTCATGGTAATAAGCAAGAGATCGTAGAAATTATATAGGGTATAATCCTTAATTTAGATACTCCAAAACATCAGATGTATTAAGTCTACAAGAATTGGCATTCTAACTTCATTACAGGTAACTGGGAGTTCAAAAAAGTGTTTGGCTCATTTTATTAGATCCCACAGTCGTTGCACTCCTTTGGGATGACACTCAAGGTCAGATTTTGTGGAGGAACAGGCGGCGGAGACATAATAAAATTTCAAGAGACGTCTCCGTCGCCTGTTCCACTCTAAGCCTTCAGCGTTATGTCATCCTAACGAACGAAGTGAGGAAGGATCTATTTCCATTATGCTATAGTCAACGACCGAATGTGTTTGGGATTACATTTAGTTATATAATAGAATGAAAATTGATATTAAGCCCATCCAAGTCTTAGCTAACATTTTGTAAGTTACAAAATGTTAGCTAAGATTAATGTATTACAGTATTTATGATGTTTTTATGCAATGGTGGGTGCAGAATTCGTTTGCATAACCAAATCAATATAGTTTTGAACGAATCATCCGTAACTTTGCAGACTAAAATAAGTCCAATGAAACAAATCTTCGAACAATCCCAATTCGCAGGCCTTAAATTTAAAAACAGGCTCTGGCGTTCAGCAACCTGGTTGGCATTGGCTGACGATAAAGGGCACATCACTCCTGAACTGATCCGGCGGTATGAAGAGTTAGCTGAAGGAGGTGTAGGAACCATTATCACCGGATATGCCCATATTTTGGAAGATGAACAGCCCAATGCCGGGATGATGGGAATTTACAGTGATGATTTTATTGAGGAATACAAGCCCTTTGTAAAGCGTATTCACGACCTGGGAGCAAATATCATTATGCAGGTTTGTTACGGAGGTTCTTCTACAAAATATAGAACTGAAGAAAGGAATATCTGGGGCCCCTCAGCTGTTAAGAATCCTATGTATGGAGTTACTCCAGCGGAGATGACAAAGGAGGATATTCAAACCGTGATTGATACCTATGCTCAAAGTGCCAGAAGGGTAAAGGAAGCCGGTTTTGATGGTGTACAGCTTCATGCCGCCCATTCCTATTTATACAGCCAGTTTTTAACACCTTACTTTAATCGCCGTACCGACGAATACGGTGGTTCCATAGAAAACCGCGCACGAATCATTCTGGAAACCCTGGAAGCTGTTCGTAATGAAGTCGGTCCTGATTACCCGGTATTAATCAAAATGCATTGTACGGATGAATGGCCCGGGCAGGGATTAACCATCGATGAAAGTCTGTGGGTCGCAACAGAACTGGAAAAGCGTGGAATTACAGCCATAGAATTTAGTGGTGGTAATCCGCACCCGGAAAATGTTAATAAAGGAGCCATACGCAAAAAGGTAGTCAAACCTGAAAACCAGGCCTACTTTAAAAAGCCAACTAAATATATTGCAGCTCACTTAAGAATTCCGGTAATCTCTGTGGGTGGACACAGGGATGTCGCAATGATGGAGGAAATTTTGAATAGCAGTAATATCAGCTATTTCTCCTTATCACGGACTTTACATTCCGAACCCAATCTCCCCAATAAATGGGCGGAAGATCCCAACCAAATACCTCGCTGTGTGGGGTGTGTTAAATGCTGGGCTCCCGGAGGGAATGTTTGTGTTTTGGATAGGGAATAGGCTAATACTGCATTTTGGTTTTTGTTTGTTGAGGGGCTACCCTTTATACAAAATATATTTAATATTAATTTCTCCACGGCCGGTGGCCGCGTTTAGGCGCCGCAACTTGACAGAAATTTGGCTGAAAATTCCTTTCATTCGCTGCACAAAAAAAACTCGCTTCGCTCAGACAGCTTTTTGTGCAGGCGCTCATTACAGGAATTTTCTTAACGCCATTTCTGTAAGGTTGCTCTGCCTAAACTGGTAATGAGGTCAAGGTTTTGTGATCGACCTATTATTACATTTCTTTAGAAGCTCTTACGGGAAATTATGTAAATGATTTGAAATGAAGGCCCGGGCTTGCCAATAGCTAATCAGAATAATAAGAGTTTGGAATCATCTACCCATATGGCTACTAGATTATGATGACTTATAATATCCACCTAATAACAACTTAATATCTGAAATAATTAAAAAAAGAGGGTGTTATATTTTTGATATCCTATTTTTCAGTCCATTTTCTCCAACTCCTCCTTTATTTTATATTCAATAGCAGATAGTTTACCCAAAGGCACGTTACTGAGTGTTTTAATCAGATCAACAGCTTTGTCTGTCTTCTTAACCTGATTCATGGGGTGATCAGCATCAACTTCTTTCTCAGGCTCTGGTGTAAATTCATAAATATCATTTGGAGTACAGCGCAGCAGGATGTAAAATTTTTCCATTTCACGAAGATCCATTCTTTTTACTCTGTTCTTATTGATCTTTGAGGCGTATTCCGGATAAAATCCGCCATTTACCAGATAGGAATACGGGGCGTTCAATACCACGGGCCTTAAAAATTCGTTGAAAATTGTAGTTTAACATGGTTTAGGTTTTAAGGTTTGATTTACAAGTTGTAAAATAACTATGTTATATTCAGGTTTATATACCTAGGTGGGACATCGGTGTTCGTCAGATTGGCATCAGTGTTTACGGGATAAGGATTGGTGTTCGTCAGAAAACCATTTGTATTCGAATTTGCTTTTGACTCAGGAAATAGTTGTTTAATTATACAGCTAGTTGTGTTAAACAATCAGAGGTTGTTAACCGTTATGATATTCAATATAATATCAGTATATTTATAAGAACGACCAACCTTAACATTATGAGGCAAACGGCATTCATTGTATCCATTTTCCTGATGGTTTTACCTGGCATGGGGCAAAAGCAAGTTAGGGAACTCTACAAATATCAACAGGATTTTATAATATCTCAGTATGAGTCAATAGATTTTTCGATCAGTGAAATTCTGGATAATAACAGCTATTTGAAAGAGATTAGTAAAATAGCACTGGAACAAGCAGATACCGTAAATCTGTTAAATTCATTTTATTATTTCATTAATTCTCATCAATATTATCATCAGATAAGAATTATTGACCAACAGGGAAATGAGCGACTTAAAGCTATAGGAAAAGATGGTGAAACCTTTGTTTCAAGAGGAGATTCCTTACAGAATAAGAGCGGGCGGTATTATTTTCAAAAAGGGATTCAACTTAAAATAAATGAAATATATTTAACAAAAATAGACCTAAATCGTGAATTTGGAGTAGTAGAAATACCGTATGTACTTGTATTCAGAATTGTAAATAAACTGATACTGGATGATGGGCGTGAATTTTTACTGGTTGTGAATGTGTCGGCAGACAGAATGTTTAAAAGCCTGCATAAGTATACTGAGCATGGTCAGGTAGACTTTTATATTATCGATAATGCAGGATTTTATCTGCTTTCAGATGATGAAGGAATCAACTACGGAGGAGATATACCTGAAAGATCGGCTTATTGTTTTACAAAACAACACCCTGAAGTATGGAATTCAATGTTATCAAGTACAAATGGTCAGGTTAATGGTACCAGTGGAGTATTTACCTTTTACCAGTATAGATTGAGGGAGAATAAATTATGGAGTAAAACGGAGGTTGATATTTTAGATCAGGATTTCCGGTTTTTTATTGTCTTGAGGACACCTAAAGAATTGATAAACCAGACTAAGAAGGAGATATGGCGGAACCGGAAGATTACTTACAGCATTGTACTGGTTTTGGTAATTGTTTTGGGATTCCTCATCCGGAACATCTCCAGAAGAAGGCAGGAGCAAACAACCAAGCAAAAAGAAGCCTTCAATCTGTTAAGACAGGTATTTAATTCTTTTGAATTTCCTTTGATTGTTTGGAGTCCACAAACAAAGCAAGTGATTTTGTTTAATCAACAATCCGACCGGTTGAATCTAATAAATAGCAAAGGACTACTTAATACTGAAGAAAATCTGGCAAGAGGAATTCAGGAAACCGGTATGAGTGCCAACGAGAATTCCATATCGGTTAATAGTAGTTGTATTATCGAGGGCAAGGAACGTCAAATATGGAGTATAACGGCAATTCCCTTTTCTGCAGATCAAAAGAATGCTTATGTTATCGTCTATTTGAGTAATCTTACAAGAGAATTGGAAGCCGAACGGGAGTTCAGGGAATTATTGGAGTCGGCTCCGGAAGCCATGATCATTAGTGATGAAACGGGTGAAATACGGTATATAAATAAAACAGCCGAAAAACTGACCGGGTATAAACGGACGGAACTGCTGAAACAGCGGATTGAGTTCCTGTTACCTGAACGATATAATTCACATGGAAGTTTACGAAAGAATTACCTCAAAGATCCCCAACAACGTATGATGGGCACTAACAGGAGGTTGGCTTTGAAATGTAAAGATGAAAAGGAAATTCCGGTGGAAATTAGTTTGGCCCCCATTCACACAAAAAGTGGCTTGCTTATCTCTGCTGGTATTCGTGATATTTCTGAACGCCTTAAAACTGAGTCCCTGCTTATAACTAAAGAGGAACAATTAAAGCTCTTTGTTAAGTACACGCCGGCTGCAGTTGCTATGTTAAATACCAATATGGAATACATGGTTGCTAGCGATCAATGGTGTACAGATTATAAAATAGATTCTGATATCATTGGGAAAAGTCATTATGATGTGTTTCCTGAAATCCGTAAGATGCCCGATTGGCTGGAAATTCATCAAAGGTGTCTTCAGGGAGCTACAGAAAAAAGGGATGAGGATCCATTTGTACGCCAGGATGGTAGAATTGATTACATACGTTGGGAAATCCACCCCTGGAAGCAAGCCACTGGTGAAATTGGGGGAATTATTATGTTTTCACAGAATGTGACACGAGAGGTAGAATCAAAAAAGCTGATTAAGTCCGAGCGGGATAAACTGCAAAGCTATCTGGATAATTCACCTAATCTTATTATAGTGTTGAATACTGAAGGTAGAATTGAGTTGATTAATAAAGCTGGTGCACGAATTTTAGAAGGTACTGTTGCTGACATTTCTGGTAAAAATTGGTTCGACCATTACATACCAAGTATAAATAAAGATGAGCATAAGGCATATTTTAAAAAGTTTATCAATTCTGATCAAATAAACAAAAGGCAGTTTCAGAGCAAAATTGTAACAGAAACAGGAGAAGAACGCATGATATCCTGGAATAATTCATTGATTTTAGATGATAATGATAATCTGGTTGCAGTTTTGAGAACAGGGATGGATATCACTGAACGATTAAAAATTGAGGTTGAAATAAAGAAGAATCAGCAATTATTACAGGAGGCTCAGAAAGTAGCCAATCTTGGAAGCTGGGAGTGGGATATTGATGAAGACAAGGTGATTTGGTCAGATCAGGTTTATAAAATATTTGGAGTCGACAAAGAAACGTTTGTTCCTAAACTTGAAGAATACCTGGAACTGATTCATCCAGAAGACAGGAGTCCGTTGCAGATCTCTATAGCTGATGCCATATCCAAGGCAGAAGGGTATTCAATCCAACACCGCATCATTACTCCGGATGGTACTGAGAAAATTGTGGAAAGTGTTGGTGAAGTTGAAGCTCAAAATGGAATACCTATTCGTTTGTTTGGTGTCGTAATGGACAAAACACAATCGATTAAGGCACAGAATGAAATTATCAAACTCAATGAAAGCCTTGAAGAGCGTGTTAATAAACGAACACAGGAATTGGAAGCTGCCCGCCTGGATGCAGAAAAAGCCAACAAAGCCAAAAGTGAATTCCTGGCCAATATGAGTCATGAGATTCGCACTCCCATGAATGCAATCCTGGGATTTACAAGGTTGCTCGAAAAGCGTATAACCGAGCCTAAACAAAGGGAGTTTGTAAAATCAATAAATGCTAGTGGAAAGAGTCTGCTTACACTGATCAATGATATTCTTGATCTTTCGAAAGTTGAATCGGGAAAACTGGATATTGTAAAGCATGAAGTTGAGTTTGTTCAGATGCTAGATGAAATCAAAGCCGTTTTCGCACAAAAAGCAAAGGATAAGGATTTGGAATATGAAATCAAACATGATGGGAGTATCCCGGAATATTTGATTATAGATGAGGTTCGTCTGAGACAGGTTTTAATTAATCTGATAGGTAATGCAATGAAGTTTACCATACATGGAAAAGTTAGCGTACAAACGGATCTGATTCATATTCGTACTACAGATGAAAGTAATTTTGTTGACATCCTGATTTCGGTTTCTGATACGGGGGTGGGGATTCCTGCTAAGGATTTGGCGCGAATTTTCGATTCATTTACGCAAAAAGAAGGACAGGATTCACGTGTTTTTGAGGGGACAGGCCTGGGGTTAACCATTTCACGAAAATTACTTGAACTAATGGGGGGGCAAATTGATGTGGAAAGCCAGGAAGGCGTTGGTAGTACCTTTACCATTCGCTTAAATGATATTGAGGTTGGAGAGCATAGTACTTCAAACATTACAGTAAATCATACTTATTATTTTCATAGTAGCAAAATCCTGATTGTTGATGATAAGGAGCTGAATCGTAACCTGGTCAAAGAGTTGTTTGAGGAATCGGATGTGGAATTAAAAGAAGCTGAAAACGGAAAAGAAGCAATCAGCGTATTTAAATCTTTTTCACCCGATATTGTTTTAATGGATTTACGAATGCCGGTTATGGATGGGAAAGAAGCGAGTATTTATCTAAAAAAGATAAGCCCTGATATCCCGATAATTGCTTTAACAGCTTCAGCTATAAAAGGCCGGGAAAATGAATTGATTGATAAAGATCTATTCGATTCGATTATTTATAAACCCTTTAACTTTAATGATTTCTATGAAGTGCTGGCAAATTATATACCGTTCGAAAAAACAGCTGTCGAGGCTTCTCAAAAAGAAGATTCGTATGTCGAACAACTCAAAGGTGTCTCAAATGAAACAGCCGGTATCATATATAAAGAACTGAATGCCCTTGAGCAGGAATGGGAAAATGCGGTGTCTTCAAATTTGATAGATAACATTATTGAAGTCGCCTCCGGAATTTCTCAGATTGGTCAGGACCAGAATGTGGATGTACTTGTTCATTTTGGGGATAAGGTATCGGAACAGGCTGAGCGTTTTGATATCCAAGGGTTAATGAAGCTTACCCCTGAGTTTGGAAAGATTTTAGAATACTTAAAAACAACATGGTATGGAAAAGAAGAATAGAATCCTGATTGTAGATGATATCCTGAAAAACATTCAGTTACTCGGAACGGTTCTTCGCGATGCTGGATATGAAACTGCTTTTGCAACAAATGGGAAGGATGCTTTGGATGTGCTTTCAAAAAACCAGTTTGACCTGATACTGCTGGATGTAATGATGCCCATACTTAATGGATACGATACCTGTATTCAAATAAGGAACACATTACATCTGACGGAAATTCCAATCATCTTTCTAACAGCAAAAGATGATCAGGAGAGTATTGTACAAGGGCTTGAAGCCGGTGGACAGGATTATGTGATCAAACCCTTTAATGAGAAAGAATTGCTGGCCCGTATCGAAACACATCTTGAACTGGCACATAAGCGCAGGGAACTGGCACAGATGAACGAATTGCTCGAAGAAAAAGTAAATGAAAGAACAGCTCAATTACAGCAAGCAAATTCAAAACTGGAAGCGTTCAATCAACGGATACTAAACCTTGAAAAAGCAAAGAGTAACTTTCTTGGTTTGATAAGTCATGAATTGAGAACGCCTCTAAATGGGATCTTCGGAATTAGTGAATTACTACGCTATGATCTCAAATCGGATGAGCATCAGGAATATTTGTGTCACCTGGAAGAGTCGGCTCAACGGCTGTTAAGTTTTTCCGATACGGCCTTGCTTATAACACATCTGACGGCAAATAATTATTATACCAATTTCACAAAACACCCCATGGTGGATTTGATCGAGAAAGCGATTGAAAAAAACAGGACTACAAATAATTTGAAACAATGTAATTTTTCTGTAGATATAACTCCTGTTGAACTGGAGTTGAACTGTGATATTGATATTGTGATTGCAGCTCTTGAACGGATTATTAATAATGCAATCCGTTATAACAGAGAAAAGGGAAGAATAGACATTAAATGTGAAAATGAAAATGGAAACATTATCATAAATGTCTCTGATCAGGGGGAAGGTTTTCCACAAGGGATGAACTTAGATGAGGTAGAACTGTTCCAAATAGAAAATGTAAGACACCACCAGGAAGGATTTGGCTTAAGTCTTGCTACGGTTAAATTGATTATGGAACTTCATAATGGGGAATTGTCTTTGGGGAATCAAGATGGAGCAGGGGCTTTTGTACACTTGGTTTTTCCAGTCAGGGATTAATTTAATAGCAACTTTGCCATAAACGCTGATTGGTTAACATGATTATGCAAAAGTCTGTTTTTGTTTATTTTTCCATAGTTCTGTTTGAAAGATGATTTTTCAAGATATTAACCAGTTTTTCTTTGTTTAAAGGCTTATTCATATAGTCATCAATTTCCTGCATTTGTTCAGAGCGCTCCTGGTCATCTGGATTCATTGAAGTTGTTAGCATAACAACCACGATGGAATTTCTGGCTTTTTCATCCAACTTCTTATACTCCTCCATAAATTCCCAACCATTCATCACTGGCATATTAATATCCAAAAATATGAGGTCGGGGAGCGGAGAGCCATTATGAACAGCACTAGTTAAATAATCCAATGCTTTCTGCCCTCCGGAAACGCTGATAATCTTTTGACTAAAATCAGCTCTTTTGATGATTATTTCATTCAGATAGTTGGTTGAGAAATCATCATCCACCAACATGATAATATTCAATTTTCTATCCATAATTTATTGGTTAGGTATTGTAAAATAAAATGTACTTCCTTTATGGGGTTTTGATTCTACCCATATTTCTCCTTTATGCAGTTCAATGATTTTCCGGCAATGTGCCAGTCCGATTCCTGTGCCTTCATATAGGTCTTTGGAATGCAGTCTTTGGAAGATTGAGAATATACGCTCCTGATTATCTGGTTCTATTCCAATTCCATTGTCCTGAACTGAAAATTTTATACCTCCGTTTTCCTGCACTGAAGAGACTATTATTTTGGGTGTTACTTCTTTTTCTGTGTATTTGATGCCATTGGAAATCAGGTTTTGGAATAGCGAACGCATCTCTGTTTCATATGCATGTATTTTTGGTAATTCATGAATCTCTATTTGTGAATTTGTTTTTTGGATCAAATCACGGAGATTATCCTGTACATCAGACACTAGTTTTTGACAATCCACTTCCGTCAATTCCCGGTTACGGCCAATCCTTGAGTAATCCAAAAGACCTTTTATCAAAACGCTCATTCGTGAGGCAGCCTGAGTAATAAACCCGAGATATTCCAGCCCTGTTTTGTCCAGTTTATCCCGGTAATCTTCATCCAGCATTTTCACAAAGCTCATCACTGTGATAAGAGGCTCCTGAAGGTCGTGAGATGAGATGTAGGCAAATTGTTCCAATTCTTTATTAGACTGTTCTAATTGTCTGTTATAATCCATCAGGCTTTTCTCGGCTTCCTTTACAGCAGAGATATCTTCTATAGTGATTAGCATTCCGTTGAGTATCACCCTACCCTTTATTGTAAGAGTACGAGTAGAAGTACAAGTTATTGGAACGTCAAAATCTTCCCTTCCTGATTTAAGGCAGTTAGCTAATTTGTATTCCAGTTCGGTAATATGCTTAATTGTTGGCAAAACCGGTTTATCAATAAGTTGTGTTAAGTGTTCATTCAGCTGCAGGTATTCAGCAGCTTTTGAATTAGCAATTGTAATAAAACCATCCAAATCAACTGCCAGGATGCCATATGGTGCGTTGCCAATCAGAGACATCAAATACTGTTTTGCTTCTGTGATATTACCTTGTAGTCGCTTCATCGGTATTTGTTTATTTTAGATACAATTACCGTGGCATCACCGTATTGTCTTCTGTGATAATTCATTATATGATCAGCAATGGTTTGTGCAGGTTCATCTAATGGCAAACTTTCTGCTGTGAAGTGGTCTTTTATTCCATCAGTACACATAATAATCACCATTTTATGATCACTGTATGTTTTTTTTATTACATGCACTACAGGCAGATCAAATGTTCCAGTGATTCCTTGTTGGCTCCAAAGCCGAATATTGTCTGTCGAGTAGATATGGATAAATGTATCTCCGATGCCCGCATAATACATGGTGTCGGTCTTTATTAATAATAGACCAAGCGCTACTCCACGTTCGGTTTTCAATGCTCTTAACTTATTATGACATTTGTTAATGATTATGTCCAGTGGAGATGAAAAGTTATCCAGTATTGTTTTTTTTACAATCTTAGAGGCCTCATTAGCCAGTTGCCCTTGACCTGTACCATCCAAAACACCAAATAAGATTTGATCTCCATCAAATTCTTTAATAATGAAATCATCACCATTAATGTTATAATCCTGGTCAGGTAGGCTTACAACACCGTATTCGATTTCCTCACCTGATATGGGGAGAGCTTTACACATAACTACCCGTGTACCTTTGTCGGAATCTGAGTATATTTTAAACTCATCCATTGCTCTTTTAGCAGCGCCCAATCCCAACCCTAGACTGTTATTGTCTGTTGAAAACCCATCTTGTTGGGCTTGTTCCAGATTTTCTATTCCAGGCCCAGTGTCAATAAATTCCAAATTCAGCACCCGGTTATTTTTCCGTTTGTACAAACTGAATGTACCGGTTTGTGCATATTTAATTATATTGGTGCTGATTTCGGAAACGGCGGAGGCTATCAGGTTGCAATCCAACTTGTTAAAGCCCATGTCTCTGGCGGTTTGTAGGGTGTAGGAGGTTATAGTGTATATATCTCTCTCATTTTGGATAGTAAACCTGTTTGCAGTCATAGTTATAATATTATTTTCGGATTGGAACTAGTTCAAAACCTTTAATTTTGTATACAAGTGTTAAGGCAGCCTGTAAATCTCTTGCGGTTAGAAATTTCTCAAACTCAACACCACCAACTACCATGGTTTGAGCTACTATTGAATTAATCCCACAAAAGATTATTTGAACCCCAACAAGTCTTAATACATTACCGATATTAATCAAATGGGCAGCAATTGCCGAATCAATGAGCTCAACATTAGATAAATCGATTATAATCATATCATTGTCCGATTGCTCTATTGATGAAAGCATATTATCAGTGACTGTTTTCATCCTGGATGAATCCATCCGGCCAAAAAAGCCTGAATACAGGCAGGATTCTGCAATTTGTGACACAACCATAGGAGTTTCAAACCCAATTCGTTTTTCACTCATGGCCAATTTGCTTGTTTCATTCCTCTTCATAGATCAGTTTCTTTTTATTGATAATAAATTGTTATTTCAGCTATTGATGCTTTAGTTTCTAAGTTACAAATTAATTTGTAAATATTGAAATATCTAAATTGTATAATTATTGAAAAGAGAAATGTGGAAGCACATTGTTTTATTAGTTGTGTAAAGGAATATAATACGATTTGTTACTTATTTGAGTGATGAAATGTAGCATTGCGGCGTTGACTTTCTATTGGAATAATGACAATAATTAAACATCCTTACACTACTACCTAAATGCTTTGACATGTTAAAAGAAGGGATGTTGAAGTACACCCCTTCACCTTCTCACATTCACGGAATTGTTACTTAATTTTGATTAGCCTTGCAGGCTTGGGTTTTGCTTCCTCCCGTTTTGGGATTGTGACTTTCAGAATACCATTTTCATATTTAGCTCCAATCTTCTCATTATCTACAATATTGGGTAAAGTAAACGTACGGCTGAATGATTGATAGCTGAATTCATGTTTGGTGAATTCCTGATCTTTTTTTGTTTCATCATTTACTTCCTTTTCAGAAGAAATACAAAGAACGTTGTTGTTCAGTTCAATTTTGAAATCCTCTTTCGAGAATCCTGGAGCAGCCATCTCCACTTCAAAATCATCTGTACTTTCCTTAATGTTTACCGATGGTAAAGTGGTGTTGGTTGTTGAAAAATTGTGTTGATTCCAATCCATCCAGTCACGATTAAAGAACTCATTCATAAATCCTGACCAAGAAGGAATTCTTTCATCTCTCTTAATTAATGACATAATTAACCTCCTTTTGATTTAATTAAACATTACACTAGTTCAATCTATATTTCAGTTATTGTAACAATAACTGAATTCTGAAGAAATCTTAGAAGGATTATTTGAAAATTGTTTGATCTGAAGGGATGTGCCGATAACATCGCTATTAAAGTCTGGCAAAAAAATCCCAAATTCTGAACATCAGTTTTCAGATTTAAAATAGTTTAATCCTTCTTCGATAACTTACCATCTGAGATGTATTTATCAAAATGAGTACCAATAGGGACTGACTGAAAAAATGACATAATGTTAGAGGGGTTATTGGTTTTTTTATGATTTGAATGTGCAATTTTGACATGCAAATGGCATGACACATTTTGAATTGAAATGGGCATAGTAACTTATCCAGATGATAGATCGTATTGGGTGGATTAGATCAAATCAATTCTGTAAAGTCACAAAATTGTAATATTTTTACAGCAAGAATCCCAAGTACACTTTATAATGCGTCTTCAATTAATAATTGCGTTTGTCATCGTTATTGGACTGCAAAACAGTAGTAACAAATCATTCTGTTCTCCACAGGATTTGGACACTGCTGATATCATTTTGACAGAAGACAATTCAAAGACTTCTAATTATTCGAATGATTCAATGGGTCTGTTAAGAGTCTATAATACCCGAATTGATTCCATATACACGAACATTGAGTTTAAAGTAGCAAAACAACTGAGTGATTCGGTTGAGCATTTTGCTTTATTGGTGAACGATAATGCCGAAAAGGCAAGATATTTTCATTTGAGGGGTAATATTCATCATGTGCTTGGCGATTTAAATCTGGCTGAATATTATTTTGATCAGAGTGTTTCAATATATCGTGAAAGAGGACTGCATGACAGTGTTGCTCTGGTTTTGCTTGATGCAGCTGAAAATTACCGCTATCTGGCAGATTATGAGCAGGGATTGATTGAGGCTTATAATGCGCTTAATTATTTCGGAAAGACAAATGATAGCAGCATGATTCTTCAGGCAAAGGAAGTCGTGGGAAAATTGCATGTGGATAACAATGATTATGATACGGGATTAAAATATATGCTCGAAAACCTGGATCACTATCTTTTGGCCCGGGATTCGGTTGAGATTGGACAGAGTTTGAATAATGTGGGGATGGTGTACAACATGTACCGCAAAGTTGATTCAGCTATTTATTACCTGAATGAATCTCTCAAAATCAGGAAACTTACAAGTGACTCACTGGGTATTACAGAAAACTACGCCGGATTATCCAACTGTTATTACAGTCAGGGTAAATGGGAGATGTCCCTCACATATGCAAACCGTGCTTTGGAATATCTTTTGCGAAATGATGAAGTGAAATATGTGCATTTTATTCTGAGGAATATTGCAAACATCAAATTCAATCAGGGACTGCTTCATGAAGCTCAGGATTATTACACCAGGAGTTACGATATTAGCAGGGAGTATAATCGGAAGGAAGCCGGGTGGTTGTTCTATTCCGATTTGTCGGATATTGAGAAGGAAAAACAGAATTTTGCAAAAGCGCTGGAATATTATAAAATCAGCAGGAAGTACCAGGATTCGATTACCAAAGAAAAGAAAAGCCGTGAGGTTAGTGAATTAGAGGTCCGGTACCAGACTGAGCGAAAAGATAAACTACTGCAAGCCGGAAGACATCGCATTGAAAGGCTGGAAAAAGAAAAACTCCTGAGCAGAACGCGGAATGCTTTCCTGGTTATTTCCATCTCACTAGTTCTGCTGGTAATTGTTGTGGTCATAAACCGCCAACGGATCAAACAGAAACAGGATCTGATTATCATACGAAAAGAGGAAGAACTTACCCGAATGAAACTCGACCATGCGAATAAGACCATTGAGGTTAACAATTTGAAGCTACGTGAGTTTACTGATAATCTTATTGAAAAGACACAGCTTATTGAATACCTGGAAGAAAAACTGGAACAGGCTACGGATTTGAGTGATGAACAAAATTCTATCCGGATTCAAAAACAGGAGGAATTACTGAAGCTTAAAATCCTCACCGAAGAGGATTGGATTCGCTTTAAGTTGCTCTTTAATGAAGTACATCAGGGATTCCTTTCTTCAATAACCGAATTACACCCCAACCTGACTGAAGGGGAAAAACGCTATATCATTCTTCTTAAATTAGGTGTTAATCCAAAAGAAATGGCATCGATCCTTGGTATATCTCCTGCGGGTGTTTATGCCTGTAAATACCGTTTGAAGAAGAAACTTCATTCAGGGGAAAATAAGAATATTGATGATGTCCTAACGGCATTGAATTAGCCTGGATTTTACGGGAGATTCACTAAGCAAAATCTCTGTGTTCCTCTGTGATCCCTCAGTGTAACTCTGTGTAATAAAAAGTTTCACTGAGATCCACAGAGAAGTCACAGAGCTACACAGAGAGAAATTACAAGTGAATTTTCATCTTTAACTTTAGTTCTCTTTCCATGTTTGAATCTTCAAGATTCAACTCATGTAAATTACTCTTTTATTAGAAATTCTTCTTATGGATTCGGTCGGTCCGCGATAAAGCAAAGACATTTCTACTCTTGAATACTTGCCTGCAAAGAGGCTGGTCCCAACCCCAATCACCCACATTTCGGAAGAGAAATTCCGGATATTGATCCATTATTCATCTAACAAAATCTATCAGCCAAGTTATAGGAAAGTCTTGAAATCGTTCTGTAAGTGTTATAAATTCAGTTTATTAGTGTGTTGTCAGATTTTCGTCAGGTGCTTTTCTACCTTTTTGCTCTCTCAGAATATACATTTGTGCCTTACCTGTGGCAAGGGGGGATTTTTTCCAGACTAACAAGAAAAAACACAATATCAGACTAACTTAAAAGTGATGAATTATGAAGAAGTTTTTAGTAATTGTATTAGCACTACTATGTTTTAATGTAACCCGGGCGGTGGAATACCGGTTGGATATATTTAGTGAGTGGGGTTCGGGTTGGGCCGACTGTTATCTGACGGTTTCTGTAAATGGCACAATGGTTCTTGAACCTGTTTCCGTAGGTGAGTCTTACGAGCCCTTTTCGTACTATTTCTCTGTAAATAATGGTGATGAAGTCTTTGTTGACTTTTTTGAAGGGATGGATGGTATAAATTGTCAGTATTTTATTTACGATGAATTGGGGACTGAGGTTGCCAGTAGTGGAATGAATTATACGACACCTGAAGATATAACTTTTGTTGCTGAGGTACCGGAATATGAATTGGGCTTCCTGGAAGGTGTTGTAGCAGATCCGGATGGTTCACCCGTTCAGATGGCAAAAGTGCATATTTCCAATTCGGACTTTGACTTTGAAATATATACAGATAAGAATGGTAAATATTCAAAAGAGGTAATTACCACAATGGGGGCATTCGATATTGAATGCCAGACATCAGGTTTGGTTAGTGAACCGGTTACAGGTATAACTGCAATACCTGATCAATCGGTAACAACCAATATCCAATTGGAAGCTCTAATCGGAGACCGGATGGATAATCCGATCTGGATTGAAGGTGACAGTTATACACACACGGGAAACACCAGTGATTTCTGGGACGATTATGAAATTGGAATTTCAAATTCGTGGAGTTGTATGTTTGATTCTCCAGATGTGGTTTATGCGTTCACCTTGGAGGAGTACAAATCAGTTAATGTGTCAATGAATTTCACAAATTTTGAATCTCAGGTGGCAATTTTTGAAGCAGGGGATACCCCTCAGTGTTTAAATCAGGTTGCTACTGGTGATATCGAATTAACCAATGTTGCTTTGGGGCCTGGCACCTATTATATCGTGCTTGATGGTAAGATAATTGAAGAAGGAATTGAGGAACAATCAGGGACTTATACATTTATTTTTAATCTGAGCGATTATGTTGGTACAATCTATAGCGAAGATTTTGAAGATGCAATGTTGCCTGTTGGATGGAAGATCATTGATGCAAACGGGGATACGCATTCATGGGAATTTTATGCCGGTGTTGAGTCTTTTGATAAGCCCTATTCAGGTGTTTATGTTGCCAGATTTAAAACCTTTATGTGGCCTTCGAACCTTGTAACCAGTGTGGATGAATGGTTGATTACACGTGCATTAATGCCTACTTCCGAAAATAGTTCGGTAAGGTTCCAATACAGAGCAGTCAGCGCAGCATGGCCTGAGATTTTCCAGGTAAGATTATCAACTACAGGAACTGATGTTGAAGACTTTGATGTACTATTGGAAGAAACAGAAGTATACTTTGGGGATACCGAATGGCGTGTATCTGAGAATGACCTGTCGGATTATGTGGGACAGCAAGTGTATATTGCAGTTGTTTGTATATCTACATTGGAAGAGGGATTTATGTTTGATGTGGATGCTTTTGAATTACCTTATTATGTGGCAGAAAAAGATCTGGCGATAAAATCAATTGATATCAATCCTACGCCTATTACAGGTAAGAATAATACCTATAAGGTTCATATTAAAAACCTGGGACAACCTACAGCTGACTATGTTGTAAAACTAATGAATACTGATGGGGCTGAGCTAGCAAGTGCCACTGGAACTGAAATACCAACCAACGCAGAACAAATCATCAATTTACAATGGAATCCTGATGGCGTTGAGGAAAGTGAAATCTATGCCGTTGTTGAAACAGCTGATGATGAGAATTCTGAAAATAATGAATCACTTGTATACACTGTAAATTCTCAACTTGGGGATCAGATTATTTGGTCGGTGGGTAATGAGAATAATGGAATTGAGGGGATTTGCTATGCAAAACAAACACCTATATCAATGTCTAAAACAAATAGTATATCAAAAACGGTTTATCCCGCTTATGATATGCCAGGCCCTGGAACCATTAATACTCTTATTTATCAGTATTTTGTTAAAGAGGATGTTATAGGGATTCCTGTAACGGTATATATGGGTGAGATCGCAAAAAGTCATCTTACAGGAGAAACCATTCTTGCTGTGGATTTGGAAGTTGTTTATACCGGTGACCTTGATTTTTATACTACAGATGGACAGTTGGTTATTCCGCTGGATACACCATATGATTATCAGGGAGGAAACCTGGTTGTTATGTTTCATAGGGAACCGGGGCAGGAGTTTAATTACTTCTCAAATTTTATAACCAGCCCATGTCGATTTAATACGGTTAGAAGTCAGATGAATGCTTCTAATGAAGCAATGGACCCCAATGATCCGAATCAGCCATTCGGGAATGTAACCTATTTTCCAAATACAAAATTCGTAATTGAAGCAGAGGATCATGTGGAAGTGGAAAAGATTCAGGAGAATAAAGGAATTTCAACTTTAAATGCATATCCAAATCCGTTCTCAACTTCAACAACAATTGAATATGAACTGGATGTGGATTCTTATGTAGATATCCGGATTTATAATCTTCAGGGACAGTTAATAAAAGTGTTAGATAATTCGAATCATATTGCAGGATTGCATACTGTTGAATGGGATGGTCGTAATTTACCTGAAGGGGTCTATATCTGCAAATTAAATACCGGAGGAACCACTCATAGTTCAAAGGTTATTTTGGTTAAATAAGTTCCCGTTGTGCGATAGTTAAGTTAATACTACCTCATTTTGGTTCTGGATGGTGAATAGAAGTCTGCCCGGTTGTGTCTCATAACACCGGGCGGCTTATTTTTTTTAGGTGAGTGAGGATGTTGAGGTGATATATGATAATACAAAAGATGTATCATGTTTAATAATTATAATGGATAGAAAGTTTTAAATAATTGTAGCTTAGTAGAAAATTCGCATATTTGATAATGTTATTAGTGTGCTAAAATGATTTATGTCAAAATATAGATGAAAAAAGTATTAGGAATATCAGCATTCTATCACGATTCAGCTGCAGCGCTGACTATTGATGGAAAAGTTATAGCAGCTGCACAAGAGGAACGGTTTACAAGAATAAAACATACTCCTGATTTTCCAATAAATGCCATCAAGTATTGCCTGGAAGAGTCGGGGCATAGCATTGATGAACTTGATGCTGTTGTGTTTTACGATAAACCCATGTTAAAGTTTGAGAGACTTTTAGAAACATATTATGCTTTTGCTCCAAGGGGATTGTTTTCATTTTTAAAGGCGATCCCCGTTTGGTTGAAAGAAAAAATGTTTTTGAAAAAACAGATTTTGGATGGGTTAAAGGATATTGAAGAATATGATAGAAGGAAGATCAAATTACTATTTCCTGAACACCATTTGTCACACGCTGCAAGTGCCTTTTTCGCATCACCATACAATGAATCTGCAGTATTAACAATTGATGGTGTTGGGGAGTGGAGTACTGCAACCATAGGAAAAGGTGAAGGAAATAATATAACGATAAAGAAAGAGCTGATCTTTCCCCATTCGGTGGGATTGCTCTATAGCGCCTTTACTTATTTTCTTGGATTTAGTGTGAATTCCGGTGAATATAAACTAATGGGACTGGCCCCGTATGGGAATCCAGAAGCAGAACAAACCAAAGAGTTCATAGAGATAATTAAAGCAAACCTGGTTGATATTAAAGAGGATGGTTCAATTTGGTTAGATCAGAAATACTATAATTATGCTACGGGATTAAGAATGATCAGGGAGAAGAAATGGAAAGGACTTTTTGGTTTCCCTGTACGAAAACCTGAAGCAGAACTCAAACAGCACCACTGTAACCTGGCAATGGCCATTCAAACAGTTACTGAAGAGATTGTATTGAAAATGGCTATGGAAGCCAAAAGAATTACCAACTCTGATAATTTATGTCTGGCAGGTGGGACAGCGCTTAATTGTGTTGCCAATGGCAAATTGCTCAGGGAGAATATTTTCAAAAACATTTATATACAACCAGCAGCTGGTGATGCCGGAGGATCTTTGGGAGCAGCTTTGGTCGCCCATCATATGTATTTCGAACAACCCCGGATAGCAAACGAGAAAACGGATTCCATGCACGGAGCTTACCTTGGTCCTGATTTTTCACACAAGGAAGTTGAATTGATGAATCGTAAGGTTAAAGCAAACTATAAAAAGTTTAAATACTTTAACGAAATGACTTCATTAATAGCTGGTAAACTTTCAGAAGGAAATGTGGTTGGTTGGTTTCAGGGAAGAATGGAATTTGGTCCACGAGCTCTTGGTAACAGAAGTATTTTGGGTGATGCCAGAAATCCGGAAATGCAGAAGAAATTAAACCTCAAAATAAAGTACAGGGAAGGATTCCGACCGTTTGCTCCATCGGTTTTAGCTGAAAGTACGCAGGATTACTTTGATCTGAAAGCAGACTCTCCTTATATGCTCCTTGTTGCGCCAGTAAATGAGACCAGAAGGGCAGAATTACCAGACGATTATTATAATCTGCCATTATGGGAAAGACTATACCATAAACGCAGTGATGTACAATCAATCACCCACCTTGATTTTTCAGCAAGAATACAAACGGTACACAAGGAAACCAATCCCCGATATTGGGAATTGATCAACGAGTTTAAAAACCAAACCGGTTATGGCCTGGTCGTAAATACCAGTTTTAATGTGAGAGGGGAGCCTATTGTCTGTACTCCTCATGATGCATACAGGTGTTTTATGAGCACCGAGATGGATTATTTGGTTATCAATGATTTTGTTTATTGTAAAACGGATCAGCCGGATTGGCAAAACAAAGAGAAATGGATGGTGAAATTCAAGATGGATTAAATTCTAAAATTGTAATCAGGTGAAAATACTCAAGGATACTTTAATTATTTTATGTCTTACACTAGCAATACTACTTGTTATAGAACTGTTGCTTCGATTCATTTATCCGGAGAAAGCATCCTCAGAAATGGACCAGGCCAAAGAGATTGCTTACAATTATAATGAGGATTATTTAGTGGCTTTAAAGCCGAATATGGAGAAAGTATTTGTGAGACATCCACTAAATGGAGGGGATACTATAAGCTGGCAAACGAACAATCATTCATTTAGAGGAGGGCCTCTGAAACAGAATCCCAAACTGAGGGCAATTCTATATGGCGACTCGAATATCCAGGCAAGGTTCTCGACAAATGAAAATTCTCTGGCAGGCAGGCTGGAAAAGTATCTCACAGTTTCAGATAATACGAATGTTGAGGTAATAAATGCCGGAGTTATTGGATTTGGCCCTGACCAAAGTTTAATCCGTTATACTAAGGAAGCTGATATATATAACCCTGATTTGGTAATATTCCATGTTTTTGCTGATAATGATTTTGGGGATATTCTGAGAAATCAACTTTTCTGTTTGGATGAAGAGGGAGGACTTGTTCGGACTAATGTTGATCATAAAAACATTTCATTTGGAAAGAATAAAAACACGAAAGTTGAAAGTCCGTTACTAATAGTTAGAGCTGCGCAGAAAATAGCCGGTAAGTTCTTTGCTGTAGCAAAGAAGAATCAACTGTTCAAGATTCTTCAACAGTCCTCAGTAGATGAGTATTCAAATTATATGCAAGGTAAATGGCAATCCTCCAGTTTGGATGGAGATCATTATGATATAGATATAGCCCTGGATCCGGAAGCTGAATCATCGAAGCTTAAGATCAAACTGATGAAAGAAATACTGAAAGAAGCACATGCTTTATCAGTTTCAAAGGGTATTACTTTCCTGGTTCTTATACAACCTTCAGTGATAGATTTGGAGGATAATTATTATGACTTTAGCTATAAATATCTGGAACAATATCCAGCGTATAAAAAGACAAATCTTACTGATGCTGTTGAGAATATTTGTAAGACCAATAATATTGAATGCATCAATCTTTTTAATGTCTTTAAAATGAATAATCCGGACTCATTATATTTTGTTGCCGGTGATAATCATTGGAATGATAAAGGTCAGGGTGTTGCAGCGAATGAAATAGCCTCGTACATAATGGATCACGAATTGTTAAATCAGACTTTGGATTAAAATTATATAATCGTTAAAACGAATTAATTATGGAATCATTAAAAGATATTTGGTTGTTTCTAAGGGAGCGAAAAAAGTACTGGTTGGCCCCGATAATTATTGTACTCTTATTGTTTGGGGTATTAATCGTATTTGGAGGTGGTAGCGCGATAGCTCCATTTATTTATACACTGTTTTAAAATTTATACCAATGAAAGCAAAGAATAATCCTATATCAACCCTGCTAGTAATTACAGTTGGATTTTTGGTGGTTTACCTGATCACAAAAATGCAATGGACAATATATATATCACTTGGAGTTGGTCTGATTGGCATAATATCAAAGCGATTAAGCTATTATATTGATACTGTATGGATGAAACTGGCTCAAGTATTAGGATATATTGTTCCGAATATAATTCTGAGTATTGTTTTTTACTTCTTTCTTTTTCCTCTTTCACTTTTATCAAAACTATTTGGGAAAAGTGATCCATTGAATTTGAATAATAATCAGGAAAGCTTATTTGTGGTTGTTGATAAAAACTATGAAAAGGAATCATTTGAGAAACCCTGGTAGTGATTTGTTTTCAATTTGCACTCCACCCACTTTTTTAATAATTTTACAAACCAGCTCACAGATGTTGCTTGTGAGCTGGTTTTGTGAATGAATATGAGGTAATGCCTTGAATTTTCAACCTACTAAGTTCATTATGAATTAAAGTCACGGCAATACCATTAAACCTATTAAAAAGAATATTATGCAGATGAAGCGATTGAGAAGTTTTCTAATGGTGATGCTTATGACTGTAGGAATACTTTCATGTCAAATGGGAGAAAAAGCTGCTGAGGTAAGTTCTCCTTCCAAAGATTTAAAAGTTGAATTCAGACTGAATGAACTTGGAGCTCCTGCTTACCAGGTTTGGCATAAGAACCAGGAAGTAATCTCAAACTCCACATTGGGATTTGATCTGAAAGATCAGGTAGCTTTTAAGGATGGATTTAAAATTGTGAGTGTTGAGCGAAACACTTTGAATGAAACCTGGGAAATGCCCTGGGGAGAGCAACGAGAAGTTATCAATCATTATAACGAATTGGTCATCAATCTTCAGGAAACCAAAGCTCCCAATCGTAAGCTGAATCTTATCTTCCGTGCTTATGATGATGGATTGGGCTTCCGTTATGAATTTCCTGAACAGGAAAATATGAGTGAAGTTCTGATTATGGATGAACGTACTCAATTTAACCTGACAGGTGATCATAAGTGTTGGTGGCAACCTGGCGACTGGGATATTTATGAGCATTTGTATAATACATCGAAGTTTTCCGAAATTGATGCCTTGACCAAGAGGGATCATGCTAACCTTGCCCAGACCAGTATTCCTTTCAATGCGGTTAATACGCCGGTAACAATGAAAACCAATGAAGGGCTTTACCTGGCTTTCCATGAGGCTGACTTAACGGATTATTCGGGGATGACTTTGAAGGTGGATACCGAAAAACTGAACATGGAAAGTGGTTTGGTTGGTTCAGAGCGTACTGAATATAAAGTGAAAAGAACGGTTCCCTTTAAAACTCCATGGCGAACCATTCAGATTGGTGAAAAGGCAGGAGATTTGATTGAATCACGTTTGATCGAGAATCTGAATGAACCCAACAAACTGGGAGATATTTCCTGGTTTAAGCCAACAAAATATACAGGCATTTGGTGGGAAATGCACCTGGGGAAATCCAGCTGGGATATGGCCAGCGGGAAGCATGGAGCAACCACCGAGAATGCAAAGGCTTTTATTGATTTTTCTTCAGAGAATAATATCGGAGCTGTCCTGATTGAAGGCTGGAATACCGGTTGGGAACATTGGATTGGCTTTGAAGATCGCGAAGGTGTTTTCGATTTTGTTACTCCTTATCCCGATTATGATCTGGATGAAGTTGTTCGTTATGGCAAGGAAAAAGGTGTGGAGATTATTATGCATCACGAAACTTCTGCAGCACCTCGAACCTACGATCAGCAACTGGATGCTGCATACGGCCTGATGAAAAAGCATAGCATTCATGCGGTTAAAACCGGCTATGTAGGGAAGATCATCCCAAAGGGAGAATACCACCACGGTCAGTGGATGGTGAATCATTACCAAAGAGTAATCGAAAAAGCTGCCGAATATAAGGTGGCGGTTAATGCTCATGAGCCAATCAAGGCTACGGGATTAAGAAGAACCTATCCGAATGTAATTTCCCGGGAAGGTCTGCGCGGACAGGAATTTAACGCCTGGGCATCCGATGGCGGTAATCCTCCTGAACATCTCCCAATTGTTGCTTTTACACGTATGCTGGCCGGACCTATCGACTATACTCCGGGAATCTTCAATATTAAACTGGAACCATACAAGGAAAACAACCAGGTGAATACTACCCTTGCCCATCAATTGGCTTTGTATGTGGTGATCTACAGTCCGGTGCAAATGGTTGCCGACCTGATCGAACATTACAAAGGGCATGAAGCTATGCAATTTATCCGTGATGTGGGTGTGGACTGGGAACAAACCAAAGTGCTCAATGGTGAAGTAGGGGATTTTGTTATCATCGCCCGTGAAGAACGAAATACCGGTAATTGGTTTGTTGGAAGTATAACCGATGAGAATCCACGTGAGCTATCCATCAATCTTGACTTCCTTGAAGATGGAAAGGAATATGAGGCTATTATCTATGCTGATGGAGACAAAGCACATTGGGATAAAAATCCAACGGATTATAAAATCGAAAAGCTAACGGTTACCAATAAATCTACGGTTGATTTAAGACTTGCTGCAGGTGGTGGCGTTGCGATTAGTATTATTGAAAAGAAATAATATTGGATTATAAATAATAATGAGGGGAATGCTGAGGTGTTCCCCTTTTTGATTTTGTTATTGAGTTATTGATGGTTGTTTATTGAAAAGGTAAACCCAAAAAGAAGATGACTTTGGAATAAGAAAATCATTAAAGGCATTATGAAAAAAGCCCCGAAACCGGGGCTTTTATTATTTATAGAATCATAATCTTTTCAGTCACAATAGAATTTTCAGTAATGACATAGATGAAGTATGTTCCTTTAGCAAATTGCGTTAAACTAACTTCTGTAGAGTAAGTACCGTTATTTGGGACTTCTCTTTTTTCGTATATGCAATTTCCAAGGGTGTTAACGATTTTGATATCAACTCTATCAAAAGATCCGGTGTTAACTTTCACAGTGAAATTTCCATTGTTTGGATTCGGATACACTTTTATTGACCCGGTTGCTCCAAACTTATCAATATCTGTACAAGCATCTACTATAAGGGATTCTTCTGTTGAATTCTCACAATTAAACTCATCAAAGTATGTGTAAATAATGCTATGAGTACCTGTTCCAGCCTCTGCAGGAAGGAAAATTCCATCAACTACATAATCACCCGAGTATTCACCACCTTCAGGTGATCCTCCTTCAAGTATATACTCTTCCAATTGTACACAAACAAATTCAGGTAGAGTCAATGAAACATCAGGAAGTGGATTAACAACAATATCAGCTTCTGTATAATTTTCACATCCATTTGGATCCACATAAGTATACGTAATTTTTTGTGAACCGATACCGGCATCTGCTGGATTGAAATATCCTGCTTCTACACCATTACCGGAGTATTCACCACCTTCAGGTAATCCTCCACTAAGCATAATAGCATCTGCATTTATGCATAAATCATCAAATGCAGCAAGTATCACCTCAGGTAATGGATTTACAATTACCTCAACACTACCATTTACTGTAGCTTCACCATCATTAACTTCACAGAAATATGTTGTTGTTTCTGTTGGTGTATCCATTGGATTTTGTTCGGTTGAAGTAAATCCAGCCGGAACGGATGTCCAGGAATACGTATAATTGCCAGTTCCATAATTTGCAAGGGCAGATAAAGCAACATCTTCACCAGCACATATATCACCTGGATCAGCATCAACATTAACAGTTAATAGATCTACAGATTCCTCGATAGTTATATTATCTATGTATATGGCCTGGTCTAATAAATTAAATGCTCCCTTGAGGGCAATATATTCATCTTCACCGGTATATTCATTAAAAGAAACTTCAATAAGCTGATAATCCATATAGATATCTGATAAGGAGAAAGATTCATACTCAGTAAAAGTTGATTCATCTGAAGGGTCAGACATTGTACCAATAATAATCTCAGGAGCAGCTCCCCATGCGTAAAAACTAATCCCTAAATCACTCAGATTAGCACCAGTTGGTGCAAGTTGAGGCGAAACAAAAATACAAACCGAATTCAGGTCATCGGCATTATACATAAATAAAGCATTTGGAGCTGTAAATCCTACCTGATCGCTTGTCTGAATTGTTGCATATTCGGGACCACTGACAATACTTGTCCAGCAAGCAGGAAGTTCAGGAGCAGTAAGCATGTCAAAGTCTTCAAAAACAGGTACGTCCATCTGACCACACGAAGTTGTAAATGTATACGGACCTGCCCATTGACTTACATTATTATCTCCACAAGATGACTGTACATAATAATCATAGCTTGTACCCGATTCAAGATCGGTTAGTTCATAAGGATTGTCAACCCCGGATACAGTTGGAATACCAGAAGGTACAAAGCCACTTATGCCATATTCGATGTTCCACGAGCTGGCAGTTCCGGTTTCGGTCCAACCTATGCTAGCAGAGGTTGCTGTTATTTCAGTTGCATAGACATCAACAGGTGTTTGGCATTCAGGAGCCCAGTCGATGGTAATATCATCGATATACACACCCTGATATAGATCACTAAATCCACCTTTAAGGGCAATGTATTCATCATTTCCGGTATAATCATTAAAAGCAACTTCAATCTGTTGATAATCTTCCCATACGTCAGACAATGAAAAAGAAGCATACGCTGTAAATGTTGATTCATCTGTAGGATCAGACATTGTACCAATAATAATCTCAGGAGCAGTTCCCCATGCGTAAAAACTTATCCATAAATCACTCAGATTGCCATTAGTCGGAGCAAGTTGAGGCGAAACAAAAATACAAATCGTGTTTACATCTTCACCATTCCCCATGTACAATGCATTTGGACTTGTATTGGTAGCCCAGTCAATTGTTCCCAACAATGCAGATCCTGAACTGTTCAGAATACCTGTCCAGCAACCAGGAAGCTCAGGGACGGTTGACAAGTCAAAGTTTTCGAATATAGGTACATCCGAGGCATCGCATAAAGTTGTAAATGTATACGGACCCACCCATTGACTTACATCATCATCTCCACAAAGTGACTGTACATAAAAATCATAGCTTGTACCCGATTCAAGATCGTTTAACTCATAAGGATTATCAACGCCGGATACTGTCGGGTTACCAGAAGGTACAAAGCCACTTATGCCATACTCGATGTTCCATGAGTTGGCATTCCCGGTTTCGGTCCAACCTAAGCTTGCTGATGCAACTGTTATTTCATTGGCATAAAGGTCAGTAGGTTTTGGGCAGGTAGGAGCCCAATCAATGGTTATATCATCGATAAATGTGTCCTGGTAGGCATTACTAAATCCACCTTTAATGGCAATATATGTATCATCACCTGTATATTCATTAAAAGCAACCTCAATCTGCTGATAATCATTCCAGGCATTCGACAAATTAAATGTAGCATACGCTGTAAAAGTTGTTTCGTCTGAAGGATCAGACATCGTTCCAACAATAATTTCAGGAGCGTTTCCCCATGCATAAAAACTAATCCATAAATCACTCAGGGTTCCATTATTGGGAGCCAGTTCGGGTGAAGAAAAAATACAAACCGCATTTGCATCATCGCCACTATAAAAATACAGGCTATTTGGAGCGGAATAGGCAGACCAATTTATAGTCTCCAAATATGCATATCCTGGAGTGTTGACAAGACCTGTCCAGCATTCAGGAAGCGCAGGAGTAGAGAGCATATCAAAATTTTCAAAAAAAGGTACGTCCACCTGAGCGCATAAAGTAGTAAATGAGTATGGTCCCACCCATTGACTTACATCATCATCTCCACAAAATGACTGTACATAAAAATCATAGCTTGTACCCGATTCAAGACCGTTTAACTCATAAGGATTATCAACGCCGGATACTGTCGGGTTACCAGAAGGTACAAAGCCACTTATGCCATACTCGATGTTCCATGAGTTGGCATTCCCGGTTTCGGTCCAACCTAAGCTTGCTGATGCAACTGTTATTTCATTGGCATAAAGGTCAGTAGGTTTTGGGCAGGTAGGAGCCCAATCAATGGTTATATCATCGATAAATGTGTCCTGGTAGGCATTACTAAATCCACCTTTAATGGCAATATATGTATCATCACCTGTATATTCATTAAAAGCAACCTCAATCTGCTGATAATCATTCCAGGCATTCGACAAATTAAATGTAGCATACGCTGTAAAAGTTGTTTCGTCTGAAGGATCAGACATCGTTCCAACAATAATTTCAGGAGCGTTTCCCCATGCATAAAAACTAATCCATAAATCACTCAGGGTTCCATTATTGGGAGCCAGTTCGGGTGAAGAAAAAATACAAACCGCATTTGCATCATCGCCACTATAAAAATACAGGCTATTTGGAGCGGAATAGGCAGACCAATTTATAGTCTCCAAATATGCATATCCTGAAGTGTTTACAAGACCTGTCCAGCATTCAGGAAGCGCAGGAGCTGTCAGTAAGTCAAAGTTTTCAAATATGGGTACATCAAAAGGATCACATGGGCTTCTAAAATCCCTTACAGGATTTTGTGCGCCACTTTTTACTGTTGAATTAACAGATACGAGTTCTGCTACAGAATTTTTACTCATTTCATCAGGTAAATAATTTTCCGAAGTCTGACTAAAGACCAGACTCGAAAAAAATACACTGATCATCAAAAAAAGTAATTTTGTTTTTTTCATAGTTAATAATATAAAGAGTTAGTATTGTGTGTTTTAATTGCTATAACTAAATTGGAATTGCCCCTTTATTAAATATCAGTTCATCCGGATTTTCAGCCCTGCACCGACTCTCGGTGTTCTATTTCCATTCATAGCTGGTTAGCTTTATGAAATATTGCATGCTTCAAATGTAGAATGAGAAAATCGGATCAAGGTTAAGATGCATCTGACAAAAACCTGACAAGTTCTAACTGGAGATATCATGGCGGTTACATCCAAATTGATCATGCTTAAAAAGCATCTGATAAAAATCTGACGAATTCTTAAGTGTTGATATAGCGTTGGATACGTTTGTGTGAGTGATGCGTTTAGGAGAGTTTATTGTGTGTCAATAAAAAACTTATTAAACAAATGTCAATTTATAGTTAAGTGAAGAGTGTTTGTGTTGTCGGGTTCCTTCCCTAAAATATGGGACTAAAGTCCCAGGGCTCTTACGGTATTGTCAGCTCGTTGGATGAATCCAACGGTAATATTGATTAGTTGCTTTTGTTTTAAGACTATAATTCCCCAGGTTATTTCCGTCAGTTTCAACTGACGGATTAAGGATGCAGGAGCATCAAAAGGGCTTTAGCCCCATTATTCCAATAGCCGGAATACCACGTAAAAAAATATAAGGGAAAAAACCTACACACTTTTGCTTACATAGTAGTATTTTAGAAGAACCAAGCTAAGAGACTATGATTGAGAGAATTTTTGATGAGAAGAATGGATTGTTGAGAATTTATTGGGATGGAACGGTTACTATAAAAGAGGTTTTGGAGAATGCACGTTGGATTGCTTCTAACGAAAAGTTGCCGCGAAAACTCAAGATGATAACTAATTGGGAAAAAGCACGACCGGATATATCTCTTGAAGATGGTAAAGCATTGATTGAGGAAACCGCCAACTTTATTGGAGGATTTGAACAGATCATTTGTGCATCAATCAATCCAAATTCTGATGTTATTATGGTTGGGATCAGATTTGAACAACTGATAAAAAGTCAGTTGACAAAAGGACTTGAGAATCTCAATTACAAAGTATTCAGCAATGAGAAAAGCGCTAAAGTCTGGTTATCCAAATTTTGATGGTATCTTTGTCTCTAACAAAAATATGGTATTATGAAATTTGAACTGGAAGGACAAGAATATATTGAATTGATCAAGCTGTTGAAATTTATGAACCTTGTTGGTAGTGGGGGCGAAGCCAAAGCTGTTGTTGATGAGGGAGAAGTAATTGTGAATGGCGAAATCGAATCCCGCAAACGACGAAAGTGTATCAAAGGTGATGTGGTTGAGTTTGCAGGTGAGCGAATTGAAATAGAAGAATAAGTGTACTTAATAATTATATGATTCTTAGTGTAACTTAGTGTAGTACTTTGTGACCTTCGTGGTTAATATTTTTTACCACAAAGGTCACAAAGAATTTTCACTAAGAGACACTAAGATTTTTTATTCCTTAACCTGTTTCGTATTAAAAATACTAGCAGCCACACCTGGATATTTCTGATAGCTGGAACATTTCTTAATCATTTTAAAAACCTTATGTTGATCTTCGAAATGATGAGAGAAATATTCCCAGAAAGCATTCATTTTGGTAAGCATGTGTCCAGGGCCGTTGAGGTGGTTATCATAAAGATGGATCAATTCATCGTGGAATTTTCTAAGCACATCCTTTTTATCATTGAAATCAGGTATAGCTAATCCCTTGATTTTGGCGGGGAGAAAAACGTCCTGCAGGATTCCCCTTCCTATCATGATGGAGTTCGTATCCGGGGATATGGCCTCAAGCTTTTTTAAGTCCTCCACCGAAGACAAGTCGCCGTTATAGGTAACCGGGTGAATGAATTTCGGAGCATGCTCAATATATAATTCCTTATTGGCTATTCCCTTATAAAGCTGTTTACCAATTCTAGGGTGAAGAATGACCTCTGAAAGAGGAAAGTCGTTCAAGACCGGAATCAAAGCCTGAATATCATTTGGATCTTCATACCCCAAACGCATCTTCACAGATAAGCGGATGGGTGTGGAATTAAAAACTTCATCCAGAATTTCACGAATTCTGTCAGGATGAGCTAACAATCCGGAACCTTTTTGTTTTTTAGCTACCATAGGATATGGACAACCCAGATTCCAATTCATTTCATCGTATCCTAACTCTTTGAAAAGGTTTGCACATTCAAGAATTTGCGATGCTTCATTACTTAATACCTGGGGAATAAGCGGGATGATATTCTCCTTAGCAGGAATTACATCCTTCAATGTAGACCTTTTCACTTCTCCTTTGAAATAACTCACATAAGGCGTGAACATCTTATCAACTCCTTCGAAGGTCTTTGCATATGCCTGTCGGTAGAATCGATCGGTGAAGCCTTGTAGCGGGGCTAAATATATTTTTACTTCCTGCATTTTAATAAATCCGGTATTTGCTCGTTTTCAATAATTACACGTCCAATTTTCTCCTCACTTATTCCTTCGCTTAGCTTATAATCAAAAACGGGTTTGGAATCTTTTACTGAAGAGTGGAAGCAAAAGTACTGAATCGGCGCATCTTCTTCAAAATTTCGTGATAATTCGGCCAAATGCGATGAAAGGATGATGCGGTGTTCAGGCCAGTTGGCCAGTCCTTCAATAACCAGTTGGTTGCCATCAAAAGCATCTTTGATATTTGTTCCTTTAAAAAGCTCATCCAATAGAATAAAACAGTTTTTATGTTCATTTATTAATTGAGCAGCTCGTTTGACTCTTAATACTTCACTGTAAAAATAACTGTAGCCCAAGCTGACATTGTCGTTGGTGTTCAGGCTGGTAAAGATACAATCGGATATGCTTAGTTTCATAGATGATGCCGGAACTCCCATGCCGGTATGGGCAAGGTAGACAGCAATTCCCATCGATTTCATAAATGTTGTTTTTCCTCCCATATTGGGGCCGGTTAGGAAAATAATATTGGAGTTGCCCGAAAAACTGATGGAGTTGGGAATGGCATTTCGAATAAAAGGATGTACGACATTTTTTAACTCAATAACCGGAGTTTGTGATTCCGTAAATTCAGGGAAAACCAATCCAAACTCTTTAATACTTTTAGCCATTGAAAGATAGGCATCAAGTTCATGAATGCGCTCAATAATTTTTGTAAAACTTTTCTTTTCCTCTTCCCTGAAATATTTGTCGAGCATAACACTTTGCCCGAATGGATAATAACCATTGGGATTGAAGGTTGTATATCTTGAAATTCGTTTCTGTTCCAGGAAACCTGAAAGGTCATCCAGAATTTGGTCCATCATTTCGGGTAAATCTTCATCAACAGAAGAACAGGAGTCCATAAAAGCTTTCACCGAATTCAAAAACTGTATGATTATTCGTAGTCCGTATTTTACATTCTGACCGTATTCCTTATGAACGGCCATTAAAAACAAACCGTGAAACCAACCTGCAAAGGCATTTGTTTGACTTGATACCGGAGCCTTGGAATAAAAAAACACTTCTACCCGATTCATTATGGTACGGCTGGGTATTTGCTCAAAAATATCCGGATGCTTTATTATAAATTTAATAAGTTGTTGTCGTTTTCGGATTGTTTTGATATTGCTAGACGGATTTCGAAATATCTTCTTTAGGAAATCTTTTCCACCATTCGTTTGTGTATTATCCAGAAACTCAAAGAGGTTTTGTCCATAGCCTTTGTCTTTAAAAATTTCAAGATCATTCAGACTTTGCCGGTCTATTTGCATATTGGAACTTTCCATATGGTTATTAATAAATTGAGCTTGTGAGTAATGTTGAAGATAAAAATACGGACAAAAATTGAAAACACTTCCCCAGAGGATATAATAAAATACCCTCGTGGGAAAGTAAACTCATTTAGACCTATAGCTCAGGTCAGTAAGTAGTTAGTTGGTGGGGACCATAAAACTCAAAGCCGACCATTTTTGATCGATGGCCAGAACTTTGAAGTTCTTCAATCCTAAAGATTCAAGGTGTTTTCTAATTACACTTTCTTTAAGATTGGTTTCGATGCCAGCGGTTCGTTTCGGCCAACTGATCCAAATTGTTCCACCTGGTTTTAAAAGTTGTCTGTACAATGGAAGTAAATCTTCCATTTCCTCCCTTTTGGTGAAAAATAAATGAATATAGTTGGCCTTTTCCATACTAGATGGTTCAATAACCTGGCAATTTTCAGGCAAGGGCCCCAAAAGCCTGAAAAAACCATCCGGATGTCCTGAGAACATCAGGTCCATACCAGATTTAATGCCCAACTTCTTTACTAAAGAAGTTGGCATCCTTCCACTTTCTGCACACATAATTACCCCTCATATTAATGTCCTATTGGACCGGGCTATCCACCCATCAACATAATACACCACAAGCGGTCAAAATTCCCGTAAGTTTTAGTGACTTGGAAACCAGAACCGTGCAATGTTCATCCGATTTGTAAAAAAGAAGTGCGGATGTTTAATCAAAAATACCCCTCGTATTGTCGAACCAAAATTACAAGGATTACGTTAATTTCCTAATTCTAAAGCTGAATTATTATCTTTAAACTTGCATAAACATTTTATTTTAATGAATAAATATTCGAATATGTTTAGTAACAGTGGGATATGGAGGCTGACTAAGGTTTTGTTTGTAGAATTATTAACAAAGGAAAGTCTCCAGCTAGCATTTCTGGTGCTAGTGTGTTCATTTGTAGGACAGTCTCAGCAACAGCCTTCAGTGATTTCTGACACGATTGAGATGTCACCCATTGAAATCACGGCCGAGAGGGCACCTTTAATCTATTCAAGACAGGCCCGGGTTGTTTCTGTAATAACCAAAGAACAAATTCAGGCATCTCCTGCAAAAAGTATACAGGAACTACTCGAATATGCGCTGAATGTGGACGTCAGAACCAGGGGAGGGAATGATATACAGGCGGATGTTTCAATTCGCGGAGGTTCTTTCGATCAGACCTTGATTTTATTGAATGGCATTAATATGACCAACCCTCAAACCGGACATTTTAATCTGAATTTACCAGTAGACCTGGATGCAATTGAACGAATTGAAATATTGCATGGACCAGCAGCACGGGTATTTGGTACTAACGCTTTTAGTGGTGCTATTAATTTTATTACCGGGACTAAGGATGAGAACAATACAACCGCTTTTGTTTCATACGGAGATCATAATTTGTTGAAAAGTGGAGCTAGTTTGACTTTAAACACCGTGAAAGTGAAGAACTTTGTATCACTGTCTTACAAGCAATCAGATGGTTATGTTGAGAATACCGATTTTAATGGAGTGAATGCTTTTTATCAGGGTATTATAGATCTGGGGAATGATAAACTGGATGTGCAGGGGGGATATTCAACCAAGGATTTTGGGGCGATGAGTTTTTATACTCCTGAATATCCCAATCAGTACGAAGAAAATAAATCAACTTTTGCTTCAGCCCGATATCAATATCTGTCAAAAAAGATTAAAGTGACTCCTTCGGTTTATTATCGAAGACATGATGATCGGTTTCTTTTATTTCGTGACCGACCTGATGATTATCAGAATTTTCATCAAACTGAAGTTGCCGGAGCAAAGATCAATGCATTGGCTTATAGTAAACTGGGGAAGACCACATGTGGGTTGGAATACCGACGTGAATTAATCAGGAGCAACATACTTGGGAAAACCACATCAGAAGTGAAGCCTGTTCCAGGTTATGAAGGATATTTCTATGATCATAAATATGACCGTTACCATGCTAATTTCTATTTTGATCATAATGTTTTGTATAAAGGATTGTCGGTTGCATTGGGGATGATGGTGCATCACAATTCTGATTTAGAAGCGTTGGAGGTATATCCTGGAATTGATCTTAGTTATCAATTGGATAAGAATCTACGTGTCTTTACATCACTAAATCGTTCGATGAGGCTTCCAACTTTTACTGATCTATTTTATATGAGTCCGACGCATTTTGGAAATGCTTTGCTGAAGCCGGAAAAATCATTGACCTATGAATTGGGAATCAAGTTTGGTGATGAATATCTGAAAGGGCATATAGCTTATTATCATCGCCGCGGAAAAGATATTATCGACTGGGTGTTGCTTTCTTCTGAAATACAAATTTGGAATTCGATGAATATAGCTGAGCTCATCACCAACGGACTTGAATATTCTACCCAAATTGATTTTTCAAAGATGGAAGGATTAAATAAATATGTGCAGTCATTTGGAGTGAATTATAACTATAACAATATAGAAAGAGCTTCAGAAGATTATGAATCTCAATACGCACTTGATAACCTGAAACACAAATTCACGTTTAATCTTAACCATATCATATATGGTAGTTTGAAAGCCAGCTGGAAAGGGGTTCTGCAAGATCGAAATGGGTCATATGAGGAATACGAAGAAGACAAAAAAAATGTGGGAGTATCAAAAATTAATCATGTAGCCTATGAGCCTTTCTTTGTGATGGATGGAAGGATTTTCTGGGAACGTCCGTTGTATACGGTGTATTTTGAGGCTTCAAATATTTTTGGAGCTGATTATTTTGATATAGGAAATGTACCACAGCCCGGGCGATGGATTCGGATAGGAGCTAAAGTGAATTTTGATTTCTAGTAAAAAGCCCGGTATAAATACAATACCGGGCTTTTTATTAAACGATATCTCGCTTACTCTATATTTCGCTTACTTCTACCTTAATTTCAGACTTCATTTTCATAGGCATTTCCATGATTTCATTGGTCTGAGGATTTGGCATTTTCATCGTCATTTCAAGATCCTGATTGATGTTGGAAGTGATTACCATCCCTGTGTTTTTATCAAGATCGATATTTCCAGTTTGGTTTAAAAGAATATCAGCTTCCATTTGCATTCCATAAGAACTGATTGTGTGTGTTTCTGGTGTTTCAGCTATGGTGTTTATATTTAGTTTCACCTGATTGGCTGAAATTTCAGCAACTTCGTAATTTGTTTGCATTTCCACACCTTCCATACCTGGAATTTGGAAAGCCATATTCCAAACATCTCCTTTTCCTACTTTTTCTTCAGGGAAGTACTGGAATGAATTACCAAACATATTCTGTAATCCTTCTTCTGTACTGAACGCCTGAGCTAGTTGCTGTACTTGTTGAGGAGGAATGTTTTTATCAGCTAATTCCTGGAAAATTGTTTCAAAACCACTAACCTTTACCAATTTTCCTGTAGGAGTCATCTCTGTAATCAGGTCCAGTTTCTTCATGATGTCGAAGAATGCATTCAAGGTAGTGTCTCCTTCTGCCTTTTCAGAATCCATGATCATTTCCTGTCCCATCATCTTCATTTCCATGCGAATCGATTGGTAATTCATTCTCATCTTAATGTTACCATTCTCAAGTTTTTCAAGGATCTCCATGCTCATGTTCATGGCCATTTTCTGGTCCATTTCCATTTGCGTGCCTTGCATTTCTTGTTGCATGTGGTTATTCATGCTTACATTATAGTTGTATTTCTTTCCCTGTTCAACATTTAATCGGAGTAACAATTTTTGTTCGGTACAGGCCTGACCTAGAATTAGTGTTGCAACAACCATGAAAGACATGGCCTTCATTAATAATTTCTTCATAATTTTTTTGATTTATTTATTCTTTTGAAATCTCAATTCTGTTATTCAGTTTATAATTATTGCTAATTATCACGGATTTCATCATGTGATTTTGTTTATAAACAGATACTTACAGGAAGGATTTCCTAATTGTAAAGCTAACAAAAAATCAATTCTATTATTAAGAGATATAATTTTTAGATGAAATATATGATTGGTATGAGGTTTGTTAAGGGAAATGCTTAAATATGGCAATGCGTTTTTATAGTACCTCATAAAGTTGCCTGTTTGGCAATAATTAAAAGAATAGTTGCGTTATGCAAGCTAAATTAAGACTAAATGGACGGGAGATGATTGAAATAGTTATTAAATGGAGGTGGTGAAAACTGTTTTAAATCAAATGATTCTATCTTCCCAAACTAATCAAACTGTAAATAGATGAAAAAGGTTGTAATTCTTATTGCGTATGTTTTATGTGCTGCTGTTGGTATGGGACAATCTCATACGATCAGTGGCTTTATACGGGATGCCAGTTCCGGAGAAGCCCTTATTGGGGCAAATGTTCTTGTGGATAGTGCGTTTGTTGGGACGGCTACAAATACCTACGGGTTTTATAGTGTTACTTTGCCTGCAGGTCAAAAAAAATTGATAATCAGTTATGTTGGCTTTGAGCAACAGGTGATGGAGCTGGCGTTGAGATCCAATCAACATGTGGATTTTGAGTTGAAGCCTTTTGTGAATCTGGAAGGGGTTGAGGTGGTAGCAAATAGTGCCACAGAGCAGGTGCAATCTACGCGGATGAGTACCATTAATGTACCAATCAAGACAATAAAATCCATTCCTGCATTAGCCGGAGAGGTGGATGTTATCAAAGCGATACAATTGCTCCCTGGCGTACAATCTGGTACTGAGGGAGCCAGTGGGTTGTATGTTAGAGGAGGAGGTCCCGATCAAAACCTGATCCTGTTGGATGGTGTGCCGGTTTATAATGCGAACCACTTGTTTGGTTTTTTCTCCGTTTTTAATGCGGATGCAATAAACAATATCGAACTTATTAAAGGTGGATTTCCTGCCCGATATGGAGGTAGACTATCCAGTGTTTTGGATATTTCCATGAAAGAAGGAAATATGAAGGAATTCCATGGAGAGGGATCAATCGGTTTGATTTCTTCGAAGCTTACTCTTGAAGGACCTATTATCAAAGATAGAACCTCTTTTATTGTTTCCGGACGAAGGACGTATATGGATGTTTTAGCTCAGCCACTTATCAAAATGGCCAATGACAGTGAAGATAAAACCGGGTACTTCTTCTACGACCTGAATGCAAAGCTAAATCATGTTATTGGAAAAAAAGACAGATTATATTTAAGCGTTTATACCGGTTCGGATGATTTTTATCAGAAATCGGAACCTACACAATACCTGTTTGAAGGAATTATTCATGAAGAAAAAACGGAATCGGGATTGAATTGGGGGAATTTGACTTCTGCCTTGCGCTGGAATCACCTGTTTAATGAAAAACTTTTTGCTAACACGACTTTGACCTACAGTAATTATCAATACAATATTTATAACTATTCCAAAAGTGTAATTAAAGAGGGTGGGGGTGCTTTAACGGATATCCTATCGCATAAATATTATTCAGGAATTCAGGATTTTGGTGGGCGAATAGATTTTGATTACATACCACATCCTGAGCATTATGTGAAATTTGGAGCTGGTAATACTTTTCATATGTTTAGTCCGGGAGTGACAGCATATAAGAAAACAGTAGAAAATGTGGTAGGTGTTGATAGTACAGCTGATGCCACATGTGTAAATGCTAATGAGTTATTCATGTATGTGGAAGATGATTATAAGGTCAATGACAGGCTGAAGATCAATGCGGGAATTCACTATTCTGCTTTTTTGGTCGATGGTAAGTACTATCATGCTTTACAACCAAGATTATCGGCCCGTTACCTGATTAATGACGGATTGTCTTTAAAAGCAAGTGTTGTGAATATGCAACAATATATTCATCTTCTATCCAATAACACCATTGGGCTACCCACCGATTTATGGGTGCCTTCAACCAATAAAATAAAGCCTCAAAATGCATGGCAGGGAGCTTTGGGAATTACCAAACGGCTTCCTTATGATATGGCATTTAGTGTGGAAGGATATTATAAACTCATGGAAAATGTGATTGAATATAAAGATGGGTCATCCTTTATGAAATCAAATGCCATTTGGGAAGATAAAATTGAGAGTGGTCATGGCTGGTCTTATGGTGTAGAACTTTTTCTTGAGAAGCGTACAGGGAATTTGCATGGTTGGATCGGCTATACATGGGCACATTCTAAAAGAGATTTCATTGAAATCAACGAAGGGAATATATTTCCTTATAAGTATGATCGACGACATGATGTTTCGGTAGTACTGAACTATAAGATTGATGATGTTTGGGATGTCTCAGCCTCCTGGGTTTACGGAACAGGTACTGCATTAACCCTGCAAACAGTAAGGTATAACGGTGAGGGAGAGATTGGTATGGATAATTTTTATAATCCCTATACGAATCTATCTAGTTTCGAAAATAGGAATGATTTCCGAATGGCTCCCTACCATAGGATGGATATCGGTTTTAAACGAACCAAAGAGAAAAAGTGGGGGCAGTTATGTTGGAATTTTGGATTGTATAATGCCTATAACCGTAAAAATCCGTTCTTTTATCGTTTGGGTTATGATAAAAATGATCATAAAGTGTTGAAGCGGATCAGTATATTTCCAATACTTCCTTCGGCAGGTTTAAGTTTCAAATTTTAAGAATTTAGCAATAGAACGAATCATGAATAAGATAGTAAAACCAATTTTAGTATTAGGTCTGATTGCCCTACTATTTCCTGCTTGTGAAAAAACTGAGCAAATCGATGATTTTCCGATAGTAACTCCCGGGCTGGTTTTGAACAATATCTTCCAGGCTGAAGATTCATTGAAGTTCAAGATAAGTCGTAGTTTAAGTGTTCTGGACAATGCTGAGCTGTCGAATGTACCGGATGCGAAGTTGAGTGTTTTTGAAGATGGCGTACTTGTCGATCAAATCGACTCAGCAAATCAATATGGAATTTTCGAAAGCAAGATTGTACCCGAACAGGGCAAGTCGTATCGTGCGAAAGTTGACCATCCAAAATATAAGAGTATAGAAACCAGTTTGGAAAAACTACCTCTTGGACCGGGTTCTGTTGAGATTGCTTCCTTCAGAATAACCGATTCCATATCAGGATATGGCTGGGAAGAGCAATCATTCATTGATATTAAAGCGAAAGTTGATTTACGACTTAAAGATTCTGGTGAGGAATCATCGTATTATGCTGTACGGGCCTTTGTTGTCGATTCTGTAAATTATGAAACCGGAGAAAATTTTGGAGATCATGAGTTTGTGACGGATTTGGTATATACATTGAAGTCTTCAGATCCGGCATTGGAAGAAATCGATGCGAGCATGAATGACTATGGAACGGATATTCTATTCTTTAATGATGATGTTTTTAATGGGAAGGAGTATGATTTTAAGTTTAGTCTTCAAGCTTATAATTTTCAACCAACTGCATATCTGAAGATAGAACTATATACAATGAGTGAAACGGCCTATAAATACTATAAATCAGCCCGCATTTATTATGATTCTAATGGAGATCCTTTCTCGGAACCCGTACGACCATTTACTAATATAAAAAATGGTTATGGGATTTTTGCAGGGATTCATAAAGAAGCAATTTATTGCCGGCTATTAGATTAATGATACATAAAAACTGTTATCCAAAGGGTATTTGATATTGGTCGAATACCCTTTTCTTTTTTCCATTCTATAAATAGCGTACAGGTCATGTGTAGGATTGATTCCGGTTATATGAATCTTGATTTGAATATCGAAATCAAAAAAGTGGGGTAATGTGTTGGACATTTTTTGTAACTTACAATACCTCATTAACTAACAAGAATCATGTCGAAGATTGCATTGATTACCGGGCCTACTTCCGGGATTGGAAGGGCAACGGTGTTTGAGCTGGCTCAATACTCCGATATTGAGCTGGTACTTCCGGTTAGGAATATTGAAAAAGGTCATCAACTGGTAAGAGAATTGAAAGAGAAAATTCCGCAATGCAGGACAAACCTTGTCTTTTGTGACCTGGCCTCGTTGGAATCCATCCGTGAGTTTGTAGTGATGTTCAAATACAGGTATAATCAATTGGATATTTTGATTAATAATGCCGGTATCTGGCCCTTAAAAAGAGAGCTGTCAAGGGATGGAATCGAAATGGTTTTCGCAGTAAATTATCTGGCTATGGTTTATCTTACCACTCTTTTAGAGGCAGAATTGAAAATAGCACCCGCTGCACGGATTATTAATATCAGTTCAGGCCTACATACTGGTACCATTAATTTTGCCGATATCGAATTTGAAAAGAATTTCTCAGGTTTTAAAGCCTATCGCCAATCCAAACTGGCAGTTATTCTGTTTACTCGCCTATTAGCTGAAAAATGGGGAGAATATGGTATTACTGTTAATTGTGTTCAACCAGGGATGGTTCGTACTCACCTTGATAGAGATTCAAAATGGTTTGTATCCCTGATCTTTAAACTCTTTGGGAAATCATCGAAACAAGGTGCTCAAACTTCAGTTTATCTTGCTACCTCCAATCATGTTGATGGTATTACTGGTGAATACTTTGCAAAGAAACAAATCAAACGATCTTCACTTGAATCTCAAGACATGACCCTGGCTCAAAAGTTATGGGAGGTTACAGAAGGTTATTTGGGGGAGGTATAATGATCTTTAGGGCATTATCCTCACCTCTTTGATTGAGGAATCAAGTAACCGGAAGTCGATGTCTTGTGTTAATGAGTTTTTTAATTGCTTTTTTATTAGTCTAATAAGTATATCGGCTTGTTCTCATTCGGAATTTAGTTCATCCTTGTATTATTAGTGTAAATTTTTTGATATTAGCTATAGGTAATACATAAAATAGTATTAGTTTGGTCAATTGATGTGATTTGAAATTGTAGCGTGTAATTGTACGATGACCTGGGACCTCAAACGCACCGATTGTATTAAAATATTTCCGTTGAAGTGTTGAATGATGAAAATTAAAGTAGAATTTGATTTTCATCCAAAAATATGGAATCGATGAATGATATTATGATAGTGAGAGCAAAGAATATATTTCTGCTGTTAATAGTCGTGCTGTTTTTTATTTCGTGTGTAAGAACAGATGAAAATTTTACTAGATATAATTGGCTTTTCCATCATAAAATTTATGATGAAGATTTTAATCCAATATTATTCGAGGTAGAAGTATTTCGTAACGATTCAGTGATCTCATTCTCTGAGAATTTATCAAAAGAGTTTTCTTTCCCTATTGAGAGAATGGACTCGATTCTTATCTTAACTCATAATGTAACAACACCCAATATGGTTACATCGGAGTTGGAGGATACAATCATTGTGGATACAGTTTTGTATGATTTTAAGTATATGCTAAATTATCCTGTATTGCTTATCAAATCACTTGCTGATAATGTGATTATGACTTTAAAATGTTCTGAGCAAAGTGCTGTTATTCTGGAGACTGAGAATTTCTTCGAACCAATAAGTTATTCAGTTTGTGGTTATGATATTGGGGATTCGATACCTTATCGATTATTATCAAATATTGAAGATTGTTACGATCAAGATTGTGATGGGATTGTTGAAGCAACTTTAAAGACTGATGAAGATGTTATGTTTCATCTTGTTGAAGAGAAATATATCTATAAAATCAAGAAAAGTGGAATTTCAAAAGATGAAGTAGATCAACTAATACATAATCTTAATCAGACGTTTAATGTTGTTCCTGATACCATCCGTAGAGATCAGACTAATTATGCAGATGAGTTTATTTGGAATGTGAATGGTATGTATGTTACCTTATCCATAATTGATATCAGGCAAAAATGCTTATCTAAGTGGGGGAAAGCGAAACAAGATTGTATGGCAAGACAATATTTTCAATCCTTAGCTGATCAATATGCAGATATGCCAGTTGAATATATCCTGGAATACAATAATTCGGTTTTGCAGAGTGTTTTGAAATACAAATACGATCAAAAAGCGTATCAATTATCTGAAAAATGAAAAACAAGCTATTATGTTATTAACATAGTATCATGGTACTAGCCTTGTGTAGTGATTCAAATTCTGATTGCATTTTCCCACAATATATTGAAAAGGAATTACAGACATCGATAAAGAATTCGAAAATCCAGGCATTTCAAAATAAGATTTGTAGCGTATCATGAAGTAATGCCCCTGGAAAGACTTTGCCTTCTATTGAAATTGAAGATGTAGTCGGAAATCAATTGGATTTCAGAAAGGTGGTTACCGAAAATTCTATATTAGCATTTACAACTGCCCATTGCCCTGGAGGTATGGAAAGTTTGTCTGAGATGATGATTCTATTCACTTAAGGTGATTAATTAATATTTTGGAGTATAGCAAATGAAAAAAAAGGTATTTGGATAGGTAATTAAATAGTTATTTTATGTGATTTGACAATTGTGAAAAAAATGATTACATTAGTTGTTTGAAATTAGTCCTTAAAGATTGACTCGTTTACAGTGTGTTTAATTAGTTAGTACATTGTGTTCTTAGTCTTAAAGCAGACCTGTAATATCTTAAAAATAGAAAGAAATGAAATCAATTGGAAAATTTATTGCTACCACTCTATTCCTGATGCATATCATTTGCGGATTTGCACAAACTCCAATCGGAGGGATGATCGATTCAGATACCACTTTAAGCTTGTCAGATAGTCCTTTTTTGGTGGAAAGTAACTTAGTTGTTTCTGATTATGGCCATATGACTATAGAACCTGGAGTTGAAATTAGGTTCTCAACGGGAACAAAACTTGAAATTCGTGGAACTTTAATTGCAGAGGGGACTGAAGCTGATACCATTCTATTTACCTCAAATACTGGAAATACACCTTCAAGTTGGTTGGGTATATCTGTAAAGAATAATCTGGGAGGAAATGCCAGCATTGATTACTGTAAGTTCCAATATGCCTCAACAGCTATCAATGAAGATTGTTGCTATGGAGGATTGGTCTCGGTTGATCACTCAAGCTTTATTTCAAATGTAATTGCAATTGGAGGATACTCTGGTGATGCAACTCCGGTTAGCAATTGTTATTTCTATGGAAATACGTATGGTCTGACAAATGCAGATAAAGATGTAAGTGATTGTCTTTTTGAAAATAATGAGTATGGACTTTTTGAGACCGAGCGTATCAATGTGTCGAATTCTACTTTTAGAAATCATAGTCAGGTTGCCTTATACGGGGGTAGAGGACTGGTTTCCGATTGCATTATTGAGGATAATGAAACCGGGATCAGAGCTTATTATGAGGGGTTTGAAATAGCTAACAGTATGATTTCTAATAATAATGTTGGACTTGAGATAGGCTCCTATGGTGATGAAATTACAGGTGTGGAAAACAGTCAAATCTGTAATAATGCACTTTATAATGTCAAGATGATCACCAGTCACAGTACAAATCTTTTTTCAAACTGTTGGTGTGAAACTGATTCAACAGCTGTCGAGAATAAAATTTATGACGGTTATGATGATCCTGGATTAGGACTTTTGAGCTATGAGATATATGACGATAATTGTGAGAATGTAATATTAACTGTAGATAAAACCGCTGTTCAGAGCAATACCTGGACTCTTACCAACAGTCCATATGTACTTACTGATCATTATGTGATTGCTCAAAATGAAACGCTTATTATTGAACCTGGTGTTGAGGTACGTTTTGCTAATGGTGTACAAATGGATGTGCGGGGAACTCTGATTGCTGAGGGAACTGAAACTGATACTATTTTATTTACCTCAAATACAGGAAGTACTCCTTCAAGTTGGTGGGGTGTATCTGTGAAGAACACTTTGGGTGGAAATGCCAGCATTGATTATTGTAAGTTTGAATATGCTCAAACTGCTGTTTATGAAGATTGTTGTAACGGTGGTTTGGTGTCTATCGATCATTCTAGTTTTATATCCAACCAAACAGCGATCGGAGGATACTCCGGTGATGCAACTCCGGTCAGCAATTGTTATTTCTATGGGAATACATATTGTTTAACAAATGCGGATAAAAATGTAAGTGATTGTCTTTTTGAAAATAACGAGTATGGACTTTTTGAGACCGAGCGTATTAATGTGTCGAATTCCACCTTTAGAAATCATTCTCAGGTTGCCTTATACGGAGGTAGGGGGCTGGTTTCCAATTGCATTATTGAAGATAATGAAACCGGGATCAGAGCTTTTTATGAAGGGTTTGAGATAGCTAATAGTACAATTTCCAATAATAATATTGGACTTGAGATAGGTTCCTATGGTGATGAAATTCCAGAAGTGGAAGACAGTCAAATCTGTAATAATGCACTTTATAATGTCAAAATGAATACCATTCACAGTACAGATCTTTTTTCAAACTGTTGGTGTGAAACTGATTCTACAGCTGTTGAGGATAAAATTTACGACGGTTATGATGATCCAGGTTTAGGACTTTTGAGTTATGAGATATATGATGACAATTGTGAGAATGTAATATTAACAGTAGATAAAACCGCCACTCAGAGCAATACATGGATTGTGGCAAACAGTCCATATATACTAACCGAGCATTATGTGATAGCCCAAAATGAAACACTTATCATTGAGCCTGGTGTTGAAGTTCGTTTTGCTAATGGTGTACAAATGGATGTTCGGGGAACTTTGATTGCAGAGGGTACAGAAACTGATACAATCCTATTTACCTCAAATACAGGGAATACTCCTTCAAGTTGGTGGGGTGTATCTGTAAAGAACACGCTGGGAGGAAATGCGAGTATTGATTATTGTAAGTTTGAATATGCCCAAACGGCTGTTTATGAAGATTGCTGTTACGGTGGATTGGTGTCTATCGATCATTCTAGTTTTATATCCAACGAAACTGCAATTGGAGGATACTCTGGTGATGCAACTCCGGTTAGCAATTGTTATTTCTCTGGGAATACCTATTGTTTAACAAGTGCAGATAAGGATGTAAGTGATTGTCTTTTTGAAAATAATGAATATGGACTTTTTGAAACCGAGCGTATTAATGTGTCGAATTCTACTTTCAGGAATCATAGTGAGGTTGCCTTATACGGAGGTAGGGGGCTGGTTTCCGATTGCATTATTGAAAGTAATGAAATTGGTATTAAGTCCTTTTTTGAAGGTTTCGAAGTATTCAACAATAATGTCTCTTTTAATGATATAGGCATCGTTTTAGGAAACGATGGTAGTTTTGTTGCTCCGATAGATAGTAATATGATTTGTCACAATCAGACTTATAATATAAAGCATACGAATGATGTTGATGTAGAGTTGTTTTCAAATTGTTGGTGTGAATGGGATTCTACAACTGTGGAAGATAAGCTTTATGATGGTTGGGATAATATTGATTTGGGACTAATTGATTATATACTATACTCAGAAGATTGTATTACACCGATATTTCAAACAAATAAGCGGGAAGGTACTGTATATTATTTTGATGTAAATGTAGAATTGCACAAGAATTCTGATGTTGTAGTATATCCTAACCCGGCTTCTGATAAACTCTTTATAGAAACCACCGGAATAATAGAAGAAATTACAATTCGCAATCATACGGGGCAGAGTGTGATGGCCTTGTCTACGGGTCTTAATGCAAATGTTAATATTGAGTTGAGTATTTTGAAAAATGGTTTATATATTGTAGAAATTCGTTTATCGGATGGACAGTTATTGACTCATAAGATTGTAAAAAGAGAATAGCAGTTATACGATTTTTTTCCAAATGTATATTTGTACAAATAAAATAACCGGCCTCGTTTAGGGGGCGGTTATTTTATTGAGTGATTTCTACATAGTTACACAAACACCCCTACAGTAATCGACACAATTACCATCAGTAAATAGAGATTGATATACAGAAAATAGCGCAGGAAATTAATCTGCTTTTCTTTATCAAAAAGCAATTTTGAGAAAACCACCACCAGAAAGATAGACATCAGGATCAAGCTAAAAGCTAATATGGGAGAATTATATACACCCATGACTGGTAATAATAGTGCTGAGACTGCTGTAGCTACCGTCCATACAAAAGTGATCTTTTTTAGTTGATCAACAGAATAATGTCTGGTAATGGAAGGGAACCCTGCATTTTGGTAATCTTGCCCAAACTTTATAGCCAATAACCAGAAATGTGGAATCTGCCACATAAACATAAAGAATGCGAAGGCTATAATTTCAGGATCGGCAAGAGAACCTCCACCCGCGACATAACCAATCATAGGTGGTAAAGCACCAATAACAGAACCAGGTACCACAGCAAACGCAGTTTTTCTTTTCAATGGCGTATAAATTGCATTATACCAGATTAGTGTAAGTATACCCAATTGCATGGCAAGAAAACCTGCGGCGAGGTAGATTATGTAGGAACCTCCAATAATAAGACTCATAGCATACACTAAAGCAATAGTGGGTGAAATCCTACCTGAAGGGATGGGGCGATTTTTAGTTCGGTCCATTAATGCATCCAAACCGTATTCCTGATACTGATTCAAGGCTGCGCTGCCACAGGCTAAGAGGAACAGACCAAGGGTTGTCATTACCAGGGTAGAGTCGAATGAGGGATTGACAAGAATGTAACCCAGAATCGTGGTAATAGTCACTGCAAAAGTGATCTTGACCTTGGTGAGTTCCAGCAGATCTTTGATTATGTTGTTTTTTTTGTGTGCCATGGGGTTAGTGAAAGTTTATTTATTCAACTCTTTCAAATATTCAATAATCAATTGCATATCTTCCTCATTGATGGCTTCTTTGTAAGACACCATCATATTCGGAGCGTAGCTTTCCACAATTTCGGCATTAGGTTCGTAGATAGCACGAATCATGTAGTTGTCATCAGGTGTGATCGTTTGAGTCTTTCCGTCAATAACTACATTTTTCTGATTATAAATACCTTTAAAACTTGGCCCGATCAGTCGACTTCCATCTGAAGTATGACAAGCCACACAACTGTTCTTTTTAAGGATAGAAAATCCGTCTTTTTGAGGTGCACTTTCCATACCGTTTAGATCGTAGAGGTATTGTAACACCGATTTCATATCATCCTCATTGATGGCTGCTTTAAATGAAACCATCATATTGGAGGCATATCCTTCCACTGTCTCCGCTTCCGGTTCGTAGATCGAACGGATAATATAATCAGCATCTGGGTTTATTTCTTCGGTCTTACCATTGGTCATGATATTTTTAGGTTCGAAAATCCCTTTGAAACTTGGCCCGATTTGCTTTTCACCATTCTCAGTATGGCAGGCAAAACAACCATTATCATTCAGAATTTTGATACCCTTTTTAACTGTTACACCATCCGAGTCCAAATCTGCCAGCCAGTCACTATATTCCTCTTCGGATACAACCTTGCATTTTGAAAGCATATAGGCATGGCGCTCTCCGCAATATTCGGCACAAAAGATATCGTATTCACCAATCTCGTTTGCCTGAAACCACATCTTGTTATTAATTCCCGGAACTACATCTTCCTTAATTCTAAATGCTGGAATATAGAAGCTGTGCAGTACATCGGGTGAATACAAGTCGAGCTTTATGGCTTTTCCTTTCGGAACAACCAGATCGTTGCTGACTTTTCCGTTTTCATATTCGAATGACCAGCTCCACATACGTCCGGTTACTTTTACCGGAATATTATCATCAGGGATATTGCGCATGGGCGCATAACCAACCCATCCGTAATAGAACATTACCAAAACCAGAAGTGTAGGAACAACAGTCCAAAGGATCTCAAGTTTGGTATTGTCTTTTATATCTGTAGGTTTTGGATTTCGTTTCTTATTATATTTTACGACAAAATAGATCATAACGGCTGTTATTCCCACAAGGAAAATGACGCTAATGCCTAATATAACCGCAAACGCGAGATCTACGCCCTCATTAAAATTCGAAGTATTACTAAACATATTCTTTGGTTTATCGGTATATATAATCTATTAAGGTCATTATGATCAGGGTTGCAAAGACAAGCATTACAATGGAGAAAAGGATTCCCAGTAATTTATTGTCAAATTTGAGGTGCATAAAGTAGGCTGCCACTACATATCCTTTGACGCTGGCAATGGTTAAGGCAACAGCAACGGTTAGCATCTGCAGATCAAAACCGGCAACCCATACGGTTAAAACTGTAAGAACCAAAAGTGTGGCTAATACCACTAAATGGCTTTTATAACTGCTTATATGATGTTTAACTTCACTCATAATCTTTATTTTTTATTTCTTAATAATCGACCTGTTTAATAGCTTTTTACCTGATTAGATAAAGAAGAGGGAACAGGAAAATCCAGATCAAGTCTACCAGATGCCAATACAGACCGGCATTTTCAGTAAGCGCAAAATTGTCTGCTGTCTGACGTTTCTGATTGATCCGTCTGATAACTACGATAATAAAAATTGCTCCCACCACAACATGTAGTCCATGTAAACCGGTCATAAAGAAATACAGCAGGTAGAATAGCTGTTCTCCGGGGATCATTTCTTTAAAAGATTCTGAACCAGGGATAATACCATGCTCAAATTTGTATCCCCATTCAAAATATTTATTAATCATAAAGATTACTGCGGCCAGAATGGTCCCCCATAATAACCCCTGAGCAAGCTTTATGCTTCCTTTTTGCAAGGCCGTTATAGCCATTGCTACAGTAGCCGAACTTGTAATAAGAACAACTGTATTTACTGTCCCAAGAAATACATCCAAATGTTCAGATGCATGATGAAATGCTTCGGAATTCATTGAACGGTAAATAGCATAAACCAGGAATAAACCGCCAAAGAGCAATAATTCTGTAAACAGGAACAACCACATACCCAATTTGGAGCCTTCATCATCCCGATGCTCATCATGCGCATGAGGGTGTCCGTTTGTTGAAGGTTTTGCTGTTTCTTGTGAACTGATTTTATTCAGTTCTATTGTTTCGTCTTGTCCCATATTCATTAGTCTTTGTATTCGTAAGGAGCTTCAGTAACCTCAGGGATTTCTTCAAAATTCTCCAATGACGGAGGTGAGTCAGTCAGCCATTCAAGTGTTAGACCTCTCCAAGGATTGTTACCCACCTTTTCACCATGTCGGAATCCTTTAACCAGGTTTACAATCATCATAACTAAACCAACTACCAGTATCCAACTTCCAACAGTTGAAATAAGATTAGGAATATGGAACTCCGGTAAGTAATCGTAATAACGACGAGGCATCCCCATAAGACCGGCTACTAACATTGGGAAATATAAGAGGTTGAAGCCTATAAAGAATAGCCAAAAGGCCTGAGTAGCTCGTTTTATGTTATACATCTTTCCGTAAATCTTGGGGAACCAATAATGAATTGCAGCAATAAATGCAAAACCAGTACCTCCAAACATAACATAGTGAAAGTGGCCCACGACGAATACCGTATCATGAAGATGTACGTCTGTAGCCAGAGCGCCTACAACCAATCCGGTTAAGCCACCGATCATGAAAAGGAAGATAAATCCCATAGCATATAATAAGGGTGGCTTCAAATCGATAGAGCCTTTATACAAAGTAGTAACCCAGTTAAATACTTTTATTGCACTAGGGATTGCAACAAGGAAGGTTAGAATTGAAAAAATAACACGAGCCGGGCCGCTCATTCCGGAGGTAAACATATGATGCCCCCAAACAAAATAACCTACAAAAGCGATAGCCATGCTAGCATAGGCAATGGCTTTGTATCCATAAATTCTTCGTCGGGCAAATACCGGAATGATTTCAGAAATAAGTCCCATAGCCGGCAATACCATAATATAGACGGCAGGGTGAGAATATATCCAGAATAAATGTTGGTACAGTATAGGATCACCTCCCAATGAAGGATCAAATAAGCCGATTCCAAGTAGTCGTTCTGCAACAATCATTAGTAAGGTTATACCAACCACAGGAGTTGCCAATAACTGAATCCAGGAAGTGGCATAAGTTGCCCATGCAAACAGTGGCATCTTGAACCAGGTCATACCCGGTGCCCGCATTCGGTGAATGGTAACGATGAAGTTCAATCCGGTAAGAATGGATGAGAATCCTAATATAAATGCAGCTAAAACAGCCAGCGTAACATTGGTTCCTGTTTTTACACTATATGGGGCATAAAAAGTCCAGCCACTATCCGGGGCTCCTTCACCTACAACCAAAGTTGATAAGGCCATAATTGCTCCGATCAGATAGAGATACCATGAAAATAAGTTCAACTTAGGAAAAGCGACATCCTTGGCTCCCAGGATCAATGGAAGCATGAAGTTTCCAAAAACCGCAGGGATTCCGGGAATGATGAAAAGGAAAATCATGATAACACCGTGTAGTGTAAATGCCCGGTTATAAGTGTCCGGTTCCATAATATCTCTTCCAGGGGAAATTAGTTCCAAACGCATAAGTACTCCCAACAGAGCACCAACCAAAAAGAAGGTGAGGATGCCATAGAAGTACATTAGGCCGATGCGTTTATGATCGGTAGATAAAATCCATTTCCAGATTCCTTTTCTCCCACCAGTTTCATCAAAAAAGCTCGGATGAGTTCTAGCTGTTGCAGTTTCAGACATAAGTAATGTTAATTTGGTTTAATTCTAAATGTGTTGTTAAAAAAATATGTGGTTTCCTATACCAAACCTGACAGGTGGTTAGCCTGTCAGGATATCTCTTCATCTCTTACCAACAAGTGTGCGTAAGGATTGTTTACAAATCATTAACATTTAATTGCTTGCTTTGCCGGGTCGCTTTCTGATGATTAAAATCAGGAATAAAAGCAAGGCCGCTGAAAGGATTATTGTACCGGTAACTTTTGTGATATTGAAGACATATTTCTTGCCTTCGGCATCATAACTGAAGCAATACTTCAGGACCTTGGTAATGGTTGGACCGGAAATTTCCTGCGAGGCTTCAATAACGGCCATTTTTAGGTCGAAAGGAAGAAAGTAGGTCCCATGCAAATAGCGGGTAATTTTTCCATCTGGACTCAATACAACAATAGCTGCTGCATGTATAAAGTCCTTACCTTCTTTTTTATAATGGTAACCAACAGCATCACTGATCTTATGCACATTATGGGTGTCACCAGTTAACCAGATCCATTGATCGAAATTCAGGTCTTTGTTTATGGTTTTTACATAGTTGGCCTTCTTATTTTCACCAAGAGTAGGCCCATCGGTTGGGTCGATACTAATTGTAACAACCTGATAATCTTTCCCCAGAACCACATCGGTTCGTTCGATTACTTCAGCTATTCCACCCAGCATCGGACTACACAGACCGGGGCAGGTGTAATATACAAATGAAATTACTGTGGGTTTGTCAATCAGCTGTTTCAGGTTTACAGCAACTGAATCTTTGTTGTAAAGGATTACATCTTCGGGAATGTATTCATCAAGATGTTCATAGATACCAATCTTTGGGGCATCCGATTCAATTCCATAGGGATTTTCCTGTGCTAAAGCACATCCCCATACAATTATTCCAAATAACAGTATGGGGATTATTCTTAATATTTTTGTCATATCAATCGAGGGTTTTCTTAAAACTTCTCGCCTTCAGGAGCTTTGGCATTTGCCGGATTGCTTCCCTGCAGGCTTATGATATAACTTGAAAGTTGTAATATTTGTTCACTACTAAGTTGATCTTTAAACGGAGTCATCCCTTTTGCGGGAATACCAGTGCTTATGACTTCATAAACCTTTTCGATAGCTCCGCCGTGAATTGCAAAATTATCAGTAAGATTTGGCCCGATTGCATTCCCTTCGGCATTCATACCATGGCATGCAAAACAATTGGATTTTTGGTAAAGATCCTTACCTGAACTTAAGTCAGCCTCATCACTAAGAAGTTCAATTTTAAAAGTGGCTTCTTTCTCAGCCTTCACTTCCGCATATTTGGCTTCAAATTTCTCCACCTCATTTGCGTACTCTTCTTCCTGAAGTGCTCCCTGATCGAATACGTGGTAATGCAACCAGTAAACAGCGGAGAAGATAATGGAGATGTAGAATATGTACATCAACCACGGAGGTGGTGGATTATCCAGTTCCTGGATACCATCAAATTCGTGATCAGGAATAATATTGCCCGAATATTTAGGCTTGTCCTTATCTTGTATATCTTTTGTTTCCATAATTATAATCTTTAATCATCATTTAATGGATAATTCCTTACGGTCTTAAAGTAGCCTTTGCGGGCTCCAAAAACGTAGTACAACACTCCGGCTGCAATAGCCAGAAAGATAATCAGTGAGATGATGGGGTATATTTCCACCCCTTCAATTTGTTCGAGATAATGTCGTACCAGCTTCATAACTATTCCGCTTTTTGGTTTTTAAGATTGATTATATAACTACTCACCTGTTGTAAGGATGGTTTGTCCAGTTGGTATTTCCACGCGGGCATTCCTTTATCAGGGTTACCTTCGTATACTGCCCGGTAAATATCATCGTTGGAATTACCAAATACCCATACATCATCAATCAAACTTGGACCTATAGGATTTCCTTCTCCAACGGCACCGTGACAAGCCGCACATTGTTTGGCATAAATCTCCTGACCTTTTGCAAGTGCTTCATTGCTGGTTAAAACTGTGAAGTCAAGCTTTTCTTTCTTCTGGGCTTCTTCCTGATTTTTCTTCTTTTCAACAGTAATGTCACGACCCAGGCGATGCATATAAGCAATTAAGGCAATGATTTCTTTTGTTTCAGAAGTTTCTATTCCCTGGTCCTTCAACTGAGTTACATATTCAGAAGCCTGAGCCATGTAGTCAACTTTTGCTTTTTGGTCATACCCTTCTTCATAAGGAACACCTAGTTTCTGCATCACTCTTATTTTCGGTGCAAGATCATCAAGATCAACATCTTTTTTTAATAACCAAGGATAAGCAGGCATGATTGATCCCGGACTCAGGTCGGTAGGTTTTTCCATATGCTTGTAATGCCAAGCAGCGGATTTATACATCTTTCCTCCTGGAACACCTGTACGTGCCAAATCCGGTCCTGTACGTTTTGATCCCCATTGGAACGGATGGTCATAAACAAATTCACCAGCCTTAGAGTAATCCCCATAGCGCTCAACTTCGGAGCGGAAAGGACGAACCATCTGAGAGTGGCAGTTGTAGCAGCCCTCACTTATGTATATATCCCGTCCTTCAAGTTCGAGTGGTGTATATGGTTTTACACTTTCAATTGTAGGAATATTGGCCTTAACCGTAATCATTGGGATAATTTCCACAGCACCACCAATAGCAACTGCAACAGTTGTCCAAATAAGGAACTGAATAGGTTTTCTTTCCAACCAACCATGTAAGGTTTCACCGGCAAGACGAGCCCTGGAAACGACTGGCATAGGAGCAGCCTGAGTTTCTTCATTATCGATAAAGCTACCAGATTTAGCAGTTTTTACAAGGTTAATTACCATAATTACAGCCCCGGCCAGATAGATTGCACCACCAATGGCACGTGTAATATGCATAGGTATTGTCTGAACGGTAGTCTCCAGGAAGTTTGGATAGCGAAGCATCCCTTCATCGGTAAATTCTTTCCACATCAAACTTTGAGTGATTCCGGTCCAATACATAGGAATGGCATACACCAATATACCCAGGGTACCCAGCCAGAAATGCACATTAGACAGTTTCTGTGAATATAATTTTGTCCCCCAAAGTTTTGGAACAAGATAATACAGTACAGCAAAAGTCAGGAATCCGTTCCATCCCATAGCTCCGATATGGGTATGGGCTACTGTCCAATCGGTAAAGTGGCTGATCGCGTTTACCGATTTTAGTGAAAGCATAGGGCCTTCAAAAGTAGCCATACCATAAGCGGTAATTGCTACAACCATAAACTTCAAGGTTGGGTCTTGTCTGACCTTGTCCCAAACACCTCGAAAAGTTAATAGCCCATTGATCATACCACCCCATGATGGAGCGATTAACATTACCGAGAACAATACACCAAGTGTTTGTGCCCAGTCGGGTAAAGAGTTGTAAAGTAAGTGGTGTGGACCTGCCCACATATAAAGAAATATCAGTGACCAGAAATGTAGAATTGACAAGTGATATGAATAAATTGGACGATTGGAGATCTTGGGAAGATAGTAGTACATCAAGCCCAGGTAAGGGGTTGTAAGGAAGAATGCAACTGCATTATGTCCGTACCACCATTGAACTAATGCGTCCTGAACACCGGCATACACTGGGTAAGACTTCAGGAATGAAACTGGAATCTCAATGGAATTGAAAATGTGTAACAGAGCAACAGCTGCCCAAGAAGCCAAGAAAAACCAAATGGCAACATAGATGTGCTTAACTCTACGTTTGAGAATGGTACCAATAATATTGATACCAAAGGCCACCCAAACAATGGCGATAGCGATATCAATGGGCCATTCCAATTCAGCATATTCCTTACTCTGAGTATAACCTAAAGAAAGGGTAATAGCAGCGGCAACAATAATCAATTGCCAGCCCCAAAAGTGAAATTTACTCAAGGCATCGCTGAACATTCTGGTTTTAAGTAAACGTTGCATGGAGTGGTATGCTCCCATAAAGATGGCATTACCCACAAATGCGAAAATGATAGCATTGGTGTGGATCGGCCGGGTACGACCAAATGTGGTGTACTCAAGATCGAAGTTTAATGCCGGAAAAGGGATCTGCAGGGCAATTAAAAGCCCGACAACCATTCCGATTATTCCCCAGAATACAGTTGCATTGAGGAACAGCTTTACAATCTTGTTGTCGTAATAAAACTTTTCGAGTTCCATAAATTATAATTTGGTTTGCTGATACAATTTTTAATGGCCACGAATTCACGAATTGATTATTAAATTAATTTGTAATTCCATTGCCTTTTATTATTTCAAATTCTGTCAAATGATGTGATTCGGATCATCAGACTGATTTTTATTTCATAATTATCGATTGTCTTATTTTTGTAGCTCTAGTTTCTGAATTAGTGTTCAATTATAATTCGTGAATTCGTGGCTACTATTTTTTTTGATCTTTTTTTGATGCTTCATTTTGATGAGGTTCATCATCAAACAACATCCTGATCTTTGGTGTATAACTATCCTCATACTGACCGTCTTTGACAGCCCATAAGAAGGCTCCCAAAAATGCCAGTGCGATCACCAGGCTAACTGCTATTAGAATAAAGATCACGACCATCGCAAACAAGTATTAAAAGACTTAAATGCAAATTTAAAATAATATGCATGCTCTTCAATATGATATTTATCAGAAAACGTGAGGAGGGTTTTGTAAATCGATGAAAACCAGATTGAAAACATGTTGGGTTGTTGTTTATATTGTTTTAATATAGAACAAGTCTAAATAATAGTATTTGCATAAAACATATATAAATATACGGAAAATTGTGATTATCCACGAATTACACGAATTAACACGAATTGAATTGACCGCGAATTAGACTAATTATGCGAATTTAAATGGAAGTAATTGAGATCTACTCTAGAATTTTTTGGTCTTAAACCATTAACCATAGTTCGACATTTGATTCACTAGGATTAGTTTTGATTCAATCTGTTAATGAATACAGCTAGGAAATAAATCGATCTTACTCTCGAATTTATTTGAAACAATTCAAGAGTTCGTGGTTTAAATAGTTAATTTGTAAATTTTGCTTAATTCGCGGTCATGAGAATTTTCAGCGCTTACCAAAGAAATACTTCGCGATAAGTGAAGTGGAAGCGGTAGCAAATCCAACCACAGTTACAGAGCTGATTGGCATCAGAATGGCTGCAAAGATTGGACTGAGGTTTCCGGAAATTGCAAAACTGATCCCGAAAATATTATACAGGATTGAAATGACAAAACTGGCGTATACGGCAATCATGCTTTTTCTGGATGCTTTGATAAATCGTTCCAACTCACTGAAACGATCCGATTCAAGTATGGCATCACAGGCAGGGGAAAATTGGTAGATATCATCGGCAATGCTAATACCCACAGTGGCTTTTAAAAGTGCACCTGCATCATTCAAGCCATCCCCAATCATCAATACTTTTTGATTTTCGTTTTTTGTCAAATTTTCCAGGTAACGGAGCTTATCTTGTGGTGATTGGTTAAAACATAATTGATTTTCGGATGGAAAGAATTCCATCAGGTTACTCTTTTCTGAATCATTATCACCTGATAGTAAATGCAAATCATACTTACTTCTGATGCTCGAAAAGAGTTCGTCAGTTCCTTTGCGGTAGTGATTATCCAAGGCAAAAAAGCCCTTATATTCTCCACCGATTTCAATATGTACTTTCGATTTTAGTATTTCTTCATGACGCGCTTCATGCTGTACAAAATGCTGAGCCCCAATTCGGATTTCGGTATTATCAATAAAGCCTGTAGTACCTTTGCCAGGAATCTCTTCAAAGCGATCGACATAACTGCTTTCATGACCGTTGAGGTGTTGGTATAATGCTACACTCATGGGATGTGTAGATTGGCGGCTAATGGATTTCACCATTGATAGTTCGTCCGGCATCAGATATTTTCCATGGAAAGAAATATCCAGAATATTGGTTTGGGTAATGGTTCCGGTTTTATCAAAAACAATGGTTTTGATTTTTGCCAATAATTCAACAACCTGAGTGTTTTTCAGATAGAACCCATTTTTACCAAAAACGCGCATTGTGTTGCCAAAAGCAAATGGAACACTTAAAGCCAAAGCACAGGGACAAGCTACAATTAATACAGACGTTAGAATCAGAATGGCTCTTTGTGCATCTATAAAACACCAGCTAATAGCTGATATTGTAGCAATTGTTAGGACTGCTACTGTAAAATATTTACTTACCTTGTCGATCACAGGAGTCAAGCCTTTAAATTTTGATTCCCTGGTATCAAATTCATTCCATAGCTGGGTGAGCTGACTTTGTTCTACCTCCTTTTGCACCTCTACTTCAATTGCCTCACCAAGTTGGCGACCACCAGCATAAACAGGCTCGTCAATTAATTTACTTACAGGAGTTGATTCACCGGTAACAAAACTGTAGTCAATATTGGCAACACCTTTAACCAGTTTAGCATCTGCAGGAATCAACTCATTATTTCTGATCAGGATACGGTCTCCTTTTTCCAGTTGATCCAAAGGAATAACGTGTTCATTTTTCTCGATGATTTTAGTAACAGCGACCGGGAAATAGGATTTATAATCCCTTTCAAATGAAAGGGCTTGGTAGGTATAACTCTGGTACCATTTGCCAATCAACAGGAAGAATACAAAACCGGCCAGTGAATCGAAATATCCCGGTCCGCTTTGAGAAATGACCTCATAGGAACTCTGGCTGAACAAGGCAATAATGCCAATGGCAACTGGTAAATCTAGGTTCACAATTCCCTTACGGATATTTTTCCAGGCTGAAAGCAGGTAGTCGCTACTACTATATAAGAAGATGGGGAGAGCTAAAGCCAGATTGATCCACGAAAAAACAATTTTAAAAGTCGGGTCAAGGTCGTTTTGATGGCTGAGGTATTCAGGTAAACTGATCAGCATGATATTTCCAAAACCAAAGGCTGCCACCCCGATCATAAACAAGAGTGAACGGTTTATTTTCTTATGTTCTTTGCGATCGAGGTTTTCCAGATTAATTTCCGGTGCATAATGAATAGAGGCCAATAATTCTGCCAATTGTCTTAAGCTGATTTCATCTTCATTAAAAGTAATGCTGACTTCCTTTTTAATAAAATTAACCAGTGATTGCTGAATGCCTGTATTAATAGTATGAAGGTTTTCCAGTAACCAGATGCAAGATGCACAGTGAATAGCTGGTATATAGAAAGTAACTTTTGAGGAACTTTGAATCTTGAACTGAATCAACTTTTCTTTAATTTCATCCAAATCCAGAAATGCGAATTTACTATCGTAACCATGTTCAGTTTTAATTCCCGGTCGATTTTCAATCTCATAATATTTAACCAGTTGATGATCGTGTAACAATTGATAAACAGCCTTACAGCCATTACAACAGAAGTTCTTTCCCTCCCAAATAATGGGATGCTTGCCACAGTCGGCTCCGCAATGATCACAAATGATTTTTTCGTCCATATGTGGATTTAGATATTGTGCAATATATTAAATTAATATTGATTTACATTGAATGTGTATGATCGAACATAACAAGGACACGTCTTGACGTGCCCTTGTTATGAATTGTGATATATTAGTATCAACGCTTATCCTAATTTCTTTATTTTAAAAATATTAATGACGATGTAGAGAATACCTAACCAGATACCTCCGGTCATGCCCAGATACATGAACAGTAACCAGATTGGAGTCTTAGCACGGGTACCCCAGAGGGCACGCTCATCAAGCATATTTTCCACAACGGTAACTTTTGCAATATTTACATTTTGTGAAACCACTGCTCCGGCATACTTATCATCCATAAGCCTTACGGTCATTTCCACATTGCCTTCGGCATCGCCAGGAAGATCGGCAGGAAAAGGAATTGAAGCCACTCCGTTCTTATCCGTTGTGATGCTTTTGTCATCAACACGCAAATCACCAAAGTAACGTTTTACAAAAAATCCTATTTCAGCATTTTTCACTAAAGCTTCTTCACCTTTTTCATTTTTACCTACAACAACGGCCTTTACTTCATGTGCCTCACGGTCTGATTGCAGAATAATCTGAATATCTGTAATGATTTCAGGTTTCTTTTTCACAACCTTTTTTACCGGAGCAGGTTTAGCTTCAGCTTTTACAGGCTTGTAATTGGGATCCAATGAGCGTACATAACTTAAAATAGCCCATCGATCATTTTCCTGGAGCACATTTTTAAAACTGGGCATGGTTACCCGGCCTTCGGAAATCTTATAAAAGATTTCCCCGTCAGTTTGCTTCAATACCTTAGCGTTACCCATATCCGTTGGTTTTGGTACCAACGGGATTCCGTTATTTTTGCCAAAATCACCGTGACAGGATTTACAGTTGGTATTATAAATGTCTTTACCTTTCTTAATGTTTTCTTTGGTGAATTTCACCGGATTAGCAGCGTTCTTGAATTTATCAGGAACAACCCATTCTTCCTGGGCTTTAACAGCTACAAATGAGAGCATCAGAAGGCAAATCATCAATATTTTTGAAACGCTTTTCAAGTTCATGCGTAATCAGTTTTTAAGTTAAACTTAAATGTTTTCTTAAAATGATTGTTTACTTTTTAAGTGAACGAATGTACATAATCACCTTCCAACGATCTTCATCATTGATAGTGGCTTTGTAACTAGGCATTGCACCTCGTCCTTCAGTCATTTTATAAAAGATCTCACCATCGGTCATTTTCTGGTATGCTTCCGAACCTGGATCTGTTGGTTTTGGAACCAGTGGTAAACCATTGTTTTTTCCCACATCACCATGACATACTTTACAATTTGTGGTATATACTTCAAGGCCTTTTGCGATGTTTACTGCATTTTCTGCTACAGGGTTTTTAATGTTCTTCTTGTCGGCCGGAACTTCCCAGGTTGTTTGTGCTTGAACTGCGACGCCTGCAAATAAAAAGATTAGCATGGCTGCTACCGACATCATTTTGTTTAAAGTGTTCATATTGTTGGTTTTTAGTTGTTCTCTTCAAGGTTGACGCCTTTCTCGTGTGCTACTTCCCATATTGGGATAACCGGGAACAGCTTAGAAAGAAGCGTGAAAATAATTAAGGCCAGTCCGAATGTACCAAGGGTTACAAAAATCTCAACTCCGGTTGGCATATAGCTTAAATATTCATCGGGCACATTTTGAGTTGGCAAATGTGGATGCATCATAGTAGGGACAACGATAATGTATCGTTTGAGCCATGCTCCAATAACAGCCAATACCGATATGATTGCCAACGGTCCGGGTTTTCTGAAAAACTTAAAAACAGGCAAAACGATCGGCATAAACAGACCGATTACCATGGATGTCCAGAACAGCGGAGCAAAATGCCCTGTGAATAATTGCATCAGATGAACATTATCATGTTCCTTCATTTTGAATCCAGGTACCAGGTATTCATTGATATTGAAATACAGATAAACCAATGAAACAAGTACAAGGAGTTTTCCCATATAGTTAAAGTGTTCATCCGTTAAGTATTCTTTCAACTTATAATTCACCCTGAAGAAATACATGGCGGCTATAACAGCTGCAGCACCTGCAACAAAGGCTCCTGTAACGAAATAGGGACCAAAGATTGTTGTATCCCAACCCGGACGAAGAGTCGCTGCAAATAACCATGATGTTACTGTATGGATAGCCAAAGCACATGGCATAATAAGAATAGCCAAAAGGCGGATCAATTTTTTAAGAAGATCGTATTGTGCAGGTTTATGGTTCCATCCAAAGGATAGTACGGCGTACAAGCGTTGTTTCCATGGAGCCAGGTTGTTCATTTTCTTCCGGGCAATTGCAATATCCGGAATCAAGGGTAGCACATAAAGTAAAAAACTAATTACCGTGTACGAAATAATTACCGTAATATCCCAAAGGATAGGCGATTGAAAACGTCCGTGGATAAAAACATTGTGTAATCTGTCCGGGCGCCCCATGTCGAATACGATAACCAAACCAGCTACCATAACAAACGAAAGGGCTACAATTTCCGAAATCCGGGTGATGGGTGTAATCCATTTAATCTTTAGTAGTCCAAGTACGGCACTGATTAGAAACCCGACAAGGGAAACTGCAACAAAGAATACAAAGTTGGCAATATACATACCCCAAGAAACGAAGTCACGCATGGCGGTAACACCCAGTCCGTCGCGCAACTGAATAAAGTAGGCGTATCCAAAACCAACCATTAGAGTAATCAAAAAGACCACCCAAAGCTCCAGTCCGCGGTGAGACTTCATAGGCCTGAGTACGTCGGTGGCAATCTTATTTAAAACCTTATTTCCTTCTTCTTTTGATAAATGTTGTGACATTTTTCAGGTTATTAGGTGGTTAATGTTCTTTTTCTATATGATCCAAAGTTGTTTTTCCTTTATACTGGAAAGGGAATAATCGGTTCTTTGGTGGCAGATAATATACCCTTGGTTTAGTTCCCAGTTCTGGCATTAGGACGAATCCTGCATTTTCACGGATCAGATCACTGAAACGAGAGGTTTCATGTGTCGTTCCATTAGTAACAGCATCTTCATTCTTATCACCAAACCAGTATACACCGTTTGGACAGGCAGAAACGCATGAAGGCATTTTTTCGTCACGAAGTTTATCAGCACTGAACAAGCATTTGGTTATGGTACCTTTTTTCTGAGGTACGTTTTGTTCTATATCATAAACCATGTCTTTATCTTGCTCCGCAAATTTTGGTTCTTGCCAGTTGAATGAACGTGCCGAATAAGGACATGCGGCAATACAGAAACGACAACCGATACATCGCTCGTTGTCGATCAATACGATACCATCCTGTCGCTTAAACGTGGCATCCACGGGGCAAACTTTTGTACAAGGGGGATTGTCGCAATGCATGCAAGGCTTGGGCATGAAGTAAGGTGAGGTTTCTTCAGTGTCCTGCATTCGCAATACATTGATATGATGCTGTCCGGCCTGAAGATGGTGTGCATTCTGGCATGCTGACATACACTTTCTGGCATTGCGGCATTTCGCCAAATCAATCACCATTACCCAGGATTTACCGGGCAAACCTTCCCGACCACGTTCTTGTAATTCGCTTAATCGCTCTTTGCGTTCTTTTTTGCTTAGTTGGGTTACATCAACTTCGACGATATCTCCATCATTGGTGTTGATCTGGACCTTCTTGCCTTCTTCTTCCGAAGCCATTGCAGTCAAGAATCCTGTTCCGGAAACAACTCCGGCTGCACCGACTGATATCCCGAACTTCTTGAGGAATTTTCTTCTAGAATTGCTTAAGTTCTCAGCCATATTTGTTAACTGTTTTTCCTGATTATTCTGTTCGTTAGTCTTCTAACAAGTTTAATGATAAAAGTGTTGCAATACTTAAATAATTATTTGCCAAAAATATAAAATCACATTTAACTAAGTTAATTATTATATAAATTTATTTGGACAAAATTTGGATAAAAATTGCATAAGATTGAAATGGAGTGGTTTATGTTAGTTGTTTTTTGTTGTTTTTTTTGAGGTTAGGAATTAAAAGGAAAGATGGAGCTAGGATCAAAGATCCGATTTTAAGGCTAGGTTTATATTAAGTTGTATTATAGCGATGTGATTGGTTTTAGTTGTTTCCTTTATATCGGGGCTTGGCCTCCCGTAACTAACCAACTAATATTTGTTAATTGGTATTTATACATTTTAGTAGGTATGCCGGATTTTAGCGAAAACATCATGCTTTAGACATAACATGATAATGAGTTAGGATAAATAATCCATACATAGCTAGCATTGCCTGTATACCAAGCATTATACTCTATTAAATTAATGTAATTTTAATATCATGAAGATAAAAAAGGGACCGGAATTAGAAAGGAACTATACTATACAAAAAAAATGGAAAGTCTGCATCCCTGCAAGCTTTCCATGGTCTCAAAGTTAAATAGGTGGGAATTAGTTAGTAATTGTTGGTTAACTTCTCAGCCGCTAAGTAAAGAAAATATTTTGATTCCGGCAAAGTAAGATCGGAAATTAATTTAAGAAAATTTAATATTTATGTATAAGTTGTTGAATTTAAGGCTGAAAAAATATTCAAAAAACATCACTTCATCTGACTAATATTATGTATAAATATTCGTAATTCAATTTTTGTTCAAGGCACAGGCATTTTTTCTATGATATACTTTTATATGCTAAAGAAATATGATGAAAATAGAATACATTTTGATAACTTCGGGCCAAAATAGAGGGATCCCTCAAAATCAAAAGCCTAACTCGTATGAAGATTCTAAGACTGTTGTTGTTAGTTTCCATTTTGTCTGCGTGCCAACAGAAACATTTTGAAAAATTGTATATTAGTGATTTTGGAGTAAAACCAGGGACCGGGGAGAATGCTATCCCATTTATCCAAAAAGCCATTGAAGAAGCGAGGCAGTATGATTCTGCTATTATATACTTTGAACCGGGAAGGTATGATTTTTATATTGATTCAACTTTCGTTAAGAATTATTATGAATCCAATACATCGGATAATAATCCAAAGAACCTGGGGATTTTGATAAAGGGATGTAAAAATATAGTCATTGAAGGTTCTGGATCTGAATTGATTTTTCATGGCCCCATGCAGCCCATAAGTATAGACTCAAGTGAGCAGATTGTTATCCGAAATCTTAATATCGATTGGGATATTCCCCTTACGGCCCAAGGAAAGGTCCTGGAAACCTCTGAAAAGCATATTGATTTGGAAATCGATACGGTTCAATTTCCTTATCTGGTTGATGAAAATCGATTGATATTTGTAGGGGAAAACTGGCGTGCCGAATCCCGTTGGTTTATGGAATATGAAGCCGAAACGCATCTGATTGCTGCAGGAACCGGTGATCCGGGGTGCGTACGTGGTGACTGGGATAAATATTACGTGAAAACTCTTCAGCCAGGTAAAGTTCGTATGCACGGTGAGTTTATCAGAACTCCAGCTATTGGTAATTATCTGATTCTCCGTCACAGTCCTCGGGATCATGCAGGTGTTTTGGTGATTCATTCTGATGATATCCAGCTTGAAAATATAAATATTTACCACTGTGCAGGTCTGGGGGTATTATCACAGTTTTCAAAAGATCTCTATTATAATAATGTGAATTTTATTCCAAATAAGGCAAAGAATCGCTATATAAGTGGTCATGATGATGGCTTCCAGGTTTCCAATTGTGGAGGCATGGTATCAATTACTAATTGTGAATTTGGAGGTTTGATGGATGATCCGATCAATGTTCACGGAACAAGTGTGCGAATTGTTGAAAAAACTGCAGCAAACAAGTTGAAGTGCCGCTTTATGCATCATCAAAGTTCGGGTATGCTTTGGGGCCGAAATGGTGATAAGGTTGGGTTTATTGAAAATGAAAGTATGCAAACTGTTCGAATTGGGATTGTCAAAAACTTTGAGATTATCAATAAGGATGAATTTTTCGTGGAATTTGAAAATAATACTCCTATGGAAATTGAAGTAGGAGATGCTCTAGAAAATCTCACATGGTCTCCTGAACTTGAGATTAAAGATTGTACGTTTGGGAGTTGCCGTGCCCGCGGCTTGTTGGTTACAACACCTGGGAAAGTAATGATAGAGAATAATATTTTTGAATCAAGTGGTTCGGCGATATTAATTGCAGGAGATGCTAATTATTGGTATGAATCGGGAGCTGTTACGGATGTGACGATTCGTAAAAACACCTTTAAGGATGCTTGTATGACTTCCATGTATCAATTCTGTGAAGGTATAATCAGCATCTATCCTGAAATTCCTGTTATGGATTCAACAAGGCCTTTCCACAGAAATATTCGTATCGAGGAAAATACCTTTCATGCTTTTGATTATCCGATATTGTATGCTAAATCGGTTGATGGATTGACTTTTTCAAACAATCAGATTATTCACTCTGAAAAATATGAACCTTTCCATTATAGAAGACATAACCTTACGATGGAAGCCTGTAAGAATGTTTCAGTCCTAGGGAATCGTTTTTCCGGGGATGTTTTGGGTAAGAATATCCGAATGGAAAAGATGGATTCAAAAGAGTTGAAAGCGGATTCGAACTGGAAGATAGAGGATCAGTAAATAATGATTGAAATTTGCCCCTGGTTTTATCCAGGGGATTACTATGGCTAAATAGAATAAGGCTTTTAAGCCCATTTGCATAACACACCAAAGACATGATGAAACATCAGTTTAGCAGAGAAAGATATATGGTTTTGGGAGCCGCAATTATTTTGGTTCTTATAACTTTTATTAGTTGCTCCGATTATACAAAGATCAATCCTCAAGGAAGTGATCATGATCTGTATTTCACTCAACTAGCCCAAAGCTGGGATGAAGGCATCCCTTTAGGAAATGGTATTATGGGAGCTTTGGTGTGGGAAAAGGAAGGTAAACTTCGATTTTCTCTTGATCGTGCTGATTTATGGGACTTACGCCCGATGGATAATCTGGATAAACCTGAATGGAAGTTCAATTGGGTAAAAAAACAATGGGAAAACAAGACCTATGATAGGGTACAGGAATTATTTGATGCACCCTATGATCGTAATCCGGCTCCATCAAAGATTCCTGCCGGAGCCATGGAATTTAATATCGAAGTCTTGGGGGATGTAGAATCTGTGCAGTTGTATTTAAATAATGCTTTGTGTGAAGTACAATGGGAAAACGGGGCTCGTCTAATGACTTTCATACAAGCTGAAGGCCCTGTTGGTTGGTTTCGCTTTGAAGGAGTGGATGATGAAATGATTCCTGAACTTATTGCACCTGCTTATAATCTTGAGGGAGAAGCTGGGAAAAGTGATCCGGTTAGTGGCCAGGACTTGCGTCGATTGGGGTATCCAAAAGGAAATATATCTAAAGAAGGAAAAAGTATTACCTATACCCAGAAAGGTTGGGGTGGATTTGAATACCAGGTAAATGTTCATTGGCGAAAAGGAAATAAAGTAACTGAAGGTTGCTGGAGTATAAGTTCGGAATTTCCGGGATGGGAAAAGCAAATTGCAGCCAAGAATCTAACAGCCGTTGCTATAAAAAACGGATTTATTCATCAACTGGAAAATCATAAAAAATGGTGGAAAGAATTTTGGAATCAATCGTCAATTGCTGTTCCTGATTCCGTTTTGCAAAAACAATGGTATTTGGAAATGTATAAATTGGGTGCAGCAACAGGGAACGGTGCCCCGCCAATTTCTTTGCAGGCTGTGTGGACTGCAGACAACGGTAAACTGCCGCCATGGAAAGGGGATTTCCATCACGATCTAAATACACAGCTGAGTTACTGGTCGGCCTATAGCAGTAATCATTTGAAGGAAGAACAGGGCTTTATCGACTGGATGTGGAAAAACAAACCTGCCTTTGAATATTATACTAAACAATATTATGAAACTTCCGGACTGAATGTTCCTGGGGTAACCACTCATACAGGTCAGCCTATGGGAGGGTGGATTCAATATTCATTTGGGCCAACTGTTTCTGCTTGGCTTGGGCAAAGCTTTTATTGGCATTGGCGCTATAGTATGGATCGCGATTTTCTGGAACATAAGGCATGGCCCTGGTTGCAAGCTGTGGCTATTCATTTGGATGAATTATCTGTTAAGGATGAAAATGGAATGCGAAAACTTCCCATAAGTTCCAGTCCTGAAATTTTTAACAATAGCCGGGAAGCCTGGTTCTCCAATACTACCAACTTTGACTTGGGGCTGATCCGTTGGACTTTTGAAAAAACGGCAGAACTCGCCAAGGAGTTAGGTAGAAATAAGGAAGCAAAAAAGTGGCTTAATATATTATCCCAATGGCCGCAGCCCGATGTTGATCCGGAATCGGGTTTAACCTTTGCCACTGGTTTTCCTTACGATGCCTCTCACCGACACTTTTCCCATTTAATGGCTTTTCATCCAATGGGAATTATCGATTGGTCGAATGGAGAAGATCATCAGGAGATTATTAAGAACACCATTAATACGCTTGATAAATACGGCGGTGATTGGTGGACTGGTTATTCCTACAGCTGGCTTGGAAATCTTAAAGCTCGAGCTTTTGATGGTAAAGGTGCAGCCGAAGCTCTCAAGACTTTTGCTACATGCTTTTGTTCTCCAAACAGTTTTCACTTGAATGGCGACCAAAGCGGAACCGGAAAATCCAAATTTACCTATCGGCCATTTACCCTGGAAGGGAATTTTGCTTTTGCTGCAGGGATACAGGAAATGTTACTCCAAAGCCATACGGATGTGATTCGAATCTTTCCAGCCATTCCCAATGACTGGAAAGATGTTAGTTTTAATCAACTTCGGGCACAAGGAGCATTCCTTATCTCGGCTGAAATGAAAAATGGGAAAGTTACACATGTGGTAATTACTGCTATAAAAGGGGGGGAGTTGGTTTTGGAGAATCCTTTTGATGGAGCGTTTGTAATTGAGGGTGAAGATTATCAAATGACTGAACAAAGGATTGTGATTTCAACTACTTTCGGGCAAAAGGTTATACTAAGAAATATACAATAGAAAAGTAAAAATGGTTAAGCCTTTAACATTAGTTAGGGCTTAATCATCACTGTGTTTTCCAATCGTATAGTATTTTTTTATAATCTGAAATAACTTCGACTTTTCAATTGGTTTTGAAATATAATCGTCACATCCGGCTTCTGTAGCTTTGCGACAATCCTCAACATGGACATAAGCAGTTTGAGCTATGATCAATACATCTTTATTGAATTCACGTATTTTTTGAGTTGCCTCATAACCATTTAATCCAGGCATTTTTATATCCATTAAAATCAGGTCGATATCATTATTTTTCTGAGCTAGATCTACAGCCTGAATACCATCATCTGCCTGCAGTATTTCATTAGCGATACTTTTTAGTAAAATGGATAAATAGGAGAGGGCTTGTACATCGTCATCAACAATAAGGATTTTGAGACTTTTTTCATGCCGTTGGATATTATTTGTGGGTTGGGGTGATTCAATTTCTGCTGGAATTGTTCCATAAGCTTTTTCTGGTAGAATAAAATTAATTTGAGCTCCCTCTTTTGGCAGGCTTTCGACCCAAATATCTCCCCCCATCAATTCAACATATGCTTTAGCTATGGATAATCCTACCCCCAGACCTTCTACAACAACTAGTTCATCCAAATCAGCTTTAACAAAACGGTCAAAGATGGCCTGCTGTCTTTTTTTTGGAATCCCCGTACCTGAGTCTTTTACATAGAAATGAAAGTTGTCATCACTTTTTTTGCATCCAAATTCAATAGTACCTTCTGATGTGAACTTAATTGCATTATCAATAAGATGAGAGAGTATTGCTTGCAGTTTATTTTGATCGGAGAAAATAGTATCATCAAAGGGCTTTATCTGATTATTCAATTTAAAATCCAATCCTTTAATTTGAGTTGTGTTTTTGAAATTATGATAAATTGCTTGGAGTTCAACAGATATTTTGATCTCAGCAATATCAAGTTTAATATTTTTTGATTCAATCATCGAAATATCCATCAGATTACTAACCGTATTGAGCATACGTTTACTGCTTATTTTAATATAATCCTGGTATGTCTTTTGTTCTTCTCCTGTATTTTCAGAATCTAATAAAAGACTGATAAATCCCAGAATTCCATTCATTGGTGTACGAATCTCATGGCTTAGATTGTTTAGGAAAACGGTTTTCAGGCGATCGCTTTCCTGTGCCCGTTTTAATGCGGTTATTAATTCACATTCTGTTTTTTTTCGCTCATTAATTTCGTGGACTAGGTCATGATTTGTTTTTTTTAATTCACATGTTCTAGCTTCAACCAGTTCCTCCAAATGATCCTGATATTCCTGGTTTTCTTTGATCAAACGTGCTTTTTCCAAAGCTTTTGAAATGGCATGATTCAGAATTGAAAAATCCTCTATAGGTTTTAGAAGGTAATCCCAGGCACCTTTACGTAAGGCTTCTACTGCATCTCTTATAACTCCTGTCCCCGATATAACAATCAAAGGTGTGTTTGGAGATATTTCTTTGATCCGGGCCAGAACTTCAAGACCATCAACTTCAGGCATTCTGAGGTCCACCAATACTAAATCAATTTGCTCTTTTGTGAAAATCTCCAGACCAATCCGTCCGTTTTCTGCTATATATGTTTCGTAGTTCAGATCACTTAGAAAATCAGAATAACTTTGACGAATCGCTAATTCATCATCAATTATTAGTATACGTTCCTTTTCAGTAGTATCGTGCTTCATCTTTGATACATTTCAATTATCTAAATCAATCATGCGCATAAGCTCTGATTCCAGTTTTTCCATATTTGTTACAGGTTTTTGGAATACCTGATCAGAAACGCATCTCAGAGTCAGAATGCCTGAATCGGGTCCTGTTTCAGGTGAACCTGTACTAATTACGAATTTCATATCCGGGTATTCCTTGTGTGCTTTTTTAATAAATGTATTCCCGTCAATACCTCCCAGTCGAATATCCACTATAGCTATGTCAATAGTCTCTAAGTTAAGCAATTTTAACGCATCTTCAGCACTTTCTACCTGAAAAGTATTCCATAGTTGGTCTGCAAAGTAGTCATTCAAACTATTTCTGATAGACGCTTCATCATCAATGATAAGTACCGATCGTGTTTTTTTATCGATCATTATTATCTCTCCTTTCCAATGGCAGATTAATTAAGAAATTGGCACCCTCGCCTGGTTTTGATTCAGCCCACATCTCTCCTCCGTGATTCTCAGTTATAATGAAATAGGAAACAGATAATCCTAAACCAGTTCCTTCACCCACCGGTTTTGTGGTGTAGAATGGTTCGAAGACTCGCTTTAAAGTTTCTTCATTCATACCCGGGCCATTATCCTTTATTTCAACAATTAGGTTTCCGTTTTGTTGATCATGTTTTATTCGAATTATAAATTTAGGATTTTCTGTTCCTGATTTTTGCATAGCTTGTGAACCATTGTGTAAAATATTCAGAATCACTTGTTGAATCTTTCCGGCTTCACAAGGTAGCATGGGCAGATTTTTCTCATATTCTTTTTGGATCTCAATTAACCTGAAGTCGTAATGTTTTTTAAGATCAAAATCGGTAGCGGCAAGTTCCAGTGTTTTATCGACAAGTTCACTGAGTAGGTGTGATGATTTTCGAGCATCACTTGTACGGGCAAAGCTGAGCATGTTCTCCACAATTGTAGCAACTCTTTTGCCCGATTCGTTGATTGTTTGAATCATCCTGGGAATTTCCCGACTTAAAATGAATTTCTTAATAGATTCGATACTAGTTCCTGCATCTTCTGCAGCTTTTAAATTCGCAGGTATATCTAGTTTTCCCAGTCGGTTTGCCAGAACATTTGCAGTTTGTATCATTCCAGCAAGGGGATTGTTTATTTCATGAGCCATACCAGCGGCCAGTCCACCCACCGAAAGCATTTTTTCCGACTGAACCATCATCTCTTCGATATGAACCCGATCGGATACATCATCAATACGAATTACCACACCCTGAACTCCGTTTTCAATCAAAGGATATATTGTAATATCCTCAAAAACTGTACGGTCATTATCAAAGAATGGACGTTTTGATATTAATTGTACTTCCTTTGTTTCAATGGCTAAGAGAATCTTTTCCATCTCAGAATCTAAGTGAGGAACCAGTTCAATAAAAGCTTTTCCAATAGCCTCCTTTGAAGATTTTCCAGTATATTTTTCTGCTTTTAAATTCCATTGTGTAACCTTACATTCCATATTTAGGCCGATAAGAGCTGATGGCATGGAATTGATGATGTTGGATAGATAATTTCGTAAATGAGTCAGTTTTTTTTCACTCTCTTCTAGTGCTGATTGGGCCCTGATCCGTTCTGTGATTTCGACTTCAAGTTCCGTATTTCGCCTTTTTATAGATCTAAAACGCAAATAAAAGACCATATAAATCAAGTACACAAGAAACAAAACCACTAAAATTTTGAATATTAAGGTTTCATAGAACCATGGTAAGCGTGAGAATCGATATTCAGCTTCGACTGTTTCCCACCCATCAATCTTGTTATTGGCCTTAACTTTGAATGTGTATGTTCCTGATGGCAGTTTAGGATAATAGGCAATCCTTCGGTTTCCAACATTTTTCCATTCTTGATCAAAACCTTCCAGTTTGAATTGAAAATTGGTCTTTTCAGGATTCGAAAATCTTATTGCATTATAATGAAATTCGATATTTTCACTTCTTTTACTAAACTTGTTTAATGAATCAGGGGAGAACGTATTACCATTTATCTTTATTTCCTGAATGTAAATAGGAGGAGGATTTTGTTCTGAGTTATCAATATCAAGGTCCAATATTGCTATACCATGTATATTGGGATAGATCAATTGGTTTTCGCCTTCTCTTTCTGTAACTGAGAGGTTACCTCCAATAAATTCTGTTGACTTCAACCCCTCTGAAATACCATATAAGGTAGATTCAAGTTTGAGTTTCGTTCCATCAAATACATCCTGCAATTCTTGTTTATAAACTGATGACAGCCCCCGGTCTGAGCTAAACCATACACGGTCATATTTATCTTCTCTAACCGACCAGATTATATCGTCGTAGAGACCGTTATCCGTTATTATACGAGAAAAAGTTCCATTATGCAATCGAACCAAACCACTACCTGAAGTAGCCATCCAAATATCCCCATTAACTTGGTGGATGATTTGTTGAATAGCTAGAGGAAAACCGGCTTCAGATTCTTTAAAAATCCGCATTGAATCTGAAGTGTAATAGATAAGCTCTTTGTTTGTACCTATCCATAATCCTCCTGGATATTCCGGGTCCTCATAAATCACCCTTATTATATAACCATCAATTAGTTTTGGTTTAATTAAGCTTTCAATTTTCCCATCCTTATAAATCAATAAGCCCTTATGCGCAGTGCCGATTATTAATGTGCCTGGAGCAAATGATGGTGCTAATATTGATTTGATAAAAATCTGTTCCTCTTTTAATTCTCTGATGAAATTTCCATTCCTTTGGGTAAATAATCCAAGGTTAGTTCCTATCCAGAGATTTCCTAGGTGGTCTTCGCAGAACGAATTTACTGTATTCGCATACACTGTTTGGTTTGCTTCAAAATACTCTGTTCCAAGAAAGTGGGTTTCAGAGATCGTGTCTGCGGAAATCTTATGAATGTATCCAATATTATTTCCAGCCCAGAGTGTGCCGTTTTGATCTTCATAAACCGAATAAATTTTCTCTGACAATAATCCATCCTTTTTTGTCAGAACTTTAATCGGACTATTTTTGAAACGTTCTAATCCTCCGGCATAGGATCCCACCCAAAGATTTCCTTCACGGTCTTCAAATAAAGCTCTTACCCTGTTATCGGCAAGGCCATCGCTATTAAAAAAATGCTCGACCTTATGTGTTTCTTTATTAATGCGCTTTATTCCTACTTCACTGATCCATATTTGACCGGAGCGATCAATCAATATTTGATCATTCCATGTATATTTTGCAATGAGTTTAGAATGACTTTTATTGTAATAAAAAATTTTAAGGTCATAATTTAGGATCCAGAGACCTCCGATATCATCAGCGACTATCCTGTGAATACTATTTGAAGGTAATCCGTTGCTTTTATCAATCAGAGAAAAATGACCGTTTTTCAGCTTTATGATTCCTTTTTCATGTGCAGCAAAATAAATGGTTCCATTTTCATCTTCGCAAATGGAACGAACCTGTACCTGGAGGAGGTCGTTTTGCAAATGTCGATACGCTCCATTTTCAAATAAAACAACACCTTTTGTACAACCAATCCATATTCGTTTTTGTTTATCCTGGAAGATTGTTGAGATTACCCCACACTGAAGACTATCAAAGGCCGTTTGAAGCTTGAACTTATTTTGGGTAGAGCGAATTAATAGGTTGTCATAGGTTAATATCCAGAGCCCTCCATTGTTATCAGCAAGAACTTGTTTGATCTTATTATTATTAAAGACCTTGGTGTTACTTCGGTCAAAAGTTTTGAAATTCACACCATCAAAGCGGACCAGTCCATGATAGGTTCCTAACCAAAGATAGCCATCAGTACACTGAGTGATACTCCAAATTGAGTTAGAGGGCAGGCCGTCTTCCATAGTCCATACATTATGTACGTATTGATGGATTTTTTTATCTGGATCCAGCGAGGGAAAGAATATATCGTGGGATTTGTTTTGCGCATGCGCAAATGAACTAGATATTAAAAGAATAAATGGTATCAAAAGGGCTTGTCCACGATACTTGATGTATCTGCAGGCACGACTATTTTTAAAAAACAGCTCTACTACCTTCATTCGAATACCTCCCTGACAATGGTTGTTGAAATGCTTACTTAAATATACGCATTAATTGTTGCTTATACCTGATGGTGGTGTTAAGCCCTAGAGAAATAGTGGAATAGTGTTTTATTAGTTCAAAACTACACCAAACCTTGTTTGCTTTTTCAGTGGGATAGGGAAAAGGTTGGAGAATTCTCCATATTTAGTGAGAATTTGTCATTTTTATCCATAGCTGGGCATTCTTGTTATATACTTAAGATGTCGCTTATATAAAGGGGAACAGAGTTATTATTAAAAGTATATCAGAAGAATAATAAATCTATATAAGCTATGAGAATTAAAGCAATAAGTTTTTTTGTATTACTTACCGCACTGTTTCTGTTTTCGTGTGAATCAAAAAAGGAATCAACTGTGATTATAAAGGGGGAGATCCTAAATTATGAACAGGATATTCTTTATATGAAAAATTACAGTTCTGAAAACATGGTATTCAAAGAAGAAATTCTTGAAATACCTTTAATTGAGAATCGAAAGTTCGACTTCACTTTTTCTATTGAAAAACCGGCTTATTACAGAATAGGTAGAACCTATATGTATTTATCACCTGGTGATAGTCTTGAAATGACATTGGATACACGATCAAGAAAAACAGCCGTATTTAAAGGTCAGGGAGCCCAAGCCAATAATTATTTACGAAACTTGCCTTATCCCAAAGGTGGTTCATATTGGGGACTCGATCAGGTAAAGGAGGAAATAAAGACTTTCAAAGATGCTCCTGTTTTTTTTCAAGAAGTTGTAGAAGATAGAACCAAAGAGTTGAATAAGTTGGTGGAGGCATCAGATGCTTTTATTAGACTTGAAAAGGCCCGACTGAACTTCGATAATGTGAACAGCCTGAATAGTGTATTCTATCTATATTATATGCAGGTGCGAAGGAAAGAGATTACTGAACAGGAGATGGAATTGAAAATTGAAGAAGCCAAGGCTTATTATATCTCAAAGATTAAAGAAGCCCTGACAGATTTTAATAATCCTGATTTTTTACAATTGGAGGTGTTCCAGTCATTGATTTATTCCTTAAGAGATTCATCCTATAGAAATATTCACCAGCTTCCAGAATTGAATAGTGAATTAAAGGAATACATTCTTACAAGTGACCTGCTTGATGGTTTTGGTAGGCAAGGTTGCTCAAAGGAATATATGAAAACCCTTAATGAAGAACTTAGAGAAATAAGCAATAAGGATTATTCTCTGGCCATTGAAAATCAGAAGAAAAAGTATGAAGTCATCCAACAAGGAGCTCCTGCCATTGATATAACATTTACTAACCTTTCGGGAGACAGTGTTAAATTAAGTGATTACAAGAATGATATAATTGTCGTAGATTTTTGGGCTACCTGGTGTGGTCCATGTCTTAATGAGAGACCTGCATTTGAAGCATTGGAACATAAGTTCGCAGGAAAAGGTGTGACATTTCTATCCGTATCAATAGATACCCGAAATGTATGGAAGACATTTGTTAACAAGAATGAACTGAAAGGGAATCAATTACATATTTATCGTTCAGAGCTTGAAGCCTATCGAATTGTATCTATTCCACGTTTTTTTGTAATCGATAGGAATTTTGAAATTGTGGATGTTTTTGCTCCAATACCTTCTTCGGGTGATTTGGAGAAGCTTATTAATAATTCTTTGACCAAATAGTGAAGTATTAATGTGTAATAATTAAATGCTCTGGCGGAGATGTCATCTTTGCGGAGCATTTTTTTATTCAAAGCTATAAATTTAATATCAGGATTGAATGTTAATTTGGGGGAATTATCAAGGTGATTTTCGAAAGTTAGGTCATGTTGGTAATTAGCTAATGGATTTCTAAAATGGATGAAATTCCCATATTGGGACACATGGGCGGTCAAAATGCGGTATTTTTGGTAGTAAAATGCCACTTTTTAAGCATTAACATAATTTTTTTGTAAAAAATATTTGGGATTTATGCAGTTGTTTGGATAAAGGATTATATTTGTAACAAATTAATTACAAAATGAATAAAGGAACAGTTAAATTTTTTAATGAAACCAAAGGATATGGTTTTATTATCGACACAGAATCAGGTAAAGAGTATTTCGTACACGTATCTGGTTTAATTGACAAAGTAAACGAAGGTGACGAAGTTACTTTTGATCTGCAAGAAGGCAGAAAAGGACTAAATGCAATAAATGTAAGACTTGCCTAGACAATCACATTTTAACATATAGTTGCCGAGGTGTATCATTGATACACCTTTTTTATTTTCATGAATATCCTCTTAAGATCCCGCTTTACCTCGTAAGTCTTTTATATTGGTAATATAAATCTCCTTAAACATAGTTGTTGATAATTCTGGAAGATTATTTGTATCTTCGGAAAGAGACTTGTACTAAGATAAACCGATTTGTATAGTGGAATTTCTAATCCATAAATGAAACCCAGGGCGATATCATATCAAAAAAGTTTGTACACAACTCTGGCGTTGTTAGTCTTTTTAATTTATGCATCAACCATGGTTGTCACCGTTATTGGGAAGACATACATTAAAGGTCTGTTAGCAAAAGATTACATTTATGAAACCAATCAGCAATTGAAAATCAGGTTGCTTCAGGATAAAGATCAACTTTTGGGAATGTTGCATATTAGTACCGGACTATTGAAAGAAAATCATGTAGTCTTGATGAATTCCCGGAATATAAAAACTTTCTTTAAGCCATTTGAAGAGACTTATGAAGGGGAACTATTAATCTGTATTCAAGATAAGTCAGGTGAATTGATATTTTCTAATGCTGATTCAATACCAATTTCCGGAATTGCTAAAACAAATAATGAAAAAGGGGTAGAGTGGAGTCTTATTGAGCAGGATGATCAGCTTTTTATTGCTGCTTTTTCTGAAATCATTATTAATGATGAGATCCTGACTATTGGATTTATTCGTAAATATCAATCATTTAACGAACTTGAGTATTTAACACACTTAACAAGAGGGGCAACTTTGTGTTGGGGATTTCAAATTGAGAATGAGTTTGATCAATTGAAATCAAAGAGCCCAATGGTTGACTGTTCTGTACATAAATTTATAGAAACAAAAAGCGATTCAGCTGTTTATTTTCGATTTCGATACAATTCTCAATTATATTATGGAGGCTTTATTCCATTAATAAAACAAAACAATTCAGTTCTTTGGACAGGCATTAACATCCCAGCAAAAGAGATCCTACCAATTGCTAAAAATATTCAGGGCATTATTATGAATATAGGGGTATTAGCATTCATTATAGTTCTTATTGTTTCGTTCAGGATGTCACGTAAATATGCCGATCCTCTTTTTCAACTTGCCGATGATAGTAAAAGGATTGCAGAATTAAATACAAGTAAGCCTGTAAAGGTTTATTCGCGGTTGATTGAGATTCAGAATCTTTCCGTCTCCATTGAGAAGATACGTGTTGAACTTGAGTGTTATTTAAATGAACGTAAACAAACTGAGAAAGAATTAGTTGATGCCAGGGAGAAGGCGATAGAATCCAAGCGCCTTAAAACCTCTTTCTTATCTACGATGTCTCATGAGTTAAGAACTCCTCTAAATGCAATTATGGGATGTTCAGAGATTATCTACTCGGGTTTATCGGAAGGCGATAATCAGGAGTATGCTCAAGCAATTAAAGATAATGGGTTGAAATTGCTTCGTTTAATTGAAGAGATTATGAACATCAGTCAGATAAATACTCAGGAGTTATCCCCTGAAATAGGTGAGCTTGAGCTGGATAAGCTTGTCGGTGAAGTGCATTTACTACTGATGGAAGAACGAAAAGCAAAACAAAAAGCTCATCTACATATCAGTTATATTCCGGATCGGACAAGTGTCGAAAAGACAATCTACTCAGATTACCCGAAAATAAAACATATATTCCGTCAACTGATTAAAAATGCTATCAAATTCACTGCTGTTGGAAATATTACTTATGGTTATAATTTCAGTGACCCCAAATGTATTCAATTCTTTGTGAAAGATACAGGAATTGGCATTTGTAAAGAAAAACAGGAGATTATTTTTGATTGGTTCCGTCAGGGTGATGATTCGGATACCAGAGAATACGGTGGTCTGGGAATAGGACTTTCTCTTGCCAAAGGCTTGGTGAATGTTTTAGGAGGTGAAATTTGGGTGGAATCTGAGGAAGGGAAAGGAGCAGCCTTTTATTTTGCTATTCCAATCCAGCAAAAAAATATGAAATAAATGAAAAGGACGGATATCCCATCCGCCCTTTTACTCAAACACTAAAATAATGAAGTTCGTTATTATTTAACAACGAGCTTTTGATTAATCAATTGACTGTATACTCCTGCATAGTATTCCCGAATAGAAACGACGATAAGACTTGAGGCGTATATTAAAGTTGGATGCCGGAGCTAATCAGCTATGAGATCTGATTTTCGTGTAATTATTATCATAAAATTAAGATTTATTTAAAATACCAACATTTAGGTAGTGGTTGGTGTTACTTCCTTAGTTATTTTTGCGTTCAATAATGATATTAGCGTAAGCAAAGAGGGAGTATGACATTAAACGAACTGGGTATTGGTGAAAAGGCTCTGATCACAAAAGTGAAAGGAAGAGGAGCATTTCGCAAGCGTATTCTTGAGATGGGCTTTATATCGGGAAAAGAAATTTCCGTGGTTAAAAAGGCTCCACTTCAGGACCCTGTGGAGTATAATATATTGGGATATGATGTCTCTCTGCGTAATACTGAGGCTCAGCTTATCGAGATAGTTACCGAGCAAGAAGTTAAAGAACTTAAATCGAAGAACTTTGCAGGTACCCTTGAAGCTGAGTTGTTGAAGGAAGTTGCTGAGCGAAAGGGGAAAACAATAAATATTGCCTTTGTTGGGAATCCTAATGCCGGAAAAACAACTGTTTTTAATCACATTTCCGGATCATCTGAAAGAGTAGGGAATTACAGTGGGGTTACTGTGGATGCGAAGAAAGCAAAATTCACCTATAAAGGTTATCATTTTAATGCCTATGATCTCCCGGGTACCTATAGTTTAACAGCCTACTCACCTGAAGAATTGTACGTTCGTCAGCATATTATTGATCATGTTCCGGATATCGTTGTAAATGTTTTGGATTCATCCAATTTGGAAAGAAACCTTTATCTAACCACCCAGCTTATTGATATGGATATTCGGGTTGTTGGTGCCTTGAATATGTATGATGAGTTGGAGAAAAAGGGGGATAAGCTCGATGTACAGCAGTTAAGCTCTATTCTAGGTATTCCTTTTGTTCCAACTGTTGGGGCGAAAAACACAGGACTGAAGGGTCTGTTGAATAAAATCATTGAGGTTTTTGAAGATAAAGAACCTTTGGCTCGTCATATCCATATCAACTATGGTAAAGATATTGAAAGAAGTATTACCAATGTTCAGAATAAGCTGAAGAAAAAATGTAATACCAATATAGTCGATAAAATATCTTCACGATTTATAAGTCTTAAACTTCTTGAAAAGGACCAGAAGATTGAAGATCGAATTCATACTTTAAAAAATAAGGAACGAATTTCTCATTCGGCACATCGTGAAATCGAAAGGCTGGAGAGTTTGTATGAGGAAGATACGGAGACCGTGTTGACCGACGCTAAATACGCTTTTATTGCAGGAGCCTTGCATGAAACTTTCACTATTGGTAAAGTGACCAAACTTAGCAGAAGTCGACAAGTGGATAATCTGTTAACGCATCGATTTTTAGGTATCCCTGTTTTCCTGTTCTTTATGTGGATGACCTTCTTCTTTACATTTAAATTAGGTCAATATCCAATGGATTGGATTGAACGTGGCGTCTCATGGGTGTCTGATCTAATTAATGTCAATATGCAGGCCGGAATTTTTAAAGATCTACTGGTTGATGGTGTTGTTGGTGGTGTAGGCGGTGTTATTGTCTTTCTACCCAATATTGTGCTTCTGTATTTGTTTATATCCATTATGGAAGATACCGGGTATATGGCCAGAGCTGTTTTTATTATGGATCGGGCTATGCATAAAATCGGACTGCATGGGAAGTCTTTTATTCCATTACTTATGGGATTTGGATGTAATGTGCCTGCAATTATGGCTACCCGTACTATTGAGAGTAAACGTGATCGCTTGCTAACGATGCTCATTACTCCTTTTATGTCATGTGGAGCCCGATTACCAGTATATATATTGTTTATAACAGCTTTCTTCGATAATTATCAGTCAACGATTTTATTTAGTATGTACCTTATAGGAATCATGCTGGCGATATTAACATCACTTTTGTTAAGTAAAACGGTGTTGCGAAAAGTGGATATTCCGTTTGTGATGGAGTTGCCTCCATACCGGGTTCCTTCTTTGAAAACGCTATTCATTCATATGTGGCAAAGTACTGAGCAGTATTTAAAAAAGATAGCCGGTATTATATTGATTGCCTCAATAATAATTTGGGCACTCGGATATTTCCCCAGGGAGGTGAATTATAGCCGTGATTTCGAAAAGGATCGTGAAACGATAATTCTGACCTATGACAATTTGATTGATAATGCTGAAGGCGAAATGAAAAATAATTATTCAATTGAATTGGATAAGCATTTGGATGAATTGAAAATGTTGAAAAAAACCGAACACCAGGAGCAATCCTATATTGGGCGCATTGGTAAATTTATTCAACCGGTTATGGCGCCTCTTGGATTTGATTGGAAAATGAGTGTGGGGATCCTTACTGGAGTTGCAGCTAAAGAGGTTGTTATTGGGACTTTAGGTGTGTTGTTTCAAGCCGATGAAGATGATGATGCAAATTTGGTGTCTAAACTGCAAAATGCATATTATACCAGTGGGGAAAAATCAGGGTTAAATGTGTTCTCTCCATTGATAGCACTGGTCTATATGGTTTTTATTTTGAGTTATTTTCCTTGTATTGGAGTCGTGTCTGCAATTGGACATGAATCAGGTAGCTGGTGGTGGGCAACTTTTATTATGGTCTACACAACTGCGATTGCATGGATTTTATCGTATGCGGTATATAATTTTGGTCTTTTTATTCTCACTTAAAGATGATACAGGAAATATTGGCATATACAGCTATAATTGTCGCTGTTCTACTGACAATCATTAAAATTCTGAAGAAAAGGAAGAATTCATCAGCTTGTGACGGTTGTTCTTCGGATTGTAGTCATTGCAGTGTGGCTGAATTGATTGAAGAATCCAAACGGAATAAGAAACCAAACAATTCAGATTGATATTCTTTTTGATATCATCAAACTTCATTTCTTGTGGATCATATAGCTAATAAAGCTTGTTCCTTTTCCTTTTATTTTAATATCTTTGTTATAGTAGAATACTAATATAAAAAAAGCCATGGTTATAGATAAAGAAGCGATGATTCAAAGTTTTGAACTCTACACGAAAGATATTGTTGCTGAAATCATTGATATATTCTTTATGGAATATCCGGATCGAATTGAAAATCTTGAGAAAAGTGTTTCTGAGTCTGATGCCGACCTGCTTCGGTCAACAGCTCATGGATTTAAGGGGGTGATTTCTCATTTTAGCGCACATGAACCGTGGGCCATTTCTAAAGAATTGGAAGAGAAAGGTAAATACGAAGATTTTAGTGGGGTTCCTGCTTTGATAGAACAACTTAAATCAAGTTGTGAACAAATGCTTAAAGAGCTTGGGCAAATTAAGGAAGAGCATTATAGTTAGAGACAAATCCAACTGTTGATGTTAATAGATGAAGATAAATTTCACGAAAACATTGAGTTTTTAGAGGAGGCCATACTGTTCATTATTGATCATTACCTAGAACATTATCCGGTAAGAACAAAAGTTATTGAAGAAGGCATGGCTACTTCCAACTTTGAGCAAATAGCAAGAGCAGCTCATAGTATGAAAAATGATATTTCACAATTCTATGCACAAATAGTTTATGATAATGCAATTGAATTGGAGAGTGCAGCTTCAGAAGGTAATATGACTCAAGTTAAGTCTTCTTTTAATGAATACCATCAATTGCATCAATACTTACATGATGAGATTAGGATACTGAAAGATATGTACGAACAAAAATATAAGAAATAAAAAAACGGGAATTCTCCCGTTTTTTCTATTTTAGAACATTATTCATACGCTCAAGCCCTGCTTTGGCTAGTGCATACTTTGGTTCAATTTTTAATACGGTTGTATAATCCAATCGTGCTTTTCTGAAATCTCCATCCAGTTCATATGCATAACCCCGGTTATAGTATGCGTCCAGCATATATTGGTTATATGTTATTGCATTGTTGAAATTTTCGATAGCCAGAGAATAATTCTGTGTGAACACCAAATCTAGATATCCTAAATTGTAATATGCCAAAGCATTGGTTGAATCAATTTGTAAAATTCTTTGATATGAACTTTCAGCCATCGCAATATCACCACCATTTTGATGGAATAAACCAATTAAATAATGTGCTTGGATATCTTCAGGGTTTACATTTAGCATATTGTTATAGAATTCCAATGCGATTGGATCTTGATTTTCTGCATAAACTAATCCCATATCTCTATAGGCTTCTACAAGATCCTGATCATATTCCACACTTTTATGAAAATGGCGCATGGCACGCAAGGTATCTCCTCTTTCCAGAAATAAGATTGCTGATAAATAATATGCCTTTGCATTCTTTGAGTCGATATATGCTACCTGATCCAGATTATACTTGCATTTTTCATAGTCCTTTTCCGCTAGTAGAATTTCAGCATTCTTTAAGTAGGCTGGAATATTTGATTTGTCAATTTCAATAGCTCTTTGATAGGATGATTTGGCCTCTTCAAATTTTCCCATAACCTGGTAAATATTCCCCAAGGTGATATAGTGATCAGCGTTATCTGAATTGATTTGTAGTGCAATAGCCATATCTCTTAGAGCGCGTTGAACTTCTCCGAATCTTAAAAAAAGCTCAGACCGTTGATGGTACAGATCTGCATTCATCGAATCTGCCGCTATTTTCAGTCCTAAGATTGCAAGTTGCTCTTCATCTGAAGAAACCTTTGACTCTGAACTTTTCTGGTTTTTTTCATCAGGATTATTCGTGTTCTCTTTTGGGTTCTGATTATTACATGCTGAAACAGTAAATGTAATTGCCACAAGAAATAAAATGATCTTGTTCATTATTATGTTTTATTAAATTTCTGGATTTAGTCCTTTATTAATGGCAAATATCCAAACAATCAGTTAAAAAACAAAAGGTATAATCAGCTTGCTTGAATTGAAAGCTTCCGATTATACCTTCTAGGAATTTTTATATTTGATTTTTATGCTTCACTAAGCTTCTCTCTTACCTGCGTTTCAAGTTCATCAGCTAGTTCAGGGTTGTCCATTAGCAGGCGCTTAACAGCATCCCGGCCTTGTCCAAGCTTGGTGTCGCCATAGCTAAACCAGCTACCGCTTTTCTTGATAATATTGTGATCGACACCCAAATCGATGATTTCACCAATTTTTGAAATACCTTCACCATAAATAATATCGAATTCTGCCTGACGAAATGGTGGAGCTACTTTGTTCTTGATAACTTTCACACGGGTTCGGACACCTTTTACCCGATCGCCATCTTTTATTAGACTTGTCTTTCGGATATCAATACGTACTGAAGAATAGAACTTTAAAGCATTACCACCTGTTGTGGTTTCTGGATTCCCAAACATTACACCAATCTTTTCGCGCAACTGGTTGATGAAAATACAAATGGCCCCGGTCTTATTAATAGTAGCTGTTAACTTTCTCAATGCCTGTGACATCAAGCGAGCTTGTAATCCCATTTTACTGTCGCCCATTTCTCCTTCAATTTCACTTTTAGGAGTAAGCGCTGCAACCGAGTCAATAACAATTACGTCTATTGCCCCAGATCGAATTAGATTATCAGCAATTTCAAGAGCTTGTTCTCCATTATCGGGTTGTGAAACCAAAAGGTTTTCAACATCCACACCTAGTTTCCCGGCATAAAAACGGTCGAAAGCATGCTCCGCATCAATGAAAGCAGCAATACCACCTGCTTTTTGAGCTTCGGCAATGGTGTGTATGGCTAAGGTTGTTTTACCAGAAGATTCCGGGCCATATATTTCTACGACCCTTCCTCGAGGGAGACCACCTATCCCCAGAGCAGTATCTACAGTAATACTCCCCGTTGAAACGCAAGGCAGATCTTCTATTTCATGGTCGCCCAGACGCATCACTGATCCTTTTCCAAATTCTTTATTCATCTTGTCAACCACAAGGTTGAGTGCTTTGAGCTTTTCTGCTCTGCTTTGATCTATAGTAGTATCTTTTGCCATAATGCGATATATTTATTCAATTATAATTCCATTTCAGCCAGTATCTGGGCTGCATGATCTTTGGTTTTCACCTTGTTAAATATCTTTTCAATTACACCTTTTTGATCTATAACAAAGGTGAATCTGTGGATGCCGTCGAATTCACGCCCCATAAATTTCTTTGGGCCCCAAACTCCATAGGCCTGGATGATTTCTTTTTCAGTGTCTGGAATTAAAGGGTATGGGAAATTGTTTTTTGTTTGAAAGTTTTTTTGTCGTTGTGAGGTATCCGCACTCACACCAAGAATCTTAAATCCTTTATCTGTCAGTATCTGGTAGTTGTCCCGAAGGTTACATGATTCAGCAGTACAACCGGGAGTGCTGGCTTTTGGGTAAAAGAATAAAATCAGTTTAGAATCTGCATAATCTTTTAAAGTAATCGGATTACCATTCTGATCAACTGTTTTAAAATCAGGAGCCTGATCTCCAATTTTTAAGTGCGTCATATTCTGAAAATTTATTTACGAATTTACGAAATAATCATTTTATTAATACTTGTTTTAACAAAACATTTAATCTTGATTATCATTTGTTTGCAATTCTTTTTTTAACTGGCGTTCATAATGTCTGCACCAGGATGTTAATTGGCATTCATTGCATTTTGGTTTGCGGGCCAGGCACACATAACGACCATGCAATATTATCCAATGGTGTGCTATTGGAATTTTATCTTCTGGAATATGTTGTACAAGTTGACGTTCGGTTTCTAAGGCGGTCTTTGCCCCCCAAGTAAGTCCCAGACGTTTTGAAACTCTAAAAACATGCGTGTCCACAGCCATTGCTGGTTGGTTATAAACAACTGAAGCGATTACATTTGCCGTTTTTCTGCCTACTCCTGGCATTTTTTGCAAATCCTTTATGTCTGATGGGATGATATTATTAAATTCTGTAGTTAAGACTTTAGCCATTCCAAGCAGATTTTTGGATTTATTGTTTGGATAGGAACAGGATCTTATTAATTGAAAAATTTCGTCAACCGATCCTTGAGCAAGACTACTTGCATCTGGAAATACTTTAAAAAATCCTGGAGTGATCATATTTACTCTCTTATCAGTGCATTGTGCTGAGAGTATCACGGCTACCAACAACTCATAAGGATTGTTGTAATCAAGTTCCGTCTCAGCAATTGGTTGATGCATTGCAAAGTGGTTGATAATGTGTTTAAAACGTTCCTTTCGCTTCATTTTGACAATGTGTTCGGTTTTATTCTGATCAGATTCTAATCAGAATGTACTTATTAAATATAAAAAAAGCTGTCAATTGACAGCTTTTTTATAACATAAAAATAGAATTCTAGTTCATTAAGTAAATGATTTCCCCGACCGTTTTTGATCGGGCTACATTCATTGCTCGTGAGTAACTCATGATGTTACTCATTACAAACTTGCCAGGGTTCAAGTCATCTCCAAATCGATCAACAATTTCATGTTCATCCATTCGCATTACTTCCTGATAGGCTCTGGCCATTGTTTTTTTCAGAGTAGAAATGTTTTCCATAGGCAACATTAGCTTGTTTTTTAATACAAAGCTATAACGCAACCTATGAATGCATTATTTTAGTAAGTGCAATTTATTTTTCTAATAGCTCAGAATCACGTTATGATCTTCAATTATTTTTCGTAGATTGATTAAGGCATAACGCATCCTACCAAGAGCTGTATTTATGCTAACATTCGTTTGATCAGCAATGTCTTTAAAGCTCATGTCTGAGTAATGACGCATCATTAATACTTCTTTTTGCTCTTCAGGAAGAAATTCAATCAAATTTCGAACGTCCGAATAAATCTGATCCTTAACCATTCGTTCTTCCACTGAATCATCTGTTAAACGGATTGTGTCAAAAATGTCAAAATTGTCATTCTTATTTTCAATCACAGGAATTCGTTTGGATTTGCGGAAATGATCGATAATCAGATTATGCGCAATGCGCATCACCCACTGAAGGAATTTCCCCTCTTCTTTATAGGTGCCTGACTTCAAAGTATTAATAACTTTAATAAAAGTGTCCTGAAACAGATCGTCTGCCAGTTGTTTATCCTTAACCACCATAAGGATATATGCAAATACGCGATTATTGTGCCGATTGATTAATCGTTCAAGGCAAGTTTCGTTGCCATCTAAATATTTACGAATCAGCTCCCGATCGCTAACCTTTTGAGCTTTCATAAAAACCTCCGTCTTATTGGTTAAAATCGTAAATATTTATCGATAGCTACTCTCCTATGTTTAGTTTATAATTGGAATATTAATGTTACCTGTGTTCAGGTAATAGGGCAAATCTAAATCAAAATATAGTGAATTGCAAATATTAAATTGCTAATTTTGGGCATTATTAAGCAGGAAAATACTTATATGGTTGGTATAGAGGTGGATAGTTTAGATCCGAAAAAGCATATTATAATTAAGGGTGCCCGAGTGCACAACCTTAAAAACCTTAGTGTTGCGATACCGAGGCGTAAGTTAGTCGTAATTACAGGCTTATCAGGATCAGGGAAATCATCCCTTGCATTTGATACATTGTATGCCGAGGGACAACGTCGTTATGTTGAAAGTTTGAGTTCCTATGCACGGCAGTTTATGGGACGTATGAGTAAACCTGAAGTAGAGTTTATTAAAGGTATTGCTCCAGCCATTGCTATCGAGCAAAAGGTGAATACACGAAACCCCAGGTCTACTGTAGGTACTTCCACCGAAATATATGAGTATCTCAAATTACTTTATGCACGTATTGGTAAAACTTACAGTCCGGTATCAGGGCAATTGGTAAAGAGACATAAGGTTAGTGATGTGGTGGATCTTATCATGTCCTTGACTGAGAATACTCGAGTTGTTATATATAGTCCGTTGGTTTTAAGTAAGGAACGGAAATTGAAGGATCAGCTCAATATTATACTTCAACAGGGTTTTAGCCGGGTACGAATTGGTGATAAAGTGGATCGAATTGACAAAATTTTAGATCATGATTTAAATCCTGCTGATATTCAGATCTTGATTGATCGACTTGTTGTCTCTAAAGATGATGAGGATTTAATTTCCAGATTATCTGATTCTGTTCAAACAGCTTTTTTTGAAGGAAAAGGGGAATGTGTTGTTGAATATGAAGACGATGACGGTTTCCAGGCCAAACAGTTTTCCAACAGGTTTGAAATGGATGGTATATCATTTGAAGAGCCTATTGTTGATTTTTTCAGTTTTAACAATCCCTATGGAGCATGTAAAACCTGTGAAGGTTTTGGCTCAGTAATGGGTATTGATAAAGATTTGGTTATACCTAATAAAAACCTTTCAATTTATGAAGAAGCTATAGCCTGTTGGAAAGGTGAGAAAATGGGCGAATGGAAGGATGCTTTGATACGTAGTGCCGCTAAGTTCGATTTTCCTATTCACAAACCTTTTTATCAATTATCGGAGAAGCAGAAAGAATTGCTTTGGACAGGAAACAGATACTTCGATGGATTGACTACATTTTTTAAACATGTTGAAGAGCAAACCTATAAAATTCAATATAGGGTGATGCTTTCACGTTATCGAGGAAAAACCACTTGTCCTGATTGTAGAGGAAGCCGGTTGCGAAAAGATGCTCAAAATGTTAAAATTGCAGGTAAAACGATTACCGATCTGGTTCTTATGCCAGTTCATGAGGCGCTTGAGTTTTTTAGTAAACTAATGCTCGACGAACATGATCAACAAATTGCAACCCGATTGCTGGCAGAGATCAATAATCGCTTACAGTTTTTGGATGATGTTGGCTTGGGATACCTTACTTTAAACCGGAATTCCAATACCCTTTCAGGCGGAGAGTCTCAGCGAATTAACCTGGCTACTTCCTTGGGATCTAGCTTAGTTGGTTCTATGTATATTCTGGACGAACCTTCTATCGGGTTGCATTCCAGAGATACTCATCGACTTATAAATGTATTGCAACAATTAAGGGATTTGGGTAATACTGTGATTGTTGTTGAACATGACGAAGATATTATCAAGGCTGCTGATGAGGTGATCGATATTGGCCCCGGAGCAGGACGCCATGGTGGGGAACTTGTTTATGCAGGCTCATATGAAAACATCCTTCAGTCGAATGAATCATATACCGGAAAATACCTTAAAGGAACCATGCAAATCCCTGTTCCGAATTTTCGCAGAAAATGGAAGGATTATATTGAAGTGGTAGGTGCTGCTGAAAACAACCTGAAAAATATTGATGTAAAATTCCCTCTCGATTGTTTAACGCTTGTTACGGGAGTTAGTGGATCGGGAAAAACAACTTTGGTAAAAAGCATTCTTTATCCAGCTATGCAGAAAATGATGGGTGGATATGGCGATAAAACCGGACAACACGCCTTGGTTCGGGGTGAAACTAAACATGTGGAAGCTATTGAAATGGTGGATCAGAATCCAATCGGAAAATCTTCACGTTCCAATCCTGCGACATATGTTAAGGCTTTTGATGAAATTCGATCATTATTTGCTGATCAGGGATTAGCAAAGACCAGAAAATATAAACCAGGTTTTTTCTCCTTCAATGTTCCAGGTGGAAGATGTGAAGAATGTGAAGGTGAGGGAGAGGTGAAGGTAGAAATGCAGTTTATGGCTGATATTCATTACACTTGCGAAAGCTGTAATGGTAAACGCTTCAAGGATGAAGTTCTGGAGATTAAATACCGTGATAAGAATATTGCAGATATTCTTGAAATGACAGTTAATCAGTCGATAGAGTTCTTTGGCGAACCTGAAAAACCAACTGCAGTTGAACGACGAATTGTTCAAAGACTAAAACCTTTAGCAGATGTTGGGCTAGGTTATCTTCAATTGGGACAATCATCGAGCACCTTAAGTGGGGGGGAAGCACAACGAATTAAATTGGCTTTCTTCCTGACCAAAGGACAAAATGAGAAGAAAACACTCTTTATTTTTGATGAACCAACAACTGGATTACATTTCCATGATATCAATAAATTATTAAAAGCTTTTAATGCCCTGATCCAAAATGGACATTCTTTGATTGTCATTGAACATAACTATGACATTATCAAATGTGCCGACTGGATTATTGATCTGGGCCCGGAAGGGGGTGATGCTGGTGGAAATCTTGTGTATGAAGGTACCCCTGAGGATATGTTAAATATGAAAGGTTCATATACAGCCAAATATCTGCAACCGAAAATATTTGTATAATATTGGAAAGAAAGTTTTTAAGTTATGTGTGATAAGCTTTATGAAATCCGTACATCTGTACGGATTTTTTTTATCTTTGTTTAGTACCAATTGGAACAATGAAAAAACCTATATATTATGGCTACAAATATGAATCCGGTTATTCTTGTACCTACTGATTTTTCAGAGGTTTGTGAGAATGCATCAAAGCAGGCAGCTGAGGTTGCTGCTCATTTAGATTACAAATTAGTTCTATTACATGTAATAGATAAGAGTACTCGCGCTTTCCTTAAAGAAGAGGGGCTGGAAGAAAGTGCAATTGAAGATAAATTACAAAAGGCGGCTGCAACTCTTGTTGCTGACTATGAAGTTGAAGTCGAGTATATTGGTAAAGATGGGGATATTTTTACAGCTATTCCTGATGAAGCAAAAGAGTTGGGTGCAACAATGATATTCCTTGGAACTCATGGGAAATCAGGTATGCAGAAGTTTACAGGTAGCTTTGCTATGAAAGTGATTACTGCCGCGCCTTGTCCTACTATTGTGGTTCAGAAACGTGAATTTATGGAAGGATATAAGAATATTGTACTTCCAATTACTAGTGAAGCCGGCCCATGGGAAAAAACGCAATGGGCAGTTTTTATTGCTAAAATATTTGGAAGTAAGATTCATGTTCTTCTTCCTCATGCTGCTGAAGTTGATGTTCAAAAATCAGGAGAAACGATTGCTGCTTATTTCGAAAAAAATAGTGTTGAATACGAATTGATAGTTGCTGAAAAGGCTGGCTTTACCAAACAGGTGGTTGATTATGCAAGTTCAAAGAATTCAGATATGATCATGATTATGACTAATCCTGATAAGAATTTTGCTTCATTCCTTTTGGGAAGTTATGACGAGGAAATATTATTTAATACACCACAGATTCCTGTAATGTGTATCAATCCTCGGAAATTCAACTATGAAATTTTAGGATTATAATAATTAAATCAGGAATTAAGCTGCTCTGTCGCATTTGCTATAGTGGCAGCTTAATTTTTTCCAATGCAACATTTTACTAGCCTGAACGTTTTTTCTTACCAGACGGTAATTGTAGGGAAGGGATTTTAATGAATTATAAAGCAGCAAGGGATTATATAGTTGACCGGTTAAAAAATGAGCTTAATTCTCATTTAGTTTACCATAATCTTCATCACACTCTAGATGTACTTAAATCTGTTCAGATATTGTCTCGAATGGAACGAATCAATGGTGATTTATTAACAATCCTTCAGACTGCAGCCCTTTTTCATGATTCTGGTATGCTTTCCACATACGCTGACCATGAATCAGCTTCCATGAAAATTGTTATGGAAAATCTCCCAAAATTTGATTATACAGAAGAACAAACGGAACAGGTTTGTGAATTGATTTGGGCCACCAAGATGCCACAAACAGCCACCACTCTTTCTGAAAAAATACTTTGTGATGCCGATTTAGAATATCTGGGACGCGATGATTATTTTCTGATTTCACATAGTCTTCGGTTAGAGTGGAAATATTACAACAACGATATACCTCTTAAGGACTGGTATAAAATGCAAATCAGTTTTTTGGCTGAACATTCTTACTTTACCCCATCAGCAACGAAATTACGACAACCTGGAAAAGAATATAATCTGGGATTAATTCAGGAACTTTTGAAAGAATAAGAAATTCTTCTATTAATAGAATCCTGAGCCTTTCTACAATTTATTTGTGTGTTCACAATCTGATTTATGAAGTTGGATATCGTTTCTAAATAACGCCTATTCATGTTGGAATAATGTGATTTTATTACCTTAGCACTTTAAATCACATGAAAATAATTCGTTAAGTATGAAACTCTTAATCAAGAATATAAAGGAGCTTGTACAAGTTGAAGAACAGCCACAATTAAAGGTTGTTGGGAAAAAAATGTCCGAGCTGAATACGATCAAAGAAGCTTACCTGTATATTAAAGATGGTTTGATTACAGAATTTGGTCCTATGAGCGAATGTAAAGCGGAATACTCAGAATTGGCAGAAGTTATTGATGCTGCCGGTCGTATGGTGTTCCCTTCATTCTGTGATTCTCACACTCACCTGGTTTATCCTGAAAGCCGGGAAATTGAATATAATGACAAAATTAAAGGTTTGTCGTACGAAGAAATTGCTGCTCGTGGAGGCGGTATCCTGAATTCAGCTAAGAAAATGGCCCAAGCATCTGAAGAAGATTTATTTCAGGATGCAATGAAACGTTTGCAGGAAATTGCTGAAATGGGAACTGGTGCTGTTGAAATTAAAAGTGGATACGGCCTTTCAGCTGAGAGTGAACTGAAAATGCTCCGTGTTATCAAGCGCTTGAAAGAACATTCTCCACTGACGATCAAATCGACTTTCTTGGGAGCTCATGCTGTCCCTCTTGAGTATAAGAGTAATCCGGATGCATATGTTGACCTGATTGTTAATGAAATGATTCCTCAGGTTGCAGCTGAAGAATTGGCAGATTATATTGATGTATTTTGTGACCGGGGATTTTTTACCCCTGAGCAAACGGAACGGATTTTAATGACAGGAGTAAAATATGGAATGCGTCCAAAAATTCATGCTAATGAGTTGGACTATTCCGGAGGTATTCAGGTAGGAGTTAAGTACAATGCATTGTCAGTTGATCACCTTGAATTTACTGGCGATGAGGAGATAGAATGTTTGCTTAACAGTGAGACAATGCCAACAGTGTTGCCAGGCGCCGCATTCTTCTTAAATATGGAATATGCTCCAACGCGTAAAATGATGGATTCAGGTTTACCTGTTTGTTTGGCTTCAGATTTTAATCCAGGTTCTTCTCCTTCTGGAAATATGCAACTGATTATGTCGATGGGTTGCGTGTTATATCGTATGCTTCCTGAAGAAGTAATCCATGCAACAACAATCAATGGTGCTTATGCTATGGGTGTTAGTGAAGAAATGGGGAGCATTGCCCGTGGAAAAAAAGCGAACGTTTATATTACAAAAGAAATCCCAACTTATCAATATATGCCATATTATTATGGTAGCAATAAGGTTGAAACTGCGATCCTAAACGGAGAGGTAGTTAAATAAACTTCCCTTTATTGCTAGTCAGTTTTTCCTGGAAATTTGCGGAAAAATTGAAACAGTTATTTTAATATTATAATAAAAAACGAAACAAGATTATAACATGAAAAAGCTAATCGAATGCGTTCCGAACTTTAGTGAGGGACAAGATATGGCGATCATCAAGCAAATTACTGATCAGATCGAAGCTGTCGAAGGTGTTAAACTGATTGATGTTGATCCGGGAAAAGCAACTAATCGTACTGTTGTTACTATGGTTGGTACCCCTGAGGAAGTTTGTGAAGCAGCTTTTCAGGCTGTGAAGAAAGCTCAGGAAATAATCGATATGCGAAAACATAAAGGTGCTCACCCTCGTTTTGGAGCAACTGATGTTTGCCCTCTAGTACCAGTTGCTAACATCTCAATGGAAGAAACTGTTGAATATGCTCATAAATTAGCTGAGCGTATCGGTAGTGAATTGAATATTCCTATATATTGCTACGAGAATGCTGCTCGTGAAGATAAACGTAAAAACCTGGCTAATTGTCGTGAAGGTGAGTATGAAGCTGTTTCACAACGTGTTTCGACTCAAGAGTGGAAACCAGATTTCGGTCCTGCAGAGTGGAACGAAAGTGTTGCTAAATCAGGTGTTACTGCTGTAGGGGCTCGTAACTTCTTGGTAGCCTACAACGTTAACCTGAATAGTACTTCTACTCGTCGTGCAAATGCGATTGCATTTGATGTACGTGAGCGTGGTCGTGTAAAGCGTGATGGGGATCCGGTTACTGGCAAAATCGTTTTGGATGAAAACGGTAAGAAGGTTTGGGAACCTGGAATGTTGAAGTCTGTAAAAGCTATTGGTTGGTTTATCGAAGAGTTTGGTATTGCTCAAATATCAATGAACCTGACTGATATTTCAATCACTTCAATGCACGAAGCATACGAAGCTGTATATGAAAGAACAAATGCTCGCGGTATGCGCGTTACGGGTTCTGAATTGGTAGGGGTTGTACCATTGAATGCAATGCTTGAAGCTGGTAAGTATTTCCTTCGCAAGCAAAATCGTTCATTAGGTATTTCTGATCGTGAAATTATCAAAATTGCTGTTAAGTCTCTCGGTCTTGATGAACTATATCCATTCGATCCGGATAAAAAGATTATTGAATACATTCTTGAAAAAGATCTGAATAAAGATAGTAAGAAGCTGATTGATATGAACCTAACTGAGTTTGTACACGAAACGGCTTCAGAATCGCCTGCTCCTGGTGGTGGATCTATTGCTGCCTATATGGGCTCGATGGGTGCTGCTTTGGGAACAATGGTTGCTAACCTTTCGTCTCACAAACGTGGATGGGATGCTCGTTGGGAAGAATTTTCTAACTGGGCTGAAAAAGGTAAATTCTACCACGATGAGTTGTTAAAGATGGTTGATGAAGATACCAATGCATTTAATAAAATTATGGATGCATTTGGACTTCCAAAAAAATCTGACGAAGATAAAGCTGCTCGTAAGCAAGCAATTCAAGATGCAACCAAGTATGCTATCGAAGTACCGTTTAAAACGGCTAAGTTGTGTTTCGATTGTATGGAAGTTTGTAAAGCGATGGCTGAAATTGGTAATCCTAACTCGGTGACTGATGCTGGTGTAGGTGCTCTTGCTGCTCGCTCAGGTGTTATTGGTGCATATTTGAACGTGAAAATCAATGCCGCTGACTTGGAAGACAAAGCTTATGTTGAAAAGGTTCTGGCAGATGGAGCTGAACTTGTTAAAAAAGCGAAAGATCTTGAAGCTGAAATTATGAAAATCGTTGAAGATAAAATCAACGCATAATAAAATATTATATTATTTATAGGGGCACGTTTTTGCGTGTCCCTTTTTTTGTTTCCTATACTTAAGTTCATTTTACAATTGCCATTTAAATTTGTGTCAGGTTCATGGTTTTTTATTATTTTAATGAGACAAAAATAATTGCATGGCTACGACATTTATCAATATTCCCTTCAATGAATTTATCCTTACTCAGGCTCATTTTGAACACAAGAGTGACAGGCATGGAATCAACCATGTATATAGGGTTATGTGTCATGTTCTGTTTTTAGGAAAGGCTCTTCGAAAATACAGGGAAACTTATGTGACATTCATCGCCGCCTTTCTGCATGATTTATCCCGAGAACATGATGGTTATTGTACACAGCATGGTGAGTGGGCGGTAGAAAGGAAGTTTCCCAAATATCAACTATGGTTTAAACACCTCGGTTTAAGTAAAGATGAAGTAGAAGCAATGAAATTGGCTGTTATTAATCATTCTCTTGAAGAAGAAGTCATTAAGAATCATAAGTATTGGTTCATTGTTGCTCTATTAAAAGATGCTGATGCCCTGGATCGTTTTCGAATTAGTGATTCCAATCTGGATGTATCCTATCTGAGGTTTGAACAGTCTAAAAAACAAATGGAATTTGCCCGGGAATTGTATATTCAAACCAATCAATTTAATTTTGTGGATTTCGAAAGTTTTTGGAACTATGCAAATCAGATACAATCAAAAATGCACAAATAAATACGATAAATATGATTAGACACATTGTAATGTTTACGCTAAAGGATTTTGAAGAAGATAGAAAACAGCAACTCTTAATTGAAATCAAACTGATGCTTCTTGATTTGAAAAATCAGATCCCGGAATTGTTGAAGATGGAGGTTGGTATTAATGTGAGTACGCGACCAACTGCATATGATATTGTTTTAACATCTGAATTTTCTTCACCAAAAACTCTGGACGTATATCGAGTGCATCCAAAGCATCAAAAAGTTCTTGACTATCTGAGGGAGGTTATAGACAGGACTGCGGTTGTTGATTATGAGATATCCATTTAGATAGTTTAATCAAGTGAGTGTGATTGTGTGGATTTGTTCCACTTGGTTAGAATAGTTGAGATAGGATAAATTGAAATTCCTGCATTGTCCTCTTAATATTTTCAATAGGAGGAATGACGAGGTCTGCCTAATTTTTTACTCAAATATTAAAATGTATTTATTAGAATGATTCCATATTAGCGGAATTGATGATTATCTATGTCGTATACTATTGACTATACGATGCGGTGTGTGGTATCTTGAATATACGAATATCCTGAAAACAGTTACGAATATCCTTAAAACCCCTACGAATATACATCAAGTGAGGTTTTTCTTGTTTTGTAGGTGACATGGTTGTAGTTTGCATCCGTTCTCACACAGCTTCACAATTTAGCTTCCTAAATCTACTTACCTGCCTAAAAGGTAAACCCCGGAGATTCCCCATCCCGGGGTTTTTTTATTGCCACGCTTTTTGAGTGAAGATTTTGTTAGCAGATGTAAATGCTATTCAATTGTGTTTATTTAATACTCCATTTCTTGACGTTGTACTGGATGTATTCTGGAATAATCACGCATTTCTAGAAACGGAGAGCTCTTTTATGAAAAGATACTGTACAGGAATTCTATTTCTCTTATAAAGAAATATCAAATTTTACGTTTCTCATTTTATTATTTTCAGTTGTGATTTTTTATGGTTGTGTGAAAAGTTCATGTGGATTGTGTCTTAATAACCAAAACGACCCCTTTATTGGTTAGTTTACTATTGACTATACGATGTAGTGTGTAATATCTTATGTATACGAATATCCTGAAAACAGCTACGAATATCCTTAAAATCCCTACGAATATACATCAAATAGGAATTTCCTTGTTTTGTAGGTGACATGGTTGTAGTTTGCATCCGTTCTCACACAGCTTCACAATTTAGCTTCCTAAATCTACTTACCTGCCTAAAAGGTAAACCCCGGAGATTCCCCATCCCCGGGGTTTTTTATTGCCATACCAAAATAAACTGAATTTCTATATCCAATATTTGATTGTTTTTGCTTTTGTCAGGAATGTGTCTGTATTGATCCGTAAAATATTTCCCAGACTTTAATGTTTTTTTTTGTTTTCTGGATTGTATCAAGATGGTTTCAACAGAGCCTTAAAATTTCCATTATTAATTACTATGTTTTCCATTAATTGTGGGAGTCATATGACTGGATTGTAAGCATTTTTTCAAAATGACCTTTTATATTGGGTGTTGACATTGACTATACGATGTGTGTTGCAGTGAATTTTATGTACGAATATCCTGAATAATGCTACGAATATCCTGAAAACATCAACGAATATACATTAAATAGGATTTCTCTTGTTTTGCGGGTGATATGGTTGTAGTTTGCATCCGTTCTCACACAACTTCACAATTTGACTTCCATTTCTACTTACCTGCCGATGAAATTTGCCCTGAAGATTCCCCCTTCAGGGCATTTCTTTTTTTTAAAAGAAATACCAATCAAATTACTATCTTATTTTTTGAAAGAATAAATGGTGATTGTCTACGTACATGATGTATAGAATAATACAATAGAGATGATTCTGAGAAGCTTATCTAAAAACTTTATTAACCTTTCCTCTTAAGTCCCGTATTATTTGCTTATAGTTCCCATCAGGATCCTTTAATTGAATAATATGCCCACATGAGCAATGTACTTTGAGTTCGTTTGCCAACTGACTCATGGTTACTTCTATACCTTTGCTGCATTTGGGGCAGCTTTGAGTTATTTTATATGCTAAAATATCAATCATTCTTTCAGTTGCTTAAATTAAATCACAAAAAATAATGCTATGATTATTTATGGTGGGCAAAAGTAATCATAGATTTGATTCGTATACTTTTATTTTTCAGTTGAATACTTAAATTTTTAATCATCATTTGATCAGGTATTAAGCCAGGTTTTGTTAATGCATAGGTTCTTGTTGCAAAATGAAGAACTTTTTCATTTCGTCACATAAATATCCTACATTTGAACCTTCAAGAAAAATGTCATTATGAATCTCGAATCACCTCTAGCTGAGTTGTTAAGGCCTGAAAACCTGGATGACTATATTGGGCAGGAGCATATTGTTGGAAAGGGTGCGATTCTTCGCCGTGCAATTGATAGTGGAAATATTCCCAGTATGATACTTTGGGGTCCTCCTGGTGTAGGCAAAACTACATTGGCATCCATTATTTCCCATCAATTAATGCGCCCATTCTTTACTCTGAGTGCTATCAATTCAGGAGTAAAGGATGTACGAGAAGTAATTAGTAAAGCGCAACAATATGGGAACAGGGCCATTCTGTTTATTGATGAGATCCATCGTTTCAGTAAAAGCCAGCAGGATTCATTACTTGGGGCTGTTGAAAAAGGAACTGTTACTCTCATAGGTGCAACAACAGAAAACCCATCTTTCGAGGTTATCTCAGCTTTGCTTTCACGTTGTCAGGTCTATATCTTAAAGCAACTTGATAAAGACAATATGATGTCTATCTTAAAGAAAGGATGCGAGTATTTGTCTCAAAAATTGACTAAAGAAGTCATGATTGAGGAGGCCGAGGCTCTGATAAGAATCTCTGGTGGTGATGCTAGAAAGCTATACAATGCTCTGGAATTAGTTGTAGTTACTGAGCAAGAACGGGGAGAGCAGTTGTGTATCAATAACGAAATGGTACAAAAGATTATTCAGGAAAAATTGGTGATGTTCGATAAATCAGGGGAAATGCATTATGATGTTATCTCTGCATTTATAAAATCTATCCGTGGCTCTGACCCAAATGCGGCCCTATATTATCTGGCTCGCATGATTGAGGCAGGGGAGGATCCGAAATTTATTGCCCGTAGATTACTCATTTCTGCTTCTGAAGATATTGGCAATGCAAATCCAAATGCATTGTTGCTTGCTCAATCTTGCTTTGATTCCGTTAATGTAATAGGGTATCCTGAATGTAGGATAATTCTATCTCAGGTTACTGTATATCTTGCCTCTTCTCCTAAAAGTAATGCATCCTATCTGGCAATAAAAAAAGCACAGGATCTTGTACGAAGAACTGGAGATCTACCCGTTCCTTTAAATATTAGAAATGCTCCCACTAAATTGATGAAAGAAATTGGTTATGGTGACGGGTATAAATATTCTCATGATTTTCCTGGTAATTTTGCTGAACAGGAGTTTATGCCTGACGCTGTTCGGGGCGCCAAGATATATGACCCGGGTGATAATCCTCGTGAGAAGGATATGAGAAACCGCTTGAAGACGATGTGGAACGGGAAGTATAATTATTAATTTTGCTCAAAATTTGATAGAATGGAAAAGATTTTAAAGGATATACCTAAAATTAAACATATTGACTCAGAGAACTTCTTTTTATTGGCAGGTCCTTGTGCCATTGAAAACGAAACTCAACCTTTGGAAATCGCAGAAAGGATTGTTGAAATAACGAACCGGCTGCAAATTCCTTATGTATTTAAAGGTTCCTATCGCAAGGCAAATCGTTCTCGACTGGATTCATTTACCGGTATTGGCGATGAAAAAGCTTTAAAAGTTTTACGAAAGATTTCGGAAACTTTTGATATACCTGTAGTAACAGACATTCATACAGCTGAAGAAGCTGCTATGGCTGCAGAATATGTTGACATACTTCAAATTCCGGCCTTCCTATGCAGACAAACTGATTTGCTGGTAGCAGCAGCTGCGACCGGAAAGGTGGTAAATATTAAAAAAGGTCAGTTTCTTGCAGCTGATTCAATGCGTTTTGCTGTGGATAAAGTGCGCGAAAGCGGTAATCCCAATGTGATGTTAACTGAAAGAGGTACCATGTTTGGATACCAGGATATGATAGTTGATTATCGTGGAATTCCTGTAATGCAAGCCAATGAGGTTCCTGTAGTTCTTGATATTACCCATTCACTACAACAACCCAATCAAAGCTCTGGAGTAACAGGAGGTAAACCAGAACTAATCGAAACTGTTGCCGCAGCTGGTATTGCGGTTGGTGTCGATGGCATTTTTATTGAAACACATCCTGATCCAAAGAATGCGAAATCGGATGGAGCAAATATGCTGCATTTGGATTTGTTGGAAGCATTAATGGAAAAACTTGTCCGTATTCGTAAAGCGATATAATAATGAAGAACATTTTGAAAACCCTGACATTTTTTTTGATTTTTATTTTTGCATCCAGCTATTGTGCACAGGCTCAAAATAGTAAAGAAAAATCGACGTATCGGGTTTTTAAATACGGTGGTTTTGCAGGGATGTATTTTGCAAACAACGCAACGGCAATGTTTTATAATGGAAGTGATAATTATGACAATAGTATTCAAGAGTATTTCGATCAACATGAATTAGCCTGGGAACAAGTAGAGTATATATTAAACCGTACTGTTGAATTGGGAGAGCTTCCTGAAAAGATGAAGTATAATCCGAACTACTGTATTGGCTTTCATGGGGCATATTTCTTGAACGAGAGTAATGCTATAAGTGTAGATATTGGTTTTACCCGTTTAAAGGCATCAGATGTTTTTCGCTTGGATTATACAAACTTGCCGGCCGATCATCTTACTGAAGACACCTATTATATGGCTAAAATTGAAGGAGAAGAAAAACGCTATCAATTTGATATAGGTTATCAATATCTTTTTTCCGTTGAAGAGCAGTCCAATTGGTATTTGGAAGGGGGTATTTCCATGAATAATGTTGAAGTTATTTCACATAAAGTTCAGATTGAAGAGCTTGAATTCGATATAAAATCTGATTATACTTCTTCTAATAATTTGGACCCGGATAATAATGCTCCTGTATATAATGTACGTCAAGGGAAAATAGGATTTGGGGCTTATATAATCGGAGGATTGGAATATCGTTTTAATGAGGCACTTACACTGGAACCTGTGGTAAAGGTGTATTATGCACAAAACCGATTACCAAATTTAGCTGGAATGCATTTCCATATAGTACCATCTGTCCGCTTAACTTTTAAGGCCATGTTTGAGGTTATTCGAGAGGAGTAAGGTATTTTCTAAGAAGTTTGATAAGCTTCTTGCGTTCTATTGGCTTTTCAAGATGATCGATATTCTTTGAAACATATGATTGGTCAAAAACATCTGGTAAGGAATATGCTGTCTGTGTTATTATTGGAACATCCGGATTGAAAGTACGAATAATCTTTATTGCTTCAAAACCATTCATCAATGGCATTCTTAGATCCATCAGGATTAAGTCAGGATTGAATTCCCTGGCTTTTACCACAGCCTGTTCACCATCAATTGCATCGATAACATATGCACCTTGTAGTTCCAATGTCGTTTTTAGGTATAAGTAATTAGTATGCTCATCTTCTGCAATTAGGATGGTTTTTCCTTTTAACAAGTTGGATGGAATATCATACGTAGATTTCTTGACGTCATCCTTTTCCGAAACGTCATAATCCGCGACATCAAGGTAGAAAGTACTTCCCTGATCCACTTCAGTGATAAATGAGATTTTGAAGTTCAACAGGATTGATAGTTGGTGTGCGATGGATAAACCCACACCAAGACCGCCATACAATTTGTTGTCCTTATACTCCACTTGCCAGAATCGTTCAAAAATTTTCTTATGATAGACTTGTGGAATACCGATACCTGTATCTTTAACATAAAACCGGAGCTGATCTTCTATTATGCTGCAACCATATTCAACAGACCCTTCATTCGTGAACTTGATTGCATTTTTGATTAAGATTAGAAAAATCTGCTTCAATTTGAATTTGTCAGTGGTTAGCGTGATTTGCTGTTGGATATGTGGAGACTTAAAAACTACGTCGACTCCTGATTTTCTTTTTTTATCAACTGCATCCTCAATTTGTTTATTGATATCAAGTAAAAAATCTTCCAGATTAAATTCAGCATTAATGATGGTAGTTTCTCCTGTTTCCAGTAAAATTATACTAAATATTCCTTCAATAATTTCCAGAAGTTGTTTTCCACTGCTGTTGATGCTTTTGATGAATTTTATGGTTTCCTGTGGATTGATATCGTCCAGGATTAATTCGGAAAAGCCTATTATTGAATTTAGAGGCGTTCGTAATTCATGCGATACAGAAGCCAGAAAGGCAGTTTTTACACGCTCCGATTCTTCAGCTTTTTCTTTGGCAATTTTTAGTTCATGGGTTCTTTCTGCAATTTTCTTTTCCAGGTTGGTGTTTGCAGTTTCGAGCTCTTTATGCAGGTAATGTAGCTTTAGGTGTGTCCTTACCCGGGCCAGCATCTCATCCTTCTCAATGGGTTTTGTGATATAGTCTGCCGCACCAATTGAAAATCCGTGAATCTTATTTAGTTTATCGGTCAATCCACTTAAAAAAATTATGGGGATATTTTTGTAGTGCGGATCAGCTTTTAATTTTGTACAGAATTCAAATCCATTTATTCCAGGTAGCATGATATCGGAAAGAATCAGATCAGGAAATTCGTGTTTCATTGATATAAGAGCATCAGAAGCATTGATAGCCATGCTAACCCTGTATCCTTCTTTTCGTAAGATAGCTCCAATCATTTGAAGATTTTTTGGCATGTCTTCTACTACTAGAATTCGCTCCTTTAGTTGTTGCATATTTTCTTTTTTATTGCTTTTTATCGAACATAAATAAATCCAATAATGCGATCAGTGCTTTTTTTGTGGCATCATAGTTTGTGTCCTGACAGATTTCACTCAGATATGTTGACCATTCAAGTAATTCTTTAATGTTATATTGTTTTGCAATTTCAGTAAGCTCGCCGGCTAGTAGTTCAATTTTGTCAAATGCCATACTTTCATTTAGAATAATACAATCCTGTTTTATGGTAGATAAGATATCAATTATGAAAGTTCCCTTGAGTTTTTGTAATAAGTCATTCTTTTGTTCTGAATTTTCAGGTAATTGTTTGGCTTTTTTAGTTTCATAAGGCAGATATTTTAGTAGTTCAAGGAGTAGTTCCTTTTTCATTAAAGGTTTTTTCAGATAGGAATCGCAATACAAATAAGCCTTTTCACGGTCATAGCTCATAACTGAGGCAGATATTGCTATAACCGGGATTGTCTTGGTAATTTCATTTTTCTTTATAATTTGTGTAGCTTCAAATCCATCCATTACGGGCATTTTCAGGTCCATCAGAATTAGGTTAGGTTCCATCTCTAACGCTAATTCAACAGCCCTTTGACCATTATCAGCTTCATGAAAGTTAAAGTTAAAAGTCTTTAGATATCCTTTTTGAATTTGACGGTTCACTGCAATATCATCCACAATGAGAATGGTAGCAGGATCAAATTCTATTGTTGATAAATCAATTTTGGTTTCCCCGGTTATTTCCAGCGGTACTTGGTTTTTATCTATGATCGTAATCTCCTTTAGATGAATGCAGAATTTTGATCCTTTATCAGGGGTACTGGTCAGGGAAATATTTCCTTTCATCATTTCGGTTAGGCGTTTTGTAATTGTAAGGCCTAACCCAGTACCACCATATTTTTTGTTGTCCTGATGTTCCATTTGAGTAAAGGTGTCAAAGATCCTTTTTTGTTCATGTTTTGGTATACCGATACCTGTATCTTCAATACAAATGGTAATTGTCGTATCAGTATCTTCTTTATTTGTTTGTATAGATGCTGAAAGTTTAATGTGACCTTCGTCGGTGAATTTTACAGCATTTCCAACCAAATTTACAAGAATCTGTCGAAGACGAGCCTCGTCAATTAATATCTGGTCAGGAAAGTCATCAGGTACTTCAATGATAAGTTCCAGTCCGATTTCTTTTATTTTCTGTTCGAATATAATTTTGATTTCTTTAAATAATTCTGATAGAGATACAGGTGTATTATCAATTGTTAACTGACCAGCCTCCACTTTTGATAGATCCAAAATATCATTAATTAAACTGAGTAATGATTTACCAGATGTTAATATGGAATGTAAATAGGATCTTCTTTCGTGAGATTCTTCTTCCTCATGCATGATGTTTGCAAATCCCAAAATTGCATTCAGAGGTGTGCGAATTTCGTGAGACATGTTGGTTAGAAATTCACTTTTGGCGTGATTTGCTGTTTCAGCTTGCTCTTTTGCTACTTTCAAATCAGAAAATGCTTTTTTTAGTTCGCCGGTACGGGTTTCAACCAATTCTTCAAGATGATCGCGGTATTTAACAAGTTCGAGCTCTGCTTCTTTCCTTTTGGTAACATCAATCCCAATGCAGATGTAGAATTTGTTATCATTGGTTGAGAATGAGGTGCGATACCATTCAACGGTGATTTGTTGACCTTTTGGTAGGTCAACGGGTGTTAATAAATCAAGATCGAATTGTGAGAGGCTTTGATTTTTTATTTTTTGTCTGAATGTATCTTGATAGGACTTTGGTATTATTGATGAGAAGAAATCTTTATTAATTAACTCCTCACTCTTTTTGTTTAAAATTAAACACAGAGCATCATTGATTTCCCGGATGGAACCGTTTTCCTGTATGACTGTAATAAAAGCGGGAGATGTTTTTAATAAATGGAGGCTGAAATCACGTTCCTGCCTGAGTTCTTCTTTTGTGTTTTCAATTGAATGAATCATCTGCTGGAGGACAGTTCCCAGTTTTTTTGTTTCGTGGGTTCCACTGATAGGTATAGTCACTTGTCCGATGCCCAATTCTTCAATCTTTCGCGATGCTTCGGTGAGTTTATTCAGCGGTTTTACAAGGTTATTAGAGATGATCAAAGAAATAATGAGAGATATTAGAAGAATAATAGCTGACGTAAGTACCAGCCTAAATCGAAGTTCAACCAGAGGCTTTACAACTTCATCCAGATATACTGAGGAGCAAATATACCAGTCTAAAGGGGCAAAGTAGTTTGAGTGTGAGATTTTTTGAAATTTGTAATTATCCGGAGCATGCGGCTTGTTCCATTTATAACTAAATGATTTTCCAGATTCCTTTGAAGCCGAAACCAATCCATCGGCAATTCGATCTCTTGTAAGTGGGTTTACCTGAAATCCGATGTCCTCACCTTGTTTGAATAAAGGGTGTATCACCGATTTATAATTGCCATCAAAAATGAACATATAGCCTGTTTCAGCAATCTTTGTTTGGGAAAAGGATGTTTTGAGTTCACTAATTACAGCATTTAAACGGTCTTCAGCATCTTTTTCAATATCGTCTAGATAAACTCCGGTTCCCAAAATCCATCCCCATGCTTTAAAAATTTTCACGAATGAGATTTTAGGTTGAAATTCGGTCAGGCCATCTTCCGTTGGTTTTGACCATTCATATTGTATATAACCTTCTTCCTGTGCCTCACACAAATCAACAAATGCACTTAGGAGGTGCTTTGGTTCACCAACATCTATGTAGTACTCAGGAATATCCCAGATCTTCCCTACTAAGTGTGGCATTGTGGGGTGCATAATCCATTTCGGAATTGGTTTACCAAGGTCATTGATCCAGATATAACCCACATCATTATTGTAGCGGATGCGGCGGAGTTCTTCTTTTGCCAGTTGTTTAGCCTTGTGTTCGGAAATCAGACCTTTTTGGTGATTCTTATAATGCCCTTCAATTATTGTAAAAGCAATTGTAACTATATTTTTTAATTCTGTTTTTCGTTTTTCGAGTGACTTTTCTTTATGAAAAAGGATGCTTTTGTGTTGGTTTTCTACATTCAATGTTACTGTATTTAACAGATTTCTGGAGTTTTCCATATAGGTAGAAAGCATGCTCTCTGAAATCTTTTGCTGACTAAGAAAGGTTGTAGCAGCATATGCAGCGGCAATAATACCTATAACAGCGAATACGATTCTTGAACGAAGTGAATTTAACATCCTGGCTTTTTTATTATTCCCCTTCTATAAATTTAAGCATTAATTTCATTATTGAAAATCTGGTATAAAAAAAAGGTCATCGAATGGATGACCTTTTTCTGTGAATATAAGAATGTTATTGTATAACGATCTTGCGTTGAACCAAACCGGAATTGGTTTTAATACTCAAAATATAAAGCCCTTTTTGGAACTGCGAAACAGATAATTGCTCATAATATTTATTATTAGAGCTTTTCAGTGATTTGTTGAATACCGTTCTACCTGATAAGTCTATAATCTCTAAATCAGTTGTCCCAAGATCTTCATTATTGAAAGAAATTGTCAGGAGATTATTTGTGGGATTTGGATATACTCTGAAATTATTCAAAATGTCATTTTTAGCGACTTCATCATAAACAGATGTATATTCCAGATTAAATCCTTGTGCATTCCCTTCTGAATTGGAATTGAAAATAATATGCATTTTTCCAGTAGAAGAGGTTAATTGACTAGGACTATCTCCTGAGGTATATTCAGCCAAAAGTTCTGTTGGGTCGAGTTGGAAAATCTGAATTCTATCCCCTGAATCGGCCATGTCAAGTTCTGTGAAGTTTATGGTAATACTTGTTGCATTTTCAGGTTCAATACGAAACTGACAAATTGAACTTGAATTATAATGTTTGACACCGCTTCCATCCGAAATAATTCCAGATTCGTCAGTGCAGTATTTCATACCATTGCAATATGTTGGTCGTTCTGCTTTGTATTCTATGAGAAAGCCTTTATTACCGGAATCGGTACCATCTGATGTGAATTTAACCAGAACCTGATCACTGTTTACTGATAGGTCCTCCGGAATTTCAGCACCTGAAAAAACACCAGCTACACCATCAGACTCTGAAGGACCATTATAGATCGTAACTAAGTCGACACTTTCTTCAAGATCGAAACGTCTGAATGAAAAGTTGATATTGGAAATGGAATCAAATTCATCTCTAACATTAATGAGCCATGAGCATTCTGCATTCTGATCATAGCTATAAATCTGTCCACTTCCATCTTCGATGGATCCTGTGATTGTCGTTAGTTCTAGGTCGCCTGAACATAAAATGGGGTAACCCGAATCTTCCGCAGGAATGAAATTGATAACGGCCCTTTGACCACTATCGAAACCTCCCACAGCACCAGTACCTGTTAGTGCATACATACCATTCATGCTTCCACTCCAGCCAAAGTTGAAATGAAAATTATCTTCATTATCATAACCATCGCATGCAAAAGCATGACCACCATCGTCACTATATCCGGCATAATATATTGGATAGGCCGCATCCAGTTGTTCTCTCAGCATGCTCATCCATTCGTCCCAATCGTAATCATAATCTTTATCTTCAATTGAACAATCAGCTGAATAGCCGAAATGTTCCTGAACGGCATCTGGTACAAGGTAGCTATATGACCCCGAGCCATCGGCTCCATACATCATATCTACTGAAACACCGCAATGACGTTGCAGTTCTGCTATTGCATACTTTGTTTCTTCACAACTGTTCGAAACATTATCCATCATTGCATCCCAATTATAATAGGTGTTTTCAAAATCTGCAGATTGAGTACCATAGCCACTGGCATAATATGAATATGATCCAGTACCATGTTCGGGGTATCGGTGGTAATGCATAATCATTGACATAGCGGTAGCTACACAACCAGCATAAACATGACCTCCTGATCCATCTTCGTCTTCAGGGCAAAGCATGTTGTATGGGTAGTTTTGATTCCAGGTTGAGGTTAACAATGATTCAACTCCACCATCTCTTGAACCTTCTGGCAGAGTGTTGAACTCTTCAGAAAGAAGGGCTTTCCATTTTTTAGATATTTCATCACAACTATTCAATTCGTTTACTTTTGCATATTGTAATTCCTTAGAATAGCCTGAAATCCAGCTTTCAAAATTAGGGTTACTATTATTGGGATTGTAATGTCCATTCATTCCATAGCCTAAAACAGGTTGCATAATGTCATCTGCTGAAACCAGGATAAAACCATCCGGTTGCATATTTAAAATATAAAATGCAGCAGTTTCTGCGCCATATGACTTTGTGAAAATATCTTTAACCTGAATTTGATCTGCCGAAATTTCGGTATGATGAGAACTAAGTTTATGACTAAAATAGTTTTGCGCAATTTTAGTGGCTTGTTCTTGTGTGATAAAATCAGCAAATGATAATTGGTTTAAAAGGATGATTAATCCCAGTAGTAAAATTCGTCTCATAATTTGTGTCGTCCTTCAGTTTATTGTTCAGACAAATAAAATTTGCAAAAAGTTAACATTCAATCAAGAATAATGATTTTTTGCTTAATTGTCCTGAACTCAATTTTAATGATCGTCTGTATATTTAGTAAGAAGCTTCTTCTTCTTCTTCTTCTTCTTCGATTAATTAAGGTCTGATAACATTAAAAAAACCGTCTTCTTCCAGTTTAATTATTGTGGATGGTTTTACCCCACTAATGATATCCTGCTCCAAAGCTACAACATGGTCAACTCCTTGCTTGATAGGGATCGAGATCTGGTTATAATACATGGGAGTCGGATCTCCTGAAATATTGGCGGAAGTAGAAACAATAGGCTTTCCAAATTCTTCAATCAATCGCTGGCAGAAGTCATGTTTTACAATCCGTATAGCCACCGTTTTTTCTGGAGGTAACGCATTTTTTGCCAGATTCTTGGCTTGCGAATAAATAATTGTAGTTGGCCGGTCGAATTGAGAAAGTAGATCCGGTAAAGTATCAGGTATAAATTCAACATACTCATTCAATCGATTTATTGAATCTAAAAGAATAATCAGACTTTTACTTTCCGCTCTCTTTTTTAAATCAAAAATCTTATTAACGGCTTTTTTGTTCGTTGCATCACAACCTAATCCCCAAACGGTATCTGTTGGATATAAAATTGTTCCACCATTTCGTAAAACCTCGAGGGCCTTTTTTATTTCATCATCAATTTTCATAGTAGCTCATGGTAAATGGTCATCAAATTGTTGGTTATCGTTTGGTCTGAGAATTGCTCAGCATATTTCAGACCTTCTGTAATCATTTGTCCCCGTTTTTTATCATCCGATAAAATCTGATTTATATTATCCGCAAGTTCTAAGTGGTCTTCTGGATTTATATACAGACTATCAGGTCCTCCGGCTTCAGGAAAGACCCCGTTTTTTGAAGTTATTACCGGTGTTCCCGAACACAAAGCTTCAAGAATTGGTATTCCGAATCCTTCAAATATGCTTGGGTAAATAAATGTATTGGCCTCCTGATAAAGGGCTGGTAATTCTTCGTTGCTTACACCTTGCAGAAAAATAATATTTGTAAGATTATTCTCATTGATATAAGACTGAATTTTTTCTAAGTAAGAAGTAGGGCGACCAACAACCACCAAAGGCATATCAATTTTACCCAGGTGCAAAGCCTTTACTATTTGCAATAGATTCTTTCGTGGTTCAATAGTTCCCACATAAAGTAGGTATTCAGCGGGCAATTGGTATTTTTTCCTTATGAACTCCTTATGCCTAACTGTCGCTATTTTTCTGAAACGATTATCACAGCCTTGATATACAACTCTTATCTTACTTTCCGGAACATTTAGATACTCGATAATGTCGGCTTTTGTTTGTTCGCTGATAGCGACCACCAAATCCGAATGATCGGCAGCATATTTAAATTTCTTTTGATATACCTTCCGGTCAAAGGCTTTGTATAGCTCCGGATATCTCAGGAAAATCAGATCATGAATCGTAACGATACTTCTCACACCAGATTTGGCAATTCCTACCGGTAATTCATGACTGAGGCCGTGATACAGGTCAAGTTGATCCTTTTTCATTTTTTCTGCTAATGAATAGGTTCTCCAAAGACTGTGTAACTTTTTGGCTGCATAACTTTGCGGAAGGATAATTTTTGTATTCTCTTGCTCTTCAATAAAATCAATCGAAGTTTTTGGAGTATACAAGAAATATGAATGCTCGGGATAATATTCCAACAACAGCCGGATGGTATTCCGGCTGTAGTTTCCTAACCCACTTTGATTATTAAATGCTCTTTTTGCGTCAAATCCTATATTCGCCATTTGTGACGCTATTTTTTATACCGCTACATCATAATCTCTCAGAGCATCATTTAATGATGTCTTCAGATCAGTGCTTGGTTTACGTTTTCCAATAATTAAAGCTACCGGGACATTGTATTTGCCAGCAGGAAATTCTTTTGGCATTGTTCCTGGAATTACAACTGAACGAGCAGGAACAACTCCTTTATATTCAATAGGCTCTTTTCCGGTTACATCTATAATTTTAGTCGATCCTGTGATTACTACATTAGCACCCAGTACGGCTTCCTTTTCAATGTGAACACCTTCAACCACAATACATCGTGATCCGATAAAACAATTATCTTCAATAATCACCGGAGCTGCTTGTACAGGTTCTAAAACTCCGCCAATACCAACGCCACCACTCAGGTGTACATTTTTACCTATTTGAGCACAACTTCCCACAGTGGCCCAGGTATCAACCATCGTACCACCATCTACATAAGCACCGATGTTTACATACGACGGCATCATAATAACACCTTTTGCTACATAGCTACCGTAGCGGGCTACAGCATGAGGTACCACGCGTACGCCTAGTTCTTCATAATTATGTTTAAGATCAATCTTATCATAAAATTCCATTGGGCCTGCGTGAATTGTCTCCATCTTCTGAATCGGGAAATAAAGTATAACAGCTTTTTTCACCCACTCATTCACTTGCCAGGCATCGCCAACTTTTTCTGCAACACGCAATTTTCCCTTATCTAAAAGTTCCACCACTTCTCGAATCACCGATTGTGTGCTTTCTTCTTTTAGAAGTTCCCGGTTCTCCCAGGCTTGTTCAATTGTTGATCTTAATTTCAAAATCTCCATAAATCATTAATTTTAGCCGAATTAATATTAATTCATTTACTCTTATCTATCTTCCGTTTCGGCTAATGTTCCAATCAGGAATTGGATTGCCAAAATTAACGAAAAAATGTTATTGTGAAGGGATTGCGCCAAATTTCTTACCTTTGCCCCAGCTTTTAAAAACAGAGCATATGGGAAGAATTCTGGCAATTGATTTTGGGACAAAGAGAGTAGGGCTGGCGGTGACTGATGAACTGAAAATCATAGCCAATCCCCTAACCACTGTTGCTAATAAAGATGTTTTCGATTTTCTGAAGGATTACCTTTCACAGGAAACGGTAGATATCATTGTTGTAGGGGAGCCCAAACAGATGAACAATCAGGATTCAGAGGTTGTTAAGCATATCAATCCCTTTTTGAAGAAACTGCATAAAACATTTCCTGATGTCAAGATTGATAGGATGGATGAACGCTTTACTTCAAAAATGGCTGAACAGGCAATCTTAATGTCTGGAAAGAAAAAGAAAGACCGTCAAAACAAAGGATTGGTTGATACGGTTAGTGCTGCGATTATTTTGCAATCCTATATGGAGTTTAAACGAGGAATTTTTTAATACGTATATATAATATGTTACCAATTGTTGCATACGGGCATCCAACCCTAAAAAAGGTTGCTGAAGATATAGATAAGGATTACGAAGGTTTAGCTGAACTCATCGAGAAGATGTGGGAGACTATGTACAAATCTCAGGGAGTAGGTTTAGCAGCTCCTCAGATTAACAAATCCATCCGTTTATTTGTAATCGATGCGACTCCTTTCGAGGATGAAAACGAAGAGGCCAAAGATTTTAAGAAGGTCTTTATCAACGCACATATCGTTGAAGAATCAGGTGAAGAATGGTACTTCAATGAAGGCTGTTTAAGTGTGCCTGAAATTCGGGAAGATGTTTTGAGAAAGCCAAAAATTAAAATTCAATATTACGATACTAATTGGGAGTATCATGAAGAGGAATATGAGGGTGTTATTGCTCGCGTTATTCAGCATGAATACGACCATCTCGAAGGCATGCTTTTTGTCGATCGATTGAGTAATCTTCGTAAGATGATGCTGAAGAAAAAGTTGACCGATATTAGCAAAGGAAATGTAAGAGTCGATTATAAAATGCTTTTTCCCAAGCCCAAAAGAGGTAAAAGATAAATTAAGATTCGGTCGGTTGACCGGATTTTTTTTTATTTATGATATCATAAAATGCCGGCTTTTTAGTTATTATTGCAGTTCAAAATCCGATTAATATCTAATACAAAAAAAGGTTGTTATGCAGATTAATAAGATTTTTATTTTAGCTGTTATGTTAATGTTGCTTTCTTCATGTGTATCAAAGTATGAGCAGTTGAAAGCTGATATAGCAGAGCAGGAAAAGGTTCTTTTTGAAGATAATTCAGGTGTGGCAAATAGGGAATTGGCTGAAAAAATGAATAAATCCTACCTTGAATTTGCTGATCAATTTCCCAATGACAGTCTAGCTCCCGAATATCTCTTCCGGGCAGCAGAAATTGATGCCAATGTTTTAGGAGCGCAACTTGCTATTGGATATTACGATCGCATTATAGAGAATCACAAGAATTTCGACAAATATCCGGAAACAATATTTATGAAGGCCTTCATTTACGATCGCAATTTCAAAAATGTGAAAATGGCAGAAAGATTCTATAAAATCTTCATCAAACAATTCCCTGATCACGAACTAACCGATGATGCAAGACTATCCATCCAGCATCTGGGCCTTTCCGATGAAGAGTTGATTAAAATGTTTCAGCAAAAGAATAGAACCACGAATTAGACTATATCTTAATATATATTATAAGGTCCCGGTTTCTGTTATGTTTCCGGGATTTTTTGTTCCAGTAATCTAATTCCTGTATTTAAGATCCTGCCCCCAAACTTTCCTCTTTATATTTTTTTCCTTTCCACATTTCCCTGGGCAGCGGCCGGGCCATGCGCTATAGCTGTCTAGTGGAGGGCATGGTTTTGCAACTGCCGTACGGGGTCTTCGTTCCTCAGCCTCCGCCGTCAGGCAAAAACCAATGCCTCCACTTCACCAGGCTGCCGCTTCTGTCCCTGCTGCGGTGGGGACTTGCCGATGATATCAGTAAGCAAAAGCTTATCCGTTTCTGTTGACCATACTATATATATAGTATAAAGGAGCAGGAGTCACCCATGCTTGACGAGACAGAATAAGGCCCAAAGCCCAAAACGCATAATTCCGAATACAACGAACAACAACCGCTTAAAAGCGCTGAAGCCCCCTTTTGGAGGCCCTAGGGAAAAAACTTCAATTTTTATTGTTCACAAAACCAATAAGCTAGGGGTAAATGTTACACGAATGTTAAATCGTGTTAGGAATTGCGGGGAATTTACCCGTATCTTTGCAGCCGCTTAAGAGCGGAAGTTCATTGAGATCATGCAGAAGGAAAGGTTAATAAACAAGTGGAATAGTGAAGCTTGTAGAGACAGAAAAGGCTTGAAAAATTAAGATTAAAATTAATTTTCAAAAAGGCTTGGACGGAACGAAAAATTGACTACTTTTGCATCCGCATTTAGCGAGAGTGTTTTGAAAGATTGACAGGGGTAAGGGAAGCAGAGTTGATAAGCTTGCAAAGACAAGCAAAACCAACGAAAGTCTTCAGAAAAAAAAGAAAATTTTTTTTCACAAAATGTTGGAGATAACGAAAACATTTTTACCTTTGCACTCCCGATTCAACGACAGGTTGAACGGAAACAAAATAAGAAGTACAAGAGTACATTGATATACTGAAGTTAGGTTATGTAGCAAATATCCGTTTAGGAAATTCTTTTGAATTGAAATAAAACGATAGAGAGTCGGGAAAAACATTTAAAACTTATTAGTACGAAGAGTTTGATCCTGGCTCAGGATGAACGCTAGCGGGAGGCTTAACACATGCAAGTCGAGGGGTAA